>Ga0209061_1000209_pt1 | contig 183189 bp, 169 predicted proteins | sample Coa_R1_10_FD_187157 | JGI IMG/M metagenome (GOLD analysis project Ga0209061, IMG submission 187157) | Surface soil microbial communities from Centralia Pennsylvania, which are recovering from an underground coalmine fire - Coalmine... | ecosystem: Environmental > Terrestrial > Soil >... | reverse complement strand
CACCGCCGCCTGGCCTACACCTGGCACACCTTCACCCCTGAGCTCAAAAGTCGCCTCGGTATGGACGAGGAACTGTTCGCCAAACTCGCAGCAGAACGCCGCTCCCGGGTCACGTTCGACATCGAACCAGCTGGCGATCTCGTGAAGCTGACGGTCATCCACGACGACTTCGAACCGGGAAGCGCTGCAGCAACCATGGTGCGAAATGGGTGGCCGGTCTTCCTCTCCAGCCTGAAGACGCTTCTCGAGACCGGCGAACCGCTCCCCTCCACCCCGATCGACCGGACCGCAGGATGAGCGTCGTCCATCACGTCCTCGAAGGCGAAGCTCCGCCCAAGGCGGTCTTCGAGTTGATCACGTCCCCCGATGGCCTCGCCTCCTGGCGGACCACCGCCGTCGAGAGTGGCTGGGCCGAGCCCGGAGCGGTCTAACTCGTCAGGTTCCACGGCTCCTTCAACCCGCGACTACGGGTGGCCGATCTCGACGTCCCCAGCCGTTTGGTCTGGGAAGGCGCCGGCGGGCACGACGCGTGAGGCCCCACCACGATCAGCTTCCAGCTCGACCCAGCCCGTGGCGGCAGCACCGTGCGCTTTTGGCATGACATGGGCGCGGGCGCCAACCACAGAACCGACGCCGTTGCTGGCGTCAACTTCAACTGGGCCTACTACCTCGACAGCCTTCGACTCGCCTGCGAGACCGGCCTGTCGCCGCTGGCCGCCCGGGCCGTACCGTCTGCACCACGGCCTCGTGTGGCGCTCGACGCTGCCGCGCACACCGCCCAGCCGTCAAACGATGGCGCCACCACTACTGCCAAGACGAACATCACCAGGGGCCAGATCACCAAGCAGCTGCGGCTTTGCAGGGCCCCCATTGTCACGTCCGCGGCCAGGCACACGCGTATGTCAACTCGTCGCACCGGCCGGCACCCTCACCTCCCACGCGTCTGTCGGGGCTCGCGGACAGAGTGCGAGAAGCCGTGCGTACTGTGGACGGGTGCCAGACCCTCGGCCAATGCAGCAAACTGCGGACCCATGCGCTCCAGCTGCTCGGCGTGGACCGCCGACAATCGCTCGAGGCAGCGGGCTCCGGTTGCCGTTAGCCGCAGGCGCACCACCCGGTGGTCCTCGGGGTCGCGTTCGCGCGTGACCAATCCGGCGGCGTCGGCCCGGTCCACGAGGCCGACGGCGCTGTGGTGGAGCAGGAGCAGGTAGTCGGCCACCTCGCCGATGGTCGGCCCCCTCGGATCGGGGTGGCCCCTCACCGCCAGAAGCAACTGGTGCTGGGCCGGCGTCAGGCCGGCCGCCCGGGCCTGCTGCTCGCTCCAGCGTTCGAAGCGCCGCAGGGCAGTGCGCAGGGCAAGTAGCCGCGCGTAGGCCGAGTCAGACAGGGGCACACCTGGAACGATACTATCGTAGTGCGATGAATACTGCTGACGTCTTCGGGCCAGCCGGCCCGGCCGAGAGACCCGCCGCATGAGCCAAGCTGAGCAGCCGTCCGAGGGCGGGTCCCCGCTCCATCCGCTGGCGCAGGCGGCGGCCACGCAGATCGACTCCGAGGTGGTCGGCGGCATATCCAACGCCGGTGCCGTCGGCAGAGGCGACTCGGAAAGCAGTTACCTCGGTGTCGACGTCCGGCCCCGGGTCACCAGCGAACGCCGACTGGGTGATTTCACTATCACGCCGAGCGTGCTGGGCCTTGTACCGCTAGCCATCGTCATCAGTGCCCTGGGCGCCGGTGTCGCGCTCGGCCTGTTGGACATGATCGGGCTGTTCACCAACCTCCTCTACTACCAACGCCTGAGCGTGCACCTCGCGTCGCCCGACGCCACCATCCTGGGCGCCATCGCCCTGGTCATCCCGGTGGGCGGCGGGCTGGTGGTCGGGCTCATGGCCCGCTACGGCTCCGAGCAGATCCGCGGACATGGCATCCCGGAGGTGATGGAGCGGATCCTCGTCGACGGCAGCCGCGTTCAGCCCCGGCTCGCCATCTTGAAGCCGATTTCGAGCGCCATCAGCATCGGTACCGGCGGGCCCTTCGGTGCCGAGGGCCCCATCATCCTTACTGGTGGGGCGGTCGGCTCGATCGTGGGCCAGATGTTCCGGCTTACAGGTGCCCAGCGCCGGGCCCTGCTCGTAGCGGGAGCGGCGGCCGGCATGAGCGCCGTGTTCGGCACCCCGGTGGCAGCCACCCTCTTGGCGTCGAACTGCTCGTCTTCGAGTTCAAGCCACGTTCGATGGTATTGATCGGGCTGGCCGCTGCCATCGCCGATGCCATGCGCATTGCTATGGCCGGCGCGGGCCTCATGCCGCCGCAGCCGCTGTTCCCCATCCCTTCCCATGCACCGCTCGGCGGGACGGCGCTCGTGGGAGCGGCGGTCATCGGGCTGGCCACCGGTGCCGGCGCCTGGGTGATGACCAAGGCCGTGTACGGGTTCGAGGACCTGTTCCGCATGCTGACTGGGCACCTGCACTGGATGTGGTGGCCGGTCATCGGAGGGCTCATCATCGGGATCGGTGGACTCGTCGAGCCTCGGGCCCTGGGCGTCGGCTACGACACGATCCACGCCGAGTTGCTCGGTCGCCTGGGCGTGGGCGCCATGGTGTTGCTGCTGATGGTGAAGATGGTGATCTGGTCCGGCAGCCTGGGCAGTGGAACCAGCGGGGGGATCATGGCCCCCATTTTGATGATGGGTGCCGCCATCGGCGGGGTGCTTGGCCACGTGCTGCCAGGGACCTCGCCAGGGGTCTATGCCTTGATCGGCATGGCGGGATCGCTGGGCGGCGTTACCCGCTCGCCCTTCACCGCCATCGTGTTCACCTTTGAGCTGACCCACGATGGCAACAGCCTCCTTGCGCTGCTGGTCACCGCCACCGTGGCTCATCTGGTCAGCGTCCTCACGCTGAAGCGGTCGATCCTCACCGAGAAGGTGGCCCGGCGCGGTTTCCACGTCATGCGCGAATACGCCGTCGATCCCCTCGAGGCCACCTTCGTGCGGGAGGTGATGGAAACCGACGTGCTCACCGTGGAGCCCACTCGGCACGTAGATGACCTGTACCGGGCGCTGCCCGAGGGATCGCGCGAACGGCGCCAGCGCCTCTATCCCGTGCTCGCTGGCCACGGCGATTTGGTGGGCGTCGTGCCCTGGTCGGTCATCCTGGCGAACCACCGAAGCGATCGGCGCGTTGAGGACGTGATGATCCGGTGCTTCGCCCGGGCCTATCCCGACGAGATCCTGCGCTCAGTGGCCGATCGGATGGCGGCCCGCAGTTTCGGGGTGCTGCCCGTCGTGGACCGGGTGGAACCCGGCCGCTTCGAGGGGCTCATCACCCAGTTCGACCTGCTCGAGGCTCGCCAGCGCATGCTCGAGGAGGAGCGCCACGCCGAGCGGGTGCTGCGCCTGCGGCGCCTCATCGCGAATCGCCCGTTCGCCTCCGCCGATGCCGAGGGCGAACCCGAGCGCCGCCGGCCCGCGGCTCGGGGCGCCTCCAGCTGATTTTCGCCCCAGGGCCGCAGGGGTGGTCTGGAGGCGACCCTCGATTGACCGGATGTTCACAGCGGCCGGCGTTCGCCGACGACCAGAGAGGCCTCGGGTGAAGTCGTTCGTCTGTCGCATGTCCGAATTGCACCTGCTGCTGGTACCCCCGCATGAGCCCGCGTTGGCCGTCGGGGCTGGTGCCGTCGACGGCAGTGGCCGTCTTGGTCACGTCGTGCGCGCTTGTGGTCGAGGCGACCGATGCCGTGGTCGTCTCACCGTCCGTGGTTGCAGAGCTGGACCATCTCATCGCCACCCGACACGGGGTGGACCATGAGTTGGCCGTGCCCGGCGAGCTGGCCGGCAGAGCGTGGGACGGAGCAAGCGCCGGCGAAGACGAGCTGTGACGTTCCCATGTGATCATCGCCAACTATCGGGATGAGGAGATCGTCGTGGCAGATGCATCGATCGTTGGGCTCGCTGAGCAGTATCGGACGTGCATGATCGCCAGCCCAGACCATCGGCACGTCGACCTTCTCCGGTCGCTTGACGGCGACTACGTCGAAATGCTTCCGCGGGTGGGTTGACGGCGGCCGGTCGAGGACGAGATGGACCGCTCCCCGTTCGACTCGCCGGCAGGCCCGCCAAGACCCTCGCTGAGCTGCCTTCGCCCTCTGATGGCGAGCTTGCGATAGATCTGGCCGAGCTGGTTCTCCACGGTCTTGGGGCTCACGAAGAGAGTCCGGGCGATCTCGTCGTTGGTGAGGCCCTGAGCAGCGAGGCGGGCCACCCTCTCCTCCGCTGGAGTCAGCGAGCCCGGTCCGGAAACGGCGCGTCGGCGCGGCTTGGCCCCGCTCAAGCGAAGTTCCTCCCCAGCGCGCGCAGCGAGGCGCTCAGCTCCGCAGGACTCTGCCAGCTGGAGCCCGGCCAAGAGGACTGGGCGGGACTCCCCAGGCCGGCCCGCCTGTCGCAGCGCCGTTCCAAGCTCGACCTGGCAGCGGGCCTCCTCGAGCCTCGATGGGCAGCGCCTGGCCTCGGCAACGGCCCTTTGCAACCACTCGATGCCCTGCTCGCCGCCTGCGAGGAGGCCTTCGGTCCGGTATGCGCGGCTGAGTGCCCGGGGCAGGCCGCTCCAGGTCGCTGCAGAGAGCTGCTGCGACACGAGGTGCTCGGCCTCGCGTCCGCCAACCGCCAAAGCGAGAGCCATCCTCCAGGCTCCCATGAGCGGGTTGACGAAACCGAGCGCCTGGTAGATCTCGCCTGCGGCCCGCAGGTTCGGAACTGCCTCCTCACGCTGTCCGCGCTCGAGCAGCAGGCAGCCGCGCACCTCGAACAGAAAACCGCCGGTGAGCGTGTGCTGCCAGCCCGGGCCGGGGTCGACTCCGGCAACCAGACGACCGATCTCCCCCGTTCGGTCGCGCTCGAGCAGGACGTCCAAGCCGAAACGCAGACCGCATACCAAGGCGAGGAGGTCGCCCACTTCGACGGCCATCTCCACACCCGCGCGCATCTCGGCCTCGGCATTGGCGAGATCCCCGGCCTGGGCTGCGACCCAAGCCTGGCAAACGTGCGCCTGCATGAGCCCGAACAGCGACCCTCGGCGTGAGGCGTCAGCGAACATGTCCGTGACGAGGGACTTCGCCTCCTCGATCCGTTCGGTCAGCAGCAGAGCCCCGACCGCTTGGGATAGTGAGGGTGCGGCAGCACCGTGGTCGGCCAAGAACCGACCTGCATCGAGGCCCTGGCGGACGAGGAACGCCACCTGCTCGACGTCCTGGGCGCGCCACGCGGCGACCGCGCCTAGAAGGAGCGCCAACGCCCGGCCTGCGGGGTGCCCTTGGCCGATCAGGCGCCTGCGTTCGGGCTCGCGCTGCTCGAAGGCGTCGACATAGCGGCTGTCGTAGGCCTCGAGGCCCGCTCGGCGGCGCTCCAGTTCGAGTCGGGCTTCGAGCTGGCCGTCAGCGAGGTCGCCGATCGCCTCCTCGATGAGCGGGATGCGCTCGTCCCACCTTCCTGAGGCTCCCATGACATCGACCAGGTCGCACACGATGCGGGCCCGGGCGGCGGGATCGGCAGACAGCCCGAGCGCCTCTTCGAGATGGCCTGCCGCCCCGGAGTCGCGAACCAGGGCTTCTGCCCGCCCGAGCTCGTGGAGAACAGCGGCGCGTTCGTCTTTTCCGCGGCTCTCGACGAGGAGCCGCCGCAGGTATGCGATGGCGCTCTCAGGCGCGCCGCGTTCGAGGGCCTGCCCGGCGGCGGCCTCGAGCCACCGGCGCGCCTGGCCCGCCGACCCTCTGGAGGTGGCAAGGAGGTGGGCGGCGATCTCCTCGGGATCGGCGTCCTCACGGGAGAGGATCCGGGCGGCGTCCAGGTGGGCCTTCCCCCGGGTCCCCGGGGGGAGCTCGTCGTAGACGGAGGCGTGGAGGATCGGGTGGGCGAAGCGAAGTGCGCCGCCACCGGCGAAGATCCCAGCTCTCACCAGCGCGTCCAGGGCGTCCAGGACCTCCTCTGGCGCCAGGCCCGCCAGGGCGCTGACCCGATCCACGTCTGCGTGGGGACCGAGCACCGCGACCGCCTTGGCGACCGACGCGGCGGACGGCCCGAGGCGGGCGAGGCGGAGCAAGGTGGCGTGGCCCACGGTGTTCGGCCCCATGCGGAGGACGCGCTGGGACGCCTCGGCAGAGGGCTCCACTCCGTCGACGGCAAGGCTGGCCAAGAGCTCCACCACCAAGTAGGGCACCCCCCCGGTGGCCCGGTGGCAAGACTCGGTGAACGCGCTTGCAGGAGGCCCGATGCACTCGAGGACCATCCTGGCCACCGCGGCGTGGCTCAGCGGGGCGGGGTGGAGCACCGTGACCCCACTGATCGTGCGCAGTCCCGCCAAGACCGGCGGGGTCGGAACGGGCTCGTCGCTCCTCAGCGCCACCAGAAGCAGGACTGCCAGGTTCTCGATGCGTCGCGCCAGGTGGAACAGGTAGCGCAGCGAGGCGGCATCGGCCCACTGGGCATCGTCAACCACTACGACCAAAGGCCTCGTGGCAGCCAAGCTGGCGGCAAGTCGATACAGGCCGTGCAAGATCGCATAAAAGCGCTCGGGGTCACTTCGCGTTCCGCCCTGCATCCCGTGTCCGAACATGACCTGGTCGATCGGGCCTGCCGCGCCGGAGAGCAGGTCGGCCAGCTGCGCGGAGGGTTCCGTCCGAAGCCGTGGCTCGAACAGTTGCCGCACCACCCCGTAGGAGAAGTCCTGCTCGATCAGGGAACCGGTGGCTCTCACCACCGCCAGGTCGGCAGCTACGGCCTGCTCGCAGGCGGCGTCGCAAAGCGCGGTCTTGCCGATACCGGCGGGACCTTCGACGATCACAGTGGTTCCCCGCCCGGTGGAGGCTGAGGACAGGGCAACCGAGATAAGGGTCAGTTCGTCGTCGCGCTCGAGCAGGCGCTCCGTGTGGAACACCGGCCGGAGTGTAGACCGGTTCAGCCGAGCGGGTCTTTGCCGGGGCCGGAGGCGCCCCGGCGGAGCGCCGTCTCCAAGGCGGCAGCGAGCTCCAGCCAGCCACGGAAGCCGACCTCCCACTCGCCGTCTACGGCGCGCACGACGCCGCGCACCGGCTCGGCGGCGGGCACGACCTCCAAGATCAGCCGGAGGCAGGGGTCGCCTGGCACGCTCCCAGCCTGTCGGCCATGGCCGGCGGGGTCATGAGGGGGAGACCCCCAAAATGACCGGCCCATCCGCCCGGGGCAAAACATGAGGGGCCTCCCCCCATGACTCGGCCCGGCGTCCCTGGGAGGATCGCCGTATGACCGAAACGAACGACTCGCAGCCATCTCGCCGGCGGTCGGCGCTGTGGGCTCTGGCCGCTGTCGTCCTGTTGGGCGCGGCCGGCTGTGGAGGGAGCTCGCAAGGGACGTCGAGCGCCGGCACCCCAGGAACCAAGGCCGGTTCCGCCACCACCGCCGCGACCCAAGCCGGCGGAGGTGCACCGGGCAAGGGCAAGGTGATGATCCCGTCCAACTTCTGCTCTCTGCTCAGCGCTTCGGAGATCAGCCAGGTCGTCGGGCAGTCCATGCCGACTCCCCAGCTGAGCGCGTCGGGGGGCGGCGAGAGGGACTGCGATTCGAATGCTCCTGGGACCAACGTGGGGCTGGTGAGCTTCAGCCTCTTCGTCGAGTCGGCCTGCTACGAGGGACAGGCGCCGAGCGCTTCCTGCCTGGCGGAGACGTCCCAGACCTTCGACACCGACAAGCAGTATGACCAGCAGCATTACGGATCGTTGCAGCCGGTGTCGGGGCTGGGCGAGCAGGCCTACTGTTCCATCGACAACACCCCGAATGCGCAGAGCGCCACCGTCCACGTCCTCCAGGGGTGGTTGAGAATTTCGGTGTACAGCGACACGTGCGCTCACTCTGAGACGCTGGCCGGCATGCTCCTGCCGAGGATCTGATGACGCAGCGATGACTGGCAGCCGCGTCCGCGTCCTGCTCCTCCGAAACTCGCTCCAGACCTGGAGACGACTGTCCGCGGCCATGAAGAAGTCCCCGCGTGTGGCCAGAAATTCCTCCTCGCGGGTGGCCATGTAGGCGTCCTCATCCTTCGCTGAACCATCCACCACGGTCGTCCTCCGGCAGGAGACGGTGGCGGTGTACACCACCCACCGCCCCAACCGGAGGACGCTCACTGAAATCAGCGAGGGAGGGCATGGACATGGTCGTCGCCTACGCCGACGTGGGCAGCTTCCGAGGCGCTGCCGTGACCGTCCTTCCCGACATCCCAGCGGACACCCGCGCGCCCCGCTACCAACATGGATCTCAGAAGCCGCCGGCCTCCTGCCGACCACTCCGTGACATCGAATCCTCCGCCAGGGATGAGAGGTTCTCCGCTAGGGATCAGCGATGAGCGCTTGCAACATACTCAGGACCTTGCGAGTCAGCCTGCTTCGGGACCGAACTGCGCGTGTCGGGCAAGCGTCCGGTCGAAGCCGGTGTACAGGGCCGTTATGCCCACGAAGAGCAGTGCCACCCAAAGGCAGTTGAGGAGGGTCTTCGCATAGCCAAGCACGGTTACGTCGATGAAGGGATAGGGGTAGAAGGGGACGAACGCTCCACGAACCAGCGTGAAGATCAGCCACGCGACAGGGAAGATCAGGGCAAGGAGTGCAATCCTGGCCGAGACCAGCTTCCGGGGACCGAAGAGCACCCATCCCGCAACCGCCATCACCGGTACGACCGTGTGGAGGAGCTGGTCGGCTGCGAGTCCCCAGCTATCCAGCTCGAGGATCTTTCGAAGGGCGACGTGGTAGACGATTCCAGTGATCGTGATTGCGACGAGGCCAGTCATGCGCAGCACGGCAAAGCTCATCGACTGCCGATATGGGTCAGTGGCGAGCAGGAAGCTGGCCACGGCGATGAGGATGTTCGACTGGACGGTGAAGAAAGCGAATACATTGAGTCCACGTTCCCACGGGACGTGGAAGAATCCACCAGTCCCACTTGCAGTGACCGGTACCTGGATCGCCAGGCCGGCGACAACAGCCAGTACCGTGCCAGCGAACCACGCCCTCGCCCACCAGCGCCTATCCCACCGCTGTCCACGTTCCATCTCTCGATGCTCGCACATTGTCGTCTGGAAGATGGGCATTCCTGCGATCCCGGACACCCGTTGCGGCGTATTGCCGACCCCCGTGCTGGTGGACAGTGGGAAAGCGGTCACGTGTGGGCCCGGGTGGTCCCGGATTGCACCGAGGCAACAAAGATCCTCAGAGCGAGATGGGATGAGCGCAAATCCCGTCGAGGATCGGCGTGTCCACGGTCGGTGGCCATCGCGGCCGACCAGTGCTCAACGGGGAGCTCGCCCGCTGCTGTCGTCCAAGCCACGCCTGGTGGCGTTTCCGGACCCCGGTCTCCTCTGACCGCGGCCGGATCGCACAACCTGCCCACCATCAGGCCAAAAGCCGCCACCGAGCATGCACCAGGCTGGCTGCCGCCTGAGGTCCGTCGCTGGATGGAGAGTTGCAGGAGCCCGCAGATGTGGCCCGAGACCTGACGCTGTCCGTACGCCGCGGAGGCTGCGCCAGCTTCCGTTCGACGCTGATCTATGCGTCGGGCACCCAGTTGCCGTGGAAGCCGAAGGGTACGCGGTGGGGAAGGTGGACGACGGCTGCGGGCGCGCCGGTGAAGTCGGCGGCATTGAGCACGAGGAGGTCGCTGGCGTCGCGCTCGGGGTCGTAAACCAGGGAAAGGACCCATCCGTCGTCCTCGGCCGCGTCAGGTGCGCGGGGGACGAACACGGCCTCGCATGCGCCACCGGCACGGCCGAGAGATCGCACCTCGCTGGTCCCGCGCTGGAGGTCGTGCTTGATGAGGCCGCTGTCCTCGCCGGCGAGGAACACGGCTGTGTACCCGTAGCGATGGCGGCGCCCGACGACACGCTCGTCCACCCGGGGGAACTCCTGTCCCCGATCGTCGAGGCGCTCCTCGACGACCTTGCCGGCGGTGAGGTCGACGGTCCAGCGCTCGAGGGTGGGGGTTCCCTCGTCGGGGCCGAGCAGGTGCGTGGCGAACATGCGGGGGTGGCGGACCACATCGAGGACGACCCGGTCGCCGTCGTCGTAGGCGTTGAGGGGGTGGAAGACGTAGCAGGGCTCGACGTCGAACCACTGCACGTCGGTCGCACCGTCGCGGCCGAGAAGGCCGATCTGGGCCCGGTAGTCCGGGTCCCACCGGTAGGGGAAGGAGGCACCGGACATCGCCACCTCGATGTTGAACACGACCGGCAGGTCGTAGACGACGGCGAAGCGCTCGGTGAGGGACATGTCGTGGATGCTGACCGGACCGCCGACCTCGACGTCGACGGTCCGCCGCACCGAGCCGGCGGCGTCGACGACCGTGTAGCGGACCGTGTTGCCCCAGCCCCAGAAGTACGAGATGGCATGCAGCTCGCCCGTGCGCGGGTCGCGCTTGGGATGGGCGGTGTACCCGCCGGCGAGGGTGCCGCCGAAGTCGAAGGGGCCGACGGTATCGAGCTCGTCGGTGAGCTCGTAGGGAAGGGGACCGGCTTCGACGAGGGCCAACGTCTGCCCGGCGTGGCCGATGACGTTGGTGTTGGGGGCGAAGTCCATGCCGGCATGCACCGGGCCCTGCCACCACGGTTCACCGAGTGCGGCGGCCACCTCTTGGTTGCGAACCCACCGGTTGCGGTACCACTCGGCCCGGCCGTCGCGCAGGCGGATGCCGTGGACCATGCCGGTGCCCGTGAACCAGTGGTAGGTGGCCGGCTCGGGAGCCGTCACGGGGTTGGGTCCGTTGCGCAGGTACCGGCCGGACAGTGAAGCCGGGAGGGTGCCGGTGACCGGCAGGTCGGTGACGGTGACCTCCTGGTCCACGGGGGCGTAGTTGCCGGACAGGTACCGGTTGGTCGTGGTGCTGGACATGGTGGCCTCCTGGAGGGCGGAGGGAGCCGGATCGCTGCATAACGCCGCTATGCGGGTAACATAACGCTGTTGTGTCCAGCCTGTCAACGAGCACGTTCGACCCGTCCGACAAGCAACGCCAGCTCCTCGTTGCCGCCGCCCGGATCGTGGCCGAGGAGGGGGTCCGGGCGTTGAGCATCCGCCGCCTGGCGGCGGTGGTCGGCACCTCGACCATGGCCGTCTACACCTGGTACGGCAGCAAGCCCAACCTGATGCGCGCCGTGTATCGGGAGGCCTTCTCGCGCTTCAACGACGCGCTGCTGGCGGCCCTGGGCGACGACGACCCCCTGGTGGAACTCGTTCGTCTCGGCCGCGCGTACCGGGCCTACGCCCTCGCCGAGCCCAACTTCTACGAGGTCATGTTCGGCCACAGCGCCGCCTTCTTCGATCCCGAACCCGAGGACGCCGAGCTGGCACTCGGCACGTTCGACATCCTGGTGGCCTCGGTCGGCCGCGCCGTGGCCGACGGGCTGCTCGGCGGGAATCCTCAGCAGGCGGCGTGGCAGATTTGGGCGGCCGTCCACGGCGCCGTCTCCCTCGAACTGGCCGCCTGCCGGGATGGCACGGCCCCGGGTGACGACCCGGAGGAGGACTATGCCCGCCTCGGGCGTACCGTGCTGATCGGGCTGGGCGCGCCGTCTGCCCGCGTGGATGCTGCCATGGCCGCGGTGGCGGCCGACGGGCGGCCGCATTCCTGAGGGCCCTCCAGGGGCACGCCCTCTCTTCCGTGGCAGAGTGGTCATGTGCACCGACGGGTAGTACGTCCGGACGCGACGGTGTCCGGCGTCTTCCGAATCGTGCGTCCGCGAACGACGTGATCGGCAGGCGACCCAGTGATGTCAGGCGGTCGCGTCGGTACGTGCGCTGCCGTGTCGCACGATGTACAAACGGGAGCTGGCAAGGAAGTGCCCTCCGGGAGCCGAGACGGGTGCGCGTGGGCAGCCGCCGGACCAGCACCCGGCGTCACCGACGGGGTGGCACCGTGCCAGCTCGCGACCCAGCGCTGATCCACCGGACCATTGCACCGGGCCGCCGCCCGCGTTAGACCTACCCTCGGCGCCAGCGTGCGACAGCGGCGGGATGTGTCGACCGGCGCAGTGGTGGCCGGGGGATGCTTCCCCACCGGAGGGGGTCCGGTGGTACTGGGAGGGGGAACGATGGTCAGGCGAGCGCATAGGCGCGGTGTGCGCCTCGGGTCGATGTGCGCGGCCGTCGGCGCGCTTTCAATTGGCGTGCTTGCCGTTGGCGTGGTCCTGCCTCAAGGGGCTGCCCAGGCGTCCACGAACCTGCCGATCGGAACGCTGTGGACCGGGATCTGGGCGGCGCTGAGCGCTCCGGCATCGTCGCCCCCCGGCGCCAACGACTGGTCCTGCCGACCGAGTTCCGAGCATCCGTACCCGGTCGTGCTCGTTCACGGCACCTTCGCGAGCATGGCCGACAGCTGGCAGGCCTTGTCGCCGATGCTCGCGAATGCCGGTTACTGCGTCTTCGCGTTCGACTACGGCCAGACGTGGCCTGGCACCCCGTTCTACGGCACAGCCGACATTGCCCAGTCTGCTGCGCAGCTCTCGAGCTTCGTCGACGAGGTCCGTGCGGCCACTGGCGCGTCACAAGTCGACATCGTTGGCCACTCCCAGGGCGGGATGATGCCTCGCTACTACCTCAAGTTTCTCGGTGGAGCAGCCTCGGTCCACATGCTCGTGGCCCTCGCGCCATCCAACCATGGCACGACCCTTGACGGGCTATCGGCGCTCGTGGACGACTTCGAGGCCCTCGGCTTCCCGTCGCTGTCCACACTGGGATGCCCTGCATGCGACGAACAGCTTGCCGGGTCGTCGTTCCTCCAGGAGCTGAACGCGGGTGGCGACACGGTTCCGGGCCCACGCTATGTCGTCATCGAGACGGCATACGACGAGGTCGTCACTCCCTACACCTCGGCATTCCTGAGTGGGCCGGACGTCGAGAACATCCTCCTCCAGCAGCAGTGCTGGGACGACTTCAGCGACCACCTCGGGATCCTGTACGACATGAATGCGCTGTCGGACGTGCTCAACGCGCTCGGCTCCGACGACCCAGGCTTCCAGCCGTCCTGTCAGTTCACCCTGCCCGTGGTCGGTGGCTAGGACGTGTGTGGGGGGGCGACGCTGTGAGCGGCGCCGCGGCGAGCGTCGAGGTGCTCGGCGTTGGTGGACGGACGCGCGTCGTGCGTGCGTTCGCTCGGTGCCGGTAGCGACGACGTGGAGCGAGCCGGGAGGCGTCACCTGATGAACGTTGCTCGTCGGTACAAGGCGCCCTATCGGCCATCGGTTGCACAGGAGGCAGGTGCGCTCCCCCTCGACGCGGGCGAAGTGGTCCGCTGGGAGGGAAGGGTGTGGGCTGGCGAGGGAACACCGCCGAAGCGCACCCCTGAGGGCTACGTCGTCGTCACGGACCGGCGGATCCGGTTGGTGACGCACCGGCTGCTTGGAGCCGACCGCGTGCTCGACATCCCGTTCGAGGCCGTCCGAGGTGTGGCACGAGACCAGCAGCGCGGCTTTCTGGTTGTCCGTTTCGTTGATGAACAGGGCGCCGTCTCGTCGCTGCACCTGGGTGGATTCAGCTTCGCCTCCGCCGCCGCGCCGGCGGCGGGGCTGCCGTCGCGGACGGACGCGGCGGCCACGGCCGCCATTGAGCGCGCCATCCTGGACGCATGTGGCCCTGACGCCGGGGGGTCGACCTCCGGATGACGTCGCGCAGTGGGCGTGTACCGTTTCGACCTACCTGCTGGCCGTTCTGACCGGTCCAGCCCCTAGCCTCGTCCGGCTGAGCCCCCCGCCACCTCGTAGGACCACAGCTCGGACGCGACCGAGACCGGGCCGCCGTGGGGCGCAGGCTGGTCGGCGCCAGCGTGGCCGTGGCGGAAGGCTGGCGATGACACCCACGCGTTGAACGCGTCCTCGTCGCGCCAGCGAGTCACGACGAGCCACTGGTCGCGGCCATCGGTCGGTCGGAGCAGCTCGAAGCCCTCGAAGCCGTCCTGGTCGTCCACGGCGCCAGCGCGTGCCGCGAAGCGTCGGGCCAGTTCGTCGCCGCTGCCGGGCGGCACGGTGATGGCATTGATCTTGATGACCGTCACCTAACCCAGTCTACGAGGCGCTCCCGTGCACGCGCACCAGCCAGGTGGGCGGCCCGGTCGGGTGCCGGGTGAGTCGGGTGCCGGGTGAGCAGCCCGGTGACGCGGCCAACGGGGCCTCCGGTGCAACCAGCGCGTCGCCATCGGCTCGCTGCGCGTCGCGCGCGACCCGGACATCCACAGGGGCCAGAGGCACGGCTCGAGCCCCGGTTCAGCTCAAGATGTTGACTGCCCGCGAGATGACGACGGCCACGGTCAGCAGCGAGGCGAGCGACTGGACCATCATGAGCAGCTTCGCCCAGGCGGTGAGCGGCATGGTGTCGGTGGGGCTGAACGCCGTGGCATTGGTGAACGACGTGTAGAGGTAGTCGAGGAAGCTGGGCGTCCACTCCGGCGCGGCCGCGGGGGTCGACATCTGCGGGAACAGGAAGTCGGGCTGACGGTGGTGGGGGAGCTGGCGGGCTGCCGGGCCGCCGCGGTCGAGCTCCCAGTACCACAGGCCGAACACCAAGACATTGGTGAGCCAGATGGGCACCGAGGCGTAGACGAGGGAACGCCCACCTGCCCTCGTGCCGTACAGCAGGGCATGGAGCAGCTCGGTGAGCGATACCACGTTGGCCACTGTGATGAGAGCGATGAGCGCCAGTCCGAGGACCCGCAGGCGCGACTGTTCCTTGGAAATGTGTCCGGGATTCACCACCAGCAGGATCACGATGAGTGCCCCTTCGAGTGCTGGGATGAGGGCACGGTTGCCCAGGCCCCGGACGACCCGGTCGGGTAGCACCAGTTGCAGCGCGATGGCGACCACCACGGCGCACAGCGCCGGCCACCGCGGCTCGTGGCGCGTCGGGATCCCCCACGCGGCGTCGTCTCGCTGCTGCTCGGGTGCTCCACGTTCCACGAGGTGACAGGCTACCGACGGGGGCGGTGGCTGCTCGTCCCGACGTGGCGCGATCATGGGCGGAGGCGGGGAGGTGCTCTCATGCCCACCGGCGAGCACCCCCCTCTCGGGGCACCGTGCTGGACCGATCTGTGGACGTCAGACGTCGAGGGCGGTCGCCGCTCCTCGCGCGACCTCTTCGGGTGGGAGGCACGCGAGCCCGACCCCGTTCACGGTGGCCACTTCCTGTTCACCGTGCAGGCGCAGGCGATGCCCGCTGCGCCGAAGATGCAGTACTCGACCATCACCAGCGCGTGGTCCGACACGGTGCGGGCTGGCATCATGGGCGCGGCGGCCTTCTTGCCGTCTGGCGTCGCTGCCCGGTGGTCGACCGACTGGGAGGTGGCGGATGTCGATGCTGCTGTCACCCGGCTCACGGCGCTCGGTGGCGAGGTCCAGGCCGAGCCCCACGACTCGCCCCACGGTCGGATCGCGGCTGTCGCGGATCCAACCGGAGCGCACGTCAAGCTGCGCGGTCCCAACGTGACGTGAGCCACGGTGCTCCTTGCGGGACGCTCGAGCGCCCGGCGTTTCCGACCAGGGGAATCCCGGCACAGCTGCGTGCTCGCCCTCAGGGCCGCAGTAGCACCTTGATGGCGCGGCGCTGGTCCATCGCCCGGTAGCCCTCGGCTGCCTCCTCGAGGGGCAGCGTCAGGTCGAAGACCGTGCCGGGGTCGATCTCGCGGCGCCAGATGCGCTCGATGAGATCGGGCAGGAAGCGGCGGACCGGGGCCGGACCACCGTGCAGATGGGTTTGGCTGAAGAACAGCTCCCGGCCCGGCAACTCGCCGTGAGTGACCCCGACGTAGCCGACGTGACCACCCGGCCGGGTGGCGGCGATGGCCTGCAGCATCGACTCGCGGGTGCCCACTGCCTCGATGGTGCCGTGCGCACCCAGCCCATCGGTGAGCATTCGCACGCGGGCCGCCCCTAGCGCACCGCGCTCTTCCACGATGTCGGTGGCCCCGAACACCATTGCCAGCCGCTGGCGGGCCTCGTGCCTGCTCATCACGATCACGCGCTCGGCCCCGAGCTGGCGGGCGGCGAGCACGCTCAGGAGACCGACCGCACCGTCGCCCACGACGGCAACCACCGAGCCCGGCCCAGCTCCCGCTGCCACCGCGCCGAACCACCCGGTGCCCAGCACGTCGGACGCCGCCAGGAGGCTCGGGACCAGTTCGTCGGGAGGCGGCTCCGGCGTGGCCACCATGGTGCCGTCTGCCAGGGGGATGCGCGCGTACTGCGCTTGGGTGCCGATGGCCCCGATGGGCTGGCGGTTGATGCAGGAGCTCGGGTAGCCAGCCCGGCAGATCTCGCACGTGTTGTCGGAGGCGAAGAACGAGCCCACCACAAACTGCCCGGGCCGGATCGTAGTGACGGCACTGCCAACCTCCTCGACCACGCCCACGTACTCGTGGCCCATCGGTGCGGGCCCGTCGGTGGCGTCGATGCCGCGGTAGGGCCAGAGGTCCGAACCGCAGATGCAGGTCGCGGCCAGCCGGATGACGGCGTCGGTGGGCTCGATGATCTCCGGGTCGCGCCGCTCCTCGACGCGCACGTCACCCGGTGCATGCAGGATCACTCCTCGCATGAGCTCGCGCTCCTTTCAGTTCGTGCCCCGGCTGAGACCTGGCGCGAGCCTGGGCTGCGCCCCAGCTCGGGGTTGCGCCCAGCTCGGCTCCAGGCCCAGCTCACTTTCGTCCCGACGTGGTCCGGTCCCGTGTGTGGTGGCGGACCGGCTGGGCGCGCACGCCGTCGTTGGCCGGACCCTAGGGTGAGCGGGACACGCTCGGTGCACCCACCACGCCGCCCGGCAGCCCATCGTCGTCGGCCACGTCGCCAGGTGCCACAACCAGTTGCGAGCCAGTCTCGGCTGGCGTTCTCGAGGGCGAGATGGTCGATCCGGCCTCCTCGTGGACGAACCGTGCACCGCGCAGGGCGGAGGCCACCGCCGCCAGCAGGCTCATGACGACGCCCAGGCTCAAGATGAGCACGAGGCCATGCTTGAACGGCGCGCCGATCAGCTGCGGGAAGTAGGTGCGACTGGTGAGCTGGGCCACCTGCTGGGACGTCAGATGCGAGAGGACCTGGGGGCCGAGCACCTTGGCCAGCGGGTTGTACCCGAGGAAGGAGGCGAAGAGGTACCCGAGCGGCGGGAGGTGGGCGGTTGTTGCGGCCGTCTGCGGGGGCACGCCGTGGGTCACGAGCGCGTGGTACATGGTGGGGGGCACCTTGGCGTTGAGCCCCAGCACCATCAAGGTGAAGAACAGGCCCATCGACAGCGGGAGCCCGGCATTGCCGAAGGTGACCCGCATGCCCGACGCCACCCCCCGTTCGCGGGCGGGAACCGAGTTCATGATCGAGGCGGTGTTGGGCGACACGAAGAGCCCCATGGCGACGCCATTGAGCGCCATCACCAGCGCGAAGGGGAGGTAGGAGAAATTGGCCGGGAAGGCCATCATGGCGAGGAACATCACGGCCGTGAGCACCATGCCTGCTGTGGCGAAGGGCCGCGATCCGTAACGGTCCGACAGCCGTCCCGAGATGGGTCCGGCCAGCACGAAGCCACCGGTCCACGGCAGCATGTAGATGCCGGCCCACAGGGGGGTGTCGGTGAAGTCGTACCCGTGCTGGGGCAGCCAGATGCCCTGGAACCAGATGATGAGCATGAACTGCAGGCCGCCCCGGCCCACCGCGGCCAGGAACTGTGCGATGTTGCCGGCGGCGAAGGGGCGGATGCGGAACAGCGACATGCGGAACATGGGCTCGGGCACCTTCGTCTCGACGAACACGAAGGCTGCCAGCAGGACCAGGCCGCCGGCGATGGTGCCGAGCACGAACGGGTTGCCCCAGCCGGTCAGCGAGTGCCCGTAGGGCTTGATGCCGTAGGTGATGCCCACCAGCACCAGACCCAGTCCGGCAGCGAAGGTGAGGTTGCCCAGCCAGTCGACCTTGGCCCGGATGTGGACGCCGATCTCCTTCAGGTTGCGGTACGCCCACAGCGTGCCCACCACTCCGATGGGGACGTTGACCAAGAAGACCCAGCGCCAGCCCACCTGGGACAGCAGGCCGCCGGCCAGCACCCCGAACAGACCGCCGAAGATGGCGGCCACCATGTTGATCCCGAGGGCCAGGCCCAACTGCTCGGTGGGGAAGGCGTCGGTGATGATCGCCGCCGAGTTCGCCATCAGCATGGCGCCCCCGATCCCCTGGAACAGCCGCATGAACACCAGCTCGAGTGCACCGGCCGACCCGTGGCTCCACACCAGTGACAGCAAGATGGACCCGACGGTGAACCAGGCGAAGCCGAGGTTGTAGATCCGCACCCGGCCGAAGATGTCGCCGATGCGCCCCACGGTCACCACGAGGACCGCGGTGACCAGCATGTAGCCCATCATCGTCCACAGGAGGTAGGGGAAGTTCGCCGGATTGAGAGGGTCCAGGTGGATGCCCCGGAAGATCACCGGCAGGGCGATCAGGAGGCTGGTGCCGCTCATGGATGCCAGCACCACCCCGATGGTGGTGTTGGACAGCACGAGCCACTTGTAGTGGGGCCCGACGTCACGGGTGCGGGGCGCCGACAGCGCTGCAGCCAGGCGCATGGGCGGACCTCCTGCTCGCAGGGGGTGGCGATTACTTAGCCGCCCTAAGTATATCGGGGGTCCTCCGCTCCCTGCCCGGGGCCGGGCGTGCAGCGGCCCGGGCGCCGCCGGCTCGCGACCAGCTCGGCATCCGGCAGCGGCCACGGCGGGCACCGGTCGCCTGGGCGCCCCGGACGGGCGCCGACCGTGGTGGACGGGGACCGGTGGCGACTCGGTAGCGTGGCGCCATGGCCGACGAGTACACGATCCCCGAGCCCGAGCCCAAGGAGATCGACGAGAAGCTGGCGATCGAGCTGCGCCACCTCGTCGAGAACAACGTCCTGCGCGGACATCCCTCAGGCGAGGAGCGGTGCGAGAACTGCCGCTACTACCTCGAGCCCTACAACGACCTGTCCTACTGCTGGCACCCCAAGGTACGGATCCTGGTGGGCGCCAACTGGTGGTGCCAGTGGTGGGAGGCCATCCCCGAGGGCCAGAGCTGAGGCACCGAGCCGCTCGAGCTGAGACTCGCGCCCCCGCCACCCGGGGTGCCATGCCGGGCGCCGCGGCCAGGCGGTGGGGCAGTCACCGCGACCGCAGCAACTCCCGGCGGCTCCGGTACTCCTCGGCGTCGATCTCCCCGCGGGCGAAGCGCTCGTCGAGGATGCGCACAGCGTCGTCAGACGAGCCGGGTGGCGCTGGAGGCAACTGGTCGCGGCGCTGGGTGAGCGAGCGCACCACCACGACCAGGGCCGCCACGATCACGGCCCAGAAGGCGAGCATCACGATCGCCATGGCCAGCCAACCGCCCCAGCCCCAGCCGCCGTGCCAGCCGTACCACATCATCGGCACCTCCTCACCGGCAGTGTGGCCCACATGCAGTGTGGCGGTCGTCCTCGTCCGCTGCCAGGGCCAATGGTCCTGCCGTCGCCGCCACGCCGTGGGAGCCCACGGCCCCGGGGTGTCACCGAGCGACACAGGGTGCTCGTAACCTTCGGGTCCGGAGGCGCCAACCGTGCTCTACGTACACCGATCCGAGCGGGCGGACATGCTCGCCACCATGCTGGCGGACCTGCTGGCAGACCCTCTCGATGATCCCATGGTGCCCGAGATCGTTGTTGTGCCCACCCGGGGGGTCGAGCGGTGGATCAGCCAGGTCCTGGCGACCCGGCTCGGTGCCGGGCCCGGTGGTGGCGATGGGGTGTGTGCCAACGTGGCGTTCGAGTTCCCCGGTGCCCTCGTGCGCAGGATCACGGCCGCGGTGTGTGGCATCGAGGAGCCCGAGCGCGACCCGTGGGCGCCGGAGCGGTCGGTGTGGCCGCTGCTGGCGCTGGTGGACCAGCACCGTGACGAGCCGTTCCTCGCGCCGCTGCGTCGGCACCTCGAGGCGGCGACGCCCGAGGGCGAGCCGCTCCGGCGCTTCCCGGCCCTCCGGCGGCTGGCCGACCTCTACGACCGCTACGCCGTCAACCGGCCCGAGCTGCTCGAGGCCTGGGGACGCGGCCAGGCGGTGTGGGGCGACGGGGGTGATGGGACCGAGGCGTGGCAGGCCGAGCTGTGGCGCCGGCTCCGGGCCCGCATCGGCGTCCCCGGACCCGCCGAGCGCGCCGCTGAGGCTGTCGAGCGCCTGGTGGCCGATCCCAAGGCCGTCGACCTGCCGCCCCGGCTGTCGCTGTTCGGCCTGACCCGCCTGGCGGCCAGTCACCTGCGGGTTCTCGACGCCCTGGCCACGGCGCGCGACGTCCACCTGTTCCTGCTCCACCCGTCGCCTGCCCTGTGGGAGACGGTGGCCGCCGCGCTGCCCCGGCCGGTGCTGCCGCTGCGGCGGGTGGAGGACCCCACGGGCGGTCTCGCCCGTCACCCGCTGCTGCGGTCGTGGGGCCGCGACGCCCGCGAGATGGAGCTCGTGCTCCTGGCCCAGGGCGTCGACGCCAGCGACCACCGTCCGGTGGGGGTCGGCAACCAGCATCCCCAAGGCGGCGAGCCCACCACGCTGCTCGCCCGGATCCAGGCGGACATCCGTGCCGACCGCACCCCGGGCGCCCCCCACCGTCCCGCCGGGCGCGATGCGAGCGTCGCGGTCCCAGGAGAGGAGGACCCGCGCCCGCTGCTCGCGCCGAACGACGACAGCGTGCGCGTCCATGCCTGCTACGGCCGCGCCCGGCAGGTCGAGGTGCTCCGTGATGCCCTCCTGCACCTGCTGGCGGCCGATCCCAGCCTCGAGCCGCGCGACGTCCTCGTCATGTGCCCCGACATCGAGGCGTTCGCGCCGCACGTCGAGGCGGCGTTCGGCAGCGCCAACCAGGCCACCGACGGGGCCGCGCAGACCGGCGGCCTCCCCCAGATCCGGGTCCGGCTGGCGGACCGCTCCCTGCGCCAGACCAATCCGCTACTGGCGGTGGCCGCTCACCTGCTCGAGCTGGCGGCCGGCCGGGTAACGGCGTCCGAGGTCCTCGACCTGGCAGCGCGCGAGCCGGTCGCCCGGCGCTTCGGCTTCGACGACGACGACCTGGCCCGCATCGGCACATGGACAGCGGAGACCGGCATCCGGTGGGGGCTCGATGCTGCCGACCGGGAGCGCTGGCAGCTGCAGGGCGAGCCCGTCAACACCTGGCGATTCGGCCTGGATCGGCTGCTGCTGGGCACCGCCATGGATGCCGAGGCGCTGGCCACGGTCGGGGGCTCCCTCCCCTACGACGACGTGTCCAGCGGCGACATCGACCTGGTCGGGCGGTTCGCCGAATTCGTCGGGCGGCTCGGTGTCGTCATCGACGCCCTGCGGGGCCGTAAACCCGTGGCCGCCTGGACCGCGGCCCTCGCAGCGGCCACCGAGGCGCTGGCGCAGGCCGCGCCCCACGACTCGTGGCAGCACGACCAGCTGCGCAGCGTCCTGGACGACGTGGCGGACGAGGCGGCGTGCGGTCCTTCCACGGTGGAGCTCGACCTGGCGGAGATCACCTCGCTGCTCGACGGCCGGCTCCAGGGCCGGCCCTCCCGGGCGAACTTCCGGACCGGGGACCTCACGGTGTGCACCTTGGTCCCCATGCGCTCGGTGCCCCACCGAGTGGTGGCGTTGCTTGGGCTCGACGACGGGAGCTTCCCGCGCCCGGGTCCGGCCGACGGGGACAACCTGCTGCTCGCCGACCCACTCGTAGGAGAACGCGACCCACGTGCCGAGGACCGCCAGCTGCTCCTCGACGCCGTGCTGGCAGCCACCGAACACCTCATCGTCACCTACGAGGGCCACGACGCCCGCACCAACGCCGTCCGTCCCCCGGCGGTGCCGGTGGCCGAGCTGCTCGACGTCGTGGATCGGACGGTGAGGGTGGCCGAGCCGGGCGTCCTGCCCCGCCAGCTCGTGGTGGTGGAGCACCCACTGCAGTCCTTCGACCCGCGCAACTTCATCCCGGGCGCGCTGGGCACGGCCGGTCCGTTCGGGTTCGACCCCGCGGACTTGGCAGGCGCACAGGCCGTCCGTCAGCCTCCGGCACCGCGGTCGTGCTTCCTCGACCGGCCACTGCCCCTGGCGCCGGCACCGGTCGTGGCGCTCGAGTCGTTGGTCCGATTCGTGCAGCACCCGGTCCAGACCTTCCTGCGCGAGCGGCTGGCGTTGTCGTCTGCCGCCGATCCCGACGTGGTCGACGACGACATCCCGGTGACCCTCGACCCGCTGGAGCGCTGGGCCGTGGGCGACCGCCTGCTGGCCGCGTGCCTGGCAGGCGTCCCCCTCGAGGTGGCGTGCGCGGCTGAGCGGGCACGGGGGCTGGTGCCGCCGGGGCGTCTCGCGGACACGGTGCTCGACGATCTGGCTCGCGACGTCGAGGAGCTGCTGCGCGCGCTGGGAGAGGCCGGTTGTGCGGCGGCCTCCGCGGTGTCGGTGCCCGTGCACGTCGTTCTCCCCGACGGTCGGCGGCTCGAGGGTGCCGTCCCCGGCGTCCGGGGCGACGCCGTGGTGCACGCCACGTACGCCAAGTTGGGGTACAAACACCGTCTGGGCTCGTGGGTCCGGCTGCTGGCCCTGGCGGCGAGCGATCCGGCACGGACGTGGCGTGCCGTCACCATTGGGCGGTCGCCGGCCGACAACCGCCAGCGAGGAGACACCAGGCGGACCGCCACGTCGGTCCTCCGCCTGCCCAAGGGCACGGACACCGCGGCGCCTGCCCTGAACCTGCTGGCGGCCGTCGTCGACCTCTATGACCAGGGTCTGCGCGAGCCGCTCCCGCTGTACTGCAAGACCTCCGGCACGTACGCCGAGTCCCGGCGCGACGGAAAGGACCCAAGCGAGGCGCTGCAGCAGGCCGAGCAGCGCTGGCAATCGGGGTCCAAGGACGTCGGCGAGGCCGTCGACCCCGCCCACGTGCTGGTCCTGGGCGGGGTCGTTCCCCTCAGCCACGTCATGGGCCAGGCAGCGGCCGGTGCCGGGGACGGCGGTGGCGCTGGCGCGGAGCCCACGCGGTTCGGCCGCCTGGCCGTGCAGTTGTGGGGACCGCTCCTCGAGCACGAGACGCTGTCGATCCGATGAGCCGGCAGGGTGCCATGGAAGGACCCGAACCGTTCGACGTGTGCGGGCCGTTGCCCGGCACCGGGGTGACAGTGCTCGAGGCCTCGGCCGGCACCGGCAAGACCTTCACCATTGCGGCACTGGTCACGAGGTACGTGGCCGAGGGACGGGCTGCGATGTCGGACATCCTGGCGGTGACCTTCACCCGGATGGCCACCGGTGAGCTGCGCGAACGGGTGCGCGAACGCCTGCTCGACACCCACGACCGACTCGCCGCCGTCCTTGACCGGGGCGAGGCACCACCGCTCGACGACCCCGTGGCCCGCCATCTGGCGAACTGCGCGGACAGCGAGCTGCGGGCACGCCGGCAGCGGCTGGCCGAGGCCCTGGCCGGGTTCGACGAGGCGACCATCATCACGACGCACGGGTTCTGCCAGCTGGTGCTGGGTTCCCTGGGGGTGCTGGGCGGCGCGCCGGCAGGCGACACCCTGCTCGCGGATCCCACCGAGCTGATCGACCAGGTTGCCGACGACCTCTACCTGCGGCGGGCCTTGCGCTTCGGGCTGCCGCCCTTCGACGTCGAAAGTGCCCGGAAACTGGCCCGGCAGGCCGTCACCCGTGCCGACGCCGCCCTCGCCCCGCAGCCGGACCCCGCCGACGGCTCGCTGCGGGGGCGCTTGGCGCGCTTTGCCGAGGCGGCCCGGCACGAGTATCGGCGGCGCCTGCGCGACGGGCGACTGCTCACCTACGACGAGATCCTGCTCCGCCTGCGCGATGTGGTCACCGACCCCCAGCGTGGCCCGGCCGCCTGCCGGCGACTGGCCGAGCGCTACCCGGTGGTGCTGATCGACGAGTTCCAGGACACCGACCCCGTCCAGTGGGACATCGTCTCCAGGGCTTTCGGCGCCAGTGGCAGCGTCCTCGTGCTCATCGGGGATCCCAAGCAGGCGATCTACGCCTTTCGCGGTGCCGACGTCTACACCTACCTGCGCGCTGCCGGCACCGCCACCACCCGATGCACCCTGGCCGAGAACTTCCGTGCCGACGCGCCGGTGCTCCGTGCCCTCGATGCCCTCCTCGACCCGATGGACCTCGGCCACCCCGGCATCCCCTACCGGGTCGTGCGGGCCTCAGCGAGACATCAGCGTCCCGGCCTGGCCGGTGCACCGGTGCCCGCCGCCTTGCGGGTGCGGGTGCTCGACCGCCGCCGGCGGGATGTGGCACGGACCGACAGCGGCCTGTTCCGGGTGGGTCCCGCTCGTGAGGCGGTGGCCCGTGACGTGGCCGCCGACGTGGCCGTGCTGCTCTCGAGCGGTGCCGAGCTCGTCGCCTGGGATGCCGAGGGGCGGGAGACCGGGCGCCGACCGCTCGTCCCGCCCGATGTGGCCGTGCTGGTGCGCACCAACCGGCAGGCCGCCATGGTCCACGACGCGCTGCGGGTGGCGGGGGTCCCGGCCGTGGTGGGTGCGGGCACGAGCATCTTCGCCACCGACGCCGCCCGCCACTGGCTGGCCCTGCTCGACGCCCTGGAGGAACCCGCGGCGCCGAGCCGGCGCTCGGCCGTGGCACTGGGGCCGTTCGTCGGCATCCGGGCCGCCGAGCTTGCCCAGGCAACCGAGGAGGATCTCGAGGCGCTGACCCTGCGTCTGCACCGCTGGGGCGAGGTCCTGCGCCACCGGGGCGTCGCCGCCCTGTATCGCACGGTGCTGGCCGAGGGCACGGTGGCAGGGCGACTGCTCGCCCAGGCCGGTGGGGAGCGCACCCTGACGGACCTGGCGCATGTGGCCGAGTTGCTCGCTGCATCCTCCGCCGCCGCTGGCCAGGGGTTGGCCCGGCTGCGGGTGTGGTTGGCCCGGCACATCGTCGAGGCCGACAGCGACGACACCGACGAGCGCATCCGCCGACTCGACTCGGACGCGGAGGCGGTCCAGGTCCTGACCGTGCACCGCGCCAAGGGGCTCGAGTTCCCCGTCGTCTACTGCCCGTACCTGTGGGACAGCACAGGGCGCCAGTCGAAGGCCGGCCCGGTGGTGTTCCACGATGCCGCAAACGACGACAGGGTCACCCTCGATGTCGGGCTCGGTGGCAAGGACGTGCCCTCGCCGGACTACGAGGCACACCGCGCGGTCGCGCGAGAGGAGGAGGGTGGCGAGGAACTGCGGCTGCTGTACGTGGCGTTGACGCGGGCCAGGCACCAGGTCGTCACGTGGTGGGCGCCGGCGTACGCCGCCAACGACTCGCCACTGGCACGCGTGCTGCTCGACCCGCGGCGCTACGGCGGCAGGTCGGGTGCCGGTCGAGCACCGGCGGGGAAGTTCGATGCGGCCGTGCCAGCGGCCCTCGAGGATCTGGCCGCCCGGGCACCCGACGACATCGTCGTGGAGGAGGTCCGCGAAGCGCGCACTGTCGCGTACCGGGGCCCCGCCCCATCGGCGGCCCCGTTGACGGCGGCCGTGTTCGACCGCAGCATCGACCAGCTCTGGCGACGGACCTCCTACAGTGCCATCACGTCGGCTGCTCACGAGGATCTCGTCGCCAGCGAGCCCGAGGTGCGCGGCATCGAGGACGAACCGCCCGGCGCGTGGCCTGCAGTGCCAGGCGACGCAGTGGTGCCAGGCGACGCAGTGCTGCCAGGCGACCGCGCCGTGCCGAGCAACGCCACCGTGGCACCCAATCCGGTTGCGGCGACGGACGCGGTTGCCCCCGACGGTGAGGCCGTGGCGGGTGGGGACGCCGCCGGGCCACCGGGACTGGTACTCGGCAGCGACACCGCCGCGCCCACCAGCACTGCCGGTGGGTTGGGGATGCCGTGCCCCCTCGGTGCCATGCCGGCCGGTGCCGACGTGGGCACCGTCGTGCACGGGGCGCTCGAGCGAGTGGACTTCGTCGCCGACGACCTCGAGTCGGCGCTCACCGCGGCCGTGACGGCCGAGCGCTCCCGCCACGGTGCCGACCTCGGCTCGCTCGCGGTCGTGGTGGACGGGTTGGCCGCCGCCCTGCGCACGCCACTCGGCCCGGCCGCCGACGAGCTGCGCCTGTGCGACCTGGGTCGCAGCGATCGACTGGACGAGCTGGCCTTCGAGCTGCCGCTGGCCGGTGGCGACCGGGCAGCGGGCATCGTCACTCTCGACGACCTGGCGGCCGTCCTCGCCCGGTACCTGGGTCCACGCGACCCGCTCGCCCCGTACGTCGATCGCTTGGCCGACCCCGCCCTCGAGCGCCGGTTCCGCGGCTACCTGACCGGCAGCATCGACCTCGTGTTCCGGGAGCGCACCGGCGACGGACCCCGCTACGTCGTCGTGGACTACAAGACGAACCGCCTGGCGCCGCCTGGTGAGGTCCTGCGAGTGGGCCACTACCGTCCCGAGGCCCTCGACGCCGAGATGCAGCGGTTGCACTACGTGCTCCAGGGCACCTTGTACCTGGTGGCACTGCATCGCTACCTGCGCTGGCGGGTGCGCGGCTATGACCCCGACCGCCATCTCGGGGGCGTGCGCTACCTGTTCCTGCGCGGGATGGTCGGCCCCGACACCCCCGTCGTCGGCGACCGGCGCTGCGGGGTGTTCGCGTGGTCCCCGCCCGGTGCGTTGGTGGACGAGCTGTCGGCCGTGCTCGACGGCGCCGCTGTCCGGCAGGGTGCAGCGTGAGCCTGCCACCGGTCACCGACCTCGGCGGGGCAGGCGACCCCGGTGCCGTGGCCGCTTCGGTGGTCGGCGTGGCACCGTCGAGCCTGCTCGCACCGTTCGTGCATGCCGGCGTGCTGGTCGCGGCCGACGTGCACGTGGCCCGGACACTGGCCCGTCTGGCGGGCGAGCACGACGAGGTCGCTATCCTCGGTGCCGCCTTCGCCGTGCGCGCCGTGCGGATGGGCCACGTGTGCGTCGATCTCGACGACATCGGCCAGCGCGCCGTGGCGGGTGAGGAGCTCGACGTGGACCTCGACGCCTTACCGTGGCCCGACCCGGGGCGCTGGCGCGCCGCGCTGGCCGGCAGCCCCCTCGTGACTGCCGACCGGGTCGACGGTGCCCGCCGACCGCTGGTGCTCGACGGCTCTGCCCTCTACCTCGAGCGGATGTGGCGTGACGAGCACGTCGTGGCCACGGAGGTCGCAGCGCGCGCAGCGGTCGCTGACGGCCCGTTCGATCCGGCGGCCGTCGACCGGCTCTTCGCGCGTGCCGCGCGCGGCGGCACGGCGCCCGAGCAGCGTCGGGCTGGCCACACCGTCGCCGGTCGGCGCCTGGCCGTCATCGCCGGTGGCCCCGGAACCGGCAAGACGACGACCGTGGCCTGGGCCCTGGCGGCGCTGTTCGAGGGCGCCGAGCGGCGGGGCTCTCGGCCGCCGCTGGTGGCGCTGGCCGCGCCCACCGGCAAGGCGGCTGCCCGCCTGGCCGAGGCTGTGGCCGCTGCCACGGCGGAGCTGGGACTCGACCCCACGGTGCGTGCCAGGCTGCAGGCACTAGAGGCGTTCACTGTCCACCGCCTCCTCGGTCCTCGACCGGGCGTGGCCACGCGCTTTCACCATCACGCGGCCAACCGGCTTCCCCACGACATCGTGGTCGTGGACGAAACCTCGATGCTGCCGCTGTGGCTCATGGCCCGCCTGGTGACGGCCATGCGATCCGACGCCCACCTGGTCCTGGTCGGGGATCCCGAGCAGCTGGTGTCGGTGGAGGCCGGTGCCGTGCTGGCCGACATCGTGGGGCCGTCGGTCGCCGGCCCCGCGCCGCATGTCGACAGCGACGCGTCCGGCCCGACCACCTCGTCCACTTCGGCAACGACCACCGGCCCTCGCGCCACAGGGGGCGCAGACACGGAAACCGCAGGTACGGGAACCACGGCGCGGGTGCGCACCGAAGGTACGGCGTCGGCGGGCGCAGTGGCTGCGCACCAGGCGTCGCCCGCCTCGCAGATGGCCGACTGTGTCGTGCGTCTGGTGGCCAACCACCGCTTCAGCGGCGCGCTGGCCGAGCTGGCGGCCGCCGTGGCCGACGGGGACGCGGCGCGAGCAGTGACGGTCCTGCGCCGCGGGGGGCCCACGCTTCACTGGCTGGAGGCGAACGTGGCCGATCCGGCGGCCGACGCCGCGGTGGCGGAGCTGTGCATGCGGCATGCCCGCCACTTGGTGGATGTCGCCCGCGGTGGGGATGCCGACACCGCCCTCGGCGCCATTGGGGCGTTCCGGCTCCTGTGCGCCCACCGCCACGGGCCGGCTGGGGCCGTGACGTGGAACGACCGGGTGGCCCGGCGCCTCGCGGCCGATCCGCACCTGTCGGCGGGGTCGAGCTTCTTCGTGGGCCGCCCGGTCATCGTGACCGCCAACGACTACGCGCTGAGGCTGTTCAACGGGGACGTGGGGGTTGTGATCCCCCGCACCGATGGCACGGTGACCGTGGCGTTCCGCCGCGGGCGGGAGATCGTGTCGGTTCCCCCTGCATCGCTCCCCGCCCACGCCAGCGTGTACGCCATGACCGTGCACAAGTCGCAGGGGTCCGAGTTCGACGAGGTGGCCATCGTGCTGCCCGAGCCGTCGTCGCGCATCCTCACCCGCGAACTGCTCTACACGGCGCTGACACGGGCACGCGAGCGCGTGGTGGTCGTGGGGAGCGAAGCAGCGCTGCGGGCCGGGATCGAGCGCCGGGTGGCGCGGGCATCGGGTCTGATGGCGCGCCTGTGGGGCGCGAGCGCCGCGTCGTGACGCAGGCCGGCTCGTCGTTCAGGCCGTGACGATCTCGAAGTCGGCGAGGTCGGGCGTGGCAAGCACCTCGTAGAAGCGGTCCATGCTCCACGGCCACACCGAGGGGATGCCGCGGTCGTCGAGGTACCAGCTCTTGCAGCCGGTGACCCACACCGTGCGCTTGGCGGCCTCGACCCGCTCGGCCTCGAATCGCTCGAGCGCGTCGCGAGTGGCGCTCACCTGGGCGTGCTTGGTGTCGACGACCTCGATGAGCTGCAGGATGTAGTCGAGCTGCTGCTCGGCCACGTCGATGAGCGAGAAGTTCCCCACCGGGCCGTTGGGTCCGTTGATGAGGAACAGGTTGGGGAACTCGGGGATCGTGATCGACAGGTAGGCGGAGGGCCGTTGCGCCCACAGGGCGTCGAGGGACACCCCGCCTCGGCCGACGACCGAGATGGGACGCAGGAACCGGTCCACCCGGAAGCCGGTGGCCAGCACGAGTACATCGAGCTCGTGCAGGGTCCCGTCCACGGTGCGAATGCCGGCGGGCTCGACACGCTCGATGCGCTCGGTCACCAGGCGGGTGTGAGGGTGCTGCATGGCCTGGTAGAAGTTGGGAGAGATGATGAGCCGCTTGCACGCGGCGCGGTAGTTGGGGCGCAGCCGCTCGCGGAGTTCGGGATCGCTCACGCTGTTCTCGAGGTTCGCCCGGCACATCTCGTCGAGCAGCTTCATCTGCGGTGAGTCGGCGTCCACCACGGCGTTGGCGAAGTTGTCGTTGAACATGTGCCACAGCTCGTTCCGCACGGCCCGCATGGCCTCGGGCTCACGGCGGTAGCGCTCGCGGTCCTCGTCGGGGATGGGGCGGTTGGGCACGGGCAGGATCCACTGCGCCGTGCGTTGGAACACGGTGAGCTCGCCCACCCTGTCGACGATCGTGCCGATCACCTGCACCGAGCTCGATCCGGTCCCGACGATGCCCACCCGGGCACCGTCGAGCGAGACGGCGTGGTCCCAGCGCGCCGTGTGGAACGACGGGCCGGCGAAGTCGCCCAGGCCCGGGATGTCGGGGTAGGCGGGATGGTGCAGCACGCCGGTGGCGGCGATGACGATGTCGGCCACGTCGCGGCGGCCGTCGGTGGTGGTGAGGTGCCATCGCCCGCCGAGGTACTCAAGACGCGCAACCTCGGTGTCGAAGCAGATGAGCCGGTCCACCCCGTGCTGGCGTGCCACGAGCTCGAGGTAGTCGCGGATCTCGGGTCCGGGGGAGAAGACGTGGCTCCAGTCGGGATTGGGGGCGAACGAGTAGCTGTAGAGGTGGGAGGGCACGTCGCAGGCCACGCCAGGGTAGGTGTTCTCCCGCCACGTCCCCCCGATGCGGTCACCTTTCTCGTAGATGGCGATGTCCTCGTAGCCGGCCTGGCCCAGCTTGATGGCAGCGGCCACGCCGCCCATGCCGGCGCCGATCACGATGGTACGCAGCCGCCGGGCGCCACGCGATCGGGCCGTGGGTGCAGGTGACACGGACGCGGCGCTGCGCATGGGAACCTCCCCGGGCAACGGCCGTACCGGGTGGCCCGGTCCGGCGGGTCGGCAGCGAACTGACTGACAAGTCAGTTTATCGAACTGGCCGGCTCCGTGCCTGTCCAACCGGGCTGCCTCGTGCTCCTCGCACCGGCCACCCCCGGCATCCGTTCGCCGGCCCGTTCTGCGCCCGTCCTGCTGCCCGGTAGCGTGCCGGTCGTGCGGGCCGTGGTCCAGCGGGTGGCCGAGGCGGCCGTGACGGTGGAGGGCGAGGTGGTCGGGGCCATCGGCCCCGGGCTGTGCGTCCTGGTGGGCGTGGCGCGTGGCGACGACGTCACCAGTGCCGACCGCCTGGCGCAGCGGCTGTGGCACCTGCGGATCTTCGAGGACGACGAGGGGCGCATGAACCGCTCGGCCGCCGATCTCGGGCTGGCGGTGCTGGTGGTGAGCCAGTTCACGCTCTACGCCGACACGGCCCGTGGCCGCCGCCCGTCGTTCGCAGCGGCAGCAGCCCCGGCGGACGCAGAGCGTCTCGTCGACCGGGTCGTCGCCAGCCTGCGGCGCCTGGGGGCCACCGTGGCCACCGGGCGGTTCGGCGCACACATGGCCGTCACCCTCACCAACGACGGGCCCGTCACGATCCTGCTCGAGTCGGTGCCGGCGGGTGCCGGCGGGACAACCGGCTGATCACCTGGCGCGCACCTCGTGCGCGGTCCGGGTCTCGGGGTCGGCTCCCGCTGGGCGTTGCGGGAGCGAGTCGGCAAGAGCCGAGGAACCGCCGGGCGCCGAGCCTCCGGCAGGCATGAAGCGATCGTCGGGCGCCGAGCGCCGTGCCCCGGTCGCCAGCCACAGGGCGAAGGCGAGCGCAGCGAAGGCCGAACCGACCAGGCACACCCCGTTCCAGCCCGCCCTGTCGTAGGCGGTGGCCGACAGGACCGAACCGGCGGCGCCGCCGAGGAAGAACAGCACCATGTAGGCGGCCGTCAGCCGGCTGCGGGCCTCGGGCCGCAGCCGGTAGATCTCGCCTTGGTTCGTGATGTGGAGCCCCTGGGCGCCGATGTCGAGGACCACGATCCCCACCACCAGCATGGCCACGCTGGTGTGCCCGGCCCACAGCGCCGCCCACGACGCCAGCAAGAGCCCGCTCGACGCGCCCGTGCTGCGCCGCTCCCAACCCCGGTCCGACAGACGGCCTGCCACCGTGGCCGTGACCGCCCCGGCCGCCCCGGCCAGGCCGAACAGCCCGATGACCGCGCTCGAGGCGTGGTACTGGTGCGCCAGCAGGAACGCCATCGACGTCCACAGCACGGAGAAGCTGCCGAACGACAGCAGCCCGTAGGCCGCCCGGCGTCGTAGCACCGGCTCCTCGCGCAGCAGGGTCGCCACGGAGGCCACCAGCTCGCGGTAGCGCAGGTCGCTCTCCTCGCGCCAGGGCGGCAGGCGCCAGTGCAGCACGACTGCCTGCACGGCCATGGCTCCGCCTGCCACGACGTACACGACGCGCCAGGTGCCGGTCGAGGCGAGCAGCCCTGCCACGGTGCGGGCCAGCAGGATGCCGATGAGCAGTCCGCTCATGACCATGCCCACGACCCGGCCCCGCTCGGAGGGTGCGGCCAACGACGCCGACAGCGGTACCAGCAGCTGGGCCAGGACCGACAGCATGCCGACCACCGCGGCCGCCGGCAGCAACCACGCAGCCGAGGGCGACGCGCCGAGCCACAGGAGCGCGCCCGCCGTGCCGGCGGCGAGCACGGTCACCAGCCGTCGGCGTTCGACCAGGTCGCCCAGGGGCAGCAGGACGAGCAGGCCGACGGCGTAGCCGACCTGGGTCACGGTGACGACGAGCCCGGTCACACCCGGCGCCAGGTGCAAGGTCCTGCCCATGGCGGGCAGCAGCGGCTGGGCGTAGTAGTTGCTGGCCACGGCCAGGCCGGTGGCCACCGCCATGACGGCCACCAGGCCGCGGCTGAGCCGTTCGCCGCCAGACTCCGGGCGCGGCGGGGCCCCTGGCCCCTGGGGGAGAGGTGGCGCCACCGTGACCAGGTCAGTCGCGCGAGTGGTGGAGCAGTTCCGCCGGGGCCGTCTCGAGGACACGGAGGATGGCGTGGGCCAGGGCCCGGGCCGATCCGGCGTCCAGCTCGACCGCCACCCGGGCTGCCGGCCCCTGGGCCGGAGCGAGGAAGTCGATGTTGAGGGTGTGGTCGGCAGGAGCGTGGACGGGATGGTCGAAGGACACGCTGGCCGTGGTGAGCCGGAACCAGCCGCCTGGTCCCTTGCCGCTGCCCTCGAGGGCCAGGACCTCGTTGAGGTAGGTGCACATGCCGGGACCTCCGATTGCGATCGATTGCGATTGCCCTTGCCGTCAACCGGCCAGGTGCCGTTCGAAGAAACGCCAGATGGCCGCCCAGCCCTGATTGGCGGCCTCGGGCCGGTAGCTCGGCCGGTCGGTGGCGAAGAAGGCGTGGCCAGCGCCCTCGTAGCTGTGGAACTCGTGGTCCTTGCCCGCTCCGGTCAGGATGGCGTCCAGCTCGGCCACCTCGTCGGGGGAGGGGAACTGGTCCTCGACCCCGAACAGACCGAGCACCGGGCAGCTCAGCTGCGGGACGCGGTCGACCAGTGGCCGCATGGTGAAGGGGGTGCCCTCCGGCGGGTTGCGCACCACCCACGCGCCGTAGCAGTCGACGGCGGCATCCAGCGGCAGGCTGCACGCGGCCAGGAACGAGTGGCGCCCGCCGGAGCAGTAGCCGATGGTGGCCACCTTGCCGTTGGACTGGGGCTGGGAGCGCAGGAACGACAGCGCCCCGCCGACGTCACCCACCACCTGCTCGTCGGGGAGCCCGCCGCGGGCGCGCACCGCTGCGGCGGCGTCGTCCGAGCTCGCCCCCGGCGCCTCGCGGGTGTAGAGGTTGGGGCACACAGCGAGATACCCGTGGGCCGCGAACCGCCGGGTGATCTCCCTGGTGGCCTCGTCGTAGCCGGGCATGTGGTGGATCACCACCACCCCACCGGCGCGCTGGTCGTCGAGAGGCCGCGCGAAGTACGCCTCGACGCGGTCGCCGCCGTGGCCCTCGATCGAGACGGTGGTCGCCTGCAGGTCCTCACGCATGGTCCGTCGCCTCCTGACGGTCGTGCCGTCCGTCGCGGTGTCGAGCCTCCTGCACGGTACCGTGGGTCGCCGTGGACGGGGCAACCGGAGCGGCCAGCGATCCGCGAACGGGGCGCTTTGCCGGCAAGGTGGTGGTCATCACCGGCGGCGCCCGGGGGCAGGGGCGCAGCCACGCGGTGGCCCTGGCGCGTGAGGGGGCGGCCGTGGCCCTGCTCGACATCGCCAGCGGCACCGTCGAGCACCCGCCGTTCCGGGTGGCGACCAAGGCCGACCTCGACGACACCGCCCGCATGGTGGAGGAGGCCGGCGGTCGAGCGCTCCCCCTCGTGTGCGACGTGCGCGTCGAGGAGCAGGTCGAGGCCGCTGTCGCCCAGGTGGTGGCGCACTTCGGGGGTATCGACCATGTGGTGGCCAACGCCGGGGTCGAGAGCCTCTTCGTCGAACCGTGGAAGATCACCAAACAGGACTGGGATGGTGTGCTTGCCGTCAACCTGACCGGTGCCTGGCTCACGTGCAAGGTCACCATCCCCCATCTGATCGCCCGTGGCCCGGGCAGCTCGATCGTGCTGGTGGCGTCGGGAGCGGCACTGCGGCCACTGTCGTTCAACGCCGACTACACCGCCTCGAAGTACGGGGTGGTGGGCCTCGGCCTCACCCTCGCCAACGACTTGGGGATCCATGGCGTGCGGGTGAACGTGATCTGCCCGGGGGCCATCGACTCCCCCATGCTCGACGCAGTGGCCGAGGCCAACGGCATCTCGACCGAGGACTTCCGCCGACAATTCGACGGGTCGAACCTCCTCGTCCCCGGCGTCCTGCGGGCGGAGGACTCCACGACTCCCACCATCTGCTGGCTGCTCAGCGACGAGGCCCGTGCCATCACGGGCGTGGTGCTGCCCGTGGACGCGGGGTCGTGGGTGCGCACCGTGGCCCGGCGTCGACGCTGAGCCACCCGGTGCCGCCGCCGCAGCAGTCCGGCGGCGCTGCCGCGGCTCCAGCGTGTCCCGCGGCGGCCGGGGGATCCGGTGCAGTGAGCGCGGCGAGTGTGGGGACCGTGACGGGCGTCACGAGCGTGGCGGGGCGCCACGAGCACGACATGGCCGGGCGCGCCGTGGCGGGGCGCGACATGGCTTGACCCAACGCGAGGCCGCGCCCTAGCGTCGCCGGCGCCTCGGATCACACGATCCGAGGCGGCAGGTGGTCCAGCGAAGTCCGGTGTGATCCCGGCACTGTCCCGCAACGGTGGTCCCCTCCGGGGGCGAGTCCGGTCGCCTGGGTCACCCGCCCGACGACACCGGTCCTCGGAGGAAGGGCGGTTCGTGCGAGGTCGGCGACGGTGCTCGCAGGGGCTCTCTTCATCCTCTCGGACCCACCAGGAGGATGAACCGCATGCAACGTCCCGGTTCGGTCAGTGCCCCATTCCGCGGCATTGGGCGCACCCGCAGCTCGCTGCACCCCAAGGAGTGGGGTCAGCTGGCCGCCATGGCCGCGGTGGTCGCCGCCGTCAACGCCGCCGGGTGGCTCATCTACCCGCTGGTGGTGATGCCTCACCACTTCCGGTTCGCGGGTACCGACGGCAGCGGCGGGCTGGGTGTGGGGCTCGGGGTGGCAGTGACCGCCTGGTTCCTGGGGTTCCGGCACGCGTTCGACGCCGATCACATCTCGGCCATCGACAACACCACCCGCAAGCTCATGGCCGACGGCCGGCGTCCCCTCGCCTCGGGGTTCTTCTTCTCCCTCGGCCATTCGACGGTGATCGTCGCCGTCGGCGTCGGCATCACCGTGGCGGCCAAGGCCGCCTTCGGAGCCGTCGTCAACCCCAGCTCCACCTACGAGACTGCCGGCGGGACGCTGGGCACCGTCCTGTCCGCCTCCTTCCTGTACCTGATCGCCGGACTCAATCTGGTGGTCCTGGCCGGCGTCGTCAGGGTGTTCCGCGAAATGCGACGCGGCAGGTACGACGAGGCCGAGCTCGAAGCACAGCTCCAAGCCCGCGGGCTCATGTACCGCTTCTTCGGACGGTTCGTGCGCTCCATCGACCACGCCTGGCAGCTGTTCTTCGTCGGTCTCGTCTTCGGGATCGGCTTCGACACCACCACCGAGGTCGTGCTCCTCACGGCCACGGCGTCTGCCGCTATGGCGGGCCTGCCCCCGTACGCCGTGCTGGCGCTGCCCGCCCTGTTCTGCGGCGGGTTGCTGCTGTTCGACACCCTCGACGGGGTCTTCATGAACGTCGCCTACGGATGGGCGTTCGCCCGACCGGTCCGCAAGGTGTACTACAACCTGGTCGTCACCGGCCTCTCCATCGCGACGGCCTTCGTCGTCGGCACCGTGGAGATCCTCGGCATCGTGAGCGCCGAAGCCCACCTGCACGGTGCGTTCTGGGACGCCGTCGCGCACCTCAACATCAACGTGGCCGGGTTCTGCATCGCCGGGCTCTTCGTGGTGGTGTGGGCGTGCGCCCTCGCCTACTGGCGGTGGGGCAACGTCGAAGCACGGTGGGGCACCGGTGTCTCGCCGCCGACCACGGGCTGACCACGGTTGCAGGATCGGGCAGCGGGCCCCACTGCCGCCACGACGGTGGCCTGATGAGGCAGGATCGTGCAACCGGGGCCACGCGGCGTCCCGGGCCGGCCTCGGGCGATGTGCGACGGCCGAGCCGGCGAGCGGCCGACGTGCAGCGACCGGCGCGTGCCGCGGACGGCTGGAAGGATGCCGAGGTGCACTGGAGCAGGTGGCGCTGGGTACGGGTGGGGGCCGTGGTGGTCGCCGGCACCGTCGGCTACGCCCTGACCTTCTCGTTCCACCGCATCGACGAACGTCGCATGCACCAGCTGATCCTGCCTGCCACCGGGCTGGCCGACTTCCCAGCCAGGCAGTCGTCGGCCGCGCCGGCCACGATCTCTCCCGGCGGCAGCCAGGTGATCGTCGACGACGCCCGCCGGGATCCGGCACACACAGGTGCGTACTCGGTCACGTGGAAGAACCCCACGAACGGTGACAGCGTCGGCATCGAGGTGTGGCTGCTGCCCAGCGTGGCCCACGCCACGCGGGCGGCGCACGACATCGGCCAGGAGTACAGCCAGCTGTCCCAGGTGAGCCAGGGCAACCTGCTGCCCAACGGGACCTTCCCGGCGCCGGGCTTGGCCGAGGCCACCACGCTCATCTATGCCATGGCGCCAGCCAACCAGCGGGGACCGGGCACGGCGTATCTGCTCACCTGGCGCCAGGGCCGTGCTGCGGTGCTCGAGCTGGCCCAGACGGCCAGTGCGGCGTTCACCCAGGCCGACGTGGTCAAGGTGGCCCACGCCGAGGACGCGTTGCTGCGCCGGCGGCTGCCAGGGTTCTCGCTCACCGTGCTGTCGGTGCCGGTGGTCGGCACCCTGCTGTGGTGGCCGGGCGTCGCCGTGGCGGCCCTGGGGGTCGCGGTGGTGCCGGAGTGGGTTGCCGGTGTCGCCCGGCGCCGACGGGAGCGACGGCGGGAGGCGGCCCAGCGCCGGGCCGCCAGCCACTACCGGGTCCGAGGTGCGGCGGCCGTGCGCCGGCAGCGACCCGCCCCATGGGTGGTGCAGGGATCGGGGGCGCGCCGCCGGCGGTAGTGGCGGGACCAGGTGGTTCCCGGCACCGCCGGCGCGCCGGCGCGTCGCCTGCCGGGACCGCTGGCCGGGCGCCGGAGCGCCAAACGCCCGAGGGCCGAACGACGGTCCTTCGCCGTGCCGATCGCCCCTACGCTTCGCGCCGGCGCGTGCCGATGCTCGACACATGGCAGCGCTGGTCGGCGACGCAGCCCCCCGTCCCGCCCGTGATCGGCACGGTGCCCAGCACGGGCGGCACGCGTGGTGGCTGGTTTGGCGGCAGACCATGGTGGACGGGCGCCCCGCCTCCTACGGTGAGGCTGGTGCCGGCCTGCCGGTGCTGTTCCTCCACGGCTGGGGCCTCGACCACCGGGTGTACAAGCGGGCCCTGGGCCGCCTGGTGGCCGGCGGGGCGCGGGTCATCGCGCCGGCCATGCCGGGCTTCGGGGGCACGGCGCCGCTGCCGGGGTCGCAGTGCACCCTGGCCGGCTACGCCGCCTGGGCGGCCGCGTTCCTCGAGGCGGTGGGTGTGGACGAGCCCGTGCTGGCCACGGGTCACTCCTTTGGCGGTGGGGTGGCCACCGTGCTGGCCCACGACCACCCTGAGCTCGTGCGCGGCCTGGTCCTGGTCAATTCGATCGGCGGTTCGGCGTGGCGGCGCCGGGGGTCGGTCCTGCGCTCCATGGCCGAGCGTCCCCTGTGGGACTGGGGCCTCCACCTTCCCGGTGACCTCCTGCCGCTGCGCCAGGCCCGGCGGGTGCTGCCGGTGATCCTGGCCGAGGCGTTGCCCAACCTGGTGCGCCAGCCGCAGGCCTTCGTCCGGACCGCCGCGCTGGCCCGCACGGCCGATCTCACCGGTGAGCTCGAGGAGCTGCGACGACGGGGCCTGCCGGTGGTCGTGCTGTGGGGAGACCGTGACCGGCTCGTCACCCGGGAATCGGTCGAGGAGATGTGCCGGATCCTCGGGGCCCCCCATCCCGTGACGGTCAGCGGATCGCACTCGTGGCTCATCGCGGATCCCGACGCCTTCGGCGAGATCATGACGAACGTGGTGCGCGTGGCAGCACGCGTCGGCGCGCGGCCGGCACGGCCCCGCCGTGTCCGGCCACGGCGGCCCCAGGGCACGCAGCGGGTTGGCACCGCCGGACGGCCGGTGGCTGGCGAGGCGGACAGCATCGCCTGATCCCTCAGCGCCAGCTGGCCGGCGGGTGCTGGTCGCTCAGCCTGCCGCCACCGGGTACCAGCCCACCGCCGTGGCTGCCACCGCCCGTTCGACCGCCCTGCGGGCGGCGAGGGCGCCGTGTCGGTCCACGAGCTCGAAGCGCACGGCGTCACCCGGGCGGCAGCACGCCAGGACGCCGATGTCGGCGCTCACGACCGTGGCGGGGACCGGATAGCCCCCGACGGTGGCGTGGTCTGCCAGCAGCACCACCGGATGCCCCGACGGCGGGAGCTGGACGGCCCCCGTGACCATGCCTCTCGACGGCGCCCAGCTACCTCCTGACCGCGTCCTGCCACCGCTGCGCGGTGCCGGGGCGTGCAGGCGCACACCGATTCGATCGCTGTGGGGCCCGACCTGCCATTCGGTGCCAGCCAGCATGTCGAGCGCTGCCGCGTCGACATCGGGTCCAGGCAGCACCCGCACGACCACCGGCCCGCCGTGGCCAGCTCCGTGCCCGGGGCCGGACGGGTGCCGGCCGGCCATCGCCGACCCGTCGCCCATGGCGCCGCCGCGGGGCCGGCCGGGCGTGCCCAGGCCCAGCGTGTCGCCGGCGTGCAGTGGTCCGATCCCCAACCCGCACAGCACGTCGGAGGACCGGCTGCCGAGGACAGCGGGTACGTCGAAACCGCCACCGACGACCACATACCCCCGGGCCCCGGCGGCAGGTCCGGTCGTGAGCACCTGCCCGGCGCGTACCGGCACGACGACGCCGGGGGGGAGCGGGCGACCGTCGAGGGTGGCCTGGGGCAGGCGGTGGAGCACGACGTGCGCGTCGTGGGCGAAGCGAAGGACCGGCCCCCCCACCGTGACCTCGAGGCCTGCCGCGTCCTCGGCGTTGCCGACCAGGCGGTTGGCGGCGCGCAGCGCGAACGCATCGGCGGCACCGGCGCGGGGAACCCCGAGGTGGGCGACACCGGTGCGGCCGAGGTCCTCGACGAGCGTGAGCGCACCAGGGTCCAGCACCTCGACGCGGCGGGCGTCTGGATCCTGGGGTACGAGTACGGGGCGGGACGGTCCTGATCGCTGGGTCTCGGGTGGCCGGCTCTCGCGTCCCTGGGTCTCGGGCTGCAAGGCCGCTGACCGCTCGGTCGGTACCAGCCGCACCGTGTCGCCGGGGCGCAGCAGGGCGTAGGGCGGGGTGTCGGGGTCGAACAGGGTGACGGCCGTCGTACCCACCAGGTGCCAGCCCCCGGGGGTGGCCTGGGGGTAGATGCCGGCAAAGCCACCGCCCAGCGCCACCGATCCCGCTGGCACCACCGGGCGCGGCACGCTCCGGCGGGGCACGGCGGCCAGCGCCGGTGGCAGGCCCACCAGGTAGGCGAAGCCCGGGGAGAAGCCGAGGAAGGCCACCTGCAGCCGGCAGGCGACGAGCGCCCCGACGACCTCGGCGGGCGACATGGCGGTGATGGCGGCCACGGCGGCCAGGTCGGGGCCGTCGAAGGCCACCGGGATCGTGACGACCCGGCTGCCCGGACGCCCGCTGCCGGGACCGGGGCCGGCACCCCCGCTCGACGGACCGGAACCGCCATCCCTCCCGTGGGTGCGGGCGACACCACGCCCGCCACGCGCGGAGCGCGCTGATCCCCCGGCGCCGGGCGAGCGGGGGGAGCCTGCACGCCGGTGAGCGTGGAGCCGGGCCAGCTCGTCCACCAGTGCCTCGACGTCCCCGCGGCGGGGGTCGGCGATGACGGTGACGGTGCCGTCGCCCACCACGACGTCCTCGATGCCGGGGGCCGATGGGGCGAGCTGGGTCACCGCGGCCGCCAGGTCCTGTGCCTGGGCCAGCGATCCGGCGTCGATCAGGACGGCGCTGTCGCCGAACGGGCGGACGGCCCCGCTGGCGTCGGGTGGGTCCATCCGCCTCACGGCTCGGCCCGGCGCGCCGTGCGCACTGTCCACGCGCTCATGTGACGAACGGCACCACGTCCACGCCGGCCTCTGCCAGCGCGGCGCGCACCGCCGCCGCCAGCGTGGCGGCCGCCGGGGTGTCGCCGTGGACGCACAGCGACGACGCCCGCACCTGCACCCACGACCCGTCGATCGCCCGGACCCGGCCCTCGCAGGCCAGGCTCACGGCCTGGGCCGCGGCCGCGGCAGGGTCGTCGAGCACGGCACCCACGGTGCCCCGGGGCACCAGCGTGCCCCCAGGCAGGTAGGCGCGGTCGGCGAACGCCTCGGTGGCCACGGTCACCCCCAGGCGCTCGGCCACGTCGATGGCCGGTGAGCCGGCCGCCGCCAGCAGGACCAGGTCACCGGCGGCCCGCACCGCCTCGGCCACCGCCCGTGCGATGGCGGGATCGCTGTGCATCCGGTGGTAGAGGGCACCGTGGGGCTTCACGTACCGGACCGCCGTGCCCGCGGCACGGGCCAGGGCCTCCAGCGCGCCGATCTGGTAGAGCACGTCGTCGACCAGGCGGGCCGGTTCGACGTCGACGTCCCGGCGTCCGAAGCCGTCGCGATCGGCGTAGGAGGGGTGGGCGCCCACCGTCACCCCCAGCCGGGCCGCAACCTCTACCGTGTGGCGCATGACATGGGCGTTGCCGGCGTGGAACCCGCAGGCCACGCTGGCACTGGTGACCGACGCCAGCAACGCCTCGTCGCCCGCCGCCGGGCGGTCTGCCTCCCCCACGTCGGCGTTGAGGTCGACGCCAGTCACCGCCCCAGTATCCCAACCGGCCAGGAGCGACGGTGCCAGGACCGTGGTCCTCGAGTGCCGCCAGCTACGCAAGCGCTTCGGGGAGCGTGTGGCCGTCGACGGCGTGGGCTTCACGGTGGCGGCCGGCGAGTGCTACGGGCTGCTCGGTCCCAACGGTGCAGGCAAGACGACGACCATCTCGATGGTCTGCGGGCTCTTGGCCCGCGACGGCGGCGAGGTGGTGGTGGCGGGCCGGCCGGTGGACCACCGCTCCGTGGCCGCCAAGGCCGCCATCGGGTACGTGCCCCAGGACGTGGCGCTGTACCCGGAGCTCTCCGCCGTCGACAACCTGCGGTTCTTCGGCGGCCTCTACGGCCTGCGCGGTGCAGAGCTCGAGCAGCAGGTGGCCGACACGCTGGCGGCGGTGGGCCTGGTGGACCGGGCCGGGGAGCGGATCGCGACCTACTCGGGTGGCATGAAGCGCCGGGCCAACATCGCTGCCGGCCTGCTGCACCGGCCGCAGCTGCTCGTGCTCGACGAGCCCACCGTCGGCGTCGACCCCCAGAGCCGCAACGCCATCCTCGAGACCGTCGACCGGCTGCGCCGCGAGGGGATGGCGGTGCTCTACACCACCCACTACATGGAGGAAGCCGAGCGGCTGTGCGACCGGGTCGGCATCATCGACGGGGGCCGCCTCGTGGCCGAGGGGACCCGCCGCCAGTTGGTGGAGCGCGTCGGCGGGACCGACCGGGTGCGCCTTGCCGCCTCGGGCGACCTCCAGGCGCTGGCGGACGCGTGTCGCCGCGTCGCCGGGGTCGCCGAGGTGGTCCGCGTCCCCGGGGGCGTGGAGCTGGTGGCACCGGACGGGAACCGGCTGCTGCCGGCGGTGGTGGCCGCGGCCGCGGCCAGCGGGGCCCAGCTCTCGAGCGTGGAGGTCGTCGAGCCGGATCTCGAGGCGGTCTTCCTCGCGCTGACCGGCAAGGAGCTGCGCGACTGAGCCCGCCGTCGTCGGTGCGCGTGGCGTGGTCGGTGGGTGCACTGGAGGTGCGCCGGCGCCTGCTCGACCGCTCGGCCGTGCTGACCTCGTTCGTGGCGCCGTTCGTGCTGGCCGCCATTCTCGGGGCGGCCTTCGGGGGGCACGGCGGTGCCCCCGTGCGGATCGGGATCGCCGTGGCCAGCCCCTCGCCCCAGGTGCAGGCGACGGTGCGCGAGGCCCTCGCCACCGTTGCCGGTGGTGCGCGCCTGCGGCTCGTGCCCGTGGCGGACGAGCGTGCGCTGCGTCGGCGGGTGGCAGTGGGGCAGCTGTCCGCCGGTGTCGTGGTGCCGCCCACTGTTGTCCTCGGCGATCCCGGTTTGGGGCGCAACGCCCCGACAGCTGCCTCCACGACCGCGGGCTGGGGATCGGTCCGCTCTTGGGCGGCAGGGGCGGTGGCCCAGGCAGAGGCCATCACCCCGCCCGGCGGCCGGCGTGACGTCGTGACCCTCGTCGTGCCGCGGGGCGATGCCGTGGCGAGCGAGGCCGCCCGGGCCGTCGCCGCCGCCGTCGCAGCGCGCGCCTACAGCGGTGCGCTGGTGGCGACCGTGGCGCACGGGCCGCCGGGTGCGGGAGCGGGGCTCGAGGCTTGGCGGCAGGCTGCGGTGCGTGCAGCGGCGGCGGTCCCGCCGTTGCCCCTCGCGGTCGACGACGTGGGTGCCGGCAACGTGCTGGGCTACCTGGCACCGTCGATGGCCGTGGTCTTCCTCTACATCGGTGCGGGACTGGGGACCCGGGCCATCGTGATCGAGCGGACCGAGGGCACCCTGGCCCGCCTGGCCGTCGCGCCTGTGCGCTCGGGCGCCGTCGTGGCGGGCAAGATGCTGGCGCTGCTGGCGGTGTCGCTGGCCAGCGTGCTGGCGCTGTGGGGGGAGACGACCTGGCTGTTCGGGGCGAGCTGGGGCGCGCCGGGCGCCGTAGCCGCCATGTGCGTGGCCGTGACCCTCGCCATGGTGGCGCTGGCAACATTTCTCACCTCCCTGGCGCGAGACGAGCGGCAGGCCTTCACGGCGTCGGTGCTGGTCGGCTTCGTGCTCGCGCTCGTCGGGGGCAATTTCTTCCCGCCAGCCGCGCTGCCCCGCCTGCTCGAGGATCTGGGTCTGGCCACGCCCAACGGGTGGGCCCTGGTCGGCTTCGGGCGCCTGTCGCTCGAGCACCTCGGCCTGGGCGCGGTGGGCGTGCCGCTGGCCGTGCTGGCTGGCATCACCGTGGTGTTCGGGGTTGCCGCCTTGGCGCGCATCGGGCGGGTCGTCGAGCTGTGACCGGCTGCCGCACCGACACCGGCCGCCACGCCGACACCGGGGGCTGGTCGCCGCTACGGACGTGGACGCAGCTGCTGGCCATCGTGCGGGCGAACCGCCGCCGAGCCCTGGGCGACTGGCGTCTGGTGTTCGTGGGGGCGGTGCTGCCGGTGGTGATCGTCCTGGTCGTGGGCCTGGCCTTCGGTGGGGACCAGCGCACCGTGGTCGGGGTGGTCGATGGCGATGGCAGCTCTGCTGCCCACCGCATGCTCGCCGTTCTCGGGAAGTCGCCGACCGTCGAGGTGCGCCGCTACGCATCGGTGCAAGAGGTGCGCGACGACGTGCTGCGGGGGCATCTCGGCGCCGGGGTCGTCATCGAAGCGGGGTTCGGTGCCGACATGGCAGGCGGCCGCGGCACGCACGGCACGTCCGCCGTGGTGCTCGTGGGGCAACCGGGCCAGCTCGGGACGATCCAGGTGGCGGCAGCGGTGGCGGCGGCGGAGACGATCGTGGCCGGTGAAACGTCCGCGGCGCGTGCCGCGATGGCGGGAGGCAATTCGGTCGCCGTGGCGCTCGCGCGGGCGCGCAGGTTGACCGACGCCCTGCTCCGGCAGGCGGGTCACGACGGGAGTCATCCCAGCCCCTACACCTACACGGCAACCGCCAATGTGGTGCTGTTCGTCTTCCTCTCCCTGTTGGTCACCTCGGCCGGGTTCGTCGAGGCGCGCCGCAGCAGGATGCTCGCGCGGATGCTGGCGGCACCGGCGTCACCGGCGACGGTGGTCGCCGGCCACCTCGTGTCCTCGGCCATCTTGGGGGTGGGCCAGGGCATCGGCCTGTTGCTCGTGGCCTGGGTGGTCTTCGGCGTGCGCTGGCACAGCATGGCCGGCGTGGGCCTGCTGGTCGTCGCCGTGTCGATGGCGGCCACCGGAGCGTCGTTGCTCGTGGGCACCCTGGCGCGCAGCCCCGACCAGGCGGTGGCGGCGGGCACCGTCCTCGCCCTGGCCGGCGGCATGCTCGGGGGTTGCATGTGGCCCCTCGACGAGGTGCCCTCGGCCATGCGCAGCGCCGGGCATCTCACGCCGCAGGCGTGGGCCATGGACGCGTTCGGCCGGCTGGTCACGGACCACGGCAGTGTCTTCCAGGTCCTCCCGCAGCTCGGGGTGCTGGCGGGCTTCGCCGTGGGCCTGGTGGCGTTGGCTGCCTGGCGCGTACGCGTGGCTGTGGTCGGGGCGGGTGCCTGATCGGGAGCCGACGGCGCGGGGCGTGTCAGACGGCGCGGGGGACCAGCGCGTGGATCAGGTTCGGACCCGGGCTGGCGAGGGCCTGCTCGAGCTGGACGGTGAATTCCTCGGCTGTCGTGGCCCGCGTGGCCGGCACACCCAGTCCCCTCGCCAGGGCGACGAAGTCGAGTGCGGGGCGGTCGAGCTCGAGGATGCCGGTGGCCTTCGGTCCAGCCGCCTCCACCCCCACCCGGCTCAGCTCGAGCGCCAGGATGGCGTAGGAGTGGTTGTCGAGGACGACCGTGGTGACGTCGAGGCCCTCCCGGGCCTGGGTCCACAGCGCCTGCAGCGTGTACATGGCGCTGCCGTCGGCCTCGAGGGCGAGCACCTTGCGGTCCGGGCACGCCACGGCCGCGCCCGTCGCCACCGGCAGGCCCTGGCCGATGGCTCCACCTGTCAGGCAGAGCCAGGTGTGGGGGGGAGCGCCAGCGGTGGCGCCGGGGATGAACAGCCCCGAGGTGTTCGCCTCGTCGGAGACGACCGCCCCGTCGGGCAGCAGGGCACCGATGGCTGCGGCCACGGTCTCGGCCGTCAGGGGACCGGTGGGTCGCTCGGGGCGCGCCAGGGCCGGCCGAGTCGGCGTTGTCCTCGCGCCGAGCTCCTCGACGAGCGCCTCGAGGGCAGCCTCGGCGTCGTCGCCGGCTGCAGCCAGGACGTGCAGCTCGCACCCGTCGGGCACCAGCGAGCCGGGGGTGGCGGGGTAGGCGAAGAACGACACCGGCGCGGTTGTGTCCACCAGGACGAGGTGGCGGATGCCGGTCAGCTGGGCCAGGGTGAACTCGGCCAGGTAGCCGAGGCGTTCGACGGCCGGGATGCCCGCTCCCCGCTCCAGCACGGCCGGGAAGGTCTCCGCCAGGAGCTTGGCTCCCGTGGCCTGCGCGGCGGCTGCGCCAGCTTCGAGGCCCCGCCGGCGCAGGGCCGTGCCGCCGAGCAGCAGCGCGGCGGGCTCGCCCGAGCGCAAGGCCTTGGCAGCACGGGTCACGGCGTCGGGTGCCGGGAGGTTCCGCGATGCCGGCGCCACTGGCGCGGCCGGACCCGGCGCCGGGTTCCATGACACGTCGGCTTGGAGGACGAGGGTGGCCACGCCCCCGGGCGGCCCGAACGCCGCCGCCACGGCCTGGGCGGCGTCGGGCGCCACGTGGGCGGCGCTGGGCGAGGAGCGGTACCAGGCCGACACCGGCCGGGCCAGGCTTTCGACGTCGGACTCGAGCGGGGCGTCGTAGACGTGGTGGGAGGTGGCGTGGTCCCCCACGATGTTGACCACCGGCGTGTGCGCTCGCCGCGCGTTGTGGAGGTTGGCGAGGCCGTTGCCGAGCCCGGGCCCCAGGTGCAGCAACGTGGCCGCCGGCCGGCCCGCCATGCGACCGAAGCCGTCCGCCGCGCCGGTTGCCACCCCCTCGAACAAGGCGAGGATGGCCCGCATCTCCGGGACGGCGTCGAGGGCGGCGACGAAGTGCATCTCGGAGGTGCCGGGGTTGGTGAAGCACACGTCCACGCCGCTCGCCACGAGGGTCTCGATGAGTGCCTGTGCGCCGTTCATGCTGTTCCTGCCTCTGCCTCCGCCTCTGCCTCCGCTGGTGCCTCTGCCTCTACTGGTGCCGCCACCTGTGCCCGTGCCTGTGCCGCGATGGGTCAGTGCAACATGTCAGTCCAACATGACGCCGGGGTTCAGGATGCCGTGGGGATCGAAGGCGGCTTTGATGCGGCGCATGAGTGCGATCTTGGCCGGGTCCTCGAGGGCCAGGAAGTGCGAGCGCTTGGCCCGGCCCAGCCCGTGCTCCCCGGAGATTGCCCCTCCCATGCGCATGCCAAGCTCGAACAGGGCGTGGAGCAGCGCCTCGCGCCGTGACGGGTCGGGCTGGAACACCGACAGGTGGACGTTGCCGTCGCCGGCGTGGCCGCAGCCAGCCACCAGTGCCTGGTGCTCCTGGGCCACGGTGCCGACGGCGGCCAGGTAGCCGGGGATGGCCGAGCGAGGCACCACGACGTCGACGATGTCGTCCGCACCGTGCGCCTTGGCCACGAAGAAGGCCCGCTCTCGCGCCGTGATGAGCTCCTCGGCCGCCTGGGGCGGCAGGACGTAGACGTCGATCGCCCCCAGGTCGCTCATGAGCGATGCGGCGCGCTCCACGTCGGCCTCGAGACGGTCCTCGTGGGTGCTCTCCAGCACGACCACCAGGTAGGCGAGGGCCGCCTGTCGCACCGCGTCGGGCATGCCGAGGTCGAGCCCGACGGCGGCGGTGGCCGCCTCCATGGTGAGCATGTCGAGGTACTCGAGGACGAGGGGGTTCATGCCGCTTCCCACGATGCGGGGCACGGCAGCCGACACCGCGTCGAGGGTGGGGAACGGGGCCAGCAGCGTGCTGCGATGGGCCAGGCGGGGATGGAGCTTGAGGATGGCCTCGGTCACCAGGGCCAGGGTTCCCTCGGAACCCACGATGAGCTGGGTCAGGTCGTAGCCGGTGGAGGACTTCACATAGCGCCCGCCGGTGCGGATGATCTCGCCGGTGGGCAGCACGGCCTCGAGGCCGAGGACGTGGTGGCGGGTGACCCCGTACTTCACGGCGCGCATGCCGCCGGCGTTGGTGGCGACGTTGCCGCCGAGCGAGGCGCTGTTCTCCCCCGGGAACACCGGGTACACCAGACCGTGCCCGGCGGTGGCCTCGTCCAGCCGGGCCAGGGTGACGCCCGGCTGGACGATCGCCACGTGGTTGTCGGTGTCGATCTCGACGATGGCGTCCATGCGGTCGAAGCCCACGACGATCCCGTCGGGCACCGGCACGCACGCCCCGGACATCCCCGTCGCGCTGCCCCGGGCCGTGACCGGGACGCGATGGTCGTGGGCCCAGCGCACGACGGCCGCCACCTCGGTGGCAGAGGCAGGTCGTACCACGGCGGCCGGTGTGACAGGGGCGACGGTGAGGCACTCGTCGTGGGTGTAGTCCTCGCCGGCGCGCTCCTCGGCGTCCACGTGCTCGGCCCCGACGATCCGGGCCAGTTCCTCGATGACGTCGCTCACGCGGCGCCCACCCTATCCGGGCTGCCCTGTCCACACCTGTCCGGGCCGCCCTGCCCGCACACGGCCCGGCAGCACCGCCCACCTATTGCACTTGCGATGTAAATAGGCGTAAGGTGCCGCCATGGAGGGTGGCGCTCGCACGGCGGGCCCGCTGGCACGGGGCGCTCGTACCCGGATCGCCCTGGCCGAGGCGATGATCGAGCTGCTGCAGGAGGGAGAACCCGCACCCACCGCCCGACAGATCGCCGAGCGCGCCGGGGTGTCGTTGCGCCTGGTCTTCCATCACTTCGACGACCTCGAAGCGCTGTACGAGGCGGCTGCTGCCATCCAGTTCGAGCGTCACTGGCGACATGTCCACCAGCCGCCTGCCGGCCTGCCGTTCGAGCGCCGGGTGGTGCGGCTGGTGGGGGACCGGGCGAAGCTCTATGAGGCCATCTCGGCCGTCCGGCGGGCCGGGCTGCGGGTCGAGCACCGCTCGGGCACCGTGGCCCGGCACCTGGCCGCCACCCGCCAGCACCTGCGTGCCCAGACCCTGGCCACCTTCGCCCCTGAGCTCGAGGACCTGGACCCGGCCACCGCCCGCGTTGCAGCGGACGCGCTGGACGTGGCCACGTCGTGGGAGACCTGGGACCAGCTGCGCCGCCAGCTCGGCCGATCGCCCGCCGCTGCCCGCCGCACGGTGGTGCAGCTCGTGACCGCCGTCGTCGACCAGGCGCGAAGCGGCGTGGTCGGCACGGCGGCGTGCAGCGACGGGCGGTTCGGGGTCGCACGATCGACCGACGGCAGGGGAGGACGACGGTGAAGGTGGTACGCACACCGGACGATCGGTTCACAGGCCTCGTCGGCTACGACTTCGAGCCGCACTACGTGAAAGTCCCCATCGGCGATGGCGCCGGTGGCGCCGTGGTCGAAAGCGATGCGGGCAGCGGCGGGATCGACGGCAGCAGCGGGATCGACGGCAGCAGCGGGATCGATCACAGCGGCGGGGTCGATGGCGACGGCCGGCTGCGAGTGCATTACCTCGACGAGGGACCTGCCGACGCGGCAGAAACCGTGCTTTTGCTGCACGGCGAGCCGTCGTGGTCGTACCTCTACCGCGCCATGGTGCCGCTGCTCACCGGGGCGGGGTTGCGCGTCGTGGTGCCGGACCTCGTGGGGTTCGGGCGGTCCGACAAACCCGCCCGCCGCACGGACTACACCTACGCCCGCCACGTGGAGTGGATGCGTGCGGCGCTCTTCGACGAGCTCGGGCTGTCGGGGCTCACCCTGGTCGGCCAGGACTGGGGCGGGCTCATCGGACTGCGCCTGGTGGCCGAGCACCCCGAACGGTTCCGGCGCGTGGTGGCGGCCAACACCGGCCTGCCGACGGGGGACGGTGCCATGAGCGATGCCTTCCTGGCCTGGCAGCGGTTCTCGCAGGAGGTGCCCGAGCTGCCGGTGGGACGCATCGTGGCCGGTGGGTGCCTGACCCCGCTCTCCGATGCGGTGGTTGCCGCCTACGACGCCCCGTTCCCCGACGAGTCGTACAAGGAAGGTGCCCGCCAGTTCCCAGTGCTCGTGCCCACCCGGCCCGACGACCCCGCAGCCGAGGCGAACCGCCGCGCCTGGGAGGTCCTGCGGTCGTGGCACAAGCCGTTCCTGTGCGCCTTCAGCGACGGCGACCCCATTACCCGCGGCGGCGACCGCGCCTTTGTGGCGCAGGTGCCAGGCGCCGCCGGTCAGCCGCACCGGACCATCGACGGAGCTGGCCACTTCCTCCAGGAGGACCGGCCTGACGCGCTGGCCGACGCGGTGCTCGACGTCATCAGGCGCAACCCCGCCCGATGACGAGGGGCGTGCCCGAGAGGGTCGGGCCCATGCACGGAGCGAGAGAGGGAGGACGATGGGCCGCAAGATCTTGTTCGTGACCACGGACCAGCAGCGCTACGACGCACTGGGCTGCACGGGCGGCACGGTTGCGCGCACGCCCGTGGTGGACGGGCTGGCCGCGGCCGGCGTCGTGTACCACCGGGCCCACAACCAGAACACGGTGTGCATGCCGGCGCGCTCGACCATGGTCACCGGCCAGTACGTGCGCACCCACGGAGTGGTTGCCAACGGCATCCCGCTGCCACTGGAGGCGCCGTCGATCGCCGGCTACCTCCACGAGGCCGCCGGGTACCGCACCGCCCTGATCGGCAAGGCCCACTTCCAGCCGGGTTTCGACCGGGAGCGCAAGTGGGAGGAGAACCGCCTCGCGCACCAGGGATCCACCGGCCCGTACCGTGGCTTCGAGCACTGCGAGTTGGCCATGCACGGGTACCTGCGCCAGTGGCATTACGACCGCTGGCTCGAGGAGCACGGGCCCCAGTGGCTGGATGCCTACTACCCGCTGGTGTCGATGATCGACCTGGGTCTCAACGACGAGGGCGGCGGCGACACCGGTGCACCCGAGGTGAAGCACAACCCCATGCCGCGCGGCATGTACCACACCGACTGGGTGGCCGACCGCACCATCGCCTGGCTCGACGGCCTCGACGCGGACGACGACTGGTTCTGCTGGATGAGCTTCCCCGACCCGCACCATCCGTGGGACCCACCGGTGGACGAGGTGCGCCGGCGCGTCGACTGGCACGACCTGCCGCTGCCGCCCGGGCACCCGGGGTCAGTGGAGCGGGCGGTGGAGATCCTGTCCCGCAAACCCCACCACTGGCTCGACTGGTACGAGGGGAGGTTCGCCAACATGGAGGGCGGCCCCATGCGCTTCGTGCCGGCCACCATGACCCACGATCAGGTGCGCGAGGTCAATGCCCTGGTCCACGTGGAGAACGAACTCATCGACGAGGCCCTGGGTCGGGTGCTGGGCAGGATCGCCGAGCGTGGCTGGGCCGCGGACACCGACGTGGTGTTCACCACCGACCACGGAGAGCTCCAGGGGGACTTCGGGCTGCTGTTCAAGGGCCCCTACCACGTCGACGCGCTCATGCGCGTCCCGCTCGTGTGGCGGCCGGCACCCTCGGCCGGCGTGGCGCCGGCCGAGGTGCACGAGCCGGTCGGCCATCTCGACCTCGCCCCCACCTTCTGCACCATCGCGGGCGTGCCGGTGCCCGAGTGGGTCCAGGGTGAACCGCTGCCGCTGGCACCCGGCTCGGGCCGCGAACGCGTCCTAACCGAGTGGGACAGCCAGTTCCCCCGGATCGGCATGCACCTGCGCTCGATCTACCGGGACGGTTGGGTGTGCACCGTCTACGAACCAGGCCCTCTGTACGAGGGGACCGAGGGCGAACTCTACGACCTGAGCGACGACCCGCTGCAGTGGCACAACCTGTGGGACGACCCGGCGCGCCGCAGCGTGCGCCAGGACCTGGTGGCCGACCTCTACGACCACCTGCCACCCGAGCGCGACCCGAAGCTGGCAGTCGAGGCGCCGGTGTGACGCCTGCCGACGGCACGTCGTCAGCGCACGTCGACGACGAGCGAGCCCACGAGCTTGTCGTGCCAGGCCTGGCGGCGGGTGTCCCACAACGGTGACAGCGCGTTGAGGACGCCGGGCAGCAGCAGGAGCAGGTACAGGAACTCGTAGACGAACCGCCGGCCCAGCGCCCGCCCCGCACCGAGCTGGCCGCCGGTGGCCCCGTCGCGCACGGCGATCCCGAGTGCCATCTTGCCCAAGGTCTGCCCACGCCGGCTGCCGTCGAGCAGGCTGTAGTAGGCGAGCGACAGGATGACCTCGATGCCGAGCAGCGTGTAGAAGCCCCGATGCACGTGGATCGTGCCACTCGCGTCCTGGCTGACCGCGCCGGCGAAAGCGACCGTGGCGACGATCTGGTCGGCCACCGACAGGACCACGATGTCGATGAGCTCAGCGAGGAACCGCTTCCACCAGGGCGACACGGGGCGGCCCAACGGGTCGAGGGGGACCATGGCAACCTGCCATCCGTAGCCGGGTGACGGTGGTCCGGAGAACGGTGGGCCCGGGGGTGGGCCGTACGACGGCGGGCCGTAGGGCGGCGCGGCCGGTGGCGGCCCGGAGAACGGTGGGCCAGGAGGCGCCGGCTCGAAGCCCGGTGGCCCGTCGGCCGGCGGGTCCGGATTCGTGCCGTAGGGCGGGGGGCCAGGCGTTGGCGTGCCAGCGGGCCAACCGGAGGGTGCCGGACCCGGGGGCGAGGGTGCCGAGGGCGGCGCTGGCGGGATCCCGGTGGCAGGATCCCGGGCCGGGACGGAGGGGGAGCCGGACGGAGCTCGAGCCGCTCGATCCGAGGGCTCCGGGAGCGGCCGCTCGGCGACCGGGGGGGCCGGCGGTGGGCTGGCGGGCACGCGCTCCGATTCCCTGCCGTCCCTGCCCGCCGCGGCGCTGCCCTCAGCTGCCGTGGGGCCCTCCTGCTCGGGCATGGGCTGCGCCTCCTCCGTGGGTCCGCCGGTCTGCGGTATGTGCCGCCGCGTGCTCGGCGGCTCACGAATGGAGGCGATCTTCGCACGCCCCCACCGGACTGCGGAAGGATCTTGCTCCATGAACTGGGTCGACGTGGTCCTGCTGGTGCTCGTGGCGCTCTCCGCCGTTCACGGGCTGCGTCTCGGTGCTGCCATGCAGGTCCTGTCGTTCGGCGGGTTCTGGCTGGGGCTGTTCATCGGCGCGCTGCTGACCCCGGGATTCGTCCACCTGGTCCACGCCCCGGTGTCCAAGGCCGTGGTGGCAGCGGTCGTCACCTTCGGCTGTGCGGGGCTGGTGGGAGGCCTGGGGCGGTTGCTCGGCGCCCGGTCGGCCAGCGCGCTGCACCGGCTGCGGCTCGGCCCGGTCGACGCCACCCTGGGCGTGGCCGTCGCGGTGGTGGCGACACTGGTGGCCTCGTGGCTGGTGGCCAGCATCCTGGTCAGCAGCCGCTACACCACCTTCGACGCCGCGTTGCACGACTCGCGGATCCTGCGCGCCATGGACACCGTCCTCCCGCCTCCCCCCTCCGTGTTCGCGCGCATCACCGGCTTCCTGAACTCCGAGGGCTTCCCCACGGTCTTCGCCGGCCTGCCGCCCCAGACCGCCGGGCCCGTGGCCCTTCCGTCGGACGCCGAGCTGCGGGCTGCGGTGCTGGCGGCGGGGGCGTCGACCGTCAAGATCGAGGGCACCGGCTGCGGGGTGGAGCAGGAGGGCTCGGGCTTCGTCGTGGGACCGGACATGGTGGTGACCAACGCCCACGTCGTGGCGGGGATCCGCCATCCGGTGGTGATCGACGGCAGCGGCGTCCACGCCACTGTGCCCGTCCTGTTCGACCCGGAGCTCGACATCGCAGTGCTGAGCGTCCCCGGCCTGCACGATCCCGTCCTCCATCTCAGTGCGTCGCTGGTCGGCCGGGGGACCACGGGTGCTGTCCTCGGCTACCCCGGGGGTGGACCGTTCACCGTCCAACCAGCTGGCGTGATGGCCTCGTTCGAGGCCGTCGGTCTGGACATCTACAACCAGGCGCAGACGACGCGCGAGGTCTACGAACTGCAGGCAGTCATCCGTCCTGGCAACTCCGGCGGGCCGCTGGTCGAGCCGGACGGCACCGTCGTGGGTGTGGTGTTCGCCCGATCGACGACCAACGGCGACGTCGGGTACGCCCTGGCGTCGCCCCCGGTGTTGCAGGAGGTCGAGCGGGTCGGTCCCGGTTCACCACCGGTGGGCACTGGCGGGTGCACCTCGTGATCCCCGTGTTGGTCCGTGCGCCGGGGAGCTGAGGGGGTCGCCGCCGACAGGGCCGGCCACGGCACGCGACGCGCTGGCAGCGACGCCATCGGTACGGCGCGCTCGACCGGCGGACTGGGCCGAAGCGGCACGCGCTGTGGCGTGGCTCGACCAGCCCCGAGGTGAGCCAGCGGTAAGAATGTGCCCGTGGCCCTGGCCATCGAGGAGTACGCCATCATCGGCGACACCCACACCGCCGCCGTCGTCGGCCGCGACGGATCCATCGACTGGCTGTGCCTGCCCCGCTTCGACTCCGAGGCGTGCTTCGCCAAGCTGCTCGGTACCGGCGACAACGGCTTCTGGCGCCTGGCGCCGGCCGCCGGCGGCCTGGCGGTGCGCCGCCGCTACCGGGGCGACACCTTGGTGCTCGAATCCGAGTTCGAGACGCCTGGTGGGGTGGTGCGGCTCGTCGACTGCATGCCCATCCGGGAAACCCACCCCGAGATCGTCCGGATCGTGGAGGGCGTCAGCGGCCGGGTCGACATGCGGATGGACCTGGTCGTCCGCTTCGGCTACGGCCGGATCGTGCCCTGGGTCCGGCGCGTGGACGGCCTGCTCACGGCGCTGGCCGGACCGGATGGGATCGCGCTGTGGACACCGATCCACACCCACGGCGAGGGGCTCACGACGGTGGCCACCTTCACCGTTGCCGAGGGTCAGCACGTCCCATTCGTCCTGACATGGTTCCCTTCCCACGAAGAGGCCCCACGTCCCATCGACGCCCGCTTCGCCGTCGAGGAGACCGAGATGTGGTGGCGGGACTGGTCAGCACTGTGCACCTTCGAGGGGGAGTGGCGCGAGGCGGTGGTCCGGTCGCTCATCACCTTGAAGGCCCTCACCTACCACCCCACCGGCGGGATCGTGGCGGCAGCCACCACGTCGCTCCCCGAGACCATCGGCGGTGAACGCAACTGGGACTACCGCTACTGCTGGCTGCGCGACGCCACGCTCACCCTCGAAGCCCTCATGCGCGGTGGCTACCACGAGGAAGCCATGGCGTGGCGCGACTGGCTGCTGCGTGCCGTGGCGGGTGATCCCTCCGAGCTGCAGATCATGTACGGGCCAGCAGGCGAGCGCCGCCTCGACGAGTGGGAGGTGCCCTGGCTTACGGGCTACGAGGGATCGACGCCCGTCCGGATCGGTAACGCGGCCGCGGGCCAGTTCCAGCTCGACGTGTACGGCGAGGTGATGAACGCGCTGTGCGACGCGGCACAGGTGGGCGACGCCCCCACCGACACCGCATGGGACCTGCAGTGCGCACTCATGGAGTTCCTGGAGGACGGCTGGCGCGAGCCGGACGACGGCATCTGGGAGGTGCGCGGACCGCGCCGGCACTTCACGCACTCCAAGGTGATGGCCTGGGTCGCGGCCGACCGCGCGGTGCGGATGATCGAGGAGTGCCACCTGGAGGGCCCGGCGGACCGCTGGCGCAAGCTGCGCGACGAGATCAAGCACGAGGTGTTGACGAAGGGATTCAACGAAACGGTCGGTGCGTTCACTCAGTACTACGGCTCCGACGCCCTCGACGCCAGCCTCCTCATGATCCCGCTGGTCGGGTTCCTGCCCGCGACCGACGACCGGGTGCGTGCGACGGTGGAGGCCATCCACCGGGACCTGACCGAGGACGGTTTCGTCCTGCGCTACCGGGCTGCCGACGCCCACGACGTCGACGGCCTGCACGGCCACGAAGGGGCGTTCCTGGCGTGCTCGTTCTGGATGGCGGACTGCCTGTACCTGATCGGGCGGAAGCACGACGCCCTTGAGCTCTTCGACCGGCTCCTGGCGCTGCGCAACGACGTCGGGCTGCTGTCGGAGGAGTACGACACCACGCTGCACCGGCAGGTCGGAAACTTCCCCCAGGCGTTCTCGCACGTGTCGCTCATCAACTCGGCCTACAACCTGAGCGGGCGGAGGCTGGTGCTCGAGGAACAGCGGCCCGAAGCGGTGCAGATGATGCGGCGGGCCATGCTCCGGAGCAAGACGCGCGCCGCCCGGATGCAGGGCCGGTTCCTCGGCATGGGGCGCGGGGTGCGGGCGGCCCGATCGGTGGTGCCGTCGAAGCACCGTGCCGCCGACGGCCGTGGCACGAGGTCGCCGGCATGACGCCGGGTGCCGCGCCCCGTACCACGGTGATCGCCCCTGGGGTGATCCAGATCGACACCCTGCTGGGCGGCTGGGAGCGGGTGACCGCCGGCTACCTGCTCGAAGGCGACGCGCCGGTGCTGGTCGAGACCGGCAGTCAGAGTTCGGTGCCCGCGTTGCTGGCGGCGCTTACGACCCTGGGCGTCGGGCCGGAGGACCTCGCCGGGGTGGCCGTCACCCATATCCACCTGGACCACGCCGGCGGCGTGGGCAACGTGGCCCGGGCCTTCCCCCGCGCCACGGTCTACGTCCACGAGAAGGGAGCGCGGCATCTGGCGGATCCGACACGGCTGATCGACTCGGCCGCCCGGGTGTACGGCCCGTTGCTCGACTCGCTCTATGGTCGGCTGGAACCGACCCCCGCCCACCGCGTCCATGTGCTGGCTGATGGCGAGGAGGTGCATGTTGGGGCGGACCGGGTCCTCACCACGGTCGACTCGCCCGGGCACGCCAAGCACCACCTTGCACTGCACGACTCGGCGAGCGGCGTGCTGTTCGCCGGCGACGCAGTGGGTGTGCGGCTCCCCGACGCCGGTGTGCTGCGGCCGTCGACCCCGCCCCCCGACTTCGACCTCGACCAGGCCATCGGCTCGTTGCATCGGTTCGCGGCCCGGCGCCCAAGTGGGCTGGCCCTCGCTCATTACGGCCTGCTGAGCGAGCCCGCCGATGTGCTGGCCGAGGCAGAGGAGACGCTGCGGCGCTGGGCAGCGGTGGCCGAGCGGGCTTGGCGCGCCGGTGAGGACATCGCCGCCGCCCTCGATGCGGAGTTCGCCACCGACCTCGCCGGTGTGGACCCCGACCACAGGGAGAAGTTGGAGACCCTCAACGGCGTGCACTCCAATGCGGCCGGCTTCCGGCGTTGGCTCGACCAGCGGGCCGGCCGTGGTGGTGCGGCCGGTGTCGCGCCCCGCGCCGAGGCAGCTCCGTGACTGCCGGGCTTCTCGGGCGCCAGGCACGACGCAGCCCGTTTCCGGGCCGCCCGGCGTCGCGCCAGGCCGGGTGGCGCGCCCTGTCGGCGGTGCTCCCTGCCGGGAACGCAGTGGGGCGCCCTGTGCCGGCGCGCCAGGTGCAACGGCCGTTCCACCGCATGGTGCTCGGTGCGGCCATGGTTGTCGTGCTGGTCGGCGCCGCCGCCGGGTGCTCGTCGTCGGGCCCCACGGCACCGAAGGGCGCGGCCGCCACCGTCGTGCTCGAGCACGTCGCCTTCAACCCTCCGGTGGTCACGATCCATGCCGGGCAGACGGTGGCCTGGCTGTGGGAGGACCAGGGCATCGCCCACGACGTCACCTTCGATGCCGGCTTTCACAGCCCCCTGCAGAGCAGCGGCGTGTGGACGCACACCTTCGACCACCCCGGCACCTACCCGTACCGCTGCACCCAGCACCTCGAGATGACCGGCGAGGTGGTCGTCCTCCCCTGACGGCGCCGTACCGGTGTGGCGCGGCTCCCCTCACGCGAACGGTCCGCGCCACACAAGACCAGGCCCGCTAACCTTTCGCTACCTCAAGAAACCAGTCGACCCTCCCGGCCGGCGACCGGGTGGTGCGACAGCCGGACGAGCAGGACAGTGGAGGGCGGCATGCGGTCGAAGACCTGGGTGGGCGGGAGCCCGGTGAACACCGTCGCGCGGGTCATGTTCCGGGGTGGGGCGGTGGGCCTCCTTGCGGCCCTTCCGCTCGCCCTGGTGGCGGTGGTCCAGGCACCCGCCGCCGCCGACACGCCTCCGGTGTCAACCGGCACATGGGTGCAGGCGACGACACAGCCGGGCGTCCAACTCATCCAGACCACCTTCTCGGCCACGCTCACCGTGCCGGACTTCACCATCGACAACAACGCCCTCAGCAACCTCGAGAGCCAGATCGAGAGCGAGGTCGCCAGCGGCCAGATCGGCTCCGACCAGACCAGCATCCTCAACGCGTTCGCGGACGCCATCGACAGCGACCCGTTGACCTACTTCGTCTCCAGTGGGCAGACGACGAGCGAGACCGACCAGATCGTGGCCGACGGCACGGGGTTCGTGGTCACTCCCGACGGCTACATCGTGACCGCCGACCACGTAGTCGATCCGAACCAGGACGACCTCAAGCAGGCCTTCGCCCAGAACGCCCTGTCCAACTTCGACAAGCAGGCGGCGAACGGCATCGTGCAGGGGCTCCAGAGCTCGGGCCTCAACCCCACCGACAGCCAGATCGCCAAGTTCGAGGACGCCGCGTCCCAGTTCTTCGCCCACAACCTCGCCATCTCCGACTTGACGTCCAGCGTGACGGCGCAGCTCGGCACCGCCGTCACCGGCATCGGCAAAGGGACGAACGCGATCGCGGTGGACGTCATCGCCAAAGGGTCGCCCTACCCCGGCAAGGACGTGGCCGTCTTGAAGGCGGAGGGCCAGTCGAACATGCCGACGGTCCCCCTCGGCAACGACAGCGACGTGAACGAAGGCGACAACCTCTATGTCGTCGGGTACCCGGCAGCTTCTACCTTCCAGTCGGGCGAGTCACAAAGCTCCCAGGTCGTGCCCACCCTGACCGAAGGGCCGCTGACGGCCAAGAAGAACGCTGCCAACACCGATCTGCCGATTTTCCAGATGCAGGCGCCGGTCAGCCCGGGCAGCTCGGGCAGTCCGGTCCTCGACAGCAGCGACAACGTCGTGGCCATCGCCGTGGCGGTTGCTACGGACCAGAACGGGTCCCAGGTGCCCGGCCAGGAATTCGCCCTCCCTGTCAGCGTCATCCGAGAACTGCTCAACCAGGCGAACGTCCATCCGTCGACCAGCCTGACGACCACGACCTACAACCAGGCGCTCGACGACTACTTCCGCCACTACTACAAGCGGGCAGTGCCGCTGTTCGAGCAGGTGAAGAACCTCTACCCGAACCATCCCTTCGTCGGTGACCTGCTCAGCGCCTCCCAGACCGCCATCGCCCAGGGCAAGGACCAGACACCGAGCTTCCCCTGGGTGCTGGTCGTCATCGTGGTGGTCGTCGTGGTGGTGGCCGGCGGTGCCGTGCTCGCCGTGGCGTTGCGGCGCCGGGCCAAGCCACCCACCGTGCCGCCCGGCAGCACCACGCCGTGGGGCGGTGCCTACCAGCCGGCGGCACCGACGCCACCAGGACCAGGTGCGGCACCACCCGTGCCGGGCGCCCCGGCGCAACCGGCGGCGTCACCGGGCGCGGCACCGACGGCGCCGGCGGGTGCTGCCCCAACAGCGGCAGCGCCCCCGACAGCTGCCCCTGCCGCCGCAGCTCCCTCGGCGGCACCGGCCCCGACCGCACCAGCGCCACCTCCAGCCACGCCGCCTGCGCCGGCGCCGCCTGCACCGGCGCCGCCTGCACCGACCGGCGTCGCGTCGGATCCGCCGGCTCCCGCGGTGCCGCCTCCGAGCAGTGCCGGCGGAGCCGACGGTGACCACAAGTTCTGCCCGTCGTGTGGCACCAAGATGGCCCGCACCGCCGCCTTCTGCCCCAATTGCGGCACGCAGCAGTAGGTGGCAGCAGAGCGAGGACGACGGCGGCAGGTTCACCGCGCTGACGACCACCGCGGCGAGGCCTCTCGCACCAGCGGCGATGTCGAAGTCCTGGCCTGGTGGTCGGTACGCGCGACCGAGCGCGGCTGACCGGCGATCGGGATGGGCCGGCGCGCCCGTGCCCCGAGGAGGGCAGCGGGCGGTTGTCCGTGGCTGCATGCGACGGCACCCGGCGGTGCCCGGCGCCCGGCGGCGACGGCGGCGGCGGAGGAGGTGGGATTCGAACCCACGGTGGCCTTGCGACCACAACGGTTTTCGAGACCGTCCGATTCGTCCGCTCTCGCACTCCTCCTTGGCAGGTGCTGGGAGTGTACCTGTGGGTTCCGGCGGCCGTGTGTGAGCCGGCTTGGAGGATCGATGCCCTCTGTCGTCGCGTCGTGACGGCGGGCAGGTGCGGCCTCTGCTTGCGCGTGACAGGCGACGTGAATATTCTTGACTAAGAAAGTCGGGAATTATCCACGGATCAAGGGGTCGCGGTGCACCATCGGATCGTCATCGTGGGAGGCGGCACCGCTGGCGTGAGCGTTGCTGCCCGGTTGCGCCGAGCCGGCCAGGACGACGTCGCCCTCATCGAGCCGAGTCACCTCCACTACTACCAGCCCCTGTGGACCCTCGTCGGGGGTGGTGTCGTCCCCATCGAACGCAGCCGGCGCCTCGAGGCCGCCGTCGTACCCAGGGGCGTGCGTTGGATCCAAGACGCCGTCGTTGCCATCGACCCCGTCGCCCGGACCCTGTCCACCGCCGGTGGCGCCGCTGTCGGCTACGACGTCTTGGTGCTGTGCCCCGGCCTCGAGCTTGCGTGGGAGCTCGTCCCGGGCCTCGCCGAGGCGATGGCGACGCCCTACGCGGCGTCCAATTACACCGCCGACCTCGCCCCGAAGACGGCGGAGCTCGTCCGGCGGTTCCGCGGGGGAGAAGCCCTGTTCGCCGCCCCGGGGTCGCCCATCAAGTGCCCGGGTGCCCCCCAGAAGGCGGCGTACCTGGCATGCGACCAGTGGCGACGCACGGGCGCGCTCGGCCGCGCCCGGGTCACCTACGCCACCGGGGCCGGCGGGATCTTCGGGGTGCCGGAGTTCGCGGCCGTGCTGGACCGTGTCGTCCAGCGCTACGGCATCCACACCCGCTTCGATCACGAACTGGTCGAGGTCGACCCCGACGGGCGCCAGGCGACCTTCGAAGTCGTCGGACCGGAAGGCAAGGTGCGCGAGAGTCTCCCCTACGACCTGTTGCACGCCGCACCGCCCCAGCGGGCTCCGCGTTTCGTCCGCGAGAGCGCACTGGGAGGGCAGAGCCCGTTCGGCTGGGTGCCCGTCGATCGCCATCGCCTCCGTCACGTGGCCTACCCGGAGGTCTTCGCCCTGGGGGACGTGTGTGACGCACCGACGTCGAAGACCGGGGCGGCGATCCGGCGCCAGGCACCGGTGGTGGTCGCGAACGTCCTCGCCACCTTGGCCGGCGTCGAGCCCACGGCGCGCTATGACGGCTATGCGGCGTGCCCCTTCACCACGGCGCGGGGCAGGATGCTGCTCGCCGAATTCGACTACAGCTTGGCCCCCCATCCGACGATCCCGTTCATCGACACACAGCGCGAGCGCTACGACATGTGGCTCCTGAAGCGCTATGGGCTCCCCGCGTTCTACTGGAACGTGATGCTGCGCGGTTTCGGCTGAGGCACTCCGGCCCCACCGGTGCGCCCCCCGGGCGGGGCGGTGCGCCGACGGCCGGCGAAGAACTCCGACAGCGCCGCACCTGCCTCCTCCGCGAGCACGCCGCCGGTGACCTGCACTTCGTGGTTGAGCCGGGGATCGACGCACAGGTTGTACAAGGAGCCGCACGCCCCGGCCTTGGGGTCGAACGCCCCGAACACCAACCGCCTCACTCGGGCCGCCACCAGTGCACCGGCGCACATGGGGCACGGTTCGAGGGTCACCACCAGCGTGACCGGCTCGAGCCGCCACGAACCCAAGGCGGCAGCCGCGTCGCGCAGCGCCAGCAGCTCGGCGTGTGCCGTGGGGTCGCCGGTCAGCTCCCGTTCGTTGTGGCGGGCGGCGAGCAGGCGTCCGTCCGCCAGGGCCACGGCACCCACGGGGACGTCGCCGTGGAGGGGAGCTCGCCGGGCCTCGGTCAGCGCGCGGCGCATGATCTGTTCGTCCTCGGGGTACTGCTCCATGTCACGATCGGCCGGCGCTGCCTGCTTCCGAGGGGACACTGACTGAACGCTACCGGGGATCGGCCACTGCGCGTGCCACGGCGCGTCCATCGCTCTCGGATTCCCCCATAGCGTTGGAGGCCGATGGATCGCAGCACCGCCACCGGGTCGTCCCCACCGAGAGGGCCACGGCGGGCAGACGCCGACCACCACGGCGTGGCTGGCAATGCTCGGCTCACCGCGGGCCTCGCCGCCGTGCTGTTCGTACTGCTCGCAGCCGAAGGCGTGACGGTCCTGAAGGTGGGCACGTTGCTCGGCGCCCACGTGTTCATCGGCATGCTCCTCGTGCCGCCGGTCGCCGTGAAGATCGCCAGCACCGGCTACCGCTTCAGCCGGTACTACCTCGGCTCGCCCCCCTACCGGCGCAAGGGGCCACCGCCTCCCCTGTTGCGACTACTGGGCCCGGTGGTGGTCGTCTCGACGGTCGTCCTGCTCGCCAGCGGTGTTGCCCTGCTGCTGGTGGCGCCAGGCCAGCGGGCCGAAATGCTGCTGGCGCACAAGGCAAGCTTCGTGGTGTGGTTCGGGGCCATGACGCTGCACGTGCTCGGCCATCTCCTCGAGACGGCCCGCCTGGCACCGCAGGACTGGCTGCGCCGGACGCGTGTGGAGGTCCGTGGTGCCCGGGTGCGCCAGTGGATCATCGCCGCCAGCGTGGCTGCCGGCATCCCCCTGGGACTGGCACTCGTCGGCAGGGTCGGGACCTGGCTGGCCACGTCGCCACCGAGCCACTGACTTGCCGGTGCGCCGCGCCGTAGCATCGGCGCCGTGCGATCGTCGGCCGCGCAGCGCTGGTGGTGGGCCGAGGGAAAGGTGGCCGCGTTGTCGCTGGCCGTTGCCTTCGCCTGCGGAGGGTGCACGGGCCGGCCCTCGGTCGCTTCGGGGTCGACCGCGCCGGGGGGCGCGGCCTCGAGCGCGCCGTCGGACACCGAGGACGACCTGTCGGCATCGGGTGCGCCGACGGTCCACGGCACGACCGCGGCGCCCGGCAGCGGCACGCACCCGGGGCCAACCGCGTGCCGCAGCGGTGATCCGCTCGCCAACGTGTACCACCCGAACCGGCTGCACGTCGTGGACCCGTGCCGGACCGTCAGCGGCACGGTGATGTCAGTGCGCGCCGAGGCCGACGGCGACGTGCACTTCGACCTGGCCCTGGATGCGCCGTACCGGTCGATGCTCACCGCCGCCAACGGCTCGGGCCAGCACGGGTGGTTGGTGGTCGAGATCGTGCCGGCGGACGAGCCCGGCTGCACGCCAGGCACGCCGCCCAAACCGCCGAGTGGCAGCTACGACTATGGGATCTGCACGGGCGCCGACGAGCAGCCGCCAGCCGTGGGCAGCCATGTCGTCGTGACCGGCCCGTACGTGCTCGACGAGGATCACGGCGGGTGGGCCGAGATCCATCCCGTCTGGGCCATCACGGCCTCGGCTCCGGCGGCCCCCTCGCCAGCTCCCGCCGCACCGGCCACCTCCGCACCGGCGGAGGCCGCACCTCCGCCAGCACCCGCGCCAGCTGCCCCGCCACCGGCCAGTGGCTCGTGCACCGCCTCGATGAGCGATCCCACGCCCGGTGACGGAGGCGAGGAGACCCTGCGGGTCACCTCGAACCTACCCAACGAGCCGGGTACGGCCACCGCGCACTACCGCACCACCGACCACCCGTTCTCCTTCCAGACCGATGGGTCGGGCGCGGCGTCGGTCACCTTCAGCATCGGCACGCCGACGCCCGGCTACACCGTGGAGGTCGATGTGCAGATCACCGGTGGCGCGACCTGCTCGACATCGTTCACCCCACAGTAGGCGCCCGGTCGCACCACACGCGGACCACCGCGTCGGGTGGTCCGGCACCGTGCACAGGCCGGCACCAGCCCACAGCGGAGGAGGTGGGATTTGAACCCACGGTGGGTTGCCCCACACACGATTTCCAATCGTGCCGATTCGGCCGCTCTCGCACTCCTCCCGGCAGCTGCCTGCCGGCAGCAGCGGGCAGGCTATCGTCTTCGGCCGGCCCCGGTGCTCCGTGCGGCGGCCGGGTCCTGCGCAACGGGCGCCCGTGAACCGAGTCAGGGCCGGAAGGCAGCAGCTCTCAGCGGGTGAGCTCGTGTGCCGTAGCCAACCTGGCCGTCGCACCGACCACCGGGACCTGGCGGTCGCAGCCGGCCGCGACCGGCCCGACAGCGGACCGCCCGGCCCCCGCCGGGCGCTCGCGGCGTCCCGACGTGGTCGCATACCGCCGGCGGCGGCCGTCTGCCGCCGAGCCACCGCAGGTCGGCGACCGGGTCGATAGGCTGCGTCGGTGTCACGCTGGTACGTCTCGGGCAGCTCGGCTCGCCGGCGTCGGTGCCCACACGCACACCCACATGGTGGTGACCGTCGACGACGCCTGGCGGGGGTGGGTGCGATGACGACCTCGGTCACCACCGTGCTCCTCGACGCCGAGCCGGCAGGTTCGCCGTATCTCGGGGAGGCAGCGTGACCTCGGAGCACGCCGCGGCCGGCGCGGGCAGTGCCGATCCCGTCCCCTACCAGTCGCTGTACCGTCGTTTCCGGCCCCAGCGCTTCGAGGAGGTGCTCGGGCAGCACCACGTCGCACTGGCGCTGCGCAACGCCGTGCGCGACGGGAGGGTCGGCCACGCCTACCTGTTCAGCGGGCCGCGGGGGACGGGCAAGACGTCCACGGCGCGCATCTTGGCCAAGGCCCTCAACTGCGACGTCCCGGCCGAGGGCGAGCCGTGCGGGAGCTGCCGCTCGTGCCTCGAGATCACCCGAGGCACCTCGCTCGACGTGCACGAGCTCGATGCCGCCTCCAACAACGGCGTCGACGCCATGCGGGACCTGGTCGCCCGCGCCGGCCTCGCCACGCCCGGTCGGTGGAAGGTCTACATCGTCGACGAGGTCCACATGCTCTCGACGGCGGCCTCCAACGCCTTGCTCAAGACGCTCGAGGAGCCGCCGGGGCACGTGGTGTTCGTCCTGGCCACCACCGACCCGCAGAAGGTGCTGCCCACCATCCGCAGCCGCACCCAGCACTTCGAGTTCCGTCTCCTCGGCTCGGACGTCCTCGCCGACCTGCTGCGGCGGGTGGGCAAGGAGGCCGGCCTCGAGCTGCCCGACGGGGTCCTCGAGGCAGCGGTGCGCCGGGGGCGGGGTTCGGCTCGTGACGCGTTGTCGGCCCTCGACCAGCTGGCAGCGGGCGGCGAGCTCGACGACGAGGGGGCGGTGCTGGCCGAGCTCGCCGACGCCCTGGCCGAGCGTGACGCGGGCCGGGCGCTGGTGGCGCTGGCCCAGGGGGCCGCGGCCGGGCGCGACGCCCAACGGCTGGCGGCCGAGCTGGCCGAGTACCTCCGGCAGGCCTTCCTGGTGGCCCTGGCACCGGAGCTGGTGGGCGTGGCCGGTGCCGAGCGCAGCCACGTGGACCAGATCGCCCAGCGGATGGGCCTTGCTGCCCTCGTCCGGGCCATCGAGCTGCTCGGCACCGCACAGGTGTCCATGCGGGACGCGCCCGACCCCCGGGTCCTGCTCGAGGTGACCCTGGTGCGCCTTGCTCATCCCGAGACCGACGACAGTGCCGCGGCGGTGCTCGAACGCCTCGAGCGACTGGAGCGGGCGATCGACGGCGGGGTGCCAGGCAGTGGCATGCCCAGCAGTGGCGTGCACGGCGCCGGCAACGCGGGCCCAGCATCGGTAGCTTCCGCAGCGGGCGGGGGGGCCGCGCCGGCTGCAGGGGCACGCTCCCCGTCGGAAGCGGCCGCTGCGGGGGGCGAGCCGCCACGAGGCGCAGCACCGCCCACCGCGGCGTCCGGCCCCGACCTCGCTCGACAGACGCTGGGTGCCGTGCGCCGCCGTTCGCGCGAGGCGGGCCGCGCCGGGGCACCGGCCACCGCTGGTTCTGGCGCCGGCTCAGGCGGGAGCAGCGAGCCTCCCGGCGGTGCCGGTGCGACCGGCGCCGCTCCGAGCAGCCCAGGTGCGGCCGACGCGGCGGCGGATGCTGCCGATGGGGGCACGGCGGCAGGAGATGATGCCGACGGGTCCCACCAGCCCGCCAGTGGCGCACCTGCCGACGTCGGGCACGACGCCAGGGAACGGGCGGCAGCTATGGCATCGACGCCGTCCCCGCTGCCCGATCGTGACGACCTCGTCCAGGCGTGGGGCGATCACCTGCTGGCCGGGTTGCCAGGCAGGGCCCGGGCCCGGTTCCGGATGGGGCGGTTCGTGGCAGTCGAACGCGGTGCTGCGGTGTTCGCGCTTCCCAACGAGACCCACCGCTCCTACTGCGAGGAGGTGCGCGGGGAGGTCGAGGACGCGCTGCACCGGCACTTCGGGGTGCGGATGCCGCTGCGGCTGGTGGTCGACGACGACCACGATGGCGCCGGCGGATCCCGAGGGTCGACAGGGGACGGCGTGGCGCGCATCGCAGGATGGGAGGGCCAGCGGGCCGCGGACGGCGGCGTCGATCTGGTCGACGACCCGGACCTGCTGGACCCTGCCGTGCTGGCGGCGGAGACCGAGCCGGCCGGTGGGGCGCTCAGCCCGGCCGAATGGCTGAAGCAAGCCTTTCCCGGCGCCCAGGAGGTCTGAGCCGGTGTACCCGGCTCCGCTGCAGGCGCTCGTCGACGAGCTGGGCCGCCTCCCGGGCATCGGCCCCAAGTCGGCGCAGCGCATTGCCTTCCACCTGCTCAAGGTGGCGCCCGAGGATGCCGTCCGCCTGGCCGATGCCATCGTGGCGCTGAAACAACGCACGACCCTGTGCCCGCGGTGCTTCAACATCGCCGAAGGCGATCTGTGCCGAATCTGCGGTGACCCCCGACGTGACGGCACGGTCCTGTGCGTGGTGGAGGATCCCCGCGACATCGTGGCGGTCGAGAAGACCCAGGAGTTCCACGGCCGCTATCACGTGCTGCACGGCGCGCTCAACCCCATCGAGGGTATCGGTCCCGATCAGCTGCGCGTCCGCGAGCTGCTGGCGCGTCTGGAGCCCGAGCACGTCACCGAGGTGATCCTGTGCACCAATCCCAACCTCGAGGGCGAGGCGACCGCCATGTACCTGGCTCGCCTGCTCAAGCCCCTCGGGCTGACCGTCACCCGCATCGCCAGCGGTCTGCCGGTGGGCGGGGATCTCGAGTACGCGGACGAGCTCACCCTGGGCCGCGCGCTCGAGGGACGCCGGGCCGTGGACGCCTGAACCTACTCGCCCTCCCGGTGCCGGCGCGGTCGGGGGGCGACCCGCGCCGGCACCGGGGTCAGGCGACCTGGCCGCCGGGTGCGGTGACCCCGACGATCGGCTCGAATCCGAGCACGCGGTCGAGGCGGACCACGGCACCGGTGTGCGGCGCGTCCACCATGAGCCCGTCGCCAACGAAGATGCCCACGTGGGTGACGTCGTGGGGTCCGCTACCGAAGAACACGAGGTCACCGGGCACCACCGGGTGACCGGGGGGCACGGCCGGTCCCGCGTCGTACTGGGCCTGGGCGACCCGCGGAAGCCACAGGCCGGCGTTGGCGTACACGTACTGGACGAGTCCGGAGCAGTCGAAGCCGTGCGTGGACTCGCCTCCCCAGACATAGGGCGTCCCGAGCAGGGCCAGGGCACCGTTGACCGCGGCGGCCTGGACGGCGGTCTCGCCCGGGGCGACCGTGCCGACCGAACCGAGGCCGATGAGCTCGCAGCCCACGTCGGCGTCGAAGGGTGTCGAGGGCACGAGGGCCTGACCGCCGGCGGTGGGACCGGCGACCGGCGGTGGCGGCGTGCTCGGTGCAGACGGCGCGGGTGCAGTCGACTGCCCGGTCGCCGTGGAGGGCCCAGACGTGGGGGACGAGGAGGATGCCGACGAGCCGCCGGCACCGGTCGGCGGTGGCGGGTTCCCCACCGCGCTGCCGGTCGGAGCGGGGCTCCCCGAGCTGTTGACGAGCGGGGGCAGGGTGATGGTCGTCGGACCCCCGACGCCTGTGATCTGAAGCGGCCCGGCCTGCTCCGGCGTGACACCGGCGGAGGACGTTCCCTGGCTGCCGCCGGAGCCCGTGAGGGTGCCCAGCATCCCGCCCAGGGTGTTCGACACCGTCACCAGCATCCCGCCGAGGGGCGAGGTGTCGGCCACGATCGCCCGGGGGGCCGGTCCACGCAGGACCGCCGGTACGACAACGGCAGCCGAGGTTCCCTCGACGGCGGACTGCCGAGCGGCCGCCGAAGGAGCGGCGGCGCCCAATGCCGCCTGGTGCGGGGCGCATGCCGGTGGCACCACCTGGGGCTCGGCCGGCTGCGGTGGGGTCGTCGCCTGGCCGGCGTGCGCCGGTGCTGCCAGCTGAGCGGGCGGCAGATCGGTCACGAGGCCGGGCCAGGCGGTTGCCGGGTGCGTGGTGGGGGGCGCGTGGGTCGGCGGGGGCCACGACGCCATGAGTACGCCTCCAGTGGCGGCTGCCACCGACGCGGTGAATGCCCATGTGGGCCAATGCGGCCAGTGCGCCATCAGCCAACGCCCGCCCAACGCTGCGGTGCTGGCACTGCGGGAGCCCCAACGTCGCATCCTGCGACCCACACCGACCACGAGTCGCAACGATGCTCCACCGATGCGTGCTGCCATCTCCCCCTCGTCTGCTCCCCTCCTGCCGCCGTGATGGGCAGACTTTCGCCTGACGTGCCGGCGAGCCGTGTTGCCCCGAGAACGACGCGGGAGCGATCACCTTGCGCTGTGCATCGCACGACCTGCGCTCTCGGGCGTGGTCTGTCACGGGGCGAGGCCACCGTTCCGCTCGTCTTTGACCGACGCAGGGCCCGGCCGGTTCCCACCGGGGCCGGAGATGGTGTGGTACGCGCGATCCGCGCAGGCGTCATCAGTCGATGGCTGTCGGCACGAGCCTCCCTCGCCGGGCAACACCGAGGTGGGCGTGCTCGACGGCGATCGTGGCGATGAACCGGCGACGTCCTTCGGGACCCTCAGGACGCGCGTGGGCGGCGGATGGACGGGGTCGACGGCCACCTGGCGAATGCACCCGGCGCGCGCACCGGGTGCATCGATGCTCAGGACAGGGTTCGAACCACCATGGCGTCACCCTGGCCGCCGCCGCCACACAGCGCGACGGCGCCCAGCCCGCCACCACGGCGCTTGAGCTCGTGGAGGACGGTGAGCGGCAGGCGGGCGCCCGACATGCCGATGGGGTGGCCCAGCGCGATGGCGCCACCGTTCACGTTGAGGACGTCCTCGCCGATCCCGAGCTGGTCGGAGGATGCCAAGCCCACGACGGCGAAGGCCTCGTTGATCTCGAACAGGTCGACGTCGGCCACCGACAGGCCCGCCTTGGCCAGTGCCTGCTCGATGGCGTTGGCCGGCTGGTAGAGCAGGGACGCGTCGGGACCGGCGACCTGGCCGTAGGCGACGATCTCGCCGAGGGGGTCCACCCCGAGCCGCTCGGCCGTCGCCTTCGAGGTCACCACCACCGCGGCCGCACCGTCAGAGATCTGGCTGGCATTGCCGGCAGTGATGGTGCCGTCCCTGTCGAATGCCGGCCGCAGTGCGGCCAGGGACTCGGCGGTGGTGCCGGGGCGCACGCCTTCGTCGGTATCGACCACGATGGGGTCCCCCTTGCGCTGGGGCACCCGCACCGGAACGATCTCCTCGGCGAAACGGCCGTCTTTGATGGCGGCGGCCGCACGCTCGTGACTGAGGGCTGCCGCGTGGTCCTGGCGCTCGCGGGAGATGCCGGCAGCCTTGTTGTACGTCTCGGTACCGAGACCCATGGCGCACTGGTCGAACTGGCAGAACAGGCCGTCGTACATCATCGAGTCGATCAAGGTGACGTCGCCCATCCGGAATCCGGCGCGCGCACCTGGGAGCAGATAGGGGGCCTGGGTCATCGACTCCATGCCGCCGGCCACCACGATGTCCGCCTCACCCGCCTGCACCAGCAGGTCAGCGAGGTAGATCGCGTTGAGCCCGGACAGGCAGACCTTGTTCACTGTGGTGGCCGGCACGCTCATGGGGATGCCGGCCTTGGTGGCCGCCTGCCGGGCCGTGATCTGCCCCTGGCCGGCCTGGAGCACCTGGCCCATGAACGTGTACTGCACCTGGTCCGGGGACACACCGGCTCGTTCGAGGGCGGCCGCGATGGCGAAGCCCCCGAGGTCCATGGCGCTGAAGCTGGCCAGCGCGCCCGACAGCTTGCCGATCGGGGTGCGGGCACCAGCGACGATGACGGAACCGGGCATGACGACCTCCGCGCACGACACGGCAGCCGGGCGGCCGCCGGAGCGGCGCCCAGTCTAGGGCGCACCTGCGCCGCCACGAGAAGTTGGAACATGTTCTACTGCGACACGGTGGGGAATGCACCGTGAAGGTATCGTGCTGCCCCATGCACGCCTTCCGAGACGCCATCCTGGCGGGCGCGGGTGGGGAGGAGCTGGCCGCGATTCCCCTCCCCGAGTCCTACCGGGCCGCCTTCGTCCTGCGTGACGAGGCCGAGATGTTCGCCGGGGTCGACTCCGCTGACAAGGATCCCCGCAAGTCACTGCACGTGGGGGAGGTGGCGCTCCCCGAACTGGCGCCCGACGAGGCCTACGTGGCCGTGATGGCCTCGGCCATCAACTTCAACACGGTGTGGACCTCGATCTTCGAGCCGCTGCCGACCTTCGCCTTCCTCGACCGGCTCGGGCGCGAGAGCAGTTGGGGCGCGCGCCATGCCCTGCCGTACCACGTCGTGGGGTCGGATGCCTCCGGTGTCGTGATCCGTACCGGGTCGGCGGTGCGCAACTGGAAGCCCGGGGACCGGGTCGTCGTGCACTGCAACTACGTCGATGACCAGGACCCCACCGCCCACGACGACTCGATGCTGGCCGACAACCAGCGCATCTGGGGCTTCGAGACCAATTTCGGCGGCCTGGCCGACCTCACCGTGGTGAAGGCCAACCAGCTGATGCCAAAGCCGGCCCACCTCACCTGGGAGGAGGCCGCCATCAACGCCTTGTGCAACTCCACCGCCTACCGCATGCTCGTGTCGCGCAACGGTGCCCAGATGAAGCAAGGCGACCGGGTCCTCATCTGGGGCGCCACCGGCGGGCTGGGCAGCTACGCCGTGCAGCACGTGCTCAACGGTGGGGGCATTCCCATCGGCGTGGTGTCCTCTCCCGACAAGGCGGCACTGCTGCGCGACATGGGGGTGGACGCCGTGATCGACCGCAAGGCGGCCGGCTACCGCTTCTGGAAGGACGAGCACACCCAGGACGAGGCGGAGTGGCGGCGACTGGGCAAGGACATCAGGGCGCTCGTGGGCGACGACCCCGACATCGTCTTCGAGCACCCCGGACGCCAGACCATGGGGGCGTCGGTGTTCGTGTGCAAGCGGGCTGGCACGGTCGTGACGTGCGCGGCGACCTCGGGGTACATGGTCGAGTACGACAACCGCCACCTGTGGATGCGGCTCAAGACCATCAAGGGATCGCACTTCGCCAACTACCGCGAGGCGTGGGACGCCAACCAGCTCATCTGCCAGGGCAGGGTGCAGCCGCCGCTGTCGGCCGTCTACCCCCTCGAGGAGGTGGGCGAGGCCGCCTACCAGGTGCACCACAACCTGCACGAGGGCAAGATCGGCGTGCTGTGCCTGGCCCCCAGTGAGGGACTGGGCATCGAGGATCCCGAGCTCCGCCAGCAGGTGGGCGAGGAACGCATCACCTTGTTCCGGAGGCACCAGGCGTGAGTGCAGCCCATCCGCCGGCATCCGGCGGCCTGCTGACCGAGATCGACCACGTGGCCATCGCCGTGCACGACCTCGAGGCTGCCATCGCCTACTACCGCGACGTCTTCGGGGCCACCGTTGCCCACCGCGAGCGTGTCGAGTCCGACGGGGTGGAGGAGGCACTGCTCGCCGTGGCCGACTCCTACATCCAGCTGCTCACCCCGGTGCGCGACTCGTCGCCGGTGGCCAGGTTCCTCGAACGCCGCGGTGAGGGCCTGCACCATGTCGGCTACCGGGTGGCCGACTGTGCCGCGGCCCTGGCGGCGGTCAAGGATGCCGGTGGCCAGGTGATCGACCAGATGCCCCGGCCCGGCTCTCGGGGCACCACCGTGGCGTTCGTGCACCCCAAGGGCGCCTTCGGCACCCTCATCGAGCTGGTCGAGGAGCACGAGGCCGCCGGCTAATTCCCTATGGAGGCCGTCGAGGTCTCGGCGGGCGGTCGGCCGGCTCGACGCACGACTCGACGCGCGCTACCTGGGGTCGACGCGCACCACCGTGCCCGGGTTCGCCGTCGTCACCCACAGGGTCGATCCCTGCACGTCGAGCTGTGCGACCGCACCGGGCAGCTTGACGGGCCGGCCAGCGGGCCGGCCGGTGCGGGCATCGAGGGCGGCCAGCACGGGTGTGACGTAGTCGGCCACCCACACCCGGCCGGCGGCCACCGCCACCGACACCGGGTCGGGGCGGCCGGCCTGGTCCGCGGGCACGGGGTCGGGGAAGGTACCCGTGACCCGCAAGGTGGTGGGGTCGATGCGGCTGATGGTCCCCGACTGGGCGTCGGCCACCCACACGGCGCCCCCACCGACGGCCACGCCGATGGGGCCGCGCCCGACCGTGACGGTTCGCCACCGCAACGTGACCCCGTTGGGCCGGGGGTCGATCCGGGTGAGACTGTCGTCCTGGCCCGTGACCCACACCGCGCCGGCTCCCACCGCCACGCGCACGGCGCCGTCGGGGAGGGCGGCGGCGGCCACCACCCGCGTGCCGGCGGGATCGATGAGGCTCACGGTGCCTGCCTGCAGGCTCGCCACCCACACCCCGCCCTCGCCGGTGGCCACCGACACCGGGTCCTGGCCCACGGCGATGGGCGGTTGCGCCCGGCCCGTCCGCTCGTCCACGGGCACGATCTGGTTGCCGGCGACGTCGGTGACCCACACCTTGCCGTAGCCGGCGGCGATGGCCTGCGGCGTGCCGCCGATGGCCACGGGATGTCCCTGCAGGGCGCCTGACGACGGGTCGAAGCGCCGCACCGTGCCTGGAGGACCGGCGGCCAGCCATCCACGGGGGCCGTCGACCGTGGCCGCAGCCGCTGCCACGCGCGCCACGGTGTGCGCCGTACCGGCGGGTTCGGGGCCGCCGCCTCCGGGCGGGCTCAGGAATCCGCTGGCGAGTGCCACGCCGGTCAGGATCGCCACGACCGACGCCACGGCCAGCCCGAGCACGAGCGTGCTCGAGGGGGCGGGCCGGCGCGGCCGTGCGACCCGGGCCGCGGCCCGCGCCGCGGCTGCCCGGCGGGCCGCCTTGAGCTCCTGGCGTGCCTCAGCGCGCCGTTCGGCTCGCCGCGACCGTGCTCCGGGCGGGGCGTGGCGGACGGCGGTGGCCCGGGTGCGCCCTCCGCCCGGCATCAGCTGGGTCCGCCGATCGCCGGTCCGTGCGCCGCCGGCGTGATCGGGGCGCCGGCCAGCGTCGTTCCCGTCACGGCGTCCCCACCGGCACGGCCTGGTGCACCACCTGGTGAACCAGTCCCCGCCGCCGCCCCCGTCGTGCCCGCCACCGCGCCCGCCGTAGTGGCATCGACCAGCAGCGCCGGGGCATCCGCCGTCGGGGCCGCCTCGGCATCGGTCACCGCGGCACCCTCCGTGCCGGGACCGGCCTCAGGGGGTCCGCCCGTGCCGGAGCTGGCGGAGCCGGAGCTGGCGTCACCGACGCCGTTGGTCCCGGCCAGGGCCATGGTGGGCTCCGCGGACGCCACGGCGGCGGCCAGCGTCGAGGGGCGCAGGGCGTTGCGCAGCCGCTGGACCCAGCCCGGCACCAGGCCGTCGGGGTACATGCCCAAGGTGACGCCCGCCAACCCGGTGGCGATGTACTGCAGGCTCGACAGTGACGGATTGCGCGCTTGCACCACGTAGATGGCGCCGAGGCTCACGCCCCCGATGAGCGCACCCGAGCACGTCGTGACGCCGTAGAGCACGACCAGCAGCAGGATCGGCAGGCTCTGGAGCATGTAGAAGTCCGTCCCGCCGGCCACCGACTTCATGCCGCCGAGCAGCGCACCACCCATCCCGGCGATGCCGGCCGAGAGAGCGAACACCGACAGCTTGGTGGCGGTGAGGTTCAGGCCCAAGGTGGCGCACGCCGCCTCGGAGTCCTTCATGGCCGACAGGACCCGACCGAAGGGTCCTCGGCGCAGGGCCAGCAGGCCGATCGACACCGCGGCGAAGACTGCCGCCAGGAACACCACGAAACTGCGCTGCCCGGTGAGGTGCAGGCCGAACAGGCTGGGCCGGGGGATGGGGACCGTGCCGTCGTAGGTGAACACGGTGGAGGAGGGGAAGAACATGTTGTCCATGGCGGTGGCGAACGCCATGGTCGCCAGCGCCAGGTACAGGCCGCGCAGGCGGAGAGCGGGCACGGCGATGATGGCGCCAACCAGGCCGGCAAGTGCCACGGCGGCGAAGAGACCGACCACCGAGCCACCGTGGCCCCATTCGTGCATGGCGAAGGCACCCAGCCCCGCGAAGGTCATCTGGCACAGCGACACCGGCCCGCCCCATCCCGTGAGCGGGACCAACGACAACATGACCAGCGACGACGCCAGGCCGATCCCAAGGCGCACCAGGTCGGCGGAGGAGAACAGGCCGGAGAGGCCCCACACCGCGCCCACCAGGGCCACCCCGGCCACCACCGACCTCTGGAGGGACGGCACGGAGTGCCCCAGGCGGCGCAACGACAGCCGACCCCGCTCGATGGTGTCCGACGGCAGCAGCAGCAGGACGGCGAACAGGACGATGACCGGGTAGGAGATCCGCAGTCCTTGCAGCGGTGTCGAGCCCCAGACGCCGCCCGAGGGCAGGTAGCCGACCAGGTACGACCCCAGCAGCCCCAGTCCCAGGGCCCCCGCGAAGGTGAGCGGCAGGTTGCGCAGCCGCCCGAAGATGGCGGCGGCGTAGGCATTGACCACGAGCAGGGTGAGGTTGAGCACGTTCAGCTGCAGCTGGGGCGCGATGAGGATGCCGGCCAAGGCGGCGAGGCCCGACCCGAGTGCCCAGCTGAGCGTCCCGATCCATGCCGGCCGGGCGCCGTTGAGGGCCACCAGGTCCCGGTTGTCCACCACCGCACGCATGGCGATGCCCACGCGTGTCCGGTACAGCAGGAGGCGCAGGGCCACGGCGATGGCGCCCGCCAGCAGGACCGTGATGGCCTGGTGCCACGTCACGTCCACACCGAAGAGGTGGAAGCTCCGGTGGAAGAAGAACACCGGCGCCACTCGGGCGGAGCCCTTCCAGATGTACTCGACGACCCCGATGAGCAGCACCATGAGCCCCACGGTCACCACCAGGGTGACGGCCAGGGTGTTGCCCTGGGTGCGACGGATCAGGGTCATCTCGACCACCGCCCCGAACAGGGGGGCGAGCACGAGCACCACCACCAGCAGCGCCGGCAGCTGGGGCCAGTGCCAGCCCACCACCAGCTGCCAGTACACGAACGCCATGAACATGCCGATGGCGCCGTGAGCGATGTTGAAGATGCCCGAGGTGGCATACGTCACGACGAGGCCACTGGCGGCCACGGCGTAGGCCGCCCCGGTCACCACGCCGATGATCGTGTAGGTCAGCAGTTCGTTCACGGTTGCCCCTGGCGGCCGTCCTGCGCCAGGCCGGTGTGCCGGCGCAGTGGCAGTTCGACGTGCTCAGTAGTGGTTCAACGTGCCCGAGGTGCAGTCGTACGTTCCCGGTTGCGGCGGGTAGACCCGTACGAACCCGTTGCCCTGCACCTTGAAATAGGAGAAGCAATTGCTCGGGATCTTCTTGCCGAAGTCCGTGTCGGGCGGCATGACCCCGCCGCCGTCGAAGCTGCCGATCTTCTGGAGCTGCGCGATGAGCGCGGCCCTCGTCAGGTGCGGGCCCACGGCGGTGGCGGCCTGCAGGAACGCCATCCCCGCCGCCCAGGCGAACTCGCCGAAGATGTCGTGCTTCGCCTGGCCGCCGGTGGCCCGGTTGAGCCAGCTCAAGAACAGCTGCATGCCCGGGTTGGCGTTGGGTTCCTCGTAGGCGGCGGTCGCCATCAGGATCATGTCTCCCTCGGCGTCGCCCTGCGCCTCCTGCAGGAACGTCTGCGAGTACTCCTCCGAGATGAAGTCGGTGACCTGCGGATGGAAGTTGGCCTGCGCCATGGCCTGCACCAGACGGGCGGCGGAGTTGTCGTCCGAGTACTCGGTGACGTACTGGATGCCCATGCTTTGCATCTTCTGCACGTACGGGGCGTAATTGGGCTCCGTGGGCGACACCGCCTGGACGTAGCGGTAGTTCCAGCCCACCGAGCTGTAGGTGTTCATCTCGGCCTGGGCCTGTTCCTGCGTGGCGGGCACGTTGAGGTAGATCATGGCGGCGTTGGCCGCTGCCTGGGGGTAGCGGGACTTGAGCCACACGGCCGGGCCGGTGGAGTAGTAGTGGGCGTTGCCCGGGCTGGCGCCGAAGATCTCCGGCACGTTGCCGGCCTCGTGGGTGGAGATCTCCGCCGCCACGTCGGGGATGCCGCAGGACTGCACGGCGCTGGCGGCCCCGCTGTCGAAGCCCGAGGCGTTGCCCACCATGGCGAAGTCGTTGGAGCAGGCCTGGGTGGCGTCCGCGTAGTCCTGACCGGCGTCGTTCTGGTCGTCGTAGGTCTGGACCTTGATCTTGCGCCCGCAGATGCCGCCCAGGCTGTTGACGTAGTCGGCCCACGCGATGGTGGCCTGCTGGGCGCTTTGCGTCAGCCCGGGTGCGACGCCCGTGATGCTCGTGATGTTGCCGACGGTGATCTGGGTGGCGGTGACACCCACGTCGGTGGCGCCGCCGTTGTTGGAGGCGTTGCACGATGCCGAGGTGAGGTTGGCGCCGCCGCCGCCCGCCGCGGTGGCCGGTCCCCCACCCCCGCCCCCGCTGCCGGTCGCCCCGGCGGCGGTCGCCGCCCCGGGGCCGCCGGTCGCGCCCGACCCCGCTGCACCCGAGGCACCGTTGGCGGCCAACGTGCCGCCGCCAACGGCCGCGCCTGCGGTGCCGGTGGCAGTGCCGGTGCCGCTCCCGCGGCCTTCGGCCAGGGCCAGGGCCCCGCCGGTGAGCCGCGAACCGCACGCCGTCGTGAGGAGGGCGGTGAGCGCCAGCACTCCCGCCACCTTCCGCCGGGCCCGCCACGGCGCGGCCGGCCGCGGCAGGCCCGTGTGGTTGACAGCGGAGGGAGCCGGTACCGCTGCCGGCGCGCTCACTGGCGGCCTCCGTGCTGGCCGGCTGCGCCAGCGTCCTGCGGGCCGGGTGTGCTGGCGGCGTGCACCTCGGCGGGCCGGCCGTCCGCGTCCTCGCGACGCACGGCCCCGGCAGCGGCGGCGGCATCGGTGGCGATGGCGGACAGCACCCGGTCGACCCGCTCGAGGGTCCGTTCCACGCGTGCCGCGTGGCGACGGTTGTCCTCGATGAGGCGCACCAGCCAGGCGCCGAAGAACAGGAAGCCGCCTCCGGCCACCAGTGCCACGCCCAACAGCCCGCCCGAGATGAGGTAGGGGATCTCCTGGAACAGGTAGGCGCTGTGCGCCGCGCCGTACCAGCCCAGCGCGACGGCCACGAAGCCCAGCCCCATGGCGACCGAGCCGGCCAGCAGCAGCGCCTGGCGAACGTCGATCCGCTGGCGCCGCCGGGTGCTCTCGACGGCCCTGGCCAGGCCGGCCAGGCGTGCCATGACCGGACGGTGTGCCGTCGAGGCCGGCCCGGTGCCAGTGGTGACGGTCACGCTTGCCATGCCATGCCCTCCTCCTCCCGGAATTCGCCCGCGCACAGCGGGCCATCCGCCAGGCTGTCCACCGCTCGCGCCGTCCGCAGCAGGACGACGGCCAGCGCGAGGGCAAGGAGCACGCCCAGGGCCACCAGTCCGGTCCCCACCCCCTTGAACAGTGCGGTGGGAGCTGCCATCGCCAGCTGGCTGCCGCCGCCCGCCGGCGTGGCGGCAGGCGCGGCGGCTGGCGGCGGTGTGCCGCTTGCCGAGGTGCTGGTGCCGAGCACCGTGCCCAGATCCGTGCCGGCGGCAGCAGTACCGAGGTCAGGTCCCGCGCCGAGCGATGCCGATGGCGTGCTCCCCTGGTCGCCACCTCCCAGATCGGTCGGCCCCGTGTACGGTGCCGACGCCGCGGCGGCGACGTCCAGGTAGCCCAGGTCGACCGTGAACACCTGCTTGTTGGGCAGTGGCAGTGGCAGTTGCTGGATGCCCTGGCGCAGCTGAGTGGGCAGCGAGTCGACGACCTGGTTCAGCGCGTTGTCGAAGGTGGTGCCGTCGATGGTGACCTGCAGGCCGTGCAGCACCCGCTCGGCGCTGGCCGGCGCGTCCGTGGTGGGGTCGCCGTTGACCACCGTGTCGTCGGGCTGGGTGACGGTCAGGGTGATGCCGAGCTGCTGCAGCACGCTGGTGGCCTGCGGGAGGAGGGGGGCGAGGACGTCGGCGTTGTTCCCCCCCGGCACGTGCACGCCACTGCCGTCCACGGTGACCGGTTGACCGGCCACCGACACCTGGGACACCGTTGTGGTGCCGCCCACCGTCGGGGTGCTCCCGTCGCTGCTGGCCGTGCCAGTGGAGGTGACCTGCCCGATGGTGATGAGCCCGCCAGCGATGGACACCGACTGCAGCGTGGCCGTGCCCTGGGCCACGGCCTTGCCGTCGATGATGCCGGTCTGCACCGAGCTCCCCATGGCCTCGACGGTCACGAACCCCGAAGGCAGCACCGCCTGGCTGTTCGAACCGGTGCCCGAGCCGAACGCCGCGGTGGCGCTCCCGCCGTCTTGGGTCTCGCTCGACTCCATGGTTGCCCCCGCCCCGTCCTGGTTGGCCGACGAAGGGGTGCTCGGTCCGGGCGGGTAGGCGGAGGACGCCTGGAACGGCCACGGCGGCAGCGCCAGGCTGGGGGCGTTGGGCCCCAGGTACGGTGCCAGCAGCAGGCCGAGCTGGCTGCCGGCACCGGCGGCCACGTCACCGGGCCACACCGTGCTGGCCAGGGACTCGCCCGTGGGCCCCGTGGCGTACGAGCTGCGGGTGAAGCCGATGTTGAGCTCGAACGTCGGGTTGGCGGGCACCGGGAAGTTGGGCTGTTCGTAGGTGCTGCGGATGGCAGCGCCCTGCGCGGTGACCTGGAAGCCACCGAGGTCCGCAGCCCCGGCCGCGCCGTTGGCCCCGGCCCCTGACCCTGAGCTGGCCTGGTCCTGGGCGGTGGTGGGGTCGGCCCCGGCGGGCGACGCACCCAGCACGGCGCCGTCCAGCACGGTGCCGCCCAGTGCCACGGCCAGCGGCAGGCCCAGCAGCCAGGCCCGAGCCCAGTGGGCGACGGCGCGCCGGCGACCCGGGTGCCGCGTCATCCCAGCACCTCGGGGATGGTGCCGCCGGGCAGGCCCTCGCCCCCCAGGTAGGCCCCGGCCAGCTCGCCCGACAGCTCGTCGGGCCGGCCCTCGGCCACGATGCGTCCCTGGGCGACGAGCGCCACCCGGTCGGCCACGCGCAGCGCGGCGCGGGCGAATTGCTCGGTCAGCAAGATGGCCACCCCCTCCGCCGCGATCTGGCCCACGAGCTCGTACAGCTCGTCGACCACCAGTGGTGCGAGCCCCATGGAGATCTCGTCGAGCAGCAGCACGGCGGGCTGGGTGCTCAGTGCCCGCGCCATGGCCAGCATCTGCTGTTCGCCGCCCGACAGCGTGCCGGCCAGCTGCCTGCGACGTTCGCCCAGGCGGGGGAAGCGGCTGTAGGCCTGCTCCTCGACCTGCCGGCGCGGCGTCCCGGCAAAGGTCATCATGCGGAGGTTCTCCGCCACCGTCAGGTTCGGGAACACGGCCCGGCCCTCGGGGATCGTGCACACCCCGGCGCGCGCCAGGGCGTCAGAAGCGATGCCGTTCACGTGGCGTCCCATGACATGGAGGCACCCGGCGGTTGGCACCAGGCGGCCGCTCGCCACGGCCAGCGCCGTGGACTTTCCCGCGCCGTTGGGCCCGAGCAGGGCCAGGACCGTGCCAGCCGCCAGGGCCAGGTCGATCCCGTGGAGCACCTCGATGCGCCCGTAGCCGGCGCGCACGTCCCGCAGCTCGATCACCGACGTGCGCGGCGCGCTGCGCAGGGCGCCGCCGGTGCCGGCGGGCTCAGACCAGGGCATCGGCGACGTCCCGGTCCGCACCCTGCGGGTCCTCGGTGCCGAGGTAGGCAGCGCGCACCGCCGGGTTGGCCTGGATCTCCGCTGGCGTGCCCACGGCCAGGATCTGGCCAAAGTCCAGCACGTGGATGCAACGACAGGTGGACATCACCAGGTCCACGTCGTGCTCCACCAGCAGCACGGCCATGCCTCGTTCCGCCAGGCGGCACAGCAGGGCGCCGAGCTCGTCGGTCTCGCGTTCGTCGAGCCCTGAGGACGGTTCGTCGAGCAGCAGCACCGAGGGCCGTGTGGCGAGCGCCCGGCCCACCTCCACCAGGCGGGCGAGTCCGGTGGGCAAGGTGTCGCATCGCTCGCGGGCCACGTCGCGTAGACCCACCTCGTAGAGGACCTCCTCGGCCACCCGGCGCGGGTTCGACCCGTCGCGGGCCCAGCGGCGCCGGATCTCTGCCGCCACGAGGATGTTCTCGCGCACGGTGAGGGATCCGAAGATCTCGAGGCGCTGGAAGGTGCGGGCAATGCCGAGCCGGGCGCGGCGGTGAGGCGGAAGGTGCCCGATGGGCTCGCCGTCGAGCACGACCTGGCCGGCGTGGGCCTTCTGCAGGCCGGTCACCACGTTGAACAGCGTGGTCTTGCCGGCACCGTTGGGCCCGATGAGGCCGGTCACGCCGCCGGCGTCAACCGCCAGGTCGACGCCGCGCAGCGCGGCCACGCCGCCGAAGCGGACCTCGACGCCGGTGACTTCGAGTCGCGCCATGCCATCCCCTCCCCGCTGCGCCCGCGTCCGGGGCGTCTGCCGGGCCAGCAGCGTGATCGGCCCGGGTGCTCGCCGTGCGGCCGGCGGCGGGTGCCGGCCCTGCGCGGAGAACGCCAGGGCGCGCACCACCTTGCGGTAACGCGTTCCAGAAATTGCGGTCCAGCGGTACCGGCGGTGGCCGGGTGCGCACGCCTCGGTCCTACCGTTGGGTAACTTCGCGGCCTCGACGCTGCTGGTGGTGGTCTGCAGGCCACAGCGCGCGGCGGGTGTTGCCCGAGGCCGGCGCAGCAAGCGGCGCCGGGGTCCCGCGCCCGGCGCGGTGGGGCGGGCGCGGCCGAAGTGAGGGTCCCGGAGGCCGCGGGATAGCCTCGGCCCCATGGACCACCCCATGTCACAGCGGCTCGCCGAGCTCAAGGCGCGCAAGGAAGAGGCACTCCATGCCGGCTCGCCGCACGCGGTGGAACGCCAGCACGCCAAGGGCAAGATGACCGCCCGCGAGCGCATCGAGTACCTGCTCGACGACGGGTCCTTCCAGGAGCTGGACATGCTCGCCCGCCATCGGGCCCACGGCATGGGTCTCGAGGAGAAGCGGCCCTACACCGACGGCGTGATCACCGGCTTCGGCACCATCGACGGCCGGCGGGTGTGCATCTTCAGCCAGGACTTCACGGTCTTCGGCGGTGCGCTGGGCGAGGTGTTCGCCGAGAAGATCCACAAGGTCATGGACCTGGCCGAGTCCCTCGGCGTGCCCATGATCGGACTCAACGACGGAGCGGGGGCCCGCATCCAGGAGGGCGTGGTCTCCCTGCACTCCTACGGCGGCATCTTCTACCGCAACGTGAAGGCGTCGGGCGTCATCCCCCAGATCTCCGTGGTGCTCGGACCCTGCGCCGGCGGTGCCGTGTACTCCCCGGCCATGACCGACTTCATCTTCATGGTGAACGGGACCAGCCACATGTTCATCACGGGGCCCGACGTGGTGAAGACGGTCACGGGCGAGGACGTCACCTTGGAGGAGCTGGGCGGGGCCATGAGCCATGCCACCAAGTCCGGTGTCGCCACCTTCGTGGAGCCGGACGAGAAGACCTGCCTCGACGCCGTTCGCTACCTCCTGTCGTTCCTGCCCTCGAACAACCTCGAGGAACCCCCCACGGTGCAGCCGGCCGACGACCCCGACCGCGGCTGCCCCGAGCTGGTGGACCTGATGCCCGCCAGCCCCACCCAGCCCTACGACATGAAGAAGGTCATCACCTCGGTGGTCGACGACGGGGAGTACTTCGAGGTCCACTCCCACTGGGCCATGAGCATCACCTGTGGCTTTGCCCGCATCGACGGCCGGGTGGTGGGCATCGTCGGCAACCAGCCCGCGGTGCTGGCCGGGGTGCTCGACATCGACTCCTCGGAGAAGGCGGCCCGCTTCGTTCGGACCTGTGACGCCTTCAACATCCCCCTCGTCACCTTCGTCGACGTGCCGGGCTTCATGCCGGGCACCGACCAGGAGTACGGCGGGATCATCCGGCACGGGGCCAAGCTCCTGTACGCCTACTGCGAGGCGACCGTGCCCCGGGTGCAGGTGATCACCCGCAAGGCCTACGGCGGTGCGTACGTGGTCATGAATTCCAAGTCGATCGGTGCCGACCTCGCCTTCGCCTGGCCCTCGGCCGAGCTGGCGGTGATGGGCCCGCAGGGGGCGGTCGAGATCGTCTACCGGCGCGAGCTGGCGGAAGCGGCCGACCCCGTGGCCCGTCGGGCCGAACTGGTCGAGGAGTACACCGAGCGGTACGCCAACCCGTACGTGGCGGCCGAGCGGGGGTACGTCGACGACGTCATCGACCCCGCCGACACGCGCCGGGTCCTAGTGCGCAGCCTGCACATGCTGGCGTCCAAGCGCGAGGAGCTGCCCAAGCGCAAGCACGGGAACATCCCGCTGTGAGTGCGACGAGCGGGCCACGGCGCGCCGCGCCGACACCAGCGGGACCGGGAGCCGGCCCCGAGCCTGGCGCGCCGGTGGTGGCCTCGGTGCGCCCCGAGCCCGATCCCGGCGTCCTGGCAGCCATCGTGGCAGCCGTGCAGGAGCTGTGGCCCCGGCCGGTGTCCCAGTCCCCGTCCCCACCGACCGCGAGCGGCACGGTGTGGCGGTTCAGCGGCCGGTGGTGGGCGAAGCCTGCGGCGCTGCGCCGTGACCGGCCTTGGGCACGGCGCTGACGCCGACGGACCCGGTGCCAGCGGGGGACACCCCGGCGCTCGCAGGGCGTGGTGCGGGCCGGCGGCGGGCATGGATGACGCGCAACCTGGCGGTGCTCTCCGGGGTGTCGCTGCTGCAGGATGCCGCCAGCGAGCTGCTCTACCCGGTCCTGCCGGTGTTCCTGAGCAGCGTGCTGCGCGCGCCGGTGGTCGTGGTGGGATTCGTCGAGGGCCTCGGCGCCGCGCTGGCGTCGGTCACCAGCCCGCTGGCCGGCCGCCTGGCCGGCCGCGTCGGGCGGCGGCGGCTCATCGGTGCCGGCTACTCGATGGCCGCGCTGGGCAAGGCGCTGGTGGCGGCGGCCACCGTGTGGCCCGTGGTGCTGGTGGGACGTTCGGTCGACCGGCTGGGCAAGGGGGTGCGGGGTGCGCCACGTGACGCGGTGATCGCCGAGGGCGTGCACCCGACCGAGCGCGGCAGGGCGTTCGGCTTCCACCGCATGGCCGACACCACCGGCGCGGTGATCGGGCCGCTGGCCGGCGCTGCCGGCTACGAGCTGCTGCACCACCACCTGCGGCCCCTGCTCGTGATCGCCGTGGTCCCAGCGGTGGCGAGTGCGTTGCTGGTGCTGGCGGTGCGCGATCGACGACAGCCGGCGCACCCCGCGCGCCCGGCGGCCGGAGTGGCGCCGCCCGGTCCGGTACCGGATCCGGCCGGCGACGCGACACCCCTCGCTCCTGTGGAGGGCGCCGCCGACCCATCCTCCGACCCCGCTGCTGGCCCGCCGCCGGCTCAGCCAGCGGACGCAGGCGCCGGGCCCCTGCCCCGCTCGTTCTGGGGGGTCACGGCGCTACTCACGCTGTTCGCCCTCGTCAACTTCCCCGACGCGCTGCTCATCGTGCGGCTGCGCGCCATCGGGTTCTCGGTGCTCGGCGTGCTCTTCGCCTACGTCACCTACAACCTCGTCTACAGCCTCGCCAGCTACCCCGCGGGAGCCCTGTCGGACCGTGTGGCGCGCCCGCGGGTGTTCGGAGCGGGCGTGGCGTTCTTCGCCGTCGGGTACCTCGGGCTGGGGCTGGCACGCTCGCACGTGGTGGCCTGGCTGGTGCTCGCCGCCTACGGATTGTTCACGGCATGCACCGACGGCGTCGGCAAGGCGTGGATCTCCGCACTGGTGGGTCCCGACCACCAGGCGCGCGCCCAGGGCTGGTTCCAGGGCGCGACCGGCGGGGGCGTGCTGGTCGCCGGGGTGTGGGCCGGCCTGGCCTGGCACGGCACGGGCCGCCTGCCCCTGCTGGTGTCGGGGACGGTGGCGGCCGCCTTCGCCGCCTGGCTCGTGGTCCTGGCGCCGTTCAGCTCGCGGCGCGCCGGCCGCTGAGCGGGCGACCGGTCGAGGTGGCCGGGTTGGAGAACACCATGGCACCGTCGTCGACCCGGCTGAGCTTGAGCGCCCGGTAGTCGCGCAGGTAGCTCTGGTGGACCTGCCAGGGGAACTTCGACCCCTGCTTGGGGAAGCGGTCGGCGGCTCGCTGGATGTACCCCGAGGTCAACGTGAGCAGCGGGCGGGGGATCACCTCGGGGTCGTGATTGACCGGCGTGCACTGGCGCATGCCCGTCGTTCGCAGGTGCTGCAGCAGCCGGCACACGTAGTCGCAGGTGAGGTCGCACTTGAGGGTCCACGAGGCGTTCGTGTACCCCACCGCGACCGCCAGGTTCGGCACGCCCTCGAGCATCATGCCCTTGTAGACGAGCCGGTCGGACACCTCGACCGGCGCACCGTCCACCTCGAGCTCGATGCCACCGAGGAACAGCAGCTCCAGGCCGGTGGCGGTGACGACGACGTCAGCGTCGAGCTCGGTGCCGGACTCGAGCAGCAACCCCCGCTCGGTGAAGGTGGCGATCCGGTCGGTCACCACGCTCACCGCCCCCCGACGGATGGCGGCGAACAGGTCGCCGTCGGGAACCACGCACAGGCGCTGGTCCCACGGGTCGTAGCGGGGGGTGAAATGGGTGGTCAGGTCGTAACCCGGAGGCAGCTGGCGCCGGGCCATGCCAAGCAGGATCCGCTTCACCAGGGCGGGATGTCTCCGACTCAGCTGGTAGAAGGCCTGGGTGGTGAGCGCCTTGTACCACCGGATGGCCGGTGCCGACCAGCGCGGCGGCAGGACGCGGGCCAGTAGCCGGGCCGCCGGGTCGGTGGAGGGGAGCGAGGCGAGGTAGGTGGGGGAGCGCTGGAGCATGGTGACATGGGCAGCGGTGCGGGCCATCGACGGCACGAGGGTCACCGCAGTGGCGCCACTGCCGATCACCACGACCCGTTTGCCGGCGTAGTCGAGGTCCTCGGGCCACGCCTGGGGGTGCACGATGGTGCCGCGGAAGCGCTCCGTCCCGGCGAACTCGGGCAGGTACCCGTGGTCGTAGCGGTAGTAGCCGCTGCAGGCGAACAGGAAGCCGCAGGTGAGCTCGACCGTCTCGCCCGTGTCGGTCTGCACGGCAGTGACGTGCCAGCACGCGTCCTCGCTCGACCAGCTGGCCCGCACCACGCGGTGGTGGAAGCGGATGCGGGAGGCCACCCCGCTCTCGCGGGCGGTGTCCTCGATGTACCGACGGATGGCAGTGCCGTCGGCGATGGCCTCGGGTCGCTGCCACGGGCGGAACGAGTAACCCAACGTGAACATGTCGGAGTCGGAGCGCACACCGGGGTAGCGGAACAGGTCCCACGTCCCACCGATGGCACCGCGCGCCTCGAAGATGGCGAAGGTGGCCCACGGGCACCGGGTCTGGAGGTGGTAGCCCGCCCCCACGCCCGACAGCCCGGCACCCACGACCAGGACGTCGAGGTGCTCCGCTGCCGGGCGCCCGTGGGCCGTGGTGGTGCTCATGGGGCCGTGGTGGAGCTCATGCCACGGCGCCGACGAGCTTGTCGTTGAGCGTGCCGTGCTCCCCGAACAGCTCGCTGCGCCAGTGCTCGACCAGCGGCGTGGTGTCACGGTCGTCGGGGTGGAAGTCGCGCCGGTTGTAGTCCCGCAGCTGCTGCCACAGGGCACGGCTGGCGATGGGGGACTGGCGGAACCGGCGCCAGCTGGAGCGCAGGTTGCCCCGGCGGTAGGTGGCCGGGTCCAGCGCCAACGACACGCCGACTTGGAGCGCCATGGCGGCGACGAAGCCGAAGCGCAACACGTTCATGGTGAACACCCGCAGGCGCTCGCTCCCGCCCATGGCCCGGTAGACGTCGAAGGCCACGGCCTTGTGCTCGGACTCCTCGAGCGCGTGCCACAGGAACAGGTCGCGCACGGCGGGGTGGCCCAGCGCCGCCCGGACCTCGGCGTTGGTCATCACCAGCTCGGCCAGCGTGGCGGTGAAGTGTTCCAAGGCGGCGGTCACCGCCAGGTTGGCGATGGGCGGCGCCAGGCGCCAACGGATGGCCAGCCCCGCCTTGGTGAGCTTCTCGACGCGCTTGGTGGGGTAGCCGAGCTGCTGCAGGCGGTCGTTGAGCGCGCGGTGCTCGCGCCCGTGCACGGACTCCTGGCCGATGAAGCCGGCCACCTGGCGCTTGAGGGCCGGGTCGGTGATCCGGTCCCGGAAGTGGCGCACGGAGCGGACGAAGAAGTCCTCGCCGTCGGGGAACACCGCCGACAACGCGGCCACCAGGTGGCTGTTGATCAGATCCCCGTCGCCGGCGAAGTGGCGGGGCAGGTCCTGCAGCGACTGCTCGAAGGAGATCCGGCGGGTGGGCACCGTGCGGTCCGGGTTGCTGGACTGCGTGGCCGGTGCCGCCGTCACGCGGGTCGTGGGCTCGTCGGGCATGGCACCATGGTAGATCATTTGAGTGATCTAATCAATCACTCATTTCTGACTACGCTGTTGCCATGACAGAGGCTGTTGCCATGACAGAGCGCGTGGCCAGCGGTGCCGACAGTACCGGGACCAGCTGGGCACGCACCCGCCGCGGGCAGAGCGGGCGGCTGGAGCGCACCGACCCGGGGTCCGACGGACCCGGTGCCCGACCCCGCCGTGTCGGGCATGCCAGGCTGGCGCCGATGCGGGGCGCGCTGCGCAAGGGAGAGCAGACCCGGGCCGCCATCCTGGCGGCCGCCATCGCCCGCTTCGGGCGCGACGGGTACCGCGCCACCTCGGTGGCGGACATCGCCCGGGACGCCGGGGTCGGTGGCACCGTCGCCTACGCTTACTTCCCCAACAAGGAAGCACTGTTCCTGGCGGCGGTGGACGAGGACGCCGCCGGAGTGATCCGCGAAGGGGTCTCGGGCGTGCTGGAGGACCTGGGCACCCAGGACTGGCAGCGGACGCTGGTGGTCACCTTGGTCTCGACGCTGGCCGAGGCGCTGGAGCGCCACCCGCTGGCCCGCCGGCTGCTGGCGGGACTCGAGCCGGGTGTCACCGGTCGGGTCCTCGAGATCCCCGCGCTCAACGACCTGCGCCAGGCGCTGTCGCAGCGACTGCAGGCGAGGCAGGAGATGGGACTCGTGCGCCCCGACATCGACCCGGTGGCCGTGGCCAACGGCCTGGTCGCCATCACGCTGTCGCTGCTGATGTCGGTCCTGCAGCTCGGGGTGGAGACCACCATCCCCTACGCCAACGACGTGGCGGCAGTGTTCGAAGCGGCCCTGGAGGTCAGCGGCTCGCCGGCTGGCGGTGGTGCTCGGCCAGCTCGGCCAGCTCGGCCATGATGCGGCCGAACTCGAAGTCCTTGGGGGTGTAGACGGCAGCCACCCCCTTGTCCCGCAGGACCTCGGCGTCCTCGGGGGGAATGATGCCTCCCACCACCACCGGGGCGTCCACCCCTTGGGACCGCAGCCGTGCCACCACCTCCGGCACCAGCTCGAGATGGCTGCCCGAGAGGATCGAGATGCCCACCACGTCGACGTCCTCGTCACGGGCGGCGGCCGCGATCTGCTCGGCGCTCGAGCGGATGCCCTGATAGACGACCTCGAACCCGGCGTCGCGAGCTGCCACCGCGATCTGCTCCGCCCCGTTGGAATGACCGTCGAGGCCGGGCTTGGCCACGAGCAGCTTGGGCGGGCTCCCCGTGCGCGCCGCCAGCGCCCGGTTCCGCTCGGCCACGGCGCGCAGCTCACTGCCGCGCCGGCCGATCCCTCCGCTCACCCCGGTCGGTGCCCGGTACTCGCCGAACACCTGGCGCAGGGCAGCGGCCCACGCACCGGTGGTGCCCCCGGCGTGGGCCAGGGCAATGGTGGCCGGCATGATGTTGGCCGACTCGTCCTCCGCCACACGCCGCAGCTCGTCGAGGGCGCGCTGGACGGCCTGGCGATCGTGTGCCGCACGCCACCGGGCCACGTCCTCGCGCAGTTCGGCCTCGACCGCCGGATCCACCTTCAAGATGGTGGCGGCGCTCCCGTCACCAGCCACCAGCGCCGAGGGTTCGGTGGTGGTGAAGCAGTTGACTCCCACCACCGGCAGCTCACCGGTCTCGATTCGCCGCACCCGCTCGGCCTGGCTGCGCACCAGCCGGCGCTTGAGCTCGTCCACCGCCTCGAACGCGCCGCCGAGGGCGAGGACCTCCTGGAGCTCCTGCCAGGCGGCATCGGCCAGCTCGGCGGTCTTCGCCTCCACCACCGTCGAACCGTCGAAGATATCGTCGTACTCGAGCAGGTCCGTCTCGTAGGCGAGGACCTGCTGGATGCGCAGCGACCACTGCTGGTCCCACGGACGCGGCAGTCCCAGGGCCTCGTTCCACGCCGGCAGCTGGATCGCCCGTGCCCGGGCCCGGCGCGACAGGGTGACACCGAGGGTCTCGAGGACGATGCGCTGGATGTTGTTCTCGGGCTGGGCCTCGGTCAGGCCCAGCGAATTGACCTGCACCCCGTAGCGGAAGCGGCGGAGGGCTGGATCCTGCACCCCGTACCGCTCGCGGCAGATCCGGTCCCACAGGTCCGTGAAGGCCCGCATCTTGCAGGTCTCCTCCACGAAGCGGATGCCAGCGTTGACGAAGAACGAGATCCGCCCCACCACCGCCGGCAGCTCGTCGGGCTCGACCTTGCCCGAGTCGCGCACGGCGTCGAGCACCCCGATGGCCGTGGCCAGGGCGTAGGCAAGCTCCTGCACAGGGGTGGCACCCGCTTCCTGGAGGTGGTAGCTGCAGACGTTGATGGGGTTCCACTTGGGGACGTGGCGCACCGTGTAGGCGACGACATCGACGGTGAGGCGGCGACTTGGGCCAGGGGGGAAGATGTACGTGCCCCGCGACAGGTACTCCTTCACGATGTCGTTCTGGGTCGTGCCCTGCAGGACCGCGGGGTCCACCCCGGTGCGCTGGGCGTGGGCGATGTAGAGCCCGAGCAGCCACGGCGCCGTGGCGTTGATGGTCATGGAGGTGTTCATCTCGCCCACGGGGATGCCCTCCATGAGCTGGTCCATGTGTCCGAGATGGGCCACGGGGACCCCCACCTTGCCGACCTCGCCTGCTGCCTCGGGGGCGTCGGGGTCGTAACCGGTCTGGGTGGGCAGGTCGAAGGCGATCGACAGGCCGGTCTGCCCCTTGGCGAGGTTGGTGCGGTACAGGGCATTGGAGGCTCGGGCGGAGGTGTGCCCGGAATACGTGCGCATGACCCAGGGCTTGTCACGGCTGCGCACGGACGGCGCCTCGCTCACTCCTCCATTGTGCCGTGCCGCAAGGTCGCGGCCGGCTGGCACGCTCATGGGGGACGGCTCGTGCGCCGCTGGTGGCCGGACCGGCGAGCGTCGGGTCGTGGTGGGGTCCGTCATGGGCTCGGGCGCAGGCGACATGCGGCGGGTTCCCGGCCGGCCTCAGGAGCGGTAGTCGTAGAACCCCCGCCCCGACTTGCGGCCGTAGAGCTCGGCGCTCACCATGCGCCGCAGCAGCGGCACCGCCGCGTAGTTGGGGTCGCGGTACTCGTCGTAGAGCGCGTCGAGGATGGCCAGGCTGGTGTCCAGGCCGACGAGGTCGAGCAGGGCGAAGGGTCCCATCGGGAACCCGCAGCCCCCCTTCATGGCGGTGTCGATGTCCTCCATGGAGGCCGCCCCCTGCTCGAGGAGCCGGACGGCGTTGTTCAAGTAGGGGAAGAGCAGGGCGTTGACGATGAAGCCGGCCCGGTCCTTGACCTCCACCGGCGTCTTGCCGCACGCCTCGGCAAAGCTGCGGGCTATCGCGATGGTCTCGTCAGCGGCCGTCAGCGGCCGGACCACCTCCACCAGGCTCATCACCGGGGCGGGGTTGAAGAAGTGGATGCCGCACACGCGCTCGGGCCGGCCGGTTTCCATGGCCAGCTCCACCACCGGCAGGGTCGACGTATTGGTGGCCAGCACGGCGTGGTCGTCGCAGATGCGGTCCAGCTCGCTGAAGAGGTGCTTCTTGACCTCCAGGTCCTCGACCACCGACTCGACCACCAGGTCGCAGCCGGCCAGTTCACCCAGGTCGGACACGGCCCGCACCCTCGACAGGGCGGCGTCGCGGTCGGCCTCGGCCAGCTTGCCCTTCTCGACCTGGCGGCCGAGGGACTTCTCCATGCCGGCCACCATGGCGTCCGCAGTGGTCTGGGACCGGGAACGGACCACCACCTCGAAGCCGCTGGTGGCCGCCACCTCGGCGATGCCCGAACCCATGATGCCCGAACCGACGATCCCCACGCGCTTGATGGACATGGGGCGAGATGTTACCGGCCGGTAGCAAACGGCGCCGCTGGGCAGGCGGGGACGCTGTGGGCCCGCTCCGTGCCGGGATCGTGGCTGGAGTGCGGACCTGGGGTCGCGTGCGGCGTCGCACGGACGCGAGCCGCGGGCCGGTCAGGGAGCCGAGCCGCCGCCTGCCACCCGCCCGAGCAGCGCCCCGATGCGGCCGGCCACGAGCTGGGGGGCGAGCCGGTACAGGCGCCAGGCCAGCCGGGCGTGGCCTGGGGCCACGATGATGGCACGGTTGCGCGCCACGCCGGCCAGGACGTCGTTGGCCAGTGCCGCCGGTGGGTAGGCCCGACGCAGGAGCCGCTCGGTGCGCTGGAGCGCCCGTTGCACGCTGGGCACCTCGGGCAGGTCGGCGGGGTTGCCCTTCTCCCAGATCGGTGTGGCGATCACGCCTGGGCACACGACGCTGACCCGCACGCCCTTGGCAGCGGCCTCCGTTCGCAGCGACGTGCTCAGCCCCACCACGGCGTGCTTGGTGGTCGCGTACGGGGTGAGGAACGGGCTGGGTACGAGTCCGGCCAGCGAGGCGGTGTTGACGATGTGCCCGGATCCCTGGGCGATCATCACCGGGTAGGCCGCCAGGATCCCATGGAGCACGCCGAGGAGGTTGATGTCGATCACGCGCCTCCAGTGCTCGAGCCCCAGCTCGGCGGCGTCACCGCCCATGCCGATACCGGCGTTGTTGAACAGCAGGTCGACGCGGCCGTGGTCGGCGGCGACCCGGCGCACCAGGTCCGCAACACCCGCCGCGTCGCGCACGTCGATGCCCACGCCCACGGCCCGACCCGGTGCACTCGCCGCCAGCTCATCGGCTGCGGCCTTGGCGGCGACGTCGTCGATGTCGGCCAGCACCACCGTGGCGTCGCGGCGGACGAGGGCGCTGGCCAGCTCCTTGCCGATGCCCGAGGCCGCGCCGGTCACCAGGGCGACCTTGCCGTGGAAGTAGGTGTCGACGCTCATGGTGGCCGAGCCTACGTCCATGGGCTGCCGTCCATGGGCTGCGCGCCGCCCGTGGTCCTGCCCCGCCCGTGGTGCTGCCCGGCGGGTGGCCCGCCCGCGGGTGGCCTCCCACGGGGTCGCGCGGGCGCGCCGCGAGCCTCGAATGCCGAGGCGGGCAGCAGCAGCCGTCGCCGCCGTCCTGCTGGCGGCCGGGGGCGGTCGCTAAGGTCGGTGCGTGACCGCTGCGATTGCCAGGACGCCGGCGTGACCGAACACCAATGCGGACCGCTCGCGCTCGTGGGCGGGGAAGAGTGGACCGAGGGGTGCAGCTTCGACGCCGAGCTCCTCGAGGCGTCCGGGGGACGCGATGTCCTGGTTCTGCCCACGGCAGCCGCCTACGAGCATCCCGACAAGGCGGTTGCGGTCGCCGAGGCGTGGTTCGCGGCCATGGGTGGCACGGCGCGGGGGCTCATGGTCCTCGGCCGTGCCGATGCGGACGACGACGCCAACGCCGCCGCGGTACGCCAGGCCCGCTTCGTCTACGTGAGCGGCGGCTCGGCCCTGCACCTGCGCTCGGTGCTCAAGGCCTCCAAGGTATGGGAAGCCCTGCTCGAGGCGTGGCGGCATGGCGCGGTGGTGGCCGGTTCCTCGGCGGGTGCCATGGTCCTGACCGATCCCATGGTCGACCCTCGGGGCGGGGCACTCACCGTGGGGCTGGGCATGGTGGAGCAGCTGGCGGTGATCCCACACTTCGGCCACGAGAACGCCGAGAAGGTGCACCGATCGATCGTCCTGGCAGCACCCGGGCTGCCGGTGGTGGGTGTGCCCGAGCGCACGGCGCTCATCCGTGAACCGGACGGCAGCTGGCGCCAGGCGGGTGTCGGCACGGTGCAGGTCTTCGTGGACGGCCACCCGGCCGGGTTCGACGCCCTGCCACGCTGAGGGGCCCGGACCACCGGGCCCACCGGCAGCGCTCCGGGTGGCGCACGTCACGCTCCACGCTGCCTGCAGCGCCGCAGGCCGGCGTCGCCCGGGCTACCCGGGCACGTCCTCGCCGGGGGCACCGCAGGGGCTCGGGGGCCGGTCGGTCTCGACGTCAGTGGCGTGGGGGTCAGTCGCTCTCGACGATGGTCACCGACTCGATGGTCACGTGCTCGGTCGGCTGGCCCGAACGAGTCCCGACGGCGTCGATGGCGGCGACGGTGTCGAGGCCGGCTACGACCTTGCCGAACAGCGAGTACTGGGGAGGCAGGCGCGTACCGTCCGGTCCGCTCACCACGAAGAACTGGCTCCCGTTGGTGTCGGGTCCGGCGTTGGCCATGGCGAGCGAGCCCAACTCGTAGCGGCCCGGCGGGGGCAATTCGTCGGCGAACCGGTAGCCCGGCCCTCCGGTGCCGGTGCCGGTCGGGTCGCCGCCTTGGACCACGAAACCGGGGATCACGCGGTGGAAGACGGTCCCGTCGAAGTAATGGTACCTGGCCAGGAACACGAAGTTGTTCACCGTGCGGGGGGCGCCGACGGCGTCGAGCGCGATGGTCATGGTGCCCTTGGAGGTCTCCACCCGCGCTGTGTAGCGCCGCGCCGGGTCGATGCACATTGGCGGCGGCCCGTCGAAGCGCTGGCGCTTGGGGCTCGAGCCGTCTGCTGCGGGGCACTCGACGGTCATGGGATCCTCCTCGGCCCCGGGTCGGCGATGCGCCGGTGGCACCGCCCGGGGGCCGGTGGTGCCGGCGTCGGGGTGTTGGGCTCGTACCGGCCCGTGGCGGGATGCCCAGGTGCCGACGTTGCGCTCACGACGTGGCGATGGTGATCTTCAGGATGCGGTGGACGATCCTCGGCGGCACGCCGTTGGCGCTCGGGTTGGCGTTGCCGTCGGCGTTGATCTTCTGGACGACGTCCATGCCGCTGGTCACGTGCCCGAACAGCGAGTAGTTGTCCTGGGAGTACGACCCGACCAGCACGAAGAACTGGCTGCCATTGGTGTTGGGTCCCGAATTGGCCATGGCGACGTCGCCGGCACCGTACCCGTTGGTCGGGATGTTCTCGTCGGCGAAGCTGTACCCGGGACCGCCGCTGCCCGTTCCGGTGGGGTCGCCCGTCTGGTCCATGAACCCCGGGATCACCCGGTGGAACGTCACGCAGTCGTAGAAATGGTGCTCGGCCAGGAACACGAAGTTGTTGACGGTCTTCGGGGCGGCGGATGCGTCGAGGGAGATGGTGAAACTGCCAACGTCGGTGGTGACGGTGGCCGTGTAGTGCTTCGACGGGTCGATGGTCATGGCCGGCGGCTGGCTCCAGCTCGGCTTGTCGAGCTTCGCCGAAGGGCTGCTCGGGCAGCCGGCGGCCACGGCTGCTGCGTTGGCCGCCGCCTGCGTGTCGCCTGCGGCGGTGGTCGTGGTCGTGGCCGTGGTCTTGGTCGTCGCCGTCTTCTTGGTCGAGCTGCCGGGGCTGAAGAGGTAGATCAGGCCCGCGATCAGCGCGGCGACCACCACCAGCATGGCGACCCGGCGCGCGCCGGTCCGCCGCCGGCGCACCTTCTCGATCTGGGCCCGCTTGGCCTGCCGGTTGGCACGCTGGCGGGCTCGCTTCTGGCTCGGCACGGACCGACACCGTAGCCGCCGGTTGCCCGGTGCCGGTTGCGGGCTGGCGGTAGCGTCGGGGGCGTCATGGTCCGTCCCCTGACGCGGCGGCCCGCGGCGACTGCCGGCCAACGGTCGCGCCGCGCGGTGGCGTTCGTGGCGGCGGTCGGCGCGTGCTGGGCCAGTGCGTGCGGCGGCCCTGTGACCACCCATGCTGCCGGTTCGGTGCACCGTTCGCCGGGCGCGGTCACGGTCGCCGTCGAGGCGCCGCTCAGCGGGGCCGAGGCCGCGACCGGGGAGGACCTCTGGCGTGGCGCCCAGCTGGCGGCCGCGCGGCTGGACGGTGCCGGTGGTGTGGCGGGCCGACGCATCGACCTGGTAGCTGCCGACGACCGGGGCGATCCGGCAGCCGCCGCCACGGTGGCCCGCCAGCTGGTGGCGCGGCGGGTGGCGGCGGTGGTCGGACCGTTCGATCCAGGGGTCGCCGACGTGGTCCTCCCCCGCTACCGCCAGGCGGGGATCCCGGTGGTGCGCCTGACCGCCACAGACCCGGGCGCGTTGGCCGGTGCCACGACCAGGCCGGTGGTGCGCCAGCTGGCCGCCGTCGATGCCCAGGAACTCGAGCAGGTGCTGCACGTGCACCGTGTGGCCGTCCTGCGCTCGGCGGATCCCACGGCCGCGGCCCTGGTGCAGGACCTCACGGGGCTGCTCGGGAGCTCCGGCGTCGTCGTGCCGGTGTCAGGCGCACTGGCGCCCGGTGCGGATCCCGCTGGAGCGCTGGCCCAGGTGGCGGGCGGAGCCGTGGACGCGGTCGTGCTGGCCATGGAGGTCCCGCAGGCGGCCGGGCTCGTCGCCGCCGCGGCGGGGCGCCTCGGTGCCCGGTGCCTGGTCTCGCCGCCGAGTGCCCAGGGCGCAGCAGGTGCCGCCACTGCCGCACTGGCACCGTGCCTGGTGGCGGGCGTACCGCCACTGGCCGAGCTGCCCGGCGGGGCCGCGTACGCCCGCGCGTACCAGGCGCGCTTCGGCGTGCCGCCCGGTCCATGGGGTGTCTTCGCCTACGACGCCGTGGTGCTGCTGGCCGCGGCGGCAGCAGACGTCGGCAGCTGGGACGCACCCCGCCTCGCTGCCCTGCTCGGTCCCGTCGCGGGGCATCCGGCCCTCCCCGCCGTGGACGGGGTGCCGGTGCGGGCGCCGGGGATGCTGGCGCCGGCGACGGGGCCGATCGTGCTCGACCCCGCCACCGGGGACCGGCTGGCGCCGCCGCTCGCCGTCCTCGACGTCTCCCCGGCGGGGGGTGAGCGGGTGGACGCCGCCTGGCAGGCCTATGCCGGCACGGCCGTTCCCGGCGAGTAGCGTCCCGATTCGCCATGTCCCTGGTGGTCCAGAAATACGGCGGGACGTCCGTCGGCGACGCCGAGCGCGTCCGCGCCGTGGCCGACCACGTGGCGCGCACCCGGCGCCAGGGCCACGACGTGGTGGTGGTGGTGAGCGCCATGGGCAAGACCACCGACGACCTCCTGCGTCTGGCGGCCGACGTCAGTCGCGTCCAGCCGCCGCGCGAGCTGGACATGCTCCTGACCTCGGGCGAGCGAGTCTCCATGGCCCTGCTGTGCATGGCCCTCGCCGAGCTCGGCGTGGACGCGGTGTCCTTCACCGGCAGCCAGGCCGGGATCATCACCGACAGCACCCACACCCGGGCCCGGATCGTCGAGGTGCGCGCCGAGCGCTTGCGCGAGGCGCTGGCGCAGGGACGGGTGCCGGTCGTTGCCGGCTTCCAGGGCGTGTCGGGCGACCGCGACGTGACCACCTTGGGCCGAGGCGGTTCGGACACCACGGCAGTGGCCCTGGCAGCGGCCCTCGGGGCGGACGTGTGCGAGATCTACACGGACGTCACCGGTGTGTTCAGCGCCGACCCCCGCGTCGTGCCCGGAGCGCGCCGCCTGGCGCGGGTCAGCTTCGACGAGATGCTCGACATCGCTGCCAGCGGTGGCCGCGTCCTGGCCCTGCGCTCGGTCGAATTCGCCCGCAACCACCACGTGCCGCTGCACGTCCGCTCGAGCTTCACCTGGGAACCTGGCACCTGGGTGGTGGAGGAGGATGAATCCATGGAGCAGGCCGTCGTCACCGCCGTCACCCACGACACCTCCGAGGCCAAGGTGACGGTGACGGGGGTGCCCGACCGCCCCGGCATCGCCGCCCGCCTGTTCCGGGCTCTCGCCGACCGGGCCGTCAACGTCGACACCATCGTGCAGAACGTGTCGCAGCACGGCACCACGGACATCTCCTTCACCGTGCCCAAGGTGGACCTCGGCACCAGCCTCGAGGTCACCCGGTCCCTGGTGCCCGAGATCGGTGCCGGCGAGGTGCTGGCCGATGACGGCATCGCCAAGGTGTCCCTGGTCGGCGCGGGCATGCGCAGCCACCCCGGGGTGTCCGCCACCATGTTCGAGGTGCTGGCGGCTGAGGGGATCAACATCGAGATGATCTCCACCTCCTCCATCCGGATCTCCTGCGTGGTCCGGGCCGAGGCGGTCGAGCGGGCCGTGCAGGCCCTGCATCGCGCCTTCGAGCTGGAAGGCACCTGACCAGCGCCGCGGCGCACCTGGCCGAGGGCCGGGGCGGTGGCGACCGGTAGGATCGATGCGTGCGGATCGGGGTGGTGGGCGCCACGGGCCAGGTGGGCACGGTGATGCGCGCCGTGCTGGCCGAGCGGGCGCTGCCCGTGGAGCAGGTGCGGTTCTTCGCCTCGGCGCGATCGGCCGGACAGCGGCTCGAGTGGGGCACGGACGAGGTCGTGGTGGAGGACGCTGCGTCGGCCGACTACCGGGGCCTCGATGTCGTGCTGATGTCCGCGGGCGCCGATGCGTCGCGCGCGCTGGCGCCGACGATCGCGGCGTCGGGTGCGGTGGTCGTGGACAACTCCTCGGCGTGGCGCATGGACCCCGACGTGCCGCTCGTGGTGCCGGAGGTCAACGCCGACGCCCTCGAGACGATCCCCAGGGGCATCGTCGCCAACCCCAACTGCACCACCATGGTGGCCATGCCGGTGCTCGCACCGCTGCATCGGGCGGCAGTGCTGCGCCGCCTGGTCGTCGCCACGTACCAGGCGGTGTCGGGCGCGGGTCGAGCTGGGGTCGAGGAGCTGGCCGAGCAGCTTGCCAAGACCGTCGGCCATGCACCCGAGCTCACCTTCGACGGCTCGGCCGTCGACTACCCGCCGGCCGCCACGTTCGCCGGACCCATCGCCCACAACGTGCTGCCACTGGCCGGCCGCCTGGCCGGCGACGGCTCGCTCGAGACCGACGAGGAGCAGAAGCTGCGCAACGAGAGCCGCAAGATCCTTGGGATCCCGGACCTCGCGGTGTCGGGGACGTGTGTGCGGGTGCCGGTGTTCACGGGCCACAGCCTGTCGATCAACGCCGAATTCGCTCGTGAGCTGACGGTGGAGCAGGCCATCGAACTGTTGCGGGAGGCGCCCGGGGTCCGGCTGGCGGATCTCCCCACGCCACTGGCTGCCGCCGGCACCGATCCCACCCTCGTGGGCAGGATCCGGCGCGATCCTGGGGTGCCGCACGGCCTGGCGCTGTTCGTGTCGGGCGACAACCTGCGCAAAGGGGCCGCGCTCAACGCCGTCCAGATCGCCGAAGCCCTCGTCGCACGCCGCCGCTGAACCCGTGTGCGGCGGACCGCTCGTGGCGGATTCTGCTGCGCAGCGGCCCGCTCGTCGTGCACGGCGTCCACGAGGATGCCGGCGGCGGACCGCTGGTCGCGGTCCCGGTGGTGCGCCACCCAGCACGCACCGGGAGCCGATGGGCCTGTGGGCGGGAGCCGTGCGGCCTCAGCCCGTGGTGCGGCCTCAGCCCGTGGTGCGGCCTCAGCCAGCGGCGTGCCGCGGCACCGCCATGGCGACGATGCGGCGGGTCAGGTTGACCGCATGGTCGCCGAGGCGCTCGTAGAACCGGGCTACCAGCGTGGCCTCGATGGCGACCGGCACGGGCATCGAGCCGCCGGCGATCTCGGCAGTGAGCAGCACGTGCAGCTCGTCGAGCTCGTCGTCGAGAGCCTCGAGGTGCTCGACTGCGTCCCGAACGCGCTCACCGTAGGCGTCGGCTGTCCGCCGCCACATCTCGCACGCGACCTCGCCCATGCGCTCCACCATCCCCCTCGCCCGCGGGGACAGCTCCACGCCAAGGCCTCGGATGGCCCGGCTGGCCACGTGCTCGGCCAGGTCGCCGCTGCGTTCGATCTCCGGCAGCATCCGCAGCACGGCCACCAGGTACTCGAGCTCGTCGGGCGGGGTGGCGCGGTCGACCAGGCGGCGCTGGGTGAGCTCCTCGATCTGGCGGTAGCGGCGGTCGATCTCCTCGTCGCTGGCCACGAGCGCCCTGGCCGCCTGGCGGTCACCGGCCAACAGTGCGTGGGTGGCACCGGCCAGGCTCTCGGCGACCAGCGCGAAGAGCTGGAGCACCTGCCGGTCGATCTGGGCTCGGCTGTCCTCGCTGTCCTCGCCCAGATGGACCCGGAACGCCCCGCTTCGGTCGGTCACGCGCCCACCGTATCGCCAGCGTGCGCGGCGTGAGGGTCCAGACCGGCTCCGACTGCCGGTGCATAGGATCGGGCAGTGGGTACGAGCGTCCATCCCGATGCCATCCTCGGCCCCCGGAGCCTGTCGGCCCGGCTGCTCGGCCACCCTGCCGTGCTGCTCGGCGGCCCGAGAGCCCTGTTGCTGCAGGTGGCCCATCCGCTGGTCGCTGCGGGGGTGGTGCAGCACTCGACCTTCGAGCGCGATCCCTACACCCGCCTGGCTCGGACCTTCGCCGTCATGCACGAGATCGCCTTCGGCTCGCCCCGCTGTTCGGCTGCAGCAGCCGCCCGCCTGGCGGCGGTGCACCGGCGGGTGCGGGGCGTGGCGCCCGACGGCACGCCGTACGCGGCCGGCGATCCCGAGCTCGCGTTGTGGGTGCATGCCACCCTGGTCGACACGTTGCTGGTGGTGGAGCAGCGCTACGTGGGGGAGCTCGACGACGGGGGCCGGGACCGGCTCTACGCGGAGTCGTGCCGGCTTGCGGCGCCGCTCGGCGTGCCGCCCGCCCTCGTACCCACCGATCGCCGGGCGTTTCGCGCCTACATGGTGCGGATGGAGGAGGAACTGCTGGCCCGGGGCGTGGGCGAGGATGCCCGGCGCATCGCCGCCCACGTGCTCCACCCACCTCCTGCCGTCCGCCTCGGGCCGCTCGGTCCGCTGGGGGCCCGGGCCGCGGCCCGCATGGTGCAGGCGGTCACCGTCGATCTCGGTCCGCGGGCGCTGTGCCGCGCCTACGGCTTGCCCGAGCAGGTGGACGCCGCCGCCGTGCGCCATGCCGTGGCCTTGGCGGCGGGCGCCTCGCGGCTGGTGAGCCCGCGCCTGCCCGGCGTGGTGCGGGACCCGGCCACGCTGGTCCGCCTGACGGCACGCCTGGCCCGCGCGGCGGCGTAACGCCGGCACCGCCCCGGTGCGGGTGGGGCCCCCTCTGCCACCGGACGTGCCCGTCCGCAGCCGCAGGGCGGGCCGGGTGTGGAGTGCGTCGACGGTCGTGCCGATACCGGGACCGTGCCCGGTACCGTGGGACCTGTGAGCGCTGGCCGGTGGCGCGAGCTCGAGATCGAGCGTCTTGCCCGGCAGATCGCCGGGTTGGCGGGCCGCCGCCGTGCCCGGGTCCTGCACCTGTCGTGGTGGGGCGACCGGCTCATGGCCCAGGCCATGGCCGACCCGGTCTTCCGGACCCGGCTGTTCCGGTTCGTGGACGTGCTTCCGGCCGTGCGCGACGACGCCGACCTCGAGGCCCACCTGGAAGCCGAGTTCGACGGGGTGCACGTGCCGGCGTGGTTCGCGGCCGGCCTCGGGATCTCCGGGCGGCTTCCCGGCGGTGCCCACCTGTCGGCTGCCGTGGCCCGGCGAATGGTGGACCGCATCGCCCGCCAGTTCGTGATGGCCACCGACCCCGCCGAGGCCGCCGTGGCGGCCGAGCGGTTGTGGCGCCGGCGCACGGCGACCACCGTCGACCTGTTGGGCGAGCATACGACCAGCGACGCCGAAGCGGACCGCTACGCAGCGCGCTTGGCCGCCATGGTGGCGGCGCTCGCCGACGCCGCGGCGCGCTGGCCGGCCGACCCGTTGCTCGAGCAGGACGACCTGGGACCCCTGCCGCGTGCCAGCGTCAGCGTGAAGGTCAGTGCCCTCGCTCCCTCCTTCAGCCCACTGAGCGAGGCCGAGGCCGTCGCCGGTGCCGAGCGCCGCCTGCGGCCGATCCTGCAGATGGCAGCGCACCGTGGAGTGTCGGTGTGGTTCGACATGGAGCGCGCCGAGGCCAGAGGGATCACCACCCGCCTGTTCCGGCAGCTCGTGGAGGACCCCGAGTTCGAGGGTCTGCACGCGGGGATCGTGGTGCAGGCGTACCTGCGAGACGCGGCCGAGGATCTCCAGGAGCTTGTGGCCTGGGCGCGGGGCCGGCGCGTCCCGCCCATGGTCCGGCTGGTGAAGGGCGCCTACTGGGACACGGAGACCATCGAAGCCGAGGCCCGGGGATGGCCACCGCCGGTGTTCACCACCAAGGCCGACACCGATGCCAACTTCGAGCGCCTGGCCGCCCTCCTCCACCACCACCACGGCACCGTGCGGGCGGCGTTCGGTACGCACAACGTGCGTTCCCTGGCGGCCGCCGTGGTCGACGCCCGGCGCCTGGGCATCGCGGACAGCGGCTACGAGGTCCAGCTGCTGCACGGGATGGCCGAGCCCCTCCACGACGCCGTCCGCCAGCTCGGTCTGCGCCTGCGCGTCTACGCGCCCGTGGGCGAGCTCGTCCCCGGGATGGCCTACCTGGTTCGCCGGCTCCTCGAGAACACCGCCAACGACGGCTTCGTGCGGCTCCACTTCGCCGAGGGTCGATCCCTCGACGAGCTGGTGGCGCCACCGACCCCCAAGCCGCCGACTGGGCCGCCGCCCGTGGCGCGGCGCGCACCCACGGACCCGGCCCGTCCCGGCCCGTACCGCCCCGAGCCGCCCGCCGAGTGGCGCCGCGAGCCGGTACGAGCCGCGTTCGCAGCCGCCGTCGAGGCCGAATTCGGGCGCCTGCCCCGGTTCGTGCCCGCCGTGATCGGGGGTGAGCCGGTGCGCACGGGTGCGACCCTGGTGTCGGTCGACCCCGCCGACCCGGACGTGGTCGTGGCCGAGGCGGCCGCCTGCAGCCGGCGCGACGTGGACGAGGCGGTGCGCGCAGCGGCCGCGGCTGCCGAGTCGTGGCGGCGGACACCGGCCGCCGAGCGGGCGGCCGTCGCCTTCCGGGCAGCCGAGCTCCTGCGCGCCCGCCGGTTCGAGTTGGCCGCGCTCGAGGTGCGCGAGGTGGGCAAGGGCTGGGCCGACGCCGACGCCGACGTGTGCGAGGCCATCGACTACTGCGAGTACTACGGCCGCCGGATGCTGGTGCTCGATGCCGGGGGGGAGGTCCAGTCCGCGCCGGGTGAGGAGAACCGCCTCACCTACCGCGGCCGCGGGGTGTGTGCGGTGATCGCCCCGTGGAATTTCCCCCTGGCGATCCCGGCGGGGATGACCGTGGCTGCGCTGGTCACGGGGAACGCGGTGGTGCTCAAGCCGGCCGAGCAGGCACCGGCGGTCGCCGCCGAGCTCGTCGCCGTCCTGCGGGCTGCCGGGTTGCCGCCGGGCGTCCTGTCGTTCCTGCCGGGCACGGGCGAGGAGGCGGGGGCGGCGCTGGCCGGGCATCCGGCGGTGGATGTGATCGCGTTCACCGGATCGCGCGACGTGGGGTTGTCGATCGTCGAGGCGGCTGCCCGTCGCCACCCGGATCGCCACACCATCGCCCGGGTGGTGGCCGAGCTGGGTGGCAAGAACGCCATCGTCGTCGACGGCGATGCCGACCTCGACGAAGTGGTGCCGGCGGTCATCGTCTCGGCCTTCGGCTTCGCCGGGCAGAAGTGCTCGGCCGCCAGCAGGCTCGTGGTCCTCGACGCCGTGCACGACACCCTCGTCCGTCGTGTGGTGGATGCAGCGCGCTCGCTGGTGGTGGCGCCCCCCCGGCATCCGGGGAGCCAGATGGGCCCGGTCATCGACGCCGAGGCGTTCGAGCGGCTGCAGCGGGTCGTCGCCGAGGCCCATCGCTGCGGGACAGTCGCGCTGCACCGCACCGACGTGCCCGATCGGGGGTGGTTCGTGGGCCCCACCATCGTCACCGAGACCGACCCGGCCTCGATCGTGGCCAGCGAAGAGCTCTTCGGTCCCGTACTGGCCGTGTTCCGGGTACCGGACCTCGACACCGCCATCGCCGTGGCCAACGCCGGTGACTATGCGCTCACTGCTGGGGTCTTCTCCCGGTCGCCCGCCCGGGTTCGCCGTGTCACTGCCGAGTTGCGCGCCGGCAACGTCTACGTGAACCGCGCCATCACCGGGGCCGTCGTGGGCCGCCAGCCCTTCGGCGGCAATCGCATGTCTGGCGTGGGCTCCAAGGCGGGCGGCCCCGACTACCTCCTGCAGTTCTGCGATCCGCAGGTGGTGGCGGAGAACACCGTGCGTCAGGGTTTCGCGCCGCTGTCCGACCAGAGCCCTCCCGCCCGACCCGAACCAACGGCTGCCTCGGGCGCCGAGCCCGCCCGCTCTCGGGTGCGGGCACGGCGGCGGGGTGCGGCATGAGCCCGGTTCCTCCCGGGGACCCGGCGCAGGTCGGGGAGGCGGGTGGCACCGGTGCCCGCCCGACCGGGCGACCCCCGGGCGACGGCGCGAGGACGCACGCCGTGGAGCACGTGGAGGAGATCGTCACCCTGGACGGGCACGTCGTCGACTCGCTGCTATTGCCCAAGGTGCTCGACGCCATCGTGGCCGCGGGAGCGTCCTACGAGATCCTCGAGCTCGACGTGGGGACCACCGCCGAGGACCCCAGCCATGTACGGCTGCGGGTGGTGACCGACGGCGAACGCGAGCTGCGGTCGCTGCTCGAGCAGCTGCGTGTGCACGGGGTCAACCCGGAGGACGCTGCCGATGCCGAGCTGCAGCCGGCTGATGCCGATGGCGTGCTGCCCGAGGGCTTCTACGCCACGACCAACCTGCCCACCGCGGTGCGGGTCGGTGGCCGGTGGGTGTGGGTGTCGGCGCCTGAGATGGACTGTGCCCTGGTGGTCGACGGCGCACCCGGCGCCCCCGCCGCGCGTGTCGTGCCCATGCACAAGGTGCGCGCCGGGCAGTCGGTGGTCGTGGGTTGGCGCGGCGTGCGGGTGGCGGCACCCCGTCCAGCGCCGGACCAGGCCACCTTCGGCTTCATGACGTCCGAGGTGTCCTCCGAGAAGCCCAAGGGCCTGGTGGTGGCGCGCGTGGCCGACAGCCTGCGCCGGGCCCGCCACCGGCGCGAGCAGGCTGCGGGCGGTGGCAAGGTCCTCGCGGTGTGCGGACCGGCGGTGGTGCACACCGGCGCAGCACCGAACCTGGCCCGGCTGGTGCGCGACGGCTGGATCGACGTGCTCTTCGCCGGCAATGGCTTCGCCGCCCACGACATCGAGGCAGCAGTGCTCGGCACGTCGCTGGGCGTGTCACTGGCGGAGGGTGCGCCCACCGAGCACGGCCACGCCAACCACCTGCGGGTCATCAACGCCGTGCGGCGCTTCGGGTCGATCGCGGCCGCGGTGGACGCCGGCTGGCTGCGCAGTGGGGTCATGTACGAGTGCGTCCGGGCCGGCGTGCCCTACGTGCTGGCCGGATCGGTGCGCGACGACGGGCCGCTGCCCGACGTGATCACCGACACGGTGGCCGCGGCCGACGCCATGCGGGACGCGATCGACGGCGTGGACGTGGCGCTCATGCTCGCCTCCACCCTCCACGCCATTGCCACCGGCAACCTGCTGCCGGCCGGGGTCGAGACCTTCTGCGTCGACATCAACCAGGCGGTGGTCACCAAGCTCGCCGACCGCGGGAGCCACCAGGCGGTGGGCATCGTCACCGACGTCGGCCTCTTCCTCGCCGAGCTGGCGGGCGAGCTGTGCGGGTCCGGCCCCGCCACGACAGCGCCGTGAGCCGCCTGACCTGGGGCCGGCACCTGCTGCTGTGCCCACCGCGCCACTACGACGTGGTGTACGAGATCAACCCGTACATGCACGTGGAGGTGCACCCGGATCCCGACCGTGCCGCGGCGCAGTTCGAGGGCCTGGTGGCAACCTTGCGCCAGGCGGGAGCAACCATCGAGCTCATGGACCCCGTGCCCGGCCTGCCTGATCTGGTGTTCACCGCCAATGCCGGTTTCGTCGACGCCGGCCGGTTCGTCCCCAGCCGGTTCCGTCATCCCCAGCGCCAAGGGGAGACCCCCGTCGACGTGGCATGGTTCCGGGCCCGGGGGTACGAGGTCGTCGACCTCGGCCTCGACGAGCCGTTCGAGGGCGCTGGCGACGCGCTGCCGTTCGGCGGCGGGCCGGCGTCGGGGGGCCGGACAGTGATCGTGGCCGGCTACCGCATGCGTTCGTCGGTCGCGGCCCATCTCCGGCTCGGCTCGCTCCTGGGCGTGCCCGTCCGTTCGGTGGAGCTCGTCGACGAGCGTTGGTACCACGTCGACTTGGTGTTCTGCCCGCTCGACGATCGCCGTGCCCTCATCGCTCCCCAGGGCCTGGACCGCTACGGGTGCCGGGTGCTCGAGGCGCTGGTGCCGGAACCGATCTGGCTCGAGGACGACGAGGCGGCCTCCTTCTGCGCCAACTCGGTGGTGATCGGTGACGTGATCGTGATGCCGGCGTGCACGCCGGCGCTCGGCCGCCGCCTGGAAGCGGCCGGCCTGCAGGTGGCCGTCGCCCCCGTCGGCGAGTTCCTCAAAGCCGGGGGCGGTTGCCGCTGCCTCACCCTGGCGCTGGATGTCGACCTCGGGGCGTCGCCGGGCAGGAGCGCGGTGGGGGCCCGGCCGGGTGGTCGCTCGGTTGCCACCGGCACCGCCAGTCGCCCGTGAGCGGCGGCGGTCCCGGCGCCCGCCAGGGTGCCGGGACCGGGTGGTGGCGCCCTCCACGGCGTCCGCAGGTGCAGGATTGCTGCGCCGGGGGTAATGGTCGTGGTGGGTGGAAGACCGACGGGCGCCACGACACAAGCCCCGACAGGAGCCTGGCCCAGCGTGCCGGGCGGGCTGCCGGCGCGGCGACGCACGGGCGTCATCAGGACAGGAGGGCGACGTGGACACATCGCTTCCCAGGGCCCGGCTCGGCCGGACCGACATGGAGATCACCCGGGTCGGGTTCGGCGCCTGGGCCATCGGTGGTGGTGGGTGGGCCTTCGCCTGGGGTGGCCAGGACGACGACGAGTCGATCGCTGCCATCCGCCACGCGATCGAGTCGGGGGTCAACTGGATCGACACTGCCGCCGTCTACGGCCTGGGCCACTCCGAGGAGGTCGTGGCCTCGGCCCTCGCCGGCTTCTCCGACACCGACCGGCCCTACGTGTTCACGAAGGGGGGGCTGGTCTGGGACGAGGCCGACCGCCTGCGCCCCGCCCGGCGTGTGGGGGATCCCGCAAGCCTCCGGCGCGAGGTGGAGGCGTCACTGCGGCGGCTGCGCACGGAACGGATCGACCTGTACCAGATGCACTGGCCGGCGGAGGACGGCACGCCGCTCGAGGCGTACTGGGAGACGTTCCTCGACCTGAAACGGCAGGGCAAGGTGCGCGCCGTGGGCCTCTCCAACCACAACGTGGCCCAGCTCGAGGCGGCGGAGGCGCTCGGGCACGTGGACTCGCTGCAGCCCCTGTTCAACCTGATCCACCGGGACGCCGCCGGCGACGTCCTGCCGTGGTGCGACGAGCACGGGACGGGGGTGATCGTGTACAGCCCGATGGCCTCCGGCCTGCTGAGCGGCGGGTTCAGCGCCGAGCGGGCGGCGGCACTGGGCCCGGACGACTGGCGCTCGCGCGACCCGGACTTCCGCCCTCCGGCATTGGGACGGAACCTGGCCCTCGCCGAGGCGCTCCGGCCGGTGGCAGCACGCCACGGTGTGACTCCGGCCGCGCTGTCCGTGGCCTGGACCCTGGCCTTTCGCGGGGTGACCGGTGCCATCGTCGGTGCACGCCGACCCGCCCAGGTCGACGGGTGGTTGCCCGCGGCGCACCTGGTGCTCGACGACGCCGACCTCGAGGAGCTGGCCGCCGCAGTGTCCTCCACCGGGGCAGGCAGCGGCCCCGCCCTCCCGGTGACGCGGTCGGCTCCCTGATCCGGTGCGCTTTTCAGGTTGATTCGGGTCCCGCGTCCGGACCCGCTCGCGGTTCGCGCTCGATGTCCGCCACGATGAGCCGGGGCCCCGACGGCCACTCGAGGTAGCGCCAGGTCCAGTTCACCAGCACGGTCAGGCGGTTGCGGAACCCGATGAGCTCGATGAGGTGCAGTCCGAGCCACGCCACCCACCCGAGCGTGCCGCGCACCACCAGCCCGTGACGCAGCTGGGCGACAGCGGCTCGCCGCCCGATGGTCGCCATGATGCCCTTGTCGCGGTAGGCGAACGGCGGAACCGCCCTCCCCGCCTGTCGGGCCAGCACGGCGCGTGCCGCGTGGTCACCCGACTGGATGGCCACCTGGGCCAACTGGGGGCACAGCGAGCGGTCACCGGTGCCACGCGGCACGGCAGCCGCGTCGCCGACCACGAAGACCTCCGGGTGTCCCGCCAGCGACAGGTCGGCCTCGACCCGGATGCGACCGCCCGCGCCGCGGCCGGCCGGGACGCCGTGCGCCACGGTGCCGTCGACCGTCACGCCGCCCGCCCACACGACGGCTGCTGCCGGGAGCTCCTCGCCGCTGGCCAGGCGCACCGCACCGGAGGCAACCGCCGCCACGGGATCACCCACGCGCACCTCGACACCCCGGGCGCGCAGGGTGTCGAGCGCGTAGGCGCTGGCCCGGGGGTCGAAGCCAGCCAGCAGGCGCGGGCCGGCCTCGACCAGCACCACCCGGGTTCGGACGGGGTCGAGCCGGAGCCGGTCGCGGCGCATCGACACGTCGAGCAGCTCCCGCAGCGCGCCTGCCGTCTCGACACCGGTGGGCCCGCCGCCCACGACCACGAAGACCGGGGCCCCGCTGTCGAAGCGCTCCGGATGGGCGTCCACCTCCTCCAAGGTCGACAAGAGACGGTTCCGAACGCGCCGGGCGTCGGCCAACGTGTAGAGCGCGGCAGCGTGGGTCTCCGCACCGGGGATGCCGAAGAAGGCGGGAGCGGCGCCCGTCGCCACGATCAGCTGGTCGTAGGGCACCGAGCAGCCGTCGGCCAGGACCACCGCCCGGCGCGCCGTGTCGATCGCCGTGGCCCGCCCGTGGCGGAACGTGACATTGGGTGCGTGGCGGAAGATGGTGCGGACCGGGTAGGCGACGTCGGCCGGTTCGAGACCGGCCGTGGCCACCTGGTAGAGCAGCGGCTGGAAGGTCGTGAAGTTGTGCTGGTCGACCAGCGTGACCTCCACGGGATGGCCGGCCAACCGGCGGGCCGCCGCCAGCCCGGCGAATCCCGCGCCGAGCACCACGACCTGGTCCACCGACGCAGGTTCGCGCACCTGGCACCGGACCGGCGAGGCGGTGCGTGGCACGCTGGGCGTGCAGGTGGCGGGTGCCGGGCGGCTAGGCGGCGAGCACCCGCCGGGCGCCCGCCACGATGTCGTGCACCTGGGGGAGCACGGCGGCCTCGAGCGAGGGTTCGTAGGGCACGAAGCTGTCCGCCGCCCCCACCCGGCCGACCGGGGCGTCGAGGGACCAGAAGCAGTGCTCGGCCACCCATGCCGCCACCTCCGCCCCGAAGCCGGCGGTGAGGGTGTCCTCGTGCACCACGAGGAGGCGCCCGGTGCGGCCCACCGACTCGGCCACCAGCTCACGGTCCCAGGGCGAGATGGTGCGGAGGTCCACGACCTCCACCGAGGCGCCGTCGCCTGCCAGCTGCGCCGCTGCCTGGAGCGACAGGTGGAGCGTGGCGCCCCACGTCACCACCGTCAGGTCGGTGCCGGGCCGCACGACCTCGCCCCGGCCGAAGGGCACGCTCCACCCCGCCGGCGGGAAGGGGTCGGCAGCGAACCGCTGGCGGTAGAGGTGCTTGTGCTCGAGGAACAGCACGGGGTCCTCGGACGCGAAGGCGGTGCGCAGCAGGCCCACCGCGTCACGGGCTCGTGAGGGGAACACCACGATCAGCCCCGGGACGTGGGCGAAGATCGACTCGCCGCACTGCGAGTGCCAGATGGCTCCGCCGGCCAGGTAGCCGCCGATGGCCACCCGGACCACCAGCGGGCACGAGAACCGTCCGTTGGAGCGCCACCGGATGGTGGCCGCCTCGCTGCGCAGCTGCTGCATGGCCGGCCAGATGTAGTCGAAGAACTGGATCTCGGCGCAGGGCCGCAGTCCCCGCAGCGCCTGTCCGATACCCCGGCCGACGATGTTGGACTCGGCCAGAGGCGTGTTGTAGCAGCGCGAGGTGCCGAAGCGGCGCTGCAGTCCGCGGGTCACGCCGAAGACGCCGCCCTTGCCCTCGACCCGGTCGAGGATCCGCTCGTCGGCGTCGGCCACGTCCTCGCCGAACACGCGGATGCGCTCGTCGGCACCGAGCAGCTCGCACAGCGCCAGGCGGATGGCGTCAGCCAGCACCACCGGCTCGCCCGAGGGGGCCGGTGGGGCGGGTGCGGGCGGCGGTGTGGCGGGCAGTGCGGTGACGTGGAGGGTCACCCTGGCCGGGTCCGGCCGTGGCGCGGCGAGCGCCGCGTCGGCTGCCCGCTCGGCCTCCTGCCGGGCCTCGGCCCGGAGGCGGGCTGCATCGTCGGCACTGAGGATGCCGGCCTCGAGCAGCTGGCGCTCGAACACCTCGATGGGGTCGTGGGCCGCCTCGGCCGCGAGCTCCGATGGCGGGCGGTACTTGGCCTGGGTGTCGGCCGAGGAGTGCGAGTAGGGGCGGGTGACCCGGGCGTGGACGAGGCCCGGACCCTCCCCGGCGCGCACCCGGGCGACGGCGTGCGCCCCCGCCCTCCGGCACGCGGCGTAGTCCCAGCCGTCCACCTTCGTCACCGTCAGGCCGCGATAGCCGCGCACCAGCTCGGACACGGGAGCCGGTGCCTGGTCGGCGGCGCGCACCGAGATGGCGTAGCCGTTGTCGGCGACCACGTACAGCACGGGCAGGTGGAGACGGCACGCTGTGTTGAGGCTTTCCCAGAACTCGCCCTCGGAGGTGGCGCCCTCGCCCAGCGAGACATAGGTGAGCTCGTCGCCCTCGGCTTCGCAGCCCGGCAGTGACGGCCGTCGAACGATGTAGCGGCCCGCCTCGGCACAACCGACCGCTGGCAGACACTGGCTGCCGGTCGGGCTCGATTGCGTCACGATGTGCAGGGCAGGGTCGCCGAAGTGGCATGGCATCTGGCGCCCACCCGAGGCCGGGTCGTCGGCCGAGCCCACGGCCTGCTCCATCAGTGCCAGTGGTGTGACGCCCAGGGCCAGGACCAGGGCGCGATCGCGGTAGTAGGGGAAGAACCAGTCCCGTCCTGGCCGCAGCGAGCGGGCGAGGGCCGTGAGCAGGATCTCGTGGCCGGCGCCGGAGATCTGGAAGAAGACGCGGCTTTGCTTCTGCAGCACGATCTCACGGTCGTCGAGGGCACGGGACAGGCAAGCCAGCTTGAAGTCGGCGGCCAGCTCGTCTGCCGGGTAGCGCTGCAGGCGCTGCGCAGCAGGTGTGCGCCGTTGCTGGCCGGCAGCACGCCAGCCCGGCCCGTCGCCGGTCCCGCCCATGGTGACGGCGCTCGTGCGAGCGGGGCCGCCGTCTCTCGCCGGGCGCCGGAAAGCGCCAGCGCCGTTGCCCGCCGGCGTGGCGGGGCTCGTCTGGTTCCCCCCGGCGGCCCGCAGACGGGCGCCCTTGCGCATCACCGTCCAGCCTACAAAGCGCATGCGGTTGTGCACGGATCATCCGCGCGTGGCGGCCGCGGGGCGCGCCGCCCCGCGCAGCGTCCCGTGGCAGCGGCACAGCGCTTCGGTACGCTGCGGAGGAGGCCGGTTGCCCGAACCGGAGGCCGCTCACCCAAGCCACGTCGCCGTCGTGGTGCCCAGCGCGGTGCCGGGCACACGGGCACGTCGGCACCGGTATGGCGAACGTTGGCAGGTCCGAGTGGACATGGTCCGAGTGGACATGGTCCGAGTGGACATGGTCCGAGTGGGCGTGGTCCGAGTGGACATGGTCCGAGTGGGCGTGGTCCGAGTGGGCGTGGTCAACGTCGGTAGGCGAGCCATGGAGACAGCGGCCATGGGCACGGTGACAGCGGGCGGGATGCACGGCAGCGGCGGCGAGACCGCAGGAGGGAGCCCGATGAACAGCCCGATGGACAAAGGCCCGATGACCACAACGCCGTCGAGGGCGGGTGTGGCCGGGACCCGAGGCCCCGTCTCGAACCGATCGCGCCACGCTGGCGTTGGTGCGCCGTGATCGCCGGTCTCGTTGCCGGGCTGGTCGCCGGGGCGGTGGCCGGAGTGCTCGCAGGGCTGCTCGTGGCGGGCACCAGGGGAGAGCGGCGGGTGGCGGCCGCCCGGGCCGAGCTGGCAGCCGCCACGGCCGAGGCCGGCGCCCGGATCGCCCGGCTCGAGGCGGAACTCGAGCAGGAGCGTGCCGCCGCGGCGGATCGCCAGGCCGCCTGGGACGAGGCGCGCCAGCAACTGGCGGGAGCGTTCGCCGAGCTGTCGAGCAGGGCGCTCACCCAGAACAACGAGCAGTTCCTGCAGCTCGCCACTGCGGCGCTCAGCCGGGCCCAGCAGGCGGCGGTGGGGGAGCTGGACCTGCGCAAGCAGGCCATCGAGCAGCTGCTGGCGCCGTTGCGCGAGCAGCTGGGACGCTACGAGCACGGGCTCCGGCAGCTCGAGGCCGAGCGCAAGGAGGCCTACGTCGCGCTGCGCGAGCAGGTGAAGCACCTGAGCGAGTCCCAGGACCAGCTCCAGCGCGAGACGCGCAATTTGGTGACCGCCCTGCGCGCACCAGCGACCCGTGGCCGGTGGGGGGAGCTACAGCTGCGGCGGGTGGTGGAGATGGCAGGCATGGTCGAGCACTGCGATTTCTCCGAGCAGGTCACCACCGGCGGTGACGACGGGCGGCTCCGGCCCGACCTGGTCGTCCACCTGCCCGGTGACAAGCACGTGGTGGTGGACGCCAAGGTCCCCCTCCAAGCCTTCCTCGACGCCGTCGACGCCCCCGACGAGGACACACGGCGCCTGCACCTGGTCAACCACGCGCGTCAGCTGCGCGTTCATGTCGACGCCTTGTCCAAGCGCGACTACTGGCAGCAGTTCGACAACTCCCCGGAGTTCGTGGTGGCGTTCGTGCCGGGCGATCCGCTGCTGGCTGCCGCACTCGAGCAGGACCCTGCGCTGCTGGATCATGCCGTTGCCGGTCACGTGCTGCTGGCGACGCCCACCACGCTCATCGCGTTGTTGTGGGCCGTGGCCTACGGGTGGCAGCAGCAGGCGCTGGCCGACAGTGCCCGGCAGGTGCAGCAGCTCGGGCGGGAGCTCTACCGCCGGTTGTCGGTCTTCGGCGAGCACCTGGCTCGCACCGGCCGCAACTTGGCCAGTGCCGTGGAGTCCTACAACAAGGCGGTGGGCTCCCTCGAGCGCAGCGTCCTTCGGCAGGCCCGGCGCTTCCAGGAGCTGGGGGTCGTGGGCGGTGCCGACCGGGAGCTGCCCGAGCCCGAGCCGCTCGACGCGGCACCCCGCCCCCTGCAGGCACCCGAGCTCCTGCACCCGCCGGTGGGGCCGGAGCTCGCCGACGAGCATCCCGAGCTGCCCGGCGCGGCTGGGAACTGATCGGGCACGGCCGCGACTGTGCGGGCCGGTGTGCCCGGGCCGGGCCCTGGAGGGGCGTCGCACGCCGCAGGGGTGACGGCGCGCCGCGTTGTATGGTCGGCGCCGCCCCGGCGACCCACCCGGTCGCCCACCTGGGGCGCGACATGGACGAGGGGATCGTGATGCACGCCGGTGATACTGCCTGGGTCCTGGTCAGCGCGGCGCTCGTGCTGCTCATGACGCCCGGTCTTGCCCTCTTCTACGGCGGGATGGTGCGCGCCAAGAACGTCCTGGCCGTCATGATGCAGAGCTTCGTCTGCATGGGACTGGTGACCGTGCTGTGGGCAGTCCTGGGTTTCAGCCTGTCCTTCGGCGCCGACGCGGGTGGCGGGGTGATCGGCGGGCTCGGGTTCGCCGGGCTGGGGGGCATGCACCGTGGGCTGCCCGGTTTCCACGGGCTCGTGGTGTCGCCATCGGCGGTCATGGTGTTCCAGATGATGTTCGCCGTGATCACCGCCGCGCTCATCAGCGGCGGGACCGTCGACCGCATCCGGTTCAACGGGTTCGTCGTCTTCGTCGTGGTGTGGCTGTTCGTGGTGTACGTGCCGTTGGCCCACTGGGTGTTCAGCCCCGAGGGCTGGCTGGCACGACGGGGCGTGCTGGATTTCGCCGGCGGCACCGTCGTCGAGATCAACTCGGGCTTCTCGACCCTCGCCATCGTGCTGGTGCTCGGACGCCGACGCGGGTGGCCGGGCGAGCAGATGGCACCCCATTCCGTGCCCCTCAGCCTGCTCGGCGCCGGGCTGCTGTGGTTCGGGTGGTTCGGGTTCAACGCGGGTTCGGCCCTGGGCGCGAACGACGTCGCAGTGCATGCCTTCGTCAACACCCAGTTGGCAGCCGCTGCCGGTCTGCTGGGCTGGGCCATCTTCGAGCGGGTGAAGGAGCGCTTCCCCACCACCCTTGGTGCGGCATCGGGTGCGGTGGCCGGGATGGTGGCCATCACGCCATGCGCCGGGTACCTGCAACCGATGCCGTCGTTGCTCGTGGGTGCGATCGCTGGCGTGGGCTGTGCCATGGCGGTGCGCCTGAAGTTCCGGTTCCGCTACGACGACTCGCTCGACGTGCTCGGCGTGCACGGGGTGGGCGGCGTCATCGGCATGGTCCTGCTGGGATGCTTTGCCACCAAGGCCGTCGACCCGGCCGGAGCGAACGGCGTGTTCGCCGGCGGCGGCATCCACCTGCTGGGCGTGGAACTGCTGGCCACGGTGGTCGCGGTGGCGTACTCCTTCGGGGCCACCTGGCTGGTGGCCATGGCCGTCGATCGCAGCATCGGCCTCCGTGTCAGCCCGGAGGAGGAGTTCCAGGGACTCGACGTGACGCAGCACGCCGAGAGCGCCTACTCCATGGGCGGCATGGGCCGGGTCGGCACCTGAGCCGCAGGGCCGAGATCAGGGTGCCGCCAGCGGGCCCCTACCGGGTCGCTGCGACCGTGGGGCGGCGTGCCGGCGCCGGCCCGTGGACCACGGCGTCGATCCCCCGCGCCCAGGGATCGAGCTGGCGGACCGCCTGGACGACGTGCGTGGCCAGGCGTTCGGCCGGTGCCCGGCCCATTGCCGGGTCGACCCACACATCGACGCGCAGGGCACCGTTGCGCCGGTGCACCGACGCCCGCAACGCCGCGCGCACCCCGACGTGCTGCCCGAGCTCGGACCGGGCAGCGCGCTCGGCCACCAGGGTGTGCTGGGGCAGCGGGTCGGCGGCGACGTGCTCGGCCGTGGCCGCCACGTCCAACGATTGCTGTGCCGAGGCCGCCCACGGCAGGAGGGGGTGGCCGGCGACGTCGCCCGCGAGCACCAGCGGGATGCGACGGCGTGCCGCGCACAGCGCTCCCCCTTCCCCCGGTCGGCCTGCGCCGGAGGGGACGACCTCGACGGCAACGTCGACCGGCTGCTCGTCGAGGGGGCAACGGTGCCCGGCCAGCGCGGCGCATCCCGTGGGGTCCTGGGCGCCGCTGCAGTGGTGGACGACATGGCCCCGTGCCGCCAGGGAGGCGGCAACGTGCCGGGCAGGTGCGGACGTGGCGTCGGGAACGAGGACGTGCATGGCTGCACTGTGGAGGTGGGGCCGCACGATCGCCAGGGACCAAAGTCACAGATGCCGGCCGTTCCGGCGCCGGCGCACGCCGGTACCGACGGTTCCGGCGTCACCCGGCGCGGGCACCCTGTGCCGGTGAGGGATCAGGCGGTGTTCCCGCCGGCGCGGTCGTAGGCGTGGCTGGCGTGCAGCCGCCACCAGATCGCCAGGGTGTCGCGCAGCATGGCGGCCGCGGCAGCCGGCGAGATCGTGCTCGAGAACCGGCGACCGATGCGCACCGGGGCCTCGATCACCCGCCGGTAGCCCAGGCGACGGGCGAGCACCAGCAGCTCGAGGTCGAAGGCGAACCCCTGCTCCGCCATCAGGGGCAGGACGTCGGCGAGGACCTGGCGGCGCACCAGCTTGATGCCAGCCTGCGTGTCGCGGACGTCGAGGTGGAACAGCAGCCGGACGAGCTGTTGGTAGGCCCACGACGCGACGCGGCGCACCGGGGGGTAGACGACCTGGGAGGCGGGATGCCGCTTGCTGCCGATGACGACGTCGGGCCGCTGGTCGCGCGCGAGGGTGGCGAAGTCGGCCAGCAGCTCTGGCGGCACGTCACCGTCCCCGTCGATGAAGCCGAGGTAGCGGCCCCTGCCGCGCGCCAGACCGGTGCGGACGGCGCGGCCCTTGCCGGTGTTCGTCGGCAGGACCACGAGCTCGACCACATCGGGGTGCACGCCGGCGAGCGAGGCATCGCTGCCGTCGGTGGACCCGTCGGACACGGCAACCACGTGGAACGACATCCCCGTGCTGGCCAGCGCCGCCACCGCCCGCTCCACCGTGTCGCGCACCCGCGGGCCGGGGTTGTAGTAGGGGATGACGACGCTCAGGTCGACAGCCGGAGGTGCAAGTGCCTCGACCTCGGCACCCATCCAGGTGCCCTCTGGTCGCCGGGCCCGTCGCACGCGATCCTCCTGCCCCTCCGGAGCCGCCGCCGGGCCCCGCCCGTCTGGCCCCGCTGTCGCTCCATGCTACCGACCGGCTCGCAGCCGCCGGCGGGCCGACGCCCGGGTCGTCGGTCGGCGCACCCGGTGGTGATGTCCGCCAGCCCTGCCCTCCGAACGCGTTCGGCAGCGTTCCGTGCCTTCTCAGTCGCCTTTGACAGTGGTCCCAGCCTCCTCCCAGGTTGGCCAGGCATGCTGGTGTGCGGGAAGCCGAGCAGCGGCGACAGACGCCTCGGGCTGCCGCGCGCACGGAGCGACGCGGGGCGCCGGCGGCGGCAGAGCGAGGAGGTACAGGTTGCGCATCCTGGTTCTCGGCGGGGACGGCTACCTGGGCTGGCCGACGGCGCTGCACCTGTCCCGGCGTGGTCACGAGGTGGGCGTCGTGGACAACTTCGTCCGCCGCCAGTACGACTTTGAGATGGGCGTCGATTCGCTCGTGCCCATCTGCAGCCTGCAGCAGCGGGTCCGCAGGTGGCGCGAGGTGTCCGGTCGCGAGCTGGAGCTGTTCGTCGGCGACCTGACCGACGCGCCGTTCGTCGAGGAGACCCTCCAGGTCTTCCGGCCCGACGCCGTCGTGCACTTCGCCGAGCAGCGCTCGGCACCGTACTCGATGATCGACCGCCGCCACGCCGTGTACACCCAGGTCAACAACGTCGTGGGGACCCTCAACCTGCTCTATGCCATCGCGGCGCAGGACCCCTCCATCCACCTGGTGAAGCTCGGCACCATGGGCGAGTACGGCACCCCCAACATCGACATCGAGGAGGGGTTCATCGAGATCACCCACAAGGGCCGCACCGATGTCCTGCCCTATCCCAAGCAGCCCGGCTCCTTCTACCACCTGTCGAAGGTCCACGACTCGCACAACATCCAGTTCGCCTGTCGGATCTGGGGTCTGCGCGCCACGGACCTCAACCAGGGCATCGTCTACGGCCAGGAGACGCCCGAGACGTCCCTGCACCCGGACCTGGCGACGCGGTTCGACTACGACGCCGTGTTCGGCACGGTGTTGAACCGCTTCTGCGTCCAGGCGGTGGTGGGCCATCCCCTCACCGTCTACGGCCAGGGCGGGCAGACCCGCGGCATGCTCGACATCCGCGACACACTGGCGTGCGTCGAGCTGGCGCTGCTCCACCCGGCGGCCGAGGGCGAGTACCGGGTGTTCAACCAGTTCACCGAGTCGTTCTCGGTGCTGGAGATGGCCCAGATGGTGGCGGACGCCTTTCCCGGCTCCGTCCGCATCGAGCACCTCGACGATCCCCGCGTCGAGAAGGAACGCCACTACTACCGGGCGGCCCACACGAAGCTGCTCGACCTGGGCCTGGTCCCGCACCTGCTCGGACCGTCGACGATCGCCTCCCTGCTGGCAGTCGTCGACCGCCATCGCGAGCGCGTGGACCTCGACGCCATCCGGCCCACGGTCGACTGGCGCCGGACGCAGAGTTCCCTGCCTACGGCCGGAGTCCAGCTGAGCGGGGACTGAGCCACAGGGCGGGCGCTCCACGGGCCGCGCTGCTGATCCTCCATGGCCAGCGGTGGGCCGGTAGCGTCCACCCGATGGCTCGGCACAGGCGGCCGTCGCGCCGGCAGACGGTTTCCCGCGCGGCAGCACGGGGCGTCGTGCTGGCCGCGGGGAGTGCGGCCGTCGTGGCGCTGGCGGTGGGCGTGGCGGGCCAGGTCGAGGCGACCTCGGGCAGCTACTGGCGCACGGTCGACCGGGGTTTCGCCGCGCTGGCCGGGCCCCTCGCGCAGGCCTCGGGGCGGTCCGCCGCCGTCCTCTCCTCCTTCCTGGCCGGCGCCCCGGGCATGGACCGGGAGACGTTCTTCGCCACCTTGGACCGGCTGGCCGCCGACACCGCCACGACGCTCCGGCGCTTCGCAGGCATCGTCCCGCCGTGGCCGGGGCACGGCGCGGCTGCGGGGTGCGTGGCCGCCATGGACGAGCGCGGCCGGGCGGTGGCGAGCCTGCGCCAGGCGCTCGAGGGTGTCCTCGGGGGCCGCAGTGGGACCGGCGGCGGGGACGAGGCCGCGGCTGCCGGCGCGATGGCAGGCGCCGGTGCCACCCTGGTGTCGGCCGACGTGTCCTGGGCGTCGTGCCGCCTGGCGCTGCACCGGACCCCGGGACATCCCTGGCTGCCGGCGTCGGTCTGGGTCACGGACCCCGGGGCCTGGTCGGCGGCGTCGGCGGGCGCCTTCGTGGCCGCCGTGGTGGGCTCGCCGACGCTTGCCGCGGTGCACCGCCTGTCGGTGACCGCAGTGTCCACGGAGCCCCCGTCCCTGGCTGGCACCGGGTCGAGCCAGGCACCGGCCGTGGTGGCGCCCACCACCGCGCTGCGCCTGGTGGTGGTCGTCGACGACGAGGGAAACGTGGACGAGCCCGGGCTGGTGGTGAGCGTGGTGGCCGATTCCCCGGGCGGCCCCCCGCAGACCGTCCGCGCCACTGCGGCACTGGGGGCTGGGGGGGCGGTGGCCGTCGACCTCCCGCCGCTGCGGGTGACGCCGGGATCCTCGCTGACGCTGCAGGTGTCGGCCGTGCCTGCCACGGGTCAGGGCGCGGCCAGCACGTCGTTCGCCCTGGTAGTGGCGGCGGCCACGACACCTGGCGCCGGTCCGGCCGGTGCAGCGTGACCTGCCGTCCGGCTACCGGAGGGCCGACCGGGTGCGCCGCTCCGGGAGGAAGGGGCGATGTCGGGGGGTTGCTCGACCCTTTTGTCGCAGGGGCTCCTAGGATCGAGTCGACAGTGCATGGCACAGGAGGCGTCGAGCGTCGTGGCCGACAGCATCACCATCATCGACAACAGAACGGGGAACCAGCTCGAGATCCCCATCGAGCGCGGCGGCATCGCCGCCAGTGAGTGGCAGAAGTTGTTGCCGGGCGTCTGGTTCTACGACCCGGGGTTGACGGCCACGGCCGTGTGCGACAGCTCGATCACCTACCTCGACGGCGACAACGGCATCCTCCGCTACCGCGGGTACCCGATCGAGCAGCTGGCGGAGCACTCCACCTACCTCGAGGTGGCGTACCTGCTCCTGCACGGCGAGCTGCCCACTGCTGCGCAGTTCGACACCTGGCGGCACGAGGTCACGTACCACACCTACATCCACGAGAACGTCCGCAAGCGCTTCCTCGAGGGGTTCCACTACGACGCCCACCCCATGGGCATGCTGGTGTCTGCCGTCGCCGCCCTGTCGACGTTCTACCTGGACGCCAAGCAGATCTTCGATCCCGAATCGCGCCGCAAGCAGATCATCCGGCTCATCGCCAAGATGCCGACCCTGGCAGCCGCCGCCCACCGGTTCAGCGTCGGCATGCCGTTCGTCTACCCCGACAACTCACTCGACTTCTGCTCGAACTTCCTGTCGATGATGTGGAAGGTGGCCGAACCGCGATTCGACGCCAATCCGGTCCTGGCGCGCGCCCTTGACATCCTGTTCATCCTGCACGCCGACCACGAGCAGAACTGCTCGACGACCGCCATGCGGGTGGTGGGCTCCTCGCACGCCGATCCGTACTCGGCGTGTGCCGCCGCGTGTGCCGCCCTGTACGGGCCGCGACACGGCGGTGCCAACGAGGCCGTCATCCGCATGCTGACCGAGATCGGCTCCGTCGAGCGCGTCCCGGACTTCATCCGCTCCGTCAAGGAAGGGACCGGTGGCCGCCTGCAGGGATTCGGTCACCGCGTCTACAAGAGCTACGACCCCAGGGCCAAGATCATCAAGCGCACCGCCGACGAGGTCTTCGCCATCACCGGGAAGAACCCCCTGCTCGACATCGCCCTCAAGCTGGAGGAGATCGCGCTGTCGGACGAGTACTTCACCTCGCGCAAGCTCTACCCCAACGTCGACTTCTACTCGGGGCTGATCTACCAGGCGATGGGCTTTCCCCTCGAGATGTTCCCCGTGCTCTTCGCCATCCCCCGCACCGCGGGGTGGCTGGCGCACTGGCAGGAGCTGCTCGACCAGGATTCCAAGATCGTGAGGCCCCGCCAGCTGTACTCGGGTCCCGAGGCACGCGACTACGTGCCCATCGACCGCCGGTAGCGCCGGGCGCCCCGTCAGGCGTCGGGCTGCTGGGTCCGCGAGATGAGGCGCATGAGGCCCTCCTGCACCATCGACACGGCCAGGCGACCGTCTCGGGTGTAGAGGAAGCCTCGGGCGAGGCCGCGGGCCCCGTAGGCCGTGGGGCTGTCCATGTCGTACAGCAGCCACTCGTCCGCCCGGAACGGGCGATGGAACCACATGCAGTGGTCGAGGCTGGCGCCCATGAAATCGGCGTCGTCCCACCGCACCTCGTGGGGGGCGAGCATGGTGTCGAACAGCGACATGTCCGAGGCGTACGCCGCGATGCACGAGTGCAGCAGGGGATCGTCGGGCAGGGTGCCGTCGGCCCGGATCCACAGCCGCTGCATGGGCTCCAGGCGATCGTGCTGCATCCACGGCAGCTCACCGATGTGGCGCTGGTCGATGGGATGCGGGCGGGCGAACCAGTCGGCGAGCTTGTCGCGGTAGGGCTCGAGGCGCTCTGCGAGGGAGGGGAGGGACTCGGGATCGGGCACCTCGGGCATGGTGAACTGGTGCTCGAGGGGGCCCTCCTCCTCGACGTGGAACGAGGCTGCCAGGTTGAAGATGGCCTGCCCGTGCTGGATGGCCACCACGCGCCGGGTGGTGAAGGACCGGCCGTCGCGGATCCGGTCCACCTCGTAGAGGATGGGGACGTTCGGGTCGCCGGGCCGCAGGAAGTAGGAGTGCAGGGAGTGGACGCGGCCGCGCTCGACGGTGCGGCCGGCGGCCATCAGCGCCTGGGCCGCCACCTGGCCACCGAACACCCGCTGGCGCTGCTCGTCGGGGCTCACCCCGCGGAAGATGTTCACCTCGATCGGTTCGAGGTCGAGGAGCTTGACGAGGAGATCGAGGGCGTCGCTCACCTCCCCATCCTGGCAGCCCGCCAGGCGGGCGGCGAGATGCCGGCCCCGGGCGGCGAACGCCGCCGGGCGGGCGACGGCGCCGACCCGCGATGGCCGCTACCGTGGCGACCCGTGGCGCGCCTTGCGTTTCCCGACGGGTTCCTGTGGGGAACCGCCACCGCCGCTCACCAGATCGAGGGGGGGAACGTCAACAACGACTGGTGGGCCTTCGAGCACGCTCCGGGCACCCCGTGCGTGGAGCCGAGCGGCGACGCCTGCGACTCCTTCCACCGTTGGCCCGAGGACCTCGACCTGGTCGCTGCCCTCGGGCTGGGCGTCTACCGCTTCTCGCTCGAGTGGAGCCGCATCGAGCCGGAGGAGGGCGAGTGGTCGCGTGCCGCGCTCGACCACTACCGGCGCGTGTGCGTGGCCTGTCACGAGCGCGGCGTGGTGCCCATGGTGACCTTCCACCACTTCACCTCGCCCCGGTGGCTGGCAGCGCGTGGGGGGTGGGAGGCGCCCGACGCCCCCGAGGCGTTCGCCCGCTACTGCGAACGGGCAGTGGCGGCGTTGGGGGACGTCGTCGGCTGGGCCTGCACGCTCAACGAGCCCAACATCGTGGCGCTCATGGGGTACCTGGTGGGGGTGTTCCCGCCTGGCGTCCAGGACGTGGCACGCCGTCGGGCCGTCAACGACGCACTGTGCCGGGCCCACCGGTTGGCGGTGGACGCGCTGCGCAGCGGGCCGGGCGACTTCCCCGTCGGCCTCACCCTGTCGATGACCGACTACCAGGCGCTCCCTGGTGGCGAGGCGCGGGTGGCACGGGTGCGAGGCTCGGCCGAGGACGTCTTCTTGCACGCCACGGCCGGTGACGACTTCGTCGGTGTCCAGTGCTACACGCGGATGCGCCTGGGGCCCGAGGGGGTCGCCGGTCCGGAGCCGGGCGTGCCGGTGACGCAGATGGGCTACGAGGTCTGGCCCGAGGCACTCGAGGCCTGCATCCGCCGCGCCGGTGCGGTCACCGGCCACCTGCCGGTGGTGGTGACCGAGAACGGTATCGGCACTGCCGATGACGCCCAGCGCATCGACTACGTCACCCGGGCCCTCGCCGGTGTCCACCGCTGCCTGGCCGACGGCATCGACGTCCGCGGGTACCTGTACTGGAGCCTCCTCGACAACTTCGAGTGGACCCTGGGCTACGGACCGACGTTCGGGTTGGTGGCCGTCGACCGTGACACCTTCGCCCGGCGGCCCAAGCCCAGCGCCCACTGGCTGGCCGGTGTGGCCCGTGCCAACGCGCTGGACGTCGACGGGTGAGAACGCCCACCGCCGGGTGGGATGACGGGCCGGAGCAGCGGTAGGCTGAGAGCGTGCGGGACCTCGCGCTGCGCCTGTGGCGCCTCTACCACACGCCCACGGGCAGGAAGATGTTCCGCTACACCATGGTGTCGGTCATCTCGACCCTGGTGGCGCAGTTCACGCTGTTCCTCGTGTACGGGGTCGGTCAGCTGGCCAGTGGCGTGGTGAGCAACGTGATCGCCAACGCCGTGGCCACGGTGCCGTCGTACTACCTGAACCGCACGTGGGCCTGGGGCAAGGCCGGCCGGTCGCACCTGATGAAGGAGGTCGTGCCCTTCTGGGTGATGTCGTTCGCCGGCATGTTCCTGTCGATCCTGACGGTGGGCGGTGCGGAGCACTGGGGCCAGGACCACCACCTGCACCACCTCGGCCTGACCGTGCTCGTGCAGGGCGCCAACCTGTTCGCCTTCGGCGTGCTGTGGATCCTCAAGTTCCTCATCCTCAACCGGATGTTCCGCCATCCCGTCGATGCCGAGCCGGAGCTGGTCGAGGTCTGAGTGTTCGCCGACGCCGCAGCCCGGGTCCGGCCGGTCGACGTCGCCGCTGCCGACGCCGCCCGTGCCTTGCAGGACCGCCTGACCAAGCCCCAAGGCGCCCTCGGCGGGCTCGAGAACACCGGCAGCCGGCTGGCGGCGGTGGCACGGGCGTGCCCACCGCCGGTGCCCGAACCGGCCGCGGTGGCGGTGTTCGCCGGCGACCACGGCGTCCTCAAGCACGGGGTGTCGCCCTGGCCGGCCGAGGTCACCGCCCAGATGGTGCGGAACTTCCTGGCTGGCGGGGCGGCGGTCAACGTCCTGGCCCGGCACGTCGGGGCCCGCGTCGTCGTGGTCGACGTGGGCGTGGCTGGTGACCTGCCCGATGCCGAAGGGCTCGTGCGAGCCAAGGTCCGGCCCGGCACGGCGGACCTGGCGACCGAGCCCGCCATGGACCTCGACGAGGTCAGCCGTGCCCTGGACGTGGGTGCGCGGGTCGCCGCCGACCTGGTCGGCAGCGGGGCACGGTGCCTGCTGACCGGGGACATGGGCATCGGCAACACCACGCCATCCGCCGCGCTCATCGCCGCTTTCACCGGCCGCTCGCCGGCCGAGGTGACCGGCCGCGGCACGGGGATCGACGACGAGCGCCTCGCCCGCAAGGTGGCGGTGGTGGAACAGGCTCTGGCGCGCACCGGTCAGGGGTCCGGCCCGCTCGAGACCCTGGCGTCGGTGGGTGGCCTCGAGATCGCAGCCCTCGCCGGGTACGTGGTGGGTGGCGCGGCGGCCGGCGTGCCCGTGCTGCTCGACGGGGTCATCGCCTGTGCCGCTGCCCTGGCTGCCACAGCACTGGTGCCGGCGGCCGCCGGCTACCTCTTCGCCGGTCACCGCTCGAGCGAGCCCGGTGCCGGTGCCGCCTTGGAGCACCTTGGCCTGGCGCCGCTCCTGGACCTGCAGCTTCGCCTCGGGGAGGGCACGGGCGCGGTCCTGGCCCTGCCCCTCCTGCAGGCTGCGGCCAAGATCCTGCGCGAGATGGCGACCTTCGAGTCGGCCGGCGTGAGCGACCAGCACGACTGACCCGCCGGCGCCAGCCGACGGCGCCGCGCACCGGCGTCAGTCCCGGAAGTTGGTGAACTGCAGCGGGATGCCGAAGTCGGCCTCCTTGAGCGCCCGGATCACCGCCTGCAGGTCGTCGCGCTTTTTGCCTGACACCCGGAGCTGGTCCCCCTGCGCCTGGGAGGACACGCCCTTGAGGTTCAGGTCCTTGATGAACTTGTTGAGGCGCTTGGCGTGCTCCTGGGAGATCCCAGCCTGGATGCCGATGCGCTGGCGCACCGTGCCCCGGGTGGCCTCCTCCACCTTGCCGTCCTGCAGGGCCTTGAGCGACACCTGACGCTTGACCAGCTTCTCCTCGAGAACCTGGTGCAGGGCACGGAGGCGGTCCTCGGTCGACGAGCGCAGGACCAGCTCGCGCTCGCCCAGTTCGATGACCGAGTCCGTCCCCTTGAAGTCGAAGCGGGTGCCGGCCTCGCGGTTGGCCTGGTCGACTGCGTTGCGGACCTCCTGCATGTCGACCTCGGAGACGACGTCGAAGGTGGGCATGCACGTCACCCTACCGGCCGCGGTATGTTCAGGACCCTGGGTCGGTGCCCGAGCGGACAAAGGGAGCAGTCTGTAAAACTGCCGGCTCTGCCTTCGAAGGTTCGAATCCTTCCCGGCCCACGTCCTGAAACGCCCCGGTTGCCGCCGCGCCGGCCCGGGGCCTGCGCCCGGCACACGCCGCTGCGGTGGCTGCGCCCCGGGGCGCGGTTGCCCCGGTACCGGGTTTCGTTACAATGCCGTTACGAACGCGACCGTTCGGTTGCGGCCTTCCCCGTACGCGGGGGAGCTCCGACGGGCGGCACGCCCCGGACAGACGAGGACCGAGGTGCTTGGCGTACGCGCGGGGACGGCGTTTCGTGATCGTGGCGGTGCGACCGGCCATGTCCCTGGCGCGTCCGGGGTGCAACGCCTCGTGGACCGGGTCATGGCGTGGGACGAGGTCATGCGGACCCGCTGGCCCTTCAGCGCCCTCGTCGGGCCCGACCCGGCACCTGGCACCCAGGGCGGCGACGGCTGGGCGTTGCTGGTGCGGCCCGCCCTGCTGGGCTTCGTGGCCCTGGTCGCCATCACCGCCGGGGTCGCCCAGCAGAGCTCGCCGTTCGCCCTGAAGAAGCCGGGCGCCTGGTTCTTCGGTGTGCCCGCCCCCGGGACCGTTCCGTCCTCCAGAGGGCTGTTCCTCGGGTTGGTCGCCGTCTATGGCGGGCTGGTGCTGCTGATGCGCGCCTGGTTCGGGCTGTCGAGGTCCCTCTCGCAGGTGCCGGGCGTACCGGTGCGCAAGCTGGTGGCAGTGCTGGCCCTGTGGACGGTGCCGGTTCTCGTCGCGCCGCCGCTGTTCAGCCAGGACGTCTACAGCTACGCCGCGCAGGGCGAGATGATGAGCCACCACATCGACCCCTACCGCTACGGCCCCAACACCCTGGGCATCGGCGCGCCCTATCAGCCGCTGGTCGACCCGGTGTGGGGGAACACCCCCGCACCCTATGGGCCGTTCTTCCTGTGGATCGACGGGCTGCTCACCTCCCTGTCGTTCCACCACGAGCTGGGCACGGTGGTGCTGCTTCGGCTGCTCGAGCTGGGTGGCGTGGTGCTGTTGGCGGTGGCCGTGCCGTGGCTGGCGCGCAGCTTCAGGCGGGATCCGGGTGAGGCGTTCGCCTTGGCAGTGCTCAATCCCGTCACCATCTTGCAGCTGGTGGGCGGTGCCCACAACGACGGGCTCATGATCGGGTTGCTCGCCATGGGCCTCGCGCTGGCCCGGCGCGGCCGCCCGGTCGCCGGCATCGTGCTGTGCGCCCTGGCCACCGCGGTCAAGGCGCCCGCCGCCGCCGGCGTGATCTACATCGCCTGGCAGTGGATGGGCGAGGGGATCCCCCTGCGCCAGCGCATCCGGCCGCTGGTGACGGCGGGCCTCATCACCCTGGCCGTTGTCGGTGCGTGCTCGGTGGTCTCCGGCCTGGGCTGGGGATGGGTCGCCAACCTCGGGACGCCCAGCACGGTCACTTCGTGGCTGGCACCGGCGACCGGCATCGGCATCTTGTTGTCACACCTCGCCAACGCGCTGGGCCTGGGCGTCGCCCGCCACACCATCCTGTCCCTGACGCGCCTGCTCGGCGGGCTCGTGGCGGCCGTGGCCGGCGTGTGGCTGCTGGTGCGAAGCGACCGCCTGGGCTGGTTGCGGGCCATCGGGCTCACCATGATGCTCGTCGTGGTCCTCGGGCCCGTGGTGCAGCCGTGGTACCTGTCGTGGGGGCTGGTGCTGGTGGCACCGGTGGCCACCGGCAAGGCGCGCTCGATGCTGATCGGCCTCTCGATCGCATCGGCGTTCATCGGGCTTCCCGGCGCCCGCCAGCTGTTGTTCGACCTGCTGCACGCCAACCCCCTCACCGTGGCGGTGGCCCTGCTCGCCTGCCTGTTCATCCTGACGGTCCCGCTCACCCCGCCGGCCCGCCGGGGCCGACCGGACCGCCTGGCGGGTGGGCGTGGGTTGTCCCTCACCGGGCCCTCCACGGTCAGCGCCCTGCGCGGCTGACCGCCCGCCGGTCGCCGACTGCCCGTCAATGGCTGCTCTTTGGATCAGAGCATCCGCTGCATGACCGTCACGTCGAGCCACCGGCCGAACTTGCGGCCCACCTCGCGTTCGATGCCCACCACCACGAAGCCGCACGCCCGGTGCAGGGCGACCGAGGCTTCGTTGTCGCCCGAGATCCGGGCCATCATCGTGTGGAACCCATGACCGGTGGCCAGCGCCACCAGGTGCTCGAGCAGCGCCCGGCCCACCCCCGCGCCCCGGAACCGGGCGTCGACGTAGACCGAGTCCTCGACCGTGGTGGCATACCCCGGGCGGTCACGGTAGGGGGAGAGCGAGGCAAAGCCGACGACCTGCCCGTCCACCACGGCCACGAGCACCGGATGGGCACCGCCGTGACGGCGGAGCCAGGAGCGCTGTTGCGCCAGGGTACGGGGACGCAGGTCGAAGGTGGCGGTGGAGCCGGTCACCTCGGCGTTGTAAATGGCAGCGATGGCCCGGGCATCCGCCGGTCGGGCCACGCGCACCTCCACGGTGTGATGGTACCGGCGCCCATGGGCCAAACCGCCGTGCTCGGGTATGCTCGGGCCGCACGGCGTGCGCTGTGCCCGCCCCCTTAGCTCAGTCGGCAGAGCACAGCCATGGTAAGGCTGGTGTCGTCGGTTCGATTCCGACAGGGGGCTCCCTGGCGGCGTAGCTCAGTTGGTCAGAGCACACGGCTCATAATCGTGGGGTCGCGGGTTCGAGTCCCGCCGCCGCTACCAGCCGAGGAGGAAGCGCGATGGCGAAGAACGAGAAGCGGGTGCAGGTGACGCTGGCCTGCGAGGTTTGCAAGCGGCGCAACTACATCACCACCAAGAACAAGCAGAACGACCGCGAGCGCATCGAGCTCACGAAGTACTGCCGGTGGGATCGCCGCCACACGGTGCACAAGGAGACCCGCTGACCCGTCGGAGCAACCCGCCCCCGCCGCCTGGGCTGGTGCAGCGGGCCCGCGGCGGTGACCGGGCGGCGTTCGACGAGCTGGTCCGGGCCACGTACCCGGACGCGTACGCCCTGGCTGCCCGGCTCCTCGGCGACGAGCACGACGCCCGCGACGCGGTGCAGGAGGCCTACCTGCGGGCCTACCAGGCCATCCGGGGCTTTCGGGGCGAGGCGGCGTTCTCCACCTGGCTGTACCGGATCGTGGCCAATTGCGCCGCCTCCCAACTCGAGCGGCGCGGGCGGATCGCCCACCACACCCTCGATACGGTGACGCCGCCGGAGGCCGACCCCGCCCTGGCCGACCCGAGGCCTGAGCACGATCCCGAGGCCCGCTCGCTCACGGGCGCCGACCGCCAGCGCCTGGCCGGTGCCCTGGCCCGGTTGCCCGACCGGCTCCGGGTGGTGGTCGTGCTGCGCGACGTGTACGAGCTCCCGCACGACGCCATCGCCGCCGAGCTCGGGATCTCGACCGCAGCTGCCCGGGTCCGCCTCCACCGTGCACGGCGCCTGCTGCGCGAGGCGCTGTTCGCGCCCGCCGGCCGCACCGCAGACGCGCCGGCGCCCCGCACGCCCGACGCGCCGGCCGCCGGTCCCGACGGAACCGCCGGTCCCGACGGGAGCCGCGTCCAGTTCGCCGGTGACCGGCCTGCCCGTCGCCGCGTCGGCGGCGTGCCCGTCCGTGGAGCAGGGGGCATGGTCCGTGCGCTGTGATGATGTCGCCACGGCGCTGCCGGGCGTGCTCGATCGATCGTCCCGGGCGGACCGCCGGGTCGTGCGCCACGTCGAGACGTGCCTGCGCTGCCAGGCCGAGCTGGCTCGCTACCGGCGCTTGCTGCGCCTGCTGCACCAGCTCCGGGACCAGCGACCACCCTTGCCGCCTGGTGCTGTGGGTGATGTGCTCGCCGCGCTGGACGAGCGTGCCGGCAAGGAGCTGGTCCGCTCGGCCATGGCTGGCCGGCGCTTCGCGGTGGTGGGGGGTGTGGCAGCGGTGGCGGTGGCCACTGCGGTGGCCACCGTGGCCGTCGTGGCCGGCCGGACGAGAGCCGCGCGCACGGCGGCCCCGCTCCGGGGGCAGGTCCAGGGGTACGCCCGCTCCTGAGCACCTCCGAGCCTCGTGGCGGCGCCGCCGTCGGCGGGCCCCCCGGCGCCACGCGCTCGGCTCGCCGTAGCCCGCGGCGGCCGCGCGCGGTGCCGTGACCGCTCGGCCGAGGTGCGGCGGCGGTGGTAACGTGGCTGGTCGGCCCCCGAGGGCAGCCGGCCGGTGCCCGGTGTCCAGGCCACCGAAGGGCAGTAGCTCAACTGGTAGAGCACCGGTCTCCAAAACCGGCGGTTGGGGGTTCGAGTCCCTCCTGCCCTGCCACCCCGACCGTCGAAAGGCGCCGGAAGCCGTGAACCGTCAGATGAAGCGCACGATGCAGCGGCAGGGCCAGCTGCAGGACGATGGCTCGCCCGCCGTCCGCCAGGCCGCACCGGCGCGCCCACGGACGGCCCAGGTGCAGCTGTCGCCTGGCGGGCGGGTCGTGGAGTTCTCCCGCGAGGTACGCTCCGAGTTGCGCCAGGTGGCATGGCCGACCCGCGCCGAGGTCTGGAACTCGTCCACGGTCGTGTTCGTGACGCTCGTGCTGCTGGTGCTGCTGATCTTCGGCCTGAACTGGCTCTTCTCCCATGGCGTCACCTTCCTCTTCAAGTCCTGAGCTTCGTGGAGCGATGAGCGACATCGACCTCACCCAGACCGACGTTGCAGTCGGCGGCACCGCCGAGGCGGCCGCCGGCCCGGACCCCGGCGACCCGGCGCCTTCGGTGGGGGAGGCCTCGCCCGCTACAGCCGGCGACGGCGGCCTCGACGGTGGCGGCGAGGCCGGTGGCGGCGAGGCCGGTGGCGGGCCTGAGGACGCCGGCGGGCAGGGCGACGTGCACGGCGCTGCCGGGGAGGATGGGGCCGGCGAGGATGGCGCCGGCGAGGAGGACGAGCAGGCGGCGGTCGTCGAGAGCCCCTACGACCGGCCGGGCCGGTGGTACGTGGTGCACACCTACGCCGGTTACGAGAACAAGGTGAAGTCCAACCTCGAGAACCGGATCGTCTCCATGAACATGGAGGACCGGATCTTCGAGGTGGTCATCCCCATGGAGGACGTCGTCGAGTTCAAGAACGGCAAGAAGGTCGTCGTCCAGAAGAAGGTGTTCCCCGGCTACCTGCTCACGCGATGCGACCTCGACGACGACTCGTGGTCCGTCATCCGCAACACGCCGGGCGTGACGGGATTCGTGGGACCGGGCACCAAGCCCACGCCGCTCACCCGGCGCGAGGTCGAGAGCATCCTGCAGGTCAAGGTCGAAGGCGTGCCCGGCGAGGCACCGAAGAAGACCCGGCCGCGCCTCGAGTACGAGGTGGGCGAAACCGTCCGGGTCAAGGAGGGCCCGTTCGCCGATTTCTCGGGCCAGATCGCCGAGATCAACGAGGACCAGCTCAAGCTGAAGGTCCTGGTCAACATCTTCGGGCGCGAGACGCCCGTCGAGCTCGAGTTCGCCCAGGTGGCGAAGCTGTAAGCCGGAGGAGGCCCTTCCCATGGCACCGAAGAAGAAGGTCCTGGCCGTCGTCAAGATCCAGCTCCCCGCCGGGGGGGCGACCCCCGCACCGCCGGTGGGCACGGCTCTGGGCCCGCACGGCGTGCAAACGATGGAGTTCTGCAAGCAGTACAACGCCGCCACCGAGAACCAGCGGGGCTCGATCGTGCCGGTGGAGATCACGATCTACGAGGATCGCTCCTTCTCCTTCGTCCTCAAGACTCCGCCCACCCCGGTCCTCGTGCGCCAGGCCGCTGGCCTCGAGAAGGGCTCGCCCAATTCCGGGCGGGACCAGGTCGGCACCATCACCGACGCCCAGTTGACCGACATCGCCCGCATCAAGCTGCCCGACCTCAACACCGACGACCTCGAAGGGGCCAAGCGCCAGGTGGCGGGCACCGCCCGGTCCATGGGCGTCGCCATCGTGGGCTGACCGGGGCCGAGCCGAAAGGACACATGCCGTGCACAGGGGCAAGAAGTATCGCAGTGCGCTCCAGCGCTTCGACCGCCAGCACCTCTATTCGCCGGGCGAGGCCATCGACATCGTGAAGGCCACCGCTGGTGCGTCGTTCGACGAGACGGTGGAACTGGCCGTCCGGCTGGGCGTCGACCCTCGCAAGGCCGACCAGATCGTGCGCGGCACGCTCACCCTTCCCGCCGGCACGGGCCGGACGGCGCGGGTGGCGGTGTTCGCGGCTGGCGAGCACGCGGCCGAAGCCCGTCAGGCCGGCGCCGACGTCGTGGGTGCCGACGACCTGGTGGCGCGCGTCGAGGGAGGGTTCCTCGACTTCGACGTTGCCATCGCCACGCCGGACCTGATGGGCCAGGTCGGCAAGCTCGGACGGCTGCTCGGCCCCCGGGGCCTGATGCCGAACCCCAAGACCGGCACGGTCACGACCGACGTCGGCCGGACCGTCACCGAGTTCAAAGGGGGGCGCGTCGAGTACCGGACGGACAAGGTGGGCAACGTCCACGTCCGCATCGGCAAGGTGTCCTTCGATCGGCGCCAGCTGCTCGAGAACTTCCACGCCGTCATCGACGAGCTGGTCCGGGCCAAGCCGGCGGCCGCCAAGGGCCGCTACCTGAAGGCCGTCACCGTCTCGAGCACCATGGGACCAGGTGTCCGGGTGGACCCGGCCAAGGCCCGCGAGGTCGAGGAGGAGCTGGCCGCGACCGCCTGAGGCCCGCTAGCATGCTCCCCCGGGCCGGGATCACCCCTCCGGCGGGCTCCCGGGATCCCGCCGGACGCCGGAGACTGACAGACACGGGTACGACCACACACAGCACGCCGTCGCCGGAGACCTCCGGTGCGCCACTGGCGCCGAAGGGGCCGCTCGAGGGCCCGCCTGACGAGGCGACGAACCGACCCACTCGGCACGAGCCTGCGCTCCTGCCCGGTGGTCTGCGGTGACGGCGCACGCACCGCTTCCACCGAGAACAGGAGCCGCGACATGGACAACCCCAGGCCCGAGAAGGTTGCCGTGGTCGACGAGGTCCGGTCGCGCTTCGACGCCGTCGACGCCGCCATCCTGACCGAGTACCGGGGATTGACGGTTGCCGAGCTCGCCGCCCTTCGTCGGACCCTGCAGGCGGTGGGAGGCGAGTACAAGGTCTACAAGAACACGCTGGTGAAGCGGGCCGTGGCCGGCGGGCGCACCCAGGTGCTCGAGCCCATGCTGCAGGGGCCGACGGCCATCGCCTTCGTCTCGGGCGAGGTGACCGCCGTGGCCAAGGCCCTCCGCGACTTCTCGCGAGGCAACCCCCACCTGGTGGTCAAAGGCGGCATCCTCGGTGGCGAGGTGCTGTCGGCTGCCGACCTGGCAGCCCTGGCGGACCTCCCGTCGCGCGAGGTCCTGCTGGCGCAGGTGGCCGGTGCCATGGCGGCGCCGCTCACCGCCTTGGCGAGCCTCCTGCAGGCCCTGCCGCGCAACCTCGCGTACGGCCTGAAGGCGCTGGCCGAGCAGGGGGGCGGCTGACCCGCCCCGGTGGCCCGGTCCACCCCTCGGCAGCACCACGTCCAGATCCACCCCACGACCACGCCCACGACCCAGCAGAACCCAGCAGAACCCAGCAGATCCCAGAAGAACAAGGAGCACAGATCACCATGGCACTGACCAAGGAAGAGATCCTCGACGGGATCGCCAATCTCACCGTCCTCGAGTTGTCGGAGCTCGTGAAGCTGTTCGAGGAGCGCTTCGGCGTCACTGCAGCGGCACCGGTGGCGGTGGCGGCTGTGCCCAGCGCCGCCGGCTCGGAGGAGGCAGCCGGCGCCGAGGAGGAAAAGACCGAGTTCGACGTCGTGCTCGCTGCGGCGGGGGACAAGAAGATCCAGGTCATCAAGGAGGTCCGCGCCCTGACCAACCTGGGCCTCAAGGAGGCCAAGGACCTGGTCGACAGCGCGCCGAAGCCGCTGCTCGAGAAGGTCTCCAAGGACGAGGCCGAGAAGGCCAGGGCCCAGCTCGAGGCGGCCGGGGCCACTGTCGAGATCAAGTAGGCGCCGGCCGCCCGCCGTCAGCCGCAGCCGGTTCCGCCGCGGCCGGTCGCGCGGCCAGGTGGCCACGGGACCAGCCGGGGACAGCTGTGCGCGGGTGCTTGACGGGACCCCGTCGCATCCGTACCCTGTCCGTGGCAGCCGTGGGGTTGCACACCGGCGCGCACGCGCGTATGCTGTGCGGTTGCCGTGCCCTGTCCTCGCGCCACCCCTATCACCCAAGCCTGAATGACGCGCGCGCTCGCGTCGTGCCGCCCGACCCTCGGGCGTGCCCTGGTGCGCCCGACCGACCGCTCGAGGCACGGGCACCGGCGGACCGCACCGTTGGGGACCGGCGTCGTGCCGGCCACCGCCTCGTCCAGCCACCGACCCCGCACCTGGGAGGAGTAGACCGTTGCCTGCACGGTCCAAGAGCCCGGATCGATTCTCCTTCGCCAACCTCCAGGAGGTCCTGCCCCTGCCGGACCTCATCGCCATCCAGCGCGACTCGTTCCAGTGGTTCCTCGATCGGGGCCTGTCCGAGGCGTTCAGCGACATCAGCCCCATCCAGGACTTCACGGGGCAGCTGAGCCTCGAGCTCGAGTTCGACGCCAGCGACCCCGACCTGCGGCCGCCGCCGAAGTTCTCGGTGGAGGAGTGCCGGGAGAAGGACATGACCTATGCCGCGCCCGTCTTCGTCCGGGCGCGGTTCATGAACGCCCAGACCGGCGAGATCAAGGAGCAGACCGTCTTCATGGGCGACTTTCCCATGATGACGGACCGGGGCACGTTCATCATCAACGGCACCGAGCGCGTGGTGGTCTCCCAGCTCGTGCGCTCGCCGGGGGTGATCTTCCAACCGGGCCGTGACGCCAAGACGATCGTGACCGGCACGATCCACCCGTACCGGGGCGAGTGGATCGAGTTCGACGTGGAGGCCAAGCCCTCCCGCGACGTGACCGCGGGCGCCCGCGTGGCCCGCAAGCGCCGTCTCTCGCTCTTCGTGCTCCTGCGGGCGCTGGGTTATGGCGACGAGGGCTTCCTGTCGCGCTTCGTGCGCCACTTCGACTTCCTCGAGGGCCAGTGGGAGAAGGAGCGGGACCTCGCGCCCACCCAGGAGGAGGCGCTCCTCGAGATCTACAAGCGCGCCCGGCCGGGCGAGCCGCTGTCGGTGGAGGCGGCCCGCGCCTACTTCGAGAACGCGTTCTACAACCCCAAGCGCTACGACCTCACCCGCGTCGGCCGCTACAAGCTCAACCGCAAGCTCGGTCCCGAGATCGAGCGGATCTCCCAGCTGCTCGACGTCGAGCTCGAGCGGCCCGACCCCAACCAGGGCGTGCTCAGCCCCTCGGAGATCCTCGCCACCGCGACCTACATGCTCCACCTGGCAGACGGCGAGTCCGGGTACCGCATCGACGACCAGGACCACTTCGCCAACCGGCGCATCCGGTCGGTGGGCGAGCTCATCCAGAACCAGGTCCGGGTGGGGCTGTCGCGCATGGAGCGCGTGGTGCGGGAGCGCATGACCACCCAGGACGTGGAGGCCATCACCCCGCAGACCTTGATCAACATCCGGCCGGTGGTGGCCGCCATCAAGGAATTCTTCGGCACCAGCCAGCTGAGCCAGTTCATGGACCAGAACAACCCGCTGTCGGGCCTGGCTCACAAGCGGCGGCTTTCCGCGTTGGGCCCCGGCGGCCTGTCACGTGAGCGGGCCGGGTTCGAGGTGCGGGACGTGCACAGCTCCCACTACGGGCGGATGTGCCCCATCGAGACGCCCGAGGGTCCCAACATCGGATTGATCGGGGCGCTGGCGACCTACGCCCGGGTCAACGAGTACGGCTTCATCGAGACCCCGTACCGCAAGGTGGTCGACGGCCGCGTCACGGACGAGATCGTCTACCTCGCCGCCGACGAGGAGGAAGAGCACGTCATCGCCCAGGCCAACGCCAAGCTCGACGCCCAGGGCCGTTTCGTCGAGGACCGTGTCCTGGTCCGGCGCGGTCCCCAGGGGGCGGGGGTGCGCGTGGGCGCCACGTCCACCTCCTATGGGACCACCAGCGAGATCGACTACGTGCCGCCGGCCGAGGTCGACCTCATGGACGTGTCCACCAAGCAGATCGTGTCGGTGTCAACGGCGCTCATCCCCTTCGTCGAGCACGACGACGCCAACCGGGCCCTCATGGGCGCCAACATGCAGAAGCAGGCAGTGCCGCTGGTGGTGCCCGAGGCGCCCTACATCGGTACCGGCGTCGAGGCACGTGCCGCCCAGGACGCGGGCGACGTCGTGCTGGCCGAGGGCGACGGCACGGTGATCGAGGTCGCCGGCGACCACGTGGTCGTCGAGTACCGGACCGGTCAGAAAGACCGCGCCGGTCAGGAGCTCGGACGGCGGACCTACCGGCTGGCCAAGTTCCACCGCTCCAACCAGAACACCTGCATCAACCAGAAGGTGGTGGTCGACGAGGGCCAGAAGGTCGCCGCCGGCGACGTGCTGGCCGACGGGCCGGCCACCCACAACGGCGAGCTGGCGCTGGGCAAGAACCTGCTGGTGGCCTTCATGCCGTGGGAGGGCTACAACTTCGAGGACGCCATCATCCTCTCCGAGCGCCTGGTGCGCGACGACGTCCTCACCTCGATCCACATCGAGGAGCACGAGGTGGATGCCCGGGACACCAAGCTCGGGGCGGAGGAGATCACCCGCGACATCCCCAACCTCTCCGAGGAGATCCTCGCCGACCTCGACGAGCGGGGCATCATCCGCATCGGCGCCGAGGTCGGCCCCGGGGACGTGCTGGTGGGGAAGGTCACTCCCAAGGGCGAGACGGAGCAGACCCCCGAGGAGCGGCTCCTGCGCGCCATCTTCGGCGAGAAGGCGCGCGAGGTGCGCGACACCTCGCTGAAGGTGCCCCACGGCGAGGAAGGCAAGGTCATCGACGTCCGCGTGTTCTCCCGCGAGGACTCCCACGAGCTCCCTCCGGGGGTCAACCAGCTGGTGCGGGTGTACGTGGCGCAGAAGCGCAAGATCTCCGAGGGCGACAAGCTCGCCGGGCGCCACGGCAACAAGGGCGTGATCTCGAAGATCCTGCCCATCGAGGACATGCCCTTCCTGGCCGACGGCACGCCGGTGGACATCATCCTCAACCCGCTCGGCGTCCCCAGCCGCATGAACGTGGGCCAGGTGCTCGAGTCGCACCTCGGGTACGCGGCCCGCTGGGGGTGGGACGGCGTCGAGGCCCACAACCCGCCCGTGCGCGGCACCGAGTCCAAGACCCGCCCGCGCACCGATCCGGCGGTGTGGGTGGCCACGCCGGCGTTCGACGGCGCCCACTGGGACGAGGAGGAGGACGCGGGCCAGCACCCCACCATCAAGCAGGTGTTCGAGCGGCTGCGCCCGGACTCGGCTGATGGCGCCGCCCGTCTGATCGGGCCCGACGGCAAGGCCACGCTCTACAACGGGCGGACGGGCGAGCCCTACGACAACCCGATCTCCGTGGGCTACGTCTACATCCTGAAGCTGGCCCACCTGGTCGACGACAAGATCCACGCTCGCTCCACGGGGCCCTACTCGATGATCACCCAGCAGCCCCTGGGCGGCAAGGCACAGTTCGGCGGGCAGCGCTTCGGCGAGATGGAGGTGTGGGCCCTCGAGGCGTACGGCGCGGCCTACGCCCTCCAGGAGCTGCTCACCATCAAGTCGGACGACGTGCTCGGCCGGGTCAAGGTGTACGAGGCCATCGTGAAGGGCGAGAACATCCCCGAGCCGGGGATCCCCGAGAGCTTCAAGGTGCTCATCAAGGAGATGCAGTCGCTCTGCCTCAACGTCGAGGTCCTGTCGACCACGGGTGAGGAGATCGAGATGCGCGAGCTCGACGAGGACGTCTTCCGGACGGCCGAGGAGCTCGGGATCGACATCAGCCGGCCCGAACGGGGGTCGGACGAGGAGGACGAGCGCCGCGCTGCGGAGAGGAGCTTCTAGCCGTGCTGGACGTGAACGACTTCGACCAGCTGCGCATCGGCCTGGCGACCGCGGACGCCATCCGGTCGTGGTCCAACGGGGAGGTCAAGAAGCCCGAGACCATCAACTACCGGACGCTGCGTCCCGAGAAGGACGGGCTGTTCTGCGAGAAGATCTTCGGTCCCACCAAGGACTGGGAGTGCTACTGCGGCAAGTACAAGCGCGTCCGCTTCCGGGGCATCATCTGCGAGCGCTGCGGGGTCGAGGTCACCCGGTCGAAGGTCCGCCGCGAGCGGATGGGCCACATCGAACTGGCGGCGGCCGTCGTCCACATCTGGTACCTGCGGGGTACCCGCAGCTGGCTCGCCTACCTCCTCACTGGTACCGAAGCCCGTGAGGAGCTGAAGGCGAAGCAGCTCGAGAAGGTCATCTACTTCGCCGCCAACCTGGTGACCTGGGTGGACGAGGAGCGGCGGCACGAGGACCTGCCGGCCCTGGAAGGGGAGCTCGCCGACGAGATCGCCCAGATCGAGCGCCAGCGCGACCTGGAGATCGACCGCCGATTCAAGGCTCTCGAGGAGGAGCTGGCCCAGCTCGAGGCGAGCGGGGCCAAGGAGGCCGAGCTCAAGGCCCGCCAGCGGGTGGCCGAGCGCGAGATCGCAGCGGTGCGCGAGCGCGCCGACGCGGAGATCGACCTCGCCCGGCGCGCCTTCGACGAGTTCCGGGACCTGTTCCCCCGCAAGATCATCGAGGACGAGCTGCTCTGGCGCGAGCTGAAGGTGCGCTACGAGGAGTACTTCGAGGGCGGTATGGGCGCCGAGGCCATCGCCCGCCTCATCGACCGCATCGACCTCGATGCCGAGGAGGCCAAGCTCCGCGAGGCCATCGACGCCACCGACGGGCGCCGGCCGCTGTCCGCGCAACGCCGCCAGAAGGCCATCAAGCGCCTGAAGATCGTGTCCGCGTTCAACCGGCGTGACGAGCACGGCAGGCGGATCAACGACCCCCGGGCCATGATCCTCGAGGTCGTGCCGGTGATCCCGCCGGACCTGCGCCCCATGGTCCAGCTCGACGGTGGCCGGTTCGCCACCTCGGACCTCAACGACCTCTACCGGCGGGTCATCAACCGGAACAACCGGCTCAAGCGCCTCCTGGACCTGGGTGCGCCCGAGATCATCATCAACAACGAGAAGCGCATGCTCCAGGAGGCGGTCGACGCCCTCTTCGACAACGGCCGCCGGGGCCGGCCGGTGACGGGGCCCGGCAACCGCCCGCTCAAGAGCCTGTCCGACATGTTGAAGGGCAAGCAGGGGCGCTTCCGCCAGAACCTCCTGGGCAAGCGGGTCGACTACTCGGGCCGTTCGGTCATCGTCATCGGGCCCAACCTCGAGCTGCACCAGTGCGGCCTGCCCAAGCTCATGGCGCTCGAGCTGTTCAAGCCCTTCGTCATGAAGCGCCTGGTGGACCTGGAGCTGGCCCAGAACATCAAGTCGGCCAAGCGCATGGTCGAGCGGCGCCGGCCGCAGGTGTGGGACGTCCTCGAGGACGTCATCAAGGAGCACCCGGTCCTGCTGAACCGTGCCCCCACGCTCCACCGCCTGGGGATCCAGGCCTTCGAGCCGGTGCTGGTCGAGGGCAAGGCCATCCAGATCCACCCGCTCGTGTGCACGGCGTTCAACGCCGACTTCGACGGCGACCAGATGGCGGTCCACCTGCCGCTGTCGGCCGAGGCCCAGGCCGAGGCCCGCGTGCTCATGCTGTCGGCCAACAACATCCTCTCCCCGGCGACGGGCCGCCCCATCACCGTGCCCACCCAGGACATGGTGTTCGGCGCCTACTACCTCACCCTGGCCGTCGACGGCGCCAAGGGCGAGGGCCGGGTGTTCCGCCGGGCCTACGAGGTGGAGCGGGCCTTCGACGAGGGCGATCTCGACCTGCACGCCAAGATCGTGCTGCGCCCCCAGCCGGGCACCTCGCTGCACGCGGCTGTCCTCCGGGGCCTGGCCGCTGCCAACGGGGCGGCGGGGGCGAACGGGTCCGCGCCGTCGGCGGCGGCGGGCTCGGGTGAGGGCGACGAGCAGGCCGTGTCCATCCAGACCACGCCGGGCCGGGTGTTCTTCAACGGCGCCCTGCCCAAGGGCTTCCGGTTCGTCAACGACGTCGTGGGCAAGCGCAACACGCCCATCGGGGCCATCGTGGAGGAGATCGCCGCCACGCACCCCAAGCACGTGGTCGCCAGCAGCCTGGACCGGATCAAGGCGCTCGGCTTCCGCTTCGCCGCCCAGTCAGGACTGACGATCTCGATCGACGACGTCCGCACGCCCCCCGAGAAGGCCGCCATCCTCGACCGCTACGAGCGCGAGGCGGAGAAGGCCGAAACCCAGTTCAAGCGGGGCATCATCACCGACGACGAGCGGCGCCAGAAGGAGATCGAGATCTGGACGTCGGCTACGTCCGAGGTCGGGCGGGCCATGGAGAAGAGCCTGTCGGGCATGGCCTTCAACCCGCTCGACATGATGGTCGACTCCGGTGCCCGGGGGAACGCCCAGCAGATCCGCCAGATCGCCGGCATGAAGGGCCTCGTGTCCAATCCCCGGGGCGAGATGATCCCGAGGCCCATCAAGTCGTCGTTCCGTGAGGGCCTGTCGGTGCTGGAGTACTTCATCTCCACCCACGGAGCCCGCAAGGGCCTGGCCGACACCGCGCTGCGTACAGCGGACTCGGGCTACCTCACCCGCCGGCTGGTGGACGTGGCCCAGGAGCTGATCGTGCGCGTCGAGGACTGCGGCACGGCGCGGGGCATCTGGATCGACGGCGTGGTGCCCGACGAGCCAGGGCGGCGCTCGTACCTCGAGACGCGCGCCTACGGGCGGGTGCTGGCCGAGGACGTCGCCCTGGGTGACGGCGAGGTCCTCGCCGCGGGCACCCTGCTCGACGACGACCTGGTGGCCCGCCTGCGCGACGACCCCTCCGTGCACCGCGTCCGCGTGCGCTCCGTGCTGACCTGCGAAGCCGAGCACGGGGTGTGCGCCATGTGCTACGGACAGTCGCTGGCGACCGGCCGGCTCATCGAGTTGGGCGAGGCGGTGGGCGTCATCGCAGCGCAGTCGATCGGCGAGCCCGGCACCCAGCTCACCATGCGGACGTTCCACACCGGCGGCGTGGTGGGCGAGGACATCACCCACGGCCTGCCCCGGGTGGTCGAGCTGTTCGAGGCCCGCACCCCCAAGGGCGCTGCCGTCCTGGCGCGCCACTCGGGCGTGGTCCGCATCGCCGACGAGGAGGGCGACCGGCGTGTCACCGTGGTCGCCGACGACGGGACCGAGGAGTCCTACACGGTGTCGGCCCGGGCCCATCTCGAGGTGGCCGACGGCCAGCAGGTGAACGCCGGCGACGCGCTGGTGGAGGGTCCCAAGGACCCCAAGGAGCTGCTGGACGTCAAGGGCATCCGCGAGACCCAGCAGTACCTGGTGGAGGAGGTGCAGAAGGTCTACCGGGACCAGGGCGTCTCCATCCACGACAAGCACATCGAGCTCATCGTGCGCCAGATGCTGCGCCGGGTGCTGGTGGCCGAGCCCGGTGACGCCCCCTTCCTGCCGGGCGAGCGCGTCGACGCCCAGGTGTACGCCGAGGTCAACCGGGGCCTGGTGCAAGAGGGCAAGCGACCGGCCGAGGGCCGTCCCGAGCTCATGGGCATCACCAAGGCGTCGCTGGCCACCGACTCGTGGCTGTCGGCAGCCTCCTTCCAGGAGACGACCCGGGTGCTGACCGAGGCCGCCATCGAGGGGCGCTCGGATCGCCTGTTCGGCCTGAAGGAGAACATCATCATCGGCAAGCTGATCCCGGCGGGCACGGGGATGGAGCGGTACCGGACCATCGCCGTCGATCTGCCCGAGGCCGCCGGCCTCTCCCTGCGTACCTACGGGTTCGAGGGGGAGACCGAGGACCTGGCCGCCTGGCTGCGCGACGTGGGGAGCCCGGCCGGATCGGGCTACCAGGCCGCCGGCGACGACGCCTACGGTGCCTACGGCGACGGCGGCTACGGCAGCGGCGCGGGCGGCTACGACGGCGGGTTCGAGGTGCCGGGCTTCGCCGACACGGGCGGGTCCAGCCCCTCGTGGACGGGTGCCGAGCCGCAGCCGGGTGGTCCCACCCCCGAGGGCGAGGACCAGCTCGAGGCCGGGGCCTGACGCCGCCGACCCGTCCCGCCCCTCACCAGCTCCTCATCGTCTCCTGGCCGCGTGCTCACCGCAGGCGACGATGTCCTGGGTGCCAGCCCGGCGGGGGGACCCACCGGGTGGTGACGGAGCCGGCCGCGTCGGCGCCGTCCCCGGCACCCGCCGGGACGGCAGCCGGCCGGCCCAGCGCAGAGGAGGCGACCATGAGGATCCGGGCGACCCGGCTGACGTTCCCCAGGTTCACCCGGTGCCTGGGCCGGGCCCGTTGGCGCCAGGCGCACACGGCCGAAACCGGCACCTGCGAGGTGCCTGGTGGGCCCCTGGCGTGGCGGGCGGTCCAGGCCCGGCACCGGGCGGCGTGCTGAACGGCGCGCACCTGTCCACCGCGAACCTCCCGCCCCCACCGGGCTGACGGCGTGCACCCGTTTGCCCAGGCCCGCCGGGGCGTCTAGCATGTCGCCTCTGCGCCGGCACGCCTGCGGGCCCGGTGCGTGACGCTGCCGGCTCCGGCGAGCCCTGTGCAGCGGCCCGAGCAGTTCTCCGAGTCGAGCGACCACGAGGTCACGCGTGCCCACCATCGAGCAGCTGGTGCGAAAGGGCCGGTCCACCAAGCCGGCCAAGACCAAGACCCCCGCGCTGAAGGGTGCACCCCAGCGGCGGGGTGTGTGCACGCGGGTGTTCACCACCACACCGAAGAAGCCGAACTCGGCCCTGCGCAAGGTGGCCCGGGTCCGCCTCACCAGCGGTGTGGAGGTCAGCGCGTACATCCCGGGCGTGGGCCACAACCTCCAGGAGCACTCGATCGTCCTGGTCCGCGGTGGCCGGGTCAAGGACCTCCCCGGGGTGCGCTACAAGGTGATCCGCGGGGCCTTGGACGCCGCCGGCGTGCGTGAGCGCAGCCAGGCCCGGTCGCGCTACGGCGCCAAGAAGGAGTCCTGAGGTGCCCCGCAGTGGACCGGCCCCCCGCCGGGAGCTGACCCCCGACCCCGTCTTCCGGTCGGTGCTGGTCACCCAGGTGGTGAACAAGGTGCTGTCGCGGGGCAAGCGGACGTTGGCCGAGCGCATCGTCTACCGGGCCCTCGACCTGGTGCGCGAGCGGACCAACTCGGATCCCGTCTCGATCCTCAAGCGCGCCGTGGAGAACACCCGGCCCGAGCTCGAGGTACGCAGCCGCCGGGTGGGTGGTGCCACCTACCAGGTCCCGGTGGAGGTGCGGCCTCGGCGCGCCACCACCCTGGCCATCCGCTGGCTCGTGGGCTACGCCCGCCAGCGCCGCGAGAAGACCATGGCCGAGCGGCTGGCCGGCGAGCTCCTCGACGCGGCCAACGGGACGGGAGCTGCGGTCAAGCGGCGGGAGGACCTGCACAAGATGGCCGAGTCCAACAAGGCCTTCGCCCACTACCGCTGGTGATCCCGGCAGGGTGCCGGGCCGTTCCCGGTACCCTGCCCCTGTGGCTGCACGCGCCGCCGGCGCTGTAGCACCGACCCACTCCGATCGACCGAGAGCACGAGCACCATGGCCGACCCACGCCCCATCCGAGAGTTCCCCCTCGCCAGGACCCGCAACATCGGGATCATGGCCCACATCGACGCGGGCAAGACCACCACGACCGAACGGATCCTGTACTACACGGGCAAGAACTACAAGATCGGCGAGGTCCACGAGGGTGCCGCCACCATGGACTGGATGATCCAGGAGCAGGAGCGGGGCATCACCATCACCTCGGCTGCCACCACCTGCAAGTGGCGCGACTGCTGGATCAACATCATCGACACGCCCGGCCACGTGGACTTCACCGTGGAGGTGGAGCGCTCCCTGCGCGTCCTCGACGGGGCGGTCGCCGTGTTCGACGCCGTGGCCGGCGTCGAGCCCCAGACCGAAACGGTGTGGCGCCAGGCCAACAAGTACAACGTGCCGCGCATCTGCTTCGTCAACAAGATGGACCGGATCGGTGCCGACTTCGGTCGGACCGTGGAGATGATCCGCGACCGGCTCGAGGCCAACCCGGCCGTAGTGCAGCTGCCGGTCGGGGCCGAGGGCGGGTTCCAGGGCGTCGTGGACCTCCTCGCCATGCAGGCGCTGCTGTGGGAGGAGGGCATGGGCGAGAAATGGCGGGAGGAGCCCATTCCCGCCGAGCTTTCGACCGAGGCCGAGGACGCCCGCCACCAGCTCATCGACGTCCTGTCCAACTACGACGACGCCCTGACGGAGAAGTACGTGGGCGACGAGGAGATCACCGCCGACGACCTGCGCCGGGCCCTGCGCCGGGCCACGGTCGCCGGCCAGGTGGTCCCCGTCCTCTGCGGCTCGGCCTTCAAGAACAAGGGGGTCCAGCCCCTCCTCGACGCCGTGGTCGACTACCTGCCGAGCCCGCTCGACATCCCGCCCACCACCGGCACCACGCCCAAGGGCGAGCCGGTGGAGCGCCGCCAGGACGACGCCGAGCCCTTCGCCGCCCTTGCGTTCAAGATCATGACCGACCCCTACGTGGGCAAGCTGACCTACCTGCGGGTGTACTCGGGCACCTTGACCAAGGGCTCGACCGTCCTCAACTCGACCAAGGACCGCAAGGAGCGGGTGGGGCGCATCCTGCAGATGCACGCCAACCACCGCGAGGACAAGGACGCCATCTTCACCGGCGACATCGTGGCCGTGGTGGGGCTCAAGAACACCACCACGGGAGACACCCTGTGCGACCCGGACCATCCGGTGGTGCTCGAGGCGCTCGAGTTCCCCGAGCCGGTCATCCACGTGGCCGTCGAGCCCAAGACCAAGGCCGACCAGGACAAGCTCTCCAAGGCCCTCTACGCCCTGTCCGAGGAGGATCCCACCTTCCGGGTCCGCACCGACGAGGAGACGGGCCAGACCGTCATCTCCGGAATGGGCGAATTGCACCTCGAGGTGCTCGTCGACCGCATGCTGCGGGAATTCTCGGTGGACGCCAACGTGGGCAAACCGCAGGTCGCCTACCGCGAGACCATCCGCAAGGCAGTGGAGCGGGTCGAGGCCCGCTACGTGCGCCAGACCGGCGGCCGGGGCCAGTACGGCCACGTGGTCATCAACCTCGAGCCCACCGGACCCGGTGGGGGCTACGAGTTCATCGACAAGATCACCGGGGGGGTCATCCCCAAGGAGTACATCCCGGCCGTCGACGCCGGCATCCAGGAGGCCCTCACCAACGGGGTCCTCGCCGGCTACCCCATGGTCGACGTCCGGGTCACCTTGGTCTTCGGCTCGTACCACGAGGTCGACTCCTCGGAGATGGCCTTCAAGATCGCCGGCTCGATGGCCGTCAAGGAAGCCGCGCAGAAGGCCAGCCCGGTCCTGCTGGAACCGGTCATGGCGGTGGAGGTGGTGACTCCCGAGGAGTACATGGGCGACGTCATCGGGGACCTCTCCTCCCGCCGGGGCAAGGTCGAGGGCATGGAGCAGCGGGGCGCCAACCACGTGATCCGGGCGCTCGTCCCACTGGCCGACATGTTCGGCTACGCTACCGACCTGCGTTCGCGGACCCAGGGCCGTGCCACGTACACCATGCAGTTCAGCGCGTACCACGAGGTGCCGGACTCGATCGCCCGTGAGATCATCGCGAGGGCCCGGGGCGAGTAGGGACCGGGCCGCAGGCGGTGCCGGGCGCCCAGCGGGATGACCGGTCCGGGGCCGCCGGCGACCGACGATCACGACAACCGACCACCCGTGGCGGGCCGAGGGGCCCGCCCGACGAACCAGGAACCGGAGCAGGAGCCATGGCCAAGCAGAAGTTCGAGCGGACCAAGCCCCACGTCAACATCGGCACGATGGGCCACATCGACCACGGCAAGACCACGCTCACCGCGGCCATCACCAAGGTCCTGTCCGAGCAGAACCCCAACGTGACCTTCACGCCCTTCGACCAGATCGACAAGGCGCCGGAGGAGAAGCAGCGGGGCATCACGATCTCCATCGCGCACGTCGAGTACGAGACGGAGAAGCGCCACTACGCCCACGTCGACATGCCGGGCCACGCCGACTACATCAAGAACATGATCACGGGCGCCGCCCAGGTCGACGGCGCCATCCTGGTCGTGTCGGCGGCCGATGGCCCCATGCCCCAGACGCGTGAGCACGTGCTGCTCGCCCGGCAGGTGGGCGTGCCCTACATCGTGGTGGCCCTGAACAAGGCCGACATGGTCGACGACGAGGAGCTGCTCGACCTCGTCGAGCTCGAAGTCCGGGAGCTGCTCACCCAGTACGAGTTCCCGGGCGACGACGTCCCGGTTGTCCGGGTGAGCGCGCTCAAGGCGCTCGAGGGCGACCCGGAGTGGACGCCGAAGATCCTCGAGCTCATGGCGGCGGTGGACGAGTACATCCCCGAGCCCGAGCGTCCCATCGACAAGCCGTTCCTCATGCCGATCGAGGACGTCATGTCCATCACCGGCCGTGGCACCGTGGTCACCGGCAAGGTCGAGCAGGGCACGGTCAAGGTGGGCGAGGAGGTCGAGATCGTCGGCCTGCGGCCCACCCAGAAGACGACCGTCACCGGCGTGGAGATGTTCCGCAAGCTCCTCGACGAGGGTCGGGCAGGCGACAACATCGGCGCGCTGCTGCGGGGCACCAAGAAGGAGGACGTGGAGCGGGGCCAGGTTCTGGCCAAGCCGGGCTCGATCACCCCGCACACCAACTTCGAGGCCAGCGTGTACGTGCTCACCAAGGAGGAAGGCGGTCGCCACAAGCCGTTCTTCAACAACTACCGGCCGCAGTTCTACTTCCGCACCACGGACGTGACCGGCACGATCACGCTGCCGGAGGGCACGGAGATGGTGATGCCTGGCGACAACACCGAGATGACGGTCGAGCTCCAGAAGCCGATCGCCATGGACGAGGGGCTGCTGTTCGCCATCCGCGAGGGTGGCCGCACCGTCGGCTCGGGCCGCGTCACCAAGATCGTCAAGTAGCCCGGCTGCAGGACCGACCGAGGGAGCGTGCCGTGGCGGACGCCAGCCGACAGAAGATCCGGATCAGGCTGAAGGCCTACGACCACGAGGTCCTCGACCAGTCGACGGAGAAGATCGTCCAGACGGTGCTCCGGACCCAGGCCAAGGTGCAGGGGCCCGTGCCCCTGCCCACCGAGAAGCACCGCTACACGGTGATCCGCTCCCCCCACAAGTACAAGGACAGCCGCGAGCACTTCGAGATGCGGGTGCACAAGCGACTGGTGGACATCGTGGAGCACACGCCCAAGACCGTGGACTCCCTCCAGCGTCTGGACCTGCCGGCGGGCGTCGACATCGAGATCAAGATCCAGAACGTCTGACGCACAGCGCGGTGGTTCCCCTCCGGGGGACCACCCACCGGAGCGATGCTCCTCGCCCTGGAGACCCAGCGGCGGAACCGGTCCCGGGCGGCCCACGGCGGCGTCCGGCGCTGGCGGGTGTCGCCCGCGCGGTGTAGAGTTGCCCCCCGGCCGATCCGGCCAGACGACCGAATCGACGTCCCCGAGCGCCCGCCGGGCATCGGCGGGGACCTCGGGGCACAACCTGGCGAGCGCTCCGCTCGGGATCTCCCGGGCGGAGCGTTGGCGTGCGAGGCGGGTACCCACCGGGTGCCCGCGCCAGATGGGTCTGGCAGCCGTGCCGGACCCGACGAGGACGGAAGGACCGCCCGACTGTGGCAACGAAGGCGATCGTCGGCGAGAAGGTCGGCATGACCCAGGTGTGGGACGACCAGCACCGTGCCGTTCCGGTCACGGTGCTCAAGGTCGCGCCCGTGCGGGTCGTGCAGGTCAAGACCGCCGAGGGTGACGGCTACAGCGCACTGCAGGTGACCTGGGGCGTCCGCCGGGCCACCACCTTGACCCGACCCGAGCTGGGGCACTACGCCCGGGCCGGGGTCGAGCCTGGGCGGCGCCTGGTGGAGCTGCGCATCGACGACACCAGCGGGTACGAGGTCGGCCAGGAGCTCACCGCCGACCTCCTCTCGCCCGGCGAGCGCGTGGACGCCATCGCCGTCTCCAAGGGCAAGGGGTTCGCCGGCGGCATGAAGCGCCACAACTTCAAGGGCCAGGGGGCTTCCCACGGCAACCACAAGAAGCACCGCGCCCCAGGTTCGGTGGGCGCCTGTGCCACTCCCGCCCGGGTGTTCAAGGGCACGCGCATGGCCGGGCGCCACGGCGGGCGCCAGGTCACCACCTTGAACCTCGAGGTGGTCCAGGCCGACCCCGACCGGCAGCTGGTCTTGGTGAAGGGAGCTGTACCCGGTCCGCGGGGAGCGGTCGTCGTGCTGCGCGACACGGTCAAGCAACGCGCCACGCGCAACGGCTCGGCCGGAGGTGCCCGGTGAGCGCCGCCCCGGCCACCGCCGCCCGGCTCCCCCTGCGCCGTGAGCGCCCGGCCCCGGTGCACCGGCGCGCCCCGCGCTATCGCACCGACGGCACCGTGCTGGGCGAGGTCGAGCTCGACCCCGAGGTCTTCGGCCTGGAGCCCAACGTGGCCGTGATGCACCAGGTGGTCACGGCCCAACTGGCGGCGGCCCGTGCCGGCACCCAGTCGACCCGGACCCGGGCCGAGGTGTCCGGCGGCGGGGCGAAGCCGTTTCGCCAGAAGGGCACCGGCCGCGCCCGCCAGGGCTCCATCCGTGCCCCGCAGTGGACGGGGGGCGGCATCGCGCTGGGCCCCAAGCCACGCGACTACCGGCAGCGGACCCCGAAGAAGATGGTGCGCCTGGCCCTGCGTTCGGCCCTGTCCGACCGGGCAGGCGAGGGCCGTATCGCCGTGGTGGACCGCTGGACGTTCGAGGTGCCGCGGACCAAGGAGGCGGTGTCGGTCCTCGAGGCGCTCGGCCTGGCCGGCCGGATCCTGGTGGTCGTGGGACCGGAGGACGTCGTGGCCGAGCGCTCCTTCGCCAACCTCCCCAGGGTCCAGGTGCTGCCGGCGTCCGAGCTCAACACCTACGACGTCCTGCGCAGCGACTGGGTGCTCTTCACCGACGCCACCCTGCCTGGGACCAACGAGCAGCGGCCCGCTCCCGTCGCTGACGAGGGACGACGTGCCGGGTCGGCGCCCGCCGACGCGGCACCTGACGAGGCCGGACCCGCCGACGCGAGCGCGCCCGAAGGGACCGATGCCTCTCGCGACGGCCGGCCGGCCGACGGCGAGGAAGGGAGCGAGGGGTGAAGGACGCCTCCCAGGTGCTGCTGCGGCCCGTGGTGTCGGAGAAGTCCTACGGGCTCATGGAGAACGGGGTCTACGTCTTCGTGGTTGCTCCCGACGCCACCAAGATCGAGGTACGCGCTGCCGTCGAGCAGACCTTCGGCGTGCGCGTTGCCCGGGTCAACACGCTCAACCGCAAGGGCAAGCGCCGGCGCAATCGGCGGACCAACACCTTCGGGACGCGCCCGGACACCAAGCGGGCCGTGGTGACCTTGCACGCCGGCGACCGCATCGACCTGTTCGAGAAGAGCTGAGAGGACGCCGATGCCCCTGCGCAAGCGCAAGCCGACCAGCGCCGGCCGCCGGTTCCAGTCCGTGTCGGACTTCGCCGAGATCACGCGGGCGCGGCCGGAGAAGTCGCTGCTCGCCCCCAAGCCCTCCACTGGCGGTCGCAACAGCTACGGCCGCAAGACCGCCCGCCACCGCGGTGGCGGCCACAAGCAGCAGTACCGCATCATCGACTTCAAGCGCGACAAGGACGGGGTACCGGCCAAGGTGGCGGCCATCGAGTACGACCCCAACCGCAACGCCCGGATCGCGCTGCTGCACTATTACGACGGGGAGAAGCGCTACATCCTGGCCCCCGCGCAAGTGAAGGTGGGCGACGTCCTCCAAAGCGGCCAGGGTGCGGAGATCCGTCCCGGTAACGCCCTGCCCTTGCGCTACATCCCGGTTGGTTCCACGGTGCACAACATCGAGCTTCGTCCGGGCCAGGGCGGCAAGCTGGCTCGTGGCGCCGGGATGGGCGCGCAACTGGTTGCCAAGGAGGGTGCCTACGCCACCGTGCGGCTGCCCTCTACCGAGATGCGGCGGGTGCCCATCGACTGCCGCGGCACCTTGGGAGAGGTGGGCAACCCCGAGGCGGAGCTGGTCTCGATCGGCAAGGCCGGCCGCAACCGCTGGCGCGGTGTGCGCCCCCAGACTCGTGGCGTGGCCATGAACCCCGTCGACCACCCCCTCGGTGGCGGCGAAGGGAAATCCTCCGGTGGCCGCCACCCGGTGTCGCCCTGGGGCAAGCCCGAGGGCCGTACCCGGGCACGACACAAGCCGTCCGACAAGCTCATCGTGCGCCGGCGCCGCGCCCGCGGCGGCCGGCGGTGAGCCGGTGAGGAATCCCAAGGGAGCACCGCACCATGCCGCGTAGCCTGAAGAAGGGGCCCTTCGTCGACGAGCACCTGCTCAAGAAGGTCGACGCCCTCAACGCCGCCAACGAGAAGCGGGTCATCAAGACCTGGTCCCGGCGGTCGACCATCATCCCGGACATGGTCGGCCACACCTTTGCCGTTCACGACGGGCGCAAGCACGTCCCGGTCTACGTCACCGAGTCCATGGTGGGGCACAAGCTGGGCGAGTTCGTCCCGACGCGCACCTTCAAGTACCACGCCGGCCAGGAACGGCAGGGGAGGCGCTGACGTGCCCGGTCCCAAGACCAACGAACGTCCCGGCACCCGGGCGGTGCTGCGCCACTACCGCATGTCGGCCACCAAGGCCCGGCAGGTCCTCGACCTCGTCCGGGGCCTCGAGGTCGACCGGGCCGACGAGCTGCTGCGTTCCACCCCGCGCGAGGCGGCCCGAGTGGTGAGCAAGGTCCTGGCCTCGGCCGTGGCCAATGCGCGCAACAACGACGGCCTCGAGCCCGACGAGCTGTACATCGCGGCCTGCTACGCGGACGAAGGGGCCACCGCGAAGCGGTGGCGCCCGCGGGCGAGGGGGCGTGCCACCCGTATCCGCAAGCGCACCTGCCACATCACCGTGATTGTGGCCCGGCTTCCCGAGGACCGCCTCGAGCGGCGGCGGGCCCGCCAGGCGGCTGCCGCCGGTGCCCTGCGCGCCCGGCGGGTGGCCGCATCGCGCCGGGCCGAGCCCACCGGGGCCGCCGAGGCGCAGGCCGGTGCCGAGGCGCAGGCCGAGGAGACCGGAGCATCCACCGCTGCGGACCAAGGTGCGGCGGCCGAGGCAACCCGGGGCAACCGGGCCACGCGCCGGGCACGGGCCCGCGGCAAGCTGCCCGCCGAGGAGCCCGCCGGCGACGAGGGCCCCACCGGCGAGGCTGACCAGGGCGCGGGCGGCAATGCGGCAGGGGACCCGTCCGCCGAGGTGACGGCCGCCGACGACACGGGCGCCGACGACACGGGCGCCGAGGACATGGCCGCCGACGACACAGTTGCCGACGACACAGTTGCCGAGGACGCGGTTGCCGAGGACGCGGTTGCCGAGGACGCAGGGGGCGGACCCGCCGCCGGACCGGGCGGTGAGGCAGAGGAGAAGGACTGAATCATGGGGCAGAAGGTCAACCCGTACGGGTTCCGCCTCGGCGTGACCACCGATTGGAAGTCGCGCTGGTTCGAGGACCGCAACTACCAGGACTTCGTCGTCGAGGACTGGAAGATCCGCGACTACCTCACCTCCCAGCTGGAGGCGGCGGCGGTCAGCCGCATCGAGATCGAGCGCACCCGTGACCGCCTGCGGGTGGACATCCACACCGCGCGCCCGGGCATCGTGATCGGGCGCCGCGGCGCCGAGGCGGACCGGCTCAAGAAGAAGCTGGAGGAGATCACCGGGCTGCGCAACCGGATCCAGCTCAACATCCAGGAGATCAAGCAGCCGGAGCTCGACGCTGCCCTCATCGCCCAGAGCATCGCCGACCAGCTCAGCCGACGGGTGGCGTTCCGCCGGGCCATGAAGCGGGCCATGCAGACCGTCACGAAGGCCGGCGCCCAGGGGGTGCGGGTGCAGTGCGCCGGTCGCCTGGGTGGTTCCGAGATGGCCAGGCGCGAGGGCTACCGCGAGGGCAGGGTACCGCTGCACACGCTGCGGGCCGACATCGACTACGGCTTCCGTGAGGCCCGTACCACCTTCGGCCGCATCGGCGTGAAGGTGTGGATCTACAAGGGCGACATCCTCCCCTACAAGCTCTCCTCCGAGGAGAAGATCTCCCGCGAGGCGGCCATGGCCGCGGGCGAGACCTCCGGCCAGGCGCGCCCGCGCCGGCTGATCACGGCCGGTGGCGGTCGCCGGCGGGCCGAGCAGGGTGAGCCAGGGTCGGCTGCCGCCGCCACCCCCGCCCCGTCGGCAGCGGCCGTGGCCGAAACGCCGGATGTGGAGCCCGAGTCGGCGCTGGCGCCGTTGCCGGGCAGCGGGCCGGTGCCGGGCGAGGACGACCTCGAGCGCCTGCTGGCCGAGGAGGAGGAGATCGAGCGCCGTACGCGCATCGAGCACCACGAGGCACCGCACTTCCGCAAGGAGCCCGACTGATGCTGATGCCCCGCAAGGTCAAGCACCGCAAGCAGCAGCGCGGTCGGCTCACCGGGGCCGCCAAGGGTGGCACCACGGTCAATTTCGGCGACTTCGGCATCCAGGCGCTCGAGCCGGGCTGGCTCACGGCTCGTCAGATCGAGGCCGCCCGGATCGCCATGACGAGGCACGTGCGCCGCGGTGGCAAGGTGTGGATCCGCGTCTTCCCCGACAAGCCCGTGACCCAGAAGCCGGCCGAGACGCGCATGGGCTCGGGCAAGGGCAACCCCGAGCACTGGGTCGCAGTGGTGCGCCCCGGCCGGGTGCTGTTCGAGCTGGCCGGCGTCGACCGGGAACTGGCCCGGGCCGCCATGGAACGCGCCATCCAGAAGCTTCCGTTCAAGGCGCGCTTCGTCGTGCGCCCCGGTACGCACGGCGCGGCCGAGGTGGAGGTGTAACGCCGTGCCGAGTGCTGCCGAACTGCGTGAGCTGGACGACGACGAGCTCGAGAACCGGCTGGCCGAGTACCGGCGCGAGCTGCTCAACCTGCGCTTCCAGCTGGCCACGGGCCAATTGGACAACGTGGCACGCCTCGGCCAGGTCCGGCGCGACATCGCCCGGGTGCTGACCGTGCTGCGCGAGCGGGACGTGAGCGAGGTGGAGGCGGACCTGGCGGCGACCCGCTACGTCCCCCCGCCGGAGCCGGCTCGCCGCCAGGCCAGGGCCGGGGCGGGGTCTGCCGACGAGGCCGCGGGCGCACCCGTGGCCGAGGCTGGCGCTGCGGACGAGGCGGATGATGCCGCCGCCGAGGACGAGCACGACGAGGAGGAGCAGTGACACCCGACCAGCAGCCCGAACCCGTCCGGGGGCGGCGCAAGGTCCGCGAGGGCACCGTCGTGTCCGACAAGATGGACCAGACCGTCGTGGTGGCCGTGGTCGAACGTGTCCGCCATCCCCGCTACGGAAAGACCGTGCAGCGCACCAAGAAGCTCTACGCCCACGACGCCCAGTTCAACGCCGCCGTGGGCGACCGCGTGCGCGTGGCGGAGACCAGGCCGCTGTCCCGGCTGAAGCGGTGGCGGGTCACCGAGATCGTGGAGCGTGCCCGATGATCCAGCAGGAATCGCGCCTGCGGGTGGCGGACAACTCCGGGGCGCGCGAGGTCCTGTGCATCAAGGTGCTCGGAGGATCGCGCCGCCGCTACGCCGGCATCGGCGACGTGTTCGTCGCCACGGTCAAGGACGCCATCCCCGGTGCCGCCGTCAAGAAGGGTGACGTCGTGAAGTGCGTGGTGGTGCGCACCGCCAAGGAGAAGCGTCGGCCCGACGGGAGCTACATCCGGTTCGACGAGAACGCGGCGGTGCTCATCAACGAGCAGCAGCAACCGCGCGGCACCCGCATCTTCGGACCCGTCGGGCGCGAGCTGCGGGACAAGAAGTTCATGAGGATCGTGTCGCTCGCACCGGAGGTGCTGTGATGAAGGTGCGCAAGGGTGACACCGTGCAGGTGCTGTCGGGCAAGCACCGCGGCAAGCGGGGCCAGGTCATGATCGCCCTGCCGGCACAGCGCAAGGTGGTCGTCGACGGCGCCAACCTGGCCAAGCGCCACACCAAGCCGCGCGGCGCCACCATGCAGGGCGGCATCATCGACAAGGACATGCCGTTGCCGGTGGCGGCCGTTGCCGTCGTGTGCACCTCGTGCGGTCGCCCCACCCGCGTCGGGATGCGCTTCGACGAGCAGGGCCGCAAGCTGCGGGTGTGCCGGAAGTGCGGAGCAGACCTGTGACCAGCGCACCGGTACGCGTGAAGCCTCGGCTGAAGGAGCGCTACGACACCGTCGTGCGCGCCCAGCTCAAGGAGCAGCTGGGCCTGCGCAACATCATGGAGGCGCCCCGGCTCGAGAAGATCGTCGTGAACATGGGTGTCGGCAAGGCGACCCAACAGCCCTCGCTGGTCGAGGGAGCGGTACGCGACCTCGAGGTCATCACGGGCCAGAAGCCCGTGGTGACCCGCGCCCGCAAGTCCATCGCCGGCTTCAAGCTGCGCCAGGGGATGGCCATCGGCGCCAAGGTCACCTTGCGCGGGGATCGGGCGTGGGAGTTCCTCGACCGGTTGATCGCGCTGGCCATCCCGCGCATCCGGGACTTCCGGGGCCTGTCCCCCCGCTCCTTCGACGGCCGGGGCAACTACACCTTCGGGTTGAGCGAGCAGCTCGTCTTCCCCGAGATCGACTACGACCGCATCGATACCACACGTGGGATGGACATCACGATCTGCACCACGGCCCGCAACGACGCCGAGGGGCGCGCCTTCCTCGACGCCTTCGGGTTCCCCTTCAGGCAGGAGACCGCGTAGCACCATGGCCAAGAAGGCACTGATCGAGAAGCAGCAGCGCATGCCCAAGTTCAAGGTCCGGGCCTACACCCGGTGCCGGCGGTGCGGGCGGCCCAAGGCCGTGTTCCGCAAGTTCGGGCTGTGCCGGATCTGCCTGCGGGTGATGGTGCACGCGGGTGAGATCCCCGGCGTCACCAAGGCCAGCTGGTGAAGGGGGCGTAGCGATGACGATGACCGATCCCATCGCCGACATGCTCACCCGCATCCGCAACGCCAACGCAGCGATGCACGACTCGGTGCGCATGCCGAGCTCCAAGCTCAAGGTGTCGCTGGCCGACATCCTCAAGCGCGAGGGCTACATCGCCGGCTACCAGGTGCGCCCGGCCGAGCGGGGCCCGGGCGAGGTGCTCGAGATCACCCTGAAGTACGCGCCAGACCGGACCCGGACCATCGGCGGCCTCAAGCGGGTGTCGAAGCCCGGCCTGCGCATCTACGCCCGCGCCGATCGCATGCCGCGAGTGCTCGGTGGTCTCGGTGTCGCCGTGCTGTCCACGAGCCAGGGGCTGATGACCGACCGCGAGGCGCGTACACGCCATGTGGGCGGGGAGGTGCTCTGTTATGTGTGGTGAGGGTCATGCGTGGTGAGGTCCTGGTTGCCTGCTGCCAGGTGCCACCGGGAAGGGAGGTGGGCTGATGTCGCGGATCGGACGTGCTCCCATCGCGGTGCCCGCTGGCGTGAGCGTCACGGTGGACGCCGGTGCCGTCACGGTCGCCGGCCCGCAGGGCACGCTGTCACGGCCAGTGCCGCCTCCCATCACCGTGCGCCAGGAGGACGGCACGGTGCTGGTGGAACGGCCGGACGACGAACGGCGCAGCCGGGCGCTGCACGGCCTCACCCGGACGCTGGTGGCCAACATGGTGACCGGCGTGACGGCGGGCTTCGCCAAGGAGCTCGAGATCGTCGGTGTCGGCTACCGGGCCACGGCCAAGGGGCCGGCGAGCATCGAGCTGGCGCTGGGCTTCTCCCACCCGGTGGTCGTCGAGGCACCCGAGGGCATCACCTTCGAGGTGCCCACACCGACGCGCATCGTGGTCAGGGGCATCGACAAGGAGAAGGTGGGCCAGGTGGCAGCCGACATCCGCAGGATCCGCAAGCCCGAGCCCTACAAGGGCAAGGGCGTGCGCTATGCCGGCGAGCGCGTCCTGCGCAAGGCCGGCAAGGCGGCGAAGTGACCATGGCGACCACGGCCCAGCACACGCGGGAGCTGCGCCTCCGGCGCCACGCCCGGGTCCGCAAGCAGATCAGCGGCACACCCGAGCGACCTCGCCTGGTGGTGTTCCGCTCGGCCCGCCACATCACGGCCCAGGTCGTCGACGACACCTCGGGCCGGACCCTGGCCTCGGCGGGCACCGTCGACAAGGACCTGCGCGGCACCCGGGGCGGCAACGTCGAGGCGGCCCGTACGGTCGGGCGGCTGGTGGCGGAGCGGGCCAGAGCCGCCGGCATCGAACGCGTGGTGTTCGACCGGGGCGGCTACAAGTACCACGGCCGCGTCGCCGCCCTGGCGGATGCGGCCCGCCAGGCAGGACTGGAGTTCTGATGCTCGACGGGCAATTCGAGGAGCGCACCATCCGGGTGAACCGGGTGGCCAAGGTCGTCAAGGGCGGGCGGCGGTTCTCCTTCACCGCCTTGATGGTGGTGGGCGACGGCAACGGCCGGGTCGGCCTCGGCTACGGCAAGGCGAAGGAGGCGGGCCTCGCCGTCCAGAAGGGCATCGACGAGGCGCGCAAGAACATGTTCGACGTCCCCCTGGCCGGTTCCACCATCACCCATCCGGTGATCGGCGAGTCCGGTGCCGGTCGTGTCCTGCTCAAGCCGGCCGCACCGGGGACCGGGGTGATCGCCGGGGGAGCGGCGCGCGCCATCCTCGAGATGGCGGGCATCCACGACATCTTGTGCAAGTCGCTGGGTTCCTCCAACGGCATCAACGTGGCCCACGCCACCATCGCCGGGCTGCGGGCCCTGCGCCGGCCCGAGGACATCGCCCGTCTGCGGGACAAGGCGCCCGACGAGGTCGTGCCGCGCGGCGTGCTGCGTGCCTACCGCGAGCGACAGCGTGCCGCCGACCTGTTCAAGGAGGTGGACGTCTCATGACCGGGACCTCCGGCACGACCGGGGCGGGCGGGCACCTGCGGGTCACCCAGGTCCGCTCCGCCATCGGCACCAAGCCCAAGCACCGGGGCACCCTGCGGGCGCTGGGACTGCGGGGGGTGGGCCGCAGCCGGGTGCTGCCCGATCGTCCCGAGATCCGCGGCATGCTGGCCCGGGTGCCCCACCTGGTCCGCGTGGAACCTGCCGCGGCCGCCGAGGCGGAGGCCCAGCGCACGGCCACGGCCGCCGCCCGGACGGTGCACCGGGCAGCCGAAGGGAGGCGAACCCCGTGAAGCTCCACGACCTGCGCCCGCCGGCGGGTGCCAACCGCCCCAGGCGGCGGGTGGGCCGCGGCATCGCCGGCAAGGGGGGCAAGACGGCCGGGCGCGGCACCAAGGGCCAGCGGGCCCGCGACACGGTGAAGGTCGGGTTCGAGGGTGGCCAGCTGCCCCTGACCCAGCGCATCCCCAAGCTGAAGGGGTTCCGGAACCCCTTCCGGGTGTCGTACGCAGTGGTCAACCTCGACACCCTGGCACAGTTCCCGGGGGACAGGGCCACGCCGGAGACCCTCGCGGGTGCCGGGCTGGTGCGAAAGGGAGCGCTCGTCAAGGTCCTGGGCCGGGGTGAGCTGCACCGGAAGCTGCAGGTGGAAGCCCACGCCTTCTCCGCGTCGGCTCGGGCCGCCATCGAGGCCGCCGGGGGCAGTGCCACCGTCCTGCCGCTGCCCTTCGGCCACGGCCGGCCGCCGGCGCGGGGCAACGCGCTGGCGAACCGCTAGCCTTCGCCAGCGGAGCCGGCGCCGGTCTGAGGGAGGGGCGGTGCGCACGAGGGAGGAGGGGTCGTGCTCTCCAACCTGAAGAACATCTTCAAGGTCCCCGACCTTCGCAACAAGGTCGCGTTCACCTTGACGATCATCGCTCTCTACCAGGTGGGGACCAACATCATCGTCCCCTACATCGACATCAACCAGGTGCAGCAGCTCGAGGCCCAGGCCAAGCAGGCGGGCATCCTCGGGTACCTGAACCTGTTCTCGGGCGGCGGCTTGCTGCGGATGGCCGTCTTCGGGCTCGGGATCATGCCCTACATCACGAGCTCGATCATCATCCAGCTGCTGTCCACGGTCATCCCCAAGCTCGAGGAGTGGCGTGACCAGGGTGCTGTGGGCCAGAAGCGCCTGACCCAGACCACCCGCTACCTCACGGTGGCCCTGGCCCTGCTGCAGTCCGCCGGGTTGGTCTACGTCTTCCACAACGGTGGGGGCAGCCTGCTCGGCGGCAACGCCAGCGTCGACCTGATCCCCAACTTCACCCTGTGGAAGGCGGCGTTCATCTGCCTGACGCTCACGGCCGGTACCGCCTTCGTCATGTGGCTGGGCGAGCTCATCACCCAGCGCGGCGTGGGCAACGGCATGTCCATCCTGATCTTCGCCAACGTGGTGGCCGGCATCCCGGCCGGGGGCCTGGCGGTGTGGACCCAGGGCGGCAAGCTGAAGTTCTCGGTCATCGTGGCCTTGACCCTGGTGCTCATCGTGTGGGTGGTGTTCATGGAACAGGGTCAGCGCCGTATCCCGGTCACCTTCGCCAAGCGGGTGGTGGGGCGTCGCCAGTACGGGGGGAACTCCACCTACATCCCGCTCAAGGTCAACCAATCGGGCGTGATCCCCATCATCTTCGCCAACTCGCTGCTCTACATTCCCGTGCTGCTGGCGCAGATCCTCCCCTGGGTCGGCTTCCGCACCTGGGTGAACCGCCAGATCCAGCCCACGAACCTGCTCTACGTGGTCCTCTACGGGATCCTGATCTTCGCCTTCACGTTCTTCTACGTCTACGTCGCCTTCGACCCGCACCAACAGGCCGACATCATCCGCAAGCAGGGCGGCTACATCCCCGGCATCCGGCCCGGGCCACCCACTGAGCGGTACCTGTCGCGCATCTTGAACCGCATCACCGTCCCCGGCGGCTTCTACCTGGCACTGGTCGCCGTGCTGCCCTCGCTGCTGATGGCGCTGTGGAACCTCCACGCCTACCCCTTCTACGGCACCACCCTGCTCATCGCCGTGGGGGTCTCGCTCGAGACCATGCGCCAGATCGACAGCCAGCTCATGATGCGGAACTACGAAGGCTTCCTCAAGTAGCCGGACGTGGTACCCGGTGTCAGGCTCGTGGTCCTCGGCAAGCAGGGGGCCGGCAAGGGAACGCAGTGCGTGCGGCTGTCGCACCACTACGTCGTCCCCCACATCTCCACGGGGGACATGCTGCGCGCCGCCCGGAAGTCGGGATCCGAGCTCGGCATCAAGGTGCAGGAGGTGATGGACCGGGGCGAGCTGGTGAGCGACGACCTCGTCATGGAGATGGTGGCCGAGCGACTGGCCGAGCCCGACGCCCGTGCCCGGGGGTTCATCCTCGACGGCTGCCCTCGCACCGTCCACCAGGCCGAGGTCCTCGCCGCGCTGCTCAATCCCGGTCACCTGGACCTGGCGGTCAACCTGCACGTGCCCACCGGTCTGGTGCTCAAGCGCCTGGCGAGCCGGCGGGTGTGCGTCGACTGCGGGGCGACCTACTCGGTCACCAGCCCGCCCAAGGTCAACTGGACCTGCGACGTCTGCGGGGGCGAGGTGGTGCAGCGGGCGGACGACACCGAGGAGGCCATCAGGCGCCGCCTCGAGCTCTACGAGCGCCAGACAGCGCCGCTCATCGACTGGTACGAGCGCCGGGGCCAGCTGGCCCACGTGAACGGGGTGGGGTCGCCTGACGCGGTCTTCCGGCGCATCGTCCGGGCCGTGGAGGACCGGCGCCAGCGGGGGCGGGTCCGGTGACCGGCCTGGACCGCGTCGGGGCCCGCCAGCCGGAGCACGTCTTGTGATCCGCCGTCGCGAGGAGATCGCCAAGATGCGCCGCGCCGGGAGGGTGGTGGCCGAGATGCACGAGGCCACCCGGGCGGCCGCCAAGCCGGGCGTGCGCACGGCCGAGCTCGACGCCGTGGCCCGCGAGGTGCTCGAGCGGCGCGGTGCCCGCTCGAACTTCCTCAACTACCGGGGGTACCCGGCGGTGATCTGCACGTCGCCCAACGACGTGATCGTCCATGGCATCCCCGGTGACTACGTCCTGCAGGAGGGGGACATCCTGTCGGTGGACTGCGGGGCCATCGTCGAGGGCTACCACGCGGACGCCGCCTTCACCATGGCCATCGGCGCGGTGTCGCCACTTGCCACCCGGCTCATCGAGGTCACCGAGCGCAGCCTGTGGGCCGGCATCGACCAGCTGCGTCCGGGCAACCGGCTCCACGAGGTGGGTCGGGCGGTGCAGGCGGTGGCGGAGGGTGCCGGGTTCTCGGTGGTGCGGGAGTACGTGGGCCACGCCATCGGCACCGCCATGCACGAGGAGCCCCAGGTGCCCAACTACTGGCCGGGCACGGGCGGGCCCCTGCTCAAGGCCGGCATGGTGTTCGCGGTGGAGCCCATGGTCAACGCCGGCGGACCGCAGACCAGGGTGCTGGCCGACGGATGGAGCGTGGTCACCGCGGACGGCAGCCTGTCGGCTCACTTCGAGCACACCATCGCCGTCACGCCCGAGGGTCCCGAGGTGCTCACCGTGCCCTGAGCGGGCCCCTGTGGTCACCCGGGTGCGGAGCGGCTATCCTGGTAGGTCGGCCCGCCGGGCGGGTCGGGTCCGCCAACGCCCGCCGCACCGGTGCCGCACGGCCGGCGCGATCAGCAGCCCCGCCCGCGGCGCACGCCCGGCACGGCGCCAACCGGGACGGAACGAGGAGGAGTCACCTGCCCAAGCCCAAGGAGGATGCCATCGTGCTCGAGGGGACGGTGGTCGAGCCGCTCCCCAACGCCATGTTCAAGGTGGAGCTCGAGAACGGTCACACGGTTCTGGCGCACAGCTCCGGCAAGATGCGGATGCACCGGATCCGCATCCTCCCCGGGGATCGCGTCCAGGTGGAGATCACCCCCTACGACCTGACCCGCGGGCGCATCACCTACCGGTACAAGTAGCCGGGTGGGCAGCGGGTACGAGGATCCAGGCAACCAGGCGGACGAGCAGGCACACGGCGGGACAGGACACGGGACGAAGCGATGAAGGTGCGACCGAGCGTCAAGGCGATCTGCGAGAAGTGCAAGGTGATCAGGCGGCACGGCCGCGTCATGGTCATCTGCGACAACCCCCGCCACAAGCAGCGCCAGGGCTGACCGGACGCGTCGGGAAGGGAACCGAGGAGCCAGGCACATGGCACGGATCGCCGGTGTGGACATCCCCCGCGAGAAGCGGCTCGAGGTGTCACTGACCTACATCTACGGCATCGGCCGGACCACGGCGCAGCAGGTCTGCGCCGCGACCGGCACCGACCCCGACACGCGGGTTCGTGACCTCACCGACGAGGAGGTCATCCGCCTGCGCAATTACATCGACGCCAACCTGAAGGTCGAAGGCGACCTGCGTCGTGACGTCGCCCAGGACATCAAGCGCAAGATGGAGATCGGCTGCTACCAGGGGATCCGGCACCGCAAGGGTCTGCCGGTCCACGGGCAGCGCACCCACACCAACGCCCGGACCCGCAAGGGACCGCGCAAGACCGTCGCCGGCAAGAAGAAGGTTCGCAAGCACTGATGGCCCCTCCCAAGAAGTCTCCGTCCACCGGCGCCCGTCGCCCCCGCCGCCGCGAGCGGAAGAACGTCACCTACGGCGTGGCGCACATCAAGAGCTCGTTCAACAACACGATCGTGACCATCTCCGACCACGAGGGCAACGTGCTGTCGTGGGCGTCGGCCGGCAACGTCGGCTTCAAGGGCTCGCGCAAGTCCACGCCCTTCGCCGCCCAGCTGGCGGCGGAGCAGGCGGCGCGGCGGGCCATGGAGCACGGCGTGCGCAAGGTCGACGTGCTGGTCCGCGGACCGGGATCAGGTCGCGAGACGGCCATCCGCTCGCTGGCCGCCACCGGCATCGAGGTCGCCGGCATCAAGGACGTGACCCCCATCCCCCACAACGGCTGCCGCCCCAAGAAGCGGCGCCGGGTCTGAGCCCACAGGAGCACACCCCTTCCATGGCGCGATACATCGGACCCGTCTGCCGGCTGTGCCGGCGCGAGCGCACCAAGCTCTTCCTGAAAGGCGAGCGGTGCTACTCGCTCAAGTGCCCCGTGTCCGAAGCCGTGACCGACCGCCACAGTCGGGCGTACCCGCCGGGCGAGCACGGGCGCGACCGGATGCGCCAGGGCTCGGAGTACCTGGCGCAGCTGCGCGAGAAGCAGAAGGCCCGGCGCATCTACGGCGTGCTCGAGCGCCAGTTCCGCAACCTGTACGCCGAGGCCAGTCGCCAGCCGGGCATCACCGGTGAGAACCTGCTGCGCCTGCTCGAGCTCCGCCTCGACAACGTCGCGTTCCGTGCCGGCTGGGGTGCGAGCCGGGCCCAGGCCCGCCAGCTGGTGCGCCACGGGCACGTGCGCGTGAACGGCAAGCGGGTCACCGTGCCCAGCTACCGGGTCCGGGTGGGCGACGTCGTGTCCCTTGCCCCCGCGGCGCGCGACCTGTACGTCGTGCGCCGCAACCTCGACACCCTCGACCGCCAGTTGCCGCTGTGGCTCGAGGCCGGCGAGGGCCGGACCGAGGTCCGCGTGGCTGCGCCACCCCAGCGCGAGCACATCGACGAACCCGTGCGCGAGCAGCTCATCGTCGAGCTCTACTCGAAGTAGGTTCCCCGCCCGGCCAACGCACCCGCCCGACCCCAGCGCCCACCACCACCTCCAGGAGCGATCCCATGCTCATCATCCAGCGACCCACCGTCGAGGCCCTCGGCGAGGAGGAGGACAACCGCCAGCGGTTCGCCATCGGCCCCCTCGAGCCCGGCTTCGGCCACACCCTGGGCAACTCCCTGCGCCGCACGCTGCTGTCCTCGGTCCCCGGTGCGGCGGTCACCCAGGTGCGCTTCGACGACGCCCTCCACGAGTTCTCCACCCTGCCGGGGGTGAAGGAGGACGTCACCGACCTGTTGCTCAACCTGAAGGACCTGGTCCTGCGGGTCCACAGCGACGAGCCGGTCACCCTGCGCTGCGACAAGCGCGGGCCCGGCGAGGTGACCGCTGCCGATCTGCAGCTGACCGCCGACGTCGAGGTGCTCAACCCCGAGCTGCACCTGGCCACGCTCAACGCCAAGGGACGGCTCGCCATGGACGTCACCGTCGAACGCGGTCGCGGCTACGCATCGGCCGAGCGCAACAAGCGGTCCTCGACCATCGGCGTGATCCCGGTGGACTCGATCTTCTCGCCGGTGCGCCGGGTGGCGTTCTCGGTGGAGCCGGTGCGGGTGGAGCAGTCCACCGATTTCGACCGGTTGGTGCTCGACATCGAGACCGACGGCTCGCTCACCCCCCGCGAGGCGCTCGCCTCGGCCGGCGACACCCTGCGCTCGCTGGTGGCCCTCGTCGCCGACCTCGAGGAGCAGCCCCAGGGGCTGCAGTTGGGCGAGGTGGGAACCGCTGCCAGCGGGTCACCCGACCTCGACCTGCCCATCGAGGACCTCGACCTGTCGGAGCGGCCGCGCAACTGCCTCAAGCGGGCCCAGATCAACACCATCGGCGAGCTGGTGCAGCGGACGGCCGACGACCTGCTGGCCATCACCAACTTCGGCCAGAAGTCCCTCGACGAGGTGCTCCAGCGCCTCGACGAGCGGGGCCTGGCGCTCCGGGTGAAGGACTGAGAGGGGGCAGCTGCCATGCTCGGTACTCCCAAGCGGGGACGCCGCCTCGGTGGCGACGCCGCCCACCAGAAGGCGATGCTCGGCAACCTGGTGGCCTCCCTCATCGCCGCCGAGGCCCTGGTCACCACGGAGACCAAGGCGAAGATGATGCGCCCGGTGGTCGAGAAGTGCATCACCGCCGCCCGCAAGGGGGGCGTGCACCGCCAGCGGCAGGTGGTGGCGCTGATCCGTGACAAGGAGATGGCGCACAAGTTGTTTGAGGAGATCGGCCCCCGCTACGCGGATCGGCCCGGCGGCTACACCCGGATCCTCAAGCTCGGCAAACGGCTGGGCGACAGCGCGCCCATGGCGCGCATCGAGCTGGTGTGACCCTGTTCGGCCCCGAGGCGCCCAGCGGCCCTCCGGGGTCCGGGGCCGATCCCGGGGCCGGCACGCGGCCGGCGACCGATCCGGCGCCGGCGGCCACCGTGCGCCTCCAGCTCACCGTGGCCTACGACGGTTCGGGGTACCGGGGGTTCGCCCCTCAGCCGGGCCAGCCCACGGTGGGCGGCGCGTTGGAGGACGCCATCGCCACCGTCGTGCGCCATCGGGTGGAGGTGGTCTGCGCCGGCCGCACCGACGCCGGCGTGCATGCGCGGGGGCAGGTGGTGCACGTCGACGTCGACCGCGCCGTCGACCCCGCCTCCCTGGCCCGCTCGCTCAACCGCATGCTGGCCCCGCGCATCGCCGTGCTCGACGTCCAGGTCGCGCCCGAGGGCTTCGACGCCCGGCACTCGGCGTGCGCCCGGCGGTACCGGTACCTGGTCTACGAGGCCAGCGTCCCCGACCCCCTCCTCGCCCCGGTGAGCTGGCACGTGAACGGCCCGCTGGACCTGCGAGTCATGGAGGCGGCGGCCGACGCCCTGCTGGGCGAGCACGACTTCCGGGCCTTCTGCCGGCGCCGGCCCGGGGCGGACCCGGCCGAGCCGGTGGTCCGGCGCGTCCTCGACGCGCGCTGGAGCGTGGTGCCGACGGCGGGGTCGGGGCTGCCGCCGGGCGCCCGCCTGCTGCGCTTCGACATCGTGGCCAATGCCTTCTGCCACCAGATGGTCCGCTCCGTGCTCCGCCTCCTGGTGGAGGCCGGTCGGGGGCGGGCCACGGCAGCGGACGTCACCTGGCTGCTCGGCGCGGGCGAGCGGGGGCGGGCGTGCGACCCCGCGCCGCCCCAGGGCCTGTGCCTGGTGGGGGTCGACTACCGGGCCTGAGCAGCCGGCCGGCGTGCCGGAGGGCCCCAAGGACTGGCGACGAGCCCCGTGGGCCGCCGCCGTGTCCGGTGCGCCGCCAGCGGCACCTGGTGTCGACCCGACGATGCCCCCTGGAGGGCTGGAGGGTGGTTTGCCGGGGACCCGGTGCGACGCCTAGGCTGGTGCACCGGCCCGTGGCCCGGGCCGGAGGTCGCGCACCGGCGGCCTTCCCGGACGGCTGGCACCGCCGCCGTCCGCCGACGGAACCAGTAGGGGATCTGCGTGCCTACCTTCTCGCCCAAACGTGCCGAGGTGACCCGCTCCTGGCACGTGGTCGACGCCAACGGCATGGTGCTCGGCCGTCTGGCCAGCGAGGTGGCCGCCATCCTGCGCGGCAAGCACAAGCCCACGTTCTCGCCCCACGTCGACGGGGGTGACCACGTGGTGGTGGTCAACGCCGCCGGCGTGGTGATGACCGCCGGCAAGGCCGAGCGCACGCTGGTCTACCGCCACAGCGGCTACCCCGGCGGCCTCAAGTCCGCCCGGGTCGCCGACGTGCTCGCCACGCGTCCGGAGGAGGTGGTGCGGCGGGCGGTGCGCGGCATGCTGCCCCGTACCCGCCTGGGACGCCAGCAGCTGGCGAAGCTGCGGGTGTACGCCGGACCGGAGCACCCGCACCAGGCCCAGCAGCCCCAGCCTCTGGACCTGCCCGCCGCCCGCCGGGCGGGCGGCTGAGCCCCGGCGCGGCAGGCCGGCGCAGAGCCACCAACGAGAACCGAGCAGGAGCGCACGTGTCGAGGAAACCGAAGCTGCCCACGCCGCTGGTGCAGGCCACGGGTCGCCGCAAGGCGGCGGTGGCTCGCGTCCGGTTCCGCCCGGGGCAGGGTGCCGTCACCGTCAACCGCCGGCCGATCGAGCAGTACTTCCCGTCGGCCACCCACCAGATGCACGCCACCGAGCCGCTGCGCGTCGCCAGCCTGGCCAGCGGTTACGACGTGGACGCCACCATCGACGGCGGGGGCGTGTCGGGACAGGCCGGGGCGCTGCGCCTCGGTATCGCCCGAGCCATCGCCGAGCTCGACCCCGACCAGCGCGCCGCTCTCAAGAAGGCCGGGCTCCTCACCCGCGACGCCCGCGAGAAGGAGAGCAAGAAGTACGGCCTGAAGAAGGCCCGCAAGGCGCCGCAGTACTCCAAGCGGTAGGCGCCGGTGGGCGTCCGGTTCGGCACGGACGGCATCAGGGGGGTCGCCAACGCCGAGCTCACCGCAGAATTGGTGCTGGCACTCGGCCGGGCCGTCGCCCGTGTGCTGCCTGCGGGCACCTTCCTCGTCGGCCGCGACACGCGGCGCTCGGGCCCGCTGTTGCAGGCGGCGCTGTCGGCCGGCCTCGCCAGCGAGGGGGCCGACGTGGTCGACGTCGGGGTGCTGCCCACGCCAGGGGTGGCGTGGCTGTCGGCCCGGCGCCAGCTCCCGGCCGCGGTGGTCTCGGCATCCCACAACCCCTTCCCCGACAACGGGATCAAGGTGTTCGACGCCGGTGGTCTGAAGCTGCCCGATGCACTGGAGGAGGACGTCGAGGCCGAGCTCGAGCGCATTCTGGGCGGTGCGGCCGGGCCACGGCCGCCGGTGGGTCCTGCCGTGGGCGAGCTGCGGTCCGAGCCCGACGCCGCGGACGCGTACGTCGACCACCTGCTGGCCGCCCTCGAAGGTCGCGACCTCGGCGGGATGCGCATCGTCGTCGACTGCGCCAACGGTGCCGCCTTCGAGGTCGGTCCCCGGTTGTTCGCCCGGGCGGGGGCCGAGGTGCGCACCGTGTGCTGCGAGCCTGACGGCACCAACATCAACGCCGGCTGCGGTTCGACCGACCCCGCCCAGTTGCAGGCCGAGGTGGTCTCGTGGGGCGCGGACCTCGGCGTGGCGCTCGACGGTGACGCCGACCGCCTGGTGGCCGTGGACGCCACGGGACAGCCCGCCACCGGCGACGAGCTGTTGTGCCTGTTCGCCACCGACCTGGCAGCGCGGGGGCGGTTGCCCGGCGACGCCGTGGTCGTCACCGTCATGTCCAACCTGGGGCTGCGCCTGGCGCTGGCCGAGCGCGGCATCGCCGTGCGCGAGACGCCGGTGGGTGACCGCTACGTGCTCGAGGCGCTCGACGCCGAAGGCCTGGCGCTCGGTGGCGAGCAGTCGGGGCACCTGGTGTTCCGACAGCTGGCGACCACCGGCGACGGTCTGCTGACCGGCCTGCTGCTGGCCGATCTGGTGCGCCGCTGCGCCACGCCGCTCGCCGAGCTGGTGGCCGGCGCCATGCGGCGCGTGCCCCAGGTGCTGGTCAACGTGCCGGCCGCCGACCCGGCGGCGACGGTGGCGGACCCCACGGTGCCGGCGGCGGTCGCCGACGTCGAGGCGGCGCTGGGCGAGCGCGGGCGTGTGGTCGTGCGGGCGAGCGGGACGGAGCCCCTGGTGCGGATCATGGTCGAGGCGGAGGACGAGCACGCGGCCCACGACGCCGCCGAGCGGTTGCGCCAGGCGGTGCTGCTCGTGGCGGCCGAGCCGGTGCCCGCCGGCGACGCCGGCGATGCCGCCCCGTCGCACCCGGCACCGGAGGAGCCCGCCCCGTCGCGTCCTGTCCCGTTGCGGCCAGCGCCATAGGCGGGACGAGCGCCAGAGGCGGGACCAGCGCCGGCGGCGGGACGCCGACGGGACGGCCGGCGCGGGCCGATAGCCTGGACACCCGTGTGCGGGATCATCGGAGTGACGGGGGGCGACGGGGTCCTCGCCGTCCTCCTCGACGGCCTGGGACGCCTGGAGTACCGGGGGTACGACTCGGCCGGGCTCGTGCTCCAGCCAGGCGGTCCCGCGCCGGCGGACGGTCGTGGACCGAGCCTGTGGCGTACCCGGGCCGCCACCGGCACGCGCTCGCTCGATACCCTGCGCAAGCTGGCCGAGCAGGCGCCGCCGGATCCGGTGGCGGGCATCGGCCACACGCGGTGGGCCACCCACGGGCACCCGACCGAGCTCAACGCCCACCCGCACGTCGACTGCTTCGGATCGGTCGCCGTGGTGCACAACGGCATCATCGAGAACCACCGTGAGCTGGCCGACCGGCTGCGCGCCAGCGGTCACCGCTTCACGTCCGACACCGACACGGAGGTCGTGGCGCACCTGGTCGAGGAGGCCATGGCGGCCGGTTCCGGGCTGGCCGACGCCGTGCGCGCTGCGCTGGGTCAGGTGCGCGGGGCGTTCGCCCTGGCGGTGCTGACGGCGGCCGAGCCCGGCGTGCTGGTCTGCGCCCGCCGCGTGTCACCCCTGGTGGTGGGCCAGACGGAGGACGGCGCTGGCCTGGTGGCTTCCGACGTCCCCGCGCTGGTGGGCCGCACCCGGCGCCTGTGGGTCCTCGACGACGACCAGCTGGCTGTGCTGCGACCCGGGACTCTGGCGGTCAGCACGCTGGCCGGCGAGGCGGTGACGCCCCGGCCCCTGCAGGTCGACTGGGACCTCGAGCACGCCCAGCGCGGCGGGTTCGACGACTTCATGAGCAAGGAGATGCACGAGCAGCCACGCGCCGTGGCCGACACGCTGCTCGGGCGCCTCGGGGAGGACGGCGCCACCGTGCTCGACGAGGTGCGGATCGCGGAGGACGACCTGCGCCGGGCGGACAAGGTGTTCGTGGTGGCCTGCGGCTCGAGCTACCACGCCGCCATGGTGGCCAAGTACGCCATCGAGCGGTGGGCGCGCCTGCCGGCGGAGATCGACATCGCCTCCGAGTTCCGCTACCGCGATCCTGTGCTCGACGGGCGGACGCTGGTGGTCGGGGTGAGTCAGTCGGGCGAGACCGTCGACACCCTGCAGGCCTTGCGCCAGGCCCGGGCCATGGGATCGACGGTCCTGGTGGTCTCCAACGTGGTGGACTCGTCCATGGCACGTGAGGCCGACGGCGTGCTCTACACGCGAGCGGGGCCCGAGATCGGCGTGGCAGCCACCAAGACGCACCTCGCCCAGATCGTGGCGCTCGAGCTGCTGGCGCTGCACCTGGGGCGCCTCCGTGGCACCCTGGCGCCGGCCGAGGGCGCCGCCGTGCAGCGCGCACTGGCGGGAGTGCCGGAGCTGGTGGACCGGGCACTGCGCCGCGACGAGGCGGTGGCGGCGGTGGCCGACCGGCTGGCGGCTGCCGAAGACTTCTTCTTCCTCGGGCGTCACGTGGGCTACCCGGTGGCCATGGAGGGTGCGCTCAAGCTCAAGGAGATCTCCTACCTGCGGGCCGAGGCCTACCAGGCGGGGGAGCTCAAGCACGGACCGATCGCGCTCATCGAACCGGGCACGGTGGTGGTGGCCGTGGCCACCCGCACACCGCTGTGGGAGAAGCTGATGTCCAACGTCGCCGAGGTGCGCAGCCGCGGGGCGACGGTCGTCCTGGTGGCCAACGACGGGGACACCCAGACCGCTCGCGAGGCCGACGCCGTCCTGTGGGTGCCGGCCACCGAACCGCTCCTGGCACCTGTCGTCGACGTCGTGCCCCTCCAGCAGCTCGCCTACCACCTGGCGCGTGCGCACGGCCGCGACGTCGACCGGCCGCGCAACCTGGCCAAGACCGTCACCGTCGAGTGACGGCCGCGGGGGACCCCACGGTGGGCGAGGTCAGCGGGATCGGGATCGACGCCGTGGACGTGGCCCGGTTTCGCCGGGTGCTGGCCCGGCGCCCGTCCCTGCTCGGCCGGTTGTTCACCGAGACCGAGCGTGCCTACGCGGCGCGCGCTGCCGATCCCGCCGCCCGCCTGGCGGTGCGCTTCGCCGCCAAGGAGGCCGTGCTCAAGGCCCTGGGCGTGGGGCTGGGGGCGGCCGCGTTTCGCGACGTCGAGGTGGCGCGCCACGGCAGCGGGCGGCCCGTGCTCGTGCTGGCGGGCCGGGCGGCGGCATTGGCAGACGAGCGCGGTGTGCGACGCTGGCACGTGTCGCTGACGCACACCGCCACGGTCGCCGTGGCGTCGGTGCTGGCCGAGGGGCCGGCGGGCGCGCCGCCCGGCGAGCAGGCCCACGGCGAGCAGGCCCACGACGAGCAGGCCCACGACGAGCAGGCCCACGACGAGCAGGCCCACGACGAAGGCGGTCCTGCTTGCGCCCGCCGTCTGCGGGAGGACCGCGCCCGGTGAAACCCGTGCTGACGGTATCCGAGATGCGGGCGGTGGACGCCGAGGCGCTCGCCGTCGTGGACCAGGCCACCTTGGTGCAGCGAGCCGGCACGGCAGTCGCCGTCGCCGCGCTGGAGTTGCTGGGCGGTGCCTACGGGCGGCGGGTGGTGGTGGTGGCCGGCAAGGGCAACAACGGCGCCGACGGCAAGGTGGCGGCCGACCGCCTGCGCCGGCGTGGTGCTGTGGTGTCCGTGCTCGACGCCGCGTGTGCCCCGGCGTCAATCGGTCCGGCCGGAGCCGTCGACCTGGTTGTCGATGCCGCCTACGGGACAGGGTTCCGCGGCGTCTACGAGGCGCCCGAGGTGCCCTCCGGCGTGCCGGTGGTCGCCGTGGACATCCCCTCGGGCGTCGACGGCGACACGGGCGAGGCGGCGGGCCGGCCCCTGCGGGCAGCGCGCACGGTCACGTTCGCCGCCTACAAGCCCGGGCTGCTGCAGGGCGACGGCCCATACCTGGCGGGACAGGTGACGGTGGCCGACATCGGCCTCGATGCCAGCCGGGCGCGGATCTGGGTGGTGGAGGACGACGACCTGGCGCTGGTGCCGGCCCGGCGCCGCGACGCCCACAAGTGGCACAGCGCCGTAGCGGTGGTGGCCGGTGCAGCGGGGATGGCGGGGGCTGCCGCGCTCTGTGCGCGCGCTGCGTCCCGTTCGGGAGCGGGCATGGTCCGCCTGGGGATGCCAGGGGTGTCGCCCGCCGACCTGCCGGTGTCGGAGGCGGTGGGCACCGCGCTGGCGGCGGAGGACTGGGCACCGGCTGCCCTGGCGATGGCCGAGCGGTGCAACGCAGTGGTGGTGGGTCCGGGGCTGGGGCGGTCGGAGTCGACCGCACGGGCCGTGCGCGAGCTGGTGGCCCGCTGCCCCGTGCCGGTGGTGGTCGACGCCGACGGACTCTTTGCTTTGGGTGATGCGCAGGGCGCGGCAGCGGCGGTGGCTGCAGGCCCGGCGGGGCGGCCCGTGGTGCTCACGCCCCACGACGCCGAGTTCGGCCGCCTGGCCGGTCGACCCCCCGGCGCGGACCGGATCGCCGCCACCCGGGCCCTCGCCGAGCGCACCGGGGCGGTGGTCCTGCTGAAGGGCCCGACCACCGTGGTGGCCGACCCGACCGGCGCGGTGCGCCTCGCCGTTGCCGGTTCGCCACGCCTCGCCACGGCCGGCACGGGCGACGTGCTGGCCGGCATCCTGGGTGCCTTCTGTGCCCGGCAGGTGCCCGCGTTCGAGGCTGCGGCGCTGGCAGCCCATGTCCACGGGCGGGCCGGCGCGCTCGGGCCGGTGGAGGGTCTCGTGGCCGGCGACCTGCCGGAGCTGGTCAGCGCCTGGCTGAGCGGGTGGCGGTCGGCCGCTGGCGAGGGGTCGGCGTGACGGACCGCACCGGTGCAGGCCGGCACGCCCGTGCCGACGCGGCGGGGGACGTATGACATCGATGGCCGCCGGGCTGCGGCCGGTGTGGGCGGAGGTCGACGTGGCTGCCGTCCGGCACAACACGGCCGTGCTGCGGCGGGCGGTCGCGCCGTCCTCGCTGTGCGCCGTGGTCAAGGCCGACGCCTACGGCCACGGCGCGCCCGCCGTGGCGCGAGCCGCGCTGGAGGCCGGTGCCACGTGGTTGGCCGTCGCCCTGGTCGACGAGGGCGTCGCGTTGCGCCGTGCCGGGATCGACGGTCCGCCGGTGCTGCTGCTGGCCGAACCGCCGCCCGCCGCCATGGCCACGGCCGTGGCGGCCCGGTTGGTGCCCACCCTCTACACCCGCCGGGGGCTGGCCGCGGCCGCCTCCGCCGCCCGCCAGGCAGGCACCGAACTGCCGGTCCACGTCAAGGTGGACACCGGCATGCACCGGGTCGGGGCTGACCCGCACGACGCGGTGACCCTCGCTGCCGCGGTGGCCGCTGAGCCGTCGTTGCGCCTCCAGGGCTTGTGGACTCACCTGGCGGTGGCCGAGAGCCCGAGCCCCGAGGACCGGGCGTTCACAGCCGAGCAGGTGCGCCGCTTCGACCGCGTGGTGGCCGAGGTACGCGGCATGGGGGTGGACGTCCCGCTCGTACATGCCGCCAATTCGGCCGGTGCCCTGGTGCACCCGGCCACCCGCTACGACCTGGTTCGCGCCGGCATCGCCCTCTACGGCGAGCTGCCGTCGCCGGCGGTGGCCGATGCCCTGGCCCGAAGCGGCGCGGGCAGCGTGCGCCCGGTGCTGTCGTGGCGCGCACGGGTGTCGTTCGTGCGTGACCTGCCTGCCGGCGCCCGCCCCTCCTACGGGCGCGCCCGGCCCCTCGACCGCCCGGCGCGGGTGGCCACGGTGCCCGTCGGCTACGCCGACGGCGTCCCCCGGCGCTACTTCACGGCGGGGGGTACGGTGCTCGTGGGCGGGCGTCGTCGCCCGCTGGCGGGCACGGTGACGATGGACCAGATCCTGGTGGACTGCGGCAGCGACCCGGTGGCGGTGGGTGACGAGGTGGTGCTGATCGGGCGGCAAGGACGCGAGCAGTTGACGGCTGGCGACTGGGCTGGCGTGCTGGGCACGATCAGCTACGAAGTCCTCTGCGGCATCGGGCCCCGCGTCCCGCGGGTCGTTGTCGATGGCGCCGCCCACCCCCCCGACGCGAGGGGGCCAGAAGGCGCTGTGCCTGAGCCCACGGGCGGGGGGAGCGGGCCGACGGACGCTGTCGTGGAGCCCGGGGGTGACCAGCCTGTGCCGACGGGTGACGTGCGCGGGCCCACGCGGTGAGCTGAGCGGGCCCACGCGGTGAGCTGAGCGAGGAGGGAGGACGCCATGGGGACGACGGCGAGGGGGAAGGCAGTGCGGCGCGCGCTCGTGGCCGGGGTCGGCATGGCGACCGGTGCCGGGTGGGTGGTCCAGCACCGGGCGGTGTCGCGGGCCATGGCCGGTGTGGACAGCGGCATCCGGGCGGACGAGCTCACGGTGCCCGCCGACGTCACGCGGCACTGGGTGGACACCGACGACGGCGGCCGTATCCACGCCGTCGAGCGCGGCAGCGGGCCTCCGGTGGTGCTGCTGCACGGGGTGACGCTGTCGTTGGCGACCTGGGCGCACCAGCTGCGCGACCTGGCCGCCGACCACCGCATCGTGGCCATGGACCAGCGGGGCCACGGCCTGTCGCTTCCCGGTGGCGACGGCTTCGGCCCACCGGGCTCGGGTCGTGGTCTCCGTGACAACGGGCCGGCACCGGCGACTGGCGCGCCCGGTATCCGCCGCCTCGCGGCAGACGTCCGCTGCGTCCTCGACGCCCTGGGTATCGAGCGCGCCGTGCTCGTCGGCCACTCGATGGGTGGCATGGTGGCGCTGCAGCTGGCTGTCGACATGGACGGAGCGGACCTCGCCCGCCGCGTGGCAGGCCTGGCCCTGGTGTCGACCACCGCCGGACCCGTGGTGTCGCTGCCCGGATCCCGCCGCGTGATGGGCACGCTCGCCCCCCTCACCGCTCGGGCGCTGCAGCTCGGCGCACGCGCCGGCGTGCAGGCGTTGCCCTCGCGCGACCTGCGCTGGTGGTCGGCGCGGCTGGCCTTCGGTGCGGACGCCCCGCCTGCGCTGGTCGGGCTCACCGAGCAGATGATCCGCGCCACACCTCCCCCCACCCTGGCGGGGCTGCTGGGTTCGCTCGTCACCTTCGACCTGTCGGACGAGCTGGGTCGGCTGCAGGTTCCTGCCATGGTGGTCGCCGGCACCCATGACCGGCTCCTGCCGCCGGGCCACGCGCGGCGCCTGGCAGCCGGATTGCCCGACGCCCACCTGGTCGAGCTGCCCCGGTGCGGGCACATGCCCATGCTCGAGCGCCGCTACGAGTTCTCGCGCCTGGTGGGCGAGTTCGCCGCCAAGGCGACCTGAGCGGCGCCGGTTCCCGCCACCGCCGTGGACCCGCTGGCCGACCTGCGCACCCAGGCGCTCGCCTGCACCCGCTGCGCCCTGTGCGAGCAGCGCACGCACGTGGTGTTCGGGGTGGGCGATCCCCGCGCCCGGCTCATGTTCGTCGGCGAAGGGCCTGGCCGCGACGAGGACCTGGCGGGCGAGCCGTTCGTGGGCCGTTCCGGCAAGCTCCTCGACCGCCTGATGGCCCAGGAGATCGGCCTGGACCGCAGCTCCTGCTACATCGCCAACGTCGTCAAGTGCCGGCCGCCGGGCAACCGCGACCCGTTGCCCGCCGAGATCGAGGCCTGCAGCCCGTACCTGTACGAGCAGGTGCGCATCGTGGCACCCGACGTGGTGGTCACCTTGGGGAATTTCGCCACCCGCCTGCTGCTGGGCACGACCGAGGGGGTCACCCGACTCCGAGGGCGGTCGTATCCCTATGGCTCGGCGCAGCTGGTCCCCACCTACCACCCGGCGGCTGCCCTGCGCGGCGGTGCCGAGGTGGTGGCCGAGATGCGCGCCGACTTCGTGCGTGCCAAGCGGTTGCTGGCGGCTGCCTCGTGACCGGCGGGGACCGCCCCGCGGGCATCGTGGATGCCGTCACGAGCTCGCCGGCGGCCACGCGGGCACTGGCGGCCGAGCTGGCCACACTGGCCCGACCGGGCGACACGGTGCTGCTGGCAGGGGATCTCGGGGCTGGCAAGACCACCTTCGCCCAGGGGTTCGCGGCCGGGCTGGGGGTGGAGGGACCGGTCACCAGCCCCACGTTCACCCTGGTGCGGCCCTACCGGTGCGGACCGGCGGGGCTGGACATCGGCGTGCGCACGCTGGTGCACGCCGACGTCTACCGCCTCGACCATCTCCAGGAGGTGGTGGACCTGGCACTGGTGGAGCTGGTGGAGGACGCGGCGGTCGCCCTGGTGGAGTGGGGCGACGTGGCTGCACCCGTGCTCGGCGCCGACGCGCTGGTGGTGCGTATCGAGCGGGGCGAGGACGACGACGAACGCCGCATCGAGCTGGTCCCCGGTGCATCGTGGGCCGGGCGGGCCGGCGAGCTGGCACGGCGCCTGGCGCCATGGGCGCGTGCGGTGCCGGGAACCGGTCGACCATGACCGGGGGCCGGCGGGGGTGTGCCGGGACCGAGGTGCCGAATCGTCACGTGCCACGATCCCCGGCGCAGATGCCACCACCGCTGCCGCGGATGTTGCGGTCCCACCGGCACCCGGCCCCGGCGCGGCGCCAGCCGGTGGCGACGGAGGTCGCGACGAGCTGGCCGGTGGTGGTGGCCCCGTCGAGGTGAGGGAGGCGTCGTGCTGGTGCTGGCAGTGGAGACGGCCACGGACGTGGCAGGCGTGGCTCTGGCCGACGGGAGCGGTGTCCTGGCCACAGCGGCACTGTGGCGCGGCCGGCGTCACGCCGAGACGGTGGCGCCCGCCATCGAGTTCGTCTGCGCCCGGGCCGGCGTCGCGCTGCGCGAGCTGGAGGCCATCGTGGTCGACGAGGGCCCGGGCCTGTTCACGGGCTTGCGCGTCGGCGTGAGCACGGCCAAGGCGCTGGCCTACGCGCTGGAGGTGCCCGTCGTGCCGGTCGGGAGCCTGCACGTGCTCGCCGCGGCTGCAGCCCTGTGGGGCGCGCCAGCGGGCCAGGTGGTGGTGCCCGTGGTCGACGCCCGGCGGGGCGAGGTGTTCTGGGGTCGCTTCCGGGTGCACGGCGAGCAGCGGGTACCCGGTGCACCGCTCACCGTGCCCGCCGCCGAGGGCCCGGTCACCCTGGCCCGCCCCGAGGAGGTGGCCGCCGGGCTGCGCGAGCTGGCGGGCGGCGAGCCCGTGCGTGTCCTGGGCGACGGGGCGCGCCGCTACGCCGAGCTGCTGGGTGCGGTTCCCGGCGTGCAGATCGTCGGTGGCAGCGCCCCACCGGTGGAGGTGCTCGCCCAGCTGGGTGCGGCCGCTGCCGCCGTCGGCGCCGGGGTGGATGCCGCCTTCGTGGTGCCCCGCTACCTGCGCCAGGCCGATGCCCGCATCAACTGGGAGCAGCGCCTCGCTCCGCGCCCGCTGTCGCGCAGCGAGGTCCCATGAGCGGGCCCGCCGGCGAGCCGGTGGGCGATGCAGTTCGCATCCAATCCATGCGCCGTCGGCACCTGCGGGCCGTGGTGCGCATCGAGGAGGCGTGCTATCCCCGTCCGTGGTCGGCGACCCTGTTCCTGTCGGAGCTCGCCCAGCGGTCGAGCCGGCGCTACACGGTGGCCATGCTGGGCCCGCTCGTCGTCGGGTACGCCGGCCTGATGGTGGTCGATGACGAAGGCCACGTCACCACGGTGACGGTGGACCCCGACTGGCAGGGCCGGCGGGTCGGCACGGCCCTCGTGCTGGACCTGGCTCGAGCCGCCCCCGCGCTGGGCGTGCGCCACCTCACCCTCGAGGTCCGAGTGGGCAATACCCCGGCCCAGGTGCTCTACCGCCGTTTCGGCTTCGCACCGGTAGGGATCCGCAAGAACTACTACGCCGAGACGGGCGAGGACGCCCTCGTCATGTGGGTGCACGACATCGACACCGAGGCGTACGCGGCGCGCCTGGCGCAGATCGAGGCCCAGCTACGCTCCCCTCGGTGAGCAGCACCGCAGGCCACCCCGACCGGCCGAGCCCGGCGTCCTCCCCGCCACCTGCGCTCGTGCTGGGGATCGAGACCTCCTGCGACGAGACGGCCGCCGCCGTGGTGGCCGACGGTGCCAGGGTGCTGTCCTCGGTCGTCTCCAGCCAGGTCGACCTGCACGCCGCCTACGGCGGCGTGGTGCCGGAGCTGGCGAGCCGGGCCCACCTCCAGCTGCTGACCCCGGTGGTCGACCGGGCACTTTCCGAGGCTGGCGCCGCTGGCGGCTCGCGGTCGGTCCCCGAGGCGGTGGCGGCCACGGTGGGGCCCGGACTGGTCGGAGCCCTGCTCGTCGGCATCTCGGAGGCCAAGGCGCTGGCACTGGCGTGGGACGTGCCCTTCGCCGGGGTGAACCACCTCGAGGGCCATCTCTTCGCGGCCTTGCTCGACCACCCCGGCATCGACTGGCCGGTGGCGGTGCTGCTGGTGTCGGGGGGACACACCATGGTGGTGTCCATGGAGGGGCCCGGCCGGTACCGGCTGCTGGGCCAGACCCTCGACGACGCCGCCGGGGAGGCCTTCGACAAGGTGGCCCGGTTCCTCGGCCTCGGCTACCCCGGCGGCCCCGCCATCGAGCGCGCGGCGCGCTCGGGCGACCCCAGCGCGTTCGCGTTCCCCCGCGCCCTGCTCGACGAGGGGCTCGACCTGTCCTTCAGCGGCCTGAAGACCGCCGTGGTGAACACGGTCCGGCGGCACCCTGACGCCACCAACGAGGACGTGGCCGCCTCGTTCCAGCAGGCGGTGGTGGACGTGCTGGTGGCCAAGGCCATGCGGGCCGCAACGGGGACCGGGGCCCGGGGGGTGTGCCTGGCGGGGGGCGTGGCCGCCAACGGCCCCCTGCGCCAGGCGCTGCGTGAGGCCTGCGCCGCGGCCGGCATCCCGGCGTACCTGCCGAGCCGTGCGATGTGCACGGACAACGCCGCCATGATCGCAGCGGCCGGGTGGTGGCAGCTGGCCCACGTCGGGCCCACGCCCCTCGACGCCGGCGCTGATCCCGACCGCGGGTTGCCGCTGCTTGGCTGAACCGGGCCTCGGTGCTGCGCCTGGCGCTGGCCGGCCCGAACGCCGGTGTTGCCTCGGCCGGCTCGGGTGGGTATCGTTAGCACTCGACAGCTTCGAGTGCTAACCGCCTACAGGAGGCCTTCCCATCATGAAGCTCCAGCCCCTCGAGGATCGGATCGTCGTCCGTCCCGGCGAGTCGGAGGAGACCACCGCCTCCGGTCTGGTCATTCCCGACACCGCCAAGGAGAAGCCCCAGCAGGGCGAGGTGCTCGCCGTCGGCCCGGGCCGCCGCGCCGACAACACGGGCGAGCTCATCCCCCTCGACGTCGCCGTGGGTGACACCGTCGTCTACTCCAAGTACGGCGGCACGGAGATCACCATCGACGGCGAGGACCTGCTGATCCTCTCCAGCCGCGACGTGCTGGCCAAGCTGGCCAAGTAGCCCGAAAGGCGCCCCATGCCCAAGATCCTCAAATTCGACGAGCAGGCCCGCCGCGGGCTCGAGGCAGGTGTCGACAAGCTGGCCGACACCGTCAAGGTGACCCTCGGACCCAAGGGCCGCAACGTCGTCATCGACAAGAAGTTCGGCGCACCGACCATCACCAACGACGGCGTCACCATCGCACGCGAGGTGGAGCTGGAGGACCCGTTCGAGAACATGGGCGCCCAGCTGGTGAAGGAGGTCGCCACCAAGACCAACGACGTCGCCGGCGACGGCACCACCACGGCCACGGTGCTGGCGCAGGCCCTCATCCACGAGGGCCTGCGCAACGTGGCCGCCGGCGCCAACCCCATGGCGCTCAAGCGGGGGATCGAGCGGGCCGTGGAAGCGGCGGTTGGTGCCATCAAGGACCAGGCGAAGGAGGTCGACTCCCGCACGGAGATCGCGCAGGTGGCGGCCATCTCGGCAGCCGACGTCTCCATCGGCGAGGTGCTGGCCGACGCCATCGACAAGGTCGGCAAGGACGGCACCGTCACCGTGGAGGAGTCGAACACGTTCGGCCTCGAGCTCGAGTTCACCGAGGGCATGCAGTTCGACAAGGGGTACCTGTCGCCGTACTTCGTGACCGACCCCGAGCGCCAGGAGGCCGTGCTCGAGGACCCGTTCGTGCTCATCGCCAACCACAAGATCTCGGCGGTGCACGACCTGGTGCCCATCCTCGAGAAGGTCATGCAGACCGGCAAGCCGCTGCTCGTGATCGCCGAGGACGTCGAGGGCGAGGCGTTGGCCACCCTGGTGGTCAACAAGATCCGCGGCACCTTCTCGTCGGTGGCGGTGAAGGCCCCCGGCTTCGGCGAGCGGCGCAAGGCGATGCTGCAGGACATGGCGATCCTGACCGGCGGCCAGGTCATCTCGGAGGAGATCGGCCTCAAGCTCGAGCACGCCACCCTCGACCTGCTGGGCAAGGCGCGCAAGGTCATCGTCACGAAGGACGACACCACCATCGTCGAGGGAGCCGGCTCCGAGGAGGACGTGAAGGGCCGCATCGCGCAGATCAAGCGCGAGATCGAGGAGACCGACTCCGACTGGGACCGCGAGAAGCTCCAGGAGCGCTTGGCGAAGCTGGCGGGCGGCGTGGCCGTGGTGCGAGTCGGTGCCGCGACCGAGGTGGAGCTCAAGGAGAAGAAGCACCGCATCGAGGACGCCCTGTCGGCCACCCGGGCCGCCATCGAGGAGGGCATCGTCGCCGGCGGCGGGACCGCCCTGGTCCGGGCCCGTGGCGCGGTCGACAAGGTGGCCGCGTCGCTCGATGGTGACGAGGCGACCGGTGCCCGGATCGTGGAGCGTGCGCTGCAGGAGCCGCTGCGGTGGATCGCCATCAATGCCGGCTTCGAGGGTGCCGTCAAGGTGCAGGAGGTCGAGGCGGCGACGGGTGCCGTGGGTCTCAACGCCCTCACCGGCACGCTCGAGGACCTCGTGAAGGCGGGGGTGATCGACCCGGCCAAGGTGACCCGGTCCGCCTTGCAGAACGCGGCGTCGGTGGCGGGGCTGCTGCTCACCACCGAGGCCCTGGTGGCCGACAAGCCCGAGAAGAAGGAGCCCGCAGCGGCCGGCGCCGGTGCCGGCGGCATGGGCATGATGTGAGCCCGTCCCGCCCGCTGGCGGGACGACGGTGCAGCGGCGGGCGTGGCGAGCGGGTCGCCAGGCCCGCCCGGAACGACGGCGGCCGGGCCCGACGGGCCCGGCCGCTTGGCGTCCGGTGACCCGGGCCCGGCATCCCCGCCGCCCGCGGCGGGCGCGACGGGTCCGGCTGCGGTGGACGTCCCGGTAACGTCGTCGCCGGTGCCAGGCAACCAGGTCATCCCCCGGCCACCCGGGGCACATCCCGGCGAGCCGGCGCCGTGGGCGGTCCTGCCCGCCGAAGCCCGCCGCGGCATCACGCTCGAGCGGGTGCGCCGTGGATTGGCGAGGCCTCGGCTCGGGGACGATCCCGCCTGGCGCGTCGCCGTGGACGAGCTGCCCGGGACGGGTGTGCCCGCCGCCGTCCTGGCCGCGTTGTTCGAGGAGGACGGTGAGGCCCGGGTGCTGCTCACCCGTCGGGCCGCACACCTGCGCGACCACCGGGGGGAGGTCAGCTTCCCCGGCGGCCGCCTCGACGACGGGGAGTCGCCCGAGGACGGTGCCCGGCGGGAGGCGGCCGAGGAGGTGGGCCTGGACCCCGCGGCCGTCGACGTGGTCGGCCGCCTCAGCCCGTTGTCGACGCTCTCGTCGCAGGCACGCATCACCCCGGTGGTGGGCGTGCTCGCCGCCCGCCCCGCCGTGCGGCCCAACCCTCATGAGGTCGAGCACGTCTTCGACGTGTCGCTGGCCGAGCTGGCGGCCGACGGCGTCTTTCGCGAGGAGCGCTGGCTGCGGCCGGGCCGTCCTCCGGCGCATGTCCGCCACCACCTCGGTGCCGACGGCTCGTTCCCGGTGTGGTTCTTCGAGCTCCCCCACGACACGGTGTGGGGCGCGACGGCCCGCGTCCTGGTGGAGCTGCTGCGCCTGACGCTCGGCGTCTGACGTCCCGGCCCGCCGTCCGGGCCCGGCAGGGTCCAGGCACGGGGCGCCCGGCGCGCCACGGTATGGTGGGGACACGCCGGCGGGCGGCGGCGAGGGCGCAGGTGCGACGGGCAGGAGGCAGCCGGGTGGCCGACATCGAGATCGGGATCTACAAGTCGGGACGGCGCGCCTATGGGTTCGACGACATCGCCATCGTCCCCAGCCGGCGGACCCGCGATCCCGAGGACGTCGACATCTCCTGGGAGATCGACGCCTTCCACTTCGACCTGCCGCTCATGGCCGCCGCCATGGACGGGGTGGTGAGCCCCCGCACCGCGGTGGAGATCGGGCGCCTCGGTGGCCTGGCCGTGCTCAACCTCGAGGGGCTCTGGACCCGCTACGAGGACCCCGAGCCCCTCTTCGAGGAGATCGCCCAGCTCCCCGACGACAAGGCCACCGCCCGCATGCAGCAGATGTACCTCGAACCGGTCAAGCCGGAGCTCGTCACCGAGCGCATCCGCGAGATCAAGGCGTCGGGTGTGGTGTCCTGCGCCTCGGTGACGCCGCAGCGCACCACGGAGCTGGCGCCCGCCATCCTGGCCGGCGAGCTCGACATCCTCGTCATCCAGGGAACCGTGGTGTCGGCCGAGCACGTGTCGCGTACCACCGAGCCGCTCAACCTGAAGCGCTTCATCCGCGAGTTCGACCTTCCCGTCATCGTGGGTGGGTGCGCCTCCTACCAGGCGGCGCTGCACCTCATGCGGACGGGCGCCATTGGCGTGCTGGTGGGCGTCGGCCCCGGCAACGCCTGCACCACCCGGGGCGTGCTCGGCATCGGCGTGCCCCAGGCCACCGCGATCGCGGACGTGGCCGGCGCCCGGATGCGCCATCTCGACGAGACCGGCGTCTACGTCCATGTCATCGCCGACGGCGGGATGAGCCGCGGCGGCGACATTGCCAAGGCCATCGCCTGCGGTGCCGACGCTGTCATGCTGGGCTCGCCGTTGTCCTCCGCCGAGGAGGCTCCCTGCCGGGGCTTCCACTGGGGCATGGCCACCTTCCACCCCACCTTGCCTCGGGGCACCCGCGTGCGGACCTCGGTGCGCGGCACGCTGAAGGAGATCCTGCTCGGGCCGGCGCACGAGAACGACGGTCGCATGAACCTCTTCGGCGCCCTGCGGACGTCCATGGCGACGTGCGGCTACGAGACCGTCAAGGAGTTCCAGAAGGCCGAGGTCATGGTGGCGCCGGCGCTGCAGACCGAGGGCAAGGCGCTCCAGCGCACCCAGGGCGTGGGGATGGGGCACTGACGCCGGACCTCCCCCGACCTCCCGTTCCGGCTGTACCGCTCCTCCCGTGACCGACGCGCCCGACACCGTCCTCGTCGTCGACTTCGGTGCGCAGTACGCCCAGCTGATCGCACGCAGGGTGCGCGAAGCACGCGTCTACTCCGAGATCGTCCGCTACGACACCCCCGTGGAGGATCTGCTCGCCCGCCGACCCAAGGGCATCGTCCTGTCAGGGGGCCCCCAGTCCGTCTACGCCGAGTGGGCCCCGGCCGTCGACCCCCGCCTGTACGAGGCGGGCATCCCGGTGCTGGGCATCTGCTACGGCGCCCAGTTGCTCACCCAGCAGCTCGGCGGCAGGGTGGCGCGCACGGACCGGGCCGAGTACGGCCGCACCCCGCTCACGCGCTCGGGCACCGACCCGTTGTTCGCCGACTTCCCCCCCGACACCGTCACCGACGTGTGGATGAGCCACGGGGACGCCATCACCCAGGTGCCGGAGGGGTTCGTGGCCAGCGCGTCGTCGCCGGGCGCGCCGGTTGCCGCCCTGTACCACCCGCAGCGGCGAATCCACGGCGTCCAGTTCCACCCCGAGGTGGCCCACACCGACCGTGGCCAGCAGGTGCTCGAGCGCTTCCTGTTCGACGTGTGCAACGCCGCGCCCCTCTGGACGCACACCAACATCATCGAGTCCGCCGTCGAGGCGGTACGCGCCCAGGTGGGCGGCGCCCGGGTGCTGTGCGCCCTGTCGGGCGGCGTGGACTCGGCGGTTGCCGCTGCCCTCGTGCACAAGGCCGTGGGCGATCAGCTCACCTGCGTCTTCGTCGACACCGGCCTCATGCGCTTCGGTGAGGCGGAGCAGGTGGAGGAGACCTTCCGCCGCCAGTTCCACGTGGACCTCGTCCACGTGAAGGCCGCCGATCGGTTCTTCTCGGTGCTGCGCGGCGTCACCGACCCCGAGCACAAGCGCAAGGCCATCGGGGAGACGTTCATCCGAGTGTTCGAGGAAGTGGCACGCGAGGTCGAAGGCGCCCGCTTCCTGGTGCAGGGGACCTTGTACCCCGACGTCATCGAGTCGGGCACGCCTGATGCCGCCAACATCAAGTCGCACCACAACGTGGGGGGCCTGCCCGCGGACATGGCCTTCGAGCTGGTGGAGCCGCTGCGCCTGCTGTTCAAGGACGAGGTGCGCGCCGTGGGCGAGGAGCTCGGCCTGCCCGAGGAGATCGTGTGGCGCCAGCCCTTCCCCGGGCCCGGTCTGGCGGTGCGCATCGTGGGGGAGGTCACCCCCGAACGGGTGGAGATCCTGCGGGCTGCCGACGCCATCGTCGTCGAGGAGGTCCGGCGGGCCGGCCTGTACCGGCAGCTGTGGCAGAGCTTCGCCGTGTTGCCGGCGGTGCGCACCGTGGGCGTCATGGGCGACGGGCGCACCTACGCCTATCCCATCGTGATCCGGGCCGTCACCTCCGACGACGCCATGACGGCGGACTGGGCCCGCCTCCCCTACGAGCTGCTCGAGCGGTTGTCGACGCGCATCATCAGCGAGGTGGACGGCGTCAATCGCGTGGCGCTGGACGTCACGTCGAAGCCGCCGGGCACGATCGAGTGGGAGTGACGGTGCCGGGCGGTCCGCTGCCGCGGCTGGGCGGGATCGGCGCCTTCGACGACCTCGGCGACGAGCTCGGGGCCCTGCCGGACACCCCGACCGGGGCCGGCTCGGGGAGCGCGGACCGCGTCGGCGACGCCGGTGCGACGGCCGGTCCTGCCGTCGCCGAGGCCGGCGGCCACCGGCGCCGGTGGCGGATCGACGTCACGCCCGAGGAGCTGGTGAGCGACCTCAACGGCCCGCAGCGGCGGGCGGTGGAGCACCGGGGCGGTCCCCTGCTCGTGGTGGCCGGCGCCGGGTCCGGCAAGACCCGTGTGCTGACCCGCCGGGTGGCCCACCTGATCGCCACCGGGGACGCCCTGCCCTGGGAGATCCTGGCCATCACCTTCACCAACAAGGCGGCGGACGAGATGCGCGAGCGCCTGGCCCGCCTGGTGGGGCCCATCGCCGAGCGGATGTGGATCTCGACCTTCCACGCCGCCTGTGTGCGGATCCTGCGGGCGCACGCCGAGCGTCTGGGCTACCGGCGGACCTTCACGATCTACGACGACACCGACGCCCGGCGCCTCCTCGAGCAGGTGCTGCGAGATCTGGGCGTGGACACCAAGAAGCTGCCGGCGCGCTCGGTGCAGGCGGCCGTCTCCCGAGCCAAGGCGGAGTCCAAGGACCCCGTCGTCGTGCGCGACGAGGCGCAGGGCGTGTTCGAACGTCGCATCGCCGACGCCTACGCCGAGTACCAGCAGCGCCTGCAGGCGGCCTCGGCCATGGACTTCGACGATCTGCTGACGTTGACGGTGCAGCTGCTGCGGTCGTGCCCCGACGTCCTCGACGACTACCGGCACCGCTTCCGCCACGTGCTCGTCGACGAGTACCAGGACACCAACCACGTGCAGAACGAGCTCGTGCTGTTGCTGGCCGCCGAGCACCGCAACGTGTGCGTGGTGGGCGACTCGGACCAGTCGATCTACAGCTTCCGGGCGGCTGACATCCGCAACATCCTCGAGTTCGAGGACGCCTTCCCCGACGCGGTGGTCATCCCGCTGGAGCAGAACTACCGCTCGACCCGGACGATCCTCGAAGCCGCCAACGCCGTCATCGCCCGCAACGCCAGCCGCGTGCCCAAGGAGCTGTGGACCGAGGGCGCCGCCGGCGAGCCCATCCGCCGCTACCGGGCCGAGGACGAGCACGACGAGGCCACGTGGGTGGCGGCCGAGATCGACCGGCTGTGCCGGAGCGAAGGGCTCCGCTACGGGGACGTGGCCGTGTTCTTCCGCACCAACGCCCAGAGCCGGGCCTTCGAGGAGGCCCTGGTGCGCACCACCATCCCCTACCGGGTGGTGGGCGGCACCCGCTTCTACGACCGGCGCGAGGTGAAGGACCTGCTCGCCTACCTGAAGGTCCTCGTCAATCCCGACGACGAGATGGCAGCCCGCCGCATCGTGAACGTGCCCCGGCGCGGCGTGGGCGACACCTCGGTGGAGCGGCTGGCCGCGTGGGCCCGGGCGCAGAGGACCTCGTTCGCCGAGGCCCTCGGCCATGCCACCGAGGCCGGGCTCGCCGGGACGGCCCTGCGGGGCGTGACCGCGCTGCAGGTGCTGCTCGACGACCTGCGCCGGCTGGCGGCGTCCGGTGCGAACCCGGGCGAGATCGTCGAGACGGTGGCCGAGCGCACCGGCTACCGGGCCGGGCTCGAAGCGGAGGACACGCTCGAGGCCCGGAGCCGGTTGGAGAACATCGACGAGCTGGCCGGTGCGGGTGCCCAGTACGACAGCATCGAGGCGTTCCTGGAGGCGGTGGCCCTCGTCTCCGACGCCGACGAGCTCGACAGCGAGGGCAGCCGGGTGTCGCTCATGACGCTGCACACCGCCAAGGGCCTCGAGTTCCCCGCCGTGTTCCTGGTGGGGATGGAGGACGGGATCTTCCCCCACCTGCGGGCCCTGGACGACCCCTGGCAGCTCGAGGAGGAGCGCCGGCTGTGCTACGTGGGCATCACCCGGGCACAGCGGCTGCTGTACGTGACCCACGCCTGGAGCCGGTCCCAGTGGGGCACCACCAGCTACGCCATCCCCAGCCGGTTCCTGTCGGAACTGCCCGAGGCGCTGGTTCGCGACGTCGGTGGCTCGGGGCGTGCCCGCGACGAGGCGGCGCGGGAGGGACCCGGCGTGGGCGGCGGCTGGCGTGGGGGACGCCGCCGGTCGCCGGGGATCGATCCCTGGGAGGAGAGCCAGCTGCCAGCGGGCGACCCGCCGTGGGAGGAGGGACACGACCCCGATCCCTGGGGCGAGGGCGACACCGCCGTGCACGGACGGGCCGGTAGGCTGCCTGCATCCTCCCGGCGCGTGCCGCGTGCGGGGGGTGCTGGTCGAGCGGCAGGGGCGAGCCGCAGAGGACGGCTGCCGAAGATGGCCGAGTGGCGCTTCGAGCAGGACCAGCAGGGACGGCACGCCGGCCGGAAGCGGCCAGCCCACTGAACACGCCGGCGTCCAGCGGGCCCAGTGAACATGCCGGTGAGGGATCGAGCCGGCCAACCAACCAAGGTCGACATGCCGCTGCCTACGGAGCACCACCGCGACCCGGGCGCGCCGGGGGGCGCCGAGCAGGTGGCGCCGCGCCGAGGCGCGGCGCACCGGGTGGGTGAGGCGTCACGGCTGGGAGATGAGACGTGGCGGCGGGCGGGTGGCGCGGCGAGCCGGAGGGGCAGCCCTGTGCTGCTTCGCGCTGGCCGGCCCGGTCCACGGCATCGCCGCGTCCGGCAGCGCAAGGTGCCCGCCGGGCCGTGGCTGGAACGGTTCAGGGACCGGCGGCTGCGCCGGCGCCGTCGCCTGGCGGCCCGGCCGACGTGGTTCGGCCGCCACCCCGGACTCACCGTGGCCGCCGTCGTGGTGGTGCTGCTCACGCCCCTGTGGGTCTCCATGGGGGGTGCCATGGCCAACCCGGCGCTGGGTCCGACCATCGGCAGCCGATGGGTGGAGTGGTTCCGCGACCACGGCGGTGCCGGGGCGACCCGGTGGGCCGAGAACCTCTGGTACTCCTGGCACGCCCCGCCCAAGGGAGGGAGGCCCCCAAAGGGGGCCATCCCGCCGCCCACCGCCGCGCCCGCCACCACACCGACCGTGCCGGTCACCGTGCCCCACCTGCCGCCCCCCCAGCCCATCACGCCCCTGGCCGACCCCCCGGTGCCCGGCGAGGGGCAGTGGCACCCCGTCGGGCGACTCGTCGACGGCGTCCCGGCGGTCTA
>Ga0209061_1000208_pt1 | contig 183872 bp, 176 predicted proteins | sample Coa_R1_10_FD_187157 | JGI IMG/M metagenome (GOLD analysis project Ga0209061, IMG submission 187157) | Surface soil microbial communities from Centralia Pennsylvania, which are recovering from an underground coalmine fire - Coalmine... | ecosystem: Environmental > Terrestrial > Soil >... | reverse complement strand
CTCGCTCCGCGCCGCCCGGGCGCGCCGTCGTCATCGTGGGCGACCACTTCACCGAGCGCGTCGCCGTGCGCTTCGGGGCGCTGCTCGCCAGACAGGTGCGCGTCCTGTCGCCGACGCGCCTTCGCGCCGTGGTGCCGCGCGGCGCCGGGCGCGTGCGCGTCAGCGTGCACACCGCCTACGGGACGAGCCAGCCGGCGCCGGGCGCCGTGTTCACCTACCGCACGTCCCCGGGCCACACCAGGCACGGGCCACGCGTCACGACTGTCGTGCCTCGCTCCGCGCCGCCCGGGCGCGCCGTCGTCATCGTGGGCGACCACTTCACCGAGCGCGTCGCCGTGCGCTTCGGGGCGCTGCTCGCCAGACAGGTGCGCGTCCTGTCGCCGACGCGCCTTCGCGCGGTGGTGCCGCGCGGCGCCGGGCGCGTGCGCGTCAGCGTGCACACCGCCTACGGGACGAGCCAGCCGGCACCGGGCGCCGTGTTCACCTTCGCCCGTCGCCCGAGCTAGCCCGTGGCGCCGCTGAGGAAGATGCCGGTGCCACCGTGGCGCTCGGAGGACCGATCTGGTGGTGCCGGTCCCTCGTTCCTCGCCTTCACGGTGGTTGTCTCCGTCAGCGGACCGGCCGCCCTCGAGTGACGGTGGTCGTCGGCCGCCAGTGCAGTGCCCGCCGTGACGTCCTGGGGGCGCGCATCGTGCTGCCCGGTGCTCATGGCGGCACCGACGTCGGATCGGTCGACCCGCGAGGTCTGCGTCGACGTCGTCTCGAGGTGGCGCAGGCGCTCTTCCGAGGAGGAGCGCGCCGGTCCCCTGGGTCGCAGGCGCTCGGCGCGCCCGCAGCGTTTCGCCGGCGAGGTCGTCGCCGCTGTCGAGGCGACGCGTCGAGCCGCTCGATCGCCGTGGGCTGTCGTCTTGAGCGGGCGCTCGCACGAACGCGCTGCCCAGGCGACCGCCAGGGGCCTCGCGGAGGAGTTCGTCACACTCGATCCGGCGCTGCCTCGTGCAGCGGCAGCCAAGCCCCGGCACGGCTCGCTCCTGGACCTTGTCCTGCGGGCCTGGTCAGGTCGCGGCGCTCGCTATCACGGTATCGGGGAGCTCAACGGTGACCACGGCGCCGCCGGCAGCGGTGTTCGCAGCCTCCGCCCGACCGCCCTGTGCGGCGGCGATGGCCGACACGATGGCGAGCCCGAGGCCGGTGCCCCCGGTTGAACGGCCGCGGGCGACATCGGACCGGGCGAAGCGCTCGAAGGCCCGAGGCAGGAACGTCGGCGAGAAGCCGGGACCTTCGTCGGCGACGCTGACCACGAGTGTCGCGCCGCGCGCGCGGGCAGCAATGGTCACCGTCGATGACGCGGGCGCGTAGCGCAGGGCGTTCTCGAGGAGGTTGTCGAGTACTTGACGCAGGCGGCCAGGGTCGACAAGCGCCTCAAGTCCTGTGTCCGTGTCGATGCCGAGCCTCACCTGGAGCCGCGCGGCTTCGCTCTCCCACGCCGCCGCGCACCGTTCCAGCAGCGGATTGATCGCGACCTTCTCGGGCAGCAAGGTGAGTTGGCCACTGTCTCGCTGAGCCAGCACCAGCAGGTCCTCGGCGAGGCGGGCGACATGGTCTGCCTCACCGAGCGCACTCTGCACGGCGGCCGCGAGCTCGGCGCGCGAGCGTCCCGATCGAGCGGCGAGCTCAAGTTCCGCGCGCAGGACGGCAAGCGGCGTACGCAGCTCGTGACCGGCGTCCGCGACGAAGGTCCGTTCCCTCGTCAGCGTGTCCGAGAGTCGAGCGAGAGACTCGGAGAGGCGGGCGAGGAGATGATTCAGGGTCTTGCCGAGGCGCTCCAGCTCGTCGTGCGTCGGCGGCACCTCGATCCCTGCGTCGCGTGGGGGGTCGGCGGTTGCGAGCGCCTCGACCTCCCGGCGCATCGCCTCGACCGGTGCCAACGCGGCACGGGCGAGCAGGTAGGCAGCGAGGCCCGCAAGGGACACGCCGACTACGCCGGCGATGGCGAGTGCCCGGTCGACGTTGTGGAGCGTCTCGTCGATTGTCGCCAGCGAGGCGCCGATGACGACCAGCCACCCTCGGCGGCCTCCGACGGGGACGACGAGCAGCCGGAGCCGGCCACGTTCATGGGGCCGGGCGACGGTGAGGCGCAGCCGCCCGGTCGTGGCGTCCCGTGTCTCTGCGGGAGTGAGGAGCGCAGCAGCACCTGCCGCCTGATTCGCCTCGACGACCCGCCCACCGGGGGCGAGCACCTGAAGGAGGTACTCGCTCGGCACCGCTGAGCTGGGTGCCGCCGTCGTGCCCACCGGGACGCCACCGGCGTCCTGCAGGTTCTCCTGGCCTCCTGGTCCTGGCGTGGACTGGAGTGCCTGGGTGGCCTGAGCGGCCAGATTCGCATCGAGGGTCTCGACGAGACTCGAGGCGAGCAGGCTCGAGAAGAGGAAGCTCCCGAGCGCGAACACCGCCGAGGTCGCGACGAGGGCGACGAGGGTCAGGCGGAGGCGGACCGACACGGCTCAGCCGGTGTCGGGGAGGCGGAGGCGATAGCCGACGCCCCGCACCGTCTCGATGTCGTCCCTCCCGAACGGCCGGTCGAGTTTGCGGCGAAGGTAGCCAACGTAGAGATCGACGACGTTCGAGGTGCCGTCGTAGGCGAAGTCCCACACCGACTCGATGATCCTCGTCCGTGTGAGCGCCTCACCGGGGTGCGCCATGAGGAGCGACAGGAGCGCGAACTCCTTCGGTGTGAGGGCCACCTCGACACCGCCACGCCAGACCCGGTGCGCGGCCGGGTCCAGGCGGAGGTCGCCGACCTCCAGTACCGTCGGCCGCTCCGGCTGGCCCCGCCGTGTGAGCGCCCGCAGGCGGGCGGCCAGCTCGACGAAGCTGAAGGGCTTGGTCAGGTAGTCGTCGGCGCCGGCGTCTAGTCCTGTCACCCGGTCGCGGACCTCGGCTCTCGCTGTGAGCATCAGCACCGGTGACCAGACGCCGTTCGCCCGGAGCTTCCGGCAGAGCTCGAACCCGTCGAAGCCGGGCAGCAGGACGTCGAGAACGATGGCATCGAACGGGCTCTCCGTCGCGTACCAGAGCCCTTCTGGGCCGTCGCTCGCGAGGTCGACGACGTAGCCCTCTTCCAGCAGCCCGCGGCGCAGCAGGTGCGCCATCCGGGCATCGTCCTCGACGACCAGTACCCTCATCGCTCGTTGTTCTCCTCCGCTTCGAGGCTAGGCATCAGGAGATGTGGAAACGATGAGAGCGTTGCCTGCCTGGGTGGAAGCGACGGAGCCCTGCCTGAGTGCAGGGCTCCGTCGGTGCCTCCTGCCGGCGGCAGGCGGCGATCGCTCAGGCGCCGCCGCTCACGTCGGTCCCGCCGGCCTGGCTTCCCGCCTGTTCCTGGGCGCCCCCCGGAGCATCGATGCCAGCGGCGCCCGCCGACTCGGCCGTGCTCGTGTCCTGGCCGCCGCCGTCGACGCCATTCGGGTCCTGATGGCCGCCGGACGACTGGACGTCGCTGCCCGCGGGATCGGCGAAGCTGCCGGGGCCGTCGCTCTCGGTGCCGAACGCCGATGCGGGCGCGTCGGCGCCCTGCACGGTCCCGCCAACCCAGCTGGAGGTGCCGGTGGTCGTCGGACCAGAGGTCCCGTCCGCCCCCGGCGTCCCTGCGCTCGTGTCCGCGCTCGAGCCCGTTGACGCCGAGATCGTCGCTGGCGACGTCGGTCCCGGCTCGCTCTCGGCCGCTGCGACGCCTACGCTGAGGCCGCCAGCCGCGACCAGCGTGGCGGCGGCGAGACCGATCCGCACTGCCGTGCGCGTTCGCCCATCGGTTCCCTGTGTCATGTCCGTCTCCTTCATCGTCTTGCCTCCCGGCGAGGACAGGATGACGAACCGTCGATGTGAGGACGATGAGGCGAGGCTGTGTTCTCGGCGGTCAGCGTGCCGGCCGGCTTGAGCCGCGATCGGCTGGTTCGCGCTGCCTTCGAGGTTGACGTCCCATCGAGCAGCGTCGGCAGCGGCTGGGCCTCGCGGATCGGCCGAAGGGTGTGCCGAACCGGCCGCTTTGGGGCGTGGCACCTCGGGAGGTCGAGACGTGCCGCGACCACGCAGGCGACGAGGAAGACGATGGGCAGCCCGCACGGCACCGTGGCGAGCGGGTGGCCGAGACGCCCCCCGACGCTGTGACGGAAGCCGAGCAGGTCCGCGCAGGGTGGGGCCGGGTCGGGATGTGGGCGGTCCGGAGCGCGACGACAGCGCTCACCCCAGCAGTCCGTCGCCGAGGTCCAGCAGGGGACAGGGCGGCGGAGAGGATCCTGCATCGCGGCAGCCGAGGTGGAACGTCAGCGCCGTGACGCCCCTTACCTGCGTGCCGAGAGCGAAGGTGGCGAGCACGCGGCCCCCGGTACGAGACCCCCCGCCGCGACGTCGCGGTTGGAACCTGTCAAGCATGTTGCGACGCGGTCCCGCGACGCCTCCCGTGCGAGCTCCTCGCTGGGGTCGTTGATCCGTGCCACGGTGGGCCTCGGCGGCTCGGGCGGTAGGCCTTGGAATCTGTCGGGGTTGGTGCAGCAGGCGGCCTCGGGCGTGGCCGCGCGTGGGGCGCGGGCCGCCTCGGCCGTCCCGGAGTGGACGGGGGCCGGCGAGCGGTAGCGAATGCCCGAGTGCTGGTGGTCGTGGCTGTGGGAGGCGAGGAGCGCCTGGGAGAACGCCCGTGGGTCCCGTCACCGAGCTCGACGTCATCGAGCCGCGCCGATTCGCGCAGATGGCGTGCTGAGCGGGCGACACCTGGTGACGCGCCACCGCCTCGGCGATTGGGATCGCTGACCAGCTCGCCATCCTCGGACGGGTCGACGCATCAGGCCAGACGCAGCGGCTGAGGATCTCGAGCACCACCTCGAGATCGCTGTCGACGCGTCGCGCGGGCGCAGGGAGCCGGGTGATGGAGTCGTCCCGCCACGGGAGCTGGCCGATGCCGGGCTGAGCTCCGGGCTCGACGGACCGGCCAGGAAGCGCCGGGCGCGCCTCGCCAGCCTCCGCGGGCTTCCCGCTCGAGCCTCGCCCCCCGTCGGCTCGCGCCTCGCTGCACCTTCTCCCGGTGCTGTCGCCCCCGCTACGGCGGCCCGACGCGACCTGGGGTGCTCCGATCGACCGAGCCATGGCGACGAGGGTTCGCTTCGCGCATGTCCTGGTGGTGGCGAGCCCCTGCGCAGCGCTCGACCCGACGTCGAGCGCTGGCTCAGCGACTGACCACCGGGCGATGCACCGACGAACGAGCGCGCGACCGCGAGCGCGCCAGCCCCTCGCCTCGCCGGACGCCACCGACGAGCGCTCAGCCAGACCGCGCCACCTGAGGCGCTTCGGGCTGCGCCGGGATGACCTCGGTGCGGATCGCGTGCGCGACGAGCGCGAGACGCGAGTGCACGCCGAACTTGGCGAACAGGTGCTGCAGGTGGGTCCGCACCGTCGCGTCGCCGACGCCGAGCTTGGCCGCGATCTCGCCGGTTGCCGCCCCGCGCGCGAGCAGCTCGAGCACGGCGCGCTCGCGTGGAGTGAGGGCCGCGCTGCGCCGTGTCGGCGAGCCGCGGCGAGCGAGCGCGCGCGCGGCTCGCGACCAGGTGCGCGAGGAGGGTCCCTCCCGCGCGCGCACCGCCTCCCGGACCACGCGCTCGATCTCGTCGACGCCGTCGACCCGGAGGCAGATGCCGTTCGCGCCGGCCTCGAGCGCGCGCCACAGCGCGCTCGGCTCGAGTTCGCTGCTCAAGGCGACGAGCGGGAGGTCCGGGAGGCGCCGCCTCACGAGCGAGACGACTGCGGCCGCCTCGAGCGGAGCCGAGGGCAGGTCGAGCAGGCAGGCATCGACCTCGCTCGTCGCGGCGAGCTCGGCCGTCTCCTCGGGGGTCGTCGGGCACGCCAGGACCTCGTGGCCGCGGCTGGCGAACAGCGACGACAGCGCCTCGCTGAACAAGAGGTGCTCGTCGTAGATGATGAGGCGCAACCCGGTCTCCTCCGTTCGTACTCGCGACGCCAAGCGCCGGTCCCGCTCCGTGCCAGGTCGCCCGGCCCTGGCGGGGCCGCCCTCGCCGGACCGATTTGGGCGCTGACGTTCACCGTGCGGCGTCTCCCTGCCGCGCACGTGCGTTCCTACCCTCGCACTAGGCGGGATTATGCAGGCGCGCCGCGCCCCGCCAGCCACCGCCGTCGACACGAGCATCGTCGACCTCACGACCTGGCCGGATGCGCGTGGCGGGTGCTCGGGCGCGCTGGGTGGCGGCACCGGACGGGGTCTCACCCCTTCGCGCCCCTCGGGCATGGGCGCGTCGGCGCGCGCCGAGCGCGCGAGATGCCTCGGGCCGCCGCGGCAGCGGCGCTCGGACGCCGACGCGCGCCGAGTGGTGCCGGTGTTGACGGCCCCGGTGGTTGACGGTGGTGGGATTGGTACATACAGTGGTGCGTAGTGGCGCGAAAGGGAGGGGTCGCCCTGGCGCCGTGGCGGGGCGGAAAGGATCGCCGCGATGGCCGTGGCAGCGCGCTTCTTCGGCAGCTACGAGCACACGCTCGACGCCAAGGGGCGCGTGATCCTGCCGGCCAAGCTGCGTGCCCACTTCCTCCAGCCCGGCTACCTCACCCGCCACCTCGAAGGCTGCCTGGCCCTGTGGACCGTCGAGGAGTTCGAGCAGGAGGTGGAGGCACGGTTGGCCCAGGCCCAGGGGGACGCGCCGGCCCGCAACGAGGTCCGGGAGTGGGCCGCCGCGGTCTTCGAGGCGGAGATCGACCGGCAGGGCCGGATGGCGATCCCCGCGCCGCTGCGCGCGTACGCAGGGCTCAACCAGGAGGTCCTCATCGTCGGCATGATCAACCGCGTCGAGCTGTGGTCGCCGCTGGCGTGGCGTGCGAAGGAGCTGCCCAAGGCGGCCACCGTCGCGTCGGGCGGCGAGCGATGATGGCCGTGCTCGGCGCGCACGCCAGTTGGCGCCGGACGTCGGCACGTGACGAAGGCTCCCGGCTCATCAGCTGTTCCTCGGCCGCGGCCACCGGTCGTCGCCGAGCAACCCTCTCCGCCGATCAACCGCCGCGTCGTTCGACGCCGGCGACCGAACGCGCGGCCGAGGAACAGCCGATGAGCCGCCAGCCCGGCCACGTCCCGGTCATGGTCGAAGAGGTTCTCGAGCTGCTCGCGCCGGTTCCGCCAGGCCTCGTGCTCGACGCCACGGTGGGGTGGGGCGGCCATGCGGCGGCGATCCTCTCGGCGCGGCCAGACTGCCGCCTCGTCGGGCTCGATCGCGACCGGGAGGCCGTCGCAGCCGCTGCCGCCGCGCTCGCGCGCTTCGGCGGGCGGGCGCGCGTCCTGCACGCTCGCTTCGACGCCCTCGCGCAGGTCGTCGCCGGCGAGCGCACGTCCTCCGGCGAGCCGCTCGTCGCCGTGCTCTTCGACCTCGGCGTGAGCTCGCACCAGCTCGACACGGCCGAGCGCGGCTTCAGCTACCGGCGGGATGCGCCGCTCGACATGCGCATGGATACCTCGACGGCCACGACGGCCGCCGACCTCGTCAATACCGCAGACGAGCGGTGGCTCGCCGGGCTCTTCGCCGAGCACGGCGAGGGTCGTCTCGCCAGGCGGATCGCCCGCGCGATCGTGACGGCGCGCCCGTTCGAGACGACCGGCGAGCTCGCCGACGCGGTCGCCCGGGCGGTCCCCGCGAGCGGCCGCCGACGGGGGCACCCGGCCCGCCGTGTCTTCCAGGCACTGCGCTGCGCGGTCAACGAGGAGCTCGAGCTGCTGGCCCCGGCCCTCGACGTGGCGATCTCGCTCCTCGAGGCGCGCGGTCGACTCGTCGTCCTCTCCTACCACTCGGGCGAGGAGCGCATCGTGAAGGAGCGGCTGCGCATCGCCGAGACCGGCGGCTGCAGGTGCCCCACCGGGCTCCCCTGCGCCTGCGGCGCGCAGCCACTCGTGCGTGTCCTCACGCGCGGTGCGCGCCTGCCATCCGAAGCGGAGGTCCGAGCGAACCCGCGCGCGCAGAGCGCGCGCCTGCGCGCCGCCGAGCGGCTCGATGCGACCGCTCGCGTCCGCGAGGGCTAGATGGCCGCGGCCGGCCTCGCAGGAGCCCGACGGCCGGAGCGCCGGCGGGTCGAGTTCGCCGTCGTCGAGGCGCGACGGCAGGCGGTGCGCGGCGCCCGGCGGCGCGCCCGGGGGCTCGTCGCGCTCGCCGCGGCCGTCGTGCTCGGCGCGCTCCTCCTCGTCGCCGCGGTCCAGGCCGAGGTCGCCTCCCGCCAGGTGCGCATCGACGAGCTCAGCCAGCAGCTGGCCTCTGCCGTGAGCGAGAACGAGAACCTCCAGCTCGCCCGGGCCCAGCTCGCCTCGCCCCGGAGGATCCTCACGCTCGCCGAGCGCCAGCTCGGCATGGTGGGGCCGGGATCCGTCCAGTACCTCACGCCGGTCGATCCGGGTCCGACGGTCGCCGAGGCGCAGGCGGCTCGCTGAGATGGCCGACCAGCACCGCCACCCGGGTCGGCGCGCCGAGCTGCGGCGCGCTGCGCCGCCGGGCGGCCGGGCGAGGCCGCGTCGGCTGGCGGCGGTCGCGCTCGGGTTCTCGGGCGCGGCCGCCCTGCTCGTCGGGCGCCTGCTCATCGTGCAGGTGCTCGACGGCGCCCGGTACGCCGCCTACCAGCAGGGCGAGGTCGATCAGACCGTCGCGCTCCCTGCAGCGCGCGGCCCCATCTACGACCGCTCGGGGGACGTGCTCGCGCTGTCGGTGCCCCGCTACGACGTGGTGGCCGACGACTTCCTCATCAGCGCGCCGCGCGCCGAGGCGGCCGCGCTCGCCCCGGTGCTCGGGTCCTCTCCCCGGTCGCTCACGGCGGCGCTCTCGCAGCGCAACGGGTACGTGGTGCTCGCCCGTCAGGTGACGGCCGCGACGCGCGCCCGCATCGACGCCCTCGGCCTCGCCGGGATCTCCTTCGTCGACGACGCCCGACGCGTCTACAGCGGCGGCTCGCTCTTCCAGCCGCTCCTCGGGGGCGTCAACCTCGCGGGCGAGGGCGACGCCGCCCTCGAGTACCAGTTCGACAAGGTCCTCGCCGGCCGACCGGGCCGCGAGCTCGTGGCGGAGGCGCCCGGCGGCCTCGCCCTGCCCGGCGGGGTGCGCCGAGTGGTGCCGCCGCGCGGGGGGAGCGGGATCGTGCTCACCATCGACGAGCCGCTCCAGCTCGAGGTGACGCGGGACCTCGCGGCGCAGATGCGGGCGACCCATGCCGCGAGCGGCATCGCCGTCGTCGAGGATGCGCGCACCGGCGCGATCCTCGCCATGGTCGATCTCGTCGCGGGCAGGAGAGGGGCGATCGGCCCGGCGCCCACCAACCTCGCGCTCACCTCCGTCTACCAGCCGGGCTCGGTCATGAAGCTCGCCACGATGGCATGGGCGCTCAAGGACGGCCTCATCTCGCCGAACTCGACGTTTACCGTGCCCGACTCGATCGACGTCGGCGGCTACACCTTCCAGGACGCCGAGATCCATCCGACCGTGCAGATGACGGCGCGCCAGATCCTCGCCCAGTCCTCGAACGTCGGGACCATCGAGATCTCGAGGCTCCTCGGCCTGGACCGCCTCGCCCGGGCGCTCAGCGCGTTCGGCTTCGGCCGGCTCACCGGCCTCGGCTGGCCCGGGGAGTCGCCCGGGATCATCGGCACGCCGGCGACCTGGTACGGCTCGACCGCGGCGGCGGTGCCCATCGGCACGGGCGTCGCGGTCACGCCGATGCAGGTTCTCGACGCGTTCGACGCGGTCGCGGACGGCGGCGTCCTGCGCCCGCCGCACCTCGTCGCGGCGACCGTCACCCCGCAGGGGGTCGTGCACCGTGTGCCGGTCCCGAGGGGCACCCGGATCCTCTCCCGCTCGACGGCCGAGCAGGTCGTGTCGATGCTCGAGGGCGTCGTCCGCCAGGACGGGACCGCCGTGCTCGCGAGCATCCCGGGGTACACCGTGGCAGGCAAGACCGGGACCGCGCAGGTCCCGAGCCCGGGCGGCGGCTACGTCCCGGGCGACTGGAACGCCACCTTCGTCGGCTTCGTCCCTGCCCAGGCCCCGGCGCTCGCCGGGATCGTCGTGCTCAACCACCCGACCCCGATCTACGGTGGCCTCGTGTCCGCGCCGGTCTTCTCGCGCGTCATGCGCTACGCGCTGCGCCGGTTCGACATCGCACCGCCGGCGGCTCGACCGGCCGGCGCCGCCCGCCGGTGAGCGGGGCTCGCGTGGGCCGTGAGCCCCCACGCGTCGACCTCGGCCGTCTCGTCGAGGCAGTCCAGCCGCTCGCGGTCCTCGGCGACCCGGGCGGGGTCGAGGTCCGCGCGGTCGTGTTCCACCACGCCGAGGTCGTCGCCGGCTCCCTGTTCTGCTGCATCCCCGGCGCCCGCCACGACGGCCACGACTACGCGCGCGCGGCGCGCGACGCGGGCGCGGTCGCCTTCGTCTGCGAGCGCTCCCTCGGCGCGGCCGCGGGTCCAGCCGTGCAGCTCGTCGTGGCACCGGGCGGGGCGCGCCAGGCGATGGCCCGTGCAGCGTGCGCCTTCTACGGGCATCCCGCTCGGGCGATGCGCTGCGTCGGCGTCACCGGGACGGACGGCAAGACGACCACGACCTACCTGCTGCGCTCGATCCTCGAGCGCTACGGCTGGCCCACCCTCGTCGTCGGGACGCTCGACGGCGGGCGCACGACGCCGGAGGCGCCGGAGCTGCAGCGGCGCCTCGCCGAGGCGCGCGACGCGGGGGTCCGGGCGTGCGCCATCGAGGTGAGCAGCCACGCCCTCGCGCTCGGGCGCGTCGAGGGCATGCGGTTCGACGTCGGCGTGTTCACGAATCTGTCACCCGAGCACCTCGACTTCCACGGGTCGCTGGAGGCCTACTTCGAGGCGAAGGCCAGCCTGTTCACCCCCGAGCGGTGCCGCTTCGGGGTGGCCAACGCGGACGACGAGCACGGGGCGCGGCTGCTCGCCGCCGCGCCGATCCCCATGGCGTCGTTCTCCCTCGCCGACGCCCACGACCTCGAGGTGGGTGTCGCCGGGAGCCGCTTCCGCCTCGGTCGCCACCGGGTGCACCTGCGGCTCGGAGGGGTGTTCAACGTGCGCAACGCGCTCGGCGCGGCCGTGGCGGCGCGCGCCCTCGGCGTCGAGGCAGCGGCCATCGTCGAGGGGCTCGAGGCGGCCGCGCCGGTCCCCGGGCGGTTCGAGGCGATCCCGGGCCCGAGCGGCGTGACCGTGGTCGTCGACTACGCGCACACGCCGGCCGCTCTCGAGCAGGTGCTCCAGGCGGCGCGGGGGTGCCCGGCGTCCCGCTCCCGAAGCGGCAGGGTGATCGCCGTCTTCGGGTGCGGGGGCGAGCGCGACCGGGGGAAGCGCCCGGCGATGGGCGCCGTGGCGGCGAGGCTCGCGGACCTCGTCGTGCTCACCTCGGACAACCCCCGCAGCGAGGACCCGCTCGCCATCATCGGGGAGATCCGCGCCGGCATGCCCGCGGGCACGCCCCACCTCCTCGAGGTGGACCGACGGGCGGCGATCGCGGCCGCGCTGCGTGCGGCACGCCCCGGCGACGTCGTCGTCGTCGCGGGCAAGGGGCACGAGAGGTCCCAGGAGGTCGCCGGGCGCTCGCTGCCCTTCGACGACCGCGAGGTCGTCCGGGCCTCGGTCGCGGCCCTCGGCCTCGGGGAGGCCGCGGCGCGGTGATCGCCATCTTCACGGCCGGTGGCGTGGCGCTCCTCATCGCTGGCTTCGGGACCCCGGTGCTGCTTCGCTGGCTGTCCAGCCGGCGCATCGGCCAGCAGATCAGGGAGGACGGTCCGGCGATCCACCTCGTGAAGGCCGGCACGCCGACGATGGGCGGCCTCGCGATCATCGCCGCGGTGGCGGGGGGCTACTTCCTCGGCCACGTCGGCACGCACGTACCGTTGTCCGCTGGTGGCGTCCTCGTCGTGGCCGCGGTCGTCCTCGCCGGCGCGATCGGCTTGGCGGACGACTGGCTGAAGGTCCGGCGCCGGCGCAGCCTCGGCCTCAACAAGCGGGCGAAGCTCGCCCTCCAGCTCGCCGTCGGCGTCGGCTTCTCGCTCGCCGCCGTCTACCTCGCCGGCGCTCGCACGACGCTCTCGTTCACCCGCTTCGACGTCCCCGGCATCGCGCTCGGGGCCGGCGTGTGGACCGTGTGGGCCACCTTCGTCATCGTCGCCGAGGCGAACGCCGTCAACCTCACGGACGGGCTGGACGGGCTGGCTGCGGGGTCGTCGGCGTTCAGCTTCACCTGCCTCACGCTGATCGGCTACTGGGAGTTTCGCCACGCCCACCTCTACGGGGTCGCCCATCGGGGGCTCGACGCCCTCGATCTGGCGCTCGCGGCGATCGCGATGGGTGGGGCCTGCGTCGGGTTCCTCTGGTGGAACGCGGCGCCGGCGCGCATCTTCATGGGCGATACCGGCTCGCTCGCCATCGGCACGGGGCTCGCCTGCATCGCGCTCGAGCTCAACCTGGCCCTCCTGCTGCCGGTCATCGGCGGGCTCTTCCTCGTCGTCACGCTCTCGGTCGTCGCGCAGGTGGTCGCGTTCCGCTGCTTCGGCACCCGTATCTTCCGCATGGCGCCGCTCCACCATCACTTCGAGCTCGTCGGCTGGCCGGAGACGACCGTCATCGTGCGGTTCTGGATCTTCTCCGGGCTGTGCACCGCGGTCGCCCTCGGGGTCTTCTACGCCGACTTCCTCGGGGTGCGGAAGCTGTGAGCGGGCCCGGCGCGTCCCTTCGGAGGGTCCTCGTCGTGGGCTTCGCGCGCACGGGCAGGGCCGTCGCCGAGCTCCTCGTCCGGCGCGGCGTCGCGACGGTCGCGCTCGACGACGCGCCCGGCGCGCCGGCGCTCGCTGCCGCCGAGGGCCTCGGGGTCGAGCTGCGCCCGACGCCGCCGGACGCCGACCTGCGGCGGCTGCTCGAGCAGGTCGACCTCGTCGTCGTGAGCCCGGGGATACCGCCGCGGCATCGCGCGATCGAGCTCGCGCCGAGCGGAGCGGTCGTCTCCGAGCTGGAGCTCGCCTATCGGCTCGGCGTGCCACCGATCGTCGCGGTGACGGGGACGAACGGCAAGACGACCGTCACCGGCCTCGTCGCGACCATGCTCGCAGCCTCGGGCGTGCGTGCCCGCGCCCTCGGCAACATCGGGGAGCCGCTCGTCACCGCCGTGGGGCGGCGCGACCTCGACGTCGCCGTCGTCGAGGTCTCGTCGTTCCAGCTGGCCTTCACGCAGCGCTTCCGGCCCGCGGTCGCCACCTGGCTCAACCTCGCCGAGGACCACCTCGACTGGCACCCGAGCCTCGAGCACTACGTCGCCTCGAAGGCGCGGGTGTGGACCAACCAGCAAGGCGACGATGTCGCCGTCGCCAACGCCGAGGACCCCGTCGTGCGCGAGGCCGCCCGGCTCGTCCGGGGTCGGCTCGTCCGCTTCGGGCGCGACGCCGGCGAGTACCGCGTCGAGGGCGACGCGCTCGTCGGCCCATCCGGCGAGCCGCTCATCCGGCGCGCCGACCTCCGGCGGGCGCTGCCCCACGACGAGCTGAACGCGCTCGCGGCGCTCGCCACGGCGCTCGAAGCCGGCGCGGAACCGGACGCCTGCCGCGGCGCGCTCGAGCGCTTCGAGCCGCCCCCGCACCGCGTCGAGTTCGTCGCGAGCGTCGACGGCGTCGACTACTACGACGACTCGAAGGCGACGACGCCGTCGGCGGCTCGGGCTGCCCTCGAGGGGTTCGAGCGGGTCGTGCTCATCGCTGGCGGGCGGAACAAGGGGCTCGACCTCTCGGCGATGCGGCCGGCGCGCGGGCACGGCGGGTCGGCGCGCCCGAGCGCCGTCGTGGCCATCGGCGAGGCCGCCGACGAGGTCGCGGCGGCGTTCGAGGAGCTGTGCCCCGTGGTGCGCGCCGGGTCGATGCGCGAGGCCGTCGAGGCCGCCTCGCGGCTCGCGGCGAGCGGCGACGCGGTCCTGCTCTCGCCTGGCTGCGCCTCGTTCGACTGGTACCGGTCCTACGAGGAGCGCGGCGAGGACTTCGCCCGGGCGGTCCTCGAGCTCGCGAGCGACCGGGCGACCGGCGCGCGGAGGGGCGCCTGATGGCCTCGCCGCAGCGGCGGCTGCCGAGACCTGCACCGGCGCGGGTCCCGGGGGCGCCGCGCCTTCGGGTCATCACCGGGGGCGCCGGCGCGCCACGGCCGAGCGCGCACGCCCCGGCGACGACACGGACCCCCGCGGCGGGCGACGCTCGGCGCATCACCGCCCTGGCCGCGCTCCTCACCGCGTTCGGCCTCGTCATGGTGCTGTCCGCCTCGCCGGTGGTCTCGATCGTCGACTACGGCTCCGCCTGGTCGCTCTTCGAGCGGCAGCTGCTGTGGAGCGTGCTCGGCGTGCTCGGCTTCGCGCTCGCCCGCCGGGTCGACCTCGCCCGCCTGCGACGGCTCGCCGTGCCGCTGCTCGTGGGGACGACCCTGCTCCTCCTCGCCGTGCTCGCGCCCGGTATCGGCCGCAGCGCCGGTGGCTCGAGCCGCTGGATCGGCGCGGGCTTCGTCCGGATCCAGCCCTCGGAGCTCGCGAAGCTCGCCTTCGTGCTCTTCGCCGCCGACCTCGTGTGCCGGCGCGCCGGCGCACGCGACGAGCTGCGCGAGATCGTGCGGCCGCTCGCCCTCGTGCTCGCGTTCCTCGGCGTCCTGATCCTGAAGCAGCCCGACATGGGGACCGCGATCGTCCTCGTGTGCATCTGCGGGCTCGTGCTCTTCGCCGGCGGGGTGCGGACGCGGCTGCTCGTCGGCGGGCTCGGGCTCGTCGCGCTCGCCGGCGGGGCGCTGGCGCTCGCAGCCCCGTACCGGCGCGCGCGGCTGCTCTCGTTCGTCAACCCGTTCGCGCACGCCACCACGACCGGCTACCAGGTGGTCCAGTCCCTCGCCGCGCTCGGCTCGGGGCACCTCACCGGTGCCGGCTTCGCGGGGTCGGCCACCACCTACGGGCTGCTGCCGAACGCGCAGACGGACTTCATCTTCGCCGTCGTCGGCAACGAGCTCGGGCTCCTCGGCGCCGTCGGGGTCGTCCTCGCCTTCCTCGCCTTCGGCTGGGTGGGGCTGCGCATCGCCGCGCACGCGCCCGATCGCTTCTCCGCGCTCGTCGCGGTCGGCGTCACGGGCTGGATCGTGTGCCAGGCGCTCATCAACATCGGCGGCGTGACCGGCATCCTCCCCGAGACGGGCATCCCCCTGCCGTTCCTCTCCTTCGGCGGCTCCTCCCTCGTCGTCGTGCTCGTCGCGAGCGGCCTCCTCGCGAACGTCGCGCGGGCGCGGGCCACCCAGGAGGAGGGCGCGCCGTGACCGCTCGCGGCGAGGCGCTGTTCATCACGGGAGGCGGGACGGCCGGCCACGTGCTGCCGGCGCTCGCCATCGCCGACGCCCTCGTGGCGAGCGGCGTCGAGCGTTCGGCGCTGCGCTTCGTCGGGTCGCGCCGGGGAATGGAGGCGCAGCTCGTCCCGCCGCGCGGCATCGCCCTCACCCTCCTGCCCGGCCGGGGGGTCGTCCGCCGTCCGACGCCCGCGAGCGCCGCGGCGCTGGCAGGCCTCGGCGTCGCCCTCGCGCGCGCCCTCGTGCTCGTCGCCTGGCACCGGCCGCGCGCGGTCGTGAGCCTGGGCGGCTACGCAGCGCTCGCCTGCTCGCTCGCGGCCGCGGCGCTGCGCCGGCCGCTCGTCGTCGTGAACGTCGATGCGGTGCCGGGCGCCGTGAACCGGGTCACCGGCCGCTTCGCCCGGGTCTGCGCCGTCGCCTTCACCGGCACGCCGCTGCCGCGCGCGGTGGTGACCGGGGCGCCGGTGCGTCCCGAGGTGCTCGGCGTCGACCGCTCGCCCGAGGGGCGAGCCTGCGCGCGCCGGCGCCTCGGCGTCGGAGACGGCGCCCTCGTGGCGGTCGTCGGCGGGTCGCTCGGCGCCCGGCGCCTCAACGACGCGGCCCTCGACCTGGCGAGGCGCCTCGCGGGCCGCAGCGATCTGCTCCTCTACCACGTCGCCGGTGCCCGCAACCTCGAGGAGGTCGGCCGCCGGCGCGCCGCGCTCGGCTCGCCGAGCGGGTCCGTCGCCTACCGCCTCGTCGGCTTCGAGGAGCGGATGCCCGAGCTGCTCGCCGCGGCGGACCTCGTGGTGTGCCGAGCCGGCGCGTCGACGGTCGCCGAGCTCGCGGTCGTCGGCACGCCGAGCATCCTCGTGCCGCTGCCCGGCGCGCCCGGCGACCACCAGCGTCGGAACGCCGACGCGCTCGCGCGCGCGGGGGGCGCCATCGTCCTCGACGACGCGGCGTGCACCGGCGAGCGCCTCGCGGGGCTGGTCGAGGAGCTGCTCGAGGATCCCGCTCGCCTGGCGGAGATGTCCCGGGCCGCGCGTACCCTCGGCCGGCCGGACGCCGCCGCGGCGATTGCGCGCCTCGTCGCCGAGGTAGCCGCGGCGCCGCCGAGCGGACGGGTGCCGGGCGGGCGTGGGGCGCGCCACGGCGAGGAGCGCTCGCCGGGCGCTGGCGCGAGGAGCGCTCGCCGGTGAGCGCCCCGGACCTCAGCCGGCCGCGGCGCGTCCATGTCGTCGGGATCGGGGGCGCGGGGATGAGCGCCATCGCCACGGTGCTGCGCGAGATGGGCCACGTGGTCTCCGGCAGCGACGTGAAGGACGGACCGGCGCTCGAGCGCCTCCGGGCGCTCGGGGTCGAGGTGCGAGTCGGCCACGATGCGGCGAACGTGGCCGGCGCCGAGGTCGTCGCGACCTCGAGCGCCGTCCCGCCGGGCAACGTCGAGCTCGCGGCGGCCCGGAGCGCCGGCGTGCCCATCCACTCGCGCGCCGAGACGCTCGCCGCGATCTGCGCGCAGCGGCGCACGCTCGCGGTGGCGGGCACGCACGGCAAGACGACGACGACCTCGATGGTGGCGCTCGTGGCGGCGGAGGCGGGTCTGTCGCCCTCGTTCCTCGTCGGCGGGGAGGTCAACGAGATCGGCACGAACGCCGCGTGGTGCCCCGGCGAGTGGCTCGTCGTCGAGGCCGACGAGAGCGACGGAACCTTCCTCGAGCTCGCCCCGGAGGTCGCGCTCGTGACGAACGTCGAGCCAGATCACCTCGAGCACTACGGGTCCGTCGAGGCGCTGGAGCGCGCGTTCGGCCGCTTCCTCGCGAACGCGCCGCGGGCGGTCGTGTGCGCCGACGACGCCCGCGCGCGCTCCCTGGCGCCACCCACGGCCAGGACGTACGGCTTCGCCCCCGGCGCGCACGTGCGCATCGCGCGCTTCGCGGGAGGGCGTGCCTCGCTCACGCTCGGCCTCGAGGTCGACGGCGAGGCGGTCGACGACTGGACGGTGCCGGTGCCCGGGGCGCACAACGCCCGCAACGTCGCGGGCGCGGCGGCGGCCGCGCTCGAGCTCGGCATCCGGCTCGAGGTGGTCGGACGGGCGCTCGCCCGGTTCGCCGGCGTGGCCCGTCGCTTCGAGTTCCGCGGGGAGCGCAACGGGGTGACCTTCGTGGACGACTACGCGCACCTGCCGGGCGAGGTCGAAGCCGCGCTGTCGACGGCGCGCCTCGGCGGGTTCCGGCGCATCGTCGCCGTGTTCCAGCCGCACCGCTACTCGCGCGTCGAGGCGCTCGCGCCGGACTTCGCGCACGCCTTCGTGCAGGCGGACGTCCTCGTCGTGACCCCGATCTACGCCGCCGGCGAGAGCGCGCGCCCGGGCGTGTCCTCGAAGCTCATCGTCGACGCCGTGCTCGCCGCCCACCCCGAGGCGCGCGTCGTCAGCTGCTCGAGCCGCGGCGAGGTCGTCGAGTTCCTCGCCGCGACGTTGCGGCCCGGCGACTGCTGCCTCACGCTGTCCGCCGGAGACCTGACGAGCCTCGGCGACGAGCTCTCGGCCGGAGGGGCCGGTTGATGCCGCTCGCCGCCCGGGCGGCGGCGGTCGAGGCGGCGGCGCGCCTCCTCGGCGGGTGGGCGCGGCGCGACGAGCCGATCGGGGGGCGCACCACCTACCGCGTCGGTGGCCGGGCCGCGCTCTTCGTCGAGCTCGGCGAGCCCGGCGTGGCCGACGCGCTCTGCGAGGCCGTGGCCGAGACCGGCGTCGACGTGCTCGTCCTCGGCAGGGGCTCGAACCTCCTCGTCGCCGAGCGGGGCTTCGCCGGCGTGTGCGTCGCCCTCGGGCCGCCGCACGACGCGCTGCGCGTCGAGGCCGCGAGCGCGAGCCTCGAGGCCGGCGGCGCCGTGCCGCTCCCGGTCGTGGCGCGCCGGGCCGCCGCGGCCGGGCTCACCGGGATGGAGTGGGCGGTGGGCATCCCCGGGTCGGTCGGCGGTGCGGTGCGGATGAACGCCGGCTCCCACGGCTGCGAGACGGCCGACCGCCTCGTCTCGGCTCGCGTCCTCGACCTTCGCGACGGGGTCGGGCGCGACCTGCCCGCCGCGGCGCTCGCGCTCGGCTACCGGCGCTCGGCGATCGGGCGCTACGAGGTGGTCTGCTCGGCGCGCTTCGCGCTCGAGCGCGCCGAGGCGAGCCGGGCGCAGGCGCTCGTCGCGCAGCTCGTGCGCTGGCGCCGGGAGCACCAGCCCGGCGGGCGCAACGGCGGCTCCGTCTTCGCCAACCCCCCCGGCGAGTCCGCCGGCCGCCTCATCGAGGCGGCAGGGCTGAAGGGTCGGCGGCGCAACGGCGCCCGCGTGTCCACGAAGCACGCGAACTTCATCGTGGTCGAACCCGGAGGCACGGCCGACGACGTCTACGCGCTCGCCTGCGAGGTGCGCGAGGTCGTCGCGGCGCGCCTCGGCGTCGAGCTCGCCTGGGAGCTGGAGACCGTGGGGTTCGCGCCGTGAGCGCACCCTCCGTCGCGCCGGCGCGCGAGCGGCGGGCAGCGCCGCGACCGGACCCCAAGGTGCTGGCGCGGCGCGTCGCCGTGGCGCGCGCAGCGGGCCGCCGCCGCCTGCGCCGCGCCGGTGTGGCGGCGGCGGTCGTCGCCCTCGGCGTCCTCGCGCTCGTCGTGCTGCACTCGCCGCTGTGCTCGGTGCGCACCGTCACCATCGTCGGCGCGCGCCACACCACGCGCGCCGAGGTCCTCGCCGCCACGGGCTTGCGGGCCCATCCGCCGCTCATCGACGTGAGCAGCGCGCGGGCCGAGGCGGCCCTCGAGGCGCTGCCCTGGGTCGCGCGGGCGCGGGTCACGAAGCGGTGGCCGTCGGCCGTGTCGATCGTCCTCAGGGAGCGGGTCGCGGTCGCCGCCGCGCCGATTCCCGGTGGCCGGGTCGCGCTCCTCGACCCGAGCGGCCGGGTCCTCGAGGACGTGGCGCGCGCCTCGGGGGTGGTGCCGCTCGCCGGCCTCGCGCGCGTGCCGCGCCCGGGCGGCTTCGTCGAGGCGCCCGGCGCCTCCCTCGCTGCGGTCGCCGCCGAGGTCCCCGCCTCCCTCGTCGGCCGGATCGCCTACCTCGCCGAACGCCGTGGCCTCGGGGTCGTGTGCCGCATCGTCCACGGCCCCCTCGCCGTGCTCGGCACTGCGGCCGACCTGCACGAGAAGTTCGTGGCCCTCGCGACCGTCCTCGCTCGGGTGGATGTGACGGGAATCGTCACAATCGACCTGCGGGTTCCCTCGAGGGCGGTCTTGACCCCGTGAGGTGCCCGCCCTATGTTCACGACGTCCGAGTCCCTACCTGCTCCGGTCGCCCGCGCCGGGGCTCGCCAGCTCAGCTCGTCGTCTCCGAGTCGACCCGTCGGCGCGAGGGTCGCGGGCGGGCCGGGACGGACGCGCAGCGGGATTCCCGGTGCCGAGGGCTGGCGGTGAGGTTGTCCCGGGGAGTGGGTCAGCAGGGAGACGGGGGACAGAATTGAGCGGCGCATCGCAGAGCTTCATCGCCGTGATCAAGGTCGTGGGCGTGGGCGGCGCGGGCGTCAACGCGGTGAACCGGATGATCGAGGCCGGCCTGCGCGGCGCCGAGTTCATCGCGGTCAACACCGACGCCCAGGCCCTGCTCATGAGCGAGGCCGACATCAAGCTCGACATCGGCCGCCAGCTGACCCGTGGGCTCGGTGCCGGCAGCGACCCGGAGATCGGTCGCGCGGCCGCCGAGGACCACATCGAGGAGATCGAGGAGGTCCTGAAGGGCGCCGACATGGTGTTCATCACCGCCGGCAAGGGCGGCGGGACCGGCACCGGCGCGGCGCCGGTCATCGCCGAGATCGCCCGCAGCCTCGGGGCGCTCACGATCGGCGTGGTGACCCGACCGTTCGACTTCGAGGGGCGGCGCCGGTCGGTGCAGGCCGAGCAGGGGATCCAGCGCCTGAAGGAGAAGGTGGACACGCTCATCGTGATCCCGAACGAGCGCCTCCTGTCGCTCGCCGACGCGAGCACGACGATGGTGGACGCCTTCAAGATGGCCGACGAGGTGCTCCTCCAGGGGGTGCAGGGGATCACCGACCTCATCAACGTGCCGGGCCTCGTGAACACCGACTTCGCCGACGTGAAGATGATCATGAGCAACGCGGGCAGCGCCATCATGGGGATCGGCTCGGCGACCGGGGAGGGTCGGGCGGTGAACGCCGCCCGGCACGCGATCACGAGCCCGCTGCTCGAGGCCTCGATCGAGGGCGCCCGGGGCATCCTGCTCAACATCGCGGGCGGCTCGAACCTGAAGCTCTTCGAGGTCAACGAGGCCGCCCAGACGATCCACGGCGTCGCGCACCCTGACGCCAACATCATCTTCGGCAGCGTGATCGACGACTCGCTCGGCGACGCGGTGAGGGTCACCGTCATCGCCGCGGGCTTCGATCGCTTCGAGGAGCGCGCCTCGCAGCGCGGCGCGCGCGCCGAGCAGCAGGCGGCCCGTGGTGCCGAGCCCGAGCGCCCGCCGGTCGATGTCTTCGCTGTGGGGGGCGACGAGGTCGACCTCGGTGACGACGACTTCGACGTCCCCTCCTTCCTCCGCTAGCGGGCCGGGGCGCCCGGCGGCGACCCTCGGCGGGGGCGCCCGGGCGGCGATGACGACGAGGGCTGACGGGGACGCCCGCCGCTGGCGGCACGGTGCCGTCGGGGACCTCCCTGCCGACCTGCCCTCCCTCCCGTGGCGCTTCGCTCGCCAGGTGCACGGGGGCGCCGTCGCCGTCGTCGACGGCCGGCCCGGACCGTTCGGGGATGCCGCGGACGCCCTCGTGACCACCGCCGCGGACCTGCCCGTCGCCGTGCTCGGAGCCGACTGCGCCCTCCTCGCGCTGGCCGGGACGGAACGCGTCCTCGCCGTCGTGCACGCGGGCTGGCGCGGCCTCGTCGCCGGCGTCGTCGAGCGGGCGCTCGAGGCGATGCGGCGCCTCGGCGCCCAGGGGATCGAGGCCGTCCTGTCGCCGTGCATCCACCCGGAGTGCTACGCCTTCTCGGCCGGTGACCTCGCGGCGGCGGCTCGCCGCCTCGGACCGGCCGCCCTCGGCCGCACGGGCCGGGACGAGCCGGCCTTCGACCTCCCGGCGGCGGTGCGCGCCGTGCTCGCGCGCGAGGAGGTTCCGCTCGTCGCCACCCTCGGCGGCTGCACCGCCTGCGACGGGGGGCGGTGGTTCTCGAGCCGGGCGCGCCGGGAGGAGGCTCGCCACGCGCTCGTCGCCTGGTGGCCGTCGGCCGGACCGTGACGACGCCCGGCGGGTCCGGGGACCTCGCCCGGATCGGGGAGCGGCTGGAGCGCGTCCGCCGGCGGATCGCCGTGGCCGGCGGCGACCTCGCGAGGATCCGGATCGTCGCGGTGACGAAGGGGTTCGGTCTCGACGAGCTGCGCGCCGCCGTCGCGCTCGGGTGCGTCGACGTCGGCGAGAACTACGCGCACGAGCTCGTCACCAAGGCGGCGGCCGTCGGCGCCTCGCTGCCGGTGCGCTGGCACTTCCTCGGTGCCGTCCAGCGCAACAAGCTGGCGCGGCTCGCGCCCCTCGTCGCCTGCTACCAGGGCGTCGACCGGCTCGAGGAGGGGGAGGCGATCGCGGCGCGCGCGCCGGGCGCCGAGGTCCTCGTCGAGGTGAACGCCGCCGGCCTCCCCGGTCGCCCCGGCGTGCCGCCCGGCGAGGTGCCGTCGCTCGTGGCCGCGCTCGAGCGCCTCGACCTCGCCGTGCGCGGCCTCATGACGGTGGCACCTCCCGAGCGGGAGACGGCACGCCGCTGCTTCGAGACGGTGGCGGCCCTCGTCGCCGACCTCGGCCTCGAGGAGGCCTCGATGGGCATGAGCGACGACCTCGAGCTGGCCGTCGCCGCAGGCTCGACGATGGTGCGCGTCGGGCGCGCCCTGTTCGGGAGCCGCCCGGCGCGCCCCGCGCCGGAGACGCCCCCGGCGCGTCCTCGGGTGCCACAATAGGGTCCTCGCAGGAGGGTGGACATGGCATCGTTCGTGAACAAGGCGCTCGCCTACCTCGGCTTGAAGGACCTCGAGGACGACGAGCTCTACGACGACTACGAGCCGGTCGAGGAGGCTCGCCACGCCCCCCACCGCTCGCCCCGCTCCGCCTACCCCGATCCGGCCCGTCCGGAGGCGGCCGAGACGCGCAGCCTCGTGCGCCCCTTCGTCCCCGAGGAGGCCCGCGAGGCGCCCGGGACACGCCAGGCCGTCGTCCGCCCGCTGGCGCCGAGCCGGCCCGCTGCCGCCAAGGTGCACGTCGTCGCCCCGACCCGCTTCGCCGACGCCCAGCAGATCGGCGACCTCGTGAAGGCGTCGAATCCGGTCATCGTCAACCTCACGACGAGCGACCGCGACCTCGCGCGGCGGATGATCGACTTCTGCTCCGGCCTCACCTACGCGCTCGGCGGCTCGATGGAGAAGGCGGCAGACCAGGTCTTCCTCCTCACCCCCTCGAACGTCGAGGTCACCGCCGAGGAGCGCCAGCGCCTCCAAGAGCACGGGCTGCTCCACTCGTGAGGCGCGCCGCCCTCGGGCCGCCGGCGGCGAGAGGCTGACGATGGCCCTGCGGATCATCGTCGACCTGCTCCAGTTCTACGTCGTCGTCCTCTTCGTCCGCATCGTCCTCTCCTGGTTCCCGATCCACCCCTGGTCGCGCCTCGCCCGGGTGGTCCGCGTGCTCGCGGCGGTGACCGACCCGGTCCTCGCGCCCGTGCGGCGGGTCCTGCCGCCGCTGCGGGTGGGCTCGATGGGCCTCGACCTGTCGCCGCTCGTCGTCCTCTTCGCCCTCCAGCTCGTCGTCCGGCTGCTCGAGCTCGGGTAGTCGCGCGCCATCCGCGAGCGCGGCGCGGGCCGAAGGTACGATCGGCCGCATCACGTCGTTGCTGCGTCGCCGGAGCGGGAGTCGCAACGTGGGATCGCTGCGCGAGGCGGAGGCAGCGCTCGGTGCGCCGGGGCGCGACCGGCGTGCAGGCGGGACAGGTCGCCGGCCGGGCGCAGCGTGGGGGCACCGCCGCCGGTGCGCGCTCGCGGGCGCTCCGGCTCCCGCGGGCCGCGCCGGCGCGTCGAGGACCGAGGGTGAGGTCGGTGCGCGAGCACCGCACGGACGGATCGAAAGGGGGACGGGGAGCCGGGCCGTCGCGCCGGCGGGCCCCTGACGACGAATGGAGATCTCGGGGAAGGTCCTGCGGGAGGTCGAGTTCAGGGACCGCCTGCGCGGCTACGACACCGACGAGGTGGACGAGTTCCTCGAGAACGTCGCCGTCGCGGTGGACGAGCTGCGCGCCGAGCTGGACGCCCTGCGTCAGCGGGCCGCCTCCCAGGCCGAGCCGACCCCCGACGACGACGCGATCCGCCGGACCCTCGTGCTCGCGCAGCGCACGGCCGACCTCGCCATCAAGGAGGCGAACGAGGAGGCGAGTCGGATCCTCGAGTCCGCCCGCGCGCAGGCGCAGGCACTCGTCGCCGGCGCCGAGGAGCGCGCCCGGCAGCTCGAGAGCGAGGCTGCCGACGACCTCACCCAGCGCATCGCGCGCCTCGGCGAGGAGCGTCGCCGCCTCGAGCTCGAGCTGGCCGCCCTCGTCCGCCTCGCCGAGGCCGAGCGCGAGCGCCTCAGCGCGGGCCTGACCGCCGCGCTCCGCCAGGTCGAGCAGGGGCTCGCCGTCTCCGAGGCCGCTCGCGCCGCGCTCGAGGCGGCGCAGGCCCGTCTCGAGGCGAGCGAGCCGGCCGCGCCGGCGAGCGACGGCGTCCCGGCGGAGGGGGCGGGCGAGGCTGCCCCGGACGCGGAGGACGCGCTCTGGGCCCGCTGGACCTCGGGCGTGGACCTCGGGCCCCTCGCCGAACCAGGCGCCGAGGGTGCCGATCCCGGCGCCGAGTGGCGCGGCGGCTGGGGCGGCTGAGCGCGCGCCGCGCTACGAGCGGCGTGCGAGGCCGACCGTGACGCGGCGCGAGTCGGGGAGGGCGTAGACCGCGTCGCCACCTCGGGGCGCGCCGACCTCGAGGGCCGTGGCGAGCGTCTGGCGGCTGAGCTCGGGGCCCCAGCGATCGAGGAGGGCGGCGACGTCGTCGGGGACGCCGAGGCGGAGTGCGATCCGGTCCGTCACGTCGAGGCCGGCCTCCTTGCGTGCCTGCTGCACGATCCGGACGAGGTCCCGTGCCGTCCCCTCCTCCGCGAGCTCCCTCGTGACCTCGAGGTCGAGGGTGACGACGCTCGCCTCGTCCGACAGCACCCGGCTCGAGCGCTCGTCCTCGGGGAGCAGGCGGACGGCGTACTCGCCCTCGAGGAGCGGGACCCCGCCGGCCACCACGCGTCCGTGCTCGTCGCGGGCCCAGTCGCCACGGCGCGCCGCGCCGAGCACGTGCTGGGTCGCCGGGCCGAGGCGCGGGCCGAGGGCCGCGGGCACCGGGGCGAGGACGGTCCTCGCCGTGCCGGCGAGGTCCTCGGTGAGGACCACCTCCTTCACGTTCACCTCGTCGGCGATGAGCTCGGTGAACGGCGCGAGGCGGGCGGCACCGGCGCCGGCGACGGTCAGCCGGCGCAGCGGGAGGCGCGCCCGGCGGCGTTCGGCCTTGCGGATCGAGTGCGCGGCAGAGCAGACGGCGCGCGCCAGGTCCATCGACTCGACGAGCTCGCGGTCGGCTGGCAGGCCGGACACGTCGGGCCAGTCGGCGAGGTGGACGCTGCGCTCGCCGGTGAGGCCCCGGAAGATCGCCTCGGCGAGGAAGGGGAGGAGCGGGGCGACGAGCTTCGAGAGGACGACGAGGACCGTGTGCAAGGTGTCGTAGGCGTCGAGCTTGTCGGCGCGATCGACGGCGAGCGCGCGCCAGAAGCGCTCCCGGCTGCGTCGCACGTACCAGTTCGTGAGGGCGTCGAGGAAGGTCTCGACCGACGAGGTGGCCGAGGCGAGGTCGTAGCGGTCCAGGGCTGCCGTCACCGCCTCGGCGAGCAGCCGCGTCTTGGCCAGGACGTAGCGGTCCAGGACGCCCGACTGGTCCGTTCGGAAGCGGCCGACGACGCCGTCGACCCGGCCGTAGAGGGCGAGGAAGTGCCAGCAGTTCCAGATCGGGTTGAGGACGCGGCGCACCGGCTCGGCGATGGCCTGCTCCTCGATGGCCACGTCGAGGCCGCGCAGCACGGGCGCCGACAGGAGGTACCACCGGAGCGCGTCCGCGCCGATGCGAGCGAAGACGTCCTCGGGGTCCGGGAAGTTCTTGAGGCGCTTGGAGAGCTTGCGTCCGTCGTTTCCGAGGACGACGCCGTGCGCGATGCAGTTGGAGAACGCGGGACGGTCGAACAGGGCCGTGGCGAGGACGTGGAGCGTGTAGAACCAGCCGCGCGTCTGCCCGACGTACTCGCAGATGAAGTCGGCGGGGAAGCTCTCCTCGAAGCGTCGCGCGTGCTCGAAGGGGTAGTGGAGCTGGGCGAAGGGCATCGAGCCGGACTCGAACCAGCAGTCGAGCACGTCGGGCACGCGGCGCATCGTCGACGACCCGGTCGGGTCGTCGGGGTTCGGGCGCGTCAGCTCGTCGATGGCCGGCCGGTGCAGGTCGGCGGGCCTGACCCCGAAGTCGGCCTCGAGCTCGTCGAGGCTCCCGTAGACGTCGACGCGGGGGTAGTCGGGGTTGTCGCTCTTCCACACCGGGATCGGCGCGCCCCAGAAGCGGTTCCGCGAGATCGACCAGTCGCGAGCCCCCTCGAGCCACCTGCCGAAGGCGCCGTCCCGGACGTGGGCGGGGACCCAGTTGATCGACCGGTTGAGCTCGACCATGCGCTCCTTCAGCGCGCTCACCCGGACGAAGAACGAGCGAACGGCCCGGTAGATGAGGGGCGTGTCGGTCCGCCAGCAGTGCGGGTAGCTGTGCGCCCACTCCTCACGCGCGACGAGCGCGCCGTGGCGCTCGAGCGCGTCGATGATCGCCGGGTTGGCGGCGAAGACCTGGTGCCCGGCGAAGTCGGGGACCGAGGCGTCGAAGCGGCCGCGGTCGTCGACGGGGCAGACGATCGGCAGGCCCGCGGCCTCGCAGACTCGTTGGTCGTCCTCGCCGAAGCCGGGGGCGAGGTGCACGATGCCCGTCCCCTCGTCGGTGGCAACGAAGTCTGCCGCGAGCACGCGGAAGGCGCCCGGCGTGCTCGCGAAGTAGGGGAAGAGCGGCTCGTAGCGGCGCCCGACGAGGTCCCGACCGCTGACCGTGCCGACGCGCTCGGCTCCCGCGAGCAGCCCGGCGAGCGCCTCGACGCGCGCCTCGGCCAGCGCGAAGCGCTCGCCGTCGCGCTCGAAGACCGCGTAGTCGAGGTCCTCCCGCACGGCGAGGGCGAGGTTCGAGGGGAGCGTCCAGGGTGTGGTCGTCCACACGTAGAGGTTGAGCCGTTCGCCGCCGGACTCCTCGAGCCGGAAGCGGACCGTCACGGCCGGGTCGATGCGCTCCCGGTAGGCGTCGTCCTGGCGCGTCTCGAAGTTGGACAGCGGCGTCTCGCACTCCCAGCAGTAGGGCAGGACACGCAGCCCCTCGTAGACGAGGCCCCGCTCGTAGAGCGCCTTGAAGGCCCACAGGACGCTCTCCATGTAGGAGCGGTCCATCGTCTTGTAGTCGTGCTCGAAGTCGACCCAGCGCCCCTGGCGGGTCACGTAGCGCTGCCAGGCGTCGCGGTAGCGGAGCACGGAGGTGCGGCAGTAGTCGTTGAAGCGGGCGATCCCGAACTCGGTGATCGGTCCCCGTCCCGAGACGCCGAGCTCTCGCTCGGCCTCCGTCTCGGCTGGCAGGCCGTGGCAGTCCCAGCCGAAGCGGCGCTCGACGTGGCGACCGCGCATCGTCTGGTAGCGGGGGATGGCGTCCTTCACGAAGCCCGTGAGCAGGTGCCCGTAGTGGGGGAGCCCGTTGGCGAAGGGCGGTCCGTCGTAGAAGATGAACTCCTCGGCGCCCTCGCGCGCCTCGACGGAGGCCCGGAAGGTCTCGTCCTTCGCCCAGAAGGCGAGGATCTCCTCCTCGAGCGCCGGGTAGTCCGGGCGATCGGGGACCTCGGGGTAGGAGCGCAGGTCGGCCGGCACGTCCATGGCCCTACGATAGGGCTCGTGGCCGACCGGCTCTTCGAGGTCGAGCGCCCGGGGCAGGCGGGCGAAGCGGTGGTGCTGCGCTGCTACCTGCAGCCAGGCGCAGGGCGCGCCGCGGTCGTCGGCCGGCGGGGCGACGCGCTGCACGTGCGCGTCGCCCCCCCGCCGGCCAACGGGCGGGCGAACGCGGCCCTCACCGAGCTCGTCGCGTCGCTCTTCGACGTCGCCCCCTCGGCGGTGACGATCGCGTCGGGCGAGCGGTCCCGCCACAAGCGCGTCCGCATCAGCGGCGTGGATGCCGCCACCGCCGACCGGCGCATCGACGAGGCGCTCGCCGCCGCGGCGGCGGCCGATCGGGTCGGCGCGCGCCGGCGGGGTGCGCGCTAGGGCCGGCGCCGGCCGGGGGTATCGACGCCCCGTTGGCGATCGGATAACGTCGCGCACCCTTGCCCGGAGAGGAGATGCTGAGCACGATGCCCCGGACGACGACCTCGACGGCTTCGGTCGAGGCGAAGGACCCGGGCGAGGGCAGGAAGAGGTCCTCCCCGGCCCGCCGAAGCGACGCGGCGGCCGAGGCGGGCACGTCCGACCGCCCGAGCGCCTCGAGCCCGAGCGCCTCGAGGAGGTCATCGGCCAAGGCGCCGGCGTCCGCCTCGAAGACGGGTGGGGCCAAGGCTGCGGCGCGCAAGCAGCCCGCCGCGCGCCAGTCCGGCGCGACGAAGGCGGCGGGCGCCACGCGGGAGCGGCCGGCCAAGGCGCCGGCGGCCGCGCAGGGCCGCCAGCCTGCGACCGCCCAGCGCGCGCCGGCGCGCAAGCCGTCGGCTGCGGAGACGTCGAGCCGTCGGCCGAGCCGCGCGGCCCGGCCGGCCAAGGCGGCCAAGGCCGCGGCGGCCGGGTACGCGGGCGACGAGCGCTTCCTCGCCCACCAGCGCCAGGCGCTCCTCGAGGAGCGAGCGACCTACCTCGAGCAGGCGCAGTCGCTGCGCGCCGAGGCGGAGTCGCTCGTCGAGGAGATGGAGCCCGGCGACGTCCAGTTCGACGAGGAGTCGGGCGAGGGCGGGACGGTCACGGTGGATCGCGAGCGCGATCTGGCGCTGTCCGCCCAGGCGCTCGCCGCGGTCGAGGAGATCGAGGAGGCCCTCGCCAAGATCGAGTCGGGCCGCTACGGCATCTGCGAGCGCTGCGGCGAGCTCATCCCCAAGGCGAGGCTCGAGGCCCTGCCCTACGCGCGCCTGTGCATCGCCTGCAAGAGCGGGGGCCTGTCGCGCCGCTGAGCTCCCGCCTGGCGCGCCCGGGCGCGGGCGCGAGCTGGCGGCGGACCCTCACCGTCTTCGCCGTCGCGGCCGCCGTCGTCGGGCTCGACCAGCTGACGAAGGCGCTCGCGCTCGAGCACCTCAAGGGACCACCGGTCCACCTCGTCGGGCCCCTCTCCCTCGCCCTCGCGTACAACAGCGGGATCGCCTTCTCGCTCGGCACCGGCCTCGGCGGGCCGATCCTCGTGCTCGTCGGCCTGCTCGTGCTCGGCCTCGTCGCGTCGGCGCGCCTCGTGACGAGCAGGGCGGGCGCCGTCGCGCTCGGCCTCGTGCTCGGCGGCGCGCTCGGCAACCTCGTCGACCGGCTCGCGCGCGCCGGTGCGGTCGTCGACTTCATCCGGACGACCTTCTGGCCGACCTTCAATCTGGCCGACGCTGCGATCGTCTGCGGCTGCGCCGCACTCGTCGTGCGCTCGCTGCGCCGACCGGCGGCGCGCCGCGGGCGCGCGCGGGCTCGCGACGAGGGGACGGCGCAGCGGTGACCGAGGAGATCGTCGTGCCGAGCGAGCTCGCCGGTGCGCGCCTCGATCGCTGCCTCGCGCTGCTCGCCGGGCGCTCTCGCTCGGAGGCGGCGGCGCTCATCGAGGCGGGGGCCGTGCACCTGGACGGCGTACCGGCGACGCTGCGCCGACGGCGCGTCGCTGCGGGCCAGCGCCTCTCGCTCGCCGAGCCGCCAGCCCCCCGCCGCGCCGCGTGCGCGCCCGCACCGGTCGACTACCGCGTCGTCTACGAGGACGAGGCGATCATCGTCGTCGACAAGCCCGCCGGCGTCGTCGTGCACCCCGGGCGCGGGCACGACGACGACACGCTCGCGGCGGCGCTCCTCGCCGCCTACCCCGAGCTCGCCGGGGTGGGAGAGCCGGGTCGCAACGGGATCGTGCACCGCCTCGACAAGGACACCTCCGGCCTCCTCGCCGTGGCGCGCACCGAGCAGGCGCGCGCCGCCCTCGCCCGTCAGCTCGCCGAGCGGTCGATGGGGCGTACCTACCGTGCGCTCGTCCTCGGGACCATGGCGGCCGACGCCGGCGTCGTCGAGGCCCCCATCGGGCGGAGCCTCGCCAGCCGGACGCGCATGGCGGTGCGCGTCGACGGCAGGCCGGCGCGCACGCGCTACGAGGTGCTCGCCCGCTACCGCTGGCCGGTCGACGCGACCGAGCTGCACGTCGAGCTCGAGACCGGCCGGACGCACCAGATCCGCGTCCACCTGGCAGCCATCTCCCACCCGGTGGCGGGCGACGCCTCCTACGGCGGCCGCTCGCTCGCCCTCGGCCTGCGGCGCCCCTTCCTGCACGCCGAGCGCCTGCGCGTCGCCCACCCCACGAGCGGCGCACCGCTCGAGCTCACCTCGCCGCTGCCGACCGACCTCGCCGCGGTCCTCGGCAGCTGCTCGTGAGCGCCTCAGGCCGCCGGGTGGAGGGCTTCGACCTCCGGCTGGGCAGCGAGGAAGCGCAGCGCCGCCGCCTCGAGGCTGCGGACGCGGCGCACCCCGATGCCGAGCTCGCGGGCCGTCGTCTCGAGCGACGCCGGGGCACGGCCGCTGAGGCCGAAGCGCAGGCGCACGACCGACCGCTCGAGCTCGGGCAGTCGGTTGACCGCGTCCTCGAGGCGCGAGCGGGCGAGCGCGTCGACCGTCGACTCGTCGAGTGCGTCCTCGTCGGTGGCGATGAGGTCGCCGAGGGTCGCGGTCGCGTCGGCGCTGAGCGGCTGGTCGAGGCTCGCCACAACCCGCGGCAGGCGCGGCTCGTAGCCGTCCCCGCTCTCGCGCTCGGCGGCCGCCTCGGCGGCAACGGCGTCCTCGGGAAGGCGGATGGCACGCCCCTTCGACTGCACGGCCCGCTGGAGCGACTGGCGGATCCACCAGGTCGCGTACGTCGAGAACTTGAAGCCGCGGCGCCAGTCGAACTTCTCGACGGCGCGCATCAGCCCGAAGGTCCCCTCCTGGATGAGGTCGGTGAGGTCCACCCCTCGCCCCTGGTAGCGGCGGGCCCAGTGCACGACCAGCCGCAGGTTGGCCGCGATCATCTCGGCGCGAGCCGCCTCGTCGCCGCGTTCGATGCGCTGCGCCAGCGCGACCTGCTGCTCGGCGCTGAGCAGCGGGTGCCTGCCCAGGTCGTCGAGGAACAGGCGCATCAGGTCCGGCCCCCGTTCGGGGCGCTCGACCTGCTCGTCCGTCGTGATCACGGTGGTGATGGCGAGGTCTCCTTCAGCTTCCGCCAACGACCGAGGCTAGCGCCGTTGGTCTCGTTCTAAGGTTGCACCGTTGCTAACGCCACGCTCGCCCCGCTCATTCCAGCCCGTTGCCTCCCGGGCCCTCGGGGAAGTCCTTCCCTGAAGGCAGCCGCGCTAAGCGAGGCGGCGGTGGGCGGCGCGGCGGCACCCGAGGACTTGACGCTCGACCTCGTCCTCGTGCGCCACGCCTCCACGGCGTGGAGCCGCAGCCACCGCCACACCGGGCGCACGGACCTGCCCCTCGACGAGGCGGGGCGGGGCGAGGCTCGCTCCCTCGCTCGGCGCCTCGCCGGCCTGGAGCCGGCCCGGGTCCTCGTGAGCCCGCTCCGGCGCGCTCGCGAGACCTGCGAGCTGGCCGGCTTCGGGGAGCGCGCCGAGGTCCTCGACGACCTCGCCGAGTGGGACTACGGCGAGTACGAGGGGCGGCGCGCCTCGGAGGTGCGCGCCGAGCGGGACGGATGGGACCTGTTCCGAGACGGCTGCCCGGGCGGCGAGGCGCTGGCGGACGTGGCGGTGCGTGCCGAGCGCGTCCTCGCCGTGATCGGGCACGGCAGCGGAGGGCCTCCCGTCCTCGTCTTCTCGCACGGGCACCTCCTGCGGGTCCTCGCCGCCTGCTTCCTCGGCTGGCCCCCGGCGACCGGCCGCCAGCTGCTCCTGGATGCCGGCGCGCTCGGCCTCCTCGGGACCGAGCGAGGGGTGCGCGTCCTGCGCTCGTGGAACGTCGACCGCCTCGCGTGAGCCTCGTGCGAGGGCGCGGTGGTGCCCTGCGAGCCGATGGTCTCCCGAGGCGCCTCGCGATCGCGGCGCCGTTGCGCTTCGGAGGGTCGCTCGGCGAGACGCTGCCCGGCGTCGCCAGGGGTCGAGTCGCCGCCGAGCTGCGACCGGCTGCCGGGCGGACCCGCTCGTGCGCCGAACCGTGCGAGCGGCCTGCGCCCCCTCGGTCGTGCGCCCGAGGACGACCGCCGTTCAGGCGAGGGGCTCGAGGGCAGGGGCCATCCCGCGGGCGCGTGCGACCATGTCGGCGAGGGTGAACGAGTCGAGGTGGCGGCGCATGTGCTCGCCGACCTCGGCCCACACCGCGAGGAGCGCGCACTGGCCCTCGTGGTCGCACGCCCCGTTCTCGTGGGGCCGCCCGAAGTCACCGACGGCGATCGGACCGTCCACCGCGCTCACGATCTCGCCGAGCGTGATCTGCTCGGGAGGGCGCGCGAGGACGTAGCCGCCCCCGACGCCGCGCTTGGAGCGGACGAGCCCGGCCCCTTTCAGGGCGAGGAGGATCTGCTCGAGGTAGGGCTGGGGCAGCCCCGTGCGCTCGGCGATGTCGCGCACCGAGGTGGGCACCGCCTCGTCGGCGCGCAGCGCGAGCGAGAGCAGGGCGCGGCTCGCGTAGTCGCCGCGCGTCGACACCTTCACGGGTCCATCGTAGGGCAGGGCGTCGTATGCTCAGGTAGATGGGACGACCGGAGCCGGGCCTGGCCCTCGCTGGCCCGGCGCCGTCGGAGGGGCCGCTCCTGCCCGACTACGGCGGGGCGTGCCTCACCGGCGTCGTTCCCGCCCTCCTCGCGCTGTGCGAGGCGCCCGAACGTGAGCCGCCGGGGTTCGTGCCCGATCCGTTGCACGGCGCTCGGCAGGTCGTCCTGCTCGTCGTCGACGGGCTCGGCCAGGAGGCGCTCGCGGCCAACCACGACGTCACCCCCGTCCTGTCGTCCCTCGCCGGCGGGCCGATCACCTCCGTGGCGCCGACGACGACGGCGAGCGCGCTCACCTCGCTCACGACGGGGGCGCCGCCCGCCGCGCACGGCCTCCTCGGCTACCGGATGCGCCTCGGCGACGAGGTGCTGAACGTGCTGCGCTGGTCCACCGCGAGCGGGGACGCCCGCACGAGCGCGCCCCCGTCCTCGCTCCAGCCGCTGCCGCCCTTCGGCGGGCGCGCCGTGCCGGTGGTGTCGCGCGCCGAGTTCGCGGGGACGGGCTTCACCGAGGCGCATCTGCGGGGGGCCCGACTCGTCGGCTGGCGGGTCGCCTCCTCGCTGCCCGTCGAGGTCCGCTCCCTGCTGCGCGCCGGCGAGCGCTTCGTCTACGCCTACTACGACGGCCTCGACAAGGTGGCCCACGACGTGGGGCTCGGGGAGCACTTCCGGGCCGAGCTCGCTGCCGTCGACCGCCTCGTCGCGGACCTCCTCGCCGTGCTGCCCGCCGGCGCCGTGCTGGCGGTGACCGCGGATCACGGCCAGGTGCACGTTCCCGGCGAGGCGATCGAGCTCGCCGACGAGGTGGCCGCTGCGGTCCACGCGATGTCCGGCGAGGGACGCTTCCGCTGGCTGCACGTGCGCCCCGGCGGCGTCGACGACGTCGTCGCGGCCTGCGAGGCGTGCTACGGCGACGTCGCCTGGGTACGCACGAGGGACGAGCTCGTCGCCGCCGGGATCTTCGGCGGCCCGCTCGGGGACGACCTCGCGGCGCGCCTCGGCGACGTCGCCCTCCTCGCGCGCGCCCCGGTCGCCTTCCGCGACCCGGGCGACACCGGCGAGCTCCGGCTCGTCGCGCGCCACGGCTCGCTCACCCCCGAGGAGCTCCACGTGCCCTTCCTCGCGGGGCGGCCGTGAGGATCTACACGCGCCGCGGCGACGGGGGGATGACGTCGCTTCGCGCCGGCGTGCGGGTGCCGAAGGACCACGCGCTCGTCGAGGCGAACGGCGCGATCGACGAGGCGCAGGCCGCGCTCGGCCTGGCCCGGGCGGAGTGCGGCGACGACCCGGCGCTCGCAGCGCTGCTCGTCTCGCTCGAGCGGGACCTGTGGATCGTCATGGCCGAGCTCGCCACGCCCGAGTCTGGCAGCGGGTCGGCGGCCGCTGCGCAGGTCGTCACCGAGGCGATGGTCGATCGCCTCGAGGAGGCGATCGACGCGACGATGGCCGGGCTCGAGCTGGCCGGCGCCTTCGCGGTCCCGGGCGACAACCGGAAGAGCGCGGCGCTCGACTTCGCTCGCACCGTCGTGCGGCGCGCTGAGCGGCTCGTGGTGGGTCTCGGGCGCGAGCGGAGCCTCGTCGTCGCCTACCTCAACCGGCTCTCGGACCTGTGCTGGGCGCTCGCCCGGGCGAGCGAAGCGGCGCACCTCGTCAACCGCGCCGGCGAGGGCCGGACGGCCGCGCCCAGGCGACGGCCCGCCCCGCCCGGCGGTGCACCGCTAGGGTGAGGCCGAAAGGAGCACGATGGTGGTGCGGCTGGAAGCGGCCGAGCGCGCCGAGGGGGCCGACGCGGTCGCGGTCGGCGTCGTCGAGGGGCCGCGCCGACTCGACGGCGGCGAGCTCGACGCGGCCGCGGCCGAGCGGGCAGGCTTTCGTGCCGCCCTCGGGGAGACGTGGGTGCGCGAACGCCCCGGCGCGCTCGAGGTGCTCGTCGGCCTCGGCGACGCGGCCGTGGTCGACCTCGAGGCCCTTCGGCGCTTCGGCGCGGCGGCGGCCCGCGCCGCGGCACGCTGCCGTCGCCTCGCGCTGCGCCTCGACGGGCTGGTGGCGCTCGCCGACCCGGTGGCGGCCGCGCGCGCGGTGGGGGAGGGGGCCGGCCTCGCGTCCCACCGCTTCGCCCGCTACCGCGCGGCGGACGGGTCGGCGCTCGAGGCCGTGCTCCTCGTCGGGGCGCCGCTCGAGGCGGTCGACGCCGGGGCGCGCGCGGCCTCGGTCGTCGCCGAGGCGGTCTGCCTCGCGCGCGACCTCGTCAACACCCCGGCGAGCGACCTCACGCCCCCGACGTTCGCCAGCCTCGCCGCCGAGGTCGCCACGAGCGCCGGCGTCGAGGCGCGCGTCCTCGACGAGGCGGCCATCGCCGAGGCGGGCCTCGGGGGCCTGCTCGGCGTGGCGCGCGGGTCGGCCGAGCCGCCGCGGCTCGTCCGCCTCGAGCGGCGCGTCGACGGCCGGCCCGACGCACCGACGGTCGCCCTCGTCGGCAAGGGCATCACCTTCGACTCGGGTGGCCTGTCCCTCAAGGGCGCCGAGGCGATGGAGACGATGAAGACCGACATGAGCGGCGCGGCGGCGGTGCTCGCGGCGATCGTGGGCGCCGCCCGCCTCGACCTCCCGACGCGCCTCGTCGGCTACCTCCCGCTCACGGAGAACATGCCCGGCGGGCGGGCCACCAAGCCCGGGGACGTGCTCACCATCCGGAACGGCCGGACGATCGAGGTCCTCAACACCGACGCCGAGGGCCGGCTCGTGCTCGCCGACGCGCTCAGCCTCGCGGCGGAGGAGCGACCCGACGCGATCGTCGACCTCGCCACCTTGACCGGTGCCTGCGTCGTCGCCCTCGGCCGGGCGATCGCCGGCCTGATGGGCAACGACGACCGGCTCCTCGCGGCGCTCGAGGCGGCGGCGAGGAGGGCGGGCGAGCCGGTCTGGCAGCTCCCCCTCCCCGCCGGCTACCGGCGTCAGCTCGACTCGGAGGTCGCCGACCTGAAGAACGTGGGCGCGCCGCGTCAGGCGGGGGCGCTCGTCGCCGGGCTCGTGCTCGAGGAGTTCGTCGGCTCGGTCCCCTGGGCGCACCTCGACATCGCCGGTCCGGCGCGCGCCGAGGAGGACGCCGGCTACCTGCGAAAGGGCGGCACCGGCTTCGGCGTGCGCACCCTCCTCGCCTTCCTGGAGGCCTACGAGCCGCTCGGTGGGCAGGTCGCCGGCGAGACGCGCGGCAGGTCGCTGTGGCGCTGACCGGCGGGGCGTCGCCGCCCGAGGAGCAGCCGGCTCCCGCCGAGGCGCGCGGCCCGTTCACCCTCGCCGTCGACGTCGGGGGGACCGGCATCAAGGCGTCGGTGCTCGACGCCCTCGACCGCATGGTCGCCGAGCGGGTGCGCGTGCCCACGCCCTACCCGCTCTCGCCCGAGCGCTTCGTGGAGGTGCTCGTCCGCCTCGCGCGCCCGCTCCCTGCCTTCGACCGGGTCGCCGTCGGCTTCCCCGGCGTCGTCCGGCGCGGCCGGATCGTCACCGCCCCGCACTTCGTGACTGCGGCAGGTCCGGGCAGCCGCGTGCTGCCCGACCTCGAGGCGGCGTGGTCGGGCTTCGACGCCGCGGGGGCGATCGCTCGCGCGCTCGGCCGCGAGGTCCGCATCGCCAACGACGCCGACCTGCAGGGGCTCGGCGTCGTCGCCGGCGAGGGCCTCGAGTTCGTGGTCACCCTCGGCACAGGGGTGGGCACCGCGCTCTTCCTCGACGGCCGTCTCGCTCCGCACCTCGAGCTCGCCCACCACCCCTTCCGCAAGGGGCAGACCTACAACGAGCAGCTCGGCGACGCCACGCTGCGCCGCATCGGCCCGAAGCGCTGGCGCCGGCGGGTGCGGCGAGCCCTGGAGAACTTCCGGGTTCTCGTCAACTTCGACCGCTGCTACGTCGGCGGCGGGAACGCCCGGCTGCTGCGGGACGAGCTCGCGCTCCCCTACGTGGTCGTCGACAACGTCGCCGGCATCACCGGCGGCATCCGGCTCTTCGAGACCGACGCCGTCTGAGCCCTGCCGGGGGAGACCCTCGACGGCGCGGCCCGCGCCGCCGAGGCGCGCTCGGGGCACTGCGCGCGCAAGGCGGTGACGAGGTAGCGCGCCGGGACGCGCGAGCTCTCCGAGAGGGTCGCCATGAGGGCCTGCCAGGAGCCGCCGCCGGAGCCGGCGAGCGACGCAGGGGCCAGCGCGAGGCGCAGCTCGCCGAGGGCGGCGGCGCGATCGGCGCGCGCTCGGTCGGGGCGCTCGTGCGACGCGCGCGCGTACAGGGCGAGGGCGCGGTCCACGTGCCGGCAGGCCTCCTGGCCGAGCGCGTCGGCGGACTGGCTCGAGCAGCCCGCCGCCCCGAGCAAGAGCGCGCCCGCGACGAGACCGCGCCCCGGGCGGCGCCTCACTCGCCGAGCCACGCCGGCGCGGCGTCGAGGAGGAAGCGGCTCACCGCGAGCGCCCGGTCGAAGGTGTCGCAGAGCAGCTCCTCGCCCTGCAGGACGCGCGCCAGCGACACCTGGACGCGCGCCACGATCGTGAGCCGGCGCACCGGGGGGTCGGTGACCGACCCGAACGAGTCGGTGGCCGAGATCTCGAGCGGCAGGTCGAGCCCACCGATGCCGGCGAGGTCGATGGCCAGGCGCAGCAGGTCGGGGCCGTTCGGCAGCGGGGGGATGCCCCAGTTGAACGTGAGGGGGAAGGACCACTTGTCGGGCGGCTCGACGTCGTCGGGCAGCGCGACCACGGCGTCCTCGAAGTCGAGCAGCGTGCGCGGGTCCACCTCGAGCGCGAGGTGCAGGTCGATCGGCCCGCCGCAGCCCTCCTCGGGGTGCAGGTCCACCTCCCAGAACTGGCGCAGCGAGTAGGTCTCCACGAAGTGCCGCTCGTCGTGCACGTGGAAGCCGTGGTCGACCGCGTGGTCCTTGAGCTCGGCGACGTAGCCGGCGACGTCGATGACGGCCATCTGTCGGAGTGTAGGCGCCGGCCGCCGCGCCCGAGCCGCTCGGGTAGCCTCGGCCCGTGGGAGACGACCGCCTGCTCGCCGTGCTCGGCGAGGCGGCGGCCGCCTGCCGCCAGGCGCTCGACGACGTCGACGACTGGGGCCTCCCGGGAGCGCGCCCGGGCCAGTACCGGGCCGACCTCGTCGCGGACGCCGCCGCCGTCCCCGTCCTGCTCGGCGCCGGGCTCGGGGTCCTCAGCGAGGAGAGCGGCCTCCACGCTCCCGAGCGCGAGCTGCTCGCCGTGCTCGACCCGCTCGACGGCTCGACGAACGCGGCACGCGGCATCGCGCGCTACGCGACGAGCGTGTGCGTCCTCGACGCCGAGGGGCCGCGCGCCGCCCTCGTCGTCGACCAGGCGAGCGGGAGACGCTACGAGGCCGTGCGCGGCGACGGTGCGGCGCGCGACGGCCGACCGGTGCGGCCCTCGGCCGCGACGGCGCTCGGGGAGGCAATCCTCGGGCTCTCGGGGCACGCGCCGCGCCACCTCGGCTGGAGCCAGTACCGCGCGCTCGGGGCCATCGCCCTCGACCTGTGCGCCGTCGCCGACGGCACGCTCGACGGCTTCGTCGACGCGGGCGCCGATGGGCACGGCCCGTGGGACTACCTCGGCGCCTCGCTCGTGTGCGCCGAGGCGGGTGCGCTCGTCGTGGACGCGCGGGGGCGGGACCTCGTCGTGCGCAGCCCGGCGACGCGCCGGTCGCCCGTCGCGGCGGCGACGGCCGACCTGCTCGGCGAGGTGCGCGAGGCGCTGGGGGCGACCGCCCATCCGGGGGGGCGCTAGTGGCCGGCGACGCGCCGACACCACCGGCCCCGGACGAGCCCGCCCCGGCGGGCGCGGCGCCCGGCGAGGAGGCGCTCGGCGTCCTGCTCGCCCTCCAGGACGAGGACACGCGCCTCGACCAGCTCCGCCACCGCCGCGCCACGCTCGCCGAGCGCGCCGAGCTCGAGGCGCTCGAGGCGCGCGCCAGCGAGCTCGCCGCGCAGCGCGACGCGACGGGTGCCGAGCGCGAGCGGCTGCTCGCCCGCCAGGACGAGCTCGAGGCGAGGGTGCGCGAGCTCGAGGGGCGGATGCGCGCCCTCGACGAGAAGCTCTCGAGCGGGGCGGGCGCCTCCTTCCGGGACCAGGAGGCGATGGCGGCCGAGCTCGCCTCGCTCTCGCGCCAGCGCGACGCGCTCGAGGACGAGGAGCTCGAGGTGATGGAGGCGATCGAGCCGCTCGAGGCTGCCCTCGCGCAGCTCGGAGCCGACGAGGCCGACCTCACCGGACGGGCCGGCGACGTGCGCCGCCGGCTCGCCGACGCGGAGGCCGTGATCGACGGCGAGCTCGCCGCGCTCGTGGCGCGCCGCGACGCGCTCGCGCGCGCGCTGCCGCGCGAGCTCGCTGCGGAGTACGAACGGCTGCGGGCTCGCCTCGGGGGCGTCGGCGCGGCCCGCGTCGTGCACGGCTCGTGCTCGGGGTGCCACCTCCGGCTCTCGGCGACCCAGCTCGACGAGATCCGGCGCGCGCCGGCGGGCGTGCCCGCGCGCTGCGAGCAGTGCGGGCGCATCCTCGTCGCCTGACCGGGCGGGGGGCGGCTCGCTGTCCACAGGGAGGCGGGGATTTCCACATGCTGCGGTGGATTGTCCACCGCGCGCGGTGGGTAACGCGCGCACTCAGCTCGGCGCACCCGGTACCGTAGGCCATCCGCCACGCTCGACCCGCAGAGCGCGGTGCCCGTCCCTGGAGGTCTCCCATGGTCGGCCTCCGCCGAGCCGCTCCACGACGAGCCCGCCCGCGCCGGCGCGCGGCGGGCTCGTGGACGCTGCGCCGCCGCGTCGGCCTCACCATGGTCGCGGTCGCGCTCGTCGCCTGCGCGCTCGGGGCCGCCGACGCCTGGAACGCGTGGCGCTCGATCGAGCTCACCCGCGTCGACAACGCCCGGTTCGTGCGCGCCGTCGACGACGCCGCCGCCCTGCAGCTCGCCCTCACCGAGGAGGCGCGGGCGGCGCGCGACCTCGTCGCGACGCACTCGCCCATGGTCCTCGCCGACGTGGCGGCGGCCGAGCGCGACGCCCGCGCCCGCCTCGCGTCGCTGCGGGGGGAGGTCGCCGGCTACCCCGCCCTGGTCCGCGCCCTCGGGCGCATCGACGAGGCGAACCGGCGCTGGGCCGAGGCGGTCGCCTCGCTCGCCGCACGCTCGAGGGGCGCCGTCGCCCTGCCGCCGTTGCCGAGCGCGCAGGCGGGCGCCCTGCACTCGTCGCTCGCCACGCTGCGCGACCGGACGGCGCGCGAGGTCGAGCGCCAGGGCACGACGACCTTCTGGGTCGCCGTCGGCGCCGCGGCCGGCGCCGTCGTGATCGCCGTGGGCGGCTGGCTGGCCCTGTCGCGCTGGGTGAACGACCCGATCGAGCTCCTCGCGAGCGAGGCACGCGAGGTCGCCTCGGGCAACGTCGACCGACCGATCCGGGCGGTCGGTCCCCCCGAGCTCGCCGCGCTCGGTGCGGACGTCGAGGACATGCGGGTTCGCCTGCGGGACGAGGCCGCCGAGACGCGCCACGTGCGCGCCGCGCTCCTCGAGCACAGCCCGCTGCAGGTCCTCCTCGAGGCCGAGCTCGGACCGTCCGCACGACCGACCGGCCTCGAGATCGCGGCGCGCCTCATCCCGGCGCAGGGGACCCTCGCCGGCGACTGGTACGACGCGTGGCAGCTGCGCCCCGGGCTCGTCGGTCTCGCCCTCGTCGACGTGTCGGGCAACGGCGCCGCCGCGGGGCTGTTCGCGCTCCACATCAAGCACCTCCTGCGTGCGGCGCTCCGGCTCGGCCTCGCCCCGGGCGCGGCCATCGACTGGGTGGCGGGCCAGCTCGGCGACACGGGCGAGCGCTTCGCGACCGCAGTCGTCCTGGACGTGTCGTCGGAGGGGCGCTGCCGCTACGCGAACGCCGGGCACCCCGCGTCCCTGCACGTGCACGACGGCGGCATCGACTGCCTCGCGCCGACCGGTCCGCTGCTCGGCCCGTTCCCCGGGACGTGGGCGACGCGCGCGCTGGCGCTGCGTCCGGGGGACGAGCTCATCTGCTACACGGACGGCCTCTCGGAGGCCGTGAGCGACGGGGGCGAGCGCCTGGGGACCGAGGGCCTCGTCTCCCTCGTCGCCGCCCTCGGCCGCCACGCCCGTCCCGCGCAGGTGCTCGACTCCCTGCTCGCCCCGGTGCGCCGGGCCGACCGGTCGGGCCGCCCGGACGACGTGACTCTCGTCGTCGCCCGCTACGAGGGCGCCTGACTCCGGGGAGGCGGCAGCTCCTCGCCAAGCGCGGCGAGGGCCTCGTCGAGACCACCGTAGACGTCGATGACGAGGTCGAGGCCGCTCGCGACGAGGGCGTCCCGGACCACCCCGCCCGGTCCGGCGAGGGCGAGGCGCCCCCCTGCCTCGGCGAGGCGGTGGCGGGCGGCGACGAGCACGGACAGGCCGGTCGAGTCGACGAAGCCGAGCTCGCTCACGTCGACGAGGAGGCGCGGGACGTGCGCCTGTGCCGCCTCGACGAGGCCGCGCCGCAGGACCGGCGCGGCGAGCAGGTCGAGCTCGCCGCGCAGGCGCAGCACGCGGGTGTCGCCGACCTGCCCGTGCTCGATGACGAAGCCGCCGCCGGGGGCGCTCTCGCCGCCCGGCGGTCGGCCGCCGCCTGCCGTGCCGTCCTCGCTCATGGCCCGTCAGCGAGCCGTGCCGCGAACGGGCTCTCCGGCCAGGCGACGGGGGGCTCGCCGCGGGATTGGCGTACGAGCTCGCTGGCGAGCCACTTGCGGAAGGCGACGACATCCGCGCTCGGCGGCTCCGTGCGGAGGAGGTCGGCGCTCGCGCAGTAGGCGTCGGCCTCGTCGAGGACGGCGTCGAGCAGCTCGAAGGACTCGCCGAGCCGACGCGGCAGCCGGTGGACGAGGTCGAGGGAGGTGCTCCCGCGCGACGCCGCCTCGCGCAGCATGGCCGCCTGGTCGGCGGCGAACAGGAAGAACGGCGTGCCGAGTCGCTCGATCGCCTCGAGGAGCCGGCGCGGGGCGGCGGACATCGGGCTCTCGCCGCTGCCGCTGAGGAGCCGCAGCTCGCGGTGGAGCCCCTCGTAGTGGGCGGTCGTCCGAAGGTAGAGGCCGATCGGCAGGCCGAGGAGGCGGTAGGCGAGGAGGTCCTCGCCGTGGCCTCGAGCGCCGGGTCCCTCCGTCCGGTCTCGGGCGAGGCCGCGACCCGGGACGGCCGACCGGCCCACGGGGCGGCGGTCGTCGAGCTCGAACCAGACCACCTTGCCGTCGGGGACGATGTCGATGCCCCACCGCTGGGCGAGCGAGCCGAGCAGGGTGAGGCCCCGCCCGGTGGCGGCCTCGAGGCCGTAGCGCTTGGCGATCGGCATCGCCGGGCTCGAGTCACCGACCTCGACGCGCAGCCCGCCCGGTAGGGCGCGGTAGGCGAGGCGGAGCTCGGTACGCGCGTGCAGGACCGCGTTCGTGGTGAGCTCGGAGGCGAGGAGGACCGCCCTGCCGATGAGCTCGGGCGGAGCCCCGGCGAGCTCGTGGCGCAGCCACTGCCGGGCCGCGGCGGGGCTCGTGTCGGCGCAGGGGAGGACGATCTCGCCGCGGTCCTCGGGGCCGAACGCCCGCCAGCGGGCGGCGTCGGGCGGCAGGCGGCGCGGGGGACCGGGCCGAGCCCCCGAGCCGGGTGCGCCCTCCTCGCCGGTGGCACCGGCCTCCTCCTCGGCGGGGTGCGAAGCAGGTGGTGCTTCCTCGCTGGGCTCGTCGACCTGCACTGCTAGCAGGCGTCGAGGTTCCCAAGCGTCGACGGCGCGACGTCCGGTACGGTGTCGCTCCCCGTCCCGCTCACGAGCCGGTGGCTCGCCGTGCCGATCGGCGACGGCGTGCGCCGGCGTCGATGGGGCCGGTTGGCGTGGTGCATCGCTCTCCTCTCCCACGGGGGAACTACTACCAACGGACTACCCCGGTCGAGCGGTGCGAAACGCCGTGCTGGGCGCTTCGCGCCGTCCCTGCCAGGGGGGCCGGACGCTGCGTGGGCGCTCGGCCGCTCGCCGAGGTCGCCGCGCCCTTTACGTGACGGTGGCGGCGAGCCATCCTCTCCCTATGGGAGCGATGGCGACTGGAGCGATGGGGGCCGAGCCTGCGGCCGGGGAGACCGACGGCGGCGCGGCGGGCCTCCTGCGCATCCAGGCCCGGCGAACGGCGGCCGAGCTCGTCGTCGAGGTCGCCGGCGAGCTCGACATCGCGACGACACCGTCGCTTCGCACCCTGCTCGACGAGGCGGTCGACGGCGGCGCTCGCCGCGTCGTCCTCGACCTGGCGGCGCTCGACTTCCTCGATTCGACAGGCCTCGCGACCTTGATCCACGCCTCGAAGCGCCTGCGCGGCAGCGGAGGCGATCTCGTGCTGCGCGCGCCGTCGAGGAGCGTCCGCTCGCTGCTGCGCATCGTCGGCCTCGACACGGTGCTCAGCGTCGAGGACTGACCGCTCGCAGCCCGGCACGGCCCGTTCGGCGCGTGCCGGGAGCACGGCCGGTGGCCGCTGGTGGCCCGGCCCGGCCGGGGCCGCTCGCCGGCGCAGACGTCAGGCGCGGAGGGCTTCGTCGAGGGTCTCGAAGATCGGGAGCTCGCCGTCCAGGCGTAGCGCGTGCGCGACGCCTGGCGCGAGGTGGCAGACGCAGAGGTCACCGCCTCGGTCGCGCGAGCGCCGCAGGCCGGCGAGGAGCAGGGAGCGGCACGTCGAGTCGACGAGGCGGACGCCTGCGAGGTCGAGCACGAGCCGGGAGGGACCGTGGCTCGTCGCCTCGAGGAGCTGCTCGCGCAGGCGGGGCGCGGCGTGCAGGTCGAGCTCGCCCTCGAGCTCGAGGACCGTGCGGCTGCCGACCTGGCGCTGCCGCAGCGCGACGTCGGCCCGGGGCCCGTGCGGGCACGCGCCCGGCACGGTGCGCGACCAGGCGCTCTCGGTCCAGGGCACGGGGCGCTCGCCGCGCGCCTGGCGCGCGAACTCCCCGAGGCACCACCTGCGGACGGCGACGGCCAGGGGGCTCGGCGCGAGCGTGAGGAGGAGGCGACCCTCCCGGCAGTAGTCGTCGGCCTCGTCGAGGAGGTGGTCGAGCTCGCGGCAGCCGGCGGCGACCTCATCGGGCACGTAGTAGAGGTAGTCCTCGAGGTCGAGCGCCGACGCGGTCGTCGAGCACCTCGGGTCGGCGATCGACGGCGCGGGGAAGCGGCCGGTGATCGCCGCGGCGAGCTCGACGAGGCGCTCGCCCGCCTCGCCGCCCACCCGGTGGTGGACGACGAGGAGCTGGAGCTCGCGCAGCAGCCCCTCGTAGTGCTCGGCCGCGTGCGCCATCTGCTCCGAAGGGATCCCGAGGAGGTGGTAGGGGCGGAGCGGCTCCTCGCTGCGACGAGCGCGCGCCGACGGGTCGGGCGGCGAGTCCGTGGGCCCCCGGCCGCCGGACGTGGCGCCGCCGAGCTCGAACCAGACCGTCTTGCGGTCGGCCTCGGCGACGACGCCCCACCTGCTCGCCACGCGCTCGACGAGGTGGAGGCCCCGGCCGGTCGTGGCGTCGGGAGACCACCGTCTGGCCGTCGGCAGGAGCGTGCTCCCGTCGACGGTCTCCACCCGCACCGCCTCCCCGCACCGCTCCAGGCGGACCTCGATCGAGGTGCGGGCGTGGAGCACCGCGTTCGTCACGAGCTCCGAGACGAGCAGGAGCGCGGCGTCGACCGTGGCGGTCGGTGCGTCGCCGAGGTGAGTTGCCAGCCACTCCCGTGCGGCACGCGCGCTCGTGGCGTCCGGGGGCAGCAGCAGCACTCGACGCGGCGGGGACGCGCTCATCGGACCCTCGAGATGGTGAGCTGTTCCCCGAATCGTATGCACTGCAAACGCTGGCCACTCGTGTTTCGGCGCATCGTGCACCCGGGGCGCACCGACCTCGCGTGGAGGTGGGCCCGTCGGGCTCGTCGCGACGGCGGGTCGAGGCCGCAGGCGCTGGTCTGGCCGCCGGTCCCGCCACCGTCAGTCGCGTGTCTCGTCGCCCCTGGCGCAGCTGCGCAATCCGCCTGCACGGGGCAGCGCGGGCGGCAACGCCACCGCGCCGGTTCGCCGGTCGCCGGGCTGCAGGCCGGCCAGCTCGCTGCCGGCGTGCGCCGCGTCCGGCGAGCAGGGCGCGACGGTCCAGCCTTGCTCCCGGGCCGGTGGCGTCGCGTCCGGGACCGCTCGGGCCGGGGGGCCGTCCGCTCGCCATCTGGCCAGTAGGAGCGCGGTGGGCGGCGCGGTTCTGGACGAGAGCGGCTGTGCGAGGCCTCTGACCTGCGCTCTTGACTCGTCTCGGCCGTCGACGTCGGCGAGACGTCCGCGTACGTCCGAGCACGTCGTCGACGGCGTCTGGTCCTCGGAGTCGGGCCACAGGTGGCCGTCGGTGTTCGGCGTCTCGGTTGCCGAGACAGGCTGGACCGTCGTCAGCGGTTCGCCGTGGCGAACGAGGACGCTCGCACCGAGGTGGCCGAGCGCGTCGGCGCCGGTGCCGGCTGGCGCCTCGGCTGCTCCCACCGCGCGCCGCCCGATCCCGAAGAAGACGGTGCGCCGGATCGGGGACCCAGCCGTCTGCGGGGAGGCGAAGCCCTCGGGACCGACTCGGTAGGCCGCCCAGGCGAGCCGCCAGGGCATCCGCGGCTCCGCGGGGAACGGAATGGTCCGGTGCGACGCCTCGGTCGCTGGTGAGCCGGGGAGATCCGTCGGACAGGAGGGCGAGCTGGCGGTCGACGGCCGAGACGCCGACGGGTTGCTCCGGGAACCGACGCGCCTTCGTCGCGGCCGGCCGCGCGCGCCGCTCCGCGACCGTTCCGCTCCCGCCGGCCTCGGTCGACGCGAGCGTGATCACGCTCCCCGCCAGTGGCGCGGGCCGCCCGTGAGGGACCTCGCCGCCGGGGACGGGCCGCGGCGGGCGGCACCGGATGGAGCGGGATCCGGCGACCCTCCGCTGCCCCGGCGTGCGTGCGGACGCCCGTACGCATCCCGAGGGTTCCGGTCCTGGAACAGATCGAGGAGATCGAGGAGATCGAGGCGCCCCAGCGCTCGATCGCGAGGCTGCCAGCGAGTGCGCCGAGCGGACTCGACGGTGAGGAGGCCCTCGGCGTGTTCGGCGCACTCGCGGATGCCTTCAGGCGCGTCCGCATCCTCGACGGCGGCGGCGCGAGTGCGCCGCTCGCGGCACCCCGCCCGCTCGTCGAGCGCTCGTCCCCCCGCGCCCGGGCCGTGCGGCTAGCGGAGGGGGGGCCCGAGGTCCCCAGGCGCGGGGTGTGGTCCGGGCGGATCGCTTCCCACGATCGTCGCGAGCGCGCCCCTCCGGGAGACGCCGAGCTTCGCGAACACGTGCCGCAGGTGGAACTCGACGGCTTTCGTCGTGACGACCAGGCGGAGCGCGATCTCCCGGTTCGTGAGTCCGCTCGCCGCGAGCGTCGCGACGCGCAGCTCGCTCGGGGTGAGCGACGCGAGGCCCGAGACGGCCGCGCGCCGCGGCCGCGCGCCGGCGGCCCGGAGCTCGTCGCGCGCGAACGCGGCGAGCGGGCGCGCACCGAAGCGCTCCGCGAGCTCGAGGCCTCGCCGCAACGGCTCCTGGCACTCCCGGCGCTGCTTCCGCCGCCGGAGGGCGGCGCCCAGGTCGACGAGCGCGTGTGCGAGGGCGAGGCGCGACGGCGACCCCTCGAGGACGGAGACGGCCTGCGCGGACCACTCGGGCGCGTCCGGACCGTCGTCGACGAGGCCGCAGAGTCTGAGCGCGAGGCCCACGGTCCGGGGGACCCCGGTTGCCTCCGCGCGCTCGCGTTCCTCCGCGGCGAGCGCGCGGGCCTCGTCGCACCGGCCGAGTGCGAGCGCCGCGCGCGCGGCAACGAGCCGCCAGGGGATCGGTCGCGCGGAGACCCCTTCGGACGCGACCCGCCGGCCCGCGGCGCAGGCATCGGCGAGGGCCGCGGCCGGGTCTCCGCGGGCGAGGCCGAGAAGGCCGCGCGCGACGAGGAGCATCGAGAGCTCCCAGGCGTCCGCGGCAAGGCCGAGGTGGCTGGCCTGCGCGAGCGCGGCCTCGGCGCCGGCGAGGTCCCCGAGCTCGAGACGCGCGTGCGCGAGGACGGCGCACGCGGCCCCCGCGTACATCCCCCAACCGAGGCGTCGCGCGTCGAGGGCGCGCGCGGCGTCCTCGGCTGCGTCCTCGAGCGCTCCTGTGAAGAAGAGGACCCACGAGCGCAGGTAGCGGACCGTCGCCGCGGCGGGGACCGACCCGAGTGCGCACGCCTGCGCGAGCGCGCGCCCGAGGAGTGCCCGGGAGCGGTCGAGGTCGTCTGCGTAGAGGAGCGCGACTGCGGCAGGCGTGAGCATGAGCCCGCCGTCGCGTTCGATCCCGGCGACGACGGCCTCCCCGCCATCGGCGAGGGCCCGCTCGAGGAGGGGCGCGAAGGCGGTCCGCGGGGCACCGGCGAGCGCTTCCTGAGAGGCGACGAGCGCGAGGGCGACCCGCTCGACGGGGAGCTCCTCGCCGCTGCCGACTCGGGCGAGGTCCGCGACAACCGCACGGACCCCCGCGACCTCGCCCCGCCCGGAGGCGAGCGCGCACGCGATGAGGGCGCGCAGCTCGCGCCGGCGCGCATCGGGGCCGTCGATGTCCTCGGCGAGGGCGCGCTGGAAGGCCGCGGCGGCCTCCTCGTGGCGGCCGGCGCCCATGAGGATCCGCCCGAGAGCGCTCAGCAGCTCGACGCGCGCCGCGCGCTCGGCGGTGGACGCGAGGGCGTCGTCGAGGTGCTCGACGGCACCCGGGAGGCCGGCGGCGGCTTCGGCCTCGGCGAGGAGACGGACGAGGCGGAGCCGGACCTCGGGGGCCGGCGGCTCGCGCAGCGCCCGCTCGAGGTAGCGGGCGGCGAGGGCGGGCGCGCCCCGCGCGCGGGCGCGCGCGGCCGCCTCCTCGAGCACGGCGACGACCCGGTCGTCGCCGGTCGTGAGCGCGCCGAGCAGGTGGGGCGCGACGAGCTCGGCAGGGTCGCCTCGGGCGTCGCGGGCGCGCGCGGCCGCGAGCTGGAGGGCCGCGCGGGCTCCCGCGGGTACCCCGGCGGCGATCGCGGCAGCGACGAGGGGGTGGCGGAGCCGGAGCGGTTCACCAGGGGCGAGGAGGCCGACGTCCGCGAGGGCGTCCGCGGCGGCGGCCGTCTGGGCCACGTCGGGGAGCCGGGCGAGTACTCGGGCCATCGCGAGGTCGATCTCGCCGACGACCGCGACCGCGCGCGCGAGGGCAGCGGCCGCCGGTCCGAGCCGGTCGATCCGTCGCACGACCGCGCGCAGGACCCCGGCGGGCGCGATCGCGTCGAGCGCCGCGAGGCCGTCGGCGTCGGGGCGGACCCCGGCGCGGGCGAGCTCGGCGACGAGCTCGGTGACGAGGAAGGGGTTCCCGCCGGTCGCCGCGGCGCTCGCGGCAGCGAACTCCGGCGCGACCTCCGGTGCGCGAAGGCCGCGGCGAAGGAGCGCCGCCACCGCGTCCGTGCTGAGCGGCGCGGGGCGCAGAACCGCCGCCGCCTCGTGCGCGAGCGCGGCCAGCTCGGACACCTCGGCGACGCCGTCGGCGCGGAAGGCGACGACGACGGCGAGCGCGAGACCCCGGAGCCGGTGCGCGAGGTAGGCCAGGAAGCGCAGCGACAACGTGTCGAGGAGCTGCGCATCGTCGACCACGAGCGCGACGGGACCGCTGCCCGGCCCAGACCGGCAGAGGGTCGCGACCATCTCGTAGAGCCCGCGGACGATCGCCATGGCGCGGGCCTCTCCGGTTACGCCGAGGCTCGCCGTGCCCTCCGTGAACAAGTCGGCCGCGAGGCGGGCCGGACCCGCGAACAGCTCTGCGGCCCCCTCCCCACGCGCGCGGACGACGGGTTCGAGCAGCTGCAGCGCGCCGCCGAACGCGAGCGCCTGCTCGTGCTCGTCGCCGCGGGCGCGAAGGACCTCCATCCCGGCCGCCCGCGCGCGGCGCGCCGCGTGGTCGAGCAGGCGCGACTTGCCGATCCCCGCTTCGCCTTCGACGACGAGGAGCCGGCCGGACCCGCGTCTCGCGGCGCGCAGAGCGCCCGCGATCGCACGGCGCTCCGCATCCCGTTCGAGGAACAGCGCGGGACGCGGTCCGCGCGCCGCCATCTCCACCCTCCCGGACAACCTTCGCCCGGAGAACCCTGCCCCACGAAAACTCTCGGGTCTTCACCCTAGTGCGCCTCGTTCCGGGGGATCAGAGAGTCGCACCGTCCCGGCCCGTGCGACTGATCGGGCGCACGGGCGCGCCTGGTGGCCAGGGGGCCGGGGGAGAAGTCCGGGAACCGAGAGAAGGGAGCGAGGGTGCAGGCGAGGGGTCCGATCACGGGCGAGGCGACCGGGGTGCGCCGGAGATGGCGCGCGAGCGCGCTCGGCGCGCTCCTCGCCGTCGCACTCGGCCTCGGGGGCGCGGCCGTCGCGCTCCTCGGCGCCCCCCGCGCGAGCGCCGCGCCGAGCTGGGGTCCGCCGACCTCGATCGACCAGGCCTCCAGCATCATCACCGCGCTCGCGTGTCCGTCGAGCACGCTCTGTGTCGCCGGGGACGACACGGGGAACATCCTCTACTCGACCGACGGGGCGGCGACCTGGACACGCGTGAACGTCGACGGGACCAACACGATCACCTCGATCTCGTGTCCCTCGACGGGCCTCTGCGTCGCCGTCGACAACAACTCGTCGGTCCTCTTCTCGACGGATCCCGCGAGCTCGTCGTGGACCACCGTCCCAACCGTCGACACCTACAGCCGCGACATCACCTCGATCTCCTGCCCGTCCACCGACCTGTGCGTCTTCGTCGACGCGCAGTGGCGCGCGTTCTTCTCGACGACTCCGACCGGACAGTCGTCAGCCTGGTCGCTCGACAACGCTGAGTCCTGGGACACGCTCACGACCAGTGCGTTCAGCTCGATCTCGTGCCCCTCGAGCGCGCTCTGTGTCGTCGGCGGCCAGTGGAGCAGCCAGCTGAGCCCCGCGGACGTCTTCGCCTCGACGCAGCCCACGAACACCACCAGTTCGACCGCGTGGATCGACGTCGGCGACGTCGACGGGAAGAACATGGTCACCGCGGTCTCCTGTCCTTCGACGAGCTTGTGCGTGGCCGGGGACAACGCGGGGAACATCCTCACCGCGAACGGCGATCCGACCAACGAGGTCAACTGGTCCACTGCATCCTCGGTCGCCTCGTCCAAGATCACCGCGATCTCCTGCCCCACGACGAGCTTCTGTGTCGCCACCGACGTGGGCGGTCAGGTCCTCGTCTCCGACAACCCGTCCGCTGGCGGGTCGTCGTGGACCGCGAGCGTCGTCGACCCGGGACAGGCCCTTACGTCCCTCGCGTGCGCGTCGACGAGCTTCTGCGTCGCGGGGGACGGCTCGGGTCAGGTCGTCGCGACCGCCGCGCCGGGGACGCCGACGACGGGCGTGCCGACGACGACGAGCGCACCGGCAACGACGAGCTCGCCGACGACGACCAGCGCGCCGGTGGGCGGGACGCACCTCTCGGTCGCGGCGACGCTCGGGAGCGGCGCGGCCCTGGTCGCGCCGGGAGGGAGGCAGGCGACGATCCGGCTCACCTGTCTCGTCGCGACGTGTCGCGGCAGCGTCCGCCTCCGAGCTACGGTGCTCGAGCGGATCGAGACCCCCGTCGTCGTCCACGGTCATCAGGTCGTGCGCACGGTTCTCCGCCGGCGTGTCCTCACGCTCGGGGCGCGCACCTACGCCGCCGGATCCGGCGTCCACACCCTGTCGGTGCCGCTCGATCGGTCGGGACGGCTCCTCCTCGCGCGCACCCACCGGGTGGTCGTGCGGGTGACCGTCGTCGCGAACGGCAGGGCGAGCGTGCGGTCCCTCACGCTCGTCGAGCGCAGCGCGCGCCGGGCGGCGAGCCGCAACCGGCACCTCTCGGCGCGGAGGTCCTGACTGGCGCGGTCCGGACTGGCCTGTTCGATGCGGACCCGCCCCAGCTCTCCGGGCCGCGGGTCCCCGCGGGCCGAGCTTCCGGCGCGCGGGGCCCGCGTAGCCCGAGGAGTCAGTGCCGGTGGGCGTCGGCGACCGCCGTGGGGAGTTCGCCGCCATCGCTGACGTCAGCGCGGGTGAAGCCGCGGATCTCCTCGAGGACGCCGCGGCGGACCTTCGCGATCCGGTCGGGGTCACCGACCTGGCTCCGGCCGACGCCGACGAGGTCGAACGCACCTCGGCGGCGGCGCGCGAGCTCGCGCAGGCCGGCGCGACCCGTACCGCGCGGCCCGAGGGTCTCCATCACGTCGACGCCGAGGCCTACGCCGCCGACGACCATGACCGGGACGCGCACGACGGCGCGCGTCCACCCCGCGAGGCCGCGGTCGGACGCCGGCTACGTGGGGACCCGAGCCTCCAGGAGGAGGCCTCGAGACGGTCGACCCGGGCCTCCTCGAAGCGGGCGACGATCGTCGCGAGCTCGGTCGCGGTCTCGGTGACGCCCGCCGCGTCGTCGACCTCCTGTCACGAGGACGAGGGGAGCTCCACGCCGACGACGAAGTCCTCCCCGACCGCGGCGCGGATCGCCCCGATCACCTCGTTCGGGGAGCGAAGCCGGTCCGGGAGCGCATCGCCGCCGTATCCGTCGTCATGCGTCGTCGCGGCGGTCGGTCGCGGGCCCTTCCTCGTCTGCGAGACGTCCGCGAGCATCCGCGAGACGACGCGCGACGGTGCGAGACAGCGACGATATAACTGACCTGCTCGGACGCCATTTCCGCACATCTGAGCAGGTCGCGGCGGCGAGTCGACCTGTAGGCGGGGTTCTGTCCCCGGGCTGCGCCCGGGGGGTGGCCATCCATCTACGCGGCCTACCTGGGGACGTCGGGCGGGCCACCCGTCCCACGCTTGGCCTTGCTCCGGGTGGGGTTTGCCGTGCCGACCTGGTCACCCAGGTCGCGGTGCGCTCTTACCGCGCCGTTTCACCCTTGCCTGTGCCCGAAGGCCATCGGCGGTCTGTTCTCTGTGGCACTTTCCTGCGGGTCACCCCGACTGGCCGCTAGCCAGCACCCTGCCCTGTGGAGCCCCGACCTTCCTCATCCCACCGGCTCACCCGGCGGAACGCGGCCACCCGGTCGGCTCGCCGCCTCCCCCATTGTGCCGCACGCACCGACGCTGTGCGCGCTCCACGCCGGGGAGACGGCCGGGCGTTAGCCTGCTGCCATGGCGAGCGGCGGCGCTCCCGAGGAGCTGCGCTTCGAGTTCGGCCTCGACGCGCGCGGCGAGGGGGCGGTACCCGACGAGCCGAGGCCGGTCGCACGGGCCGCGCCCACAGGGCGCCGCTCGCGCCGACCCCTGGACACGGCTGCGCAGCTTCGCCAGCGGATCGAGGGTCTCCGGGCGCAGGGGACGGCGCGAGCGGCCGTACCACCGGAGGACACCGCGGCCGCCTCCGATGCGGAGGCGGAGACCCTCAGCATCGCCGCCTTCTACGAGCGGGTGCGGCGCGCGATCGACCGGGAGTTCGCGGGGGAGGTCTGGGTGGCGGGGGAGATCCGCAACCTGCGCGAGCGTGGCGGGCATCGCTACCTCGAGCTCGCCGACCACGACTCGCCCGGCGGGCGTGCCTCCCAGCAGCTCGAGGTCGTCTGCTGGGCACGCGACTGGCCGCCGATCGCGGCGGCGCTCGCGGCGGCCGGCGTCGAGCTCGAGATCGGCCGGGTGGTACGCGTGCGAGGTCGGGTCTCCGTCCTGGACCGGTCCAGCAAGCTGAGCCTCACCCTCACGGCCCTCGACGTGGAGGCGCTCCTCGGCAGCATCGCCGCGGCGCGCCGGCGGCTGCTCGCCACGCTCGAGGCCGAGGGGCTCCTCGACGCGAACCGCCGACGCCCCCTCCCGCCCGTGCCGCTGCGCGTCGGGGTCGTCACGAGCCCCGGGAGCGAGGCGCACCGCGACTTCGTCGGCCAGCTGGAGCGCTCGGGCTTCGCCTTCGTCGTGCGCCTCGAGGGCTCGCTCGTGCAGGGGCCGGAGGCACCGGCCCAGCTCGCAGCGGCCCTCGGCCGCCTCGTCGCGTTCCAGCCGGACCTCGCCGTCGTCGTGCGCGGCGGCGGGGCGAGGGGCGACCTCGCCGCGTTCGACGACGAGGTCGTCGCGCGGGCGATCGCGACCGCGCCCTTCCCCGTGTGGACCGGCATCGGCCACACGGGCGACCGCTCGGTCGCCGACGAGGTCGCCCACCGCTCGTACATCACGCCGACCGCCTGCGGCGAGGCGGTGGTCGCCGCCGTGCGCGAGTACTGGGACGCCGTGCGCCAATGTGTCGGGGAGCTCTCCGGCCTGGCGCGCGCCCGCCTCGAGGCGGCCCGCCACGGCCTCGACGGGCAGGCGCGCACGCTGCGCAGCGGGGCGCGCCACCAGCTCGAGCTGCACCTCCACGAGCTCGTCGTGCGCGGCAGCCGTGTCGAGCGCGCCGCGGTCGTCGAGCTCGAGCGCGCCCGGCAGACGCTCGCGTCGCGCCGGCGGGCGCTCGTCGACGCGCTCGCCCGGCGCACGGCGGCCGAGGCCCAGGAGGTGGGCCGTCGTCGCCAGGTGCTGCGCGCGTACGACCCGCGTCGTCAGCTCGAGCGCGGCTGGTCGCTCACGCGAGACGAGGCGGGACGGATCGTTCGCTCCGTCGTCGGGCGCCGCCCCGGGGAGCGCCTGCGGGTGACCGTCAGCGACGGTAGCGTCGTGACGAGGGTGGAGGCGCTGCGCAGCGCCCAGGAGGAGCACCGGTTGGGCGCGCCAGCCGGGCACGCGAGGGGGTAGGGCGATCGACGAGGTCGCGCCGGGTGCAGGCGAGGTGCCGGTGAGCGAGCTGTCGTACCGGGACGCCGCGGCCGAGCTCGACGGCATCATCGGCGAGCTCGACAACGGCGTCGTGGACGTCGACGTGCTCGAGGTCCGCTTCCAGCGCGCCGTCGAGATCGTCGAGGAGCTGGATCGGCGCATCCGGGGCGCTCGGGCGCGCGTCGACGCGCTGCTGCCCCGCCTCGAGGGCATCGGGGGCGAGCAGGGGAGCGCCGATGCCACCTGAGCCAGCGGGAGCACCCGGCGCGTCCTTGGGAGGCGGGGCGGCCGTGGTCGAGCGGGCCGGCACGGTCCTCGTGGTCGGCTCGTCGCTCGCGGGACTGCGCGCCTGCGAGCAGCTGCGCGCGCTCGGCCACGCCGGCCGCATCGTCCTCGTCGGCGCGGAGGCCGGCCTCCCCTACGACCGCCCGCCGCTGTCCAAGCGCTTCCTCGCCGGACGGCTCGACGAGCCGGCGCTCGCGCTGTGCACGCGCGAGCACCTCGAGTCCCTCCAGCTCGACGCCCGCCTCGGCGTGCGGGCGAGCGCGCTCGACGTCGAGGGTCGTCGCTGCGAGCTCGAGGACGGCTCCGAGGTCGCCTTCGACGGGGTCGTCATCGCCACGGGGGCCACGCCGCGCACGCTGCCGGGGGCGCGCGACCTGAAGGGCGTCCACACCCTGCGGAGCCGGGGCGACGCGCTCGCCCTGCGCGACGCCCTCGGCGAGCCCAGCGTTCGCCTCGTCGTCGTCGGCGGCGGCTTCCTCGGCATGGAGGTGGCCGGGACGGCTCGCGAGCTCGGCTGCGAGGTGACGGTCGTGGAGCCGCTCGCCGAGCCGCTCGGGCGCGTGCTCGCCGCCGAGCTGGGCGCCGCGCTGCGGGCCCTGCACGAGCGCCGCGGTGTCGTGGTGCGCACCGGGGTCGGGGTGCGGGCGCTGGCGGGAGAGGGCCACGTGGAGGCGGTTGAGCTGACCGACGGCTCCCGCCTCCCAGCCGACGTCGTGCTCGTGGCGATCGGGGTCGTCCCCGAGGTCGACTGGCTCGCTGGCTCGGGGCTCCGCCTCGAGGACGGCGTCGTCTGCGACGCCGCCCTGCTCGCCGCTCCCGGGGTCGCGGCCGCGGGCGACGTCGCCCGGTGGCCGCACCCGGCCGCTCGCGGCCTCGTCCGCCTCGAGCACTGGACGAACGCGGCGGAGCAGGGCGCGCACGCGGCTGCGAGCCTCCTCGCCGAGGGCGCACCGCCGCCGTACGTCCCGGTCCCGTACTTCTGGTCGGACCACTTCGACACGAAGGTGCAGGCACTCGGCTTGCCGATGCCCGAGGACGACGTGGAGGTGATCGACGGCAGCCTCGCATCCGGGCGCTTCGTGGCCTGCTGCGTGCGTGCCGGACGCCTCAGCGGGGTCGTCGGCTTCGGCCGTCCCCGCCAGGTCACCGCCCTCCGGCCGCTGGTCGCGCGCGGCGCCCCGCTCGCCGAGGCCCGGAGCCTCCTCGTGCCGTGAGCGGGTGCGGCCCGCGCGCGGGCCACGGGCCGGGCGCGACGCCGGCGGCGCGCCGTCGCGTGCCCCGCTCGCAGCGGCGCGCGCTCGCGCCGTAGGCTGTGGGCGCGTCGTACCTCGCGCCGGCACCACCTGAGACCTCGCTCCTCGCGTGCGGGCCGCCGCCGTGCGCTCGCGCCCGTCGGCACGGTCCCGCCCCGCTCGCGCCGGGGCTCGAGCCGTGAGACGGCCCGACCTCACGACCCTGCCCGATCTCGTCCACGGTCGGTCGTGGGCCGGGCCAGTCCGAACCCGCCGACCCGTCTACGTCGACCTCCTGCCCCCCTGCAACGCGGCGTGCCCTGCCGGCGAGAACGTCCAGGCGTGGCTCGCCTCGATCGAGGCGGGCCGTCACGAGCAGGCCTGGCAGCTCCTCGTGGCCGACAACCCGTTCCCCGCGATCGAGGGGCGCGTCTGCTACCACCCCTGCGAAGACGCCTGCAACCGGGCGGAGCTCGACGAGGCGGTGTCGATCCACGCGCTCGAGCGCTTCCTCGGCGACCTCGCGCTGGAGCGTGGCTGGCCGCTGCCCGGGCCGCCGCCGCCCACGGGCAGGCGGGTGCTCGTCGTCGGTGCCGGTCCGAGCGGACTGTCCGCCGCCTACCACCTCGCCCGCCGGGGGCACGAGGTCGAGGTCCGCGACGCCGGCGCGCAGCCGGGCGGGATGATGCGCTACGGCATCCCCGCCTACCGGCTGCCACGCGACGTGCTCGACGCGGAGGTCGAGCGCCTCGGCGGCCTTCGCGTGCGCGTCGTGCGCGGCCACCGGGTCGAGGACCTCGAGGCCGAGCGGCGCGAGGGAGCGTTCGACGCCGTGTTCGTCGCGGTCGGCGCCCATCTGTCGAAGCGCGTCGACATCCCCGCGCGCGACGCCGGGCGCATTCTCGACGCGGTGTCGTTCCTCAGGGCCGTGGCCGAGGGCGAGCGGCCGGCGCTCGGCCGCCGCGTCGCGGTCTACGGCGGCGGCAACACGGCGATGGACGCGGCGCGCACAGCCAGGCGCCTCGGCGCCACCGATGCCCTCGTCATCTACCGGCGCACCCGGGCGCAGATGCCCGCCCACGCCGAGGAGGCGGCCGAGGCCGAGGCCGAGGGCGTCACGATCAACTGGCTGCGCACCATCAGCGCCTTCGAGGGCCACGAGCTCGTCGTGGAGGCGATGGAGCTCGACGACGCCGGCGTCCCGCACCCGACCGGACGCCTCGAGACCCTCCCCGCCGACAGCCTGATCCTCGCGCTCGGCCAGGAGAGCGACACCGCCTTCCTCCGCTCGGTCCCCGGGGTCGCTCTCGCGCCCGACGGCACCGTCGTCGTGTCCTCCTCGATGATGACCGGAGCGCCGGGCGTCTTCGCCGGCGGCGACATGGTGCCCGCCGAGCGGACGGTGGCGCCCACCGAGCCGACCCGCCGGGCGATCAACCTCGCCTGGCGCGAGCCGCTCGTCGCGTCGAGCCGCGAGCACGTCGCGTTCTTCGAGTCCCTGCCCGCCGTCGAGCGACCCCGGGTGGACTTCGCGACGGTGCGCGGCGCGCAGTTCCTCACGCCGCTGTTCGAGTTCTCCGGTGCCTGCGCCGGGTGCGGCGAGACCCCCTACCTCCGGCTCGTGTCCCAGCTCTTCGGCGACCGGGCCGTGATCGCCAACGCCACGGGCTGCTCGTCGATCTACGGCGGGAACCTCCCGACCACGCCCTGGACGACCGACGAGAACGGCCGGGGGCCGGCGTGGTCGAACTCGCTGTTCGAGGACAACGCCGAGTTCGGGCTCGGCCTGCGCCTCGCGGCGGACCACCACGCCGCCGTCGCGCGCCCGTCTCGTCGAGCTGCGCGACGCGCTCGGCGCCGAGCTCGTCGACGCCCTGCTCGGCGCGCCCCAGCGGAGCGAGTCCGAGCTCGCCGCCCAGCGGGCGCGCATCGCGACCCTGCGCCGGCGCCTCGCAACGCTCGACTCGCCCGCGGCCGACGACCTCGCGAGCGTCGCCGACCACCTGCTGCGGCGCAGCGTCTGGATCGTCGGCGGGGACGGCTGGGCCTACGACATCGGGGCTGGCGGCCTCGACCACGTGCTCGCGAGCGGCAGGGACGTGAACGTGCTGGTCCTCGATACCGAGGTGTACTCGAACACCGGCGGCCAGGCGTCGAAGGCCACGCCGCTCGGCGCCGTGGCGAAGTTCGCCGCGGCCGGCAAGACCGTCGAGAAGAAGGACCTCGCCCTGCAGGCGATCGCCTACGGCAGCGTCTACGTCGCCCGTGTCGCGATGGGCGCCGACCCCCAGCAGACGCTCACCGCGCTGCGCGAGGCCGAGGCCTACGACGGCCCGTCGCTCGTCATCGCCTACAGCCACTGCATCGCGCACGGCATCGACATGCGAGACGGCCTCGCCCAGCAGTACCGGGCGACGGCGAGCGGCTACTGGCCGCTCATCCGCTACGACCCCCTGCTGCGCAGCGCCGGGGCGAACCCCTTCCTCCTCGACTCGCCGCGGCCGAGGATCCCGCTCTCGGACTACACACGCCGCGAGCTGCGCTACTCGATGCTCGCCGGGACCGACCCGGCCGAGGCCGAGCGTCTCGGGTCCCTGGCGCAGGCGGCGGTGCTGCAGCGCTGGGCTGTCTACGAGGAGATGGCGACGCGTCCCGCGGGGAGGTTCCCCGCCGACGCCCGCAAGCAGCGGTGACGGACCTTCGCACGACCTACCTCGGCCTCGAGCTCGCGCACCCGCTCGTCGCCTCGCCGTCGCCGCTCTCGTACACCCTCGAGGGGATCCGCCGACTGGCCGACGCCGGGGTCAGTGCGATCGTGCTGCACTCGCTGTTCGAGGAGGAGGTCCGCGCGCAGAGCGATCGCCAGGCGCGCCTCGTCGAGGCGGGCAGCGAGAGCTTCGCCGAGTCGCTCACCTACTTCCCGGCGGTCCCCGGTGCCGACGCTGGTCCCCGCCAGTACCTGAGCCTGCTCGAGCGGGCCCGGGCGAGCATCCCGATCCCGGTGATCGGGTCGCTCAACGGCGTCACGACGGGGGGCTGGACCGCCGCCGCGCGCCAGCTGCAGGACGCGGGGGCGTCGGCGATCGAGCTCAACCTCTACTCGGCGCCGGTCGGCCCCGAGGTCACCGGACGCGCCGTCGAGGAGCGCCACGTCGAGGTCCTCGGCCTCGTCAAGGCCTCGGTCGGCGTGCCGGTGGCGGTGAAGATGAGCCCCTACTACAGCTCCGTCGGCGAGATGGCGCGCCGCTTCGTCGAGGCCGGGGCCGACGGGCTGGTGCTCTTCAACCGCTTCCTGCATCCCGACATCGACCCGGAGTCCTTCGCGCTGGTGCCTGGGATCGGGCTGTCCACGCCGGCGGAGGGACGCCTCGCGCGCACGTGGATCGCGCTGCTGCGCCGGCGACTGGACGTCGCGCTCGCCGCGACGACCGGTGTCGAAGGCCCCGAGGACCTCGCTCGCTACCTGCTCGCCGGGGCGGACGTCGTCATGAGCACGTCGGCCCTGCTGCGGCACGGCCTCGATCACGTGGCGGTCCTGCTCGAGGGCCTGCGCGCCTGGATGGCGCGCAAGGGCTTCGGCCGCCTCGAGCAGCTGCGCGGCCTGCTCGCCGCGCCGGCGGGCGTCGGCGACGCCGGCGCCCGTGCCGACTACGTCGCTGCGATGCAGGCCGCGAACGCGAGCACCACCGGACCGTGGTGACCTGCCGGCTGGCCCCGGCTGCTTGACGTCCGGCCCGGGCAGCGGGGCGATGGGGCCAATGCCCCTGGCGGGTCGGCGCGCGCCGGGCGAGCCTCGAGCGACGTGGAGCGCGCGCGACCGGTCGGCCCGGCCGACCCCGGGGGCGACTCGCAGGCGCCGGGCAGCGGGCCTGCGCTGCCGCAGGACGACGCGGTCTCCTGGCGCCACGTCGTCGCGGCGCTGCGCGTCCGCAGCTTTGCCTGGTACTGGGCGAGCCAGCTCCTCTCCGGCCTCGGCAGCTGGTCCCAGACGGTCGCCCAGGCGTGGCTCGTGCTCGAGCTCGCCCGCACGCCCTCGCGCGCTGGCGTGTGGCTCGGCACGGTCACCCTCCTGCAGTTCCTCCCGCTGCTCGCCTTCGCTCCGCTCGGTGGCGTCGTCGCCGACCGCCTCCCGCGCCGCCGGCTGCTCGTCGCGACCCAGAGCGCGTCTGCCGGGCAGGCCGTTGCGCTCGGCGCGCTGGTGGCCACCGGCGCGGTCCGGCTCTGGGAGGTCGGGGTGCTGGCGTTCGCGCTCGGCACGACGAACGCGCTCAACAACCCGGCCCAGCAGGCCTTCGTCCCGGAGCTCGTCGGGCGGCGCCTCGTCGCCGACGCCGTGGCGCTCAACAGCGTGCAGTTCAACTCGGCCCGCATGCTCGGCGGCGCGCTCGGCGGCGTGGCGGTCGCCGCGTGGGGCGTGCCCGGTGCGCTCTTCCTCAACGCGGCGAGCTTCCTTCCCGCCATCGCCGTGCTCGGCGTCATCCGCCCCGCCCACAGCCCGCCGCGGCGCGGCCGGCCGGCTGCGTCGATGCTCGCAGAGCTGCGCGACGGCTGGCGTTTTGCCTGCTCCTCGGGGCCGATCCGCCGGGTCGTGCTCGTCTTCGGCGCCGCCAGCCTCTTCGGGTTGAACTGGCAGGTGGTGATGCCGCTCGTCGCCCGCTTCCTCGTGCACCGCCAGGTGACCGGCTTCGGCGACCTCATGGCGGCGTTCGGTGCCGGCTCGCTCCTCGCGGCGCTGCTCCTCGCCCGTGACCGCCGGGCGAGCGAGCGCCGCCTCGTCGAGGGGGCGCTCGCGCTCGGGGCTGCGCTCGCGCTCGTCGGCCTGTCGCGCTCGTACCTCGCCAGCTTGCTCCTCGTCGCGGGCGGTGGCGTCGCGAGCATCGTCGTGACGATCACGGCGAACACGCGCCTGCAGCTGCTCGCACCCGACCACCTGCGCGGGCGCGTGATGGGCATCTACGTGCTCCTCATGGGTGGGACGACGCCGGTCGGGGGGTTCCTGCTCGGCGAGGTCGCCGGCCGCCTCGGCGTCCGGCCCGGCATCGTCGCCTTCGGCGTCGTGACGGCTGCGAGCGTCGCGGCCGCTGCGCTGGCGACGCGCCGACGCGCCGCTCGCGACTCCCGGGGCGAGGCGCCGCCCCCCGAGGGCCACCGGGGGGGCTGGCCCGAAGGGGGGAGCCCGGCGGCGTGCGCCGGAGCGGCCGACCTGGGCCCGGCGAGCCGGCCGCCCTCCCTGGCCCTCGGCTGCCCCGAGGGTGTGGCACGCCGGTGAGGTGCCGGAGCCGGCGTGCGAGCCCGCCGTCCTCGCTCGCGTGCTCGTCGCTCAGAAGTCGAGGGCCGAGAGGCTCGGGACGGTGCGCAGCGCCCTCGCCCGCGCGTCGAGCCAGCGCTCTCGATCGAGCCGGCGCCGCGGCTCGATCACGGCGCGCGGCGGGTTCAGCTGCGCCGTCTCCTCGAGCGCTCCCCAGGTGCCGACCGCCGTCCCGGCGAGGAAGGCCGCACCGAGCGTCGTCGCGTCGAGCGCGCCCGAGGCGAGGACCGGGCGCTGCAGGGCGTTCGCGAGGAGCTGGAGGAACGAGGCGTTGGCGCTCATGCCGCCGTCGACCCGCAGCTGCTCGACGCGCCGGCCGCCGTCGGCCTCGAGCGCCTCGAGCAGGTCGGCACCGCGCTGGGCGATGCCCTCGAGGACAGCGTGCACGAGCTCGGCGCGGCTCGTCGACGCGCTGAGCCCGATGAACGCCCCGCGCGCGCCGAAGTCCCACACCGGGCTGCCCATCCCGGCGAGCGCGGGGACGAAGATCACCCCGCCGGCGTCCCGCACGCTCGCGGCGAGCGAGTCGGACTCGGCGACGTCACCGAGCAGGCCGAGGCCGTCGCGCAGCCACGCGAGGCAGCTGCCCGCGGCGAGCATGATGGCCTCGAGCCCCCACGTCGTGCGCCCGGCGAGGCGCCAGGCGACGATCGGGAAGGTTCCGCCTGGTCCGCGGGTGGGAAAGGGCGGTCGTATGGTCCCGACCGTCGCGTCGAGCATGGCGCCGGTCCCGAAGGTGCCCTTCGCGCTGCCCGGCTCGAGGCAGCCCTGTCCGACGAGGGAGGCCTGCTGGTCGGCGACGAGCGCGGCGATGACCGGCGCGCCGGGCAGGGCGCTCGCCGGTGCCAGCAGGCCGGCCGAGTCGACGATCTCAGGGAGGACCTCGGGGGGGATCGCCAGCGCGTCGAGGACTCGCTCGTCCCACCCCGAGGCGTCCTCGAGCACGAGACCGGTGACCGCGGCGTTCGTCGCGTCGGTCACGTGCAGCTTGCCGCCCGTGAAGGTCCAGGCCATCCAGGTGTCGAGCGTCCCGAAGCACAGTGCGCGCCGGTCGGTTGCGTCGACCTGCTCGAGGAGGAGGGCGAGCTTGGTCGCCGACTGGTTCGGGGCGAGACGGATGCCCGAGGGGCGGAGGGCGAGGCAGCGGCCGACCGTGCGGAGGTCCTCCCAGCCGATCCCGGGGGCGACGGGCCGGCCGGTCGCACGCTCCCACACGACGGTGGAGGCCCGCTGGGTCGCGATGGCGAGCGCGTCGACCTTCCCGGCCGCGGCGATCGCGGCGCTCGCCACCTCGAGCGCGGAGCGGGCGAGGGCCGCGGCGTCGAGCTCGGCGACGCCGGGGGTCGGCCGGCTGACGGGGAAGGGTCGCTGCTCCTGGTGGCGCACGACACCGTCGTCGGCCACGATCGACGCGCGTACGCTGCTCGTGCCGACGTCGACGACGGCGATGCTCACCACGCCTCCCGCTGCCGCACGGTGCGCGAGCCTGCCACAGCGGGGCCTCGCGGCGGATGGGCCCGCCCGGCGGCGCCGGGAGCCTTTGGAAACAGACTAAGGTTGGAGCTAGTCGAACGACTGTTCCGAGTGAGGGATCCAGCGAGAGAAGGGAGAGCCGTGCCGCAGCTCAAGAACTCACGGACCGAGGCGAACCTGAAGGAGGCCTTCGCGGGCGAGAGCCAGGCGAACCGCCGCTACCTCTACTTCGCCCAGAAGGCCGACGTCGAGGGGTACCCCGACGTCGCTGCGCTGTTCCGCTCCGTGGCCGAGGGCGAGACCGGGCACGCCTTCGGGCACTTCGACTTCCTGCGCGAGGTCGGCGACCCGGTGACGGGGGAGCCGGTCGGCTCGACGGCGGACAACCTGCGTTCGGCCATCGCCGGCGAGACCTACGAGTACACGGAGATGTACCCGGGGTTCGCGCGGGTCGCCCGCGAGGAGGGGTTCGAGGAGATCGCGGAGTGGCTCGAGACGCTGGCGCGCGCCGAGAAGAGCCACGCCGGCCGCTTCCAGCAGGGGCTGAGCTCGATCGCCAGCTGAGCGCCACGCGGCGGCACCGCCCCGGCGGGCACCGGGGCGGTGCCGTGGCCTGGACGGGCTCCTCCGGGGAGGGGAGACGCCATGACGACGACCTACGACCCGACGCATCCGGCCTACCTCGCCGCGCCGGACCTGCGCGCCGAGATGACGCGGGTGTTCGACATCTGCCACGGCTGCCGCCTCTGCTTCAACCTCTGCCCGGCGTTCCCCTCGCTGTTCGAGATGATCGACGCCAAGGACGGCGCCGTGGGCGAGCTCACGGCCGCCGAGCAGGACCGCGTCGTCGACGAGTGCTACCAGTGCAAGCTCTGCTACCTGAAGTGCCCCTACGTGCCGCCCCACGAGTGGGCGCTCGACTTCCCCCGCCTCATGATGCGGGCGCGCGCCGTGCGGCACGCGACGCCGGGCCGCCCGCTCGCCGAGCGGCTCGCCGACCAGGTCCTGGCGCGCACCGACCTCGTCGGCCGTGTGTCGACGCTCGCCGCGCCGCTCGTCAACGCCGTCACCGGCACGCCGGGCACGCTCGCCCGCAAGGTGATGGAGGCGAGCGTCGGCGTGGCAGCCGGACGGGTGCTCCCCCCCTACGCGCGGGAGCGCTTCAGCACCTGGGTCCGCCGGCGGCCGAGCGCGCTCGAGTCGCCGAGGGCGGAGGTGAGCGTCTTCCCGACGTGCTTCATCGAGTACATGGAGCCGGCGATCGGCCGCGCGCTCGTCGGTGTCTACGAGCGCAACCGGGTCGCCTGCAGCCTGCCCGCGGGCGCCCGCTGCTGCGGCGCGCCGTGGCTGCACGGCGGGGACGTCGAGCGGTTCCGCCGCGCGGCGCGGCGGAACGTCGCCGTGCTGGCGAGGGAGGTGCGCGCCGGGCGCGACGTCATCGTCGCCCAGCCCACCTGCGCCTACGTCGTGAAGAAGGACTACCCGATCTACGCCCCGGGGACCGACGCGGACCTGGTCGCCGCGCACACCTTCGACCCGGCCGAGCACCTCGTCGCGCTCCATCGGCGCGAGGGGCTCGACACCGAGTTCACCGGCCCCACGCCGTCGGACGTCGCCTACCACCGCGCCTGCCACCTGCGGGCCGAGCAGCAAGGTGCGAGGGGCAAGGAGCTCCTCGAGCTGCTCGGGGCGAAGGTCTCCCTCATCGAGCGCTGCTCGGGGATCGACGGGACCTGGGGCTACCGGCGGGAGAACTACGAGCTGGCGCGCCGGGTGGCCCGGCCGCTCGCTCGTGCCGTCGAGGAATCGGGCGACGCCACCGTGTGCGGGGACTGCCATCTGGCGAACAGCGCGATCCGGGAGGAGACCGGCCGACGGCCGCTGCACCCGGTGCAGCTGCTGGCGCGCGCCTACGGCATCGAGGGGTCCGAGTGAGCGGTCCGCTCACCCTCGCCGACATCCTCGACCAGCGCGCCTACGAGCGCGAGCGCGAGGCCTTCCGCCGGTCGGTCATCGAGCTGAAGCGGCACCGGCGGGTGCCCATCGGGCCGCTCGTCACCGTCGTCTTCGAGAACCGCACGACGATCCGCTTCCAGGTCCAGGAGATGGCGCGGGCGGAGCGGATGACGAGCGACGAGCAGGTCCAGCACGAGCTCGACGTCTACAACCCGCTCATCCCCGGCATCGGCGAGCTCTCGGCGACGCTGTTCGTCGAGCTCACCTCCGAGGCGGAGCTGCGCGAGTGGCTCCCGAAGCTCGTCGGCATCGAGCGCGCCGTCCTGCTGCGCGTCGGGGAGGGCCCGTCGGCGACGGTCGTGCGCGCCGACGTCGACCCCTCGCACGCCGCGCAGCTCACCCGCGAGGAGACGACGGCGTCCGTGCACTACGTGCGACTGCGCCTCGACGCGCCGGCCCGCCGTCGCTTCGCCGCGGAGCCGGCAGTGCTCGCCATCGACCACCCCGCCTACCGGTACGAGACGGAGCTCGGCGCGGCGACGAAGGCGTCGATCCTCGACGACTGGCGCGCCTAGCAGGCACCGGGCTTTACAGCTGGTCGGGCGCGCAGCACAATGGAAGGCCACCCGCGGAGCACCCGCGCCCAGCCCGGCCCCACCTCTGGCGGGCCGGCGCTCGTCAGCTGACCGAGCCTAGCTGATGCGCCGCTCCGACGAACGAGAAAGCGACAGTTCCATGAAGGCCACCTGGCGACAGCGAGCAGCCTGCCGGGGCATCTCCCCCGACGTCTTCTACCCCTCCTGCGACGAGGAGGCGGCGGAGGCCAAGGCGATCTGCGCGCTCTGCCCGGTGCGCCAGCCGTGCCTCGAGTACGCGATCTCCGAGCGCGAGCGCGACGGCGTGTGGGGCGGCCTCACCGAGCGCGAGCGCCGCCGACTCATCCGCCAGCGCCGCAAGACCGCCTAGAGGCGCTGGCTCGAAGCCTCTAACCTCGTCACGATGACTGGCCCGCAGGGCGCTCGCCGAGCGCCGCGAGACGGCCTCGAGGCGCTCGGGGGCTGGCCTGCCGTGCTCTCCCGGCTCTTCGGCGGCGCCGACCTCGACGCGGACCTGGCGCGGGCCGCCCTCGGCTCGATCCTCTCCGGCGCGGCCGATCCGCTGCAGGCGGCTGCCCTCGTCGGGGCGCTGCGCGTCAAGGGCGAGACCGCCGACGAGCTGCGCGGCTTCGTCGCCGCGATGCGCGAGCACGGGGAGGAGGTCGACCTCGGCCCGGCGCGCTCGCAGGCCATCGACACCTGCGGCACCGGCGGCGACCGCGCCGGGACGATCAACGTCTCGACGATCGCCGCGCTCGTCGCGGCAGGTGCCGGGGTTCCGGTGCTGAAGCACGGCGGCCGGGCGTCCTCCTCGCGGGTCGGCTCCGCCGACGTCCTCGAGGCCCTCGGCGCCGTCGTCGACCTCGGCCCGGCGGGCGTTCGGGCCTGCCTCGAGGCGAGCGGGTTCGGCTTCTGCTGGGCGCCGCGCTTCCACCCGGCGATGCGCCACGTCGCCGCGCTGCGCCGCGCCCTCGCCGTACCGACGGTGTTCAACTTCCTCGGTCCGCTCGTCAACCCCGGTCGCGTCCTGCGCCAGGTCGTCGGCGTCGGGGACCCGGCCATGGCGGAGCGCATGCTCGACGTCCTCGAGGCGAACGGCGCCGTCCACGCCATCGTCTGCTACGGGCACGACGGCCTCGACGAGCTGTCGACGGTCGCCCCCTCGACCGTGCACGAGACGCGCGTCGACGCGTCCGGCCAGCGACGGCGCCGCGTGTTCACGCTCGACCCCGGCGCGCTCGGCTTCCGGCCGGCTCGGCGCGAGGAGCTCCAGGGAGGCGACGCCAGCGAGAACGCTGCCCGGCTGCGCGCCGTGCTCGCCGGCGAGCGCGGCGCCCAGCGGGACTTCTCCGTCCTGAACGCGGCGGCGGCGCTCGTCGTCGGGGACGCGGCGGGCGACCTCGCCGAGGCGGTCGAGCTCGCCGAGAAGGCGCTCGACTCCGGGCGCGCCCTCGAGGTGCTCGAGCGCTTCATCGCCGCGTCGAGGGCCGCGGCCGAGGCGCGCGGCTGAGCGCCGCCGTGCGAGGGCTGCGGGGGTCGGCGCCACGCCGGGAACGTGGTGCGCGCGAGGACGTCGGGCTGCGCGCTCGGTGACGGCGCCGGGGCAGGTGGCCGTGGCAGGCGTGCGGGTCCTCGCGGCCTCCAGGCGGCGGCGCTTCGCGCGCGCTCGTGGGGCTCACAGATTCCTCACACTTCGATGCGCCAACGCCAACACGTCGGGGCGAAGATCACGCTGAGAGCGGCGGGGCGCGGCCCCAGGAGGCAGGACGTGTCGAAGCGGAGGGCGATCGCCCGATTGCTCGCGGGCGGCCTCGCCGTCGCTGTCGCGCTCGCGCCGGCCGTCCGGGCCGCCGCTGCCCCCGCGCCCCTGCCGAGCCCCTTCGCGGACGACCAGCCGGCGCGCCTCGCGCCGACGCTCCCGGTGCCGGTGGTCGAGCAGTGGCTCGAGAACGCCCTCTCGCTGCGGCTCGCCCGCCTCGCCGACCTCCAGGCGATGGTCGGCGCGTCGAGGGTCCTGACGCCGACCGAGCGCGCCGAGCTGACGGGGATCCTCGACGGCGCCTCGGCGGGCATCGAGGCGCTCGCCGCGAAGGTGCCTGCGGACGCGACCCTCGCCAGCCTGCGCGCCGACGACGCGTCGATGGTGGTCGACTACCGCGTCTTCGCCGTCGTCTCCCCCCAGGTGACCGGCGTGCTCGGCGCCGCAGCGCTCCAGGCTCGCGTCACGGCGATCGCGGCGGTCGAGCCGGGCATCGCTGCGGCCATCGCCGCCGCGCGCGAGCCGCGCCGGCTGGCGCTGGAGGCCCAGGCCACCGATCGTGAGCTCGCGGCACGCGTCGCCACGGCGCGCAGCGAGCTCGTGGGCCAGCCAGCCGCCCTGCTCGGCCTCGACCCGGCGAGCTACCCGGGCTCGCGCGCGGTCCTCGCGGCCGCCGCGGCCGCCAGCGCGCGCGCCCGCGCCGATCTCGCCGCGGCGCACAGCGACCTGCAGCGGCTCACGCGCCTGCTCGCGACCGGTCCGCAGCTGCGCGGGCCGCGGCGGCACCGCCACCACCCGCTCGCCTGAGCGCGAGCTGCTCGCGGCGCGCCTCGCGGCGGCGACGCGCGGCGAGGCGCGCCAGGCCGACGAGCGACTCGGCGGTCCGCCGCCACACCGCGCTGCGCGGCGGGCGGCGCTCGACGACGGAGGCGGGCACCTCGGCGACGGGCAGGCCGGCCGCCTCGGCGCGCAGGACGAGCTCGACGTCGAAGAGGCTGCCGCGCATCGTGCAGCGCTCGAGGAGGGTCCCGAGCTCGGCGCGCCGGACCGCCTTCATCCCGTGGGCGTCGCTCGCCCGCAGCCCGAGGCCGTAGCGCAGCGCAGCGCTGAAGCACGCGGTGAGGAGCCGGCGCGCCAGCGGGCGGCGGTCGCGCGCGCCGGGCGCGCGCTTGGAGGCGAGGACGAGCGCGGCGCCGCCCTCGTCGAGGAGGCGCCTCGCCGTGTCGAGGAAGGCGAGGTCGTAGTAGTCGACGTCGAAGCTGACGACGACGTCGCCGCGCGCTGCCTCGAGCCCCGTCTTGAGCGCTGCCCCGTAGTCGCCGACCGGGCGCGTGAGCACGCGCACGCTGTCCAGCTGCGCCTCGAGGAGGCGCGCCAGGCGCAGCGTCCCGTCGCTCGAGCCGTTCTCCACGACGATGATCTCGTAGGACAGGCGGCGCGCCTCGAGCCCGGTCACGAGGTTCGTGACCGTCGAGCCGAGGAGCGCAACCTCGTTGTGCGCCGGGAGGACGACCGAGAGCTCGAGCGGGCTCCCGGCGGGCGGCGCGCTCACGCCGGTTCGTGCCCGTCGCCTGCCGGCCGACGACGGCGGCGCCGGGGCCCGGCGGCGTCCGCGCGCCACAGCAGCGCGAGGCCTGCGATCCCGAGCGCGCTCGCCCCTCTGGCGACCCAGTCGATACCGGTCGTCCCGTAGGTGAGCAGGACGTGGTGGGCCCGGGGCACGACGACCATGAGGTTGGGCGTCACCGGGTACGGTCCGTCCGCGCCGCGCGCCTGCCAGTTGGGGAAGTACGGCACGCGCACGAGCACCGGCTCGCCGAGCCGTGACACGTCGAAGGACAGCTCGTCGGTCCCTCGGCGGACGTGCGAGACGGCCGTCGGGGCGACCCGGCGGGCGGCGCCCGGCGCGACGAGCGAGGTGCGCCCGGCACGCGGCCAGGAGGGCGCGCCCTGCCTGGCGAGCACGACGGGCCAGTCCGCCTCCGACTGGTACCAGCGGATCGCGAGCGACAGCCAGGTGGCGTTGCTCATCGGCGGCTCCACGACCGGGTCGTAGCGCAGCGGGACGACGAGTCTCGAGCCGGCGATGCGGTAGACGATCCAGCGGCCGGCGGGCGGCGTCGGCGAGCCGGGCGGGACGTCCACGGCGAGCGGGCCCGCGGGGGTCGAGCCGACGGCGCGCAGCACCGGGTCGGCCGCCGCCGCGGCCTCGACGCTCGGCGAGTTGGCGAGGAAGTAGCGCACGCCCATGAGCTGGAGGTGGCGGACGCCGTCGGCGACGTTGGTCGGCTGGTAGGGGAGGCCGACGACCGGGTCGGATGAGCCGAGCGAGAGCTCGGACTGGTCGAGGAAGTGGAAGTCGGTGGTCGTCGAGGACTCGTAGTAGAGGCCCTCGGTCGTGTCGATGCAGCCGTTCGTCCACATCGGCAGCGACATCGGCGCGAGCGTCGAGCCGTAGTAGTTCGTCAGGTTCGGCGAGTACTCGTAGTCGAGCAGGCCGCACCCGTAGCGTCTCGCGACCGCGCGCAGCATCGCCACGAGGTTCGACAGCTCGTGCCACCCGGGCTTGGACTGGTAGCCGGTGTAGTTCCACGCCACCCAGCCGGCGGTGAAGTTCCGCTCGCCCACCGGCCAGTCGGCGAACGGCAGGGCGCCGAGCCAGGAGGCCACGAGGAGGACGACCGAGGCGCCGAGGACGACGGGCGTGGCCGTGGAATGCGCCGGCGCGGCGCGAAGCGCCGTGAGCGCGGCGCGCGCGAGCTCGGCTGCGCCGTAGGCGGCGACGAGGGCGCAGGTGAGGAACCAGAACGGGAGCCAGCGCCCGTTGTAGACGGTGCCGGACGGGAGGAGCTCGAAGGCCCCGGCCGCGCCGAGCGCGCCGAGGACGAGGGCGAGGACGACGCGCTCGCGTCGCAACGCCGCGCAGACGGCGCCGACGAGCGCGAGGGCGACGAGCGCGAGCATCCCGGTGCGCGGGAAGAGGGTGCCGAAGAAGTCCCCGACGCGCACGAAGTTCATCGACGACGAGTAGCCCTCTCGGAGGTAGACGCCGAAGGGCAGCAGCCAGAAGGCGACGAGGAGGCCGCCGACGGCGCCGGTCGAGACGAGCACGGCCGCGGCTCGCGCTCGCCAGGCGGCGGCGGCGAGGACGACGGCGAGCGCGGCGGCGAAGAGGGCGGGGACCAGGTGGCACAGCACGGTCGCGGCGAAGGCGAGCGCGGCGAGCCAGCGGCCCCTCCCGGTGCGCAGGGCGCGTTGGAACAGCCCGAGGAAGACGAGCGCGAAGCTGAGCGCCAGGCTGAAGGAGAACTCCCCCGCCATCGTCGAGGCGATGTTGCCGCCGTCGATCGTGTAGGAGGTGTTGAACAGGTACGGGACCATCGCCACGCTCATGAGCGCGGGGACGGGGCGCTCGAGCCCCGCGAGGCGGCCGAAGGCGTAGGCGGCGCCGGGCAGGGTGACCGAGCCGAGGACGGTGACGAGCTTGAAGGCGACGGCGTAGGGGAAGGCCACCGTCAGCAGGCCGACGAGCACGGCCGGGAGGGGGAAGTAGAAGACGTAGAGGGGGAAGCCGCCGTCCCACTGCGGGTCCCAGCCGGAGAGGTGCCCGCTCGGCAGGAGGTGGTGGAGGAAGTAGTAGACGGCGACGACGTGCGCGGCGTTGTCGCCGCCGACGTCGAGGTTCGGGCCGAACAGGAGGTCGGGGCGCAGCTCGGCGACCACGAAGGCGGTGATCCCGGCGACGACGAGGGCGGTCGCGACGCCGGCGCGAGGCGACGGGCGAGCGGTGGTGCCGGGCCCGCCCGCCTCGCCCTCGGGCGCCGAGCCCGCCGCGGGCACGCCGTCGAGCTGCGCGGCGGGGACGGCGTGCACGCGCCGATCCTACCGACGCCCCCGTCGCAGGCCACGGCGCCAACCTCGGCTCGAGCCGCTCGGTGCTAGCCTGGCACAGCCGCGGGCCGTTGGCGCAGTCCGGTAGCGCACTTGCATGACGCGCAAGGGGTCAGAGGTTCGAGTCCTCTACGGCCCACCGCTGGTGCCGGGCCGCGCCGCCGGCGGGCCCAGACGGGAGATCACTGCGATGCCGATGCGGTTGCGCCGCATGCTCAAGGCGAAGGTGCACCGGGTCACCGTCACCGACGCGAACCTGCACTACACGGGCTCGCTGACGCTCGACGCGGCGCTCATCGCCGCAGCCGACTGCTACGAGTTCGAGGAAGTCGACGTCGTGAACGTCAACAACGGCGAGCGCTTCTCCACCTACCTGATCGCGGGCGGACCGGGCGAGTGCTGCCTGAACGGGGCGGCGGCGCGCCTCGGGGCACCGGGCGACCTCCTCATCGTCATGGCCTTCGATCTCGTCGACGAGGAGAGCGCGGCCTCGCTGAAGCCACGCATCGTCCACGTCGACGCGGCCAACCGGCCCTGCTGACGACAGGTCGGGCGGCGCGCCGCCCGCCGGGGGCGATGCCCCGCCCCGCCGGAACGACCTCGCTAGGGCGTCACGACGAAGTGGCCGGGCTCGTTGTAGATGGTGTCGGGCAGGATCTCCACCCAGGTGCGCCCCGGTGCCAGCCCGACGCCGTCGCCGCTCCCGACGTCGCTGAACGCGGTGGGCGAGCTCAGGTTGGCGCGACGCCAGATGACGGGGATGATCTTGCCGTCGCGCATGATGTAGCCGGGCCCCTTCCCGACGGTGACGCTCTCCACGTCACCGGTGCCGCCCGGGCTCTCGATGTAGGGGCCGTAGGTGTAGTGGACGATCTCGACGACGACGTTCGTCGCGGCGACCGGCTGGTTCGTGAGGGCGTCGACGTCCTGGACGCCGCCGTAGGTGTGGAGCCACTCGCCCGTCGCGGGGTCCCACTTCCACACGACGTCGGTCCCCGCCGAGAAGTCGATGGAGACCGAGCTGGCGGGCTTCGCGTCGGCGGGCAGGCTCGTGTCGTAGCGGAAGATGGGGGCGGGGGCGGCGTGCGACGGGAAGAACCGCCAGATGGCGTCGGTGCTCGTGTAGGTCGCGTCCGGCGCCGTCCGGTTCGGGTCGTTGTGGAACAGGTTGTAGTGGACGAACTCGTTGGCGTTGTCGATCCAGGGCATCGACGCCACGGCCTGCTGGTTCGGCTGGACGCCGCCGACGTACGCGAGCGCGACGTGCCGGAACTCGGCGAGGATGTGCCAGTCGACCCAGCGGACGGAGCGGACGGGCCCGACGTCGGACGCCGAGTTGCACTGGTAGATGGCGATGTAGCGCATGATGAAGCCCTCCGCCGGCGTGTCGTAGACGACGTCCGCCTCGTTGAGGCCGCTCTGCGGACGGGCGCCGCCGGGCTCGTTGCCGATCTTCACTGCGATCGGCTCGCGCTGGGGCACGTGGCCGCCGGGGGCCGGCAGGTCGGTGAGCGGGCAGCGGTTTGCGGGGATCGCCGGCTGGGTAGACGGCTTCGTCGGGGTGATGGCGCTCGTGCTCGAGCCTCCCCTCGACAGCGCGAGGAAGAGGGCGACGGCGAGGACGACGAGCACGACGGCGCCGATCACGGCGAGGCGCACGCGCGCGTTCTTCGTGCTGGAGCTACGGCGGTGGGATGGCACGTGCGCACCGTAGTAGCTCGGCGCGCCGAGGTGGTGGCAAGCGGCGGCTGTCAGGTGCGGGCTCAGCGGCGCGCCGACGCCTCGAGGAGGACCCGGCGCAGGATGCCCGCGATCTCGGCGAAGTGCTCCTCGCCGCACACGAGCGGGGGTGCGAGCTGGATCACCGGGTCGCCGCGGTCGTCGGCACGGCAGATCAGCCCCTCCTCGTACAGCCGCGGCGAGAGGAAGCCGCGCAGCAGCCGCTCCGCCTCTGCGGCGTCGAAGCTGGCGCGCGTCGCCCGGTCCTTCACGAGCTCGATCCCGAAGAAGTAGCCGTCGCCGCGCACGTCCCCGACGATCGGCAGGTCCGACAGCGACTCGAGGGCGCTCCGGAGCGTCCCCTCGTTGCGGCGGACGCGCTCGAGGAGCCCCTCGTCCTCGAGGATGTCGAGGTTGGCGAGCGCGACCGCGCACGACACCGGGTGGCCGGCGAAGGTGAAGCCGTGGAGGAAGGTCTCGCTCCCGTCGAGGAAGGGCGCGACGAGGCCGTCGCGGACGATGAGCGCTCCGAGCGGCGCGTAGCCGCTGGTGAGGCCCTTGGCCACGGTGACCATGTCCGGCCGGATGCCGTAGCGCTGCGAGCCGAACCAGTGGCCGAGACGCCCGAAGGCGCAGATCACCTCGTCCGCGACGAGGAGAACGCCGTAGCGGTCGCAGATCTCCCGTACCCGGGCGAAGTAGCCGGGGGGAGGCGGGAGGCACCCGCCGGCGTTCTGCACCGGCTCGAGGAAGACGGCGGCCACCGTCTCGGGCCCCTCGCGCAGGATCGCCCGCTCGATCTCGTCAGCCGCCCACCTGCCGAAGGCCACGAGGTCGTCCGCGTGCTCGGGCGCCCGGTAGAAGTTGGTGTTCGGCACCCGCACCGTCGCGGGGACGAGCGGCTCGAAGGGCTGGCGCAGGGCCGGCACCCCGGTGATCGAGAGCGCGCCCATCGTCGTGCCGTGGTAGGCGACGTCGCGGCTCACCGCCTTCACGCGCGCCGGCTGGCCGATTGCCTTGAAGTACTGGCGCGCGAGCTTCCAGGCTGACTCGACGGACTCGGAGCCGCCCGAGGTGAAGAACACGCGACGGAGGCCGTCCGGCGCGAGGTCGGCGAGCCGCTCGGCGAGCTCGGCGGCGCGGGGGTGGGCGTAGCTCCACAGCGGGAAGTAGGCGAGCTCGCCCATCTGGCGGCGAGCCGCCTCCCCGAGCTCGACGCGGCCGTGCCCGACCTGCACGGTGAAGAGGCCCGAGAGGCCGTCGAGGTAGCGCTTCCCGGCCGCGTCGTAGACGTAGGGCCCCTCGCCCCTCGTGATGAGGGGGACCGGCTGGCTCGTGTACGAGGAGAGCCGCGTGAAGTGGAGCCACAGGTGGCGACGGACCGCCGCCTCGAGGTCCTCGCCACGAGCGCCGGCGGTCACTGCTCGCGTCGCTCGTCGCCGCCGGCGTCGGTCGCTCCGGCGCCATGAGGGGCGCTGCCGAGAATCGGTCGCCCCGCACCGCTCGGCGCGCGGGCCGCGCAGCGCCGCGCCGGCCGGGCGCCACGGCCGGCCCGAGTGCGAACCCACGAGGGGGATCGGCTCGCCGCTGCGGCCCGGCTCGCACCGGAATCGGCCGCAGCGAGGGGCGAGCCCGCGCCCGGGTCCACCTCGACGAGGACGGGCGGTCCCTCGAGGACCGGCGCGCGCTGACCGGCCGGCGCGGTCGCGACGCGCGGCCTGCGCTCGCTCGCTGTGTGGAAGGGCGCGACTCGCATGGCTGTCTCACCCCGTCCTCGCTGCCGGTGCCGACGCAGCCACCCTATCGGGGCTCCGGCCCTCACCGGCAGATCCGCTTCGGCGCGAGGGCGTGGTAGAGGGCGCGGGTCTCCGCCGACGGCTCGCTGCCGTCGAGGGCCTCGAGGGCCCGCTGGAGCCCCTCGAACGCCGCCTCGACGCCCGCGCGATCGCCTTCGAGGTCGCAGATGGCCATGAGGTCGCGCGCGAGCATCTCGGATGCCGGCTCGATGAGGCGGCCTCTGGCGACTGCCCAGCGAGCGAGCGGGAGCTCGCCTGCCGCCGTGGCGAGGGTCGCGAGGTGGTGGGCGGCGTCGACGATCTCCTCGCCCATCCTCGCCGCGTGCCCCTCGGCGACGAACCAGGGGAAGCCGTCGCGCGCTCGTGCGAGCGGCGGCCCCTCGACGAGCGCGAGCGCCTGCCGCAGGTGGTCGAGGGCCGGTCCGGACTCCGCTGCGCGCGCGGCCCACGCCAGGCCGACGAAGCGCCACCAGTCGCAGCCGACCGCCGGCGAGAGTCGCAGCTCGCCGTCCACCTCCTCGAGGCCACGAGCGCCGTCACGGTCCAGGCCGAGTGCCAGCGCCGCCGCGCCGGTGACGGCGTCCAGGCGGCGGCGTGCCTCGGCGTGGGGCTGGCCCGAGAACAGGACCCGTGCCAGCTCGTCCGCAGGCGCTCGTCCGCCGCGCAGTGCCAGGCAGGCGAGAGCCTCGAGGGCGCGCTCGACGTAGCGGTCCGCGATCGGCCCGACGGGACCGGCCAGGCGCGGCCGAGGTCCGAGGACCTCGATGGCGATGGCCGCGTCGCCGCCCGGGGCGGGCACCGGCCTCGCCAGGGGTGGGGACACGGGCGCGGGCCGCGTCCGCGCCGCGGCGAGCAGGCTGTCGGCGAGCGCGGCCTGGCGCTCGTTCGCCGCGGGGTGTCGCAGGCGGAGGCCGTAGGGCTCGAGGACGGCCGTGCCCTGCTCGACGACGAGGTGCTCGGTCCCGAGGGCGCCAGGCGCGATGACCCCCGCGACGCGCGCCGCGGCGGCGAGCAGCTCCTCGGCCGGTGCCGTCCGCTCGTCGGCGACGAGCACGAGCGGCTCCCGGCGCCAGCTGCGCGTGAGTCGCTCGGCGAGGCTCCTGCGGGCTGCTGCGCCGAGCGTCGCGAGCGCCGGCGCCGACGACTCGGCCAGCTGGTGGCACAGCTCGTCGGCAGGAGGCGGGCTCGCCCCGAGCAGCTCGACCGAGAGCTCCTCCGCCCACGGCAGCGTGCGCAGCGCGACCGACAGCGCCCGCAGCGCGGCGGCCACCTCGTCGGGTGCGCCGACCACGCCGAGGCGCCGCCCGGGCCCGAGCGCGAGGAGGTAGGCGGCCTCGCCGTCGTCGCCGAGCGGGACGAGCCACGGCACGTAGCGGCCGAGCCCGCGGCTCAGCTCCGTCGACTCGCGCGGGCCGAGGGACGGCTCGAGCGCCCACCAGCGACCGCCGCTGCGCGCGACGAACGGCTCCGGCGGAGGGCCGACGTCGGAGGCGAGGAGGAGCTCGACGCCGTCGGGCCCGGCCCGCACGAGCCGCACCTCGGGCAGCGCGGCGCCAGGGCCGCGCGCACGGAGGGCGCCCCACAGCAGGCGGTTGGCGGCGTCGATCCACTCGAGCAGGAGGCTCTGCGCGAGCGGCGCGATCAGGCTCGCCGCCTCGCCGGCTGCAGGCTCGGCCCGGCGCCGTCGCTCGCCTGGCGAGCGCAGGCTCTCGCCGACGCGCTCGAGCAGGCGGAGCCGCCGTGCCAGCGCAGCGGTCGTGACGATGCCGAGGCCGAGCAGCGACAGCTCGGCGAGCAGGTGGCCTTCGTGCGCGCGTGGGGCGTCGGCGGCCTCGGACGGCGAGCCGACGGGGGCGGCTCGGGCGCGTCCCGCGGGCAGCGCGAGGCGCCACCCCGGTCGGAGGAGGTTCGGGTCGACGACCCAGGCGCCGTCCGCCTGGCGGGCGCCGAGGTTGGACGCGGCGAGCAGCGGCCAGGCGCGCGCGTCGCCGAGGACGGTGGCGGCGAGGCCGGCGAGGCTCTGGTTGGCGGCGACGGTCGCGAGGCGAGGCTGCTCGAGGCGCTGCGCGGCGACGGCCGCGGGCCTGCGCCAGGCTCCCGGCGCGCCGTGCCGGGCGAGGGAGGAGCCCGCGGTCGCGAGGACGAGGAGGCCGGCGACGGCCGCCGCCCAGCGCGCCGACCACGTCGTCGCCGCGGCCACCTCTCGGCGCCGGAGGGCCGCGACGAGGTCGCGTCCGAGGCGCTGGGCCGCGAACGCCCACGCGCTCGCGACCACGACGAGCACGACGCGAGTCCAGAGCGCGAGCAGGTGCGGCACGCCGACCGCGCCAGGTGCGCGGCCGGGGACGGCGGCGAGAAGCCAGAGCCGCCAGAGGGCGGTTGGGACACCGACGAGCACGAGGAGGCTCTTGCCGAGCGCGCTCACGCCGGCGACGAGCGGGCGGGCTCGGCTCACGAGCTGCTCGCGGGGGCGGAGTAGGCGACGAAGGCGTCGTAGGTGGCCGGGAGCCGGCTCGAACCGGCGAAGGCGACGGTGAGCGAGCACGGCGCGCTGGCGTCGACCACCGCGACGGCGAGCTCGCCGCGCCCGGTGCGCGTCGCGCTCGCGAGGCCGCAGCGCAGCGTGAGCGCAAGTGGCCGCGGTCCGCCCCCGGGGACCCACGCGAGGACCTGGCCGTTCGTCGCAGCCAGCGGGTAGGTCGTGGCGACGTCCGCCGGGTAGCGCAGCTGACCGTGCAGCTGCATCGTGCGGCGCTCGCCGGTGCCGCGGCGATCGGGCGGACCGGCCGACGTCGGCTGCGCCGGCACGCTGGGCGGGGGGACCACCGCGGGCGTCGCGGCGCGCTCGCGCCGCGGGGGGCCCGACCGGTACGTGGGTCGGTCGGCGCCCGGGCGCCGTCGCGGGGGGTGTGGCACCGGCCGGAGGCGTCGTGGCGCCGGCCTCCTCGCGGGCAGGCGGGCCGCGCCTGCGGAGCGGGCCGGCGGCTCGGCGCGCACCGCCGCGAGGCGCGTCGAGAAGGCGAGAGCCGCCGCCACGGCGAGGCCGAGCGCGAGCCACGCGACCGCGTCACGGCGGGGGGAGGTGTGGCGGGCGCGGTGCGCGCCCCTCGCCGCGCGCCGCGGCGATCTCGCTCCGGCGGGTCGCCGACGCACGCAGCGATGCTGGCCGCGTACGTTCCCGTCGGACCTCCCGCCCTGCTGCCCGATCGGGCAGCGCCCCGGCCGGGAACAAGCCCGTCGAGCGAGGCGTTACCGGGGACATGCCCGCCATCTCCGTGGAGGACCGACTCGCGCTGCCTCGCGTCGTCGTCGCGGATCGCGCGGCCGCCCGGCCTCGGCCGGTGCACTCGGTCACCACGGCGCCGCACGCGCTCGAGGGGGACGGCTTCCCGGTGCGGCGTGCGTTCGCCGGTGTCCCGCTGGCGCAGCTCGACCCCTTCGTCCACCTCGACCAGATGGGCGAGGTGGACTACGCGCCCGGCGAGCCGAAGGGCACGCCCTGGCACCCCCATCGCGGCTTCGAGACGGTGACCTACATCATCGACGGGGCCTTCCAGCACCGGGACTCGAACGGGGGCGGGGGCCTCATCGCCGACGGCGACACCCAGTGGATGACGGCCGGCGCGGGGATCCTGCACATCGAGACGCCCCCGGACGCGCTCGTGGCCTCGGGCGGCCTGTTCCACGGGATCCAGCTGTGGGTCAACCTCCCGGCGGCGAAGAAGTGGGTGCACCCTCGCTACCAGGACATCCGAGGGAGCCGGTCGGCGCTGCTCACCTCGCCGGACGGGGGCGCGCTCGTCCGACTGATCGCCGGAGAGCTGGCGGGGCTCGTGGGGCCAGGCAGGACGTACACGCCGATCACCCTCGTGCACGCGACCGTCGAGCCGGGCGCCCGCCTCGAGCTGCCCTGGCCGGCGCGCCACAACGCACTCGTCTACGCGCTCTCGGGGTCCGGCAGGGTGGGGGACGAGGCCCGCCCGCTCGAGGCAGGCCAGCTCGCCGTGCTGGGCGCGGGCGACCTCGTCGTGGTGGGCGCACCGGCGAGCAGGCGCGGGCGGCCCCTCGAGGCCCTCGTGCTCGGCGGCGAGCCGATCCGGGAGCCCGTCGCCTGGTACGGGCCGTTCGTGATGAACAGCGAACGCGAGCTGCGGGAGGCGTTCGAGGACTACCGCCGGGGCCGTCTCGGCACGGTCCCGGCCGAGACGGTCGAGCCCTGAGCGCCGCCGTTGCGGCTGGCAGCGCACGCCGGGCAGAGCCCGTGGAAGACGATGTCCATGCCCGTGACGAGGAAGCCGTGGCGGTCTTCGGGCGCGAGCTCGACGTGGTCGCTGCGCACGGAGAAGACGTCGCGCAGCGTTCCGCACGAGGTGCACACGAGGTGGTGGTGGGGGAGGCGGGCGTTCGGGTCGTAGCGCTTCGGGCCGTTCCCGGTGGCGACCTCCAGGACCTCTCCCATCGTGACGAGCTCGTTCAAGGTGTTGTACACCGTCGCGAGGCTGATCTCTGGCACGCGCTTCTGCGCGGCGTCGTGGACCGCCTCGGCGGTCAGGTGCACGTGCACCCCGTCGAGCACCTCGGCGACGGCCCGCCGTTGAGGGGTCACCCGCCAGTTCCGCTCGCGAAGCCGTTCGAGTAGGTCGCTGATGGCTCGCTCCTCACGTCGCTGCGTCGAGAGTGTAGCGGCAGGTCCTCGACGTCCCCGACGCCGGCGTCAGCCGGCGAGGACGACGCCGAGCACGAGGGCTGCGAGCGATGCCAGCGCGGTGAGGGCGCCGTAGGCGCCGAGCGCGGCGCGCGAGCGCGCGCGCTGATGGGCGAAGGCCGCGGCGCCCGCGAGCACGACCACGGCCACCTTCGCCACGAGCACCGCGCGCCACGTCGAGGACTGGCCGGTGCTCGTGGCGGCGATGTTCCACACGCCGGTGCCGAGCAGCACGAGGTAGGCGGGCCACTCGATCCGGCCGAATGCCCGGGCGACGGCGCGCGGCGCGCCGGCGCCGAGCCGGCGGACGGTGGGGAGCAGACCGGCCACGGTGAGCTGGCCGCCGACCCACACGGCCGCCGCGGTCACGTGGAGGGACAGGCGGACGGCGGTCGTCGCCCCGGCGAGGGCGGCGACCGTGGAGCTGTCGGGGGGGAGCGCCACGTCCCGACCCTAGCGACGGGCGGTTCGCGCCGCCAACGAGCTTCCGGCGCGAGCGCCGCAGCGTGAGCGGCTCGCGGTCCGTGGGCTCCGCGCGTCCGGGGCGGTCGGCGGCGCCTCCGGCGGCGAGCCGGCGGGACGAGGCTCGCCTGTCCGGTCGGCTCTAGCCGGTGAAGGCGTGCGCCAGGTCCTCGAGGAGGCTCGCTGGGACGCGCTTCAGCTCGCCCACCGCCTCGGCGAGCGGCACCCGGCCGATCTCGGTGCCGTGGATGCCCACCATCGTGCCGAAGGCCTTGTCGTGCGCCGAATCCACGGCCGCGAGCCCGAGGCGCGTCGCGAGGACCCGGTCGAAGGCAGAGGGCGAGCCGCCTCGCTGCACGTGGCCGAGGATCGTGACGCGCGACTCGAGCCCCGTCTGGCGCTCGATGGTGGCGGCCACGACCGACCCGATGCCGCCCAGGCGCTCGTGATCGTACCGGTCGACCTCGGGCGCGGGCAGGTCCAGGGTGCCCTCGACCGGCTTCGCCCCCTCGGCGACGACGACGATGGAGGCGTAGCGCCCCTTGGCGTGGCGGCGCTTCAGCCAGTCGGAGGTCGCGGCGAGGTCGAAGGGCTGCTCGGGGACGAGCACGACGGCCGCGCCGGCGGCGAGGCCGGCGTGGATGGCGATCCAGCCGACGTGGCGCCCCATGACCTCGCAGACCATGACCCGATCGTGGGACTCCGCCGTCGTGTGGAGGCGGTCGATCGCGTCCACGGCGATCTGCACGGCGGTGTTGAAGCCAATCGTCACGTCGGTCCCGTTCACGTCATTGTCGATCGTCTTCGGGATCCCGACGACCGGGACGCCGAGCTCGGCCATGCGTCGTGCCACGCTCAAGGTCCCCTCGCCGCCGATGGCGACGAGGGCATCGAGGCCGTGGCGGTCGACCGTCGCCAGCGCGTCGTCGACGCCCCGGTCGAGCTTGAACGGGTTCGCCCGCGAGGTGCCGAGGATCGTGCCGCCGCGCGGCAGGATCCCGCGGCAGCGCTCGACGTCGAGGGGAGAGGCCTCGTCGCGCACGACGCCGAGCCAGCCGTCGCGAAAGCCCACGACCTCGTCGCCGTAGCTCACCGTCGCCTTGCGCACGACAGCCCGGATCGCGGCGTTCAGGCCAGGGCAGTCGCCGCCTCCGGTGAGCACTCCGATGCGCATCCCTCGTTCCCCGCAGCCCGTGGCACCTGGGCTCGCCCTGCGGCGCGCCGTGACCAACGCTACCGCCCGCGCGCTGCTCCCTCGCCACTGGCGCCTCGCGGCGCCGGCGCAGCGCCACCGCCAGGTCCCTGCCCGTCGAGGGTGCGCCGCGTGATGGCGCTCGGCAGACGCCACTCGCGCCTCGACGGCGCCCGGTCGCGCCGGCGCGCGAGGGCGCCGGGGCGCGTGGACGAGCACCGACCGGAGGGCTGGCGCGCCGTCCGGAGCAGAGCGAGCGTCGGCCGACCGAGGCGGACCCAGCTCGCCGCGGCCTGCGGGCGCGAGCGCCGTCTCGCGGGCAGGTGCTCGTCCCACCGCCGGAGGGTCGGTCGGCTCGCGTGGGCGCGCTGGCTACTCGCTGCGCTCGGTCCCGCTGGCCGCGGGCGCCTGCGACCCGTCGGGCGCCGGCGGCGGCGAGTGGTCCGGCTGCTCCTCGGGGACGTGCGTCGCCGGGGCGGAGGAGCCGAGCCTGATCCGCGCCGGCAGTCCCCTCATCGCGGGTGGGGCCTGTTCGACCAGCCGGCGCCACGTGGCGCGGAGCGTCCCGAGCGCACGGGCGCGGCGCGCCGCCCCCGCTCGCAGGTCGAGGAAGTAGGCGAGCCCTGCGCCAAGGCCCAGGGCGAGGCCGGTCCGTAGCAGGCGTCGCGTCCGGTGCTGCATCATCCGCCTCCTCTGCGGCACGGGCGTCGTCGCGTGGCGCAAGCTGCCTACCCGCTCGCCCTGCGCTGCTAACCGCGAGCCGCACGTGCTCGCGCACGGCGTGCTCTCGTCTCGTCTCGGGTCGCTCGACGGCGCGCCCGGTGCGAGCCGTAGGCGACCTCTCGGCACGAACGGCGGGTGGCTCACAGGTCGCGTGCGAGCGCCTCCCGGAGCGCGGCGAGGCTGCGGGCGAGCAGCCGCGAGACGTGCATCTGGCTCAGCCCGACACGGGCGGCGATCTCCGACTGGGTGAGGTCGTCCACGAAGCGGAGCCGGACGATGAGGCGCTCGCGCTCGGGCAGGGCGTTGAGGTACGGGAGGAGGACGGCTCGATCCTCCGCCGTCGTGAACTCCTCGTCCTCCCTCCCCAGCCGGCCCCCGAGGGTGTCGCCCTCGGGTCCTGGGCTGTCGAGCGAAGCCGAGCGGTAGGCGTGGCCGGCCTCGAGCGCCTCGAGCACCTCCTCCTCGGTGGCGGCAGCCGCCGCGGCGAGCTCCGCGACCGTCGGGGAGCGCCGGAGCCGTTGCGAGAGCTCCTCGAGGATCGGGCCGAGGCTCAGGTAGAGCTCCTGGACGCGCCGCGGGGCGCGCACCGACCACCCGCGGTCTCGGAAGTGCCGCTTGAGCTCGCCGACGATCGTCTTCGTGGCGTAGGCGGAGAACTCGAAGCCGAGGTCCGGGTTGAAGCCCTCGACCGACTTGATGAGGCCGATGGAGGCTGCCTGGTAGAGGTCGTCGAAGGACTCGCTCCGGTTCGCGAAGCGCCGAGCGAGCTGCTCGACGAGCCCGAGGTGCAAGGTGACGAGGCGGTCCCGGAGGCGCCGATCGCGGGTGGTGGCGTACTCGTGGAAGAGCGCCGTCACCGAGTCGTCGCGTTCAACCTCTTGCATCGCGGTCGCCGACCGTTCGGCGCACCTGGATCCAGCCGCGTCGGGTGCTGATCGACTGGCGCTCGATGGCGTGGGCCTCCGTGAGCGCGTCGAGGATCCGCTCCGAGAGGATGCGCTGGGGGAGGATCCCCGCATCGCCCGAGTCGGGCTCCTCCTCGTCGTCATCCGCGACGACCCCCGAGGCGGTGCACGTGATCTCGAGCAGCTCGTCGCTGAAGACGAACTCGAGATCCGCTCGGGCCTGCGGGGTGGCGCCGGCCGTCGTCGAGATCACGAGCTCGTCGACCGCCAGCCTGAGGTCCTCGATCTCGTCGACGGCGAAGCCGAGCTGGGACGCGAGGGCGCTCGCGCACATGCGCGCGAGCGCGCCGAAGCGCGCGTCGGCCGGAAGCGAGAGGAGGACGCGTTCCCTCCCGAGTCCGCGCAGGGCGTCGCGCTCGGGCTCCTCGCGTGCGGTCATGACCGTGCCGGGAGCGCCTCGCGGCGCGCAGCGACGACCTCGAACTGCGAGGCCAGGCCCGTCACCTCGAGCACCTTCGCGATCTGGGGTCGGGTCACGACGAGGCGCACGCTCGCGCCCAGGGCGCGCTTGCGGGCGGCGACGAGGACGCTGATGCCGGTCGAGTCGAGGAACGTCACCTCGCTCAGGTCGACGACGACGAGCGGCTCGTCGGCAGGGACGCCGAGCAGACCGTCGCGCAGCAGGGGAGCGGTCGAGACGTCGACCTCGCCGATCGCTGTCACCACGGGGACCCCTCGATCGCGAGCGACCGAGACCGTCAGGACGTCGTTCATCGCTCTCGTGCTCCTCGCCTCGCCGAATGCGGGCAGACACGCCTCGCGACGCACTCTCGCCTCACGTCGTCACGCGGTCCCCCGAAGGATACGGGCCCTCGCAGGCGCGCGCACACTGGCAGGAACGGCCGCGCGCGCCGCCGCGAGGACCCCCGCGGCGGGCAGACTGGTGCCAGGTCGCACCGGCGCGGTGGTCGGCGCTGCGAGGGAGGAGGTCCCCGCCCGGATCCGGGAGCCGATGAGGCGCCGGAGACGAGGAGGTCCGGGCGCGTGCGGCCGTGCCGACACGGCGACTGACCCGGTCGGCGGTGCGGCTCCCGGCCGCTCGCGCGCCGGGCCGAGGGCCTCGCCGCCAGCGGTTCGCGACGCGAGGGCGAAGGAGGAGGTGCCGGTGCCGAAGGCGCTCTCGCCGATGCTCCCCGTCCCGGCCAGGCGTCCCCCCGCCGGCCCTGGCTGGACGTTCGAGTTCAAGTGGGACGGGCTGCGCGCGCTCGCCTTCGTCGAGGGCGGACGCGTCGTCCTGCGCTCGCGCCGCGGCCGGTCGATCGGCGCCGCGTACCCCGAGACCGGCGAGCTCGGCTCGCTGCTCGGCGCGCGCCGCGCCATCCTCGACGGCGAGGTCGTCGCCCTCGACGAGCGCGGACGCCCGAGCTTCGAGCGCCTACAGGAGCGCCTCAACGTCGCGAGCGCGCGCCGCGTCGCCGCTGCGGCCCGCCGCGTGCCGGTGACGTACCTGCTCTTCGACGTCTGCTACCTCGACGGCCGGTCCCTGCTCGCCGAGCCCTACCTCCGTCGGCGAGCGCTGCTCGAGGAGCTCGGCATCGCTGGCGCCGCCGCGGCCGTCCCAGCGGACGCCGGACGCGACGGCGAGGCGGCGCTTGCCGTGGCCCGCGAGGCCGGCATCGAGGGGGTGGTCGCCAAGCGGGACGACAGCTCCTACGAACCGGGCCGCCGCTCGAGGGCGTGGGTGAAGGTGCGTGACGTCCGCACCCAGGAGGTCGTCGTGGCCGGCTACACGCCGGGGGAGGCCGGGCGCGCCGGCACCATCGGCGCGCTCGTGCTCGCCGTGCAGGGGGCCGCCGGCCTCGAGTACGTGGGGCGGGTCGGCTCGGGCATGAGCGAGGAGGCGCGGCGCGAGCTCGTTCGCCGCCTCGAGCGGCTCGCGACGGGCGCCCCGGTGCGAGGCGCGCCGCCCGACGTCGCCGTTCGCTGGGTCGAGCCGTCGCTCGTCGGGGAGGTCGAGTTCGCGCGCTGGACACGCGCCGGGCGGCTGCGCCACCCGGCCTGGCGCGGCCTGCGCCCGGACAAGCGGGCGGAGGAGGTCGTGCGTGCGTGAGCGCCGCCTCGAGGTGGAGGTCGACGGTCGGCTGCTCTCGGTGGCGAACCTCGACAAGGTGCTCTACCCGGCGTCGGGCTTCACGAAGGGCGACCTCATCTCCTACTACGTCGCCGTCGCACCGGCCATCCTTGGCCATCTCGCGGGCCGGCCGGTCACGCTCGCGCGCTTCCCCGACGGAGTGGAGGGCCGTTCGTTCCTCGAGAAGCACGTCCCCGCCCACGCCCCCGCGTGGCTCGAGACGGTCGAGGTGCCGCGGGTGCTCGGCCGCAGGACGCGGCGCGACGCGCTCGAGCAGGCCGTCGTCTCGAGCGTCGCAGGGCTCGTCTGGGCGGCGAACCTGGCGGCGATCGAGCTGCACGTCCCGATGTGGCGGGTCGACACCGGGCCGTCGCCGCGCCCGGACCTCGTGGTCTTCGACCTCGACCCGGGGCCGGGCGTCGGCGTGCTCGAGTGCATCCCGGTCGCCGTCGCGCTGCGCCGGGAGCTCGAGGCGCGGGGTCTCGAGGCGGTCCCGAAGACGAGCGGCCGGAAGGGCCTCCACCTCTACGCGCGCCTCGAACCGCCTCGCGCCTGGCAGGACGTGCGCAGCGAGGCCTACGAGGTGGCGCGCCGCATCGAGGCCGAGGAGCCGCGACGGGTCGTCACGAGCATGGCGCGCGCTCGGAGGCCGGGCCGAGTCCTCATCGACTGGAGCCAGAACCACCCGGCGAAGACGACCGTGGCGGCCTACTCGCTACGGGCGGAGGCCACCCCGAGCGTGTCCGCGCCCCTTCGCTGGGAGGAGCTCGCGGCGGCCGAGCGAGCGGGACGCGCCGACGGGCTGCGCTTTCGACCTGCCGAGGTCCTCGCCCGGCTCGACCGCTACGGCGACCTCTTCGCAGGCCTCGCCGTCCGGTCGTGAGCCGCCCGAGGCAGCGAGCGCCCAGGACGGATCGCGTGCCGCGTTGGGTGCCGCCCGGCGTCCGGGCCGTCTGCCCCGGTCCGCACCGAGGCGGCTGGCGCCGGGGCACGGTCCACCTCGAGGTGACCGCAGGCGCTGCATGCGTAGATGGTGCGCCAGGGCGCCAAGAGGCCGGTGGCGATGAGGTCGGGATCGAACGGCGCGTGCTCGACCATCTCCTCTCGGCACTCGGGGCAGGGGGGCACGGGGCTTCCTCCGGCAGGGCAGCGGTGGCGGGGGGACGCGTTCAGGTCTCGGGCACGCTCGGCTCGGCGAGCGCGCCGAGCACGAGGCGCAGCAGGCTCGAGGGCCCGAGGCGCTGCGCGCCGAGCCGGAGCTCGAGGGGCACGAGGACCCGCCGCTGGAGAGCCTCGACGGGGGTGGCGCTCCGTTCGGCGGTGAGGAGCACCTCCTCGGCGAGGAAGGCGACCGTTCGGTGCCACGCCCACAGCTCGGGCCGGTCGGCGACGTCGGCGGGTCGCTCGGCGAGCGCGTGCAGCCGCTGGCGCGAGGCGTGCGCGAGGCAGTTCATCCACGCCCAGGCGGGCACGGAGCCGTCCGCCTCGCTCAGCACCTCGGCGATGGAGCCGTCGAGGAAGCGGTCGCACTCGGCGAGGAGCAGGTCCGTCGAGACGGCCGCGGGCTCATGGTCCCGGAAGCGCATCACGGCGAGCTGGCCGCACGCTCTCGTGCGCTGGGTCGGTCGCTCCGCTGCCCCACGTGCTTCCTCTTACCCCCGGCCGGCGGGGCCCATGCCGGCGCGCCGGGGCGACCGGCGCTCGCCGGGTGGTGGTCGGCGTGCCGGGATGCTGTAGTGGTAGCGACGCGGCTGCCGCACCGGCGCCGCCCGACAGCGCGAGGGACCCTATGACCGTGCTCCGCCCTGGCGAGTACAAGGTGGCCGATCTCGGTCTCGCCGACTTCGGCCGGCGGGAGATCGCGCTCGCCGAGCACGAGATGCCTGGCCTCATGGCGCTACGCGCCGAGCTCGGACCCGACCAGCCCCTCGCCGGGGCTCGCATCAGCGGGTCGCTGCACATGACCGTGCAGACGGCCGTGCTGATCGAGACGCTGGTGGCGCTCGGCGCGCAGGTGCGCTGGGCGTCGTGCAACATCTTCTCGACCCAGGACCACGCCGCCGCCGCTGTCGTCGTCGGTCCCGAGGGCACGCCGGGGTCGCCGGCGGGCGTGCCGGTCTTCGCCTGGAAGGGGGAGACGCTCGAGGAGTACTGGTGGTGCACGGAGCGGGCCCTCGACTGGGGCGCCGGGACGGGCCCGAACATGATCCTCGACGACGGCGGGGACGCGACCCTCCTCGTCCACCTCGGGGCCGAGGCGGAGCAGGCGGGGAAGGTGCCCGACACCCCCGCCGACGCCCCCGAGGACCTCGTCGTCCTCCACGAGCTGCTGCGCCGCTCGCTCGAGGACGATCCCGGGCGCTGGACGGCGGTCGCTCGGGGGGTGCTCGGGGTCACCGAGGAGACGACCACCGGGGTGCACCGCCTCTACCAGCGGCAGGCAGCCGGAACGCTGCTCTTCCCGGCGATCAACGTCAACGACTCGGTGACGAAGTCGAAGTTCGACAACCGGTACGGCTGTCGGCACTCGCTCATCGACGGCATCAACCGGGCGACCGACGTCCTGATCGGCGGGAAGGTCGCCGTGGTGTGCGGCTACGGGGACGTCGGCAAGGGGTGCGCCGAGGCGCTCCGGGGCCAGGGGGCGCGCGTCGTCGTCACGGAGATCGACCCGATCTGCGCCCTCCAGGCGGCGATGGACGGCTACGAGGTGACGACGCTCGAGGACGTCGTCGAGCGCGGCGACATCTTCGTCACCGCGACGGGGAACCGCGACGTCATCACCGCCGCGCACATGGCGCGGATGAAGCACCAGGCGATCGTGGGCAACATCGGCCACTTCGACAACGAGATCGACGTCGCGGGCCTGGCACGCGTCCCGGGCATCTCCAGGGTGAGCATCAAGCCGCAGGTCGACGAGTGGCGCTTCCCCGACGGCCACGCCGTGATCGTCCTGTCGGAGGGCCGCCTGCTCAACCTCGGGAACGCCACGGGCCACCCGAGCTTCGTCATGTCGACGTCCTTCACGAACCAGGTGATCGCCCAGATCGAGCTGTTCACGAAGCGGGGCGAGTACGACCGGCGCGTCCACGTGCTGCCGAAGCACCTCGACGAGCGCGTCGCCCGCCTGCACCTCGACGCCCTCGGCGTGAAGCTGACGACCCTCACCCCCGAGCAGGCGGCGTACATCGGGCGTCCGGTCGAGGGTCCGTACAAGCCCGACCACTACCGCTACTGAGCCTGGATCACCGTCCGACGCCGGCCGGACGGCGCGCCGCCGCAGGGCGGCCTGGATGCCATGGGAAGGGCGTGGATCGGCCGTCGCCCCGCCCAACGGGCGTGGGTCGATCGAGCGATCGCCGGTTCCCTTCCAGCTGGACGGCACCGGGGCGTTCTGCCGGCGCTCTCGATCCGGCCGCTCAGGTGCGACGCGAGCGCAGCCGCGCGTGGCTCGGCTGCCACCGCTCGGCCCACGGCCAGCCTGTCGGCAGGTGAGCCCAGCGGCGACAGGCAGCTCGCGCGAGACGCTCGGCGACGGCGAGGAGGCAGGGGAGAGTCGCCCGGGCAGTGGGTCCACGCTGCGGCGCCGCCTCGCCGCTGGTGCGCTCAGGCGCGCGCCAGCTTCTCGCTCAGGTGTGCCGGGACCTCGGCGTAGTGGTCGTGGTGGACCGAGAAGGTGCCGTAGCCGCCGGTCAGCGACCGGAGGTCCATGGCGTAGCGCACGAGCTCGGCGCTCGGGACGAGCGCGGTGATGACCTGCTGCCCGGTCTCGTCGAGCTCGCTGCCGACGACGCGTCCCCGCCTCGCGTTCACGTCGGCGAGGACCTCGCCTTGCAGGCGCGCCGGGACGCGCACCTCGAGGCGGGAGATCGGCTCGAGCAGGACCGGGTTCGCCTTCCGGAGCGCCTCCTGGAAGGCCAGCGACGCCGCGATCTCGAAGCTCGTCTCCGAGGAGTCGACGCTGTGGAACTTGCCGTCGACGCAGCGGGCGCGCACGTCGACGACGGGGTAGCCGAAGACGCCACCCCGGCGCATCGCCTTCTCGATGCCGTGCTGGACCGCGGGCAGGAACTGCCGGGGGATGGCGCCGCCGACGATCTCGTCCACGAACTCGAACCCCTCGCCGCGCGCGAGGGGCTCGAGCTTCAAGACGACGACGCCGAACTGCCCGTGGCCGCCGGTCTGCTTCTTGTGGCGACCCTCGGCCTCGGCCGGCGAGGTGATCGTCTCCTGGTAGGGGATCCGCAGCGCCTCGACGTCGATCTCCACGCCGAACTTGCGCTGGAGGCGCTCGCACACCACGTTGAGGTGGGTGTCGCCGAGGACCGTGAGGACCGTCTGCTGGGTCTGCTCGTCGTGGTGCACCGAGAGCGCACCGTCCTCCTCCTCGAGGCGGTGGAGGCTCGTCATGAGCTTGTCCTCGTCGCCTGACTTCCGCGGGCGGATCGCCACCGCGAGCTGGGGCGGCGAGAGGGGCGGCATCTCGGCGACGACCGGCGAGCCCTTCGGTGCCAGCGTGTCGCCGGCCTGGGCGTCGGCGAGCTTGGCGACCGCGACGATGTCGCCAGCGGGTGCCTCGCCCAGGGCGTAGGTCTCCTTGCCCCGCATCATCTGCAGCGCGTGCAGGCGCTCCTCGGACTTCGTGCGGCTGTTGACGAGCACCGTGTCGGGCCGCAGCGTCCCGGAGATCACCTGGAGCAGCGAGATGCGCCCGACGAAGGGATCGATGATCGTCTTGAACACCCGCGCCAGCGGCTCGCCGCTCGGGTCTCGAGCCACCTCCACCGACCGGTCCCCGGCCCGCACGCGCACGGGCCGGCTCGGCGCGATCTCGCGGATGAAGGCGGCCAGCCGGTCGATCGCGACGTTCGTCGTGGCCGAGCCGCACACGACGGGGAAGACCGAGCAGGCCGCGACGCCGGTCGCGAGGGTCGCCTCGAGCTCTGCCATGGAGGGCGTGTCGCCCTCCAGGTAGCGTTCCATGAGCTCGTCGTCGGCGACGACGATGCCCTCGACGAGGCTGTCGCGCACCCGGTGCTCGAGCTCGGCGATCTCCTCGGGGATCGGGCCGCGCCGGGGCGCCCCGCCCTCGTAGCAGATGGCCTCGTCAGCGAGCAGGTCGGCGATCCCGCGGAAGGAGGCCTCCTCGCCGATCGGCAGCTCGAGCGGCGCGACGCCCGCGCCGAAGACCTCGCGCAGCTGGTCGAGGACGCGGGAGAAGTCCGCGTGCTCGCGGTCGAGCTTGTTGACGAAGACCATCCGCGGGACGCCGAGGGCCTCCGCCGCCCGCCAGACCACCTCCGTCTGGACCTGGACCCCGTCGACGGCGCTCACGACGACGACCGCCAGGTCGGCGACGGCGAGGGCCCGCTCGGCCTCGGGGAGGAAGTCGGGGAAGCCGGGCGTGTCGATCACGTTGACCTTCTCGCCCTCGAGGACGTAGGGCGCGAGGGCGAGCGAGACGGAGAAGCGCCGCTTCAGCTCCTCCGGCTCGAAGTCGCAGGTCGCCGTGCCGTCCTCGACGCGCCCGACGCGCGCGGCCGTGGCGGTGGCGAGCAGCAGCGCGTCGGCGAGGGTCGTCTTGCCCACGCCGGTGTGGCCGACGAGGGCGACCGTCCGTACCGGCGCAGTGCTGGGGGCCATGCACACCTCGCTTCGGGGAGGGTCCTCGGCGCATGGTAGCGCCCAGTCCCGCCGTCGAGGCCGGGACGCCTAGCCAGCCACGGACGCGCCGGCGCGCCGGGAGAGGTCGGCGCACTCGAGGCACACGGCGGGCGGCACGAGCCCGAGGCGCATGGCGAGGCCGAAGAGCTGGCACCCGACGCAGTAGCCGATCGCCGCCTCGAGGAGCGCCGGGACGGCGAGCGCACCGAGCAGCGCGCGCGCCGCGACCGGCTCGCCGGCGAGCCAGAGGGCGAGCGCCGAGCTCGAGAAGGTGCACCCGATGGCCTGGGCGAAGCGCTTGGGCGGGCCGGGGTGCAGCTTGGCGTGCCGGCCCAGCCGGGGCGCCACGACCCTCGTCGCCAGCAGTGCGAGGGGGCTGAGCCGCGGGCCGGCGAGGACGCGTGCGGCGAAGCCGTACGCGAGCGGGACCGCGAGCCACAGTGCCGGGAGCGTCGCCGCGAGGGCGGCCATCACGACGACGCCGACTGCCACCGTGCGCGCCGCCGCGTCGTTCACCCAGCGCGGGAAGGCTGGCAGCGCCACACGCCGAGTCTAGGCGCCCACGGCGCGTCCCGGACCGGGTCGTGCCGGCGACGGTCCGGACGCGGGCTCAGTGGGGCTGCTCGCCGGCGAGGAGGGCGAGCGCGTGCGGCAGGACGTCGAGCACGGCCTCGAGCGACTCGACCGCTCCCCTCGCCGACCCGGGGAGGTTGAGGACGAGGCAGGCGCCGACGGTCCCAGCGAGGCCGCGGCTCAGGCGCCCGAGCGGGCTCGCGGCTCGCGCGGCTTCGGCGAGGCCGGGCGCCTCGCGCTCGAGGACGCGCCGGGTCGCCTCGGGCGTGAGGTCGAGCGGCCCGAAGCCCGTGCCCCCCGTCGACACGACGAGCCCCGCGAAGCCCGACGCCATCTCCCGCAGTGCCGAGGAGACCGGCTCCACCCCGTCGCCGACGACGCGCCGCTCGAGGACGCGAAAGCCGGCGCGCTCGAGCGCCTCGGCGAGCGCGGGGCCGGCGGTGTCCGCTCGCCGCCCCTCGCTCCCCGCGCTCGACACCGTCAGGATCTTCGCCTCGAGCCGGGAGCCGAGGGCCGGGCGCGCGGGCGCCTCGTCGGCGCAGCCTCCGGAGACCGGCGGCAGCACGGCGAGCTCGTCGGACGCGCCGAGCGGCTGCGAGGGCAGCGCGGGCTCGCCGTTCACCCAGAGGGCGCTCGTCTCGAGCACCTGCGCGAAGGCGGGGCCGAAGCGCTCGACGGCGGCGGCGAGGACCTCCTCGGGCGTGGACCCGGGCACCTCGGCGCCGGGGCTGCCGGCGGCCTCGCGCGCCGGACCGAACAGCCGCAGGTGTGGCAACGTCAGCCGCCGATCATCGACATCGATCGCCGGGGCGGGCTGAAGGTCGGGTCGCCGATCCCGTGACCGGCGCGCTTCGCGCCGACCGAGGCGTGGAACAGCGCGGCGAGCTCGTCGTCGGACCCACCCCGGCGCAGCACGTCGCGCAGCGAGAGCTCGTCGTCGGAGAACAGGCAGTTGCGCAGCGCGCCCTCGGCGGTGACGCGCAGGCGGTCGCAGGTCCCGCAGAACGGGCGGGTCACGCTGGCGACGACGCCGATCTCGCCGCAGCCGTCGGCGAAGCGGTAGCGCGCGGCGGGCGCGGGCTCGCCCGGGGCCTCGACCGCCTCGAGCGGCCAGCGCTCGTCGATGCGCGCGACGACCTCGTCGGAGGGCACGACGAGGCGGCGGTCCCAGCGCCGGTCGGCGTCGAGCGGCATGAACTCGATGAACCGGACGACCCGCCCCGCCTCGCGGGCGAAGGCGGCGAAGTCGAGCACCTCGTCGTCGTTGACGCCGGCGACGAGGACGACGTTCACCTTGATCGGCGCGAGGCCCGCCGCCTCAGCGGCATCCATCGCCTCGAGCACCGACGAGAGCCGGCCCCCCCGCCGGATCGCCGCGAAGCGGTCCTCGCGCAGCGAGTCGCAGCTCACGTTGACCCGCCGCAGGCCGGCCGTCGCGAGGGGGCGGGCGAGCGCGGCGAGGCGCATGCCGTTCGTCGTGAGCGCGAGGTCCTCGAAGCCGAGGGACGCGAGGCGCGCGACGAGGTCGGCCAGTCCCGCGCGCACGAGGGGCTCGCCCCCGGTGAGGCGGACCGCGGTGATCCCGAGATCGCGCGCGACGCGCGCGATCCGCTCGATCTCGTCGAAGCTGAGCAGCTCGGCGGCGGGGAGGAAGCGCACCCCCTCGGCGGGCATGCAGTAGGAGCAGCGCAGGTTGCATCGGTCGGTGACCGAGAGTCGCAGGTCGGTGTGGAGCCTGCCGAAGCGGTCGACGAGGGGCCCGGTGCCGCGGCCTGACCGGCGAGCGGGCGGGTCGCGGCGAAGGAGGACTCGCTGCGGGGTGAGCGCGGCCTTCACGGACCGAGCACCTCGAGGCGGTCGGGATCGAGCAGCAGGACGCGCACCGCCTCTCCCGGCCCCGGCCCCTCGCCGTCGGGCAGCACGACGAGGGCGTTGGCTCGCGCCAGGGCGCTGAGCTGGTGGGAGCCCTGGCCGCCGGCCGAGCGGACCTCCAGCCTGCCGCGTCCGTCGACGCCGGCCACCGCGCGCAGGAAGTGCGTCCGGCCGTCGGGGCGCCGGCGGAAGGCCTCCGCCGCGCGCGCCTCGAGGAGGGGCGGCTCGATCGAGCGCTCGCCCGCCATCGCCCGCAGCGCGGGCCGCGCGAGGAGCTCGAAGGAGACGAGCGCGGAGACCGGGTTCCCCGGGAGGCCGAAGACGGGGGTCGCGCGCGGCCCGATCTCCCCGTAGACGAAGGGCTTGGCGGGCTTGATCGACACCTCCATCGAGCGGCACGCGCCGCTCGCCATCTTCGCGAGCACGTCGTGGAGGACGTCGCGGTCGCCGTGGCTCGCCCCGCCCGTGGCGAGGACGGCGTCGCACTCCGCTGCCCGTTCGAGCGCGGCGGCGATCGCGGTCTCGTCGTCGTGCACGATGCCGAGGTCGACCGGGTCGAAGCCGGCGCGCGCGAGGAGGGCGAGGAGGGCGGGTCGGTTGGCGTCGCGGATCTTCCCCGGCGGCAGCGGGCCGGCACCGGCCACGAGCTCGCTCCCGGTGGCGAGCACGCCCACCTTCGGGCGGGGGTGGACCTCGAGCGCCTCGATGCCGAGGCCGGCCAGCACGCCGAGGTGGGCGGGGCCGAGGACGGTGCCGGGGCGAAAGAGCACCTCTCCCGAGCGCAGGTCCTCCCCGGGCTGGCGGACGTTGTCCCCCGGCTCCACGGGCTCCTCCAGGACGACCACGTCCCCGCTGGGCGACGCCAGGTGGCTCGCCTCGAGGACGCACACGGCGTCCGCCCCCGGCGGGATCGGCGCACCGGTCATGATGCGCGCGGCCTGGCCCGGACCGAGTGGCCGCCCTGGCGCGTCGCCTGCCATGACCGCCGCGACCACCTCGAGCCGGGTGGGCGCCTGCCGGCAGTCCGCGGCGCGCACGGCGTAGCCGTCCATCGCCGCGTTCGCGAAGGGCGGCACCGCCTCGCCGGCGACGACCGCGCTCGCCAGCACGCAGCCGAGCGCGTCGGCCCTGGTGCGCTTGGTCGGCCCGAGCGGGGCCTGGCGCCCGACGACGAAGGCGCGCGCCTCCTCGAGGGGGATCACGGCGCGATCCCCTCGCAGCCACCGCGTGCCTCCGGTCGCGCGTCGGGGGCCCGGAGGCGCTGCGCGCCGAGCGCCCAGGCTTCCCCGTTCGCCCAGGTCTCGCGCTTCCAGATCGGCACGGCCGCCTTCACGGTGTCGATGAGGTAGCGGGCGGCGGCGAAGGCCACGTCGCGCGAGGGCGCGGTGGCGACGACGACGACGGCGATCTCCTCAGGGGCGAGCGTGCCGGTTCGGTGGAGCAGGACGAGCCGGCCCAGCTCCGGCCAGCGCGCACGCGCCGAGCGAGCGACGTCGGCGAGCGCCCGTTCGGCGGCGCCCGGGTAGCACTCGTAGTCGAGACGGACGACGCCCGGCCGTCCCTCGGAGTGGTCGCGCACGGTCCCGCTGAAGCTCACGAGCGCGCCGCAGCGTGCGGTCACCGCCCAGGCGAGCGCGTCGGCGAGCGGGAGCGGATCGGCTCCGATGGCGACCCAGTCGTCGAGGCCGCGCGGGGGGTCCACCGGGCCGATCGTAGCGGGGGAGGTGCGCCGGCCCCGCCTCAGGCACCGGGGGGCAACTCGAGCCCGAGGCGCCGCAGGTCCGCCGGCTCGTCGGCGTCGCACAGGTCCAGCTCTGCCGCGATGCCGCCCCAGCACGGCGCGCCGAGCCGCTCGACGCGTGCATCGGCGCTGAACCGGCGCAGCGACCGCTCGCCGTGCGCGAGCGACGCGGCGGCCTCGTCGAGGGCAGTCCTGCTCCAGCGGGCGCACAGCGGCTGCACCCGACCCCCGACGAGCGGGGCAGCGCTGCCCTGTCCGGGCCAGGTCGCGAGGAACCGGAGGAACGCGACGGGGACCCTCGGCAGGTCGCAGGCGAGGACGAGCACCGGCCCGTCGTGTCCGGCGGCGCGCAGCGCACGAGCCCCGGCGACGATCGCCGCGAGGGGACCCGACCCCGCCGGCTCCTCGAGCACGTGCGGCAGGGCGGTCCGTCCCGGCCCGACCTCGAGGGCGACGGCCACGACGGCGGCGAGGCGCGCCGCGAGCTCCTCCCCGAGGGTCGATCCTGCGAGCGGGAGGCTCGCCTTGTCGAAGCCCATCCGCCGGCTCGAGCCGCCGGTGAGGAGCATCCCAGCGACGCCGGGCACGGGGCGATCCCCCCGAGGGGGCGCAGCGCTCACGACGCGCCGTCGGCCGACCGACCGTGGCGCGCCACGCCGAGGTCGGTCGTGCCGTAGCCGGGCAGCTGGGCGAGCTGGGCGCGTAGCCACGCGGAGGCGAGGACCTCGGCGAGGGCGATCCGCTCGGGCGAGGACGGGCCGTCGTCGCGCACCACGAGGTCGAAGCGCTCCTCGGTCCGGGGGAGGAAGCGCAGGCCGTAGGCGAGGGCGGCGGGCTCGTGCGCGACGCCGGCGTCGGCCAGGCCGGCGGCGATCGCGGCGGCGACCTCGAGGTGGCCGGCGACGTGCGTCTCGTAGCCGGGGAGCGCGCTCGGCTCGATCCGGAGCGCCTCGCGCTCGCGCTCGAGGACGGCGCGCGCCTCGGAGCCGGGCTCGCGGTTCGCGAGGCGCAGCCGCCGGCGCGCGACGTCCCCGAGGTCGGCGATGTCGCTCCCGGCTCGCTCGCCGAGCACGATGCCCTGGCGCCAGGTGGTGAAGCCGTAGGCGCGCCAGGCGCTGCCGAGGTAGGCGTCGGGAGCGCTCGTGTTGTAGCCGCGCCCGTCCGGGTCGCGCCGGTGGATCCCAGCGGCGTGGACGTGCCCGGCGGCGAGCAGCTCGAGGGCGCGCCCGCTCCCGCACGCCCACCACAGCAGGCCGAGCGGCGGATCGCGCCGGGCGAGCGGCGTGGCGAGCAGGGCGAGGGCAGGGTCACAGCCCGCCACGACGACGGTCGGCTGGGGCGGCCCGAGCGGGTGGACCCGCGCCGGCTCCTCGGCGAGGAGGCCGTCGGCGGGCGCGAACCCGACGGCGCGCCCGGTGGCGCCGTCGAGGGGTGCCGCGAGGAGCGCACCGCCGACGGAAGCGAGCCCGACGCGTGCCCCCCGCTCGCCGAGCTCCTCGAGGGGGACGACCGAGACGGCCGCCGGCGCGGCGCGCTCGCCGAAGAGCTCCTCCACGCTGGCGCCGAGCGCCTGCGCGAGGCGCAGCGCGCTGCGCAGCGAGGGGTCCGCGCTCCCGCGCTCGATCGCCGCGACGGCCTGCCGCGTGATGCCGGCGAGGGAGGCGAGCTGGCGCTGGGACAGCGAGCGAGCGCAGCGAGCCTCGCGCAGCCGCTGCCCGGCGTCGCGCCGCTCGCGGCCAGCCTGGCTCGGGCCCTCGCTCACGAGGGCGTCGCTCCTGCCGTGGTCGTGGCGGTGCGCGAGCCGCTGCGTGGCTCCCAGGCCGTGCGAGCGCGCCGCGCGCGCCGAGGAGGCGGTCGGCCGTCCTGCGCGGCTCGCCGGAGTGCCGGCGCGATCGGGTGGGCACCGGGCGTCACGGCGCGCCCGAGGCGGCCGGCGGCTCGGACGCGCCCGGGCGCGCTCGCCGCCTCTGCCGTGCGGCCCGCGACGGCGCCGCGCAGGGGCTCGCCGGATGCGAGGCCGGTGCGACCCGTCGGACGGGAGGGGCTCACGACGGCACCGCCTCGGAGGCGAGCAGCCTCCCATCCTCCCCGTAGACAGGGGGGGCGATCGGCGTGAAGCGGATTTCGTTCCCGGCAGGGGGCTCGTCGACGCGCAGGGTCACCGCCGTCCCGTGCACGGCGACGGCGAGCTCGAAGCGCGCGCCGGACGGTCGCAGGGACCGCAGCTCGCCGATGAGGGTCGGCCCACGCTCGGGGTGGTGGCCGAGGAGGACGAGGTCGGGGTGGACGGCGAGGAAGCACCCCCCGCCCGCGAGCGGTGCGAAGGATCGGTAGCCGACGAGGGCGGCGACGCGGCGCGTCGCCGGGGCACGCACGAGGGCGGCCGGCTCGTCGACCTGGAGCACCTGCCCACGGTCGATGACGGCGACCCGATCGGCCACGAACTGCGCCTCGGCGAGGTCGTGCGCGGCGACGAGCGTCGGCAGCTGCCGCTCGGCGGCGGCTTCGAGGATCACCTCGGAGACGACGCGCTTCGCCTCCTCGTCGAGCCCGTCGTAGGGCTCGTCGAGCGCGAGCGCCGCTGGCGCCGCGGCGAGGAGGCGAGCGAGCGCGACGCGGCGGCGCTGGCCGGCAGAGAGGGCGAGCGGCGAGGCGGCGAGGAGCTCGCCGATGCGGAGGCGGGACGCGAGCGCGGCGACGCTGGAGCGATCGGCCGCGCCGTAGGCGAGGTTGGCAGCGACGCTGAGGTGTGGGAAGAGCGCGGGGTCGTGGCGCAGGAGGCCGATGCGTCGCCGCCAGGTCGGCACGCTGCGCGCGGGCTCGGTCGTGGCGAGGAGGCGACCGCCGAGCGACACGCGGCCGCGCCGGGGGTGCACGAGCCCGGCGATGGTCTCGAGCACGGTCGTCTTGCCGGCGCCCGAGGGCCCGAACAGCGCCAGACGCTCGCCCGGTGCGACGCGCAGCGCGACCGAGACCGCGAAGTCTCGGCGCTCAACGGTGAAGTCGGCCTCGAGCACGGGCGCTGTAGGCGTAGGCGGCGATCGGCAGGGGGAGCGCGACGACGAGGAGCACGAGCGCGAAGGGGAGCGCGGAGGCGAGCCCGGTCTCCTGGAGGGTCGTCCAGATCTGCAGGGGCAGGCCGAAGGGGTGGTAGGCGACGATGACGACGGCGCCGAAGGCGCCCATGGCGCGGGCCCAGGCGAAGGCGAGGGCCGCCGCCAGGCCGGGCGCGGCGAGCGGGAGGGTGACCCGGGCGAGGACGCGCCAGGGAGGGTCGCCGAGCAGCGCCGCCTGCTCCTCGAGGCGGCGGTCGGCGGCACGGAAGGCTGCCTGCGCGCCGAGCACGTAGTAGGGCGCGGACTCGTACACCTGGGCGACGACGAGGGCGAGGAAGGTGTTCGTCGCGCTGAGGTGCACCCGGGCGAGGGCGTGCCCGGCGGGCGTCGCCGGGCCGAGCATGAAGACGAGCAGCAAGCCGATGACGAGGGGTGGCAGCAGCAGCAGTGCGAGGACGCCGGTCTCGAGCACGCGGGCGAAGGGGAGGCGTCCCCGAGCGAGGAGGAAGGCGAGCGGCGTGCCGAGCCCGACGAGCACCGCGAGGGTGAGGGCGCCCGACTCGAGCGAGACGACGAGGGGGGTCAGCGCGCCCGGGGCGCTGAGCGCTCGGCCGATGGCTGCAGGCGACAGCTCGCCGAGGAGGGTGAGGATCGGGCCGACGAGGACGACCCACACCACGATGGCCGCGAGCGCCCCCGCCGTCGCCTGCAGGTGGTCGAGGCGCTCGCGCCGCGCCGGCGCGCCGAGCGCCGCCTCAGCGGGCGAGCGCACGGCGTACCACCGCCGGGACGGCGCGCACGGGCCCGACGACCACGGGGCGCGTCAGCGTGTAGCCGAAGGATCGCACGGCTCGTCGCCCGGCGTTCGACAGGAGGTAGGCCACGAACGCGGCCGCGGCCGGCGCGGCGGGGCGGCCGATGACCGTCACGTCGAGGCTGATGGGCTGGCCGTGGACGACCGCCCCGTCCGCGAGCCGGAGCGAGGCGGTCGAGTACAGCGAGGCGAGCCTCGGGTCCCCGAGGTTGACCTCGGTCGGCAGCGGCACGTACGGCAGGTGCAGCGCGCGCGCCTCGGGCAGGTAGGCGCTCGCGGCGTCGAGCTGACCTGCCTGGAGCCGGGCCTCGAGGCCCACCTCGTCGAAGATCTCGGCGGAGTCGCCCGAGCCGGGAGCCGGCGCACGCAGGATCCTCCGGACGATGCCGCCCTCGAGGCCGGCGCGCCGCTGCGCGAGCTCGAGCATCTCGACGAAGGCCGCTCCCTGCGGATCGACGTTCGGGTCGGTCCGGCCCAGCCGGAAGGAGGGCGACGCGAGGAGGACGAGGAGCTGACGGAGCGTCCCGCGACCGCGCGCGATCGCCGCGAGCCGGGTGGCGAACGGGCTCGCCGGGTTGTAGGCGAGGACGAGGGGGCAGGAGGCGAAGCGGACGAGCCAGCGCGTCAGACGGGGCTCGAGCGAGACGATGGGGCCCGGGCCGACGCTCTCGAAGACGTTGGCGCTGATGGCGCCGGCGGCGATCTCGGCCGCGAGCGCGTCGGCTCCCGCGCCGCGACCCTCGTAGCCGTAGCCCGTGGCGCGGGAGAAGGCGGGTCCGAGCACCCGCTCGTTGAGCAGGGTGAGGGAGCCCGCGTAGGCGACCTCGGCGACTCCTCGACGGGCGGACGCGTTCGCTGCCGGTCCGAGCGCGGGCGACGCCGCGAGGACGGCGATCGCTGCGGCGGTTCGCAAGCGCCGCCGGCGGTGGCGCCCCATTTACGCAATCGTAGCTGCCGTGCAGCAATCAGTGCTTGCCCGGCGTTCCGGCTCAACCCTCGGTGGCGGTCGCGTCGGCCGGGTCGGCGCAGCCCGGCTGGCCGTCACGAGCGACCGTTCCGTCCGCCCGCCGCAGCCACGCGCCGCTCCGACCGCCGGTCTTGTGCCAGACGGCGAGGTCGTCGAGGACGAGGGTGTCGTCGAGGTGGCGGCACGCCTGGTAGACGGTGAGGGCGGCGACGGCGCAGGCGGTGAGCGCCTCCATCTCGACGCCCGTGCGGTCCAAGGCGTCGACCGCGGCCTCGATCCCGACGCCGTGCTCGGCGGGGCCGAACTCGACCGCGACCTCGCCCAGCAGGAGGGGGTGGCAGAGCGGGACGAGCTCGTCGGTCCGCTTGGCGGCGAGCACCGCGGCCGTGCGCGCTGCGCCGAGGACGTCTCCGGTCGGGAGCTCGCCGCCCAGTACCCGGCGCGCCGTGTCGGGCGACATCCGCAGCAGCGCGCGGGCGACGGCACGTCGGCGCGTCGGCCGCTTCGCGGTGACGTCGACCATCCGGGCGTTGCCCGCCGCGTCGAGGTGGGTCAGCTCCGGGCCGGGCATGCCGGAGTGTACCGAGGGGCGCGGTGGCAGGGCGGAGCGGCCCGTCGGCCCCGGCGCCGGTCGGCGCGGCTGGCCCTGCGCGGCAGCTCGCCGGCGAGGTGCGTCCCGCCCCCGGGGCGCGAGCGCGCCGGCGCCTGGTGGTGCCGCACGAGGGCCGGGAGAACAGTACGGCTCGCCCCGTTTCGCGCGGGCGCGCCAGGGTAGGGGTCGCGCGTGGTCCGGCGCAGGGGATCGTCCGCGAACGGGCGCACCGGGTCGCGCCGTGGTCTCGCCCTCGCGCTGGCGCTCGCGGGTGCAGGTCCGCTGCTCGTCGTCGGGCTCGGCACCGCCACGCCCGCGCGTCCGAGCCGACGCGACGGGCTGTTCGCCGGCGAGATGCTCGCCGAGCTGCGCACGGTCCGGCACGCGCCGATCCGACCGCGCGCCGACTGCGCGGCGCTCGCCATCTCGGTGCCCGCCTACGTCCTCGGCTGCCGTGCCGGCGAGCGTGCCTTCACGCGTGCCTGGGCAGCGCCGGCGGACCCGCGCGCACCGACGGCGCGCGTCCGTCCCGGCCGGTGAGCGAGGGCGACGTCCGCCCCGGCGCGTTCGCCGCTAGCCTCGTTCGCATCGCCCGCGTCATCCTCCGCCGTCTGGCGCCTGCCGCCGTGCGCGCCCACCACGTGGGCGAGGTGGTGCTCGCCATGCCCTCGATCAGGTCGTTCGCTCGCCACGCGGTGCCGATGCTCCTCGAGGGTGTCCTCGGGCCCTTCGCGGTGTTCTACGGGGTGCTCTCGCTCGCCGGCTACCGCGGTGCGATCGTCGCCGCCCTGGCCTGGTCGGCGGCGGCGATGGTGCGCCGCCTGAAGCGGCGGGAGCCCGTGTCGGGCCTCCTCGTCTTCGGCCTGGCGGCCCTGCTCGTCCGCACGGCGGTCGCCTACGTGACCGGGAGCGCCCTCCTCTACTTCCTCCAGCCCGCCGCGGGGACCGGCATCGTGGCGCTCGCCTTCCTCGCCTCGGCGCTCGCCAAGCGGCCGCTCGCGCAGCGCCTGGCGCAGGACTTCTGCCCCCTCGACCCGCTGCTCGTCGCCCGCGCCGGCGTGCGGCGCTTCTTCATCCACATCTCGTTCCTCTGGTCCGTCGTACTCCTCGCGAACGCCGGAGCCGTCGCGCTCCTCCTGTTCACGTCGTCGCTGCGGGCGTTCGTCCTCGAGCGAGCCGCCGTCACCTGGGGGCTCCTCGTGCTGGGCGTCGCGGTGTCGGTGTGGTGGTTCGTGCGCGCCATGCGGGGCGAGGGCATCACCGTCACCTGGGGCGCCCGTCGAGCACCGGCAGAGGTCCCGGCCGACTGACGCGACCGCGCCGGTCGGCTCAGCGGCACATCGGCGGCACGACGTAGCCGCCGCAGACCTCGGCGAGGAGCTCGGCGAAGCGGATCGCCCCCAGGTCGCCGCCGATCGGCGCCACCACCTGGACGCCGACGGGCAGGCCCGACCTCGACAGTCCGGCCGGCGCGGCCACGACCGGGAGGTGCGCGACGCCCGTGCCACCCGTCCAGGCAAGGCCCTCGAAGTAGGGCCGTGCCGCGCCGTTGACGATCGTGGCGCGCTGGCGGCGGTCCGGGGTGTGGTCGTGGGGGAAGGCGACGGTGGGGGCGACCGGACAGAGCACGACGTCGACCGTCTCGAACAGGCGTGCCCAGCCGGCCTTCAGCCCCTCCTGCCGCCGCAGGGCGTCCGCGAGCGGCAGGCGGCCCGGGTCGAAGCCGATGGGAGGGACGATGCGGAAGAGCACCTCGGTCGCCTCGGCGAGCAGGCAGGGCCGGACCTCCTCGAGGCGCACCCCGGCGCCCTCGAGGGCGCGTACGGCGGCGCCGAGGACGTCGAGGACCTCCTGGTCGACGGGGAAGTCGGGGTCGGCGAGCCAGACGCCGACCCGGTACTCCTCGAGACGACGCGCCGCTCGCGGCGGTCGCAGCTCGCGCCGGCCGGCGAGCACCTGGAGCAGGACCTCGAGGTCCCTCGGCCCGCGGGCGAGCGGACCGAAGACGTTGATGTCGAGGTCGCGAGTCGTGCCGCCCGACGCGTCGCGCAGGTAGCCGAGCTGGGGCACGACCCCCCAGGTGGGCTTCAGGCCGTAGACGCCGCAGAACGCGGACGGGATCCGGATCGAGCCGAGCATGTCGGTGCCGAGCTCCATCACGGTCATCCCGGTGGCGGTCGCCACGGCGGCGCCGCCCGAGGAGCCCCCGCTGGTGCGGCCGGGGTCGAAGGGGTTCACGGTCACGCCGAACAGGTCGTTGTAGGTCTGCGAGTCGGTGGCGAACGCGGGCACGTTCGTCTTGCCGAGGATGATCGCTCCCGCCTCCCGCAGCCGGGCGACGGCGGGCGCGTCCTCCCGGGGGAGGTGGTCGGCGAGCTGCACGGCGCCGCTGGTCGATCGCAGGCCGGCCGTCTCGATCGCGTCCTTCACGGTCATCGGGATGCCCTCGAGCGGGCGGCAGCGCTCGCCGCGAGCACGCCTCGCGTCGGCGTCGGCAGCGGCGCGCGCCGCGCCCGCTGCGTCGAGGGTCACGACCGCGTTCAGCGCGGGGTTGTGCCGCTCGATGCGAGCGAGGACGCTCGCGAGGAGCTCGCGGGCGCTGAGCTCGCGCGCGGCGAGCGCGGCCGTCGTCGCCACGAGCGTGGCGAGGGCCGGGTCGTTCTCCGTCTCCATCGGCCAGCTCCCGTGCTCACGTCGGGCCCGGCGCGACCTGCGTGGCCTCGCCGAGTGTCTCGGATGGTGAGTATCCTTCACGAGCAATGAGATGTCGCCGCGCCGACCGGGCGCCGGTTCGTGCCCGCGGCACCGGGCGGGCCGGGGGGAGCGGGCGTTGAAGGCCGTCGTCCAGCACGCCTTCGGTGGCGTGGACGTGCTGGCCTACGAGGACGTCGAGGACCCGGCCCTCGGGCCGGGCGACGTCCTCGTGCGCGTCGAGGCGGCCGCCCTGAACCGCCTCGACGTCCTGCAGCGGCAGGGCCCACCGCTGCTGCCGGGCTTCCGGCTCCCGCACATCGCCGGCATGGACGTGGCCGGCACGATCGTGGCGGCCGGCGAGCTCGCCGGAGGGCGCGTCGGGGAGCGGGTCGTCGTCAACCCGGCGCTCCAGTGCGGCACCTGCCCGGCCTGCAAGGAGGGCGACGACGGTCTGTGCCCGAACGTGCGGGTCGTCGGAGGTACCGTCCCGGGCGGCTACGCCGAGCTGTGCTCGGTCCCGGCAGACCACGCGTTCGCGCTGCCCGAGGGCGTCAGCGCCGAGGAGGCGGCGACGATCCCGACGGTGTTCTCGACGGCCTGGCACGCCCTCGTCACCGTCGGGCGCCTCCAGGCGGGCGAGACCCTCCTCGTCCACGGCGCGGGGAGCGGCGTCACGATCGCCGCGATCCAGCTCGCGAAGCGGCTCGGGGCGCGCGTCGTCGCCAGCGCGACCTCCGAGCGCAAGCTCGAGCTGGCGCGCGAGCTCGGCGCGGACGTCGTCGTCAACAACCGCACCGGCGACGTCGTGGCGGCGTGTCGCGAGGCGACCGAGGGACGCGGCGCCGACATCGCCCTCGACCACGTGGGGCCCGCCCTCTTCCAGGCCACGATCGAGGCGCTGCGGCCGAGGGGACGCCTCGCGTTCTGCGGCACGACGACCGGGGAGCTGGCGACCTTCAACCTGCCCTACGCCTACCACTTCGGCATCTCCCTCCTCGGCGTCGACCCCTACCGCGCCACCGAGTTCGCTGACATGCTGGCCTTCTACTGGGGCGCCGGGTTCGTGCCGGTGATCGACAGCACCTTCCCGCTCGCGCAGGCGGCCGACGCCCAGCGCCGGATGGAGTCCGGCGAGGCAGCGGGGAAGATCCTCCTCCTCCCGTGACGGCGGGTGCGAGCCCGACCGGGCCGCTCGACGCCGCCTCCCCGGCTCCGATCTGGCGCCTGATCCAGGGGCTGACCGCCTACTTCAGCGTCGTGGCCGGCGACGAGCTCGGGGTCTTCGCGGCCCTCGCCGACGGCCCGGCCTGCCCCGCCGTGCTGGCTCGGCGCTGCGGCGCGCACGAGGGTCGCCTGGCCTCGCTGCTCGACGGCCTCGTCGCGGCGGGAGTCCTGGAGCGCGACGGGGAGCGCTACGCGCTCACGCCGACGGCGGCCGCGTACCTAGTCCCCGGCCCGGGCTACCTCGGCGCCCTCCTGCGCACCTCGCCGGGACCGCTCGAGAACTGGCCGGCGCTCGCCGCGACCGTGCGCGGCGCGCCGCCGCCGCGCGACGTCGGCGCGGACGGCTCGTTCCACGCCGAGCTCGTGCGAGCCACCTTCCCGGCCCAGCTCGCCGCGGCGCGTGCCACGGTGCGCGAGCTGGACCTGCGGCCGGCGCGCACGGCCGCACGGATCCTCGACCTCGGTGCCGGCGGGGCGCCGTGGACCATCGCGCTCCTCGAGGCGTGGCCGGGCGCCACCGCCGTCGTGAACGACCTCCCCCCGGTCGCCGAGGTCGCTGCCGAGAAGCTCGCCGCGGCGGGCCTGCAGGCTCGGGCGTCGATCCTCGAGGGCAGCTACTTCGAGGTCGGCCTCGAGGCGGACGCGTTCGACGTCGTGGTGCTGGCCCACGTCTGCCGCGCCGAGGGCGAGGCCGGGGCGCGCCGCCTCGTCGCCAGGGCAGCCCGCGCCCTCTGCCCAGGGGGCGAGCTGCTGCTCGCGGACTACCCGGTCGACGAGGACGGCCGGGGCCCGGCCCAGGCGCAGCTGCTGGGGGTGACGATGACGGCGAACACGCGCCAGGGTCGCGCCTTCACCTGGTCGCAGGCGCGGGCCTGGGCCGAGGACGCGGGGCTGGGCGCGCTCCGGGTCGCCGCCCCGCTGCCGCCGACGTCGGTGCTCCTCGCACGCAAGGGAGGCTGAGGTGGAACGGATCGGAGACGCTGGCCGCGCGAGCGGCGAGGCAGGGCAGGGCGCGACGGAGGTGGACGTCCTCGTCACCGGCGCGCTCGTCGTGACGATGGACGAGCGGCGCGAGGTGCTCGAGGACGGCGCCGTCGCCATCGCCGGCGACCGCATCGCCGCCGTCGGCAAGAGCGCCGAGCTCGCCCGGGCGTTCCGTGCGCGAGAGGTGATCGACGGCTCTCGCTTCGTCGTCACCCCGGGACTCGTGAACACCCACATCCACGTCACGGGCGAGCCGCTCACCCGCGGGTTCGTCCCCGACGACACGCCCTTCGAGGAGAACGTCTTCACCTGGCTGTGCCCGCTGTACGCGAGCTACACCGAGGAGGACGAGCGGCTGTCGGCCCAGCTCGCTGCGGCGGAGATGCTGCGCTCCGGGACGACGTCGTTCATCGAGGCGGGCACGATCCGCTTCGTCGACGCCGTGGTCGAGGCCCTGCGCGAGACGGGGATCCGAGGGCGCGTCGGACGGTGGATCTGGGACCTCCCGCCGGAGCCCGCCGTCTACCGTCAGACGACGCGCGAGGCGATCGCGCACCTCGAGTCCGACCTCGAGCGCTTCGCTGCGGGGGACCGAGAGCTCGTCGAGGCCTGGTCGATGGTCGTGGGCCACACGACCTGCAGCGACGAGCTCTGGCGCGCGGCGCGCGGGCTCGCCACCGAGCGCGGCACCGGGCTCAACTTCCACATGTCGCCAGCGGCGATGGACCCCAAGGGCTTCCTCGAGTCCTTCGGGGAGCGCCCCATGGTCCACCTGGATCGCCTCGGCGTCCTCGGGCCGGACGTCGTCATGGCCCACTGCGTCCACGTCGACGACGCCGAGCTCGCGCTGATGGCGAGGCGCGGGGTCAGCGTCGCCCACTGCCCGACGACCGCCCTCAAGGTCGCCTACGGCGTTACCCAGATCGGCAAGATCCCGGAGATGCTCGAGCTCGGGATCAACGTGGCGATCGGCACCGACGGCAACAACGCGTCGAACTACTCGGACCTCCTGCGTGCCACCTACCTCGTCGCGGGGCTCTTCAAGGACGCGCGCACGGATCCCCGGATGATCCCCGCCGAGACCGCGTTCGAGATGGCGACGCTCGGCGGGGCGCGGGCGATGCGGCTCGCGCACGAGATCGGCTCGCTCGAGGCGGGCAAGCAGGCGGACCTCGTGCTGCACGAGCGCAGCCGTCCGGAGTGGACGCCGCTACTCAACGTGGCGAACCAGCTCGTCTACTCGGCCGACGGGCGCTCCGTACACACGGTCTTCGTCGCCGGGCGCAAGGTCGTCGACGGCTACCGGCTGACGACGATCGACGAGGGTGCCCTCTACGAGGCCGCCCAGCGGGCGGGGGAGGCGATCGTGCGGCGCTCGGGGCTGCCGGTTCGGCGCAAGTGGCCGGTCATCTGACGCGGTCAGGGCGCGACGGCACGCACACGAGGCGCGCCCCGTAGGCGGGGCGCGCCGCCTCGGGCAGGCCGTCGTCGGTGAGGATCCGCTCGAAGCGCTCGAGCGGTGCGACGGGGGCGAGCGCGCGGCGCCCGAACTTCGAGCTGTCGGCGAGCACGGCGCAGCGCTCCGCGGCGTCGATCATCGCCTGCTTGAGGGGTACCTCGAGGGTGTTGAGGTTGGTCACCCCGGCCTCGGCGTCGATCGCGTCGGCGCCGAGGAACGCCCAGTCGGCGCGCAGGCCGGCGACGCCCGCGAGCGCGAGCGGTCCGGCGAGGGTGAACACCGAGTCGATGAGCTGCCCCCCGACGACGAGGAGGCGCACGCCGCGGCGGGTCGCGAGCTCGAGCGCGATCTGGAGGTCGTTCGTCGCGACGGTGAGCTCGCGCCTGCCGGCGAGCGCTCGCGCGAGCGCGAGCGTCGTCGAGCCGCTGTCGAGGATGAGGGAGGCCCCGTCGTCGACCAACGCCGCGGCCGCCTCGGCGATGGCGGCCTTCTCGGCGACGCGCCGGGTGCGCTTCACGTCGTAGGGGACCTCGAGCGCGCCGTCGGCGTCCACGGGGAGGGCGCCGCCGTGGGCCCGCTGCACGAGGCCCGCTCGCGCCAGGGCGTCGAGGTCGCGCCGCACCGTCGAGGCGTCGACGGCGAGGTCGCGTGCCAGCCGGCCCGCCTCGACGTAGCCGTCGCGTCGGAGCCGGCCGAGGATCTCGCGACGGCGCTGCTCGGCGATCATCGCCGACCGCGGTCCCGGTTGACGCTCACGCCTCCCCATGCTAGACGTGGCGCATGGAAACGAGCGATAGCGTGCAGGGACGTGCACGAGGAGACCGATTCGTGCCGGGCGCCCGCTTCCGGGCGCTCTTCGGCTCGACCCGCAAGCCGCTGATCGCCATGGCGCACATCCCCGCGCTGCCGGGGACGCCGCTGTACGACGCGGACGAGGGCATCGCGGGGCTCGTCGCCGCGGTCCGCCGCGACGTGGCGGTACTCGTCGACGCCGGCTTCGACGCGGTGCTCTTCTGCAACGAGAACGACCGTCCCTACGTCCTCGAGGCCGACCTCGTGGCTGCGGCGGTCATGGCCCGGGTGGTCGCGGAGTGCCGACCCGAGACGATCCCGTTCGGCGTCGACTACCTGTGGGACGCGCAGTGCGCGCTCGCGGCGGCGATCGCCACGGAGGCGGCGTTCCTGCGCGAGGTCGCGACCGGCGTGTACGAGTCGGACATGGGCCTGTGGGCCCCGAGCGCTGCGTCGCTCCTGCGGCGGCGGCGGGCGTTCGACGCCGGGCGCATCGCCGTGTTCATGAACGTCACGCCGGAGTTCGCGTCGAGCACCGGCACGCGCTCGGCGGCGGAGGCGGCGCGCTCGGTGGCGGTCTCGAGCCTGCCCGACGCCATCCTCGTCTCCGGGCCGATGGCCGGCGCCGAGCCTGCCCTCTCCACCCTCGCCCAGGTGCGCGAGGCGGTGCCGGCGGGCACGCCGGTCCTCGTCAACACCGGTGCCCGGGCAGACAACATCGCGGGGTTCCTCGAGGTCTGCGACGGCTGCATCGTCGGGAGCGCGCTGAAGGTCGACGGCTACACCTGGAACCCCGTCGACCCGGCCCGGGCCGCAGGGTTCGTCGCGGCCGCTCGGGGCGGCTAGCCGTGGGGTCCCTCCTGCTCGGCGTCGACCTCGGGACCACCGCGACGAAGGCGACGCTGCTCGACGCCGAGGCCGGGGTGCTCGCCGCCGCGAGCGAGGAGTCGCCGCTCGCCTCGCCGGCCGCGGGATGGGCCGAGGCGAGCACCGACCGCTGGTGGCGCAACGTGTGCCGCCTCGTGCCACGCGTCGCCGAGGCCGCCGGCGTCCACCCCCGGGAGATCGCGGGGGTGGCCTGCTCGGGCATGGTTCCGGCGGTCGTGGTCCTCGGCGAGGCGGGTTCGGCGCTGCGCCCGGCCATCCTGCAGAACGACGCCCGTGCCGCCGTCGAGATCGCCGAGGTGGCGGCGGCGCTCGAGGCGGTGGGCTTCGACGCGCTCGCCAGGACCGGCTCGGTGGTGTCCCAGCAGTCCGTCGCGCCCACCTGGCGCTGGCTCGTGCGTCACGAGCCGGAGGTGGCCGGCGCGGCGCGCCGCCTCGTCGGGTCCTACGACTGGCTGGCGATCGCCCTCGGCGCGCCGGCGCACGTGGAGGAGAACTGGGCCCTCGAGAGCGGGCTCTTCACGCTCGAGGGCAGCCCGGCGGCCCCGGTGCTCGAGGCGGCCGGCCTCGACCCGTCGCTGCTCGCACCCGTGCGCCGGCCCGCAGATCCCGTCGGGGAGGTGGGACGGGAGGCAGCGGCGGCGACCTCGCTCGCGGCCGGGACGGCGATCTACGTCGGCGGCGCCGACCACGTGCTCGCGGCCTTCGCGGCGGGCCTCGCCGAGGCCGGGGACTGGCTCGTCAAGCTCGGCGGCGCCGGCGACATCCTCGTGGTGAGCGACGAGCCCGTCGTCGACCGCCGCTGGTACCTCGACGCGCACCCCCTGCGCGGTCGCTGGCTCCCGAACGGCTGCATGGCCACCTCGGGGAGCCTGCTGCGCTGGGCGCAGCAGCTCTTCGGCGGCGTGGGTCTCGCCGAGCTCGACCGCGAGGCGTCGCAGGCCGAGCCGGCTCCGCTCATCTGCCTGCCGTACCTCCTCGGCGAGAAGTCCCCCCTGCACGACCCGGACCTGCGCGGCGCCTTCGTCGGCCTGCACCTCGGCCACGGCCGGGGCGAGCTCTTCCGTGCCTGCCTCGAGGCCGTCGCCTTCGGGTTCCGCCAGCACGTCGAGTGCTTCGAGGCGCGCCAGGTCGCCCTCGGCCAGGCACGGGTGAGCAACGGGGGCAGCGCGTCCTCCCTGTGGAAGCAGATCCTCGCCGACGTGCTCGGCACCGAGCTCGTCCCGATCCTGGACCACGGCGGCGCGGCGCTCGGCGCCGCGCTCGTCGCAGCGATCGGGGCCGGCGCCCTCGGCGCCGACGACGCGAGCCGGCGCTTCGTGTCCCTCGGCGAGCCGATCGCGCCGCAGTCGTGCCCGGCCTACGAGGAGGCGTACGCCGTCTTCCTCGAGCTGCAGGCGCTGCTCACGCCCGTGTCGCACCGTCTGGCGCGAAGGGGCCGGACGTGAGCGGCCTCGCGCTCGTGACCGGCGCCGGGTCGGGGATCGGCGCGGCGATCACGCTCGAGCTGGCCCGCCGCGGCTACCTCGCCGTCCCGACGGACCTCGACGCCGGTGCCGCCGCGGCGACGGCGGCCCGCTGTGGCGCTCCCGCCTCCTACCGCCTCGACGTCACCGACGCCGAGGCGGCGCGCACGGTGATCGCCGAGGCCACGGCGGCGCACGGCCCGCTCGAGGTGTTCGTGGCGAACGCCGGAGTGTCGCGCATGCGGCGCTTCCTCGACATCACCCCCGAGGAGCTCGAGCGGACGCTGGCGGTCAACCTGCGCGGCGTGTTCCTCTCGAGCCAGGCGGCCGCCCGCTCGATGGTGGCGGCCGGCCGCGGCGGGCGGATCGTCAACGTCGCCTCGATGGCCGGCAAGCAGGGGCGGGTGCCCTTCCTCGCCGACTACGTCGCCTCGAAGTTCGGCGTCGTGGGGCTCACCCAGGCGATGGCGTTCGAGCTCGCCGAGCACCAGATCCGCGTCAACAGCGTCTGCCCGGGCTACGTCCAGACGCCCATGCAGGAACGGGAGCTCGCGTGGGAGGCGGAGCTGCGCGCCACGACCGTCGACGCGGTGCGCGAGCTCTACGTCGCCGACACGCCGCTCGGCCGCCTCGAGACGCCCGAGGACGTGGCCCGAGTGGTCGCGTTCCTCGTGAGCGACGACGCCGCCTTCGTCACCGGCGAGGCGATCGCCGTGAACGGGGGAGCCTTCATGGACTAGCCGTCTTGGAATGCAAGATATCGTCCCGTAAAGCTTGAAGCTGGGGTGGGGACTTTGCTAGCGTGGGCACGAGCCCGGCTGGCGGGCGAGCGGCGAGCACGCAGGTGGGTAGGCGCCGTGAGCGTTATCGAGCTTCCAGGTCAGGCGGCCACGGGTGTGGCGGCGAGCTTCATCGACGAGGATCTCGAGGCGCGCATCTTCCGCGTCCATCGCGACGCCTTCCGCAGCCAGGCGGTCTTCGATCGGGAGCGCTCGCAGATCTGGAACCGCTGCTGGCTCTACCTCGGTCACGCGAGCGAGCTGCCGAACCCCGGCGACTACAAGGTGCGCAAGATCGGCGGCCGGCCGCTCATCTTCATCCGGGACGTGAAGGGCACGATCCGCTGCTTCTACAACTCCTGCCCGCACCGCGGGACGACGGTGTGCCGCCAGGAGGAGGGCAACGCCCGGCACCTGCGCTGCTTCTACCACGCCTGGACCTTCGACACCGAGGGCCACCTCGTCTCCCTGCCCTCGCCCGACGCCTACCCGAGCGACTCCGGCTTTCGCGAGCGCCTCGGGCTGCGGCCGGTGGCCGGCCTCGAGATCCTCCACGACTTCGTCTTCATCACCTTCAACGAGCAGGCGCCGCCGCTCGCCGAGTACCTCGGGGACGCCGCCTACTACCTCGGGCTCGTCGCCGACCACTCGCCGGCTGGGATGCGCGTCCTGCCGGGGACCCAGCGCTACTTCTCGCGCGCCAACTGGAAGCTCGGCGTCGAGAACGCGATGGACGGCTACCACTTCTCGCCGAGCCACATCACCTTCCTCGAGTACCTGAAGTCCACCGGCTTCACCACCTCCGACGAGGGCGGGCGCGGACTCAAGCTGGACCGGGGCCACGTCGTCGGGATCCAGAACGGCCACTCGGGGCGGGTGGGGTTCGACTGGGAGCCCCGCTTCGGCGAGGCCGAGCGGGCCCGCATCGAGGCGAACCGCCAGGCGCTCTTCGCCCGGCTGGACCGCGAGCGCGCCTCGCTCATCGCCGACTACAGCCGCACGCTCTTCATGTTCCCGAACCTGCTGCTGTTCGACATCGAGGGGATCTCGATCCGCCTGCTCGAGCCGGTCGCGCCGAACCTGACGGAGATCTCCGCCTTCGCGCTGGCGCCCCGCGACGAGCCCCCGGAGGCCACCGACCTGCGGCTGAAGATCCTGGCGAGCTTCATCGGTCCCGGCGGCCTCGCGACGCCCGACGACCTCGAGGCCCAGGAGGCGATCCAGCGCGCCATCGAGGCGACGGCGGGGGACCCGCGCCGGGGGGTCGACTGGAACGACGTCTCGCGTGGGATCGCGCTCGAGGCGGAGGGCGGCCCGGTGCGGACGATCGACGAGGGCCGCGTGCGCCACTTCTGGCGCCGCTGGAACGGGCTCGTGACGGGCACGCAGGAGGTGTGATGGCGATCGCTACCTTGGCCGCGCTCGACGAGGTGACGCGGCCGGTCGTCGAGGAGTTCCTCTACGACGAGGCCGAGCTCCTGTCGGCCTGGCGCTGGGACGACTGGCTCGCGCTCTTCGTGCCGGGGGCGCGCTACGAGGTGCCCACCTTCGACGTGGACGGGCACTCCGGCCGGGAGGCGCAGTACTTCATCGCCGACGACTGGGACCTGCTGCAGGCGCGCATCACGCGCATGAAGAGCAAGAACGCGCACGCCGAGAACCCCCCCTCGCACACCCACCGGCTGATCTCCAACGTCCGGCTCGCACTCGAGGGCGACGAGCTCGCGGTGCGGGCGAACTTCATCGTGCACCGGATGCGCGACGGGCTGCTCGACCCCTACGTCGGCCGCTACGAGCACCGCCTCGTGCTCGTGGACGGCCGCCTCCGGTTCGCGCTGCGGCGGGCGGTGCTGCTCACCGAGGCCGTGCGCCCGGGGACGCGCCTCAGCTTCATCTTGTAGACGGACGGACCGCCGAGCGCTGGCGGAGGGAGGCGGGGACATGAGGCCGAGAGCCCCCTACGGATTCGAGTACGCCCGGATCGCGGTGCCCGAGCTCGCGCCGGCGCAGGAGTTCTACGAGTACGTCGTCGGCCTCACCCCGGTCGACGTCGAGCCGGGCCGGGTGACGCTCCGGGCCGACATCGACCACCACTGCATCGAGCTGCGCGAGGACCGCTCGCTGTCGGAGATGGAGGTGCTCGCCCTCGGCTTCAGCGCGGAGAGCGCCGAGCATCTCGAGGACCTGAGGTCCCGGCTCACCGGCGCGGGCTACCCCGTACTCCCGATCGACGACGCGATGCGCCCGGTCATCACGGACGGCTTCGCGACGACCGACCCGAACGGCATCCGGCTCGAGTTCGTCCACGAGTTCCAGGTCTTCGCCGAGCCCCCCTTCGTCGAGATCCGGCCCGTCGACATCGTCCACCCCTTCCTCGGGACGCCGGAGTTCGAGAAGTCGCTCGCCTTCTACACCGAGGTGCTCGGCTTCCTCCCCTCGGACTTCATCGCCTTCCGGAGCGCCTTCCTGCGCGGCGAGGACCGCTACCACCACTCGATCGCCCTGCGCCTCGCCGACAAGGTCGAGGTGGCGCACATCTGCTTCATGATGAAGAGCTTCGACCACGTGATGCGCGGCTTCGCCAAGGCTCGCTACAAGAAGATCCCGTGCCCGTCGGGGCTCGTCAACCACTCGGCGTCTCGCTCGATCGCCTTCTACATGGAGGTCCCGAGGTTCGGGCCGCCGATCGAGCTGTGCGACGGCCACGTCGTGTTCACCCCCGAGCAGCACGAGACCCACGTGCCGAGGCGCATGTCGGCCGACCCCCGCAACATCGACGTGTGGCGGGCGGCCGCCGACGACTGGGGGCTCACCTAGCACGTGGTGCTGCCCGAGCGGGCGGTCGACGCCGGGGAGCTGGAGGCGCTCCTCGGGGAGGCGATGGCGATCCCGAGCCCGGCCGGCGCCGAGGAGGCCCTCGCCGAGCACCTCGCGCAGCACCTCGTCGAGCGCTGCCCGGGCGCGACCGTGCGGCTCGAGCGCTTCGCCCCCGGGCGCGCGAACCTCGTCGCCGAGGTCGGAACGGGGCGAGGGGGCCGCCTGCTCCTCTACAGCCACCTCGACACCTCGCTCTCGGGCGACCCGGTGCTCGACCGGTTCGCCGCGCCCGAGGACCCGGGCACCGGCCTCGCGCGCGAGGGCGACCTGCTCGTCGGGCGCGGCGTCGCGGTGGCGAAGGGTCCCGCCGTCGCCGCGCTCCTCGGCTTCGCGGCGGCGGCGCCCCTGCTCCGCGACGCGCCCGGGGGTGCGACGCTGCTGCTCGCCGCCGGGGGGACCCACCGCGCCGCGCCGGCCTCGCTGCGCTTCGCGCCGGGGGTCCCCGCGGGCGGGGCGGGCGCCGGCGTGCGCCGCTTCCTCGCCGGCGCGCGCCCGAGCGCGGCGCTCGTGGCGAAGGCCGGCCCACCGGCCGTCCTCCACGAGGAGCCCGGGGCCGCCTTCCTCGTCGTCTCGCTCGCCGGGCCCGGTGGCCTCGTCATGTCCCGCACGGCCGCCCTCGCCCACGGGGGGGTGCCCGCCGCGCTCGGCGCGGCGGTCGCCGGCGTCGAGGCGGCGCGCACCCGCTTCCTCGCTCGGGACCTGCCGGCCGGGTCGCAGGCCGGTCGGGAGCTCGGCGTCGGCGCGGCGTGCACCGGGCTGCCGTACAAGCCGGATCTCTTCGGCGCGCTGGCGGAGCTGTACGCCTACGCGGTGCTCGCCCCGGGCGACGACGCGGGCACGCTCGCCGGCGAGGTGGAGGCGGCCGTGCGCGAGGCCCTCGGGCGCGCCCGGCACGCCGAGGTCTCGGTGCGGGTCGAGGTCCTCGAGGCGGCGCCCTCGCAGCGCACCGACCCCCGGGCGCGCATCGTGCGGCTGGCGCGGGCCGCGTACGAGCAGGTCCGCAAGGTGCCGCCGCGTCCCGTCGAGCGCTGGACCGGGTCGACCGACGGCGTGGTGCTGCGGGCGGCCGGGATCGAGACGGCGCGCGTCGGGCCGACGCCGGTCGCGCACCCTTCGGGGGTCGAGGCGCTGCGCCTCGCCGACCTCGTCGACGCGGCGCGCATCTACGCGACGGTCGCCCTCGCCTACGCCCTGGAGCCGGGCGTCGAGGCGGCCGGCGACGCTTGACACCCTCCCGGACGCCCGACGAGACTTACATGGCAAGAGGCGGTCCCACAAAACGAGACGGAACCGGGGGGACCGGCCCGGCCGCAGGAGCCACGAGGGAGACGGGATGACCACGAGCGCGAGGCGGGCAGTCGTCGCCACCTGGGACAGCATCCCGTTCGAGCAGGTACGGCGGGGCGTGACGCGCCGCGCCTTCGGGACCGAGGACGTCATCCTCGTGCTGAACGAGATCGCGCCGGAGATGGATCCGGCGCCGCACACCCACGAGGGCTTCGACCAGATCGCCCTCATCCTCTCGGGGCGGGCCCGCTACCACATCGCCGGGGTCGGCCACGAGGTCGGGCCAGGCTCGCTCCTGCTCATCCCAGCGGGCGAGGAGCACTACATCGAGCCGGCGGGCGCGGAGCCGGTGCAGAACCTCGACGTCTTCGCGCCCGCCCGGAGCGACTACCGCCACCTGCTCGCCTGGATGGCGGGCGCGAGCGCCCCGGCGAGCCCGGGCGGGGGGGGCTGACGTGGCCTACCTCGCGCTCGCCGGGGGGATCGGTCGGGTCGAGGAGGACGGGACGGTCGCGCTCCTCGCCCTCGACGCGCCGAGCCTCGCCGCGCACCTTGCGGCCGGCGGGACGCTCGCCGACCTCGCCCGCGCGCCCGCACGCGAGCGCGTGGCCTCCGAGCAGGTCGCGCGCGCGAGCCTCGTCGGTTCCTCGGCGACCGTGTGGGGGATCGGGCTCAACTACCACTCGAAGCAGCGCGCCACCGGACGCAAGCTCCCCGAGCACCCGGTGCTGTTCGCCAAGGCGCCCTCGGCGCTCGCGCAGCCCGGCGAGCCGGTCGTCGTGCCGCAGGCCGCCCCGAGCTGCGTGGACTACGAGGGCGAGATCGCCGTCGTGGTCGGGGCGCCGCTGTTCGAGGCCGACGCGCGCGCCGCCGAAGCGGCGGTCGCGGCGGTCGCGGCCGCGAACGACGTCACGGCGCGCGACGTGATGCGCCACACCGGCAGCCCGACGCTGGCGAAGAGCTTTCCGAGCTTCGGCCAGCTGGCGAGCGAGTTCTTCGAGCCGAGCGAGCTCGGCGGCCTCGGCGCCGTGACCGTCGAGACCCACGTCAACGGCGAGCTGCGCCAGCGCGACCGGGCCGACGGGATGATCCTGCCCGTCGGCGAGCTGCTGGCGCTCCTCTCGCGCTACGTCGTGCTGCGGCCCGGGGACGTCGTCCTGACGGGCACCCCGGCGGGCACCGGCGAGGACCTCGGCGCCTACCTCGTCCCGGGCGACGTCGTCGAGGTGTCGATCGGTGGGCGCGAGCCGCTGCGCAGCGAGGTCGCCGAGCTGGCACGGGTCGGCTGCTCGGGCGGGTGAACCGGTGGGCACCGGCTGGGGGGCCGTGCCCGAAGCGACGAAGGAGTGACATGGCAAACGACTACGACCTCGTCCTCGTCGGGGGCCGGGTTCGGGACCCCGCGTCGGGGCTCGACGCGGAGGCGGACGTCGCGGTCGCCGCGGGGCGGATCGTCGCCATCGACACGGGTCTGTCCGCCGGCGCCCGGTCGGTCCTCGACTGCCGCGGGTGCTACGTCTCGCCCGGCCTCGTCGACAGCCACACCCACATCTTCTGGCCCGTCTCGAAGGTGGGCGCGCCGGCGGACGAGGCCCACCTGCGCCGTGGCGTCGTGGCGGCGGCGGACGCGGGGACGGCCGGCGCCTCGACCTTCGCCGCCTTCCGGCGCTTCGTCGTCGAGCCGACCCGCCTGCGGATCTGCAGCTTCCTCAACGTCTCGGTGCTCGGGCTCATCGACTTCCGCTTCGGCGAGCTCCTCAACCCGGCGACGCTCGTGGCCGACGACGCCGTCGAGACCGCGGCGGCGAACCGCGACGTCGTCCGGGGGCTCAAGATCCGGATGTCGACCGACGTGGTCGGCACCCGGGCGCCGGAGGCGCTGGCCCTGCTCGAGCAGGCGGTGGCGGTCGGCGAGCGCGCCGGGGTGCCGCTGCTCGTCCACATCGGCGAGACGGCGCCGAGCCTCGACGAGATCCTCGCCCGGCTCCGTCCCGGCGACGTCGTCGCCCACTGCTACACCGGCAAGGAGGAGAACATCCTCGACGAGGACGGCAAGGTGCGGCCCTCGGTGCTCGAGGCCCGCGAGCGCGGCGTGCGCTTCGAGTGCGCCCACGGCAAGAGCAACTTCAGCTACCTCGTGGCGGGGCCCGCGATCGAGCAGGGCTTCCTCCCCGATGTCGTCTGCTCGGACACGAGCTACCGCAACTGGAACGGCCCGGTCTTCGACCTGCTCACCACGATGTCGAAGCTCGTGGCGCTCGGCATGGACCTCGACGACGTCCTCGAGCGGGCGACGGCGGCGCCCGCCCGGCTCCTCGGCCTGTGGGACGAGGGCTACGGGCGGCTCGAGGTCGGCGGGCCCGCGCACCTCAGCGTCTTCGAGCGCCTCGAGGCCGCGGACGAGCTCTTCGACGCCGCGGGCAACACGCGGCCGGTGCATCGCCTCGAGCCGCGCTGGACGGTCGTCGGCGGCGAGGCCGTCGAGCCGCTGCCCTGGCGCGGTGCGGTCGCCTCGGCGAGCTGACCGGCGCATCGGCCGGGCGCGGCGCGCCGGGGGTTCGTGCGAGGACGCGTCGAGGCGTCGTGCGCATCGGTGAGGCCGGTGACCGCGGCGCGCCGGCGCGCGCCCTGCAGGAGGCCCGGATCCGTGCCTACCTCGCGGGACTCGTCGACGAGGCGCTGATCGAGGAGCATCGGCGGCGGCCTGTCGGCCACCACTCGCCCGCCCTCGCCGAGGTCCTCGCCTTCCTCCGCCAGGCCCCCGTCGCGGGCAAGCTCGCCCTCGTGGCGAGCGTCCCCGGCCGCGAGTGGCGCGTCGTGCGCCTCTCGGGCCGCCAGGGCGAACCGCACGAGCCGGTGGGCAGCGACGTCTACCGCAGCGAGGACGAGGCGCGCCACGCCCTGTTCCTGCGACGCCTCGAGGAGGCGGGCCTCGTCGGAGGTTCCCGCGGTGGCTGAGCGGCCCTACCTCGCCGGGTACGCGGACCGCCTCACGGCCCGCGCCGGTGAGGTGGTGACGGTGATGGCCGCTGCCCACGCGACGCTGCGGGCGGACGTGCAGCTCGTGCGGCTCGGGGCGTGCGACGCCACCGGGCAGGTGCGCGAGCAGGTCGTGGCCGACCTCGGCGAGGCCGTCGTGCGCCCGCAGGTGACGCGCCCGGGATCGTGCGTCGTCGTCGAGGGTGCGGCCCGCCGCTGGCCGGCGGGCGCGTTCGCCGCCGCCTGCGCGCTCATGCCGACGCGCCTCGGTCGCCGCCAGGCGCTCTTCGCCCAGGACGACGGCACGTCGCGCTGGTGGCTCGGGCTGGATGCCGAGGGCCGCGTGCTCGCCGAGGCGAACGGGCCCGGCGGCGCCTGCTCGGCGCGCACCGGCGCGCCGCTCGTCGCCGGCGCGTGGTACGCGGTGGCGGCGCGCTTCGACCCGGCTGGCGGGCTCGCCGTGGAGGCGCAGCCGCTGCCGGCGAGCGCCTCCTGGCGGGTCGCCCCCTCGAGCGCGGTGGTCGCGACGCGCGCCGAGTCGAGTGCCCCCGCGCCGCTCGACGGCCTCCTCGAGGCCCCGCTCGCCATCGCGGCGAGCCTGGACGGCTCGCCGGCGGCGTGGACGGAGTGCCTCGACGGCAAGCTCGAGGCGCCGACGCTCGCCGCGGGCCCGCTCGACGAGGCGCTGCTCGCGGCGGTGGCGGGCGACCTCGAGGCGCTCGGCGGGCGCCTGCTCGCCCGCTGGGACTTCGAGGAGGCGCTCGCCGGCGGCTGCGCGTCGGGCGTCGCCGTCCCGGCGCGCCCGGATCCGAGCCTCGAGGGCCGTCTCGTCAACACGCCGATGCTCGCGGTGACCGGCCACGCCTGGGACGGTCGCGAGCAGGACTTCCGGCTGGCGCCGCGCCAGTACGGGGCGATCCACTTCCACAGCGACGACCTCGACGACTGCCGCTGGGAGGAGACGCTGCGCGTCGAGCTGCCCACGGACCTGCCCTCCGGCGCCTACGCCGTGCGGCTCGCGGGCGAGGGCCTCGTCGAGCGGGTCCCCGTGTTCGTGCGCCCTCGGGGCGCGCCCAGCGCCGACCTCCTCGTCCTCGTGCCGACGGCGAGCTACCTCGCCTACGCGAACGACCACCCGGTGAGCGACGGCCAGCTGTGCCAGGCGGTCGCGGGAGCGACGCCGGTGCTCTACGAGGACGACCTCGTCCTCCACGAGCACCGGGAGTGGGGGCTCTCCTGCTACGACGTCCACCTCGACGGGAGCGGCGTCGCGTACTCCTCGCGTCTTCGGCCGCTGCTCAACATGCGCCCGACGCACCGCTACCACATCGGGCCCTGGCAGCTGCCGGCAGACCTCAACCTGCTGTCGTGGCTGGATGCGGAGGGGATCCCGTACGACGTCGCCACCGACGAGGACCTCGAGCTCGAGGGCACCCGCCTCCTCGCCCCCTACCGGGCGGTCGTGAGCGGGACGCACCCGGAGTACTACTCGACACGCATGCTCGACGCCCTCGAGGGCTACCTCGACGGCGGCGGCCGCCTCGTGTACATCGGCGCCAACGGCTACTACTGGCGCATCGCCTTCGACCGGGAGCGCCCGCACGTCATCGAGGTGCGGCGGGGCCACGCCGGCTCGCGGGCGTGGGACTCGGCCCCCGGCGAGGTCCACCTCGCCTTCACCGGCGAGCTCGGCGGGATGTGGCGGCACCTCGGCCGGCCGCCGCAGCGGCTCACCGGCGTCGGCTACGCCTGCCAGGGCTTCGACGTCTCCGGCTACTACCGCCGCCTGCCCGACAGCTACGACGAGCGCGTCGCCTTCATCTTCGCGGGCGTCGAGGGCGAGACGTTCGGGCACGCCGGCGCGATCGGCGGCGGCGCCGTCGGCCAGGAGCTCGACCGCTACGACGCGAGCCTCGGCAGCCCGCCCGACGCGCTCGTGCTCGCCACGAGCGAGGGGCTCGACGAGTCCTACCGGCGCTGCGTCGAGGAGATCCCCTTCACGGTCGCCGGGACGAGCGCCCTCCTCGACCCCGACGCCCGCGCGGACGTCGTCTACCTCGTCAAGCCGGGCGGCGGTGCCGTGTTCTCGACCGGGTCGATCGCCTGGTGCGGCGCGCTCGAGCACGACGGCGCGATCGCGCGCATCACCCGCAACGTGCTCGCGCGCTTCCTCGACCCCGCGCCGCTCCCGTGAGCGCCCTATCTCGCTTCGAGAGACGCTGTCGCGATTCGTTGAACGGCGGCGCCGCGCAACGTATCCTGGTCGGCGAGCCTGCGGGAGGTGCGAGATGAGCAACGAGCGACAGCCGAAGGTCGAGTTCGACCACCACGCGCCCGACTTCCCCGCCGTCGCCGCCTACCGGGAGCTGCGCCAGCGCTGCCCGGTCGCCTGGACCGACACCTACGGCGGCTTCTGGATCCTGAGCCGCTACGAGGACATCGCCCGCGCCGCGCGCGACGACGAGACCTTCTCCTCCGGCCGCACCCCCGACGGGCGCGGCGGGATCGTCATCCCGCAGTGGAACTCCGAGACGTCGATCCCGATCGAGCTCGACCCGCCGCAGTCCGTCCCCTACCGGCGGATGCTCAACTACCTGCTCTCGCCCGCGGCCGTCGAGGCGATGAAGCCGCGCATCGCCGAGTACACGACGGCGATGATCGACGCCTTCATCGAGCGCGGGGAGTGCGACTTCATCAACGAGCTCACGAGCCCGGTCCCGGCGCTGCTGACGGTGAACTGGCTCGGCTTCCCGGCCGAGTACTACGCGCGCTTCGCCCAGGCGGTGCACGACGTCTTCGGGTCGGCTCCCGGCACCGAGCGCGAGCGCCGCGGGATCGAGGGCATGGACTGGATCATGCAGGAGACCAAGGCCCTCGTCGACGCGCGTCGGCGCGAGCCGCGCGACGACGTCGTGAGCTACCTGTGTGCGCAGGAGATCGACGGGCGACCCCTCAGCGACGAGGAGATCCTGTCGATGGTGAAGCTCCTCATCGGCGGGGGGATGGACACGACGACCTCGCTCACCGGCCAGACGCTCGTGTGGCTCTCGGAGCACCCCGAGGCGCGCCAGCGCCTCATCGACGAGCCGGAGCTGCTGCCGAGCGCGACCGAGGAGTTCCTGCGGGTCTTCGCCCCCTCCCAGTCGATGGCGCGCACCGTCCGCCGGCCCGTCGAGGTCGGCGGGTGCCCGATGCACGTCGGGGACCGCGTCCTGCTGCCGTGGGTGGCGGCGAACTTCGACGAGACGGTCTTCGAGAACCCCGACGAGGTCCAGCTCGACCGGCCGAAGAACCGACACGCCTCGTTCGGCATCGGCATCCACCGCTGCGTCGGCTCGCACCTCGCCCGGGCGATGTTCCAGGAGATGATCACCCAGGTGCTCGCGCGGCTGCCCGACTACCGGGTGCTGACGGATCGCCTCGTCGCCTACCCCTCGCACGGCAACCAGACGGGGTGGGACGTCGTGCCGGCGGTCTTCACGCCCGGTCGGCGCACCCGCGCCCCGAGCGCGGCCTGAGGCGCCGGCTGAGCGGTGGCCCTGAGCGCCGCGCACTACCTCGTCGCGGCCGGGGCCGGCCTGCTCGCCGGGCTCGTCAACGCCGTCGCGGGCGGTGGGACGCTGATCTCCTTCCCGGCCCTGCAGGCGGTGGGGCTGCCTGCCGTCGGGGCGAACGTGACGAACATCGTCGCTCTGACCCCGGGGTACCTCGCCGGCTCCCTCGCGCAGCGGGCCGACCTCGAGGGCCGGCTGCGCCGGGCGCGCCGGCTGTCCGTGCTCGCCGCGCTCGGCGGACTGGCGGGTTCGCTCCTCCTCGTCTCGATCCCGGCGCGAGCCTTCCGTGCTGCGGTGCCGTTCCTCCTGCTCGCGTCGTGCGGGCTCCTCGTCGTGCAGGACGCCCTGCGCGCCCGGCTCGCACGCCGGGCGCGGCACGAGGGAGCGGATCGCCTGCCGCCAGAGCTCGGCCTGTGGGCAGGCGTGTTCCTCGCCGCCGTCTACGGCGGGTTCTTCGGCGCCGGCCTCGGCATCATGCTGCTCGCCATCCTCGGGCTGTTCTCGGAGGACACGCTCGCGCGCAACAACGCGCTGAAGCAGGCGCTCTCCCTCGTCATCAGCCTCGTGGCGAGCTGCTTCCTCGCGTTCTCCGGGCACGTCGTGTGGTCGCTCGCCGCCGTGATGGCGGTCACGGGCATCGTCGGCGGCGCGCTCGGGGGCCGCTTCGCCCGCGTCGCCCGGCCCGGCTTGCTGCGCGCGCTCGTCGTCGCCTTCGGCATCGCCGTCGCGGTTCGCTACTGGGCGTGAGGGGCGCCTGTCTTGCAATACAAGATCATGTCCCGCAATCTGCTTGACTACCGGACGGGCGGCTGGTACGGTGCCGCGGTCGGCGGCGCGCGCCGGGCGAGGCCTGCCGGTCGCGCCGGCATCGGAGGGGTCCGGCCCGGCCCGCCGGATCGTGGAGCTGAGTGGCCGAGGAGGAGGGAGCGCCATGGCGCGAACGCTCACTGAGCCCCGTTGGACCCATGTCGCGATCCCCGTGACGAACCTCGAGCGGGCGATCGAGTTCTACACGACGCTCACGCCCCTCGTCGTCGTGGCACGCCACGAGACCGAGGACGGCTACGGCGCGTGGCTGTCGAACGACAAGCAGGTGGAGACGCCCTTCGTCCTCGTCATCTCGGAGTTCAAGCCGAAGACCGCGGCGAACTTCGGGATCGAGCCGGGCAAGCCCCACCCGACGCTCGCCCCCTTCGCCCACATCGGCATCGAGCTCCCGAACAAGGAGGACGTCGACGCCGTCGCCGAGCGGGCGCGCCAGATGGGCGTGCTCCACTGGGAGCCGCGTGAGATGGCAGAGCACATCGGCTACATCTGCGCGGCGCGCGACCCCGACGGGAACGTCATCGAGTTCTCCTGGAACCAGAAGGTGTACTCCACGATCCAGCAGCTGTGGGGCTCGAGCGAGTCCTAGTCCCGGGAGGAGGCAAGGTGGCGACCGTGGCCGTGCCGGCGCCCCTCGTCGGGCGCCAGAGCCCGTTCATCGACGAGGATCTCGAGGCGCGCATCTTCCGCGTCCATCGCGACGCCTTCCGCAGCCAGGCGGTCTTCGATCGGGAGCGCTCGCAGATCTGGAACCGCTGCTGGCTCTACCTCGGTCACGCGAGCGAGCTGCCGAACCCCGGCGACTACAAGGTGCGCAAGATCGGCGGCCGGCCGCTCATCTTCATCCGGGACGTGAAGGGCACGATCCGCTGCTTCTACAACTCCTGCCCGCACCGCGGGACGACGGTGTGCCGCCAGGAGGAGGGCAACGCCCGGCACCTGCGCTGCTTCTACCACGCCTGGACCTTCGACACCGAGGGCCACCTCGTCTCCCTGCCCTCGCCCGACGCCTACCCGAGCGACTCCGGCTTTCGCGAGCGCCTCGGGCTGCGGCCGGTGGCCGGCCTCGAGATCCTCCACGACTTCGTCTTCATCACCTTCAACGAGCAGGCGCCGCCGCTCGCCGAGTACCTCGGGGGGGCGGCGAAGTTCTTCGAGCTCGTCGCGAACATGTCCGAGGTCGGCATGCGCGTCCTGCCGGGGACCCAGCGCTACACGGCACGCGCCAACTGGAAGCTCCTCGTGGAGAACGCGACCGACGGCTACCACTTCTCGCCGAGCCACATCACCTTCCTCGAGTACCTGAAGTCCACCGGCTTCACCACCTCCGACGAGGTGAGCTCCGTCGAGATCCACAACAACCACGTGGCCTCGGTGCAGGCGGGCCACGGCGGTCGCATCGGGCTGGCCTGGGAGCCTCGCTTCGGCGAGGCGGAGCGTGCGAGGACGGAGGCGAACCGCGCCCGGCTCGTCGAGCGCTTCGGGGAGGAGTACGCGAGCTACCTCGCGGACGGCTTCCACACGACGTACATGTTCCCGAACCTGCTGCTGTTCGACATCGAGAGCATCTCCATCCGCCTGCTCGAGCCGGTTGCGCCGAACCGGACGGAGGTGAGCGCCTGGGCGCTCGCGCCGATCGACGAGCCGGCGGAGACGACCGGGCTGCGCCTGAAGACGCTCGTGAGCTTCATCGGTCCCGGGGGCCTCGCGACGCCCGACGACCTCGAGGCCCAGGAGGCGATCCAGCGGGGGATCGAGGCGACGGCCGACGACCGGCGCGACGGCGTCGACTGGAACGACATCTCCCGCGGGATCGACGCCGAGCTGCGGGGCGGCCCGCTGCGCACGATCGACGAGGCCGGGATCCGGCACTTCTGGCGGACCTGGGACTCGATGGTCTGCGGGAACGACGGCTTCTTCGACACGCCGGGCTCGGCGGGCCGCTGAGGCAGGGTCCGGCAGCGCCGCGCCGGCTCGGCCTCGCCGACCGGGCCAGGCCGTGCTCGCCGCGTCAGAAGGTCAGGACCGGCTTCACGACCCGCCCGGCCTCGCTCGCCTCGAGCGCGGCGTTGATGTCCTCGAACGGGAAGTACTCGATGAGCGAGTCGACCGGGAAGCGACCGGCGCGGTAGAGGGCGACGAGCTCGGGGAGGAAGAGGTCCGGCACGCTGTCGCCAGCGATGATGCCCGTCACCGTCCGGCCGTTGAGCACGGTGCGCCAGTCGAGGACCATCTCCGGGCTCCCCCCAGCGCCGATCACGCCGCACACGCCGCGCGTCGAGAGGGCGCCGACGGCCACGGCGAGCACCGAGGCGGCACCCGTGGTCTCGAGGCTGAAGTCGAGGCCGCCGGGCGCGAGGTCGGCGAGCGCGCGGGCCGCGTCCTCGCGTCGAGCGTCGACGACCTCGGTCGCGCCGAGGGTCCGCGCCCGTTCGAGGCGCTCGGGCACGACGTCGACGGCCACGATCGGGTCGGCCCCGACGAGGGCCGCCGCCGCGACCGCGGCCAGTCCGACGGCGCCGGCGCCGAAGACGGCGAGGCTCGAGCGCGCCCGGGGGCGCAGGGCGTTGAGCACGGCGCCCGCGCCGGTCTGGAAGCCGCAGCCGAACGGCCCGATCGGGCGCAGGTCCACGTCGTCGGGGAGCGGCACCACGCTGCGCTCGTGCGCGAGCGCGTGGGTCGCGAAGCTCGACTGGCCGAGGAAGTGGCCGGCGATCGCCTCGCCGTTCGCCGAGAGCGCGCTCGAGCCGTCCGGTCGACGGCCGGAGAAGTTGAGGGGGAGGAAGCGGTCGCAGTAGGCGACCTGGCCGCGCAGACAGCGGGGGCAGGTCCCGCAGGAGTGGAAGGTGAGCGCCACCGGCTGGCCGACGTGGACCTTGGTGACGTTCGCACCGGTCCGCTCGACGACGCCGGCGCCCTCGTGCCCGAGGACGGCCGGCGGCGCCACCTCGCGCAGGGCGTGGGTGTCCGTGCGGCAGATGCCGACGCTCACGAGCCGGACGAGGACCTCGTCGGGCCGAGGGTCCTCGATCTCGATCTCCTCGAGGGCGAGCGGGCCTCCCGGGGTCCGCAGCACGGCGGCGCGGGCGTGCGTCACGGCTGGGCAGGCGCTTCGCATTGCATGACGCGATCTTGACATCTGGGACCAGTCGGTTCAAGAATCGGCCATGAGCATTTCCCTCGAGGTTGCCGGCGACCGCATCCTGGTCGCCGGGGAGTGGCGGGCGCCGGAGGGTGGCGGGACCTTCGTCGACCTGGACCCGGCGACACGGGAGCCGATCGCCGACGTCGCGCGTGCCTCCGCACGCGACGTGGACGCGGCGGTGGCGGCGGCGCGGGCCGCCTTCCCGGCCTGGGCCCGTCGCTCGCCGGCCGAGCGCGGCGCCATCCTGCGGCGCTGGGCCGAGCTCATCGGCGAGCACGCCGAGGAGCTGGCGCGCATCGAGGCACGCGACGTCGGCAAGCCGCTGTCGGCGGGCCGCCTCAACATCCAGATCGCGCGGGGGAACCTCGAGTACGGGGCGGGCCTCGCCGACAAGGTCATGGGGGCGACGCTGCCCTCGCGCTCGCCGGACCACACCGGCCTCACCTGGCGCGACCCGTGGGGCGTGTGTGCCCTCGTCATCGCCTGGAACGTGCCGGCGATCATGCTCTGCTCGGGCACGGCGCCGGCGCTCGCCTGCGGGAACACGGTCGTCGTGAAGCCGTCGGAGAACGCCCCGCTGGTCGCGCTCGCCCTCGCCCGGCTCGCCGTCGAGGCGGGGATGCCGCCCGGCGTGCTGAACGTCGTGAGCGGGCTCGGCGCCGAGGCAGGCATCGCGCTCACGTCGCACCCGGACGTCGACCACATCTCCTTCGTCGGCTCGACGGTGACCGGACGCTCGGTGATGCGGGCGGCGGCGGAGAACTTGAAGCCGGTTCGCCTCGAGCTCGGCGGCAAGTCCCCGAACGTCGTGTTCGCGGACGCGGACCTCGACGAGGCGGTGCCGGTCATCGTCGAGTCGATCACGGAGAACGCCGGCCAGAACTGCTACGCGGGGTCCCGGCTCCTCGTCGAGGCCTCGGTCTACGACGAGGTCGTCGAGCGCGTCGCGGCGACGATGGACAAGCTTCGCCTCGGCCCCTGGCACGAGGACCTCGACATGGGGCCGCTCATCAACGAGGCGCAGTACGAGCGGGTGCTCGGCTACATCGAGTCGGGACTGGCCGAGGGGGCGCGCCTCGTCACGGGCGGCGGACCGGCGACCGGCCCCGAGCTCGAGCGCGGCTGGTTCGTGCGCCCGACGCTGTTCGACCGCGTCGACTCGTCGATGCGCATCGCGAGGGAGGAGATCTTCGGTCCGGTGCTCGCCGCCCAGCCGTTCGCGACGACGGACGAGGCCCTGCGCCTCGTCGACGCCGCTCCCTACGGGCTGCTCGTCTCGGTGTGGACGAACGACCTCTCCCGGGCGCTTCGCGTCGCTCGCGAGGTGCGCTCCGGCCAGGTGTCGATCAACGAGTTCGCCAACTCGAACATCCTCGGCCTACCGTTCAACGTGGCCAAGGAGAGCGGCTTCAACCACGGCGGCGGCTACAACGCCGTCCTCGAGTACACCCAGGAGAAGGCGGTCACGATCCGGCTCGCGCCGAGATGAGCGGCCTCGCCTTCCGCGCGCGTGTGCGCGCCGGCGAGCGGGTCGTCGCCACCTTCTGCAAGCTCGAGAGCCTCGAGTCGGTCGACCTCGTCGCGGCCGCCGGCTTCGACGCGGTCGTCGTCGACCTCGAGCACAGCCAGATCGACGACGCTGCGGCGAGCCGGCTCATCCGGCACGCCACGGCGCTCGGCCTGGCGGCGCTGGCACGGGTGCCGAGCGTGGACGCGGGCCTCGTCAACCGCCTCCTCGAGGCGGGCGCTGCCGGGGTGCAGCTCTCGAGCGTGCGGCGGGTCGCGCAGGTCGAGGCGCTGCGCGCCGCCCTGCGCTACGCCCCCGAGGGGACCCGGAGCGTCTCGAGCGCGCACCTCGCGGCGGGCTACGGGCGCGTCGCGCTCGGCGAGTACCTCGCCGAGCAGCGCAAGGACCCGCCGCTGCTCATCGGCCAGATCGAGACGGCGACGACCGACGACCCGCTCGGGGACATCGTCGCCGGCCTCGACGTCGCCTTCGTCGGGACGACGGACCTCTCCGTGGACCTCGGGGAGCCAGGCGCCGTCGACCACCCCCGTGTCGCCGCCCGCATCGCCGAGATCGCCGAGGCAGCGGCGCTGGCCGGCGTCGGCTTCGGTGGCTTCGCGGGCGGTCCCGCCGGCTACGGCGCGCTCGTCGAGCAGGGCGCGCGCTACGTCGTGTACGGCTCGGACCTCCAGCTGCTCCGAGAGGCCCTGCTCGCCGCAGGGGCGCAGCTGCGGGCCGGGGGGAGGAGGGAGGGACCGTGATCCGGCACCTCGTCGCGTTCCGGTTCGCGCCGGACCTTCCGGCAGCCGCCCGCCAGGCAGTCCTCGACGAGCTAGCGACCTTCCCCGAGCGCTACCCGGCGATGCGCCGCTTCTACGTCGGGGAGAACATCTCCCAGCGCGACCGCACCTACACCCACGCGCTCGTCGTCGAGTTCGACACCGAGGCGGAGCTGCTCGAGTACCTGAACAGCGACACCCACGAGGCGTTCGTCGCCGAGCGCTTCCGCCCCGCGATCGACGGCCGGGTGATCGTCACCGTCGAGGACTGAAGCGGCGCGCCGTGCGCGCCGGCCTCAGCGTGCCGGCCCGGCGCGCCGGCGGCGCAGGGAGGGCTCGACGAGCGCGGGGGGGACGTAGCCGGCGTTCATCGGGTTGACGTCGGTGCCCGGCGCCACGAGCTCGTCGATGCGGTCGAGCACCGCGTCGGGGAGCACGACCTCCTCGGCCCCGAGCAGGGAGGTGAGCTGCTCGGGCGTGCGCGGCCCGATGATCGCCGACGTGACGGCGGGGTGCTCGAGCACGAAGGCGAGCGCGAGGTGCGCGAGCGAGCAGCCCGCCTCCGCGGCGAGCTTCTCGAGCTGCTCGACGAGGGAGAGCTTGACCTCCGCCTCGGGCCTGCCCCAGTCGAAGTGCTCGGCCTCGCGCACCGCCCGGGCGTCCGGCGCCACGTCGCGGCCTCGCCGGTACTTGCCGGAGAGCCATCCCCCATTGAGGGGCGCCCACACCATGACCCCCAGCCCGAGGCGCTGGGCGGTGGGCAGGACGTGCCCCTCGATGCCGCGGGCGAAGATCGAGTACGGGGGCTGCTCGACGGCGAAGCGCTCCCGGCCCCGGGCGCGTGCGACGAAGTCGGCCTCGACGAGCAGCTCGGCGGGGAAGGTCGAGCACCCGATGGCCCGGACCTTGCCGGCGTGGACGAGGTCGCTCATCGCGCCGAGCGTCTCGTCGAGGTCGGTCGCGGGGTCGGGCCGGTGGACGAGGTAGCAGTCGATCCAGTCGGTCCGCAGACGGCGCAGGCTCGCCTCGACCTCGGCGACGATCCAGCGGCGCGAGGCGCCCCGCTCGTTCGGGTCCTCGCCCATCGGGTTGAAGACCTTCGTCGTCAGCACGACCCGGTCGCGCCGGCCCTCGAGGGCGCGCCCGACGATCTCCTCGGAGACGCCGCGGTCGTAGACGTCGGCGGTGTCGACGAAGTTGATGCCCGCGTCGAGGGCGAGGTCGACGATGCGCCGGCACGCCGCCTCGTCGGGGTTGCCCCAGGCGCCGAACATCATCGTACCGAGGCACAGGGTGCTCACCTGCATCCCGGTGCGCCCGAGCGTCCGGTAGCGCATCGTCACCTCACCTCCTGTCGACGTCCCTGTCCACGTCCGTCCGGCCGCCCGCGGCCGCGCGCCCGAGCTCGACCACCTCGCCGGCTGCCTGCTCCATCCCGTGCAGCTCGCTGAGCTTCTTCGCGGCGCGCTGCAGGGCCTTCGCGGCCGGCGAGGCGAGGTCGTCGGACAGTGTCGCCGTGGTGCCGACGAGCGCGACGACGGCGACGATGCGCGAGGCGCCGAAGACGGGCGCCGCGATCGTGCGGACGCCGTGCACGTTGGGGAAGTTGACGGCGAGGCCGGTCTCGCGGATCGCGTCGAGGTCGCTCTTGAGGCGCGGCGAGCGGGCGAGCTCGTCCTCGAGCCCGGCGACCGAGCCCTCCGGCAGGAAGGCGCAGAACACCCGGCCCTGAGCCGACTCGAACGGGGACAGGCGCGAGCCGGCGCGCACGCTCACCCGGATGATCCGCTCGGTCCCGTCGTCGACGCGCACGACGACGGGAGCCTCGCCCTCCCACACGCTGAGCACGACGGTCTCGTTGACCTCGCGCACGAGCTCCTCCATGATCGGGCCCGCGATGCCGATGATCGGCAGTCCGGCGCGCGCCGCGGCGGCGAGCACGAGCACCTGGGGGCCGAGGGTGTACTCCGCGGCCGCAGGGTCGTAGCGCAGCAGGTTGACCTGGCGGAGCGCCATGGCGTAGCGGTGCGCCGTCGCCTTGCTCATCCCGAGGCGCGCCGTGATCTCGGTGAGGCTGAGGCGAGGCCGGCTCACGGTGAAGAAGTTGAGGATCCGCGCGGCGCGCTCGACGGACTGGATGGTCGGCGTCATCTCCGCGCGAAGCGGCCCGACGAAGCCCTCGGCGCGCTCTTCGCTCGGCTCGCTCGTCATGGTCTCCCGTGCCGGACAGCTCGTGGCCTCCGGCCGCCTCCCCGGCGGATGGACGATCCTCCGCGAGGACCAGGCAGCCATGATAGAAGGGATCGGTGCGGACGCGGATCTCCGTCGAGCCCCAGCAGGGAGCGACCTACGAGGACCTGCTCGCCGCGGCGCGCGCGGCGGAGCGCTGCGGGTTCGAGGGCTTCTTCACCTCGGACCACCTGCTGCACTTCGCCGGCGACGGCAGGCCGGGGCCGACGGACGCGTGGATCACCCTCGCGGGCCTGGCCCGCGAGACCGAACGCATCCGGCTCGGCACCCTCGTCGGCGCGGCGACCTTCCGCCACCCCGGTCCGCTCGCCGTGGCGGTGGCACAGGTCGATGCGATGAGCGGCGGGCGCGTCGAGCTCGGGCTCGGCACGGGCTGGTACGCGGCCGAGCACGTGGCGTTCGGCGTGCCCTTCCCGAGCCTCGCCGAGCGCTTCGAGCGCCTCGAGGAGCAGCTCGCCGTGCTCACCGGGCTGTGGCGCACACCGGAGGGCGAGCGCTTCTCCTTCGCGGGCAGGCACTACCGGCTCGAGGCGAACCCCGCGCTCGCGCGCCCAGCGCAGCGGCCGCACCCGCCGATCATCATCGGCGGCCACGGCGCTCGCCGCACCCCGGCGCTCGCGGCGCGCTACGCGGACGAGTTCAACGTCGCCTTCCCGTCGGTCGCCGAGTACGCCGCGCAGGTCGAGCGGGTGCGCGAGGCGTGCGCGCGCGCCGGCCGGCCGAGCCCGCCGGTGTTCTCCGTGGCGCTCACCGTCTGCTGCGGGCGGAGCCGAGCGGAGCTCGCGGCTCGCCGCGAGCGGATGGGGCCGGCCCTCGAGGTGCTGCGCGACCACGCCCTCGTGGGGACGCCTGCGACGGTCGCGGACGCGCTCGCCGCCTACGCCGATGCCGGCGCGCAGCTCGCCTACCTGCAGGTCCTCGACCTCTCCGACCTCGGCCACCTGGAGCTGCTCGCCGAGGAGGTCGCCTCGCGCCTCGTCCCGGAGCGTGGCGCCGTCAGCCACCGCGCAGCACCGGCCAGCGCACCGGGGGCGTGAGGCCGGCCCGGGCGAGCAGGGCCCGGGAGGCCTCGGCGACCTCGGCGCGCAGCGCCGCCTCGTCGAGCGTGAGGAGCTGTCCGTCGCGCACGACCTGACGGCCGGCGACGAAGACGTGGCGGACGTCGCGGCCGTCGCTCGACCAGACGAGCTTGAGGGCCGGGTCGCCCTCGGCAGCCCACTGCGGTCCAGCGGCGTCGAGGACGACGAGGTCAGCGAGCTTGCCGGCCTCGAGGGAGCCGATGCGCTCGGCCATGCCGATCGCCTCCGCCCCGGCGATCGTCGCCATCTCGAGCGCCTCGTGCGCCCCGAACCAGGTGGCGTCGACGCGCTGGTCCTTGGCGAGGCCCGCCGCGAGCGCCGCCGTCCGCAGGATGTCGGGCGCGTCGCCGGCGTTCACGGAGTCGCAGCCGAGGGCGACGCGCCCACCGGCGCGGAACAGCTCCGCATGGCGGGTGTTGCGGGCGACGCCCTGGCCGAGGCGCAGGTAGGCCCAGGGGCAGTAGGCGACGGCCGTCCTCGAGGCGAGGATCGCTTCGACCTCGGCGTCGTCGAGCCACACGGCGTGGCCGAGGAGCAGGTGGGGGCCGAGCACGCCGAGGTCGCGCAGGTGGACGGCCGGTCGCTTGCCCGTCCGCTCGAGGTAGACCTCGGGGTCCGACGAGGTCGGCGAGAGGTGCATCGTCATGTGGACGCCGAAGTCCCGGGCGAGCTCGGCGGCGCCGACGAGCAGCTCGTCGGAGGCGAGGCTGTGGCCGATGATCGTCACCCACCCCTCGATCGTGCCGCCCGCGGGGTAGGCGAGGAGGACGTCACGGATGCGGTCGAGCACCTCGGCGGCCGGCGCGGCGAACGGTCCCTGCTCGATGTCCCAGCCCCAGATCCCGACCGTGGCGCGGATCCCGGCGGCCGCCAGGCCGCGCGCGACGGGGCCGGGGGCGCCGACCGTCCCGGGCTCGACGAGGGTCGTCACCCCGTTGCGCAGGCTCTGGGCGGCCACGAGGGTGGCCGAGAGCTCCTCGTCCTCGGGTCGCTCCGCGTCGTGCAGCGGCACGGCCCACTCGAAGATCGACTGGCCGGGCCGTAGGTCGTCGGGGATGCAGCTCCAGGTGAGCGGTCCGCCGGTCACGTGCTGGTGGGCGTTGACGAAGCCGGGCAGCACGACGCCCCCGCCGACGTCGAGCTCGCGGGTGCCGGGGAAGCGGCTGCGCAGCTCCGACGTCCCGCCCACCGCCGCGATGCGCTCGCCGGCGATGGCGATCGCGCCGTCCACGAGCACCTCGCGACGCGCGTTCATCGTGACGAGGCGCCCGTTGACGATGATGAGGTCCGGGTGCTCGCTCACGTTCCCTCCCCGGCGCGCCGCCAGCGTACGTGCGTTCGCGATGCGAGACAATATCTTGGAACGCGAGAGGATAGCCTGGGACCGGGAGCAGGGAGGGCGGCCGTGACGGAGAGCCGGGTGCGAGGCGCTGGCGCGCGTGGCAGGTGGCGGGCGCCGTGAAGGCGGTCCAGCACGCTGTCCACGGTGGTCCGGAGGTGCTCGAGCTCGTCGACCTCGCCGATCCCGTGCCGCGCCCGGGCGAGGTGGTCGTCGAGGTGCGCGCGGCGGGCGTGAACCGCCTGGACCTCCTCCAGCGCGAGGGGCCGCCGCTGCTCCCGGGCTTCCGCCTGCCGCACATCCCCGGCATGGACATCGCCGGTGAGGTGGTGGAGGTGGGCGACGGCGTCGACCCCGCGCTCGTGGGCCGGCGCGTCGTCGTGAAGGCCGGCGTGGCGTGCGGCGCCTGCGCCGCCTGCCGGGCGGGCGACGACCGGGCCTGCGCCAACCCGACGACGATCGGCGGCAACCGCCCCGGCGGCTACGCCGAGCGCTGCGCGGTGCCCGGGAGCCACGTCTTCCCCATCCCGGAGGGGGTCGGCGACGTCGAGGCGGCGGCCGTCCCCACCGCCTGCGTCACCGCCTGGCGCAGTCTCGTCGGCACGGCGCGCCTGCGACCGGGCGAGCAGGTCGTCATCCACGGGGCGGGGAGCGCCGTGAGCGTGCTCGCCATCCAGATCGCGAAGCACCTCGGGGCGCGCGTCATCGTGACGTCGCGCTCGCCGGCGAAGCTCGCGCGAGCGCTCGAGCTCGGGGCCGACGTGGGCATCGACGAGACGCGTCCGGACGCGGCCGAGGCGGTGCTCGAGGCGACCGGCGGCGGCGCCGACGTCGTCTTCAACCACGTCGGGCCGGCGGTCTTCGAGCTGTCGCTGCGCTCGCTGCGCCGGGAGGGCCGACTCGTCGTGTGCGGCACGACGACCGGCGCCGAGGTCCGCCTGCGGCTCCCGACCGTCTACCACCTCGGGATCGAGATCCTCGGCGCGAAGGTGCAGTCGCACGCGGACTTCGGGCCGATGCTCGAGGAGTGCTGGCGGTCCGGCTTCCGCTCGGTCATCGACAGCGTCTTCGAGCTCGCGGCCGCTGCCGACGCGCACGTCCGGCTCGAGAGCGGGGAGGTGTTCGGCAAGGTCGTGCTCGTCCCGTGAGCGAGCCCGCCGCTCCGGTGCGCGAGCGCGTCGACACGCTCATCGAGGGTGCGCTCGTCGTGACGATGAACGCGGCGCGCGAGGTCCTCGTCGACGCGAGCGTGGCGATCGCCGGGACGCGCATCGTCGCGGTGGGGAAGGCGTCCGACCTCGCCCGGCGCTTCGAGGCGCGAGCGCGTGTCGACGGCCGGCGCTTCGTCGTGGTCCCGGGGCTCGTGAACGCGCACCTGCACGTGTCGACTGAGCCGTTGACGCGAGGCGTCGTCCCCGACGACACCGCGTTCGAGGAGAACGTCTTCCACTGGCTGAGCCCGCTCGCGGCGGCGTACCGGGAGGAGGACGAGCTGCTCGCCGCGCAGCTCGGCGCGGCCGAGCTGCTCCGGTCGGGCACGACGAGCTTCGTCGAGGCAGCGACGGGGTGGCACCTCGACGCCGTGGTGGAGGCGCTCTCGCAGGTGGGCATCCGCGCCCGGGTCGGCCGCCGCGTGTGGGACCTGCCCGCCGACCCGGCGCGCTTTCGCCTCAGCACCGACCAAGCCATCGCGGCGCTCGAGGAGGTGCTCGTGCGCCACGGCAGCCACGACGAGGGCCGCATCAAGGGCTGGGTCATGCTGGTCGGCCACTCGACCGCGAGCGACGAGCTGTGGCGCGCCGCGCGCGAGCTCGCCGACCGCTACGGCGCGGGCATCAACTTCCACCTGTCGCCCGCGCCCTCGGACCCGCAGTGGTTCCTCGCACGCTACGGCGAGCGGCCGGTCGTCCACCTCGACCGCCTCGGCGTGCTCGGCCCCGACACCCTCCTCGTCCACCTCGTGCACGTCGACGACGAGGAGGTCGCCCTGCTCGGCGCGCGGCGCTGCAGCGTCGCGCACTGCCCGACGACCGCGCTCAAGGTCGCCTACGGGGTGAGCCGGTGCGGCCGCATGCCCGAGATGGCCGCTGCCGGCGCCAACGTGTGCATCGGCACCGACGGCGCGAACGCGTCGAACTACGCGGACGGCTACCGCGCCGCGTACCTCGTCGCCGGCCTCTTCAAGGACGCCCGGCGCGACCCGTCCGTCTTCCCCGCCGAGCAGGTGCTCGAGATGGCGACCCTCAACGGGGCACGCGCCATGCTGGCCGAGGACGAGATCGGCTCGATCGAGGTCGGCAAGAAGGCGGACCTCGTGCTCCACGACCGGGACCGGCCGGAGTGGACGCCGCTGCACGACGTGGCGCGCCAGCTCGTCTACTCGGTCGACGGACGCAGCGTCCACACGGTGTTCGTCGACGGGCGCAAGGTCGTCGAGGGCTACCGGCTGACGAGCGTCGACGAGGAGCGCCTCTACGCGCGGGCGGGCGAGGCGGCACGCCAGGTGCTCGCGCGCGCCGGCCTCGCGGCGCGGCCGCGCTGGCCGCACCGGTGAACCTGGCAGAGGAGGAGGGGATGTCCGAGGAGCCCCGTTCGGTCGTCGTGAGCTACCTCGCGGCCCTCAACGCCCACGACCCGGGCGCCGTCTGCGCGCACGTCGCCGAGGACTTCTTCAACGAGCACGTCAGCGCGCGCGGGACGAGCCTTCGAGGGCGCGAGGAGTACCGGCGGCGCCTCCCGGGCTTCTTCGAGTCGATGGCGGACCTGCACTACGAGGTCGAGGACGTCGTCGCCGAGGGGGAGCGGGTCGTCGTCGCCTACGCGATGTCGGCGCGCTACGCCGTCGCCGGGACGCGCCGTCCCTTCCGCATCCGCGGCGTCTTCCGCTTCACGGTGCGCGACGGCCTGATCGCGCACCGCGTCGACTACCGCGACGGGGTCGACTTCGAGGAGCAGGTCGGCCTGCGCTGATCGCTCCAGCGGCCCGCCCGGCGCGAGCGGGACGTTGCTGCCACAATCGCCGGCGGACGCCCCGCGGCGAAGCGCGTTCCATTTCTCATGATGGCGTCCCGCCATCGTTGACAGAGATGGCCGCTTCCGCTTAGCTTGTAGCGACGCCGCTGGCAGGCTGGGGGGCGATGGGACCCGCCGCGAGCCACGCGAGTCGCCGGCGCGGGGGGGCCTGTGGCCGGCTGGACAACGAAAGGGGAGGGGCACGCAATGCAGCTTCGATGGAGTCGGCGGCTGGCCGTCACGGCCTGCCTCGCCGGGGCGCTCGGCATGGCCGGGACGCTCGCCGGCACGTCCGTCGCGTCCGCGCAGTCCGGCGCGCGCGCGCGGCACTTCCTGGACAACCCGTGGGGGTGGCCGGGGAACCCGAGGATTGGGTACCTGCCGCCGCACGAGCCCGACGTCAACCGGGACGGCAAGGTCGTTATCGGCCTCATCACGGCGGGCGACATCACCGACCACGGCTACTACGAGAGCGAGGTCGAGCAGATCGACGCCTACGTGAAGAAGTACCACTGGCACAAGCCGATCATCCAGAGCCTCGTCAACCCGGGCCAGGCGCTGCAGGCGGCCGTCAACATGTGCCGTCAGCACATCGACCTGCTCGTGATCGGCGAGAGCGAGCTCGCCGCCGCGGGGCCCGCTGCCAGCTCCTCGGCGTGCCGGCGGATCCCCGTCTGGGTGTACGCGAGCGCCGGGACGATGCAGCCGTCGCCCTACTACTACATGGCGCAGGACCTCGAGGACCCGCAGTCGTTCGTGACCGGCTACGCCATGGGGCTGTGGCTGAAGGCGCACCACCAGACGACGGCGGGCTACATCGCAGGGCCGGCCCTCTCGTTCACCGAGCGTCCCGCGCGCGGCTACTACGCCGGCATGCGCGCCGCGCTCCCGAGCGCGAAGCTGCTCACGGCCTACACGGGTGACTTCAACGCCTCGGGCCCGGCGATCACCGCCGTCCAGGCGATGCTCGCCAAGGGCGTGAAGCTCATCTTCCCCTACCTCGGCGGCGCCCTCTTCCCGGCGGCGCGCTACGCCGCGGCCCACGGGGCGGCGCTCATGAGCGACGGCGGCGCGCTGTGCAACATGAAGAACCCGAGGTTCGCGATCTCGCAGGTCTACTGGCCCGGCTACTACCTGAAGGTCGCGCTCGCGCAGTTCGCCCAGGGCAAGTTCCGGGTCGGCATCGTGCACAACTTCAAGCTCGGCGTGTCGAAGGTTCCGACCGTGTACTTCTGCCAGCCGAGCGGGATCATGAGCAACAAGACCCTCGACGCCCTGATGAAGCGGATCGCGCAGGGCAAGCTCGACCCGACCGCGATCATCAACGCGACGCCCCAGCCGTAGCGGGGAGGTTGCCCGGCCCCGGCGGCGCCCTTCGGGGCGCCGCCGGGGCCGGCCCTCTCGTGGACCGATGCTCTGGCAGGTAGGTTTTGGCCATTCGGATTGAACCTTCGGTCGACGGCGCCACCGGCGGGCCCGCTGCCGGCGCGACCAGGTCAGGAGGGCACGCCCCGGCGGTCGAGCTGCGCGGGGTGACGAAGCGCTTCGGCTCGGTCGTCGCCTGCCGGAACGTCAGCCTGAGCGTCGAGCGCGGCGAGATCCACGGCCTGCTCGGCGAGAACGGGGCCGGCAAGTCGACGCTCATGAAGGTCCTGATCGGGCTCATCCCCGCGGACGGCGGGGAGGTGCGCCTCGCCGGCCGCCCGATCGTCGTGAAGGACCCCGTCCACGCGGCGGCCCTCGGCCTCGCGATGGCCCAGCAGCACTTCAGCCTGATCGAGCGGCTGAAGGTGTGGGAGAACGTCGCGCTCGCGCACCGGGGCAAGCTGTCGAGGCGCCAGGCGGTGCGGGTGGTCGGGGAGATCGGCCGGCGCTACGGGCTCGAGGCGGATCCGGAGGCGCGCGTCGAGGACCTGACGGTCGGGCAGCGCCAGCGCGTCGAGGTGATCAAGTGCCTGAGCCTCGACCCCGACGTCCTCATCCTCGACGAGCCGACGTCGGTGCTCTCGGCGAGCGAGTCGCGCGAGCTGTTCGGCGTGCTGCGGGAGGTCGTGCTGCGCGACCAGCGCGCCGTCATCCTCATCAGCCACAAGCTCGACGAGATCCTCCAGGCGACGGACCGCGTGACGATCATGCGCGACGGCTCGGTGGTCGAGTCGATGGCGACGAGCGAGGCGGACGCGCACCGCCTGGCTCGCGCCATGGTCGGGCGCGACGTCCTCCTCCAGGCCGAGATGGCCGCGGTCGGCCTGCGCGACGAGGTGCTCGCCGCCGAGGAGAGCGCCGACCCGTCGCCGGGCGCGCCCGCCAGCCCCGGTACTGCGCGGGTCGCGACCGGACGGGCGCCGGCGCTGCGCATCGTCGACGTCGAGGTGCGCGCCCCGGACGGCCGGATGCTGCTCGACGGCCTCTCCCTCGAGGTGGGCCACGGCGAGATCGTCGGGGTCGCGGGCGTCGAGGGCAACGGCCAGGCCGCGATCGGTGACCTGCTGAGCGGCCTGGCGCGCGTGACGCGCGGGCGGATCGAGGTCGACGGGGAGGCGATCGGCGCCACCTCGCCGCGGGCGCTCCTCGCGGCGGGCGTCGGCGTGATCCCGGAGGACCGGCACCGTTCCGGCTGCGTGCTCCAGCTGTCGGTGGCCGAGAACCTCGTCGTGTCCGACCTCGGCGCCTTCACGAGCTCGAAGATCTTCCTCGACCGCAAGGCGATCCTGCGGCGTGCCGTCGAGCTCATCGAAGCCTTCGACATCTCGACGCCCTCGCCGACGACCCCGATGTCCGCGCTGTCCGGCGGCAACCAGCAGCGGGTCGTCGTCGCGCGCGAGCTCGCCCGCGGGCCGACCTGCCTCGTCGCGGTGCAGCCGACGCGGGGCCTCGACGTCGGCGCGGTCGAGTACATGAGCGAGCAGCTCCGCAAGGCGGCAGCGGCGGGCGTGGGGATCCTGCTCGTGTCGACCGAGCTCGACGAGATCCTCGCCATCGCGCACCGGATCGTCGTCCTCTACCGTGGCAGCATCGTCGGCGAGATGCGCCGCGACGAGGTGAACGTCGAGCGCCTCGGCCTGCTGATGGGCGGACGCCAGGCATGAGCGCCGTCGTGACGCGCCTGCGCGGCCTGCTCGCGGCGCCGCCAGGCGAGGTGGAGCAGTCCCGCGCGGCGGCCGTCGGCCAGCTCGTGCTGCTCTACGTCCTCGCCATCATCGTGGCGCTCCTCGTCACCGGGGCCCTCGTCGAGATCGTGGGCGGGTCGCTCGCGAGCGTCTTCAGTGCGATCTACACGGGGAGCATCGGCACCTTCGGGGCGGTCGGCCAGACGCTCGACTCGGCGGTCCCGGTGCTCATCGTCGCCCTCGGCAGCCTCATCACCGTGCGCGCCGGGATGTTCAACATCGGCCAGACGGGCCAGCTGCTCATGGGCGCGAGCGTCGCCACGCTCGTGGCGCTGCACCTGCACGGGCCCGGCCCGCTCGTGCTCCTCGCCACGCTCGCCGCCTCGGTGGCGGGCGGGGCGATCTGGGCGGGCATCGGAGCCCTGCTGCGGCTGTGGCGCAACATCGACGTCGTCATCTCGACGCTGCTGCTCAACTACGTCGCCATCCAGGCGCTCGGCTACGCGGTGAGCACCCAGTCGATCCTCCAGGAGCCGACGCCCCCGGGTGGCCAGGCCGGCGGGCTGCCCCAGTCCGCGCTCATCCCGGCGTCGGTCCGGCTGCCGCACCCGGGGCAGTACCCGAACTTCGGGGTCGGCCTCGGCCTGCCGATCGCCGTGGCGCTCGTCGCGCTCTTCGCCGTCCTGCTCTCGCGCAGCCCCTGGGGCCTGCGCCTGCGCATGGTCGGCGCGAACCCGGTCGCGTCGCGCCGCTTCGGGGTGCGCGTCGGCCTCATCGCGGCGGGCGCCTTGATCCTCTCGGGCGCCCTCGCAGGGTTCGCCGGCGGCGTCCTGCTGACCGGCAGCGTCTACCGGATCCAGCCGGGCTTCGACAACAACTTCGGCAACGACGGCCTGCTGTGCGCCCTCGTCGTGCGCGACCAGCCGTGGGCACTGCTGCCGGTGTCCTTCTTCTTCGGCATGATCCGGACCGGCGGGAGCTTCCTGCTGTCCACCGGCGTCCCCTTCTACCTCGCGCAGGTGCTCGAGGGCCTGCTCGTCCTGGCGGCCGTCTTCCCGCCGGTCTACCTCGAGCGCCGGGAGTGGGCCCGTCGGCTGCGCGCCGCGCGCGCCCTCGTGCTGAAGGCGGCGGCGTGACGGCGCCGGGCCCTGGCACGCCGGAGGCAGGGCGATGAGCGTCGTCGACCTGACGATCATCCTCACCGGGATCGCAAAGACGACGGCCCCGCTCCTGTTCGCAGCCACCGGGGAGTACGTCGCCGAGCGGGCCGGCACGCTGAACATCTCGATCGAGGCCATGATGCTCGCGGGCGCCTACTTCGGCATGCTCGGCGCCGAGGTCGGGGGCTCGGCGGCGATCGGCCTGCCGCTCGGCATCTTCGCCGGCTTCGTCGTCGCGTTCGTCCACGCGAACTTCAGCCACCGGCTCGCCGCGAACACCTTCGTCGTCGGTCTCACCCTGGACGCGTTGCTGCTCGGCCTCACGGACTACTTCGTCACCGCCCACCAGCTCGCCCCGCACCAGATCGCGCAGACGAGGGTCCCGCTCCTCGGCGCCATCCCCGCGGTCGGCCCGTCGATCTTCGACCAGGCCTGGCCCTTCTACCTCCTCTTCGCCATCGTGCCCCTCGCCTGGTGGCTCCTCGAGCGCAGCCAGTGGGGCCTCGAGGTGCGCGCCAGTGGCGAGAACCCGGCTGCCGCGGACGCGACGGGCGTGCAGGTGAACAAGCGCCGCCGCCAGGCGCTGTACCTGTGCGGCGCGCTGTCAGGCCTCGGCGGAGCGTTCCTCTCGCTGTGCGAGGTCGGCCAGTTCACGGAGGACATGACCGCCGGGATCGGCTTCGTCGTCATTGCGGCGGTCATCTTCGGTGGCTGGACTATGCGCGGCACGATCCTCGGGTGCCTGCTCTTCGGGGCCGCGCAGGCGATGGGTCTCGTGCTCCCGGCGCTCGGGCGGTCGCTGAACGGCGAGCTGCTGCTCGCGCTGCCGTACCTCGCGGCGCTCGGCGCGATGATCTTCCTCGCCAAGTCCTACCGAGCCCCGCGCGCGCTGGCGCAGCCGTTCACGAGAGGGGTGGCATGAGCGCTGGAGGGACGTCATCGACCGCTGGCGGGAAGGTCTTCCCGGACGCGGCGAGCGCCATCGCCGACGTGCCCTCCGGTGCCTCGCTCGCCGTCGGCGGCTTCGGGCTGTGCGGCGTGCCGACCGTCCTCATCGAGGCGCTGCGCTCCTCGGGCGTCGACGGGCTGTCGGTCGTCTCGAACAACTGCGGCACCGACGAGCACGGCCTCGGCCTCCTGCTCGCCAGCAAGCAGATCGCGAGGATGACGAGCTCGTACATCGGGGAGAACGCCGAGTTCGCCCGTCAGTACCTCGCCGGGGAGCTGGAGCTCGAGCTCGTGCCGCAGGGGACGCTCGCGGAGCGCCTGCGCGCCGGGGGCTGCGGGATCCCGGCCTTCTACACCGCGACGGGGGTTGGCACCGCAGTCGCGGAGGGGGGGCTGCCGTGGCGCTACGCGCCGGACGGCTCGGTCGCCGTCGCGTCGCCCCCGAAGGAGGTCCGCGAGTTCGGTGGCCGTCGCTACGTCCTCGAGGAGGCGATCGTCTGCGACTTCGCGCTCGTGCGCGCGGCGCGCGCCGATACCTTCGGGAACCTCGTGTTCCACGAGTCGGCGCGCAACTTCAACCCCCTGTGCGCGATGGCCGGCCGCGTGACGATCGCCGAGGCGGAGGAGATCGTGCCCCTCGGTGGCATCGACCCGGACGAGGTGCACCTGCCGGGGATCTTCGTCCAGCGGGTCGTCGAGGTGCCGGCCGGGACCGAGAAGCCGATCGAGCGCCGGACGACGCGGCCGCGGCGGGAGGGGGGAAGCTGAATGGCGCTCAGCCGGGACGAGCTCGCCGCCCGGGCGGCGCGTGAGCTGCGCGACGGGCAGTCGGTCAATCTCGGGATCGGGCTCCCCACGCTCGTGGCGAACTACATCCCTGCCGGGATGCTCGTCATGCTGCAGTCGGAGAACGGGATCCTCGGCGTCGGCCCGTATCCCTTCGCCGGGGAGGAGGACCCCGACCTCATCAACGCGGGCAAGGAGACGGTCACGATTCGGCCGGGCGCGTCGTTCTTCGACTCGGCCACCTCCTTCGGCATGATCCGCGGGGGCCACATCGACGTGGCGATCCTCGGGGCCATGCAGGTCTCCGAGCGGGGCGACCTGGCGAACTGGGTCATCCCCGGGAAGATGGTGAAGGGGATGGGCGGAGCGATGGACCTCGTGCACGGCGCCAAGCGGGTCGTCGTCCTCATGGAGCACGTCGCGAAGGACGGCTCGCCCAAGATCGTGCGCGAGTGCACGCTGCCGCTCACGGGCAGGGGTGTCGTCGACCGCATCATCACCGACCTCGCGGTCTTCGACGTGGGGCCGTCCGGGCTCGAGCTCGTCGAGCTCGCGCCCGGGGTCGGCCTCGCCGAGGTGGAGGCGGCGACGGAGCCGAGCTTTCGCGTCACCGAGGGCGTCGCGACCCGGTGAGCGCCGGCGTCCTGCGATGACGGCGGCGCCGAAGATCGCGTCGGTGACGCCGATCGCCTGCACGTACCCCTTCGAGCGCGAGCCCCTCTCGTTCTGCTTCGTCCGCATCAGGACCGAGGACGGGCTCGACGGCTACGGCGAGGTGTGTGACAGCTTCGGGTGCAGCTACGCCGGGGTCGTCGCGAAGGTGATCGAGGACGCGTACGCACCGCTCCTCGAAGGCGAGGTCCTCGAGGCCGTCGAGCCGCTTGCCGATCGCCTGCGGCTCTCGACGCGCCGCCGTCTCGGGGACCAGTGGGTGGCGACCCAGGCACGAAGCGGCGTCGAGATCGCGCTCTGGGACCTCCTCGGCAAGGCGACCGGGCGCTCGGTGAGCGGGATCATCGGCCGCGTGCGGGACCGCGTCGAGGTCTACGCCTCTCACCCGTTCCTCGAGGAGGGTTCGGCCACCTGGCACGCCGGGATGCTCGCCCCGCTCCTCGAGCGAGGGGTGCGCAGGGCGAAGGTCCGCATCGGCCCGGACTGGCGGGCGGACCTCGAGACGCTCGCCGAGCTGCGTGCGCTGCTCGACCCCGCCATCGAGCTCATGGTCGACGGCAGCGAGAGCTTCACGCTGCCCACGGCGCTCGAGATCGCGGACCGGCTCGCGAGCCTCGGCGTGACCTGGTTCGAGGAGCCCGTCCCCCAGTCGGCGCGGGCCGCCATCGAGCAGCTGGCCGAGCGCTCGCCGGTCGCCATCGCCTACGGCGAGCACCTCTTCGGCCGGGAGGACGCGCTCGACGCGCTGCGCCACCGGCAGCTCTCCGTCCTCCAGCCCGACGCCTCGACGAGCGGGGGCATCGGCGAGGCCCGCCAGATGGCGGAGCTCGCCGCCTACTTCGGCGCGCGCGTCGTGCTCCACCACGCGGCTGGCCCGGTGTCGCTCGCGGCGAACCTCCAGCTCGCCGCGACCGTCCCGTCGATCCGCTGCATCGAGTACTCCTACGCCCTCGCCGAGGGGTGGTCGCTCGGGATCGGCGCTCGACTCGGACCGGAGGAGATCGTGGACGGCGAGCTGCCGATCCCCGACGCGCCGGGCCTCGGCGTCGACCTCGACGAGGAGGCGGCCAGCCGCTTCCCCTACGAGCGCCCCGGTCGACGTGTGACCGGTTCGCGTGCCGGCCTGCCCGACCGCTTCGTGGGGGACCGATGAGGCTCCGGGGCGTGAGGCGAAGGAGCAGCCCGTCGCGTGTGCACGGCGTACGGCGCTCGGCGGTGTCGACGAGAGGTTCTGAGCAAAGGAGCAGGAGATGACCGGAGCAGCGACCAGCATCGCCGACGGCGCCACCTTCGACCCGTCGGTGCCCTTCACCGGGCCGAAGGGCCGCTCGATGGCGGAGTTCAGCCCGGAGTACATGGCCTACCTCGACCAGTTCGTCGCCTACGACCTCACCTTCGTGCCGGACCGCATCTTGAACCAGCTCCGGCTGCTCGAGCCCATCCGGGAGGGACTCGAGGTGAACCAGCTCGAGCACTGCCTCCAGACGGCGACCCGGGCCGAGCGTGACGGCGCCGAGCTCGACCTCGTCGTCGCCGCAGTCCTCCACGACGTCGGCAAGACCATCTCGAACTCCAACCACCCGGCGATCGCCGCCGAGATGATGCGTCCGTGGATCAGCGAGGAGTGCTACTGGGTCGTGAAGGTCCACCAGGACTTCCAGGGGATCCACTACTTCGCCCGGATGGGCCTCGACCCGATGATGCGCCGGCGGCACGCCGACCACCCGTACTACGAGCTCGCTGAGCGCTTCGTCGACGAGTGGGACAACAAGGCGTTCGATCCGGACTACGACACCCTGCCCCTCGAGCACTTCGAGCCGATGATCCGCGAGGTGTTCTCCCGGCCGCCGAGGCGCCCGGGAACCTGAGGTCGTCGACTGGCGCTGCGGCGGCACGGCAGGCGGCGATGCCGGCGGCGAGCGCCGTTCGGCAGGGCGCGGCTGTCCCCGCCGGCTGGCTCAGCGCGCCTGCTCGGCCCGTTCCACGGCGAGGCGGGGCTCCGCGCCGTCGATCACCTCGATCACCCCCGGGAGGTAGCGCTCCATCGCGCGTAGGTTCGCCGCGACGAGCCGGCGCACCTGCTCGAGGGCGAGGTCGCCCCCACCGAAGTCGATGCTCGTCTTGAAGCGCAGCTCGCCGCTGTCGAGGTCGAGCTCGAAGTTGCCGAGGACGAGCCCGTAGTTCGCCCGCGTGAGGTAGAGGGCGACCGCTTCACGGGCAGGCTCGGGGACCGCCCAGGGCGCGACGCCGTGCACGATGACCTGCGACTCGCGGTCGCGGACCCAGACGTAGCAGTGCCACGTCCCTGGTGTGCCGCCGGCCTCGAAGGCGAGGACCGAGGGGTCCTCGCTCTCGTCGAGCTTGATCCCGAAGTCCACGAGGTCGGCGCGGATCCGCTCGACGAGCGAGGCCGCTGACACCCTCAGCCGCCCTCGTCGTCGCGAGGCTCGCCTCGGCCGACGCGCGCGAGCGCTTCTCGCCTCGCGACCGCGGGCGCGTCGGCGCGCAGCGTCTGCACGAGCTGCTCCTGCCGCTCCTCGGGCGGCCGCTGCGCATTCTGGTCGGAGGGCGTGCTCGAGTAGCGCTGGCCGGATCCGCTCGCCGGCGACGAGCTCGAGGTGGTGGTCGCATTGTCGGCGGGCGACTTCTGGTACCTGTTGCCGGTGGGGCTCCCACCCTGCCCGGCGCCGTTGTTGTAGCCCTCCTGCTCCTCGGGCGCGGGCTGCTCCGGCTCGGCCTGGCGCGGCTTCCACAGCTCGTGGAACTGCGCCGCCGGGACCTTGTCGTAGAAGTTGTCGAAGGTGCTCACCACGAAGCTCTGCAGCGACACGCCTCGACGTCGCATCTCCTCGACGACCTGCCACAGCTCGGCGGGGCTCGGTCGGTAGTGGCCCGACTTCGAGGTGAGGTGCTGGAGCTCGCCCGAAGACGAGACCTTGAGCTCGCCCGCGGCGGCGACGTCGCCGCCGGCGAGGAAGCTCGAGTGGTGGAAGAGGCCGACGCGGTGGCGATCGGCGTACAGGTGCCCCTGCTGGTCCATCACGTAGATCCCGTAGCCCTCGCCCGAGAACTTCGAGAACATCCCGTCGGTGGTGAAGACGCGGCGCTGCGATCCCTGGTGGAACGGGTTCGCGCCGAGCAGCTCGAACTCCTTGCGCTCGTCGGGAGCCAGGTACTTCACCTTGACCTTGTCGACGACGAGTTTGTCACCGCTCAGGTACTCCTGGACGTCCTGCTGGGTCCACCCGAAGACGAGGCGCATGTAGTCGCCGAGGGAGTTGATGCCCCGCTGGGCGAGCTCCTGCCTCCTCGCCGGACTCGACGCGAGGTCCGCCTTCGCGTTCTCGACGAACTCCTCGATCCGGCGCCACTGGCCGAGCTCCTCGCCCTTGTACTCGCGCCCGCGCGAGAGGACGTTCGGGTAGGAGGGCTGGGCCTTCTCGGGTCCCGCCGTCTCGCCGCTCAGCGCTTCCGCGAGCTGCAGCGCGTCGTTCGCCTGCGCCTCGTTCGCGACCGGCTGCTCGTTCGCGACGGGCTGGCTGGGGACGCCGCCGTAGACGGACGCCGCCGGGGCGGGCGGCGCGCTCGCGGTGCCGCGCGCCCCGCCCGGGGCGGTCGCGCGTGTCGATGGGTGACGGCCGAAGGAACGTTTGAACACGTCGCGCACGGCGCGACCCATTCGGCGCAGGAGACCGAGGAAGGAACGCTGCACCTTGAGGGGCTTCGTGTCGGTGGCCGTGAGCGCCTGCACGCCCTCGGGTCGCAGCCGGCTCGCCCGCGCCTCGTCGGCCGGGGCGAAGAGACGCGACGCGGCGGCGTTGCCGGCGACGCGCTGCAGGGCGAGCGCCGCGCCCGGCGAGCGCAGCCCCTCCACGGCGCGGGAGGCCGACGCGACCGCGCCGGGACGAGCGCCTCGGCCGGCGAGCGCTGGAGCTGGGTGGCGGGCCGTGTCGAGCGCCGTGGAGGCCTGCTGCTCGGCTCGTTCAGGTACTCGCGCCATGCGATCGTTCCGTTGCTGCGTGGCGGCGCTAACCTGCCCAGGCTACCGAGCCGACGTGCGACGAGGCAAGGGTCGCCTCGGGCTGCCCGACAGCGACGCCCTGGCGCGCCGGCCCGTCCCGAGCTGAGCGGTTCTCGTGCCGCTCGCTGGACCGACGCCGGCAGCGGGCGCGCCCTTCCGTGCGCGGGAGCGGGGTCCCGCGATGCGTTCGGGACTTTCCCGGTCGACGGGTCCGTCGCGCTCGGGCCGACGAGCCCGCAGCCGCGCGAGGATGGCGGCCGGACGCGTGGTCGGCTCGAGCCGGCTGCGAGCGAGGCGAAGGGCGCTCGATCGCCGGCCTCGTCGCGTGCCGACATCGCCGTGGGTCGGCGTGCGGGGAACGCGGGCGAACGGAGAGCGCTCGATTGACCAGGACCTCCAGGGGACCGAGGCCGTGGCCGGCGGAGCCAGCACCTCGACGGCGCGCCGGCGGCCTGGCCGCCGGAAGCTCGGGGAGCCGATCGTCGGGCGGGGCGGGGACCTCCCCGACCGGAGCGGCGCGCGACGCGTCCGTCGGCCGCGATCGGGCGAGCGGGGCGTCGCCGTCGCGTCGGGCCGGGCCTCGCTGAAGGCCGTGGCGCGCGGACGCGTCGCGACGGGGCACCGGCGGCTCGCCAGGCGGTGGGACGCGCTCGCGTCGCTCGGCCCGGGCCTCGTCGCCGGGGCGGCGGACAACGACCCGACGACCGTGGGTGCCGTCTCGGTCGTCGGGTCCACGACCGGCTACCGCCTCGCCTGGCTCGCCGTCCTCGTCTTTCCGGCCCTCGGGATCGTGCAGCTCATTGCGGCGCAGATCGGGGCCGTGACGGGCCGCGACCTCCAGGCCGTCGCGACGGCCCGCTACGGGCGGGGCTGGGCGTCGCTCCTGTTCGCCTCCGTCGTGGCGACGAACGTCGTGACGATCGCAGCCGACCTCGAGGCCGGTGCGGCGGCCCTCGGTCTGCTCACCGGGATCCCTGGGCGCTGGTTCGTCGTCCCGCTCGCGGCAGGGCTCCTCGTGCTGCTCGTGACGCGCACGTTCGGCGAGGTCGAGGGCGTCCTCAAGCTCACGCTGACCGGGCTCTTCGCCTACCTCGTGGCGGCCGTCGTCGCGCATCCGAACTGGGCGAGCGTCGCGACCGGGAGCTTCGTGCCACGGCTCGCCTTCGACCGGCGCGAGCTCAGCGCTGCGCTCGCCCTCCTCGGTACGACGGTCACGAGCTACGTCTACGTCTGGCAGAGCATCGGTCTGGCCGAGCGCGCCGGTGCCGCGGCCCTCCGGCAGGCCCGCCGTGACGCGCTGAGCGGCGCGGGCGTCTCCGCCCTCGTCATCTGGTCGATCCTCGTCAGCGCGGGACGCCTCCACGCGCGCGGGCTCACGGTGCACAGCGCGCAGGACGCCGCGCTCGCGCTCGCACCGCTCGTCGGCCACGGCGCGCGCTACCTGTTCGGCGCCGGACTGCTCGCCTCGGCGCTCCTCGCGCTGCCCGTGCTCATCGCGACGACGGCGTACGTCGCGGGCGCCCAGTTCCACTGGCGGCGGGGCCTCTCCGTCCCCGCGCGCAGCGCAGGCCGCTTCTACGCCACCATGGCCGCCTCCGCCGGCCTCGGCGTCGCCCTCTCGGCGGCCGGCGTGCCGGCGATCACGATGCTCGTCGTCGCGAGCGTCGTGGGTGGCCTCACCGCGCCGATCAGCCTCAGCTTCCTCGTGCGCACCGCTACCGACGTCGAGGCGATGGCGGGGAGGCCGATCTCCCGGCCGCTCGCGCTGGGGGGCTGGGCGCTCACGGCGCTCACCGTGGTCCTCGCCGTCGCCTACCTCGCGCTCGGCGCGTGAGCGCGCGCGTGGCGCCGAGGGCGAGGGGCGGCTCGCGTCAGCGGTCGAGACCAGCGACCTGGTCACAGCGAGCGAGCGCCGCGGCGAGCAGCTCGGCAGCCGGCGCGCTGGCCGCCACGAGCGGTCCGGGCTGCCCGAGCCGGTAGGGGCCGAGCGCGGACCGGACCGTGCCCCCTGCCTGCTCGACGAGCGCGACGCCGGCCGCCACGTCCCAGACGGACGGCCCGGCGTGGACGACGGCGTGGACGACGCCCGAGGCGACGAGGGCGAGGGCGAGCGCCCCGGAGCCCATCGTGCGGGGCGACCCTCCGGCGGCGATCACCGCGTCCGCCACGGGGCCGAGGACGCTCGGCGAGGTGCCCGAGGGGACCTCGAGGAGGACGATCTCGCCGCGCAGGTCGGCGCCGAGGGCGACCGACAGCGGCTCGCCGCCGAGCTCGGCGCCGGCCCCCGCGCACAGGTAGACGTCACCGCTGAAGGGGGCGACGACGATGCCGGCGAGCGGCGAGCCCTCGACGAGGACGCCGACGGAGCTCGCCGCCCAGGCCATGCCGTGGACGAAGTTCATCGTGCCGTCGACGGGGTCGACGACCCAGCAGCGCCTCACGCCGCTCGCGAGCTGTCCGCCGCTCTCCTCCCCGAGGAAGGCGTCCTCCGGGTAGCGGGCGTGGACGAAGGCGCGGACGTAGGCCTCGATCTCCCGGTCGGCGTCGCTGACGAGGTCGTGCGCCGACGCCTTCCGGCGGACGCCGAGGCGCTTGCGCCCAGCGAACGCGACGCGAAGCCGGCGCGCGAGCTCGTCGCCGAGCTCGCGCAGGCTGGCCTCGAGGCCCGGGTCGCCCGTGGTCGCCGGGGTCACTCAGGCCGGCTCTCCGGGCAGCGCCGAGCCGTAGGCCTCGCGCGGGTCGTCGAGGAAGACCCCCGCGAGCGGCCAGGCTCGCAGCGCGTGGAGGTCGAGGCGGACCTCCTCGCCGTAGACGCTGACGAGGATGCCCTCGGCGCGCAGCGCCACTACGTCCCGCTCGGTGACGAAGGCCCGGCGGAGGTTCCAGAGGCGCGCCGGGATGGGCCCGAGGACGGTGGCCGCGTCCGCGAGGCGGGCGTCGCACAGCGCGGCGAGGGGCACCTCGGGGGCGAGCGCGTGCAGCTCGGCGAGGACGACGTGGTCGAAGGACGAGACGATGCAGCGCTGCGGGCGGGCAGCCAGGCAGCGAGCGACCACCGGCGCGAGGCGCGGGTCGTAGGTCCAGCCGGCCTTCACCTCGACGTCCAGCCAGATCCACGAGGGGAGGGCTTCGAGGACGGCCTCGAGCCGCTCGAGCGGCTCGCGCCGGCCATCGGGGAAGGTGACGGGTGCGGCGACGAGCTGCGCGTAGTCGAGATCCCGCACGAAGACGGGTCGAGCCGAGCCGTCCGACGGCGCTCGCAGGTGGAAGCGGTGGCCGTCGTGGTGGAGCTGGGCGTCGTGCAGGACGACCGGGCACCCGTCGCGGGTGAGCTGGACGTCGAGCTCGACGCCGTCGGCCCCGAGCTCGCAGGCGCGCAGGAACGCGGCCATGGTGTTCTCCGGCTCGAGCGCGGACGCCCCTCGGTGGGCCCAGACGAAGGGCGGGTCGGGGACCGGGTCGTCGAAGGGCGACACGGCGCGCGGCGCTCGTGGGGGGGTGGCGGGGTGGCCGCTCATGCCCGTGCGGCAGGCGCGGCGAGCCGGGGGTCGTCGAGGAAGACGCCGGCGACGGGCCAGGTGAGGACGGCGTCGAGGTCACCGAGGAGCTCCGACCCGCCGATGCTCACCTCGACGCCCGCGTCGGTCCAGCGCCGGACGTCGTCCGCGCCGAGGAAGGGGCGGTCGATCGAGGCCATCGCGGCCGGCACGGCGGCGAGCACGCCGGGGAGGTCGACCGGGCGGGCATGCAGGATCGAGAGCAGCGGGATCTCCGGGTCGACCGCAGCCACGTCGCGCAGGATCACCTGGTCGAAGGAGGACGCCAGGATGCGACCTGAGCGACGGCGGGCCAAGGCGACGAAGGCGGTGGCGAGCGCCGGGTCGTAGGTCCAGCCGGCCTTCAGCTCGACGTCGAGCCACAGCTGGCCCGGCAGCACCTCGAGGACCTCCTCGAAGCGCGTGAGGTGCTCGGTGCGGCCGTCGGGCCAGCGCACGCTGGCCTGCTCGAGGTCGGTCCAGTCGAGGTCGCGCACCCACAGCGGGCGGAGGGCGGCAGCTCGGTCGTGGCGCAGGTGCAGCTGGCTGCCGTCGGTCCACAGGAGAGGGTCGTGGACGACGACGGCCACGCCGTCCCGGGTCAGCTGGATGTCGAGCTCGACGCCGTCGGCCCCGGCGTCGGCCGCCGCGAGGAACGCGCGCAGCGTGTTCTCCGGCTCGAGCGCGGACGCCCCGCGGTGCGCCCAGACGAAGGGCCGAGCGGAGCCGTCGGCGGGCCGGGGGAAACCCGACCGATCGACGAGCTCGAGCGGCGAGCGTTCAGCCATGGGCCCGCATGCTCCTCTCCTGCCTTCCTCCGGGCTGCTGGTGGCGCGCCGGCCCGTCCCCGAACCCGCGCTCCTCGGCGAGCTCACGAGCGGGCGGGCCGTCGGTGGCGGTCGCGTCCAGGACGCCGCGCGCCGCCGCGTCGCGCAGCAGCTCGGCGACGGCGGGGTTGCCGGCGAACAGCGGCCCGCCGCCGTCGAGCTCGTAGGCCGCGGACAGCCCGAGCACGCTGCCACCGGCGTGTCGCACGAGGGCGATCCCGGCGGCAGCATCCCACGGGTGCGGGTCGACCTGCACGGCGGCATGCGCCTGTCCTGCGGCGACCGAGGCGAGGGCGAGCGCGCCGGCGCCGAGCACCCGGATCGCGCCACCTCGGCGCCGGATCTCGGCGACGAGGTCGTCGAGCACGGCGAGCGGGCGATCGGCGGGGAGCTCGACGAGCACGAGCCTGCCCGCCAGGTCCGCGCCCGGTGCGACGCGCACGGCGCGGCCGTTGCGCTCGCTCGGTCGATCGGGGCCGGCGGTCAGGTAGACCTCGCGGCGGGAGAGGTCGACGACCAGGCCGGCGACGGGTTCGCCGGAGACGACGGCCGCGACCGAGCAGCACGACCACGGCAGCCCGTGGACGAAGTTGACGGTGCCGTCGATGGGGTCCACGACCCAGTCCCGCTCGCCCGTCGGTCCGCGTCGCCACCCCTGCTCCTCGCCGAGGAATCCGTCGTGGGGGAACGCGGCCGAGGTGACGTCGTACAGCCACGCCTCGAGGGCTCGATCGGCGTCGGTCACGAGGTCCTGCGGGCCCCGCTTCACCTCGACCTGCAGGGATGCCCGCTCGGCCGTGAGCAGCGCGCCGCGCTCGAGCACGACGCGGGCGATGCGGCGCAGGTGCGTCTCGATCGCGCTGGTGGCTGCGTCCGCGCCCGCGGGAGGCAGCGTCATCGCAGCTCGTCGGCGACGAGCGCGTCGTCGGGGAGGTGACGCAGGTGGTGGTGCGCGTGCCGCCCCGTGCGCGAGTCGTCGGCGAGCTCGTGCACGCCGACGTCGCCGCCGGCCTCGTCGAAGGCGTGGATCCGGCGGAATCGGAGCGCGACCGTGTCCCCCGGGCCGACCGCGAGCCCCTTGTCCACGTAGGCGCGCACGAGCGTGGCGCCGAGACGCAGCTGCAGCTGCTTGTAGTGGCCCTTGATGGTCACCGACTCGACGGAGCAGCGTGCCGGGGACGAGGCGTCGACGCGGGAGACCACGACGTCCTCGGGACGCACGCCGATCGTCGTCTGGCGCCGGAGGCTCGACGCCTCCTCGTCGACGGGAACGACGGCCCCGTCGGCGAGGCGGACCTCGTGCGCGCTCGGGGTGCCGGTGAGGAAGTTCATCGCGCCGAGGAACTCGGCGACGAAGCTCGTCCTCGGCGACTCGTAGATCTCGGTGGGGTCGCCGATCTGCTCGATGCGCCCCTCGCGCAGGACGACGATCCGGTCGGAGAGGTCGAGCGCCTCCTCCTGGTCGTGCGTGACGAGGAGGGTGGTCGTCCCGAGCTCGCGCTGGAGGCTGCGCACGAACGTCCGCAGCTCGACGCGCAGCTTCGTGTCGAGCGCGCTGAAGGGTTCGTCGAGGAGCAAGATCCGCGGCTCGAGCGCGAGGGCCCGGGCGAGTGCGACGCGCTGCTGCTGGCCGCCGGAGAGCTGTGCGGGCAGGCGGTCGCCGAAGTCGGCGAGGCCGACGACCTCGAGGAGCTCGCGGACGCGACGCCGTATCTCCGCCTTGGGCCGGTGCCGCAGTTCCAGCCCGAAGCTGACGTTGCGGGCGACGCTGAGGTGCGGCCAGAGCGAGAGCTGCTGGAAGAGCATCGCCGTCGGTCGACGCTCGACGGGGACGCCCCCGACGTCGGTGCCGTCGATGAGGATCCTGCCGGCGTCGGGCGCGAGGAACCCGCCGACCATGCGCAGGATCGTCGTCTTGCCGCTCCCGGAGGGACCGAGGAGGGTGAGGAACTCGTGCGGCGCGACGGTGAGGGAGACGTCGTTGACGGCAGGCGGGCCGCCGAAGGACTTCGTGATGTGCTCGAGGACGAGCTCGGAGCCCTGCGTCGCGTCGGTCGTGGTCACGGATTCCCTGCCTATCGGAGCTGGAGCGCCGTACTCGTCCCCGCGAACAGCGACCTGCGGACCAAGAGGAGCAGGATGACCGAGGGGATCGACAGCACGACGGCGAACACCGCGGCGAACTGCACCGGGTAGTCGAGCACGAGCGAGTACATGCGCGTCGGCATCGTCAGGTAGTTCGGGGCGCCGACGAGGAAGGTCCCCTGCGCCTCGTCGAAGGCGGCGAGGAAGGAGAGCACGGCGGCGACGGCGATGCTCGGACGGCACAGCGGGAGGAGGATCCGCCAGAAGACCTGGAACCGGGAGGCGCCGGCGTCGCGCGCCGCCTCGACGAGCGCGTCGGGAACGGCCGCGAACCCCGTTGCCGGGATCCACGTCATGAACAGGATCGTCCCGATGAGCTGCACCACGACGACGCCGGCGACGGTGCCCATCAGGTTCAGGAAGAACAGCATCGGGATCATCGCGATGTAGAGGCTGATGCGGGGGAACGCGTTGATCGAGAAGACGCTCAGGAGCACGAATCGCTTCCCGGGGAAGTTGTAGCGCCCGAGGGCGTAGGCGGCTGGCAGGCACAGCAGCATCGACAGCGCGAGGACGACCGGCGCGATCGTCACCGAGAGGAAGACCGAGTGCAGCAGTCCCGGCGTGGCGAGGACGGTGTGCCACCAGGACAGCGTGAAGGCCGTGGGGGCGAGGGACGGGAAGTTGAAGCCCTTCACGAAGGCGAGGAGCACGAGCCAGCCGAGCGGCACGACGATGAAGAACACCGCGGCGAGGAAGAGGACGAGCTGGCCGAGGCGGAGCAGGAGCACGACAGGAGCGCTCGCCTGGCGCCGCCAGCGAGCGCTAGCGGGTACCGACACGGCGCCTCCTCGCTCCGATCGCGTACAGGCAGCCGATCACGCCGGCGAGGACGAAGATGGTGAAGCCGATGACGGCGGCCTGCTGGGGCTGGTTGTAGTCGGCGAAGGTGTTCACGGCGTCGACGCCGAGCAGGAGCGGCGACGACGGGCCGACGATGAACGGCACGGTGAAGCTCCCGAGCACGCCCACGGCCGTGAAGCAGAAGACGATCGTGCACTCGCGGCGCAGCTGGGGGAGCATGATGCGCCACGCCACGCTGATCGGCCCGGCGCCGGCGTCCCGGGCGGCGTCGAGCGAGCTGTCGCTCAGGGAGGCGACGCCGGCGCGCAGCAGCAGCACGGCGAAGGGGAGGCTCACCCACGTCTCGGCGAGGACGACGCCCTGCAGGGTCCCGCTGAACACGAGCGCGTTGTGCCAACCGAGCAGCTGCGCAAGGCTGTTCGTGAAGCCCCGTGCGCCCCAGAAGGTCCACAGCGAGAAGCTGGCGATGACCACCGGGATGAACAGGGGGATCACGGCGAGGAACTGGAGGACGGCGAGCGCACGGTTCGGTCGCAGGCGGTGCCAGAAGGTCAGCACCACGGCGATCGTGAGCACGAGCGCGGCACTGACCAGGAAGACGACCACGGTCGCGAGCACGTCGCGCCGGAAGGAGGCGTTGTCGAACAGCTGGGTGACGGCGCCGAGCGTGCCGATGCCGTGCCCAGGGATCTCCCCTTGGCCGAGCTCGGAGACCGCGGCGTTCGGTCCGCCGAGGTGCCCGAGCACGAGCAGGAGGCTGAGGACGATCGGGATCCCGCCGAAGACGAGGAGGAAGGCGAGGGGCAGGAACCCGAGGAGGGATGCTGCCCCCCCTCGGGTCCCTGCCTCGTCGTGCGCCCGTGACCGGCGCCGGCCGCGCCGTGGCGCGGCCGGCGCCGGTCCGGCCGGCGCGTCGTCGGTGAGGGTTGCCTCGCCGACGAGCGGGGTCCGGGTCGTCACCGAGCGCTCCTCGTCGCTGCCTACGGCACCTGCTGCTGCCAGATCCGGTTCAGGTCGGAACTGATCTGGGCGGCGTAGGGGAGGCTCTCGGCCTCGCCCAGTGCGCTGAACTCTGCCTTCACGGTCTTGGTCATCTTCGAGATGCTGATCGCGGGGAACCCGGCCAGGATCTTCACCACCTTCGCCTGCTGGGGAACCGAAAGGACGAAGTTCAAGAAGGCGTCGACGAGCCGGACCTGGTTCTTCGGCGTGTACCGCGGGATCCCGAGGTAGACAGGGCTGCCGGCGAAGGGCGGCGAGATGTCGGTGAGCTTCACGCTCTTGGGCAGCTGGCCGTCGTGCAGCGCCTGGGTGCCCTGGTCAGACCAGACCGTCGCCATCTCCACCGCGCCGGAGCCGAGGAGCGAGAGCACCTGGGTGTTCCCGGCCGGGTAGGTGCCGTGACCGTAGACGTAGCTGTTGAGCTTGTGCAGCTCGGCGAGGCCCGGCGCCCAGTCGCTCTCGAGGGAGGTGGCGTCGTTGAAGGCGAGCGTCTGGACGGCCGACTTGGGCATGTACGAGTCGAGCACGTCCTGCACGAAGTACGAGCCGGAGCCACCACCGGAGGGGTTGCAGTAGGCGAACTCGCCAGGGTGGGCCTGGATCCAGCTGAGCAGCTGGGAGAGCGTCTTCGGCGGGTTGGGGACCGCCTTCGAGTTGTAGGCGAGCACCACCTTCGAGCCCCGGTAGGGGACGGCGTCGTACCGGACCACCTGCATGGTCGAGGCGGGGACGTTCACGATGTTCGGGATCGCCTTCTTCGTCACGGGGATGAACAGGTGGTTGCGCGCCGCCAGCTCCACGGCGTTCGTCGCCGACTCGAGGAGCGCGTAGCCGCTCGGCTGGTGGTTCTGCACTGCCTGGGCGACACGCGCGAGGGTCGTGACGTCGTTGACGCCGTGCTCGTCGAACACGTAGTCGATCTTGATGTGCGGGTACGCGCGGTTGAAGCTTGGGATGAGGACGTTCGTCCACAGCGACTCGACGTTGGTATCCCCGCCCGAGTAGAAGGCGAAGCTCCCGTGCAGGGACTTCGGGTACGGGTTCTTCACGGCCGCGTGCGCGGCACGCGTGGGCGACCGCTTCGATGCCATCGCGCCCGGGGCGAGCGCGCCCGCGAGCACCAGGCTGGTGACCACCGCGGTGGCGGCGATGACGGGACTTCTGTGCCGCATACGTTCCTCCGTTTCAGTCGTTGCCGGCCACTCACTGACTTGGTGGCTCGCGAGCCGCTGAGTGCGACGGGTAGCTGACACGGCGGCCGGTCGAGGGACGGATCCGCCCGCCCGTGGGCCGCCGGCGCGCCCGGCACCGGGCTGTCGCGCCGCAGTGAGCTGCACCGTCGGCGTGCGCGTCAGCCGCTCCACCACCCAAAGGCCCTTCCCCCCTTGTCATGTTGTACTTACCTAGTGGTCACGTTAGCCTACCTCCGTGGGTTTGTCCATGAGCCGGGGCACCGGCACGCCCCTGTCGTCGGGGGCGTGCGGGCAGGGGTGGCGGGAGCCCGGCACGGCCCGCTGGCCGCCCGCGCCGGTTCCCGCGGCACGCCGCAGCTCGTGGGGTCCGCGTGACGGTCGCTCCTGAGGCTCCTGGCCCGAGGAGGCCCAACGTCGTCCTCGTCGTCGCCGACGACCTCGGCTACTCGGACCTCGGCTGCTACGGCGGCGAGCTCGCCACCCCGAACATCGATCGGCTCGCGCGCGCCGGCGTGCGCCTCGCGCACTTCTACACGAGCGCCCGCTGCAGCCCGTCGCGCGCGTCGCTGCTCACGGGGCTCCACCCCCACCAGAGCGGGATCGGCATCCTCACGAACGACGACCGGCCGCGCGGCTACCCGGGCTCTCTGAGCGAGCGCACCCCGACCATGGCGGAGGTGCTGCGCGCCAGCGGCTACGCGACGGCCATGTTCGGCAAGTGGCACCTCTCCGCACAGATGACGGTGCCCGATCCGTCGTGGCCCACTCGTCGAGGCTTCGCCGAGTTCTTCGGCACGCTCACCGGCTGTGGCAGCTACTACCAACCAGGCACGCTGCGGCGGGGGGACGAGGATGCGTCGAGCGAGGCACTCGTCCCGGGCTTCTACTACACGGACGCGATCGCGAGCGCGGCCGCGAGCTACATCCGCGCGCACGCCGGGTCTCGCCCGTTCTTCTGCTACGTGGCGTTCAGCGCGCCGCACTGGCCCCTGCACGCGCCCGAGGAGGACATCCGAGCCTACGACGGCGCGTTCGAGGCTGGCTGGGACGTGCTGCGCCGCCGGCGCATCGAGCGGCTCGTGGACGAGGGCCTGTTCCCGGACGTCTCGCTGGCGAGCGATCGGGACGAGCGCGAGCCCCCCTTCGAGAAGGCGCGCGCGCCCGAGTGGCAGGTGCGACGCATGCAGGTCTACGCCGCCCAGGTGACGCGCCTGGACGCCGGTGTCGGCGCCCTCGTCGAGGCCCTCAGGGAGACGGGGCAGCTCGACGACACGCTGCTCATCTTCCTGTCGGACAACGGCGCCTCCTCCGAGGAGCTGCCGCTCGTCTCGCCGGAGCGCTTCGCAGCGAGGTCGGACATCCTGCCCAGGGCGACGCGCGCCGGTGGCGCGATCCGCGTCGGGAACCTGCCCGAGATCTGGCCCGGGCCGGAGGACACCTACGCGAGCTACGGGCGCGCCTGGGCGAACCTCTCGAACGCACCGTTCCGCTACTACAAGCGCTACGTGCACGAGGGAGGCATCGCCGCGCCCTTCGTCGTCCACTGGCCCGCCGGCGGGCTCCTCGCAGGCCACATCGAGCGCACCCCGTACCAGCTCACCGACGTCCTGCCGACGGTCCTCGCGGCGACGGGCGCGACGTACCCGAGCCGACGCGCCAGCGGTGCGCCTGCGCTCGAGGGGGTGAGCATGCTCGAGGCGCTGCGGGGCGGGCCGCCGGCCGTGCACCCGCTGTTCTGGGAGCACACGGGCAACGCCGCAATCCGGCTGGCCAACTGGAAGCTCGTGCGTGCCTACCCCGGGCCCTGGGAGCTCTACGACCTCGCCACCGACCCCGCGGAGCTGCGCGACTGTGCGCCGGCGCAGCGGGGCGTCGTGGCCGAGCTGCGGGCCTCGTGGGAGTCGTGGGCAGCACGCGTCGGGGTCATCCCCTGGGAGGTGACGCTCGACATCTACCGCGGGCGCGGGGCGAGCGCCGAGGAGGCCGCCGGCTAGCGCGGCGATCGTCTGCACGGCGGTGTCCTCGCGCACTGCTGGCTGCCCTCCGCGACTCCTCGTCGGCACCGTAGCGAGGGCAGGTGAAGGCAGCGTGACCGCCTCGTGACCTGCGGGTGGCGCGGTGGTGAAATCCTCTGGTCGCCCCGCTGTCAAGATGTCCTGACGTCAGCTACCGTAGTGTGGCGTCACCAGCGTTCCGCGAGAAAGGCGGCCAGCGACGGCGCACGTCGGGCTCATCGCGCTCGCCCTCGCCTTCGCGTTCGTGAGCGGCGGCAACGACGGGGTGACGCTCGCCTCGACGAGCGCGCGCTCGCGTGCGCTGCCCCCGTTGGCGGCGATTGCGCTGCTCACGATCGCCGTGGGCGCGACGCCCCTCGTGCTCGGCGCGGGCGTGGCCGGGACGGTCGCGCACGGCCTCGTCTCCTTCGAGCGCACCGACGGCCGGCTCGTCTTCGTCGACGCGGTCCTCTCGTCGCTGGCGATCGTCCTCTCGCTCTCGAGGCGAGGGTTGCCGACCAGCCTCACGATGGCGCTCACCGGGTCGCTCGTCGGCGCCGGCTTCGGTGCGGGCCTGCCGACGCGCTGGGCGACGATCGGAGCGGTGGTCGTCTCTGGTGTCCTCGCGCCCGTAGTGAGCCTCGCGCTCGCGCTCGCGCTCGCACGTCCGCTGCGCGCGCTGCTCGGCGGGGGATCCGAGCGGCGCCGGCGAGCGCGGCTCGCCCAGCTGAGCGCGTTCGCGGGGCAGTGCGTCGCCTACGGGGCGAACGACGCCCAGAAGCTACCCGCCCTCCTGGCGCTCGCCAGTGGGCCGGCGGCGGTTGCGTCGCTCCACGCGCAGGTCACGGGGCAGCTGCTGCTCGCCGTTGCCTTCGCTGCCGGGGCGCTCGCCCACCTTCGCCGCGTGTCGGCGCGCGTCGCCGGTCAGATGGCGCGCGCGGGCGACGCCGGGACGCTCTCGGCGCTCGTCGCCGCGACGGCTGCCGTGCTCGGCGGATCCGCGCTCCGCATGCCCCTCTCGTCGACGCAGGCGACGACCGCAGGGCTCCTCGGTGGCTCGGCGCGCCTCGAACCGTGGCGGGTCCGCTGGGACGAGGTCCGTTCGATCGCGCTGGCGTGGGCGACGACCCTGCCGAGCGCCTTCGGTCTCGCCCTCCTCGGTGGCCTCTTCTGCAGGAGGTAGCCGGTGGGCGGGAGCAGCGGGTCGGACCGCTCCGCGTGGCGGCGGTCGGCGTGAACCCGAGCAGCGGCGCGGCGCGCGTGGGGCATCGCCGGCGGACGGGTGGGCCGTCCGCGAGCGGCGGGCGTCGCGCCGGGTCCCTGTACGAGGGAGGTGGCACGAAGCCACAAACGTAATGACATTCGGAGAAAGTGTTGACCGGCGTCGTGCGCGGCGCGACGATGCGGTGACGCGTCCGTGCGGCCCTCGGCGCGCGGCGGGGAAGGAGCGACGTGGCGGAGATCAAGGCGCGCCCAGCTGGCTGCGAACGCCAGCTGCACTTTCGCGCCGGCCAGCTCTCGTCCGAGCGCTTCGCGCTCGACCTCACGCCGGAGCGGGCGGGCTGGGCCTACGCCATGCTGCGCGTCGTCGAGCTGCCGCCTGGCGGCGCCCTCGAGTTCGCCACCGGTGCGGCCGAGTGGCTCCTGCTCTCGCTCGCCGGCGCGGCGGACGTCGCCTGCGGGGAGGCGCGAGCGACGCTGCGCGGCAGGACGGACGTGTTCGGGGGTCCGAGCGACTGCTGCTACCTGCCGCCGTTCACGAGCGTCCGCGTCGGGAGTCGAGGGGGGGGACGCTTCGCGCTCGCCGGTGCCCGGGCCGCGACCGGTGCGCCGTTCGCCTACCGCGACGCCGCGTCGGCGACGGTCGAGCTGCGCGGCGCGGGGGCGTGCTCGAGACGGGTCGTGAACTACGCGATGGACGACTCCCTCCCGGCCGAGCGCCTGCTGTGCTGCGAGGTCGTGACGCCCGCGGGCAACTGGTCCTCCTTCCCGCCGCACAAGCACGACGAGCGGCGCGACGGCGAGGCCGAGCTCGAGGAGATCTACTACTTCGAGGTGGCACCAGACCCGTCGGGCCGGCGCGGCGTCGCCTACCAGCGGCTCTACGGGACGCCGGAGCGCCCCATCGACCTGCTCGCCGAGGTCGGCCACGGCGACGTCGTGCTGATCCCGCACGGCTACCACGGCCCTTCGATGGCCGTCCCCGGCTACGACCTCTACTACCTGAACGTCATGGCGGGACCGGGCGAGCGGCGCTGGCTCGCCTGCGACGACCCCGCCTACCACTGGGTTCGGGCGAGCTGGGAGCGCCAGGCGGTGGACGCTCGCCTGCTCGGAGGTGGCGAGGCGAGAGCCTGATGACCGTGCGACGCACCGTCGCGCAGGCGCTCGTCGGCTTCCTCGTGGCGCAGCGCAGCGAGCGGGACGGCCAGAGGCACCGCCTGATCGAGGGCTGCCTCGGCATCTTCGGGCACGGCAACGTGGCGGGCCTCGGCCAGGCGCTGCTCGAGGCCGAGCTCGAGCGTCCGGGGGAGCTCCCGTACCGCCAGGCGCGCAACGAGCAGGCGATGGTGCACACCGCCGCAGCCTTCGCGCGGATGCGCAACCGCCTCTCGACGCTCGCGTGCACCTCGTCGATCGGCCCCGGCGCGACGAACATGGTGACGGGCGCGGCGCTCGCGACGATCAACCGCCTCCCGGTCCTCCTCCTCCCCGGCGACGTGTTCGCGACGCGCCCGGCCGACCCGGTGCTGCAGCAGCTCGAGCACCCGCTCGAGCGCGATCTCTCGGTCAACGACGCGTTCCGGCCGGTGTCGCGCTTCTTCGATCGCGTCGAGCGCCCCGAGCAGCTCTTCGACGCCCTCCTCGGGGCGATGCGCGTCCTCACGGACCCGGCCGGGACCGGCGCCGTCACGATCGCGCTCTGCCAGGACGTCCAGGCGGAGGCGTTCGACTGGCCGGAGGAGCTGTTCGAGGAGCGTGTCTGGCACATCGACCGCCCGCCCGCCGACCCGGCCGCCGTCGCGCGCGCGGCCGAGGTGCTGCGCCGGGCGCGCCAGCCGCTCATCGTCGCCGGTGGCGGGGTCATCTACGCCGAGGCCACCGCCGAGCTCGCGGCGCTCGTGGAGGCGACGGGGATCCCCGTCGCCGAGACGCAGGCCGGCAAGGGTTCGCTCCCCTACGGTCACCCCTGCGCGCTCGGCGCGATCGGGGCGACCGGCAGCGCAGCGGCGAACACGATCGCGCGCGACGCCGACGTCGTGCTCGGCATCGGGACGCGCTGGAGCGACTTCACGACCGCCTCCCACAGCATCTTCGCCAACCCGGAGGTCACCTTCATCAGCGCGAACATTGCGCGTCTCGACGCCTCGAAGCTGGGGGCGCTCTCCCTCGTCGGCGACGGACGGGTGGTGTGCGCCCAGCTCGGCGAGGCGCTGGCCGGCTACCGCGTGGCGACGGAGGTGCGGACGCGTGTCCGGGCGCTCGCCAGCGAGTGGGACGCGCGGGTCGAGGAGGCCTACACGACGCGGCACCGTCCGCTGCCCGCGCAGAGCGAGGTCATCGGGGCGCTCAACGCGGCCTGCGGCGAGCACGGGGTGATCGTCTGCGCGGCGGGCTCGGCGCCGGGCGAGCTGCACAAGCTGTGGCGCTCCCGGGACCCAAAGGGCTACCACGTGGAGTACGGCTACTCGTGCATGGGCTACGAGATCGCCGGCGGGCTCGGCGTGAAGCTCGCGGCGCCCGAGCGCGACGTCTACGTCCTGGTGGGCGACGGCTCGTACCTGATGCTGGCGCAGGAGCTCGTGACAGCCGTCCAGGAGGGGGTGAAGATCACCGTCGTCGTGGTCGACAACCACGGCTTCGCCTCGATCGGCGCGCTCACGGAGGATGTGGGCGCGGCACGCTTCGGCACGGCCCTGCGCCGCCGTGACCCACGGAGTGGGCGCCTCGAGGGCCCGGTGCTGGCGATCGACTTCGCCGCCAACGCCGCGAGCCTCGGCGCGGCGGCACGTCGCTGCGGGGACATCGGCGAGCTCGAGGAGGGCCTCCGCTGGGCCGCGAGCGTGGCGGGACCTGTGGTCCTCACGATCGAGGCGAGCGCGCTCATCCCCGCACCCTCGAGCGAGGCGTGGTGGGATGTGGCGGTGGCCGAGGTCTCGCGCCTGGAGGCGACCGCCGAGGCGCGCCGCGCCTACGAGCTGGGGAAGGCTCGCCAGCGCCGCTACCTGTGACACAGCAGTGACCGACTCGAGGGAGGCGAGCACGACGTGCAGCGCATCGAGCACTACATCGGCGGCAGGACGACAGCCGGCACGGCAGCCCGGTTCGCGCCCGTGTACGATCCTTCGACCGGCCAGGTCCAGGCCGAGGTGTGCCTCGCCGAGCCGAGCGACGTCGACGCCGCGGTGCGCGCGGCGGCGGCAGCCTTCGACGAGTGGTCGCAGGCCTCGCTGAGCGCCCGGACGAGCGTGCTCTTCGCCTTCCGTGAGCTCGTCGCCGAGCACCTCGAGGAGCTCGCGCGGACGGTGTCGAGCGAGCACGGCAAGGTGCTGTCGGACGCGCGCGGCGAGGTCCAGCGAGGTCTCGAGGTCGTCGAGTTCGCCTGCGGCATCCCCCAGCTGCTGAAGGGGGACTACTCCGACCAGGTGTCGAGCGGCGTGGACGTCTTCTCCTACCGCCAGCCCCTCGGTGTCGTCTGCGGCATCACGCCCTTCAACTTCCCGGTCATGGTCCCGATGTGGATGCACCCCGTCGCGATCGCGTGCGGCAACACCTTCGTGCTGAAGCCGAGCGAGCGAGACCCCGGGGCGTCGATGCTCGTCGCGAGGCTGTGGGCCGAGGCCGGGCTGCCCCCCGGGGTGTTCAACGTCCTGCACGGCGACCAGGTCACCGTGGAGGCGCTCATCGACCATCCCGGGGTCGCGGCGGTGTCCTTCGTCGGCTCGACGCCGATCGCCCGCGCCGTGCACGAGCGCGCGAGCCGGGCGGGCAAGCGCGTGCAGGCGCTCGGCGGCGCGAAGAACCACGCCATCGTGCTCCCGGACGCGGACGTCGACTTCGTCGCCGGCCACCTGTCGGCGGCAGCGTTCGGCTCAGCGGGGGAGCGGTGCATGGCGGTGTCGGTCTCGGTCGCCGTCGGCGCGAGCGCCGACGCGCTCGTCGAGCGCGTGAGGCAGCGCGCGGAGAAGATCGTCGTCGGGCCGGGCCTCGACCCGGCGAGCGAGATGGGGCCGGTCGTCACCGACGCCGCGCGCCGGCGCATCGCCGGGATCATCGAGCGGGCCGCGTCGGCAGGTGCGCGGCTCGTCCTCGACGGTCGGGACCTGCGGGTGGCCGGGCATGAGGAGGGCTTCTTCCTCGGGCCGACGATCCTCGACGCGGTCCGGCCGGACATGGAGGCCTACCGCGAGGAGATCTTCGGTCCGGTCCTCTCCGTCGTGCGGGTGGACGACGTCGACGACGCGATCGCGCTCGTGAACGCCAACCCCTACGGGAACGGAGCGGCGCTGTTCACCGGCTCTGGCGAGGCGGCGCGGCGCTTCCACCGCAACGTGACCGTCGGCATGGTGGGCATCAACGTGCCCATACCGGTTCCGATGGCCTACTACTCCTTCGGTGGCTGGAAGGACTCGCTGTTCGGCGAGCGGCCGATGCACGGTCCCGAGGGCGTGGGCTTCTACACGCGTCCGAAGGTCGTCACGAGCCGTTGGCCGACGTCCCAGGCCCCTGCCCCGGCGTACCACTTCCCGACCGGACGGTGATGGCCGGCGCCGGCGCGAGCCCCGCGCGCGCTGGCGGCGCGCCCCGGCCGGCGCGGACGCGCCTCGGCCAGAGCGTCCAGCGTCTGCGCTTCTACGTGCGAGACGTCGCCGGGCGCAGCGGACCCGCGCTCGCCGCCATCCTCGTCGAGCACCTGGGCTGCGCGCTCGAGGGCGTGCAGTTCGCCGAGGAGGTCGTCGCGGGGGCGCACGACCGCGACGACATCGAGCCCCAGATCCGTCTGATCGAGCAGCGCGGCGACGAGCTGCGCCAGCGGCTCGTCGCCGAGCTCAGCGAGGCCATCGTGACGCCGCTCGATCGCGAGGACCTCTTTCGGCTCTCGCGCTCGATCGACGACGTGCTGGACAACGTGCGCGACTTCGTCCGGGAGTGGCGGCTGTACCGCCCGACGTCGCCCCGCAACCTCGCCGCCGTCCTCGCGACCTTGCGGGAGGGCATCGAGGCGCTCTCGGCCGGGGTGGGCGCGATCGCCCGCAACCCGGCGAGCGTCGGCTCGTCCCTGCTGTCGGCCAAGCACCACGCGAACGAGGTTCGGCGCCACTTCCAGCGCGAGGTCGCGACGCTGTTCGCCGAGGAGCTGAGCGTGGAGCTGCTCAAGCACCGTGAGCTCCTCCGGCGCCTCGACGTCGTGGGGCTGCGCTTCGGCGAGGCCGTCGACGTGCTCTTCGACGCTCTCGTGAAGCGGGGCGAAGGCTTCTTCCTGAGCGATGCACGTCGCTGAGCGCGGCCCGGCCCGCCCGGTCGCACGTGGACGACCGGCGCGACCGCGTGCTCACGAGGCCGCGAGGATCTCTGCAGGCGAGACGGGGCGACGATGCACGAGCGAGCGCCGCGCCGCGAGACCGAGGACGAGCGCTGCCCGGCCGTCGTCGCCCGTGGTCGGCGGGGCGCTCCCCTCGGCGGCGGCGGCGGCGAACGCCTCCCACTGCGCGAGGTACGAGGCGCGGTAGCGCTCGACGAAGAACGAGGGGAGCACGCTGCGGCAGATGCCGTCCTCGTCGGCGACGAGTGCGGTCGTGGCGAGGGGGTTCTCCGAGGCCACGAGCGAGCGGCTCCCGAGGACCTCGACGCGCTGGTCGTAGCCGTAGGGCGCGCGCCGGCTGTTGTCGATGACCGTGAGGCAGCCGTTCTCGTGCTCGAGGACGACGACGGCGGTGTCGATGTCGCCGAGCTCAGCGAGCTCGGGGACGAGGCGGATCGCGCCGCGTGCGAAGACCTCCGTGACCTCCGAGCCGGTGACGTAGCGGGCCATGTCGAAGTCGTGGATCGTCATGTCGAGGAAGAGGCCGCCCGAGCCGGCCGCGTACGACAGCGGTGGCGGCGAGGGATCACGGCTTGTGATGCGCAGCAGGTGCGGGTCGCCGACGCGGCCGTTCACGACGGCGTCGCGCACCGCCTTGTGCGCGGGGTCGAAGCGCCGGTTGAACCCGACCATGAGTGGGGTTCCGTTCCTCGCGATCGCCTGGAGCGCCCGGTCGACCTCGCCGAGATCGAGCGAGATCGGCTTCTCGCAGAAGATCGCCTTGCCCGCCTCGGCTGCGGCGACGATGAGGTCGGGGTGCGTGGACGTGGGGGAGCAGATCCCCACGGCGTCGACGCCGGGGTCGGTGAGCAGGTCGGCAACGCTCATGGCTGGCACGCCGAGCGCCTCGGCCTGGGCGATCGCCGAGGCCTCGACGGCGTCGGCGACGGCCGCGAGGCGTGCGCCGCGCACCTGGCCGGCGAGCAGGCGCGCGTGCATCGAGCCGATGTGGCCGGTGCCGATGATGCCGATCGCGAGCTCGCCGTCCATCGTCGCGTCAGCCACCGGCGGTCCCGAGCTCGCCGCGCAGGTAGTCGATGCTCGCCTGGACGTCTCGCGCCGGGTCGGCTGCCGCCGCGACGCCGGCGTCGATCACCGTGTCCTGCTCGAGCACGTACCACCCGCCGTACCCGGCGCCCTCGAGCGCGCGCACCACGGCGCCGATGTCGAGGTCGCCCGCGCCGAGGCGCCGGAACAGGCCGCCACGGGTCGCGGCGAGCAGGCTCGTTCGGTGCGCCAGCACGCCCGCGGCGCGGGAGAGGTCGACGTCCTTCAGGTGGACGAGCGCGACGCGTGCCGCGTGCTCGTTCGCGAACGCGACGGGGTCGACGCCGCCGATCGCCAGGTGGCCGGTGTCGAGGCAGATGCGTACGGAGGAGCGTCCGAGGAGGTTCTGCAGCTGGTCGGCCCGTTCGACGAGCGTGCCGACGTGGGGGTGGAGCACCTGCACGAGCCCGTGGTCGCGGCAGATCTCCTCGACGATGCCGAGCCCGGCGGCGAGCGCCGCCCATCCGGGCTCGTCGAGGTCGAGCGGCTCGGACCACGCGGCGTCGCGGACCGCCGCGGTCACGAAGTAGGAGCCGCCGGCGCCCGCGAGCAGCTGGGCCGCGTCCTCGGCGTCTCGCCGCAGCGCGGCGCGGGCACCGGGATCGTGCAGGACGAGGGGCACGAAGCCGCCGACGCAGGCGAGGCCGTGCACGCCGAGCAGTGCGGCCACCTCCTCGGGGCTCGCGCCGAGGTAGCCGCGCGGACCGAGCTCGGTCGCGCGCAGCCCGAGCGCCGCGATCTCGGACAGGACCCGGTCCCGGGACAGCGTGGTGCCCCAGCCGGGCACCTCGCACACGCCCCAGGAGATGGGCGCGCCCGCGAGGCGGTCGAGCACGCTGGCCGCGCAGGCGCTCATCGGCGTCCGCTCCTGCCAGCCTGGCGAGCCGAGCGCTCCCACCGGCGAGTTGCCCTCACTCGACGACCTCGTCGAGGGAGACGGGACGGCCGAGCGCGCACGAGCGCGTCGCTGCGAGCGCGACCTCGAAGGCGGCGAGCGCGTCTCGCCCCGTGACGGGCACCGGGGTGCCGTCGAGGAGGGCGCGGGCGAACGCCTCGAGCTCGGCGGCGAAGGCGGGACCATAGCGGCGGTCGTAGGAGCGGAGCAGCGGGCGGGTCGCCTCTCCGGCGCGCAGCCACTCGGCTGCCAGCGCGGGAGGGGTCTCGAGCCGGACCGTCGCCGTGGCGCCGACGAGCTCGGCAGAGCTCTCGTAGCCGTAGCCCGCGGCGCGGCCGAGGTCGACGACGCCGAGGGCCCCGTTGGCGAACTCGAGCGTGGCGACGGCGGTGTCGAAGTCCCCGATGTCGCGCAGCCCCGGGTCGGCGAGCGCCGCGCCGACGGCGCTGACTCGCGCGACGTCGCCGACGAGGAATCGTGCCAGATCGAAGTCGTGGATCCCCATGTCGAGGAAGATGCCGCCGGAGCCGGCCAGGAACTCCGGTCGCGGCGGCGCCATGTCGCGCTGGGAGATCCGGAGGAAGTACGGCGGGCCGAGCTCGCCGGCACGAACGCGGCGATGGACGTCGGCGACGGACTCGTCGAAACGGCGGTTGAAGCCGACCTGCAGCGCCAGCCGTGCGGCCTCGAACCGCTCGACGACCTGCAGCGTCGAGCGACGGTCGAGTGCGATGGGCTTCTCGACGAACGTGCCGAGCCCCGCCTCGGCCGCAGCGAGGGCGAGGGGCGCGTGCGCCGCGGTGGGCGCCGCGATCACGAGGCCGTCGAGGCCCTCGATCCCGAGCAGGTCCTCGACGCTGGGCACCGCGACGGCGCCGTAGCGTTCCGCGGCGGCGCGCGCGACGTCGGGATCTCGGTCGTAGCAGGCGATGAGCTCGGCCGATGGGCAGGCGCGCGCCAGGTTCGCCGCGTGCACCGAGCCCATCCGCCCGAGCCCGAGGACGGCGAGGCGCGCTCGCCGAGGTCGCCTCGTCACCTCCGCGTGCCCCCGCCGGTCGCTCCGGCGCGGACGCGCAGCGGAAGGGGGTCAGCTGCGGGCGCCGCTCGCCGGCGGCGCACTGCGCGTGGCTCAGCCACGGCCGAGCGCGGCGCCCATCCGGTCGATGGCGGCCGCGACGTCGTCGTCTTCTGGGTAGAGGAGGGCGCGGCCCGCCGCGAGGCCACGGACGCCGTCGAGCGCGAGCGCCTTGGCGAGCGCCTCGAGGGTGTCGCCCTCCCGGGTGCTGGGGTCCCCGCCGAGGACGACGACCGGCAGGGTCGTCGCCGCCACGACGCGCGCCATGTCTGCGACGACGGGCAGCTTCAGCCAGGTGTACGCGCTGGTCGCGCCGAGAGCAGCCGTGATCGCGACGGAGTGGATGACCTTCTCGCTCGAGAGGTCGTTCCAGATGCGATCGCCGGACCGGCGCGCCCAGAACGGTTCGACCATCGCCATCATGCGGTGCGCGGCCAGCGCGGTGATGGCGCGACCGCACGCCTCGAGCACCGGCGCCGTGGCCGGGTCCTCGGGCGCGATGCGGCACAGCATCTTCCCGCCGTCGAGCCCCATGGCGGCGATGGTCTCCACGTCGTAGGCCGTGAACCGGTCGTCGAGCTCGAACGCGGAGCCGACGAGGCCCCCGCGGTTCATCGATCCGATGACGACCTTGTCCTCCAGCACGCCGAGGAGGAGGAGGTCCTCGACGATGTCGGGGGTGGCGAGGACCCCGTCGACGCAGGGGCGGCCGAGCGCGATGCACAGCCGCTCCAAGAGGTCCTCTCGGTCGGCCATCGCCATCGGTTCGGGTCCGACACCCAGGCTGCCCCGGGCGGGGTGGTCGGCGGCGACGATGAAGATCTTGCCGTCGGCCCCGACGATCGGCCGCCGCCTCCTCCGGCGCGCCGCCTCCGCTATGGCTTGCGGCTCGTGCACCCGGATGTCCCGCAGCCTGGCGGTGCGGCGATCAAGCATGGGCCACCGATCCCAGCAGTCGCTCGACCTCCGCAGCCGTTGGCATCGCGGTCGAGCACTCGAGGCGGGAGGCGACGATCGCCCCGGCGACGTTCGCGAAGCGCAGCGCCCGCTCGAGGTCCCAGCCGGCGAGCAGGCCGTGGCAGAGCGCACCGCCGAAGGCATCGCCCGCGCCGAGACCGTTCACGACGTCGACGGCGACGGGCGGGACGACGACGCGCCGCTCGGCCGTGCGCGCCATCACGCCGTCGGGGCCGGCCTTCACGACGACCAGCTCCACGCCGCGCTCGAGGAGGGTGTCCGCGGCGCGCTCCGGATCGTTCGCGCCCGTCGCGACCGCGCACTCCTCCCGGTTGCCGACGGCGATGGTCACCATCGGGAGGACCTCGTCGATCGCAGCGCGAGCGGCCTCCGGCGAGCTCCAGAAGCTGGCCCGGTAGTCGAGGTCGAGGACCGTCGGTCCGCGACGCGAGCGGAGCGCGAGGGCGTGTCGGTGCGCTGCCCGGCTCGGCTCGGCGGACAGCCCGGTCACGGTGCACCAGAAGATCCGTGCCGAACGGATCGCGTGAGGATCGAGCTCCTCGGGGCGCACCTCGAGGTCTGGTGCCTTCGGGAAGCGGTAGAAGTAGATGGGGAAGCGGTCGGGCGGGAACAGCTCGCAGAAGGTCACCGGCGTCGGCAGCCCCGGAACCGTGCCGACGAAGGCGTCGTCAACTCCGAGCTCGCGGATCGTCCGGCGAACGAAGCGCCCGAAGGGGTCCTCGCCGACGCGCGTGATGACGGCGCTGCGCCGCGCGAGGCGCGCTGCTGCGACGGCCACGTTGGTCGCACTACCACCGAGGAACTTCTCGAAGGTCTTCACGTCCTCGAGCGGACCGGGCTGGAGCGGGTAGATGTCGACGCCTACCCTGCCCATGGTGAGGACGTCGTAGCCGGGACGCGGCTCGTGGTCTGCGGTCTCGCTCACCTCTGCCGCCGCTTGCTCGAGCGTCCGGCCAGCGCTGTCATCTCGGCCACCTGCCTCGGATCTGCTCCACGCTAGGTCGGGCGAGCGAGCTCGTCAACATGCCAAGATGTCCTGACAGCGTTGGAGCGTGCGCCTACTTCAGCCAGAGGCTGATCTCGAAGGAGTACCGGCTCGCGAGGTAGATGTGGCGGCCGATCTCGAGGATCCTGCCGGTTGCGTCGGCGGCCGTGCGCGTCATGGTGAGGACCGTCGCGTTGCGACCGACCCGCAGGAGGCGCGCCTCGTGCGCGCTCGCGGTCCGCGCGCCGATCGTCTCCTCCGCGCTCTGCGGTCGCAGGCCGCGTTGACGGAACAGCTCGTAGAGGCCGTGGGACTCGAGCGAGGCCTTGTCGATCGCCGTGCCGAGCACGGCCACGGGTACAAAGTTCTCCATGAGCGCGAGCGGTGCACCTTCGGCGAAGCGCAGGCGCTCGATGTGCAGGACCGGGTCGCCGGGGGTGATCGCGAGCGAGGCGGCGAGCTCGGGGCTGGCCGGGTGCTCCTCGAGGCGAAGGACCTCGGTTTCGGGGCGCCGGCCCGCGCGCTGGAGGTCGTCGTGGAGGCTCGTCAGCGCGACGGGCCGTTTGATGCGGCGCGCGGCGACGATGGTGCCCACCCCCCGGCGGCGCACGACGAGGTCCTTCTGCACGAGCGCCTGGATGGCCTGGCGCACCGTCGGGCGGCTGACGCCGAGCCGCTCGGAGATCTCGATCTCGTTGTCGAGCCGCTCGCCGGGCGCGAGTGCTCCGCTCTCGATCGCGCCCCGGAACAGCTCGGCAATCTGGAACCACAGCGGAACCGGGCTGTCACGGTCGAGGCGCTGGCTGTCGAGCTCGATCACCGCCCTCCTCCTGCCGTGAGGAGCCCTCGTCGCGGTCGGCGTCCGCAGCATGACCTCGCGACGGCTCCGGCCAACTCCCGAGTATCTCTTGATGACCGGACAAGCAGCCTAGCGGAAACCTTCTCTCGGCGCGCACCGGTCGGCGGCACGCGGCGCAGCGGGTGGTGAGCGAGGGCGCGCGTCGAGCCGTTCAGTGGGCGGTCGAGCGGGCAGGCGACCTCGTCGCTGCTCGCCGGCCGAGCAGCTGCGGCCGACGCGTCCGTCGCCGCACGGCGCCCCGGGTCCGCCCTCCGGTTCCTCGCGCCGGGCGCCTCGGGCCGGGGGCGCGTTCAGGCGCCGAGGGCCCGCCGCACCTCGGCCAGGCGCGCCGGCTCGATCCGCCACCACGTCCAGCGGCCTCGACGCTCGCCGGTCAGCAGCCCCGCTTCGGCGAGCACCTTGGTGTGGTGCGAGATCGTGGGCTGGGCCCTGCCGAGGGGCCGCTCGAGGTCGCACGAGCACACCTCGCCGTGCGCGGCGACGATCGACAGGAGCCGGAGGCGGACGGGGTCTGCGAGCGCTTCGAGGACTCGTGCGAGACGCTGCGCGTCGGCCTCGGCGAGCGGCGCTCGCGTGATGGCGCCACAGCACAGCGGGGGGTTCGCCGGGCTGTTCGCGATCGCTGCGCTCCCTCGCTGCACGTCCACCTCCTGGATTGACCGTTGTCGATCAACCTGCGAGACTGTGATCGATGTCCGTGAATGCTACTTCTCACCGACGTCCCACGTCTCGTGTCCAGCTGGCCCTGAGCGTCTCCGACCTTCAGGCGTCGGTCGACTTCTACCGCAAGCTCCTCCGGGCCGAGCCGGCGAAGCGGCGAGATGGCTACGCGAACTTCGCCGTTGCCGACCCCCCGCTCAAGCTCGTGCTGATCGAGGATCCACGGGTTCGGGGCAGGGGAGGCGCAGGAGTGCTGAACCACCTCGGCATCGAGGTCAGCGGGAGGGACGAGGTCGCGCGAGCGACACGGCGCCTGTCGGACGAGGGGCTGGCGGTCGTCACCGAGCAGGCCGCGACGTGCTGCCACGCCGTGCAGGACAAGGTCTGGGTCGCCGACCCGGACGGCACGCCCTGGGAGGTCTACACGGTCCTCGCGGACGCGCGGATGGGCGGCGCAGGCGACACGAGCTCCTGTCGTGCGCCAGCGGTGGCGTGCTGCGCGAGCGACAGTCCCGGCACGTGAGGGAGAGCGGGCGGGAGGCGGCGGCACTCGCGCCCGCCAGCGCCGGGCGCGCCTCCCCGATCGCAGGGCTGTCGCTCGTCGACCGGTCCCTCCCGGCGTGGATCCTCCTCGCCATGGGGCTCGGCCTGGGGCTCGGCCGGAGCGTGCACGGACTCGGCCGCGCGCTCGACGGCGCGCAGGTGACCGACGGCGTTCCGGCGTCGATCTTCGTCGGGCTCCTCGCGATGATGTACCCGCCGCTCGCCAAGGTGCGCTTCTCGAAGCTCGGCGGGGTTGCCCGCGACCGCCGCCTTCTCGTGGCGTCGCTCGTGCTCAACTGGGTTATCGGCCCGGCGGTCATGTTCTGCTTCGCCTGGCTGTGGCTCGCCGACGCGCCCGCGTACCGGACCGGCCTCATCGTCGTCGGGCTGGCCCGCTGCATCGCCATGGTGCTCATCTGGAACGACCTGGCCGGTGGCGACCGCGAGGCGGCGGCGGTGCTCGTGGCGCTCAATGCCGTGTTCCAGATCGCGGCCTACTCGGCGCTCGCCTACCTCTACCTCGTCGTGCTGCCCGGGTGGCTGGGCCTCGGCGGTCGTCGCATCGACGCGCCCGTCGGCCTCATCGCCTCCTCGGTCGCCCTCTTCCTCGGTGTGCCGCTCGCCGCTGGCATCGCGACGCGCGTGCTCGGCGTGTGCTGGAGAGGGGAGGACTGGTACGAGACGCACCTGCTCCCGCGCCTCGGTCCCTTCGCCCTGTACGGGCTGTTGTTCACGGTCGTCGTCCTCTTCGCCCTGCAGGGGCGCGCGATCACCGGGCATCCTCTCGACGTGGTCCGCATCGCCGTGCCGCTCGTGGCCTACTTCGTCGTGATGTGGGCCGGCGCCTTCGTCCTCGGGAGGGCGCTCGGGCTGGACTACGAGCGCACCGCCACGCTCTCGTTCACCGCGGCTGGCAACAACTTCGAGCTGGCCATCGCGGTCGCAGTCGGTGTCTTCGGCGCCACCTCGGGTGAAGCGCTCGCCGGGGTGGTCGGTCCGCTCGTCGAGGTGCCGGTGCTCCTAACGCTCGTGTACGTCTCGCTGGGGCTCCGCCAGCGCCTCCTCGCGGGGGCGAGCGCGCCGGCGAGCTTCGGACCACCGCTCCGGGGTAGGCGTGAGATCGAGGGTGCGGACGGTCGGCGATGACGGAGCGGCGACCGGTCGTGCTCTTCCTCTGCACCCACAACGCGGGTCGCAGCCTTGCAGCGAAGGTCCTGCTCGAGCACTACGCGCGGGGCGCCGTGGAGGTCCGCTCGGCCGGTACGGAGCCGGGCAGCGAGCTGAACCCCGCTGTCGTCGCGGTGCTGCGCGAGCGCGGCCTCGACCCGTCGCGAGAGCTCCCAAGGCTCGTCACGCACGGGGACGTGGAGGTGGCCGACGTGGTCGTCACGATGGGGTGCGGCGCCTCCTGCCCCGTCGTCCCCGGCAAGCGCTACCTCGACTGGGAGCTCGAGGACCCCGCCGGGAAGGACGTCTCCGCGGTGCGCTCGATCGTGGACGAGATCGACCGGCACGTGCGCGACCTGCTCGCGAACCTCCGTACCCCACAGTGAGGGGGGGAGCGCGGCCGGCGCGCCGACGACGAGGCCAGTGCCGCGAGCGGAGGGAGGAGCCGGATGCGCTGCATCTGCGGCGGGGAGAAGGAGCACCGCCGTCCGCCTTGCACTCCAGGTCACCCACGTGACGAAACGCGCGACGGATGCCTGGGGACCACCGGAGACGTCTCGTCCTGCCCCGAGAAGGCGTCGGCGAGGTCGAGGTGGCCGCTCGCGGGCTCGCCGACCGAGCACCTCGCAGAGGAGAATCGAGCACCTCGAGGAGGAGAACGACGCAGTCGCCACGCGCTCCGATCGCGGCGCGCTAAGGATCCGTCGGCTGGCGCTCCCCGAGCTGGATCGCTGCCTAGCAGCGGCGCGAAGGCTGGGCATTCCGAGTCTGACCCCTCTCGGGGCCCCATCCGCGCCGTGCTAGCGCCAATTGCGAACACTGCGTGCCTGCCGATGCGAACACGCGCTTGTGGAGGTGGCGGGAATCGAACCCGCGTCCTTCGGGATCTCCGTGGGCCTTCTCCGAGCGCATCCGGCCATGGCATCTCGGGCTCCATCCCGGCACCGGCGCGGGGTGCAACCCAAGTCGGCAGCGATGTCCCTGACCGACGCGCCGACAGCCTCAGTCAGGTGATCCCCACAAGATGACGCCTGGATCCGGCCCGTGGGGCTTGGACCGGCCAGACGTTGCCGTCAGCTAGGCGGCAAGCGCGAGCTTAGGCTCGGCGTTTGTTTTGTGCTCCGGCTCTTTAACGTGGCTCCGGAGACCACGGCTCGCTTCTCCCACGTCGACGACCGAAGTCGAAGCCTGTCACCCCCTTCCCTGGTCAGTGTAGCCGCTGGCCGCACGTGCGCTGTCGGGGGCTCCTCAGCGGTGCTGGTAGGCCTTGATGGCGCGCGCTGCCTCGACCCGCGCCTCGCGCTCCGCGATGGCTCGCCGTTTGTCGTAGAGGCGGCGCCCCCGGGCGAGGGCGAGCTCCACCTTGGCGCGACCGTCGCGGAAGTAGATGGACAGCGGTACGAGGGTCAGCGACTGCTGCGCGACGAGGCCGGCCAGCTCGTCGATCTCGGCTCGGTGCAGCAGGAGACGGCGAGGGCGCTCGGGGTCCACGTAGCCGAAGCCGCTCGAGAACTCGTAGGGCGCGATGCGCGCTCCGAGCAGCCAGATCTCGCCGCTCTCCACACGGGCGTAGGCGTCCTGGAGGCTGACCTGTCCGGCGCGCAGGGACTTCACCTCTCCTCCGCGGAGCTCGATCCCGCACTCGAGCGTCCTGAGGATGTCGTACTCGTGCCGCGCGCGCCGGTTCAGGGCGACCCGGCGGTCTGCCCCGCGCTGGTGGGACGCGCTCGACCGGCGGTGAGCCTGCTTCGCCCTCGTCGCTGTCATCACGACAAGCTAGCCTCCGACGGGCATGGGTGATCCGTTCGGACCCGCGCCATCGGCGTCGTCGGTGGCTTGCACGCAGCCGGGCCCGCCGCGCCTGCACCTGGAGCGGGCCGTGCTCGAGGCGATGGTGGCTCACTGTCTCTCCGCCTATCCGGAGGAGGGGTGCGGCCTGCTCGTGGGCGTCGCCTCCACGGGAGAGGTCCGGCGCTGCTACCCCACCCGGAACGCGGCGCAGTCGGCCCGCCTGTACTCGGTCGACGGGCGAGATCACCTCCGAGCCGATCGCGAGGCGAGTGCGGAGGGCCTCGAGATCGTCGGCGTGTTCCACTCGCACACGCACACCGATGCCTACCCGTCTCCGACCGATGTTGCCCAGGCACCCGATCCCGCCTGGCACTACGTCGTCGTGTCACTTCGCGACGAGGTCCCGTCCGTCCGCTCGTACCGGATCGACGGCGGTCGAGTCGTCGAGGAGGCGGTCGAGCTCGCGCGCTAACGGCCAGCGCACGCACGCTCGCCGTCATGGCGGGCGAGGGGGCAGCTATTATGACTTAGCGAGTCAGGATTTCCTGGCCGATGAGCCTGCCGGAGGAGCTGTGTCCGTCGAAGTCCGTGTCCCGACACTGCTTCGCTCAGCGACCGGCGGGCAGGCCACGGTCTCGGTCGAGGGCGGGACCGTCGGCGAGGTCCTGCGCGCGCTCGAGGCCGCCCACCCGGGCCTCGCCGGTCAGGTGCTCACCGCGGACGGGAGCCTCCACCGGTTCGTGAACGTGTACGTCAACGACGACGACGTCCGCTACCTCGACCAGCTCGACACGAAGGTCGCCGCCGACGACGTGATCTCGATCCTGCCGGCGGTCGCCGGCGGCAGCGGCGCGCAGGCGTAGCGGCCGTGGCGATCGCCGGGAACGTGCTCGAGCTCATCGGCAACACGCCGATGGTCGACGTCTCGCAGCTGAGCCCGAACCCCGCGGTGCGCATCGTCGTGAAGCTCGAGGGGACGAACCCCGGCGGCTCCGTGAAGGACAGGGTCGCCGTCGCGCTCGTCGAGGACGCGGAGGCGCGCGGCGTGCTCGGCCCGGGAGCCGTGCTCATCGAGCCGTCCTCGGGCAACACGGGCATCGGCCTCGCGCTCGTCTGTCGGGTGAAGGGCTATCGGCTCAAGGTGGTGCTTCCCGAGAACGTCTCCTCCGAGCGTCGCCAGCTGCTCGAGGTGTGGGGAGCGGAGGTGATCGAGTCGCCGGGGTCGGAAGGCTCGAACGGTGCCGTCCGGCTTGCCCAGCGGCTGGCCAAGGAGCACCCGGAGTGGGTCTTCCTGTACCAGTACGGCAACCCCGCGAACCCCCGTGCCCACTACGAGGGCACGGGGCCGGAGATCTGGCGCGACTGTCCCGAGGTGACCCACTTCGTCGCGGGCCTCGGCACGAGCGGGACGCTGCTCGGGGTCGGCCGCTACCTCAAGGAGCAGAACCCAGAGGTCCAGGTCTGGGCGGTCGAGCCACCGACGGGCGAGATGGTCGACGGGCTGCGGAACCTCGACGAGGGCTACATCCCGCCGATCTTCACCGACCTCGGCGGTGAGAAGCTCCTCGACCGCAAGACCGTCGTGGGTCCACGAGACTCCGTCGAGTGGACCAGGCGGCTGGCCGAGGTCGGGGTGTTCGCGGGGATCTCGACCGGCGCGGCGATGGCGGGCGCGGTGCGCTGCGCCCGTCTCATCGAGGAGGGCGTGATCGTCGTTCTCTCGCCCGATGGCGGGTGGAAGTACCTGTCGACCGGTGTGTGGACCGGAGACCTGGACGCCGTCGTCGAGCGGGCCAGGCGGGTGATCTACTTCTGAGGTCGCCGCTCGCCGCGTGGCAGCGGCGCGACCGGATCGCTCGCCTAACCTCCTTCGCGTGAGGCAGCGGCCGATCGGCGTCTTCGACAGCGGGGTCGGCGGGCTCACGGTGACCCGGGCGCTCATCGACCTGCTGCCCAACGAGCGCCTCGTGTACGTGGGCGACACGGCTCGCTATCCCTACGGACCGCGTCCGATGGAAGAGGTGCGCTCGTTCAGCCTCGAGATCGCTGACTACCTCGTCGAGCGCGAGCGGGTGAAGATGCTCGTCGTGGCCTGCAACACCGCGGCGTCGGCGGGGCTTCGCGACCTGCAGGCGCGCTTTCGCGTCCCCGTGGTCGGCGTCATCGAGCCAGGTCTTCGTGCCGCGGCCCGGGTCAGCGAGAACCAGCGCATCGGGGTCATCGGGACGGTCGGCACGATCTCCTCGGGCGCGTACGAGAAGGCAGCCGCGGCGCTGGGGATCACGGCCGAGGTCCATGGGCTCGCCTGTCCCGGGTTCGTCGAGCTCGTGGAGCGCGGTGAGCTCGAGGGGCCCGAGGCTCGCCGCCTGGTCGAAGAGCGCCTGGCTCCACTCCGCTCCTGCTCGATCGACACCCTTCTGCTCGGCTGCACGCACTACCCCTTCCTCGCGCGCACGATCGGCACCGTGATGGGTCGAGACGTGGTGCTCGTGTCGTCGGCGGAGGAGACCGCGTTCGAGGTCCGTGAGGTCCTCCGGGAGAGCGGTCTCGCTGCTGTGCGGCCGCCCGAGGGTCCCCACCGGTTCCTCTCCTCGGGCGATGCGGCTCAGTTCGCGTCGCTCGGGGGCCGTCTCCTCGGTCCCGAGCTCGCGCGCGCCGAGCGGATCGACTTCGGCGACCCGCAGCTTCGGTCCTTGCCCGCGCACCACGGGCTGCCCCCACGGTAGGGTCGGCGGGACGCACTCGGAAGGAGCAGCCATGCAGCCGCCGTCCCCCGCTCGGCGCGACGGTCGACCGGTCGATGCCTGTCGCCCGCTCGAGCTCGTGCGCGATTTCACGGAGTTCGCGCCGGGCTCGGTGCTCGTCTCGATGGGGAAGACGAAGGTGCTGTGCACGGCCTCGGTGGACGAGGACGTGCCCCGTTGGCTGCGCGGGTCCGGGCGCGGCTGGCTGACGGCGGAGTACTCGCTGCTGCCAGGGTCCTCTGCCGAGCGCGTCGCGCGCGAGGCGACACGCGGGCGGCAATCCGGGCGCACGCACGAGATCCAGCGGCTGATCGGCCGCTCGCTGCGTGCGGTCTGCGACCTGCGCGCCCTCGGCGAGCGCCAGATCATCGTCGACTGCGACGTGCTCCAGGCCGACGGCGGGACTCGCACGGCGGCGATCACGGGCGCGTACGTCGCGCTGCACGACGCCTTCAGCAGGCTCGTCGCCGCCGGCGTCATCGGGCGCCATCCTCTCGTGGACGGGCTCGCGGCCATCTCGGTCGGCGTCGTCGACGCCGTGTGCATGCTCGACCTCGACTACAGCGAGGACTCGCGTGCCGAGGTGGACATGAACGTCGTGATGACCGGTGGCGGGCGCTTCGTCGAGCTGCAGGGCACCGCGGAGGGTCTCGCCTTCACCCGCGGCGAGCTCGACCAGCTCCTCGATCTCGCCGCGGGTGGGATCGAGCGGCTCCTCGACCTCCAGCGCGCTGCCCTCGCCGTCCCCCCGCCGCCGCGGCACGCCATCCGTGCCGAGCAGGGTCGATGAGCCGACTGAAGATCGTCGTCGCCTCCGCGAACCGGGAGAAGGCATCCGAGCTGGCGAGCATCTTCGGCCCCCTCGTCCCCGAGGCCGAGCTCGTCCCACGTCCTGCGTCGGTGCCGCCGGTCGAAGAGCTCGGGGCCACCCTCGAGGAGAACGCACGGATCAAGGCGAGGGCGTTGCGCGAGGCGACGGGCTTGGCCGCACTGGCGGACGACACCGGCCTCGAGGTCGAGGCGCTCGGCGGGGCGCCGGGGGTGCGCTCGGCCCGCTACGCCGGAGCCGACGCGACGGACGCCGAGAACGTCGCGAAGCTCCTTGCGCACCTGCGCGGGGTGCGCGATCGTCGGGCACGGTTCCGGACCGTCGTCGTGCTCGAGCTGCCCGGTGGCGCGCAGCTGGTCGCGGACGGCGTGGCGCCCGGCACGATCGCGGCCGAGCCGCGCGGAACCGGCGGGTTCGGCTACGACGCAGTGTTCATCCCCGACGACGGCGACGGACGCACGTTCGCGGAGATGCGAGGCGACGAGAAGCAGGCCGTGTCACACCGCGGCCGGGCGCTGCGGGCGCTCGCCCTGCAGGTCGCCGCGATGGCGGGTGACCAGGACGAGGTGCTGGCGGGACGCGAGGGGCGCGGGCCGCGCTAGTTTCGCTCCGTGGTGACGACCTACCGCTGCCGAGCGTGCGGCAACCGAACCCGCTTCGACGTGGTATCCACGAGGCGCACGCGCGCCTTCCACCACTTCACCTTGGGCGGAGAGTGCACCGTCGAGGAGGAGGAGCTGCTCGAGAGCCGGGTGGAGGCGGTCACCTGCCGCTGGTGTGGGGGAACGTCCACCGTCGACGTGCTCGGTGACGCGGAGGGACTGCCCACGGTGTCCGGCGCTGCGCGCGGCGCCTGACCGAGCTCGCTGACACACGGCAGCGGCATCATCGCCTGGACCGCGCGAGGGGTCGCGACGCCGCCCGTCGGAGAACGAGGAGCGAGGGCCGTGGACCAGGCAATGACGATCAGCTGCGACGACTGCAAGCTCCAGGGCACCGGCGCCTGTGACGACTGCGTCGTCACGTTCCTCCTCGGGCGCGAGCCCGACGACGCCGTCGTCATCGACGCCGCCGAGGCGCGGGCGGTTCGCCTGCTCGCTGCCGTTGGCCTGGTTCCAGTCCTCCGCCACGAGCGGCGGGTGTCGTGACCGGGAGCACCTGATCGGCGCGCGCTGTCGATGAGGCACCTCCTCGTCACGAACGACTTCCCCCCGAAGGTCGGCGGGATCCAGAGCTACCTCTACGAGCTCTGGCGTCGCCTCCCCCCCGAGCGCTTCGCCGTGGTCACGACCGCACACCCGGGTGCGAGGCGCTTCGATGCCTCCCTGGGCTTCCGAGTCGAACGGGTCGAGAGCTCGATCCTCCTTCCGACGAGGCAGCTGCGGCGGCGGATCGAGGCCCTGGCGCAGGAGCTCGACGCCAGACTCGTCGTGCTCGATCCTGCGCTGCCACTCGGCCTGCTCGGACGCGACCTTCCCATCCCGTACGCGGTCGTGCTCCACGGTGCCGAGATCACGGTGCCCGCTCGAGTACCCCTGCTCCGCCCGCTGCTGGCGCGGGTCCTGGCTGGCGCGCGGCTCCTCATCGCTGCCGGTGACTACCCCGCGCGCGAGGCGCGCGCGCTGGCGGGGAGGACGACGCCCGAGACGGTCGTCGTCCCGCCGGGCGTCGACCCGGGCCGCTTCCGTCCGCTGACGCCGGCGGCCCGTAGCGAGGCACGTCGAGCCTACGGACTGCGCGACGACGAGGTCGTCGTCGTGAGCGTGAGCCGGCTCGTTCCCCGCAAGGGCATGGACGTCCTGATCGAGGCGACCGCGCGCCTGGCCAGCGAGGGACTCGGTCTCCGGCTGGTCATCGGGGGCTCGGGGCGGGATGCCCCGCGCCTCGAGCGCCTGATCCGACGCCTGCGGGCGCCGGCACGCCTCCTCGGCGCCGTCGACGAGGACGGCCTGCCCAGGCTCACGGGGCTCGCGGATGTGGCGGCGATGTGCTGCCGAACCAGGTGGCTCGGTCTCGAGCAGGAAGGTTTCGGCATCGTGTTCCTCGAGGCGGCAGCGTGCGGGGTGCCGCAGCTCGCGGGACGCAGCGGCGGCGCCGAGGACGCGGTCGTGGACGGCGTCACCGGGCTCGTCGTCGACCGCCCTGCCGACACCGTCGCGGTGGCAGCGGCGCTGCGGCGCCTGGTCGTCGACGCCGATCTGCGCGCTGCCCTCGGCGCCGCGGCGCACGAGCGGGCGGTGGGCTCGTTCAACTACGCCGTCCTCGCGGGACGGCTCGCCGCCGCGCTCGCCGCCGCGGGGGGCTGACCTGCGGCTCCTACCGGGCGCGCCGCTGCACGGGGGCTCGGCCACGTGCAAGGCTGACAGGACGCGAGGCGTCCGCTGGAAGGAGAGCAGCCGTGGAGCACACCGCCGAACACCTCGTGATCGCCGGCACGCCGGCGCGCTGCTTCGCGGTCGTCACGGACTTCGAGCGGTACCCGGAGTGGGTGGCCGACATCAAGGAGGTCCACGTCCTCGAGCGCGACGACGCGGGTCGGGCCTGCGTCGTGAGCTTTCGCGCGGGCGCCTTCGGCCGGAGCACGCACTACGTCCTCGCCTACGACTACTCGCGTGCGCCCGACGTCGTCTCGTGGGTCCAGAAGGAGGGGGACCTCACGAACCGACTGGACGGCAGCTACCGTTTCGCGGCGATCGGGGAAGGGCACACCGAGGTGAGCTACGAGCTCACCGTCGAGCTGCGAGTGCCCCTCCCGGGGTTCGTGAAGCGCCGGGCCGAGGGCCACATCCTCCACGCCGCGATCCGCGACCTGAAGTCGCGCGTGGAGTCCTCCGCCTGACGCGCGCCGGACGGGTGCGCGGCGGTAGGTAGCGGTGCGCCTCGGCGTGATCCTCCCGAGCTTTGCGGCCAGCGCTCGGGACGCACGCGACGCGCTCGACGCGGCGGAGGCGGCAGGTGTCCACGGCGCCTTCGTCTACGATCACCTCTGGCCGATGGGCGAGCCGGGCAAGCCGGCGATCTCGGCGTTTCCCCTGCTCGGAGCGCTCGCCGTGCGCTCCCGGCGGCTCGCCGTCGGCACGCTCGTCGCCCGCGTCGGGCTCGCGAGCGACGAGGTGCTCGTGGGCGCGCTCGAGACGGTTGCGGCGCTCGCCGAGGGTCGTCTGATCGCTGGCCTGGGGACCGGGGACCGCAAGAGCGCCGAGGAGAACCGCGCCTACGGCATCGCCTACTCGTCGGCGCGAGATCGGCGCCGGTCGCTCGAGGAGGTTGCCGCCGCGCTCGGTCGCGCTGGGATCGAGGTATGGATCGGCGCGGGCTCCAGCGAGACCAACGAGGTGGCGCGTCGCCGCGGGGCCACGCTGAACCTGTGGGGGGTACCGCCCGAGCAGGTCGCACGAGCCGCCCGTGCCGGCCCGGTGAGCTGGGCCGGCGTCCTCCCCGCGGACACCGCGGCGGCGGCGGGGCTCCTCTCGGCGCTCGAGGCAGCCGGGGCGACCTGGGCCGTCGTCACCTGGCCCGGGTCCGTCGCCCCGCTCCTCGCGGCCGTGAGGGGTTCGGGCATCGCCCTGCGGGACTGAGGAGGCCCGGCATCGCCTCGAGCGCTACCCTGAGCTATGGACTTCCGTCGGATCAACGGTCTGCCGCCGTACGTATTCGCCGAGGTCGATGCCCTGAAGCTGGCCGCGCGCCGAGCCGGCGAGGACGTGATCGACCTCGGTTTCGGGAACCCCGACATCCCGTCGCCCACCGTGGCCGTGGACAAGCTCGCCGAAGCGGCGCGCAACCCCCGCAACCACCGGTACTCCTCCTCGCGCGGGATCCCGAAGCTCCGCCAGGCCGCAGCAGACCTCTACCTGCGCCGCTTCGGGGTCGAGCTCGACCCCGAGCGCCAGGTCGTCACGACGATCGGGGCGAAGGAGGGGCTCTCCCACCTCATGTGGGTGCTCGTCGGCCCGGGTGACACGGCGCTCGTCCCCGCCCCGTCCTACCCGATCCACATCTACGCGCCGCTGTTCGCCGGGGCCGACGTCCGCATGGTGCGCCTCGACGGCCTGGGCCGGAACGAGGTCGACGCGGGGGAGGGGTTCTTCGCGAACCTCATCGAGGCGTGGGAGTCGGCCTGGCCCAAGCCTCGGGTCGTGATCTTCTCCTTCCCCCACAACCCGACGACCGCGTGCATCGACCTCGCGACGATGGCGCGGCTCGTGGACTTCGCGCGCGAGCACGACGTCGTGCTCGTCCACGACTTCGCCTACTCGGACACCGCCTTCGACGGGTACTCGCCCCCGTCGATCCTCCAGGTGCCAGGGGCCGACGAGGTGGCCGTGGAGCTCTACACGCTCACCAAGTCCTTCTCCATGGCGGGCTGGCGCGTCGCGTTCATGGTCGGCAACGCAGCAGTCGTCCAGGCGCTCACGAAGCTCAAGAGCTACCTCGACTACGGGACGTTCCAGCCGATCCAGATCGCCGCGACCGTCGCGATGAACGAGGAGCCGGAGTATCCGAAGGCGGTGAACGAGATCTACCTGCACCGCCGTGATGCCCTGTGCGACGGTCTGGCGCGGATCGGCTGGACGGTCGACAAACCGAAGGGAACCATGTTCGTCTGGGCGCCGATACCGGAACCGTACGCGCACCTGGGGTCCCTCGAGTTCGCGAAGTTCCTCATCGCCGAGGCGAAGGTGGCGACGGCGCCGGGAGTCGGGTTCGGTCCGGGCGGAGACGGCTTCGTCCGCTTCGCGCTCATCGAGAACGAGCAGCGGATCGCCCAGGCCGTCCGAACCATGCGCCGGGCACTCGCCGAGCTCTGAGGCGCGCGGACTCTTGACAGCTGTGTAATCACGATGGTGTAATTGCCTCCTCATCTAGTGGTAGGCTCTAGATCGACCACAAGATGTTGTGTCTCGATCGTGGAGACCGAGACACCGAGCTGCTAGAGCGGGTGTCGCGGGAGCCCGCCGCCGAGGGAGGAGCGAACCGATGGCCGTAACTGGGGAGCGCGTCGACATCGGCATCCGCCGATACTTCACGACGGAAGGTCTCCATCCCTACGACGCGCTCGAGTGGGAGCGGCGTGACTCGCGCATCACGGACTTCCGCAGCGGTGCCGTGGCCTTCGAGCAGCTCGGCGTCGAGGTCCCGGTGACGTGGTCGATGAACGCAACGAACATCCTGGCCCAGAAGTACTTCCGGGGGACCCTCGGCAGTCCCGAGCGCGAGACCTCGCTGCGTCAGGTGGTCGACCGGGTCGTCGACACGATCACGGGCTGGGGCGTGAAGGACGGGTACTTCAGCGATGCCTCGGAGGCCGCCACGTTCAGCGACGAGCTGAAGCACCTGATCGTCGAGCAGAAGGCGGCGTTCAACTCGCCGGTGTGGTTCAACATCGGGGTGAAGGGCGTACCCCAGCAGGCCTCGGCGTGCTTCATCCTCTCGGTGGAGGACTCGATGTCCTCGATCCTCAACTGGTACGTCGAGGAGGGGACGATCTTCAAGGGTGGCTCGGGCTCGGGCGTCAATCTCTCGCGCATCCGCGGCTCGAGGGAGCAGCTCGCCGGCGGCGGGACGGCGTCTGGTCCCGTCAGCTTCATGCGCGGGGCGGACGCCTCGGCTGGGACCATCAAGTCGGGCGGCAAGACGCGGCGCGCTGCGAAGATGGTGATCCTCGACGTCGACCATCCGGACGTGCGCGAGTTCATCTGGTGCAAGGCCCGCGAGGAACGCAAGGCGAGAGCGCTCGCTGCCGCCGGCTTCGACATGGACCTCGACGGCGCGGACGCTCACTCGATCCAGTACCAGAACGCCAACAACTCGGTACGCGTGAGCGACGACTTCATGCACGCCGTGCTCGAGGATCGCGAGTGGCATCTGACGGCTCGCACAACCGGGGAGGTGCTCGAGACCGTCTCTGCACGTGCACTGTTCCGGGAGATCGCCGAGGCCGCCTGGGAGTGCGCAGATCCCGGCCTCCAGTTCGACACGACGATCAACCGCTGGCACACGGCACCGAACACCGGGCGCATCAGCGCCTCGAACCCCTGCAGCGAGTACATGCACCTCGACAACTCGGCGTGCAACCTTGCGAGTCTCAACCTCCTGCGATTCCTCGACGAGGACGGCACCTTCGACACAGAGGGATTCAAGGCCGCTGTCGCGGTGATGATTACCGCGCAGGAGATCCTCGTCGGCAACGCGGACTACCCGACCGAGAAGATTGCCGAGACGACTCGGCGCTTCCGCCAGCTCGGCCTCGGCTACGCCAATCTCGGGGCGACGATCATGGCGCTCGGGCTGCCGTACGACTCGGACGAGGCGCGCGCGTTCACTGCCGCGGTGACAGCGCTCATGACGGGGCACGCGTACGTCACCTCGGCACGCATCGCGGCCCGGATGGGCCCCTTCGCGGGGTTCACGGAGAACGCGAAGCCGATGGTCGATGTGCTGCGCATGCACCGAGCCGAGGTCGCGAAGATCGACGAGGAGCTCGTGCCGCCGGAGCTGCTCGGCGCTGCGCAGCAGGCGTGGGACGCGGCCGTCGAGCTCGCCGAGGTGTACGGGGTGCGGAACTCCCAGGCGACGGTGCTCGCGCCGACCGGGACGATCTCGTTCCTGATGGACTGCGACACCACTGGAATCGAACCAGATCTGAGTCTCGTGAAGACGAAGAAGCTGGTGGGTGGTGGCACCATGTCGATCGTCAACCAGACCGTGCCGCGAGCGCTGCGTCGCCTCGGCTACACGGAGGGAGAGATCGCCGAGATCGTGTCGTACATCGACGCGCACAAGTCGATTCTCGGCGCACCGCACGTCAAGGCAGAGCACCTGCCCGTGTTCGCGTGCTCCATGGGCGACAACGTGATCCACTACAGCGGGCACGTGAAGATGATGGCCGCGGCGCAGCCGTTCATCTCGGGCGCCATCTCCAAGACCGTGAACCTTCCCGAGAACGTCACGGTCGATGACGTCGAGCAGCTCCACATCGACGCCTGGAGGATGGGCCTCAAGGCCGTCGCGATCTATCGCGACAACTGCAAGGTAGCCCAGCCGCTGCAGACGACGAGGAACGAGTCGGGCAGCGAGGATGCCCCCTCGGCTGCCGACGTCGCCGCCCTCCGGGCGCGCCTCGCCGAGCTGGAGTCCGCGCTGCGGACCAGCGCGCCGGCGCCGACGTCTCGGGCGCGCCTTCCACGGCGGCGGCGCTCGAATACGTTCGCCTTCCGCGTCGCGGATTGCGAAGGGTACGTGACGGTCGGCGAGTACGAGGACGGCCGGCCGGGCGAGGTGTTCATGAAGGTGTCCAAGCAGGGCTCGACTCTGTCGGGGGTCATGGACGCCTTTGCCATCGCAGTGAGCCTCGGGCTGCAGCACGGCGTCCCGTTGTCGACGTTCGTGCGCAAGTACACGAACATGCGCTTCGAGCCGGCCGGCATCACCGACGATCCGGAGCTTCGCCTCGCGTCGAGCCTCGTCGATTACATCTTCCGGCGTCTCGCGCTCGACTACCTACCGCTCGACGAGCGGATCGAGCTGGGGATCTTGTCGACTGGCGAGCGGACTCAGCCGACGTTGCCGGGCCTCGAGGACGTCGAGCTCGACGAGCGGGCGCTGCGAAAGGAGCAGGAGCGCTTCGGCGAGGGCGGCGACAGCCTGTCTCGGCCGGGCATCGACCTGGGTATCGCGGAGACGAGGGACGCGCCGTTCTGCTACGCCTGCGGGAACATCATGCAGCGCGCGGGCTCGTGCTTTGCGTGCCCCAGCTGTGGCGCGACGAGCGGGTGCTCCTAATGGGAGCGGAACGGCCTCCGGTGGGAGGCTGGTCTCCGAGCCACCTGGCGGTGAGCACTGCGTGCTCCCGAGCTTCGAGCTCTACTGCTAGAGCGTGCCCCGCCAGGCGGTGAGGAGTTGGA